>Ga0315336_1000106_pt1 | contig 402232 bp, 360 predicted proteins | sample ASW5metaG_FD_204512 | JGI IMG/M metagenome (GOLD analysis project Ga0315336, IMG submission 204512) | Ammonia-oxidizing marine archaeal communities from Monterey Bay, California, United States - ASW #5 | ecosystem: Environmental > Aquatic > Marine > Intertidal zone | place: USA: California... | reverse complement strand
TGACGAGACCTTCACCATGGACATTGTTTCTGCCCATGCCGGTACTCCCAGTACCGCGACAGTCATTATAGCTAACACACCTAATGGTACGCTTCAGTTTTCCCAGGCAACCTACCTTACCAATGAAAGTGCAGGTACCGTGACACTCGAATTACAGCGAGTGGGCGGCAGCGTAGGGGAACTTACCGCTACCATACAGACCCACGACGGCACAGCCACCATAGTTGATGATTATGCTGGTATACCTTCACCTTTAACCCTGACATGGAGCGACGGCAATACAAGCTCAAAAACCGTCACCCTACCTATCAAATCTGATACCGAGATTGAAGGTGATGAGACCTTCACCATGGACATTGTTTCTGCCCATGCCGGTACTCCCAGTACTGCGACTGTCATTATCGCTAATACCCCTAATGGTACCCTTCAGTTTTCACAGGCTACCTACCTTACCAATGAAAGTGCAGGTACTGTTACTATGGAGCTGCAGCGAGTGGGCGGCAGCGTAGGGGAACTTACCGCTACCATACAGACCCACGACGGCACAGCCACCATAGTTGATGATTATGCTGGTATACCTTCACCTTTAACCCTGACATGGAGCGATGGAAATACGAGCTCAAAAACCGTTACACTTCCTATCAAGGCGGATAACCTCCTCGAGGGGGACGAAACTTTCACCATGGATATTGTATCCGCCCATGCCGGTACTCCCAGTATCGCAACGGTCACTATAGAAGACGTTCCACCGGGTACAATTCAATTTGCGAGCCCATCATACTTTGTAAACGAAAATGCCGGAACCGTCTCCCTTGAAATTCAAAGGGTAGGTGGCAGCGCCGGAGAACTCACCGTCGCTATTCAAACTTTCAACGGCACTGCCACAATTGTAGACGACTACGCGGGTATTCCTACTCCACTTACACTTGTCTGGACTGATGGCAATACCTCACCCAAAACCGTCACCCTGCCTATCATCAATGATATACTGGTTGAGGGAGACGAAAACTTCTCCATGGTGATCAGCAGTACTAACCCTGATTGGGTGGGTACCAACTCAACGGCGACGGTAAATATTATCGAATTTGATCCTACCGGCCCGGGGCAGATAACACTAATGTCTCCGAACTATACGGTTGGGGAGCTGGAAGGTGCTGTAACACTCGAAATTAACCGGGTAGGTGGTAACACCGGTATCCTGAATGTGGATATACAGACAATGGATGGTACAGCAACCATAACTAATGACTACATTGGGATCCCAACGCCCCTGACACTTACATGGGCTGATGGTAATATGGCTGCCAAAACTGTCACTTTGCCAATCCTACCTGATCTGCTGGAGGAGGGCAATGAAACATTCAGCCTCGACCTCAGTGGGTCAAGTTTGGGATCAATTACAAGCTCAACTGTCACCATCATTGACGTTCCTACAGGGAAAGCCCAATTCGCATCACCAAACTATACGGTTAATGAAGCTGACGGAACTGTCACCCTCGAAATAGAACGGGCAGGTGGCAGTTACGGCGAAATCAGCTTCGAAATCCAAACTTCTGACGGTACTGCAACTATTGTTGACGATTACACTGGTATCCCTACACCACTCACACTTACCTATAGCGATGGCAACACCAGTAATAAAACCGTGACCCTACCAATCGTTTCTGATGCCATTGCTGAGGGAAATGAAAATTTCACAATGAATATTACCAGCACCAATCCTGACTGGGTAGGTGTTCCCGACATAACAACCGTCACCATCATCGACGATGATGTGCCAGCTGATTGCGAAACTCCTGCCACAGCAGACGCGGGAGCAGACCAGGCCGTATGCACAAATGACCCGGTGGCAATAAATGCTACCGCCAGTGGAGCCGGAATGTGGAGCGGTGGAACAGGTAGCTTTGCTGATGCCTCCATGGCCTCTACCACTTATACTCCAAATATTAGTGAACTGGGTACCACAGTTTCCTTGACCTGGACCACATCAGATCCTGATGGTGTTGGCCCGTGTACAGCAGCTGAAGACATGATGGATATAAGCTTTGATGAAGCACCGGATGCCGGGGCAGACAACGCCACGGACATCTGTGAAGGTGACCTAGTGGATCTCCTGGGCTTGGTAACTGTACCAGGTGGTACGTTCAGCGGTCCCGGAGTAAGTGGTTCTTCTTTTAATTCCACCGGACTCCCAGCTGGGGATTACCAGGTAATTTATACTGTTAATAGCGGTAATAGTTGCCCTGATGACATGGCAATAATTACCATTACCATAAAAGACGATACTATAATTCAGGTTTGCGAAGTCTACGATGTAGATTTTTGTGACCCCTCAGAAGCACCCTTCTATAGTTTTTATTGGAACGAAATGAAGCATGTTGTTCCCGGTTCTGAATTCTTCTCCCAGAATGCGACACATTCTCTAAGCTTTACTGAGTATACCGATGGTACGGCCCTGATTCAGGGGTCTACCCAATCTGGCAGCTGTTCTGTAGAATTGTACATTGCCCTTAAAGAGAAGAAAGACTGGACTACATGGAGTGCCGGCGGAGGAGGATTTAAGCCTCAAGGTTGCCATCCTGGTTCCCTTGTTAAAGAGGCATTGCGCTATTACGTCATAGATGGTTCAAAAAGTACAATTACCGCCACAGGAGGTGATTGCTTAGAAGAAGGCACCTTAATTGTTACTCAAAGACCAGACCCGGCAGATCTATCAACACCTAATCTTGGTGTTCATGCAGGCCCCGGTGGAGCGCTAACCGATTCTGATCCGAACGCCGAGGGAGTAGCAGGTTGGGCATGGATGGGACCAGCAGGCGATGAGCAGAAATATCATATAGATTTTAATTTCCATATAGACTGCCAGGAAAATGAGTGTCTAAGAGAACCTGAGATCTGCGATGGCATAGACAATGATAGAGATGGAGAAATTGACGAAGGCTTTGACTCGGACGGCGATGGTATCCCGGATTGTGAAGATACAGAAGAATGTGACGGAGTAGATAATGACGGCGATGATCTGGTAGATGAAGGGTTTGATGCAGATATGGATGGAACGCCTGATTGTGAGGATGTGGAAGAATGTGATGGGGTAGACAACGACGGGGATGGTGAGATTGATGAAGGCTTTGACGTTGATTCTGACGGAACTCCTGATTGCAGCGATGTAGAAGAATGCGATGGCGTAGACAATGACGGGGATGGAGAAATTGATGAAGGTTTTGACGCTGATTCTGACGGTACTCCAGATTGTGAGGATGTTGAAGAATGCGATGGTGTAGACAATGATGGAGATGGTGAAATTGATGAAGGTTTTGACGCTGATTCTGACGGTACTCCAGATTGTGAGGATGTAGAAGAATGCGACGGTGTAGACAATGATGGGGATGGAGAAATTGATGAAGGCTTTGATGCAGATATGGATGGAACACCAGATTGCGATGATGTTGAGGTCTGCGACGGAGTGGATAATGATGGGGATGGTGAAATTGATGAAGGTTTTGATGCCGATTCTGATGGAACTCCCGACTGTGATGATGTAGAAGAATGTGACGGGGTAGACAATGATGGGGATGGAGAAATAGATGAAGGCTTTGATTCGGACAACGACGGAACTCCGGATTGCGAAGATCAGGAAGAGTGTGATGGCATTGACAATGATGGGGATGGAGAAATTGATGAAGGCTTTGATGCTGATTCTGATGGAACTCCTGACTGCGAAGATCAGGAAGAGTGTGATGGCATTGACAATGACGGCGATGGAGAAATTGACGAAGGATTTGACTCAGACAATGACGGAACTCCGGATTGTGAGGATCAGGAAGAATGTGATGGCGTTGATAATGACGGTGATGGTGAGATTGATGAAGGCTTTGACTCAGACAATGATGGAACTCCGGATTGTGAAGACCAGGAAGAATGTGATGGTTTAGATAATGACGGGGATGGTGAAATCGATGAAGGCTTTGATTCAGATAACGACGGAACGCCGGATTGTGAGGATCAGGAAGAGTGTGATGGCGTTGATAATGACGGGGATGGTGAGATTGATGAAGGTTTTGACTCAGACAATGACGGAACACCGGATTGTGAGGATCAGGAAGAGTGTGATGGCGTTGATAATGACGGTGATGGTGAGATTGATGAAGGCTTTGATTCAGATAACGACGGAACTCCGGACTGTGAAGACCAGGAAGAATGTGATGGTTTAGATAATGACGGGGATGGTGAGATTGATGAGGGGCTCGATTGTAATGATAATCCGCCCTCAGGCTGTGAAACAGCCTATGGCAGATATGAAGACAGCAATAGCTGCTTTATTGATGATGGTTTTAATCAATGGGGTTGGACGAACTTCTTTGCCAATACCGGAAATTATACCATGGATCTATACTCAGGTGCCGGGCAATGCATTATTAACGATGACAGAAAAACAGGAACAGTTTCGATTAACTATGAAAGTGGGGCTATTACTGTCACGGTAGAGCTATTCCAGGGTTTTGTAATGCAAGAAGCACAATTGTATGTTGGCAACGTACCCTATCCGGTTAACGGAAACAACAATACGGTAGCTCCCGGACAATACCCCTATAACGCAGGAAGTCTGAATGATGTAACGAGTTATACGTTTGGCCCGATTGATATAAGTGATTTGGACACGGGTATTTATGTAATTCTTCATGCTGTTACCTGTGAAACTCAAGTGACAAAAACAGCTGTGAATACTTCTGTGAAGACTTATCACAAACCTTATGAAAATAGCATTAATCTGGATATAGATATCCGCTATGATGCCTTTATAGATGTCCAGTTTATGGATATGTCCGGTAAATTGGTGATGAAGAAAAAAGCGGGTAAAGTGTCTTCCGGTAATAACATGCTGCAGATATCTATCGATGGATTAGCTACAGAAGTGCATATCATGAAAATTGATACAGGTAAGGAAGTAATTATGAAGAAGGTGTATTTTCATAAATAGGGAAATAGGCTATTTAATACGTTTAACCTAATAAACAAAAAAGCTCTGAACACTGTTCAGGGCTTTTTTTTAATACATTCTGTAAAATGTAATCGGAATTATACAATTCTGGCTTTTAAAGATTTTCTTTCCTTGTTAGGATCATTAACTCCCGGCACCGTATCCGCCTTCTTCATCATCATTGCCGTCTCTTTGACCGCCGTTCCTTTTCTTTTTCTCGTTAATACGATAAATAAAGGAAAGGTTAATCTGTCTTTCTCTCCATTGAAATTCATTTTCTGAAGTAAAGAAAGGGGTTTGGGTTAGGGTCTGTCGCTTTCTGGAGTTCAGTAAATCCCTTACGTTGAGAGAAATGGTACCTTTATCTCCCATAACATCTTTTGCAAATGCCAGATTCATTGTAAAGATCCCCTTGCTCTTACTTTGTGCAGTTTGTCTTGGGCCGCGATAATTTAAATTGGTCTGCCAGTCTATTTTACCCGGAAGTGTGATTTTTGAACTGAAGCGACCAAACCAACTATTATTCTCCGTACCAAAATCTACTCCGTTGAACGCCCCCTCAGAAACAAAACGGAAATAATTAAAACTACTGTTTAAACGAAGCCACTTGGCAGGGTTGTACAATATGCCTGCTTCTGCACCAATCCGTTCGTTTGTGGCCAGGTTGATAGGAATAGAGCGTATAATCCTTATACCATCGGATGTCAATTCTCCCGTCTCTTCCTGTATGACTGTAAAAGAATTGGTTTCCTTTTGGAAATATACGGAAGAAGTAAGCGTCAGTTTATCCCAGCGCTTTAAATACCCCAGGTCATAGGCATTGGCAAAAGCGGGATCAAGATCCGGATTACCCTGAAATATGTTGGTTCTGCTCGATCGTGAAGGAAAAGGATTTATAAAAAAACCTCTCGGCCTGTTTATCCTTCGGTTATAACCCAGGGTAATATCTTCATTTTCTCCCAATTCAAAGATGAGATTGATAGTAGGGAAAAGCCCTAAATAATTTTTGTCAAAATTCAAGTCCACATCTTCTCCCAAGGATTCCTCCAAAGCAGTCAGGTCAAAATCCGATTCTACTTTTCCTTTGAGCTGAGTGTTTTCAAGCCTGAAGCCCATCAGGAAAGAGAACTTTCCAAATTTATTACCATATTGGGTATACAAGGCATCAACATTCTCATCATATGTAAATTTATTACTTAGTGCCTCATTGATTTCGAACTGTCCGTTGTTCTGGTTAAGGGTATCTAACTGAAAAGTATTAGCAGACCGTTCATAGTTGCCACGATATCCCGCTTCGAACTGGGAATCTCCGATGGGTAATACATAATCTGCCTGTATCAAAAATTCGTTCTCTTCTTCTCCCTCCAAAACATTCTCTCTGGCCAATAAGCTATTGTCCGGAAATATCCTGTTGTCGTTTATTGTAGTTGTGACATCTTCATTATCATAAGAGTATTGGAAGTCGGCCGTGAGCCTGTGCCCATCTTCACTGATATTTTTGGTAAAATTCAAAGAAACCTGATAGCTATTATCATCTTCATTTTCTACCTCATTTCTAAAGGTACGGCTATCCAAAGTTGTACCTGCAAATCGCTGACTGGTATTTTCCGTGGCATCCTGTTCATCTGAAAACCTGCCAAATACGCTTCCGGTAACTGAGGCCTTTTCAGTCAGGAAATACTCCATTCCAAGATTAATATTAAACCCATTATCTTTCCTGTTTATATCCCTGTCTTCTATAATGCGACTAAACTCCCCTGCAGCATAGGTATTATCAAAAAAAGCATTTCCGGGAGGTTCCCGATAAAAATAACCCAGTGAATTAAAGAGGTTGAATTTATTGGTTCTCAAATTTAGATTTGTAGTAACCCTGGCATCCACAGGAAAACCAATACTTGTATTGACAGAGCCGTTAAGTCCCAGCGTTTTTTGCTGCTTAAGCACAATATTCAATATCCCTGCGGTTCCTTCCGCATCGTATCTGGCAGACGGGCTGGTAATCACTTCTACCCGCTCTATGGCATCGGCAGGAAGCTGTTGTAAGACATCCGTGGATCCAAAGCCAGCCAGGGCCGAGGGCTTACCATTGATCAGGATACGTACGTTCTCATTACCCCGTAAACTAATAGCTCCTTCAACATCGACGGTAACAGAAGGAATGTTATTCAGGGCATCGGATACATTACCCCCGCTGGTGGTGATATCTTTTCCAATATTATAAATTTTCTTATCGAGCCTGACTTCCACTGTAGTCTTCTCTCCTATTACTTCAACATCCTCCAACTGCGTTGCGTCTATTTCGAGTTTTATAGTCCCCAGATCTATTGAACTGTTTAAATCCTGATCCGCAAGTATATATGGTTTATACGATATATACTCTACACGAAGGTCGTATTTACCTGAAGCGGTCTCAACATTAAATTGGCCCGAAGCGTCGGTGATACCTCCGGTAACTACTTCGGGATTTTCAACGCTCCGTAATATCAGAGTGGCATATTCCAGTGGTTCGCTGGTCTCTATATCCAGAACCGTCCCCTTAACTGTGATATTCCCACTCTGCCCTATGGCGGGAGAGATTAACAGAAAAAAGAATAATACAGCAATAGCAGGTTTAATTATCATTTTAAAAAGTGTATTTGGTCTTAAATTTGAAAAACAAAGTTTAGCGTTTAAAAATGACTTAGGCATTAATTTTCTTTGAACGACATAAGTGAAGATGCCAACGACATTAATGAAATGTTAAAGTAGACATAGTCTTTCTTGTATAACTATTACGGCATTTATCGCATTTCATAGCGTTTTTTGTACTCCATTGGAGTTTTGTTAGTGATGGCTTTGAATTGCCTGTTAAAATTGGAAAGGGTTCTGAATCCACTTTCATAACAGGCCTGTGAAGCATTCATTTTCTTTTCAATAAGTAATTTACAGGCATGTCCTATACGGATTTCGCTGACGAATTCTGAAAAGGTTTTATTAGCATGAGTTTTAAAGTACCTGCTAAATGATGTAGGCGTCATATTAGCCATAGCTGCCGGTTCTGAAATCGGGATATTTTTTTTAAAATTTTTCATCACATGGGCATATACCCGGTTCATCCTACCGGTATCAGTTTCTCTCAGCGTATTCCTGTACCCCGAACTCGCCAGCAATTCAATATCATTTGATTGTGAAAGCAGGTTTAAAATATACAGTAAGCCCAGTACTGCATCGAAACCCTCTTGTTTAGGAAGGTCCAAAAGCTTTTGTCTAACATCATCCGCGGTCTTTCCCTTAACATCAAATCCCCGTAGGCCTTTTTTAAACAATTGCCGTAGTTTAATGCCTTCCTCCTTGTTTAAAAGATTGTTCCCTATGAAATTCTCATGAAAGTATACTACAATACCTTCAGCACAATGCCCTATTTTTGATTGGTCTTCTTCCGGATCACTGCGCCAGAGATGCGGTAGATCTGGTCCCAGGAAGGTGATCTCTCCTTCCTGGAAAAGTTTTACATGATCTCCGATGAATCTCGTACCTTTTCCCCTAATCACCATAAATAGTTGGTATTCCGGATGAAAATGCCAATAAGGGTCAAAAAATGGCTGTTTCAACTCCTGTACCACAAAGGCATGTGTGTCCGGGATTGGCGATTTCTGAAGGGCGGATTTCAAACTGATGGGTCACTATATTTATGCAAAGTAATGGAATTTTTTCACCGATATACCACTAATCTATCCATATATATAGTTAAAATCTTTTTTTATGATATAAAACAGTCAATTTGTGCTAGAAGACAGTCCTCTTTATATCAATTAAATTATTAAAATTGATTACGATTTATATTTAAATATCATGAGAACTTTTGTAAAGGAGTTAATCTGCCTAACCCTGATCTTCGCTACATTATTTGGTTGCACCACCATTGAGAAATCCTCTGCCGTAGCCGATGATACTCCCAGAAGAATTGAATTATTGTTTCTGGGGCACGAACTGGAACATCACAATTCAAGGGTATATATGCCAATTCTCGCGGCATCCTTATCTCCCCAAGGGATCAACCTGACTTATACAGAAGACCTTGATGATCTCAATGCTAAGAATTTAGAACTATACGACGGGCTCATTATTTACGCCAATCACGAAAACATCGGTGGTACCCAGGAAAGGTCTTTTCTAGATTTTGTCTCATCGGGGAAAGCTTTTATCCCAATACATTCTGCCAGTTATTGTTTTAAGAATTCCCCAAAATATATTGACCTGGTTGGTGCCCAATTTAAAGAACACGGCACGGATACCTTTACTGCCAAAATCACAGACAATACACATCCTACCATGCAAAACATGGAAGAATTTTCTACCTGGGATGAAACCTATATACACGATAAAATTGCCGATGATATCACCGTTCTAATGGAAAGGATAGATAATGACCACTCAGAACCCTGGACCTGGATTAAAACTTATGGAGCGGGAAGGGTTTTTTATACGGCTTATGGACATGACGAAAGGACATGGAACAATCCGGGTTTTCAAAAATTAATCACAGCGGGAATCCTGTGGGCTGTTGAGGACCATGTAAAAGAGAATTGGTCTGCCTTTGTTGAAGACATTCCAACACTTAAATATGAAGATCGGGATAGCATTCCCAATTATGAAAAGCGCGATCCACCGCTAAAATACCAGCTCCCTTTAAGTCCGGTAGAATCGGCCAAACTGATTCAGGTCCCTGCCGGATTCGAATTGCAACTTTTTGCTTCTGAGCCAGACATTATAAACCCCATTGCTATGAATTGGGATGAAAAAGGCAGATTATGGGTGATAGAAACAGTAGACTATCCAAATACGGTCAGGGACGACAAAGGTTTGGGGGATGACCGTGTAAAAATACTCGAAGACACGGATAATGACGGCAGAGCCGATAAGGTTACCGTCTTTGCAGACAATCTAAACATTCCCACCAGTTTTGCCTTTTCGCAGGGCGGAATAATTGTTTCTCAGGCCCCGCAATTCTTGTTTTTAAAAGATACGGACGGAGATGATATTGCGGATATCAGGGAAGTTATTATTGATGGCTGGGGTGTTTTTGATACCCATGCCGGACCGTCTAATCTTCAAAACGGTATAGACAATAATATCTATGGTGTTGTAGGCTACTCCGGTTTTAATGGAACTATTTTTGGCAAGGAGCAAAAATTTTCTCAGGGCATGTATAAGTTCCAACCTCAAAAGAAGACTTTCGAATTTCTCACCAATACCAGCAATAATACATGGGGCCTTGGGATTACCGAAGACAATGCCCTTTTTGCCTCCACAGCAAATAATACCCACAGTGTATTCTTGGGGATTCCCAACAAGCATTTAAATGGCGTTATTGGTATACCTGCAGAGGGAAGTCTGAAGATCGACGGGCATTACGCTATGCAGCCTTTAACCCCAAATGTCAGACAGGTAGATGTTTTCGGAGGATTTACAGCCGCAGCAGGCCATCATTTCTATACTGCGAGAAATTATCCAAGTACCTACTGGAATAAGATAGCGTTTGTTTGTGAGCCAACAGGCGGACTGGTTCATAATGCAAGAATCGTGAGAGAAGGTGCTGGTTTTGTTGAAAAAGATGGTGGTAATCTTTTTGCAAGCACAGATGAATGGGTATCCCCGGTGGAAGCCAAAACAGGTCCTGACGGCAATGTTTGGGTTGCCGATTGGTATAATTTTATAGTACAGCACAACCCCACTCCAAATAAAGATCGCGGAGGTTATAATGCTGAGAACGGTAAAGGTAATGCTTATGAAAATCCGCTTCGCGACAAATCCAGGGGTCGTATCTGGAGAGTAGTCCCCAAAAACTCCGGGGCATCCGATATTCAGTCAGTGGATAAGAACAATCCGGAAGCACTGCTTAAGGCACTTGCCAATGATAATATGTTCTGGAGATCTACAGCTCAGCGGCTGCTTGTAGAAAGGGGAGATTCTGCGGTTTTAAAAGAACTATACAATATTGTAAATGATGAAAAAGTTGATGCAATGGGTTTGAACCCGTCTGTTCTACACGCACTTTGGACAATTGAAGGGCTAGGGGTGCTCGATACCGATTCCGAAGCAAAGGATGTGGTAGTTGGTGCGCTGTACCATAAATCGGCAGCTATAAGACGTACGGCTATTCAAATACTTCCGAGGAATAATGAAACAGATGAGATTTTACTAAAAACCAGGGCTTTATATGACAAGGATCCCTGGGTACAATTAGCAGCATTGCTGTACTTCTCGGAACGTACGCCATCAGAAGCCATAGGCAGTCTTCTTTTTCAATTGAGCACCGATACCCGGATTTTAGAGGACCCCTGGTTATCAAAAGCATTATATACCACGGCAAGCAAACATCATTCCGGATTTGTAAAGGGATTTGTCAGTGCCAATCCTGCCTATGATTTGACCTCAGAAACAAAATTAAGCAGGGAGGATATTGGTTTAGACGATTCTGATTGGAAATCAATGGAACTACCGCAATATATTGAGCAAGCCGGCCTTGATATTGATGGTATTATATGGTTTCGTAAAAGCTTGTTTATCGCAGATAACCCGGCCGGAAAAACAGGAATAATTTCATTAGGACCTATAAACGATTCTGATGTGCTCTATATTAATGGTAAAATGATAGGCACCACACAAAACCAGCATACGAAAGACAGGTATTATGATATTCCAAAAGGGATTTTAAGTCAGGGGAAGAATATCATTGCTATTCGGGTGGAGGACACAGGCAATAAAGGTGGGATTTATGGTAACAAACAGCAACTTTATCTAAAAATAGGAACAGCTTCACTACCGCTTCACGGTGATTGGAAATACGAGGTAGAGAAAGACTTTTCTGGTAAGGCTGCAAATTTATTTGAAGGTAGCTCAATGGCAGAAGTATTAGTCAATGCTTATAAAAACGAGCTGTTATCTGAAGAAATGGACGCTTTGGGAGGTGAAAAGACTGCAAATGTCATACGGGTAAAGACAATTAAAAATGAAATGAAATACGACATTACCGAGTTCGTTGTGGCAGCTGGAGAACAAGTGGAATTGGTTTTAGAGAATGTCGATTTTATGCAGCACAACCTGGTTATTATAAAACCCGGACAAAAAGAAAAAGTGGGTGCGGCCGCAGACAAATTAGCTGCAGATCCAAAAGGTGCAGCGCTTCAATATGTACCACAAACCACTGACGTACTATTTGCCACTGCCATGGTAGATCCGGAACAAACCGTGACCCTGAAGTTCACAGCCCCCAGTGAACCAGGGGAATATCCTTTTATCTGTACTTTCCCCGGACACTGGCGGATTATGCAGGGTGTAATGAAAGTAGTAGCAAATTGATATAATTGATCAAAGAATAAGCGAGCAATGACGGACAAAATACAATTTGGAGTAAGTACCTGGCTCTGGGAATCACCATTCAACACAGCAACAATTTCCCTATTCCCGAAAATAAAATCCCTGGGATATGACATAGTGGAAATCCCCGTGGAAGATCCGGGCCTGATAGATGGAATAACTGTTAAGAAAGCCTTAGAGGACAATGGGTTAAAACCATTAGTTTGCGGTGTTTTTGGGCCAACGAAGGACCTGACTTCTGAGGATACCTCCTTGCACCAAAACTGCTTTAATTATGTAGAAAAAAGTTTTGAACTCTGTAATTTAATGGAAGTAGATTTCCTTGCGGGTCCAATGTACTCAGCTGTTGGCAAAGCCAGGATGGTTTCTGATGAGCAAAGGAAAACCGAATGGCAAAGAGCGGTTAGCAATCTGGGGATGGTATGTGATATGGCTAAGAAAAGCGGCTTATCTATCGCGATTGAGCCACTGAACAGATTTGAATCGGATCTGGTCAATACAGCAGAAGATGTTATGCGTTTGGTTAAGGACATTAACCAACCAAATGCCAAGGTACTTTTAGATGGTTTCCATATGACCATAGAAGAAAAAGATATTCGGAAAGCTATAAATACCGTTGGTGACAAACTGATCCATGTCCAGGTTTCGGAAAATCACCGCGGAGTACCCGGAACAGGACTCACACCCTGGAACGATTTTAAAAAGGGCCTGGAAGATATCGGGTACATTGGTGCCATTGTTATTGAAAGCTTTACCCCCGAGATCAAGGAATTGGCCGGAGCGGTATGTATTTGGAAACATCTGGCCAACAGCCAGGATGAATTTGCCTCGGACGGACTTAGATTCTTAAAAAAATTATTCAATTAATACCTTGTAAAAATGAGTGATAAAAAAATTAACGTAGCTATAGTTGGATTGGGATTCGGTGCAGAATTCATTCCTATTTATCAAAAACACCCCAATGCAAATCTCCTGGCTATTTGCCAGCGAACTGAAAACAAATTGAATCTTCTCGGGGATACATTGGATATTGAAAAGAGGTACACTTCATATGACGATTTACTGGCAGATCCTGAAATTGACGCCGTACATATCAATACTCCCATCCCCGACCATGGTACCCAATCTATCAAGGCGTTGAAGGCAGGTAAACATGTTGCCTGCACCGTGCCTATGGCAACTACTGTCGAAGAATGTGAAGAGATTGTGCGATTAACAGAAGCAACGGGACTCACTTATATGATGATGGAAACAGTGGTTTATGCTCGCGAATTTTTATTTATGAAAGAGTTGTATGATAATGGGAAACTGGGTAAGGTCCAGTTTCTGAAAGCCAGCCACCAACAAGATATGGACGGATGGCCAAATTATTGGCCGGGGCTTCCGCCCATGCACTACGCAACCCATTGCGTTGGACCTGTTTTAGGACTTACCAGAGGGGAGGCAGAGTATGTTTCCTGCTTTGGTTCTGGTACAATCAGGGAAGAACTAATTCCACTATACAATTCTCCATTTGCCGTAGAAACAACACACATCAAATTCCGAAATTCCGATTTAAGTGCCCAGGTCTACCGTTCGCTTTTCGACGTGGCCAGGCAGTATCGCGAAAGTTTTGAAGTTTACGGATCCGAAAAATCGGTAGAATGGCCATTGATAGAGGGGAAACCGCTTGTAGTGCATACCGCTAAAAAGCCCGAACCAGAGATCCCGGAGGAAACTGAATGTCCGGATTTTGCCAAATTACTACCAAAAGAAATACAGCACTTTACTACCCAGGGGGTATACGATTCTGAAGAACACCAGCACCTGTCGTTTACACAGGGAGCCGGACACGGAGGGTCACATCCTCATTTAGTACACGAATTTGTAAATGCTTTGGTCTCGTCACAAGCGCCATATCCAAATGCCAGGCAATCAGCCAACATTACCTGCGTGGGTATACTCGCTCACGAATCGGCACTCAAGGGAGGAGAAATTATAAAACTCCCTGAATTTACACTGGAATAAGTCGTTTGTTAATTGGAGCTATTTCCATAGGCTTTGTCCAAAAAGCGATATCGGGCGTCGTACCCGGCACTAATCTGCCTGCTTTCTGTATCAATGACCATAACAGGAGGCGTATCGCCTTTGGCACTGGCCGGGTCCCATTTGGATAAACCTTCTCCATTGGGGTTTCCGGTTTTTATAAAATTGGCAAAGTAGTTTTGCATGGTCTCGGATACCTTATAATCATCTTTTGTCCAGCTGTAATCGTCTACCAAATGTAAATTGCCCATACAATACTCAATTTCACAGGCATGAGGTGCCCCAACAGCCTTCGGTGCCTCAGGAGCATCCTCGCTCCGCTCCACGGTACCGCCTGCCAGTCCTGATGCCAGGTTGGCATCTCTTAATGCAGGGCGTAATTTACTGTACAAATAGCGATAAACAGCCTTATCGCTATTGCTTCGGTGAAGATCAAACCATTTCCAGGTACTGTATGCTATAAATCGATCAGAGGCCAGGGCGGTGGCAGAAAATTCGATCTCCTTTTCACTGCTGTGGGGATACAATTCCAATACCTTTTGATGCTCTTTTGGATACAATTCTTTTATCTTGGCTATATAATTTTCCTCCTTATACGGTTGTCCCTGCATCACGGCCATACCTGGTATTTCGGCTGAGTTCCATCCCAACAACAACGGCACCTGCGCCTGTTCCTTTGCTTCAAAAATATCCGGAATACTCTTGGGTAGAAAATACCCATCTATAACTGCCGGGAATCCAAAGCGCCCGGATTCATTATAGATTTCATAAACGTCCCTTGTACTCAGACTTCTCAACGCTGCCAGGCTGGGGTAACCCGCTTTTTGAGCAAACTCTAGCCCGGTTTGCTCCGCTTCTTCCAGTGCTACCGCGGGCAGAGTTGGAGCAATACCAGCACCACTTTCTCCAATAGCACCGGCAATTAAATCTTTAGATAAGGGAGAAGCCATTTGCTGACTTACCCCAATAGACCCGGCAGACTCTCCTGCGATGGTTACTTTTTCAGGATCGCCTCCAAAGGCGGCAATATTATTCTGTACCCATTGCAATGCCGCATGCTGATCTAATAAACCATAGTTCCCGGATGCACCATATGGGGCTTCCGCACTGAGTTCAGGATGGGCTAAAAAGCCAAAAATATTTAGTCTGTAATTAGTGGTTACCACTACTATCCCTTTTTTGGCCATGCTTTCGCCATCGTATCTGTACTCAGATGCGTCCCCTGCAACATTGCCACCTCCAAAGAAATAGACCAACACCGGTAAATCCTTGGTATTTCTGTTGGTTGGCGTCCAAATATTTAAGTACAGACAGTCCTCGCTAACTCCATTAGAGCGCGACTTCATATCTCCGAATACCATAGTCTGCATGGGTCGCGGACCAAATTTTTTGGTCTCCTTAACACCTTCCCAATTGTCCATAGTTTGTGGTGCCCTCCAACGCAGTTCTCCTACAGGCGGTTTGGCAAAGGGTACCCCAAAGTAGGTTTGTATCCCGGTATGGGTATTGTAATTACCTTCAATAATTCCGTTATCAGTTTTTGACTGCACTGGGAAAGCATTATTATTTTGTGCGTGTGTTAAAGTCAATGGTAAAAAGAATAAAAGAAATAGCAGTGTTCTCATGGTATAGGTCTTTAAAATGATTCATATATTAATTGGAAGCACGTTCAAAATCCAACTCTAAAAAGTCTTCCACAAATTTTAACCAAAACTTATTGACAAACGAAAGATGGTCGGGGTGCTTATTGTAAATATCATATCCTTCCATCGTATCAAACTCCATGAATATGCCATAATCAAAATTGTTTTTTTTACTTATTTGGCGTAAACATTCAAAGTTCTTTACCCCATTTATGGTGCGTAATTTTTCAACCTCATCGAGAAATACTTTTTCATCGTCAGACCCTATGGGAACCTTTAATTTAAAAATAACACTATGGCGAATCATATCATTTTTTATTTAATTTGGCACTAATTTATATCTATTGTCTCAATTTGTTACAATAGTACAAATATTATTCGATTTCCCAACGAAATCAGATAAAAAACTGCCATGATTTATTCAATTTTTCTATATCACCTTCTGCTTCTGCAATTGTTTGCAGAATAAAAGAAAAAGCAGGCCAAAGAGCAATCAGGCCGGTAAGTTGACAAAAGAGAAGAAAACATCGAATTGGGATGAGTAATTTTTCAAATGAACTTTTATAGAGAACTGTTCTTGCAGCCGACCACTTTATATACTTTACCGTTACTTTTTGTAAAGATGTAGAGCTCTCCTGCACTATCCATACCCAATCTCAGATTTACCCTGTCATCCTGGGTAATTTCATGAAGATCTGTAGCTATACCATTCATCTCCAGACCCATTTTAAACACCGGCGCCTGCTGTCCCTCAATTATTTTCGTCGATTCAGAAAAAAATAATGTACCCCTGGTGATGTCTCCGAAAACGTATTTGTTCTTAAGTAAAGGAATTTTTGTGCCTGCATATACAAAACCACCTGATACCGCATTGCCTTCATCATGATCATACTGAATAACAGGATAGGAATAGTCATCATCATCATCCGGCATAGGATAGACCAATTCTGTGTTGGCTTCCGTATCGAAAATGAAAGTACCTTCGCGATTTGGCCAGCCATAATCTGCACCCTTTTTTCCTAAATTGACTTCTTCCACACTGTGTTGTCCTATATTGGCAATTAGCATTTTCCCTGAGCCATTAAGATCCCATGAAATACGATGTGGGTTCCTGAAACCGCTGCTCCAAACTTCCCCTAGCATTCCTGATTGATCAACATAGGGATTATCCCCGGGAATGCCATACTTACCATTCTTACTATCACTGCCTGCAGGATCTATACGAAGTATACTTCCCCAAACATTAGCGGCATTATCACATAAATTTGGATACCCGGATAGCGCTGATCCGCCATCACCAATACATATAAAAAGTAATCCGTATTCAGCATCGCCATTTTTGGATAAAGGATTAAAGGTAATATCCTGGAAGCCATGCGCACCGGAAATCATATCTACACGCATTAATTCCCTTTTCTCCCCTGAGAATTTTTCAGCAGCAGGACTTTTGGTGTGCCATTCTGATAGCACCCACTGCAATGCAACTTTAATGCTATCATTGAGCGCAAAATCGGCCCTGGCAGATTTTGGTGGTTCTGTATGGGTGATATATAAAAGTCCATTGCTGTCAAAATCTGGATGAAAAGCAAAACTCCCCAACCCGGTTCCCCAACCCGGATAGTTGATAAAGTCTTCTTCCTCAACGTTTAAATCTAAATATTCCCGTACGGTATCGTTTACTATCTCATACAACTTTCCGCGAAGATCGGATATGAACAACCGCTCTTTTAAACCTGTATTCACTGCAGACATTTTGTTGAGACGTACCAAAGGGCTCGCATCAGAACTGGGTGGTATTGTGAGCCATTCTTCAATGACCAGGCTAAGGTCCGAATCCGGAATTTTCTCCTTAATTGGATTTAGTAATCCCCCTGTTCGGGTACTCTTGTTTCTTTTTTCGGCCTCTGAGAATTTATTAATAAATCCCAACAGATTTTCCAGATCATCATCATCCATCATCGGGAAGGATGGCATATACAAATTGTATTTTTCAAATAACGAAACAGCCCTTGTATCCCCACTGTTTATAGCTGCCTTTGGATCCCTGATAAAGTCTTTAAGCCAATCCTTGTCTACCTGGGAAGTAACACCACTGAGATTGGGACCAACTTCATTCTCCATGAAGTTGTGACAACTGGCACAATGCTGGTTAAACAGTTCCATACCGCTTTGAATGGCAAGTTCACCCCCCAAATAGGTGTCTTTTTCCTCCGTCTGGGCTGCTTTTTCTTTGGATGCTGAAAAATTACAAGCCAGTGTAAAGCTGAGGAGCATTGCTGCTAAGGTCCTGAAAAACAGTTTGTTTTTTATTTTGCGAAAGCGGCTCTGTAAAGCGGAAAGCTTTGATATTAAGTGCAGCATGTATTTTTGGAAATATAGAATCTTCAATGATGGTTTAAGTTCACCAGGTATCCTGATGGCAATTTTTGCCCGGTCAAGATAATTAATAATTCTTAACTATTAAGTTAAATAAACCGCTATCACTGTTGTTTAGTCAGAGATGGATTTGGGATAGCAGTTCAGATTACCCGATTTCTAATTACGCCCAAACCTTCAGTTAGTTAAATGGGTAATAGTCTAAAAATATAACCTGGTTCTTCAACAGCGACATAAATATAACCATCCGGGCCGACACGGACATTTCTGACTCGGCCAATACCCTTGAACATAGGCTCTTCCCCGACTATTTTATCTCCCTCAACAATGCAGCGGTTCAAATATTTAAAACGCAGGGATCCCACTAAAAAGTCGCCTTCCCATCCTGGGTATTTATCTGAAGTGACGAAAGCTGCACCACTAGGTGCTATTGAAGGTACCCAATACAAAACGGGTTGTTCCATGCCTTCTTTTTTCTCTAAATTGGTAAATGTTGTACCGTCGTAATTAATACCATAAGAAATAACAGGCCAACCATAATTGAGACCTGGTGTTACGATGTTTACCTCATCACCACCTCTCGGGCCATGTTCGTGGGTCCATATTTGATTGCTTGTCCGGTGGAGGGCAACACCTTGAGGGTTTCTATGTCCGTAACTGTAAATGGTGGGCATGACAGAATCCTTACCTACAAAGGGGTTATCTGATGGTACTTTACCATCATCCATCATTCGGTGCATTTTTCCATTGTAATTACTTAAGAATTGTGGGTTTTCATTTTCCTTACGTCGGTCACCAACAGACAGAAATAAATACCCCTCGTTGTCAAATTCAATGCGCCCTCCGAAATGTGATCCTGCTGTTCCATAAGGATGTCCTTCGAACAGTTTCTCTTCACTGGTCAACTGGTCGTTCGAGAATTTAAATCGGCTTAATGCCGTACCTGCCAGTGTATCCTTTCCTTCAACCCGGTAATCTGAATAACTTATGTAGAGCCAATTATTGTTCTCAAAATCCGGATGCAATTCCAAATCCATCAAGCCACCCTGGCCCCTGTATTTTGATTTCGGCACACCTGAAACCGGAATCTTGTTTGATGCTTTATCTATGCGAAATAGTTCTCCTGACTGCTCTGTGACCAGCATATCCCCTGAGGGCAGAAACACCATTCCCCAGGGCTGCACCATGCCAGATACTACTGTATCCAGTTCAATGGTCAATAACTCGGTTTGCAAAGTACCCGATTCCAGCTTTTCTTCCTGAAAACCGTACTCAGCCACATTTTCTATGCCCTCAAGGATATAATTCGTCAAATTCGTGATTTGATCATCAGACAAAACACTTGCCCAGCCAATCATTTCTGTCCCTTCATAGCCGTGTTTTATCGAATTAAAAATACTATCCCTTTCATTTCCATGTTTCCATCGATGCCCGGCAAAAGATAAAATATTGCTGCCATGGCAACTTGCACACATGGTACTATAAGTAGCCATGGCTTCTAAAGTAAGGCTATCAGGTTCAACCTCAACTTCTTCCATAGTATCGGTTGGCGTATTTTTCGCCGATTGCTTGCAACTGTATAATGCAATGCCTGCAATACAAAAAAAGCTAAATAGTTTAATGTTCTTCATGGATAAAGGCTCATATATTAGTGGTTTGGGCTAAACTATCTCGAATATAACGAATCATTTTTTTGTTTCCCCAACCTTTAGTCAAGTGGCAATGATTCCCTAACTCAGGCTGCGCTAAAGTTTCGGTTAACATCTGATATCAGCAAGGTCCAAGAAATTAGAACTATCCAGGGGCTTCGGCTGTATATTCTTATTTTATTCATTGGTTAATCTTCTATTTGATGATGAAACAAGCTAAAAACAAATTTAAACATCGTATAAGGAATAACTGTTCCGAACAGTTCAGAAGATGAATAAAAATGGGAAAACTGATTTTTAAGCTGTATTGCTGAATCGAAGATTAAAAAATCTCTGAATACAAACAGCTCATCAATGCGATTTTAACGGCAACAGCCAATGGCGACGCTAAAAAAAACCTAAGAAATGTATTTGATTCTCAGGGCTTGTATATTGTCTGGTATTATCCTAATTTTTCTTTAAAGAAATCTATAGTTCTCTTCCACGCCAGCTCTGCCGCCTCCCTGTCATAACGTGGAGTAGTATCATTATGGAATCCATGGTTTGCATTTTCATAGGTATAGGCCTGGTATTCTTTGCCTAATTCTTTAAGCACTTTTTCATACGCCGGCCAGCCTTCGTTGACCCTTTTGTCCAATGCTCCAAAATGCAAAAGTAAGGGAGCGTTTATCTTGTCTATATCTTCTTTCGGCTGCCCGCCATAAAACGGAACCGCAGCTCCCAAATCTGGTACTTTGACTGCCATCATATTAGAGATCCAGCCACCAAAACAAAATCCTACCACACCTACTTTTCCAGAACATTCCGGATGATCTTTTAAATATTCAAAAGCTGCAATAAAATCTTCGAGCATTTCATTGCGATCCCTTTTGCGTTGTAATTCCCTGCCGTCATCATCGTTCCCCGGGTAGCCACCCAGTGGCGTTAGTGCATCCGGAGCCAGCGAAATAAAACCGGCAAGCGCCGCCCTTCTGCCAACGTCTTCGATATGTGGGTTTAATCCCCGGTTTTCATGAACAACAATTATCCCTGGTAGCTTTCCCTCGGCTGTTGCAGGTTTGGAAATTAACCCTTTTATTGATCCCGCACCCTTGGGCGAGTGATAATTGATATAATCAGATTTCAGTCGCGGGTCATCCTGCTTAATTTGAATTTTCTTTACGTAATCGGGAGAAATAAAACCGAGTAAAGAAGGCACGGTTAACCCCCCAACAGCATAGGTAGACAATTTATCCAAAAATAGTCTCCTGCTTACCCTGTCGTGCGCATAATCGTCATAGAGGTCAAATACCTCCTGTTTAATATCTTCCTTTGTTATTTTTTTCATAATAGTGAGATTTTTATTTTATTACATGTTTCATAAAATTTTCCTTGTACGCCCTCCCCAATGGCAGCGCTATTTTTTCTTCAAGATAAACCTGGTTTCCAATGATCTTGGCAATTTTAGCAGTATTAATTATATATGATTTATGTATTCTAATAAACATTTTTTGATCCAGATATTCTTCCCAAAAACGCAGTGGTTCCTGGGAAAGGTATTTCTTTTCGGGAGTAAAAATTTCGGTATAATCGGCACTGGATTGAATAAAACGTATATCGCTGATATTGATTTTGATATGCTCATAACCCGATTTAATAAAAAGTAAATCTGAAGATGATGAATTCTCCGATAAACTCAATGTTTTATGCTCTCCGGAATTGGGAGACGGTACCCTGGAAACTGCCTGAACAAATCGTTCAAATGAAAATGGCTTTAATAAATAATCAACAACATTATAATCATAGCTTTCTAATGCGTATTCGGAGAATGCAGTGGTAAGTATTACATGAGGTTTGATAGTTAGCGCCTTCAAAAAATCCATCCCCGATATTTTAGGAAGATGTATATCCAAAAAAATCAGGTCAACCGCTTCTGTCTTTAAAAAATCTATAGCCTGAAGGGCATCAGCAAAGGTGGCTTTTAGTTCCATATTCCCCAAATCATCGATGTACTTTTTTAGTACCCTTTGGGCAGGAGGCTGATCCTCAATAATAATACAGCGAATCATTCCAGGTCTTTTTTAAGTTGCATTCTTAAAACTACGGCATACGTACCATTACTCTCATCTATAAGTAGTTCATGGGCGTTTGGATACAATATTTGCAATCTTTTTTTCACGTTTTCGAGGCCTATGCCCTTTGAAAGGCTGTCGGTATTTCCCAGAGCCTGGAACGAATTTTTACATTCAAATTCGAGCAAACCTGTGTCCGACACTTCAATAGCTATATCTATAAGTATGTCCTTAGACTGACTCGCGGTACTATGCTTAAAGGCATTTTCAATAAAAACAGTCAGAATCAATGGTGCTATCTGATAACCAGGTTTAATGTTTTTTGTTCGGAAAGAAACCTTGCCCCTCTCCTCAATCTGCAATTCATTTAATTTTGTAAAGTTTTTAAGGTGCTCTATTTCTTTAGGTAGTGCAACAAAATTTTCTTTACAATCGTAAAGCATATACCTCATTACCGAAGATAGTTCCAGGATTATAGATGGTGTTTTGGGTGATTGCTCAATGGCGTAGGAATAAAGATTATTAAGATTATTGAATAAAAAATGTGGGTTAATCTGTGATTTCAGAAATCGCAATTCACTTTCCCGGGCATAAGACCTCAATTCTTCTACCTCTCCTTGCTTTAATGATGCGTCCCAGGCAAACTTAAAACCCGCCAGAATCATGATTACCGGCATCACATCGAGCAGGCTATAAATTACTCCCGGAAAATGTCTTCCCCTGGAATCCGGAAAATATATCTTTTCCAAAACGAATTCCTCTACAACTATTATAATTGCAACAATTACTGTTACAGACAAAAAGAATCTCAGATATTCTTTCTTATAAAAAAAAGTTGGCAGCAAAACGTAATTAATAATAAATGCACCAATAGCGTAATTGATAAAAGCCACAATTTTATACTGCTGTATCTCTGGCTCATTTTTATCGAATGAAAAGAACAGAAATAGCAGAATATGCAATAAAACCTGGAAGATAATCTCTTTGGTCTTGCCGCCAGAGAATTTAAGATTTTGTTCCATATTCCAAATTTACGGTTTTAATGGAGCCTGCTTCTGAAAATACCGTCATCGACAGCTTTAAGCTGGTGAACACCAGATTTGAATTCGTATATGGCTTCTTGAATAAGTATATTTATCCTTAGCTATTCAGTTGACTCTTAGCATATTCCAGGCAACGGGTTACTTCTTTTATCGCATCTGAGCCTTCCGGAATATCATATTCCAATTCAATAGTAGCAGGGAATTCATAACGCTCCTTACTCATTAATTGCAGGATTTCTGCAATTGGGGTATCCCCTTTTCCCCACATTAAATTATCCTTCCCATTTGCCGGTGTTTGCCGGTCTTTGATATGCATGCTGGCAATACGCTTGTGGTGTCTTTTCAACAGATCCAGCGGTTGCCCATTCCCTGCTGCTATATAGTGCCCCATATCCGCGTTCAACATATTCATCGGTGATTGCTGCAGAGCTGTGTCCCAAAAAGTGGGGGTCTGCTGTTCATGGCCGTGATAGCCGACACCAATATTATATTTTTCTGCCATTTTACCCAATTTAAGCGTATGCGCATCATCACTGGGGTGTTCCAATGTTACATGGGAAGCCCCCAAAGCCCTGGCTGCCTGAAACCCATATGCGATTTCGGCATCGGTATTATCCTTCCCAAAAGCATTCGGCTTAAAAGCATAAATACTTACGCCTGCGTCATTATACATTTTTCTTACTTCTTCAAATTTGCTAATAGGGGCATTAACCCGCCATTTGGCAACTTCGTCATTGTAGGTTTTCCTTTCTGCCTGTAATTCTGCCATTTCTTTGGTTTCTTCCTCCGATAACTCCCCGTTGCGTTGTTTTCTCATAAGACCGTAAAAAGCACGTCTGTCTATGCTGCTTTCTGGCATTCCGGCATAAGATTCTGCAGGCCCGCCCATCAATTCGATGGCATTGATCCCTGAATCCAGTACATACTTTAGAGTTGCCTCTGCACTTTGATCGGGCAGGCTTCTGAACGAATATGTAATTACCCCCAATTGCACCCCCTTAATCTTTGAGTTAGGCTTGCCATAATATTTTAAAATTGCCGGTGCCCCTATTATTTTTGGGGTGGGTAGTAGTAGTCCTGCTCCGAATAGCGCAGTAGTGCCAACAAATTTTCTTCTCGAAATAGGTTGTTTTGTTTTCATCTGATTGTTTTTTTAGTGTCTGTTATCGCCCTAAGTTATTACAAGGCCTCCTGGCCATTTCTAAAGGTAAGCGAATTTACCTGCATCAGTACCTGGCCCTCCTTTGATTCCGCATTCCTAAACACAAAATATAGGTTATGAAAGCCGTTTAGGTCTGTCACATCCAGTTTGTATTCTTTTTTAAATTTATCACGGACCGTCCAGAATCCCGGTCTGGGGCCCTTCTTTCCTCCTTTTTCCCATTCGGCACGTAGTTTTTGTACCTCAGCACGCAGATCGATTTCTATTGGAATTACTTTTTCCGTAGTAGCTACCAGAGGACCATCTGGAGCATCCAAATGTAATTCGATAATACCGCCGGAATCACTCGTCCTGGGCGAAGCTTCCGCATCAATAGCTATTTCGTTTATAGCTGTAAGATCAATATTTTCAAAATTAACCCAGGCACTGTCCCGGCTGATTTTAAAAGAACGCCTGGGTGTTATCAGTACCTGAATACCTTCAGCTTTACTATACTGCTCCGGGCTTAAAACGGGATTCCTGAGCGCCACTATCTTTTCAGAAGCTAAGGCCTTCGCTGCATTGGCGCCTTTGTCTGTATAGGCCACTCTCAAAAGATAACTGCCTTTGCCATTTTCCTTTTCAGGAACCTTGGTGATATATGTGCCGCTAAGCGGAATTGACTTACCCGCCTCCTCAGGATCATTGAGACCCATAATATAATCCACAATCAATTTTGACTGTTCTTTCGTTATATCCGGGTGTGCACTCATAGCGTGTTCTCCCCATACCCCAACGCTACCATTAATTATGTTATTGGCAATCTCTGTCTGCGCTTCCGGATCTTTGTCGTACTTATTGGCTAAGTCAATATAACTGGGTCCTATAGAGGCAACGTCTATTCTGTGACAAGAAAGGCAGTCGCTGGCGTCTATCAGCGATTTACCCCGGGAAAAGCTTACCCATTCATCTGTACTGCGATGGTTTTGTGCAATCTCTATGGGGTCAAAACCTTCGGGTGCATAGTCAAAATTGATGGCCACTTCTTCGGTATTTATTGCACCACCGGTCAGCGTTCCGTCTTCCAAATCGCTGACCTCAATTGTATATGCAATTTCACTCTCGGGAAAAAAGAAGGTTTGGTTCCCTTCAGTAATTTTTATGTCAACTTCAGGAGGTGCATTCCCTGCGGTAATCTCAAATTGTTTTTCTTCCTTATTTCCCTGGTCATCGGTCACGACTAATTTCACCTGGTAATTGTCAGCTTTGTCAAATGTAATATCTGGCTCAGGACCTTCCAGGGATGCTGAAAATCCATTTTCAGAAAAAACAGACCATTGATAATTCAGCTCATCCCCGTCATAATCAATAGTTCCTTCCGCGGATAGCTGAATATTGAGGGGCACCGGACCTGCAGATTTATTGCTACTTGCTTCTAAGACTGGCGGACGGTTACCTCCATTGTAACGTATGCGTTTAATTTGTGCATTTTCGTTCCCCTGAAACCAGGCCGAACCATATTCGAGCACATAAAGATCTCCGTCCGGACTAAACAGCATATCAATAGCACTGGAGAAATTTTCTTTGGGTAAAAAAGGTTCCATTGAGACATAATCGCCATTTTCATTCATAGTCACTGTCATGATCCATCCTCTCATAAATTCTGTTATCAGCCATTTTCCTTCAAAATAACCTGGATAGCGATTATCGGACTTAGGAAAATCATCCTTCCTAAAAACCGGTCCGCCGGTAGCGCTCCTCCCGGCACTGCCCAGTAAAGGGAATTCTTGCGAATAGCCATAGGGATACCAGAAAAATGCTTTTTGTGGCAGCGGTAGTTCTTGTATCCCGGTATTGTTTGGAGAAGTGTTAATGGGATTATTTGGATCGAAAAAACCACTAATCGAGTCTGTTTCATAATCATAATCTGCATATGGTTTATTATCCCCAATGAAATAGGGCCAGCCAAAAAAACCCGGTCCTTTTGCCTGATTGAATTCATCATAACCCTGTGGTCCCTGGTCTAGATCTTCTGAAGCATCAGGGCCTACTTCTCCCCAATATATATAGCCTGTTTTACTATCTATTGAAATCCGCCATGGATTGCGGTGACCCATGGTATATATTTCAGGACGTGTTTCAGGTGTTCCCGGGTGAAAGAGGTTGCCTTCCGGGATAGTATAACTACCGTCATCTTCCGGGTGAATGCGCAGTATTTTACCCCTAAGATCGTTCGAATTCCCTGCGGTTCGCTGGTCATCAGAATTTTTGTGACCCGGCCGTTCATCCAGGTTAGACGTGCCCTGTGGCGGGTTAACGGTGTTATTCCCAACTGTCAGGAAGAGATTTCCCTTATCATCGAATACCATACCTCCACCGGTATGACAACATTCTTCCCTTTGCACCGGGTATTCCAATACTACAATTTTTGACTCTTCAGCCAGTTGTCCATCTTTATATTCCCATCTCGCAAGAACATGCTTCGGTAAATCGGGATCCGCGTATAACATAAAAATCCAGTTATTCTCTTCATAATCCGGATGTGCCACTATACCCATCAATCCTTCCTCGGCGTTTCTGGATCTTCCTTCTTTATTAATGTACATAATATTGACCGCAATAGTTGCAATAGTTTTTATTTCTCTGGAATCTGGCTTGAACGATTTTACTCCTCCCTTTCGTTCCACAAAAAGTAACTCTTCCTCATTCAGAAAAGTAAATGCCATAGGCTCGTCCAAATCCCCCGCTTGTGTTAAAACTGAAACTGTAAATCGATTCTCATCCGGAGGTAATAAATCTGACATATCCTTATTTTTACATCCTAAAAACACTAGAAGAAGTATTGCTAAAAAAGTCGTTTTGAATGTATTTTCAAAAGGAAGGAAGTTGTTGGTTTGATTCATAGTTATAAGTTTCGTTTATTACCCAATACTTTGCTCCATTATTGAAAAAAAGGGTGGGACTATCTTTAAAAATACTTTTTTGATTCTAAAGAAATTGCTAAAAGCTGCGATCGACAGAATTTTTAGGGTGAACGTCAGTTAATTAACCTTATGTCGTTTACAGTAAAACCTTAGTCGTTCGCAGGAATTTTGTTGTTAAGCAGGAATAAATACTCAATTTTTGAGGTATCAATCAAATTAAGAGAACTTATGAAGCATACAATTTTATATATACTCCTCTTTGGCTGTCTGGTTTATACATCAGCAGATATTTATGCTCAAGCCTCCACAACTATAATTGGCAAGGTCATTGAGCAAGGATCGGAACAACCTATCGAATTTGCCACTGTACTCGTTGCGGATAATGAAACTAAGAAACCAATCAGCGGTACAACTACTCTGGAAGATGGCAGTTTTATTTTAGAGACAGATGCCACAAATTTCTATATAGAAGTAAGTTTCATTGGCTTTTTAACAAGAAGTTTTGGGCAACCGGTGACCAGGGGATCAACAATAGATCTGGGTACTGTGATACTTTCAGAAGATGCACAAAAATTACAAGAGGTTGTCGTGGAAGGTGAAATCTCGCGAACCGAATTTAAACTTGATAAGAGGGTCTTTAATGTAGGAAAGGACCTTAGCAGCACTGGTGCCAGTGCTTTGGAAGTGCTGAACAATGTACCCTCAGTAAATGTTAACATCGAGGGCGATATAAGCCTGAGGGGAAGTCAGGGCGTACAGATCCTGATTAATGGCAAACCGTCTGTAATTGCGAGTGAACAAGGAAATACTCTGGGTACTATTACTGCAGATATGATAGACAGGATAGAAGTAATTACCAATCCCTCTGCAAAATATGATGCCGAGGGCACCTCAGGAATTATAAATATCATAATTAAGAAAGAAGAAAAAAAGGGCCTGAACGGATCCATTTCGGTAAATACAGGGGCACCTAATAACCATAGTGTGGGCGTTAGCCTTAACCGAAGGACCGAAAAATTTAATCTTTTCAGTCAGATTGGTGGTGGGTTTCGCGAATTGCCAAATGAACTTGAATCGCGCAATATTGATCGAATAAATAATACCACCATCCTTAGTAGTGGTACGGAATACAGAAACGAGAACTTCTATAATTTTGTTTTGGGAACAGATTATTATATCAGTCCAAAAGATGTACTTACACTATCGGGGAATTTTGCGCTGGAATTGGAGGATCAGCCCTCAACCACCACATTTGCTTCTGTGGATGCCAATGGTGATATCACCTCGCAATGGCAGCGAACCGAAGTAACCGACGCAAATAATCCAAAATTTCAGTACGAACTGCAGTACAAAAAAGATTTTGAGGGAGGTGAAGACCATGCATTACTTTTTAGTGCCCTGGGGAATTTTTTTGGTAAGGATCAGTCCTCTGATTTTGAAGACAGCACCATCTCCGGTGAAGACAATAACTCCACTCAGCGAACCCGTACAGATTTTAAGGAATCTGTATTTACATTTAAATTGGATTATACCAAGCCCTTTTCTAAAAAATGGACGCTTGAATCCGGAGCCCAATACGTTTTAAACGATGTGAGTAATGATTATGAGGTCAATGATTTGGTTGGGGGTACATTCGTCAATGATCCCGGGCTCACCAATATCTTTGAATACAACCAAAAAGTACTCGGGCTGTATAGTACAACTGCCTATGAAGGTGAAAAATGGGGTATTAAAGTGGGAGCACGCTTGGAACAGACAGATCTTAATACGCTTCTTGCAAATACCAATCAGGAAAACGACCAGAATTATACTAATTTATTCCCCAGTGTGCACAGCTCATATAAGATTACAGAGAAAGTATCCCTGCAGGCCGGTTACTCCAAACGGATATACAGACCAAGGCTCTGGGATCTGAATCCTTTTTTTAATATCAGGAATAATTTTAGTATCCGTCAGGGAAATCCTGGCTTGTTACCGGAATTCACAGATTCTTATGAGGTCACCAGTATTTTCATCTTAGGAAAAACGGCTATAAACTTTGGGGTGTATCATAGGTATACAGAAGACGTCATTGAACGTGTATCCACTTTTGAGGATAATGTAAATACCGTAAGGCCTGAAAACATAGGTACTAATAACGCCACCGGAATTGAGTTTAATGCAAAGTACAGCCCGGCAAAATGGCTGACATTTAACGGTGATTTCAATTATAGTTCGTTTACAAGGGACGGAACTTTTAACAGTCAGGTATTCGATTTTAGCGGAGATCAGTGGTCCTCAAAACTGATGACAAAAATTAAACTGCCTGCAGACATCGATCTTGAAACCACCGGAAATTACAGATCTGGCTTTCAGACAGTTCAAAGCGAAATTAGTGACCAGCTTTTTCTTGATATCGGATTGCGCAAAAAACTATTAAAAGGGAAGGCGGTAATAAGCCTTAGTGTAAGAGATTTATTTGCCTCCAGGGTAAGAGAAAGTGAAATCAATCAACCGGATTTCTACGTATACAACCGACGTCAAAGAGGCACTTTCGCTGCATTAGGGTTTAGTTATGGTTTTGGTAAAGGCGAAGCCATGGAATTTTCAGGGCAGAGACGAAGATTCTAACAACAGTCTCCAGGATGAAAAAATACTTCATTTTTTAAAAATCAAAAATTCTCAATAAAAATTTAACAATCGATTTATGTACCATCGAATAAAATAACCCAAGTCTACTCAAAAGGTAGTTAACCATTGTTAAAAACTAATGATGTGGATCCTTAAAATAATCTCTTTAATCTAAATCAATAATCTATAAATATCATTAACAATTAAATTTTACACTATGAAAAAAGTAATTTTTATTTTATCATTTATCACTTGTGCTTCAATTGCCGCTCAGAGTAACTGGAAAGCAGATGGCGCACATTCTAAGGTTGGTTTCGCAATTACGCATTTGATGATCTCCGAGGTAGAAGGACATTTTGGGGAATTTGAAATTACAGCTAACGCGGACGAAGCCTTCAGTGAACCAAATTTTGCAGTAGAAATTAAAACAGCAAGTATTGATACAGATAATGAAAGAAGGGATGGTCATTTAAAGAGTGATGATTTTTTTGCAGCAGAAACCCACCCCACAATCACTTTCAAAACAACTGGTTTTGAGAAAACCGGGGAGAAGACTTTTAAATTATCCGGAGATTTAACCATACATGGTGTAACCAAGGTAGTTACACTAGAGGGTAAACTAAACGGAATTATCACGGATCAACGCAGTCAAAAACTAAAAGCAGGGCTAAAGTTGACCGGGACCATAAATCGCAAAGATTTTGGTGTAGGTTCAAAACCATTTCCTGTAGGCGATGAAGTAGAAATGACCATACATCTGGAAATGGCACAACAATAATTATTAAATATATTCAGGGCCATGGGAAACCATGGCCTTTTTTTTCATTAAACACAGTTTAAATGGGTAGAAAAACAGAACAGACCTTCAGGGTAATTCACAGGTACCTGGGCTTTTTTCTGGCTGGGATCATGATTGTTTACGCCATTAGCGGCATCGTTTTAACTTTCAGGAACACGGATTATTTAAAAAATGAAATTCACTTCCAAAAACCCTTAAGCCCCGATATTACGGGCGAAGAACTGGGAAAAGCCCTGGGAAGGCGTTTCTTTGAAGTGGATAAGGAAGAAGGTGATCTTATTTATTATCAGGGGGGTACCTATAACAAAAAAACAGGAGTGGCAGTCTACACAGAATTAAAACTTCCTATGCTCCTGGATAATATGAACAAGATTCATAAGATGCACTCCGGCCACCCCCTATTCTGGCTAGGTATTTTCTTTGGAGTGTCTTTGCTATTCTTTGCTATATCTGCTTTTTGGATGTTCAGGCCAACTACCTCGGTATTTAAAAAAGGGCTGTATTTTACGCTGGGGGGAATTGTTCTGACGGTGGTTTTACTTTTTGTCTGATAGTTTTAACTATTCAGGTCTTGCATCATTAATAAAAGTCCTGGCAATTTTCGCAATTAGGCGAATTTGATCACCCCTTAATTCCATTTCAGCCATTTGTTCGGCCAAATTTTAATTGATAAATTAAGAGTTCCAAACAAATTCAAAATGAGAACATTATTCATATATATTTCAATATGCGGAATGGCCGGCGTACTCAGAGCTCAGGAGAATGCCGTAAATGCTGGACAAATAGTCAGCCAAATCCAAGAGCAGCTCACTTGCGAATGGCAGCAAGAGACAGTGGATACCTTCAAAGCAGGTGATGCCTCTTCCAGGGTTAGCGGGATTGCCACTACTTTTCTGGCCAATCTTGATGTGTTAAAAAGGGCAAAGGAAGCGGGGCTAAATATGGTGATCACACATGAACCTACATTTTACAACCACTTCGATGAAAAGGAACGTTATGGCGATGATCCCGTACTGAAGGCCAAACTTCAATTTTTGGCCGAAAATAATATGGTGGTATGGCGCTTCCATGATCATTGGCACAGTACCCGGCCAGATGGTATTTACAAAGGTATCATCGACCAGTTAGGTTGGAATAAATATCAGATAGAGCAAAGCAAAAACCTGTATATTATTCCGGAAACCAGCCTTAGGGAATTGGCACAATTGTTAAAAGCTCAATTCCGTATAAAGACCATGCGCGTTGTAGGTGATCCGGGAATGCGTCTGCAAAATGTAGCCGTCAGTTTGGGAGCCCCGGGTTCTATGGCTCAAATAGCACTATTAAAACGAGAAGATGTGAGTGTCCTCATCGGAGGGGAGTCCCCGGAATGGGAGACAGTTGAATATGTTCGGGATGCCATGGCAGCTGGAATGAATAAAGCCTTGATTTTCCTGGGACATGCAATTTCTGAAGAACCGGGAATGGATTACTGTGCCCAATGGCTGAGCGGATTTATTACGGAAATCCCTGTCAGGTTTATCCCAGCCAAGGAGCCTTTTTGGAGCCCCCAATAACAAATAAAATTTAAAACAGTACAGATATGAAAAAGGTTATAACTACACCCGGAATACACATAAACTGTTTACTTATGTTCTTTTTTATCCAGGCAAATACTATAGTAGCCCAGGAATCCGAATTAGATAATAAAGTTAAGAGCTTCCTGGAATCAAATCGTGGGCAATGGCGCGATATGAACGTCCCCTCTTCAGATGGGCAATTATTATATGACATTATAATTGAACACGGATATACCAAAGGTTTGGAAATTGGTACATCTACCGGTCATTCTGCTATCTGGATTGCCTGGGCGTTTAGTAAAACAGGCGGAAAACTGATTACGATAGACATAGACGAAAACAGGCATAAACAGGCTTTGGCAAATATAGAGGCAGCCGGATTGACAGATTATATCGATGCCAGACTTGCCAATGCCCATGATCTGGTAAAAGAATTACCCGGTCCTTTTGATTTTGTATTCAGTGATGCAGATAAAAACTGGTACACCAATTACTTTAAAGATGTGGAACCAAAATTGGAAAAAGGTGGTTGTTTTACCGCACATAATGTAAGGCCATCCAGTGGTCGTAGCGGTATGCAGGGGACCAGAGAATATCTGGAATATGTTCAGGCCCTGGATAATTATACCACCACAGTCAATAACTCAGGCGGTGGACTGGCCATTAGTTATAAAAAATAACAGCAGTACATTAGCTGCGAAATTATTGGCCTCCTTATCATTTGGCAAAGATTAAATAACGCCAGAATTTACAGTAAATAGAAAGTTGCAGTAAAGGATATTCCTTTATCTGCAACTTTCCTTCATAAAAAACGGGAGTTATGCTCTTTTTATGCCACATCCAATGGCCTTGGTTGTCAGCGTCTGTGGATCTTTGCCGGCGTCAATTGCCATGATAGCCTGTTCTACAAATTTTTCACTCACTCCATCACTATCTCTCGGACTGTCATCTATTGCTCCGTGATAACGCACTATGAAATTAGCATCTACCAAATAAACCTCCGGGGTTTTGGTGGCTCCATATTTTGGAGAAACCTCCTGTTCTTCATCAAACAGATATAAAAAAGGAAAAAGCTTTTCTTTGGCATTAGCTTTCATGGCGTCAAAACTATCTCCAGGTTTTAAAGCCGGATTGTTAGGCTGGATAGCCACTACGGGATAACCTTTCGGAGCATAGGTATTGTGAAGATCTATTAATCTCTGCTCATTCGCCAAAGCATAAGGGCAGGTATTACAGGTAAATACCACAACATAGCCCTTGGGTTTTTTACCATTTGCATCTTTAATATTCTCAAATGAGTATTCCTTGCCATCGATATTGGTTAAATTAAATGAGGGTGCCTTGTCCCCCACTCCTACTCCGACTAGTGGAGCTACGGAAGAAATCGGGTTATTTACTTTAATATGCTCTTTACTAATCCCGAAGGAAAAAAGTAATAAGGTCAGGGAAATTAAAAATAGCTGTTTCATAGTCTTTAATTTTAAATGATTTATAAAAAGGGTTTTACCACTTCACTAAGTTCCTCATAGTTCTCAAAAGGAGTAGCGATCAAACGATGCTGCCCACCCTGATATATGTAAGTCGCAGGAATGGCACCTGACCAGTCTGGTGATACTTTATCTATCCAGTCATTGTACTTACCATCAAGCAGGACAACGACTTTAGATTTCAGTTGCCTTTTTTGAACAAAGGGAACTAATTTACTTTCGAGCTGTTTAGGGAAATCCAGGCTAACCAAAACCACTTTGACTTTTTCGTCCTTAAACTTGTTATTGAACTCTTCAAAATAAGGCAGTTCCTTGATACACGGTTTACACCATGTGGCCCAGAAATTAATTATGTAAGTGGTGTCGTTCTCAAAGTGAAATATCGGCTCCAATCCTTGAAATTTATTATATACAGGGATTCCCATGGCAAGGGTGTCGGGTTTTGGCCAGGTTGATGTTTTAACAGCAGCGATATTGCCCAGTTCGGTTAAATCAGACTTATTTCCTTTACCCGTTTCGTTTTTACAACTTAGAAATAAGAAAACAACCAGGCTGGTTCCCAGTATTAAGAGATTACTATTTTTTAAAATCGTCTTCATTTTGTCCAAATTGGCACTACCAATAAAATAGCTATTACAAGAAAGTAATTTTATCTGAAATCCTTATCTTAAAAAAAGTTAACGACAGAACAATTACCCTCAACGTCAATTTTGTATTGTCGAAATAACAGTGGTTGCACAGAAATCATGACGTTGACGGCTCAACCATTGTCGTTTACAGAAAACTTTATGAACAATTGGGGTTGTTGCGGTTAATTTATAGTCTGACATGATTCTAATTTCAGCACGGCTAGACTCATGCCTGAATGCAATTAATTATCGCCGTTCACTTTAATATTAAAATACTATGAAAAATTGGCTCAACATAAAAAGTATTTTAGCTCTGTCATTGGCAACCCTAACATTTACTAATGCAGAAGCACAGCAAGGCGACGATTCGGGTACTTACACACTTATAGCAGAGGGTTATGACTGGGGACCGGCAGTTAATAAGGTTGTTCTGAGTATGGAATCTATAGTTACACAAGTCAGTGCTGCAGATTATTCGGTTGCAGTAAGCAGAAGTATGGAAGGAGTAGAATTCGATGCCAGGGAAGCTTCTGGCAAGAGAGAGGTAATTTACGCCTATGTTTCTAATGATAAAGGCAAAAAAATGACCGAGGGAAAATTCATAACACTAACCCTCTTTGTTGGCCCTGATCATGTTTTGGGATCCCCAATCAAATACGTCCGTGTCAATAACCGCGGGAGCAACTTATGGATAGATTATAAAATGACCATCACCAATACGGCCAGCAATACGAGCTGGAATACAGAAAAATCGCGTATAAGGCCTGGTTTAGATAATTTTGATTTAAGCGGTTCTTATACAGATGCTAAAGGTCTGACATTGTCTTATGCCAGTTTTACTCCCAGCACCGATAGGTCAAAATCTCCTTTGATTATATGGCTACATGGAGGAGGAGAAGGCGGAACCGATCCCAGTATTCCGCTGGTCGCAAACCTGGCCACTAACTACTCTTCGGATGATATCCAAAAGTTTTTCGGTGGAGCCTATGTATTGTCACCGCAAAGTCCGACTTTTTGGATGCAAAGTGAAAGTGGGGAATATACCCGTGGCAATAAAAACGATATTTACAATGAGGCCCTGAAAGGATTGATCAACGAATATGTAGCTGCCAACCCTGGTATTGATACTAAGCGAATTTATGTTGGGGGCTGTTCAAATGGCGGATATATGGCACTTAAACTGATACTAAATGATCCCAATTATTTTGCCGCCGGCTATATCAGCGCCCTGGCGTACCAGGCACAGTACCTAACCGATGAGCAAATTACATCCATTAAGAATGTACCTATCTGGTTTGTTCATTCGGCGGATGACAAAACCACGGTTCCCGAAGAAACCGTACTTCCTACTTACAAAAGATTGATCGCGGCCGGGGGGAAAGACATCCATTTATCTTATTATCAATATGTTACAGATATCAGCGGATTTTTTGGCGGGGATGATTATCGTTACAACGGACACTGGTCCTGGATCTATTCTCATGCCAACCATGCCGATTTTGATTTCGACGGGGAAGCAGTTATGCTAGATGGAAGGCGTGTGACAATTATGGAATGGATGGCCTCACAATCTAAATAGAGTAACTTCTAAATTATCAGTAAAGATTAGGTTTTCATACCTTAGCGAACCTGATCCTTTTCCGGCACCAGAAAATCGACCAAATTGTCTAACATTACAACCAGTGAAACCTCTGATTCAGGTTTAAAGAAAGCCATATTCTTTATGCTCATCAGCACCTTGTCTTTTGTGCTGATGAATGCATTTGTAAAATACCTGAACAATATTCCCACTTTTCAAATTGTATTCTTCCGGTCATTGGGTTCTTTCGTACTAGCCACCGGCTTTATTCTGACTCATCGGGTCAGGATTCTGGGAAACAATCGAAAATTACTGATTCTCAGGTCTGTATTTGGGCTTACCTCAATGTGTTTATTCTTTATGTCTATCAATTATTTACCTATTGGAACAGCAGTTTCTCTGCGTTATCTGGCACCAATATTTGCGGCCATTTTTGCGGCTATTCTGTTAAAAGAAAAACTGATGAAAGTACAATGGCTCCTATTCCTAATGGCATTTGTAGGGGTGCTTGTTTTAAGAGGTTTCGACAAAAATATAAATACGACCGGATTAATTTTAGTGCTAATTGCATCTATTCTGAGCGGCGTGGTTTTCGTAATCATCAGAAGAATTGGTCAGGGTGATCATCCTCTTGTAGTGGTCAACTATTTTATGTTTGCCGGGACTGTAATAGGCGGGTTGGTTTCCATATTTACATGGGTACAACCACAGGGGTATGAGTGGTTATATCTGGGCTGTCTGGGCCTTTTCGGATACTACGGCCAGCTGTATATGACCAAAGCCTTTCAGATGGCAAAAACCAATTTAGTGGCACCATTGAAATACATTGAAGTGGTTTTCACCATATGTATCGGGATCTTATGGTTTGGTGAGATTTATACCTTCTGGAGCTACCTTGGATTATTCTTAATTGTGGTAGCGCTGGTCTTAAACACCTTTGTGAGAAGTAAATAGACATGAATAACGTCTATTAAATGTTTGAGTCAAATAAGAAATTACCTCTTCCATGACTTGTAACAAGGCAAAATTAATCGCTACCACTTAAAACATACCTATTGGATAACAATTGCTATTTTGTTACTTTTAATTGAACCAACCTAATCCAAAATACCGGCCTGGATGAATGTCCTTATTAGCTAATTTGATGACCCTGATTGATTTAAAAAAAAATAATACCTGCAGATGGCTAAGTATACTGCCATTGGTGTTTTATTTATTTTTAGCCTGTGAATCAAATCCCGAAAGTCTGTCAAGGAACCCTGAAGCAGAACAAAAAAGTTTCCAATTTGCTGATTCCGACCTTCGTATCTCTCTGGTTGCTTCTGAACCAGATATCATTAGCCCTGTAGCTATGGCATGGGCAGCAGACGGGGCGCTTTTTGTTGCTGAAATTCCGGGATATCCGTTAGCCAAAAATACAGGAACAATTAAAAGGCTCACTGATCCTGACGGTGACGGTTTGTACCACCTCAGTAGTATTTTTGCTGCAGAACTAAATTTTCCAACAAGTGTGATGCCCTATAAAAATGGGATCCTGGTGACAGATGCTCCTTATATATTTTTTATTAAGGATACAAACGGAGATGGTGTTTCTGATAGCAGAGAAATTGTCCTAAGCGGTTTTAATACTGGAAATGAACAATATCGGGCCAATACCCTCCATTGGGGACTTGATAACTGGATTTATGGCGCAGGCGGTCGTGCCGGCGGGTCAATTAAATTTAAAGGAACTTCAGAGGAAATATCCATCGATAATAGGGATTTTAGGTTTAAGCCCGATGTGCACTCTTTTGAAGCAATTAACGGTATGAGTCAGTTTGGGCTTGCAAAGGATAACTGGGGCAATCGGTTCATAACATTAAACCACAGATTTGCAAGACAGGTTATACTGGAAGAAAGCCATCTGAATAGAAATCCTTCGCTTTCCACAAAATCAATCTTTGATACTTCTCTGACCGAACATGACCGGCGGGTGTACACCCTCCTGGAAAACCTAAAGCGTTTCAACACAGATCCTATCGGCTATTTTACCTCCCTGGCTGGTCTAACGGCTTATCGGGGATCCTTGCTGGGGGAAGAATACGAGGGCGACTTTTTTGCGGGGGAATCTGCTCAGGCAGCAGTTATTCGCCGACGTATGAAACGGCGAGGCACAACTTTTACCGCTGTCGATGCAGAAGAGGAGGCAGAATTCCTGGCTTCAAAAGATGATTGGTTTCATCCTGTCAACTTTGCAAATGGCCCGGATGGAGCACTTTATATGGTAGATTTCTACCGTAAATGGGTTGAACATCCCGAGTGGGCCAATGAGCATCTAAGCGAAGGGGTAAATTGGAATGAAGGAGAAAACAATGGTCGGATATGGCGTATTGTTCATAAAGACAGTTCATGGAACGCCAAAAGGATGCTTCCCGAATTGGATATTGCTGGTCCGGAAGAATTAGTGAATCAACTCTCAGATGATTCGGGTTGGCGCAGGGATATGGCCCAGCAAATTCTGGTGGAGAGGCAACAAAAGGAAGCAGTTCCATATTTGGAATACCTATTTAAAATGGGCTCAACTTTTGGACGTATTCACGGCTTGTGGACGCTCGAAGGTTTGGAAGAACTAACTGATGAACAACTTTTGGAAGGATTAAAAAATACGTCTCCGGAAGTTGTAGTACAGGCCATTAAAATTGCTGAGAAGAGACTGAAAAAGGCTGAACTGTTAAGCTCACAAATTGGTATACTGGCTTTAAGCGATAATGAGTTGGTGCGTGTTCATGCTATTCTGGCCTTAGGCACCGTAGAGCTGGCTGTAATTAAGGAAATTCTAGTAAAAACTGCTCATCAATATAGCGATCAATGGACCCGAATTGCCCTGTTAAGCAGTGCCGCGCCCTGGGCCGATGAATTCTCCCGGGCTTTTCTTGCAACAAACGCATCCCTCGAAAAAGCTGATAACCATACTCTTGATTTTTTCAAACAACTTGGAGAAATAGTAGCAAATGCCAAAACAGATAAGTCTGATAGCTGGATTGCCAGCTTATGCAAGAGTGAAAAAACATTAAAAATTGGGCAACTGACATTTCTTTCGGGCTATTTAGGGGCCATGTCCAAACATGGATATAGTTTGCCAGAATTCTCATCGACCTTTACCAAGAATGCATTAGCTCTTCTAAATGACACTGATAATGCGGAATTCGGCCAAATTGGTGTGGATTTGCTAGCTTTTTCCAAGTCAGAAAAAGTACTTAAAAGACTTGTTCAATTGGCCTTTGAATCAAAGTCAGCTAAGATAAGAATGGCAGCGATACATAACATAGCTTCGCAAAACAGAGAGGACATTTTCAATGAATTTTACGACAATATCCAAAAATTTGACACTATCTGGCGCAAGGAATTAATCTCCAGCTCTCTTGCTTCAATTGCCGCAGTAAGCAGCCTTTTAACTGCCGTTGAAACGGGTAAGGTGCACAAAAATGAAATTCCGGAAGAACTGCGACATGCTTTGCTTTCTTATCCGGATAAAGCAATACAGAAAAAGGCCAATACTATTTTGGCCACTGCAGTAAATTCTGACCGCCAGGCGATTGTGGATACTTATTTAAAGAGCATGGAGAATCAAAACATAAACCTGGCGCAGGGTGAAGCTCTTTTTTCCAGATATTGTACGGTCTGCCATGCAATTAACGGCAAAGGCGGGATACTTGCCCCGGATCTGACCAATATAGGAAGCAGATCGGATGAAGTATTGCTGGTTAGTATCCTGGATCCAAGTAGAATGGTATCCTACGAACTCAAGCTCCATATTATCGAAACCAATACAGGGGAACTTTATTCAGGAACGATATCTGCCGAAACGGTAACAAGTATCACTGTAAGGCAACCTAATGGCAAGGAACACACTATCTTAAAAGCAAATATTAAACATAGGGCAGAAACAAATCAGTCTATCATGCCAGAAGGATTTGAACGCATGATTGACGAAAAAGCTATGGCCGACCTAATTGGTTTTTTAAGAAAACCAAATAACTGAAATTACTCAAGGTTTACATTATGGAGGAAATAAAAAAGTATAAAACTCGCTGGTTCAAAATAAAGAATTTAATATTTCCTCTATTTATCTGGTTTTTAAGCTACCAGAGTTTTGCACAAAAATCTTCACAGGAAAACTGGGAGGTCCTGTTTGATGGAACAGATCTGACACAATGGGAGAAGTACTTAGGCCCCAAATTTGGCGATGGAATAAATTGGGATAATATTGAATCACAAGTTCCGATCGGACTAAACAATGACCCTCTTAAGGTATTCAGTATTATTGAACTTGAAGGGGAAAATGTCTTGAGAATTTCCGGGGAAGTATGGGGAGGTATTTTTACAAAAGAGGAATTCGAAAATTATCACTTACGACTCCAGTTTAAATGGGGAAAGAAAAAATGGTATCCTAGAGAAAAAGAAACGGATAAAAGGGATAGTGGCTTACTTTATCATGGAATTGGAAACCATGGGGAAGATGATATGTTTTGGTTAAAGTCTCAGGAATTTCAGATTCAAGAGGGAGATTGTGGAGATTTTTGGGGCGTAGGTGGAACTATCATCGATATAAAAGCCAAATTGTTGGAAGACGGTGAGAGCTATATCTATGATTCAAATTCATCATTGTTAACCTTCAGTGAAACTGCTGAAAATGGTAGGAATTGCAAGAAATTCCCGGATAGTGAGTATCCAAGTGGTAATTGGAACACTTTGGATCTATATTGCTATGGAGGTCTTAGTGTTCACCTGGTTAATGGTATAGTGACCATGATTCTTGAAAATTCGAGACATATTGAAGGAGAACAAGAAATACCCCTGGTTAAAGGTAAAATAGAAATCCAGTCAGAATCTGCAGAAGTATATTATCGTGATATCAGGTTGCGACCCATTGATGGTATTCCTCCAGTTATCTTAAATTCATACTAAAATTTAGTTTCAATAAGTTGTGTCTAATTGTACTTCTATTCGTAAAAACAGCACTAATGCGATCCGCTTAAACTTCTTAATTCGAATAGTAAAATAATTAGTACAAAGATATAATTACCCCCTGACAGGGCCTGAGTAAAACCACCTTGTCTTCGATGGCTATACCATCATAATTATTTATAAGAATATCCTTATCACTTAATTCCCCCATATCTTTAAGTGCTATTCCTGCATCTTTTTCAGAGAAATTAAGCAACACCGGCATTTTTGAATCTTCCATTTCGCGGGTATAGGCATAAATTTCCTGATGTTCTGGCTGAATCAATGTATATAACCCATAGGTCAGGACTGGATTTTCCTTTCTTAGGAAAGTCATTTTTTTGAAATGCGATAAAACAGAATTTATGTTGTTCTCTTCTGACTCTACATTAATTTCAGTAAAATTGTCGTTCGCAGGTAACCAGGACGTACCGGTAGTGAAGCCCGCATGATTAGTTGTATTCCATTGCATCGGAGTTCTTCCGTTATCGCGTGATGCAAATTTTAAATTCTCCATATAGGCATCTATATTTCCATTGGAATTGAGTACTTTTTTATAGCCATTTATAGCTGCAATATCTTTGTATTCCTCTATAGTTTCAAAACTTATATTGGTCATACCCAATTCATCGCCATTATCATCATTAGGAGAACCGTAAATTGGATTTAACCACACCGCTGTAATCCCAATAATCCAGTTTTTCAATAATACCTTTTAAGTCCCCGACCCCATCACCATCTGTATCCTTAAAACTTCTGGGATATATTTGATACACAATGGCCTCTTTCCACCATTTTTAGAAGGTATCAGAATTTTCGGCAATTTCCTGAGTTTTCATTTTATTGTCAGCACATCCCAATGACAGGATCAGAAATGCAATAGTAGCCAATATATTAACTATAAGGTTGCTAAAGCAAACTTTTCATTTAACTTCGGAAGGCACCTAATTAACTGATGAATATCATAGGGCAACAAATAGATCAAAACTAACTTGGCTATGGCCAGGTGTGGCTTGTTGCAAACCATAAATTAATAATAATTAATTCCCAAGAACCAAAACTTTGCTGATCGTTTTATTGTTCATATTGTATTTTATAATAGCGATATCAATCGTCATAAGTGTACTGATTCATGGGGTGAAGCCTTCCAAAAGTCTGGCGTGGCTGCTGGCCATATTTACTGTTCCAGTGGGTGGAATTTTACTATATCTTATCCTGGGCAGGAACAGACGCAAGAACAAAGTAATACGCTCACAACATACCAAATTCCTTAAAGCCCCGGAGGTTTCAATCAGACATTCTTACCCTATTAGTGGAAAATTTGGGAATTTGATGACCCTGGTATCCAACAATTCAAATTTTCAGCCAACCGGCAATAATCAGTTAAAACTCTTAAAGGATGGTAAATCTACTTTTGAAGCCATCTTTAATGCTCTGGAAAATGCACAAAAACAGATACATCTGCAGTACTATATTTTTGAAGAAGGCGAGTTAGCCGACAGACTCTTCTCCCTCTTTGAAAAAAAGCTTGACCAGGAAGTACAGATAAGAATGATTTACGATGGCATAGGCAGTTTTTCACTCAGCCGGAAATACAGAAAAAAATTAATCGCAATAGGTGTTGAAGTATTTCCTTTTCTCCCCTTTAGGTTTGGGCGATTTCTCTCTTCGTTGAACTATAGAAACCACAGGAAAATAATAGTTGTAGACGGGAAAATAGCCTTTACAGGCGGTATTAATATATCTGACAAATACTTAAAAGGAGATCCGGAATTAGGTAATTGGCACGATATGCACTTAAAGCTACAGGGGCCTGCGGCCGCTCATCTCGATTATATTTTTGCTATGGACTGGTATTTGGTAAGTCAGATCACTTTGGCACCCTTGAATACTTCTTTTGTTTCAAATAAGGAATTTCCCGAAGCAACTACACAAATAGTTTCCGGTGGCCCGGACGATGATTTTCCTGCTCTGGAACAGGCCTATTTCAGTATTATAAACACAGCCAGGGATTACCTCTACATCACTAATCCTTATATCATACCGGGACATGCCATTATGCAAGCCCTGCAAACAGCCGCACTCAGCGGAGTAGATGTAAGACTAATGGTTTCCGAGAATGCCGATAATACCATTGTGAGTTGGTGTGTACGCTCCTATTTTGAGACGCTGTTAAAGGCCGGTATTAAAATATTTCTATTTCCCGACGGTTTTTTACATAGTAAGATTCTGGTTAGTGACGATGGTATTGCAACTATAGGAACTGCCAATTTAGACGATCGCAGTTTTGAACAGAATTATGAAGTCAATGCAATTATTTATGACCAGCACTTTGCAAAACTATTAAAACAAGATTTTTTAGAAGACAGCCGTATCAGTAGAGTGCTCGACTATAATACTTACTTAAAAAGATCCTGGATAGAAAAATTAAAAGAAGGGTTTGGGAAGGTTTTTAGCCCTGTGCTATAGTCTTAATGCGATAACTAATTTCATTCTTACAGCTTTTATGCTGTTCCCATTCATCCAAATTTCCAATTGTGATCCTGGCGATATTCTCCAGGGCTTCTTCTGTCACAAACGCCTGATGTGGTGTGAGCAATACATTTTTATAAGACAACAATTCTTTTAATTGTTCATCTTTAATCCAAGTTACCGAATGGTCCCTGAAAAAGATGCTTCTCTCCCTGGGATAAACATCGGCACCATAGGCACCAATAGTTCTGTCCTTTAAAGCTTGTAACAAGGCTTTATGATCAACTATGGCCCCTCTGGCTGTGTTGATAAGGATCACCTTTTTTTTCATCCATCCCAGCCGTTTCATATTTATTAGTGAATGGTTCTCATATGACAATGGAATATGCAGACTGATAAAATCTGCCTGTCTGCACAGTTGTTCCAGACTTGTATATTTTAAATCACAAAACTCCACTAAATCATTGTCAGGGGCAATATCATTAGCAAGTATCTTACAACCAAAACCGTTCATGATTTTTGCCATTACAGAACCAATATTACCGGTGCCAATTATTCCGACCGTTTTGCCGTGAAGATTAACCCCCATCAAATTGTCTAAAACAAAATTGTAATTATGTACCTGTTGATCAGCTAAAATTAAATTCCGATTGAGCGACAGAAGTAGTGCTGCAGCATGTTCAGCAATAGCATGTGGTGAATAATTGGGAGTATTTGCGACCTTTAATCCTAATTGTAAAGCCGGTTTTATATTAATATTATTAAATCCGGTTGCACGAATGGCAATATATTTAACCCCAAAATCCCATAATTTCTGTAAAACAATATTACCGGCATCATCACCCGAAAAGATAGAAATGGCATCATAACCAACAGCCTGCATAGCAGTTTCACTACTCAACGCATCCTGAGTGTAGCTAATTTTGTGCCTATTCTCATTTGCCTTATTCAGAAAAGGAATCTCAAAATCTTTGGCACTAAAGACCAGTAATTTCATTTTTTATTTTTTTATGAAATATTAAATCCTGCGCTTCCATAGCCAAAACAACGAGTTTAACGTAATCTGAAGTTGATTTCTTAAGATCCTTTGGATCCGTAATATCTATGGCTCCTTTCCAAATTAATTGTCGTTCCTTACCCACGCAGATGCAGTACAATGCTGTTTCGGCATGAAATACCGTATAAGTGTCGTAGCGTTCATCTTCCCGATAAATACCCTGATTGGAAAGATAATCTTCCCTGAACATATCATAATAGCCTTCTATATTGGATAATTTGGTCCTAAGGGTTTGTTTGTTTTCCGAACCGAGGATCTTTGTAAACAGTATGGCATCAAAATCCTTTTCCAGCAACTGGTCCTCCACTTCACTTAATTCTTCTTCAGATCTTTCGGAAGAAGTAAACTTTACATCAAAAAGGTCTAAACTACGCATTGCATCAATGCCGCGTTTATCAAATTCCCTTACTAATTTATTTTCAAAATCTAATCTTACATCTTCATTTTGAGTCATCCCAACAACCAGCACCTTATAAGCATCAAATAATACTATATCAGGGTTTTTCCAGTTGCTGACCAATTGAGTTGATGAGCAACCTACGAGAAGAACGGCAGCAAGAATAATTAATTTTTTCATTGTGATATTTTATGTTTTAGTAGTGCTTAACTTATAGTCGGGATTCCCAAGTGATAACTTTTTGTTCTCTTTAAGTATTTCACTTAGTCGTGCAAATCCTTTCTCTTTGATCGATCTGTATTCTGACAACAGATCATTTACTTTTACTGATAGTTCTTTATGCGTAATTCTATAGGCCTTCTCCATCGCTAACTGATCAACATCATCAATCATGATCTCTAGCTGGTTCATATGTTTCTGAACCTTCTTAAAAAGCGCTAATAAATTTCTTTGGCTTTCGGAAATCCCCGATTTAAATTCTTTAAGATGTCCAAATGCTGCTTTATCAATTGCTTTCACAGCAAAAGACCGGATTAAGTTATTCAGGAATTGTTGCTCTTCCTTGATAAAAGACAACTCAGAGAACCAATCTTTTGAATGCTCATGCATTTCGCCCGCATCAAACCATTCTATATACTTAAACTTTTCCATCAGATTTAATTTAAAAATCACAATTTAGAAAAACGGCAAATGGGCATTCCCATTTGCCGCAGACCAAAGTCATCCAACCTCAATATGTCGCTTTGGTTTTTCAATCGAAGCTTCCTTTTTAAGAAGGTTTAACTTAAGTATTCCATTCTTATAAGTAGCTTTTACCTTTTTATTACTATCAACGGTGGCAGGGATTTGTACGGCCCTTTTAAATGAATTATAATTAAATTCTTTTCTGGTAAAATCTTCTTCCTCCTTAACTTCTTCCTTACTTTTTTTTGCAGTTACCTCGAGCACATCGTTGTCAAGGGTAATTTCAAAATCATCTTTATCAAAACCCGGTACAGATAATTCTATTTCAAAATCATCTTTGTGTTCCTTTACATTCATGGCTGGCACTGACTTTTCCAGATTAAAAAATTCATCATTAATGAAGACATCTCTATTGAAGAAGTCGACCATATTCTCATTCCAGGGAAATTTATTCCTGTTAAATTTAATAAGTGTCATAGCTCTTTTATTTAAGGGTTATATTTTATTTTCAGTATTAAAATTAATTGCCGGTAAACTTCTCCGCAATGATAAAAATCAGTTTTAAGCTGCTCTATTTGGTTTTCTTTTCAGGGTTTCCTTTTCTTTAAAACACCGCCGGCGTATCTGAATATGTCGGACTTCAGTTGTCTGAAGCTGAGGGTACAATCTGTTATTTCTGCTTTAAGGGCCTCATGCTTCTTATAATATCCAGAATCACATATATCATCTGTACACTCCAGCATACCCCCTAAATCACTTTCGTGTTTTGCTATAAACTTTTGCAGGCTGATTTCCTTTGCACTAATTTTTTTAAGTTTATCCTGGTAATCCTGCAATCTTTCAAATAGGTTTGGGGTATTTGGTTCAAACACATAAGAATTTAAAAGGTGGTTTATAAAAGTTAGCTCGTCCCTTAAAAAATGAAGTTTAGATTTCCATTGATTAGATTGGTAATGTAGATCTTCAACTTTTTTGGTCTGAACTTTAGCTGTAGATATTTCTTTCATTTTTCAACACTTAGAATTACAGCAATAGCCGATTGTGAATAGTTGGCATATTGTGCAACTGAGAAATAAAGGTAATATCACCAGCTGGCATATAAAATGATATATATCAGACCGCTAAAACAAACCTCAGGTTTATACTCTTTAAAGAATTTATGCAGAACAAAGTGTCTCAACTTCCTTGAGTATCCGCTCTTTTCTTACATCTGAAATCCCCAGATGGTCAAGAAAGAATGAATCCTTAATTAATTGCCTGCATAAAACAACATCCCTGCTAAGGAGGAATTGCTTTTCGCGAGCGCTTAAAACAGTGGAAACTGTGATTGGATAAAGTCCCAGTCTGTCTATCCTCTCGCGTAAACTGTGCTTTTTTGGAAAATCCCAACTGAGAAGGTAGAGGCCGGCACATCTCCCATATGCTATCGCATCTTTTGTGAACCTGGTATTGGTTACCACCCATCCATTTTCTATATCAAAATTTGATTGCTGAGGATGCCTTGAAATATCCAGAAAGCGCGAATGAATATAGAGAGGCACTTTTACATTACACTTCTTTCCCCTGTCGCTATGGAATTTGCATTCAACAAAAAGTTTAAGCTGGTCCTTTAAGGCCTTAACATCTACTTCGTGCTCAACACATTTCCCTTGAATTAAAACATTGGTGGTTGCCTGATAGCCCGAATAAGTAAGAATTGCCGCAATAAATTTTTCAAAAGGGAAACCTGTTGGTCCTAATTCATAGATTGCTTTTTTTAATTTGTATTTGGACGCAAATACAGATTTGTCCTTTTTCAATAAGGCAAAGGCTCTATTATAAATTTCCCTGGTCGAGATTCCGTCATACAATTCGTCAGTAACCTGTTGAACTATAGTGTCTATTATTACTTTATCGGCACCGCTTCTTCTTAGGGATGCCTGCAGTTTTTCCAGGGAAAAAGCTGTCCTGATTCCCGTAGCTTTTATGATTTCAATATCGCTGGTCTTTAATGTCACAGTAATATGGTTAATTGAACCTTCACTTGCCAATGATTAATTATAGTAGTTACGCACCCAGGCGATTATCTGCTTATCAGTCATACTATTGGCTTTCTCAACTTTTGCTATCCGGCCTGCCAATTCCGGATAATGGGTATCGATCTCTTTTTTTAATTTTTGACAGGCTTGTCCCGGTCCAAATATCATTAAGGCTTCAGCTTTAGTAAGCTTTTCAATTATGGCCTGAAAATATTTCTTTAACTGATGCTTTTCTCTTTCGAGATATCTGCTGTCCTGAACTACCTCTTGTGGACCCCATCTGGTTTTAGATCTGGACCCTCCTTTTGGATGATAAAACTCCAGTTCTGAGTCTACTATATCCAAAATAGGCTCAGGTTCATTTAAGGTCACTATATATGCTGTTTTTTTATCCAGCCAAATTCCTATTTTCTTCATTTTCTTTTTTTAAGATTGATCCTTAAGTACAAGTATTGGTATTTCACTATAATACCCTATTTCCTTAACCAATGGGTTAGTAAGAATACTGTTAAAAAATCTGTGCTTTCGGTTAAGGAATGCTATCATATCACTTTCCCGGCTTTGGACAAAGACCTGGATTCCCATACTCACATCCATATCCTTAAGGCTGTGGAAACTAAATGTTATACCCTCGAGAATAGCCTTTAATAAATCCCTGTTATTCTGTTGTCCCTCGTTTAATTCTGATTCTTTTTCAATATGTAAAATTCGTATGGCAGATCCGTGTTGTTTGGCAATCTCTGTCATATAATTAAGTTCCTTTCTTCTGAATGCCGTTTTATAATCTGTTGGAAATACGATTTCCTTTGGTGGTACAAAACTCCTTTCTCCCGGAACCGCAATTACCGGGCATTGTGTAATTTTTTCCATAACCCCGACAGCGTTAGTACCGAATATGGAATTTGAAGCATCTGTTATTCCTTTGGTCCCCATAACAATAATATCAATGTCTTTTGCCTTTAAGACTTCTTCTATGGCACGCAACAACCCATTAAAAGCACAGACGCGTTCGTATGTGTGCTTAGAGTTCTCTGGCAGTTTTTTCAAAGTAGCCATTAAGCGCTCCATTTCTTCTTTTGATCTCGTTTTGGCAGTTTCATAATGACGTTCCCCGGGTTCAGAAACCATTAAGCTGTCTAAAGAATAGCCAGATGCGTGGAACGCATTCAGCAAGTAAAATTTGCTTGGGATATCTTTGTAAAGAGCTATGGCATACTTAATCGCATTCAAGGAATTTTTGGAATAATCCGTTGGTAGCAGAACTCTATTTTCCATCAGGGGATATTTAAGGTGAATACATAAAAATATTACAGATTAAAGGCATGTGAAATGATAATTATCATTCCAGATCAGGGAGTACCAACAGTGGTTTCTCTATATAAATACTAAGGTCCATAACCACCGGTTCCCTGAAAATATTTGTTAACAGATAATGCGGATAATATATCATTCCCAAAAGATCAATCTGATGTGTCTCAACATAATTTGCTACTGTTTTGGCTATGGATTTTGAGCGGGTTATATTATGAAATCGAATGTCCGTATTACTAAAAAACCTGGCCAGGGATGCCTTGTTGTTGCTCTGATCATCTGTCTGTTTATCAACATCACCCACATGAAGTATGTGAAGAATAGCAGCGTTGGTTTTCGCGATAGATTTAATCAGCTTCAACGCTCTCTGGTTAAAAGCATGTTTATAGTCCGTGATATAAACCATCCGGGAAATAGTTTTATACTCAATTTCCTTAGGTATACACAATAAAGGACAGGAGATTTTGCTTTTTAACATCTGAATGGTATTCCCTCCAAGGAAAATTTCTTTGGCTCCTGTTCTTCCTTTATTCCCCATTACCAGCAGGTCTACAGGGTTATTACGCATATAGGTCTTCACTCCTTTTATAAATTCGTCATATATCCGTACTATAGTGTATTTATGCAAAGGATTCCCGTCCGTATCTGCAATTATTCTATGCCTGGTTTCTTTTAAACATTCATCTGTTCTGTCGCATAAAAATTGCTTTAGGCTTTTTTCACCCTTGTAAATTGAATACTCCGCTTTTAAATGAGATTGGCGATTACATACATGAATGATATGAAATTGGCATTTCTTATCTCTGTATAACTTAGCGGCATAGAACAAGGCATTGTAAGCATCATTAGAAAAATCTGTAGGTACAAGGATATTCATCGGCATATCTACTTAAAATGTGGAATAACCATAAAGGGTATACTGATATGGAAACTTATTTTTTTAATGATTGGCTCAATAAAAAGTCGTTCAACAAATGTGTGTTTGTTCTGTATCATCACCAACATTTGTGTTTTGTGTTTAAGTTGAAATCTATTGATCGCCTCTATTACTTCCTGATTGGACCAATCGTGGAATAAGTGTGCAGTCTTTTTTAAAATTTTATCCAGTTTGGCTTTATTTTTTAACTGTTGGTCAGAAAGGTCATAACCATAGGAGGCGTGTAAAACTTCAATACTGGATAAATGTTCCTTTGCGATGTACAAAAGTAATCTCAATGGGTCCTTCTTAAAATTCACCTCATAATCTGTTGGGAATAGTATCTCCTTGGGCTGCTCATACGCAAAGTCGGGAGGAATCGCCAATACCGGTACCCTTGCTCGTTTTATTACATGAACAGTATGCGTACCGATAAAAATCTCCTTGGCGCCTGTTGCACCCTGAGTACCCATTACTATAAGATCAATATTGTGGTAATCAACAAAATCGTTTACTTCCTCAACCAGTGTATTAAAAGCCGTATGCGAACTAAACGAATGATTTGGATTGGGAAAATCTTTATTGATTTTATGCTGAAACTGCTCTAACCGGGTTTCAGAAGTTGTTTGATACATGTCTCCCAATCCGTACTGAGCCGGACTATGTAAAACATATTCTGCCCTGTAAATTGCTGGAGTATAGGTATGAAGCAAATAAAAAGAACATTCCGTGTCCTTGAATAATGTAAGGGCATAATTGATTGCATTCAGTGAATTATCTGAAAAATCAGTAGGAAGTAAAACACGCAACATAACGAACTGTATTAAAGGTTAATAGTTCAAATCTAGTCCTGAATAAGGAGATAAACCATGATTTTGGTCAGTTCCAGAAGTAGGTCAATGTTGTAATTTGCAGTTTTAAATCAGTCTTGTATGAAAGATAATTTTAGGCGTATCATAAATTCGGACAAACCGGTCCTGGTAGATTTTTATGCTGATTGGTGTGCCCCCTGTAAAACGTTGGCTCCTATCCTTAAAGAAGTTAAGGATGAATTGGGAGATATAGTACGCATAGTTAAGATTGATGTAGATAAAAATGAGAAATTGGCCAGACGATATCAGGTAAAAGGCATACCTACAATGCTGCTCTTTAAAGGCGGGAAGCAACTCTGGCGGCAATCCGGATTACTTCAAAAACCGGAACTCGTCGAAATTATCAAATCCCATAATTAATTTCCTTATTCACCAGTTGTTCTCCTGGAATATAAATAAGATCGTTGAACATTTAGTTAAATGATAAAAGTCATATAGCCTCTGGTATCGACAGTCTAATTTTGTACTATAAGATACGCATTATGAAACTTTTAGATTCCCATACGGAGTTGATAGATCAGCTCAATTCAGATACCGAACAATTTTTTAATGAAATTGCTTTTTTCAAGGGCGATATCGTTTTTTTAAGAAAAGTAATCGACAACTATTTTAGAAGCATAACCCATATTGAAAATATCGAGCGGTTAAAAGGATGTGTTGATCAATTTCGGGATATGGAAATACAACTTAATTGCTTACTTCTACAACTAAATCAGCATCGTTCAAGAATTGGTTATGCATCAAAGCAGGAATCAACCGTAATGAATTGGGCTCTATTAAAAGTTCATTCAAATTTTAATTCAAAGATTAAAAATTTCATCTCGGACTACCTTTATGTTAGAACGGAAATATTTAGCATTGTGGTTGACCCTTTAAAAGAAATTCAAGACTTAAATAGCAATATGTTTTCCGGCCATTTATTATCGCCGAACTAATCATTTGTTTTCTAACCCCTGCCAGGCTAGCGCCGCGGGACCCATTACAGCTTCACGACTCGGGGAGTTGGACAGCAGAATTTTTACTTTTCCTTTATAAGCACCGAATAGAGCATCTTCCATATATTTCTTCAGAGGTTCCAAAAAAATGTCCCCTGCATTACTCAACCCTCCAGTAAGTATAAAGGCTTCGGGTTCCAGATGTGCAACGGTATCGGCCATTTTACTTCCCAACACTTTCGCGGTCCTGTAAAACGCCTCAAGGGCAATTTTATCGTTTTGATGTGCTGCTTCAGAGATAACTTTACCAGTTAATTTTTTAAAGCTGTAGTTTCTAAGTTCAGAGTCTGCATTACTCTCGGACAGCAATTCAAAAACAGTTCGTTTTATTCCTGTAACCGAGGCATAGGTTTCTAAACAACCCCGGAGTCCACAATTACACTGCCTGCCTCCGGCAATGACATTTACATGACCCAGTTCGCCCGCCATTCCATTTTTGCCATAAAGCAAATTACCATTTGTTATAATTCCACTCCCAAGTCCTGTTCCAAGGGTAAGAACAACAAAATGTTTCATTCCTTTGCCATTACCAAAATACAGTTCGCCCAAAGCGGCTGCATTTGCATCATTAGTCATAAAAACTGGTCGGTTTAACATTGATGTCACCGCGTATTGAACAGGGACACTTTCGCCCCACCTAAAATTAGGAGGGTGCTTCATTTCCCCGGTTTTGAAATCGGCATTTGGAGCACCAATACCTATTGCCAATACCATATCAGGTGAAGCCAGTGTTGAAATAAGGTTTTGTATTTCCCCTCCCAGTCTTTTTATAAATACTTCAAAAGGACGTTTGGCTTTTGTATTAAGTTCTTTACTAGCAAGAATTTCACCTTCTCTGCCAACCAGACCGAGTTTTGTGAAAGTGCCCCCAATATCAATGGCCAATACTGTTCTTGTAGCTGTCAAATCCATTCGATAAGTATGTCAAAGGTGAAATACAAAACTGTAAAAGATTTTTCATACCCGAACTGATATATGTCATTTCATTTACAATTTGCAGCTATTAATTTTATAGAAAACAGTCAGCATGAGAACTTTTGCTACCCTAAATAATTTTACGAGCAGCGAGGCCAGGGATATCGTCGTAAGGAATCTAAACAGAATAATGGACATCGCAATCCTTGACCTGGATATTGAACACAGTACGATAACATTTTTGTATGCGAGCCAGGCAGCTTTGGAGAAAGCCAAAAGGGAACTGAGCTGTATTGGTTTTCCGATTAAAAGTTTTAAGGTTCAGAATGGGGCGAGTTCACAAAGCAATCTGACTTATCCTATTGGATAATTTACTCCTCTTTTCACAATTAAACCATCGCACAAAATTGACAGTGCAGACTTCACAATACTATTACTTAAAACTCCTTTATATGCGCACTATACGGGCATTGCCAAAAGTGGCACTCTGGTGTTAAAAACCACCTTTTTAATTGCAGGTTCTCGTGTTAGCTGTTCTAAAAATGTGTGCTCTTTTTTAACCAAACAAATCATATCTGCCGATCTATTTTCAGCATATTTTGAAATCGCATCAGATAAGGTAGAGGACATATGATGTTGCTCAAAATTGCAATTGGTGTTCCTCAGGCGTTCCATTAGTATTTCTTTGTTTGCCTTTTGGGAATCTGTTAATATGAATTCCCTGCCAAAATGAACAACCAGTACCTGAGATTTCCAATATTGTACTATTTCTATCAATAATCTCAAAACATCTTTGGAGTAAAAATTTGTATAATCTGTTGGGAATACAACTTGTTTTAAAGATTGAAAATTAAAGTTTTCCGGAACACTGATTAGCGGACAATTTCTAATTTTCTTTATGACAGCTACGGTATTGCTTCCCATAAAGATATGCCCGGAAGCTGTTGATCCTTTAGCACCCATTATTATGAGGTCCAGGTCGTATTCAGGGATTAGTCTTTTTATTTGGGGTACCAACTCCTCTTTTGATGAGATCGTCGAAAAAGTATGCAATTCATGAGTGGATCTACTGTTTAATTCTGACAATACTGCTGAAAGACCTTCTTCCGATGCTTTTTTTAAGCCGGTCAATACTGTCCCCGTACGCAACGAACTCTTAAAACCTGAAAAATTCTGCTTTTTGGGGACATAACAATTTAAAATGATAAAATGACATTTCTCCCCGGCAAACAGTTTCCTTGCCAATAATATTGCGTTCCAGGAATTATCCGAAAAATCAGTAGGCAGCAATATTTGTTTCATCTTTAACTTTTTTATCTACCTCGGTAAATTCTGCATAACTAAAAATGGAATTTTTGTTGTTAGACCAATTTCATCTACAGTTGATCGATATAGCAAATCCTCCAGATAAGTATGCCTTGAATTGACCATAACCAAAAAGTCAATTTTGTTGGTTTTGATATATTCTTTTATGCCTTTCGACTTGTTATCTATTGCTACTCGTTCAAAGTTGAGGTAGGCATCGGGTAAGCTCTCAGTTAAAAAACTCTTATTATCTAACTGTCTGTGACTTAGTTTCTTAATATCTGCCATGTATAGACAATGGATTTCGGCTTTGAAATCTCTGCATAAATCGTTTAATAGTTTAAGTTCCCTTCTTTTAAAAGGGAGCATATAATCTGTAGGAAACAATATTTTTTTTGGGCGCTGAAACTCCACATCATAGGGGATTGCCAAAACCGGGCATTGAATGTATTTAAAAACCTGCACCGTATGGCTGCCAAAAGTAATCTTCTTGTCGTCTGTTTTACCCTTGGTGCCCATGATGACAAGATCTATATTGATGTCATTCACAAAATCGTTCACAGCATCTACGAGCGAATCAAAAGCACCAATGGTCTCGTAGGTGTGTCTGGGATTGGGAGGAACACCTATAACCTCTTCAATTAAATTTTGCAGTTTATCATCAGTGACTTGCTTTACACTTTCCTTCTGTTTTTCGAGATCCATTGTTCTCATGGAAGCAAATGGCCCGTATACCTCATCGGCGTAAGCGTGCAGAAAATAACATCTTGTTCTTTCACATTTGTAGAGATCCAGAGCATACTTTATGGCATGCATGGAATTTTTGGAAAAATCTGTCGGAATCAATATTGTTCTCATCCTGTTTATTTTAACCAAATTTATAGCAGTCTAAGGGCCAAAACTATGATAATGGTCAGTAGTACGCAGACATGCCAATATTTTATTCATGGATCACAAAAAATGGAACCGTGCTGTGAAAACTAATTTTCTCCACCAGGGAATCAAACAAAATTTGCTGTATAAAATTCAGGTTTTTAGCGACCATAACAATCATGTCAACTTCGCGACTCTCAACAAAACATTGTATGGCTGCGTTAACATTTCTATTCGTAATGGTATGAAAACTGTTTCTCTCCGGGAAGGACTCATTGAGGTAATCAGATAGATATTCCCTGTTTTTTTCCTGTACTCCTGAAAGTTTCCTGCCTATTTTTGAAACATTCATGACCCGGATATTGCCTTTACCCAGACGAATCATTTCTGAAACTGCACCCAGAATATTGTGAGAATAAAAAATATTGTAATCAGTAGGGAAGGCAACTTCTTTTGGTTCAGTAAATTGAATTCCCAGGGGAATAATAAGTGCATTGCACTTAACTTTTGTAATAACATCCCCGGTATTGCTGCCTATTATTCGTTGACGTAAGCCACTTACCCCTTTTGTACCCATTACAATAAGATCAACCTTTTTCTCTTCGATATGTTTCTTAATCGCTTCCAGGAAAAAACCGTGTTCATGAATACTAAAATATTTATGCTTTTTATTTGAATTGACAGTTTCTACCTTTCGTAATAATCCGTTCAATTGTTTTTTAGAAGGAACTATTATTTCCTGAGTTTTTAGCTGCTCGTTATCATCCAGGGAAATTGCTTTCGTCGGATAATCAATATAATCACTGACGTGCAGGAGGTAGAAATTGCATTTGGTATCTTTAAAGAGCCGCTGGGCATATTTTAATGCATTCCAGGCATTCTCTGAAAAATCTGTAGGGTAAAGTATATTCTTCATTATTTAAAACACTATCGGACAAATGTAGTAGCACACGCTACTTTAAACCATGATATTTGTCATTATCGCCAGGGTATATGCCGTCCCTTTTTTACAATAATTACTTAAACAACATGATGCAATGCATCCAGGTCAATAATCCGGATGTTTCTTCCCTCAATGTCTATAAGACCCTCCCTTTTAAATCCGGATAATGTTCTTATCAGACTTTCGGTGGCTATACCGGCAACATTTGCCAGGTCGCTTCTCGAAATACGAATTGGTCCCTTGGGATCCTTGTTCAGAATTTCTGAAAACTGAAGTAGTGTATTAGCCGTTTTTTTGCGAACCGAGCTATACGCCATTTGAAGTAGTTGCTCCTTAATATCTGTAATATTAACTGTGAGCAACTCCATTAATTCTATCGAAATATTCTGATTGTGTTGTAGTATCTCCTTTAATTCGGATTTGGAAATCCCTACAATAATGGTGTCTTCCACAGCTGAAGCCGTTTCCTGTTGTACAGTATTATCAGAGAAAGACGTAATGCCCAGAAATTCATCGGCCTTATTCAGGGAAGTTATTAATTCCTTCCCATCTTCATCCATTTTATAGCATTTTACTACCCCTTTTAATATCAAATAAATTGTGTTTGAACGATCGCCTTCCCTGTAAATTTCAGTTCCCATGCTGAATTTTTCAACAGCTCCATGATCATCAAAAAAGTTCTTTAATTCGTTGATAGTACTCATCTGATTTTCGTCCTCAGAAACTTCAATTGCATTTGGGGTACTCATGCGCGATAACAGTTCTGTCCTTGCCAACCTGCTTTCAATTGCACTTAGTAATTCTTCTTCCTCAAATGGTTTTGTTAAATAATCATCAGCACCCATATCCATTCCCATTCTAATTTCAGCACGTTCAGTTTTGGCAGATAAAAAAATAAAAGGGATATACTTAGTTTTTTCATCAGCATATAATTGCTCTAATACCCCATACCCATCCAGTTCGGGCATCATAATATCGCAAACTATGACATCTGGCAGATAAGCTTTGGCTCTTTCAACGCCAACTATGCCATTTGGGGCCATAATAACCTCATAACCAGAAAGTTCCAGAATTTCCGCCGTATTTTCTCTAAGAGAAAGGTCGTCCTCTATGAGTAGTACTTTTTTCATAAAACTAATTTTGTAATTTTAACTGGAATTTGGGCTGTGAAGGTAGTCCCCTTATTTTCTTTGCTTTTAAATGTAATATTCCCTCCAAGATTATTGAGATGCCTTTCAATTATATTTAATCCTATGCCTGTACCCTGCGTATTTAAAACATTTCCCGCGCGAAAATATCGATCAAAAATAAATTTTTTATCCGCCTCAGGAATTCCCATCCCCTCATCTATAATTGCAATGGTTAATACCTCCTGATCCAGGCTTACTCTAATATCTATCTGAGTATTCTCCGGAGAATATTTAATCGAATTATGAACCAAATTCGATATAATAAGCTCTAATATTTTCTCATCAAACTCCAAATTAATATCGTCGATATTCTTCGGGTAATTAATTTTTTGCCCTTCCTTGAGCAACATATTGGAATCATAGACTACTTCATTTATAACTTTACTCAAAGGAAAGGTGGAGATTTTATAATTGACTTTTCCAGATTCTAAACGCTCAACGGAAAGAAAATCATTAATAATATTATTGAGGTATTTTACCTTGTTTTTAATAGTATCCAAATGTTTTTCTCTCCTATCTTGTTGTGTAGTCTCTTTATATTTACCTAAAAGGGTTGTCGAAGTTAGGATACTGCTAAGCGGGGTCTTAAATTCATGAGATACCAGGGAAAGGAATTTGGTTTTAAGCTCACCAAGTTCCTTCTCTTTTGTCAGGGCTTTTTCTAGTTGTTCTGTACGTTCGGCCACGGTCCGTTCTAAGTTTTCGGTATAGGATTTTCTTTCTGAAATATCAAGAATTATAGCAACGCAGACTTTTTGATTCCCAAGATCGGACAATTGCAAATGCACTTCAACAGGATAAACAGAACCATCTTTTCGCTTATGAAGTGTTTCAATTTCCAGTTTTTCCTGTACTCCTTCCATTAAAGGTTTTAAAAGTTTTTTAAAGGAGTTCTTGTCAAATTCAGGCTTAATATCCACAGGTGTCATTTTCATAAGTTCGTCCATTTCATAGCCTATGTTTTTCCTTGCACCGTGATTTACATTCAGAAAGTGAAGCGATTCAGTTCTGAATACATAAATCTCATTAAGGGATTCATTGAAGATATTGAACCAATGACTTAATTCTTCCCTGGATTTTACTCTTTCAGAAATATCCCGAACCAGGGCCATTACGTAGGTATTTCCATAAATCTGAAATGTATTTAGTCCAACTTCCAAAGGAAATTGACTCCCATCCTTCCTCTGGCCAAAAAGTTCTAAACCCTGGCCCATCTCACGGGTCTCATTTTTCTCAACAAAACCTTTAAAATAAGTTTTATGATTATTGCGAAATTTTGATGGAATCAACATATTCAGGGATTCCCCCATGAATTCATCTTCAGCATAGCCAAACATGGCAGTGGCTGAACCGTTGGCAGCTACAATGATTTGCTTCTCGTTGACGACCATTACACCTTCGGCTACTGCTTCTGATAGTAATCTGAAAATGTTACTGTTTTTTTCGAAGACCTTCATCCTAAAGGAATTAGTGATTAACTGATTTTTATCATGGTCGTGCTGAACACAACTATATATATTTAGTTACTTAAAAATACGCATTATGCAGCGATCCTATTCTAACAAAGTAGCAAATACTTTTTATCAAAAAATCGGCAAACTATTTTTCTCAATTGCTATGGCCGACGGTACAGTCCACAGTGATGAAATTGACAGCTTAAAGCGTATTGTCAGGGATTCCTGGCTACCTCATGATGATCTGCTTGACGAATATGGTTCAGATGCCGCATTTAAAATCGAAATAGTATTCGACTGGCTTTTGGAAAATGAACAGGACAGCCTGGCCTGTTACAAAGAGTTCCGGGAATTTTACCAGGAACATCCCAAAATATTCACTGTACATGTCAAAGCGCTTATACTTGGAACTGCCAATGCCATCGCTAGTGCCTTTGCCGGAAAAAATAAATCGGAACTAATCCTCCTTGGCAAATTACAGTTATTATTTAATGCTGCTGCCTGAATTACACTCTATTTATTCTCACAAACTACTGATTACGCGTCTTAATCTGGCACTAACATCTTTGGCCACATTTATCAAATCTATATTTTCAATAGCTTGCATTGAGGCAATCGGATTTACAGCCGCCACCTCTAGCTTCCCCGGTTCTTTTTCCTGTACAACAACATTGCAAGGCAACATTATACCTATTTTATCTTCGGTAAGGAGGGCCTTATATGCAAATTCAGGATTGCAGGCCCCAAGAATTTTGTAGTTGTAAAAATCAATATCGAGTTTCTTTTTAAGTGTGGCTTTAATATCTATTTCAGTTAGTATCCCAAAACCTTCTTCTTTTAAAGCCAATGTTGTTTTATCTATCACTGCATCAAAAGTAGTTTTGCTTAATTTTTTTCTATAATAGTATTCCATACTTTTTTTATTAATTGCGGTTTCCCGGAAACAGAAACAGGCACACTTTAAGCGCACCTGTTTCTTTCTGGGGGATCCAATTCTTCTGCTGCTTTATGCTTAGATCAAATTATCGCCAAAACCATCTACAGATAAACCACATAGAGGCCGGATCTCCCTTTAATAAAGGTTTGCCCGTTGTTTTCGGGCAAACCCTAACATTTAATATTATATAAAGGACCGGGACGCAGAGCATCCCAGTCCCTTGAGGATTATCCACTAATGATTACATACGTTCAAAGTAGCTGCTCAAATGCTATTGCAACCAAAACTGATCACCACTTCAAAAATCTGCTCTATTGATGGAGAAACCTCTTAAACCCAATATATCATTGGACATAATATATGAGTTTACTAATTTTTCAAAGAACGAGTCATACTATATAACATCGCTAAAATAAAGCGGCTTTTATTAGTATAAAATGATAAAAATCATCTTTGCTGCCTAACTTTAAAAGATGCTACTCTAATTCGGTCTTCGTTTGTATAGAAATCTCTGGTAGTTTTATGACTTCCAGGGTAGATGATGCGAGAACCACAGCTCCATTAGTAGCTGTAATTTCCCCGTGAATTTTTTCATTTAAGATATGCCTGGTCGCTCTTCGTCTTTTATAATCCACTATATATCTCAGATTAAATTGCATCCAATTATCTGTTAGGGTAATGGCCAGGGTAGGGTCAACAACAGCATCTTCGATATAATATTTATTTACAACATCTTTCCATTTAGCCACAGAATTAATTGTGTAATCCGATAGTACTTCCCTGGCTATATTGATAATAATGCGTTTAGCGAGTTCAACATCCGAACCATAGCGTATTGGGAGGTTAAACTCGTCCCAGATAAAGGGAAAATCCTGTGAGTAATTATAAATTGGACCTCTAAAAACAAAGGCATTGCTCAATTTTACAATGCGCCCGCTGTAATTATCACTGCTTACCCATTCTCCAATTTCCATCATACTGGTGTAAATACTATCAATATCTATCACATCTCCTTTTATACCATGCATTTCAATACGGTCACCAGGTTTGTAAACCTTCACTACAAAAATATAGATAGAGCCTGCAATACTAAGGATGAGTTCTTGCAATGTTATGGTGATCCCGGCCGTAAACAACCCAATCGCCAGCGTAAAGTCTTTAATATTTCCCGTAAAATATGATAAGGTGAGTACTATCAATAAGACATAACCAAAAAGTTCAATTCCTTTTTGGGACCTGTAGCGGGTACCGGTATCGGGTAAATTTTTTCTGAGGAAACGACGAAAAAATTGTATGCCAATAAGTATGAATATCACCCAGGCCATATATTTGAGGATGCTCAGGGACAAGGAGTCTTCCGTAAGCCATTGTTTTAGGATCTCCATAGGCTACATTATTCATTGATCTATAGGCAAAGCTAATGTCAGGTTGCTTTCAGCGAAATGATAATTGTCATATTATATCCTCCTGAATATCTGAAATTATAAATCTTGAATACCAGGATTAATTAATTTATTGGGCTTCAAACCTGTTTAGTTTTTTTCTCAATAAAGCCACTTCTTGCTGAAGTAATGTCATTTTTTCCAGAAGGTGGTGAACAGCGTGCAATCCCTGTGGATCTATCTCGAGTTCCTGATGAAGTCGCAACATTTTTTCAAGTTTAGGCAATTCAAATTCGTGCAGATGCGGTTCATTGTTTATCTCAACAACTTCAATAACTTCATATTCTTGCAACGATCTTACGAAAGATTCATTAATATCATGACAGCTGCAAAATTGCCTGATCCGAATATAATTACGTGTACTCATATTATTTATTTTAAACCGGATTCCTCTAATTTTTTAAAAAGTTCTTTCTGTTTTAATGATAATCCCGTAGGTGTCTTAATCTTATAGGTAATAATTAAATCGCCAAACTCGCCTTCCTTTTTATACTTTGGGAAACCTTTGCCATTTAATTTTACCTGCCTTCCATTTTGAGTACCTTCTTTTACTTTCAGTTTCACTTTACCTTCCAGGGTGTTGATGATTATTTCTCCTCCCAAAACAGCTTTAATCATTGGAATGTTAATCGTTTTGTAAAGATTTGCCCCTTCTCTCTTAAACGGAGTGTTATTAAGTAATGAAAAAGTAAGGTATAGATCCCCCTTAGGGCCTCCGTTTATACCCTCTCCTCCATAAGCTTTTATTTTGATGGTTTGCCCATCTTCTATACCTGCAGGAATGGTAATTCTAATATTCTTATTATTGACTGTTAAGGTCCTTTTGTGAGTTTCTTTTACATCGGTCAGGTTTAGTCTCAATTCGGCATTAAAGTCCTGCCCCCTAAATTTAACTTGTCGCTGCTGTCCTCCTAAACCTGATGCCCCAAACATGGCTTCAAAAAAATCGGAAAAATCACTTTCCGGGCCATGTGAGTATGTATAGCTGCGTGTGCTACCAGCGTGTCGGGCTTTTTTTGCCTTTTCAAATTCAGCCGCATGCTCCCAGTCTTTGCCATACTCATCATACTTTTTCCGTTTTTCCGGGTCATTCAGAACGGCATTGGCTTCATTTATTTGCTTGAATTTCTTTTCGGCCTCGGTATCATTCGGATTAAGATCGGGGTGGTACTTTCTTGCAAGTTTCCGATAGGCTTTTTTAACGTCCTTAGCATCAGCTTTTTTATCTAAACCAAGAACCTTGTAATAATCTATAAATTCCATAACATCAATCTATGCGGTAATCTGTTATTTGAGCAATAAAATATTCAAAATCACCATTGTTTAAGTTCCATATTGCTTTCATTTTTGACGGCAAATACATACCAGCCATCATCGTATAATCTTCGGCTATCCCTGTAAAACTTTCCTGGGTTTCCCCCATATACCTTCTGGATTTAAATTGATGCAGCAATCCGTCATCATTAAAATAAAAAACACCCTCAGCAACAACATTCCTGACTTTTAATCTTGCTTTTAAACTGCCTTTAGAATTATTTTCCCATTCGATATCCTTACTTAAAAAGCCGATTGGAAAAAACATTAATTCCCCTAAATATCGGACCAACGCACTTTCATTTATTTTTTGGCCATGAAAAGTTGCTAAATTTTTGTAACCCAGCAAGTTTATTTTTACCTCCCCTACTCCTTCAAAACTCTTATCTCTTATAAAAAGTGGAAATGATGTTGCACTCCATATGAAGCCCGGTAACCTGCTGCTCATGTACTGTTTGGCTTTAAAGTGCCTCCATTTCTTGTTTTGAGCAGTTTTAATTTGTCCCTTTTGTGTAAAACTTACGTTGCTCTCCCGGAAACTGCCTATGACGCCTGCTTTAATTAAGTAGGATTTTAATTTGGCTGGTAATCTATCAAGATCAGCATTGGATATAAGTCTTTGATTATTGTCAAATAAGCCAAAGAGTTCTTCTTTCTCCAGAGTAATCGATTTCCTTATACGAAACGCACTGTAAAAAAGGGTCATTATAATTATTACCAGAACAACAACTATGACAATTATAATATGAATAGAAATGATGCTTAAAATCATTGTTCTAAATAATGGATTTCAGCTTTTTTTTTCTGTAAAGCGGCATAAGTATGTCGATAGCCAATTTCGAATAACTCGTCAGCATGGTTAGAATTAAACAATCGGTACCCACTTAATTCCAGAGGGTTGATAACTAAATCACATTTAGAGAATTTTTTGAGGGAAGACTTATGCATTCGCAATTGAAATGCCCTGTTAACAACATCGTAAGAATGCTTAAACTCATCCATTTCCATCTTCATAACGGGGTTGGCATACACCCCATAGATTTCCCCGGTATTTTCTATCGGACTTACCGGGAAGTTGTCGAGTATCCCGCCATCGGAATAAAGTCCACTCCCTATTTTAACAGGGGAAAAGATCCCGGGAAATGACGCAGAGGCCAATAATGGGGCTATGAGCTGCCCGGAATGAAAGACCTTCACATGCCCGTTCAGCAAATCGGTACTGGTAACATACAGTGATTTGTGCAGAGCGGAAAAACTGTCCTTCGGAAAATACTGCGATAGAAAATCCCTAAAGGTATCAGTATCAACCCAACCCGGTTTATTCCTTGCGTACCTGGTAACTCCAAATATTTTGACTTTTTTAAATACGGCTAGAATTTCTTCCGGGCTGTAATTTGCTGCATACAGTGCTCCGGCCAAAGCCCCTGCACTGGTACCGGAAATACAATCAGGCACAATATTAAATTCCTCCAGTGCTTTAATCGCACCTGCATGGGCAACCCCTCTGTAACCTCCTCCGGATAGTACTAATCCAATTTCATTCTTTTCCATGATCTATATATTTTTTATGTTAAATAACAGGGTCAGCACTCCAATTCCTACCAAAAGGAACAGTACAAATCTCTTAAACTGTACATGTGTAATTTTATCGAGTATCCTTTTACCCAAATAAGTTCCGATGATGCTGACCACAATTAAAATCGGAATAAGGTAAAGATCATGTAGATGTACATAGCCATTGTACGAATAGATAATACTTCTACTCAGGTCGATGCCCAGGTCTATGATGGCCGAAGTTGCGATGAATTTTTCTTTGTTCAGATTAAATGCCGTCAATGTGGCACCCCTTATAGCCCCTCCGGTTCCTAAGAGCCCTGCGATAAGGCCCGAAAGTGCACCGCCCACAATAGCATTCTTGTTATTCGCTTCAATTTTTAAGCTTTTTGCAAGAAGAAATAACAAACCAAATAAGAGCAGAAAACCACCTAAGAAAAAATTCAATAATTCGGGATTCACAAATTTGCTGAAAAATGCACCTATTGCCACAAAAAGTACGGCAGGAATACCCAAATAAAGGACCAGTTTTTTATCGTATCCCTTTCTAAAGAACCCTATTTTGGTAATATTGCTCGACAGGTGGAACAAGGCGGTAATACCCAATACGGTTTGAAAATCCATAAAATAACTGGCCATAGGTACAAAGAAAACCGACGAGCCAAAACCACCTACAGTTCCCAGTATTTCGGCGATTATAGACAAGATGATAAAAATGGGCAGATAGCGCGTGAGCATGTTGGGATTGTGAACAACAAAACTAGCGCAGTTGAGGGTTGATTGAAATGATATTTATCATTTACAGGTCTGCTAATTCCGTGAATTAATCTAAACCCTAATAAACCTTGAACAGCACATTCAGCTCTGTTTCCCAGAATCCATCTTTTTTATAACACACAAATGCCCATTAATACTGTCTATTTTTTCCTGTATTGTAAAAAACAGCAGCATCCATTCAAAAACAATCCGCACAAACAATGAACCAACCGTCAAAGGTATCCATCCGATAGCATTACCTTCAACGATCAACCAGCAGCTATAATATATGCAGGCTGCCAGGGCTGGCCAGAAAAGTATTCTTAACAACAAAGGGGCAATCATTTTGTCGAACAATAAATAGGGCTTTAATAATTTCATAATCCTAAGAATTAAAGGTTTTTTGCGTTGATAATCCGTCCTTTTTAGACCTTATTAGGTAAATTCCCATTGATATCTGCCAAATGGCATACAGAGAAAATCCAATTAGAAACATAGACCCCAGAATGGCATTGTACTTATAAGCAGGTATAAAACTGAAACTTCCAATAGCCGCACTCGCCGCAGCAATTTGGACCCATATGATAAGCCATTTAGGGGTACTGTTTTCCTTCCAGTTCATCGCCGCCAAAAGAGCGATACCGAGAAACGCAAAGAGATCCCCACTTAACCAGAACATGTCCTGGATCCCAACATTTGTCAGTATTAAAGCTTCAAATGCCAATTGCTGTGTGGCATCCAAACTTTGATATATTGGTGCATGGAAATATGTAAATGCCAGGTTAAACAGGTAACCAATGAGTACAAAAGCAATACCGATGAGGCTAAGATAAAAAATGGACTTTGAAATATTAAGACGGGTAAGATTTCTTAGTTTCACAGCATAAAAGAGTGGTATCATTAAAACGGTGGCCACTAATCCAGGCCAGCCATAGAGGAGCATCATTCCTTTATGATCGTTCATATTTTGCATGAAATGGGGAACCTTCTCCAAATTGCCTTCCAGGTATTGAATCATCCCCAATATGGAAAGCAAGAACAATAAGGCGGAAATTATTGCAGACCAACCCGCCAGCTGATTAAATGATAATGTGTTCATAATATGTAAATTTTATCTGTGAATTTGATTAATTATTCCCTTGAGGGAAGCAACGTATATCCCATTTGTAGATATATATCCAAAAGATTTCCATAATTTCGAACTTCTTTTATCAATCCTCCTTCAATTTTATAGAAACCAACCATATGTGAACGTAGCTGTTTATCACTTCCCCTGAATTTTGTTTTCAGGATTCCGGTAGTTACTATCCACTTGCCAGACATATCGCCATCTGTGATAAGAAGTTCCCCAATACCAGACATCTCGTAACTGGCAGAACTTAAAGATTCCCGGGTTTCCCTCCATCCCTTTATCAGCTCCTGCCTGCCCCGGGCCGGATTTTGAAGCACAGTTGGATGGTAATCCACAATTTGAGGGTGCATCAACTCTCCCTGCTTTTCGTATTGCTCTGTAAAGGCGTAATGTAAATAGGCTTCCACCAGTTCTGTTTTTGTAGAATCTGATACTTCATTGCGGGCCCAAATATTCATGACAGGGCCAATAGTCAATAATAAAATAAGAACTGTTTTCATCGAATAAATTATTTAGTAGCCCATCCATAAATATGAGGGCAGGTGATTTTGTTGATAAGGCTGGTTCCTTCTTGCTTATATGCTTCGTATTTCAAGTCTGAGAACCCCGCTGACTTAATTGCATTGCCGATATTCCGTGCCGGATTACAGCCGTCAGAATAGCACTTCCACGGTGTGTGCGGAACGGTTTTTTGAATTAAACGTCTAATTGGATTATTCTCATCCAATACATGTTCCAGAAAGAGGAATTTACCATCGGGTTTGAGTACGCGTTTTATCTCGCTCAGACTTTTCACTAAATCGCTTACGGAACACAAAACTTCGGTACTTATAATATAATCCAAATGATTATCCGGAAGACATATATTCTCGGTTACGCATTCTAACAGGCTTGCTTCAATATTTGCTTTTCTGGCCGCATCAAATAAATACGGATGCATAGAGGCATTGGGTTCAATACCCAGCCATTGAATTGGACGCTTTTTTAAGAATACAAAATTGACTCCGGTTCCTGGACCAATTTCGAGTACATCCCCTTTAACTTCAAGGAACAAATCTCTTTTTCTTTTTTTATTGATTTCATAGCTTTCGTTGTCATAACTGGCCTGAAAGTCAGCGAATTTTTTTTTGAATCGGCTGCTACTTTTTTCCATGTTTTCTATTTAATTTAAATGAATTGAAATGTTCAGATCTGAAATTAGATCAATGCGGGCATCTTCAAATTTTGGAGGCCCCATTATGCCTCTGGCGTTGTTGGAGAATCCGTAAGGTTCTTTAGGGATACGCATCCAATTTGTATCCAATTTGTTATTCTTGTTTATATCCAGGTGGACATTTACAGCATAAGTGCCATTACTAACGTTATTAAAGGTTAGGTCTACTTTTCCTCTCGATTCAATTACATAAGAAACCTCTTTTAGTGTCCTTTTCAGAAATGTTTTTTCGGAATTAAACAAATAGGCCCTAAGTATTCCCTCGGATTTTTCTATTCCCGACACAGTTACAATTAAGGTGTTGGCTTTCTCCGGAACCGCCTGTGCATTCAGGCTTATTACGGAAAATAGAATCGCGAGAAATATTTTACAATTATTTACCATTACGCATTTTTTTGAATGTTATCACAGCGGGTTTTATTGCGCTCAAATAGATCCAGAGTATAAAAAATAATTGAAGTGGTATTCTGAATAATAGGTAAACCGGACCTGGGCCGTCAGGGGAAGCTGTCAATGGATCTATATAATTTATCGATGAATATATATTCAACGGTAATGCCAGCACCAGAAAGAAGATCAGGGCTATAGCCACTTTTTTAGCATATTTATTGGACAGTAATCCCAATGCCCCAATAATTTCGAATACTCCACTGACATTTACTATTGCCACCTTATAAGGAATCCAGGATGGAATCATCGCTGTCATTCCTTCCGTAAACACAAAATGCGCCACTCCTGTAAATAAAAACATGCCGGCCATAGCAATTCTGCCAATCAACGCCATATGTATATCACGTCTTTTAGTAAGTTGCCTGAGAAGTAATCCAATAAGAAAGACACTTAGCAATAAGGATAACGGTTTCATTGTTTGGATTTTTAATTCCTCACAAACCTAATGGGAACAGGAATTATTGTAAAAAACAATGGAATGAAACGGGATTTCGGGGTAATGAAACCGTTATTTAAGGGAATTAAAGATTACAGCAAGGTTCACTGACCGAGCCATTTTTTAAAATATGGAGCTTTTTCTGTGCTAATTATCACCTCATCCTCTGTTGGAGGTATAAGTTTAATCTTCAACCTGCTTTTGGAATATTTAATGATCTGACCAATACTTTCAATATGTGCGATAAACTTTCGGTTTAACAGGAAAAAGTCTACAGGGTTAAGCAAATCAATGATGCTGCTTAAATTGTCTTTGGAAAAATACCTCTTACCTTTTCGGCTTACAGCAAAAGTATACTTGCCCTCTGCATAAAAATACGCGATTTCTGAAACCGCAATGGTCCTAAAGTCGCCTTTTGGGGTTTCTAGCAAAAACCTTTCCTTAAATGTTGATTCCTTTCTGCTAACAGCATCTATCAACTTATTGAAATCAATAGGCACAGCCTGTTTTTTAGCATTCAGCCGTTTGAATTTCTGCAGTGCTTCCTCAAGGGCTATTTTTTTTACCGGTTTTAACAAATAGTCCATACTATTGGTCTTGAAGGCCTCAATTGCATATTGATCATAGGCGGTGGTAAAGATAATTGGCACATCAGTACCCACCTCTTTGAAAATCTCAAATGCGAGGCCATCAGAAAGATGAATATCAGAGATAATCAAATCAACAAGTTGGTTTTCCAGAAATTCTATGCCCTCAATAACAGAGGCGCAAATACCAGAGACAAATATATCTGCATCAACAGCTTTTAACTGCCTTTGGAGTTTAGTTGCTGCAGCAGCTTCGTCTTCAATTATCAATACGGAAGTCCTCACGCTGGGTATTGTTCGTTTTGAGATAACAAAGGTAGGTAACAATTGTAATGCGTACCCGATTTTTCAAAAACCGGAACATGGCCATAATGCTTGTATCTTTTAATAAGATTAGGAATACCTATTCCTGTTGACTTTTTGGTGCTGGATCTGAGCTGAAGATTGTTGGTAACAACCAATTGCTCCGCCTCCATGCTTACAAGAATATTTAAAGGAAGGTCTTTGGAAACGGTATTGTGCTTTATAGCATTCTCGAGCAGAGTTTGAAGCGCAAGTGGAAATATCTTGTACCCCTTCATGTTTTCATTTTTAATTTTGAATGATACGTTTAATCCCTCATTGAATCTGATTTTTTGGAGGAAAATGTACGATTTGGAAACAGCTACTTCTTCCTTTAAAGCTACCAGCTCATTTTCGTTCTGATCAAGAATATAACGGTAGAGCCCTGCGAACTCATCTATAAACTCCTCTGCCTTTTCCGCATTTGTATGTACCAGAGAGGAAAGCACATTTAAGCTGTTGAATAAAAAATGTGGGTTGATCTGGTTTTTCAGGACCTCATATTGAGATTTTATGTTTTCCTTTTCTAACAAGGCATTTTGAGTGGAGACCCTTTCTTTTTCAATCAAAGAGTCTTTCCATCGGTTAAAAAAATAAAACCAATCAGAAATAGCCACTAAAATAAAATTCATTATCCCTGAAATAACTAAAAAAGAAAAAATAAAATCTGCATAGTCCGTTTTGTTATACGGATTTAGGTAGAAAGCAATATTTCCTAGTACAAAACCCATTAGTAATGCCGAAGGAAAGGTGGTTACAACTTCCACCAGCAGTCTGCGCAGAATATTATTATTCCAGGGGACTCTTTTGTTTAACCAGTGAAGAATGGTCAGTATAACCCAGGAGATGATAAGCGTAACAATAACAGATATCAGACTATTGAATAATAAGGACTCAAAAAAGTCGTATCCCGAATTAAAATCCCCATTACGCCATTCAATTATTCTGAACAACAGCGGCGGAATCAAACTCGCAACAATCAGAACTATCAGTAAATTCTTGTTTAACTTCATGAATCCTTAGTAAAATTCAGGTTTAAGATATTTTTATAAATGTTCACTACTCTAATCTATTCGCTATCCAATATCCTTTTATTATAAGCTTGTGATTTCCTGCCCGACAGTCAAAATTTCACACTATACAATTGAATAGCTTCAGATTTTCCCCTAAGCGTCATTCTACCAATTCTGGTAAAAGAAATAGGGTCTTCTTTCTGTAGTTCATCCAGCAATACACCAGAAATCAAAGCCATAGCTTTGTAGGTATTGCATTCTGCCTGTATACGGGCTGTGGTGTTGAGCACATCTCCGGTATATATAATTTCTTTTTTAATAATACCGATTTCACCGGTGGTAACTTCACCTATATGGTAGCCTGCTTTAAATTGCGGTACATGACCATAATTTTTAAGGTAGTAATCGCTCCGCTGCGATATGGTATTTTGAATTTTTGTAAAACACCGAATACAATTGTTAAGGTAAACTCCATCTTTTTTAGACCAGGACACCACAATCTCGTCTCCCACGTATTGGTAGATCTGACCAAACGATTCGAGTATGGCATTAGTCATATCCGCATAATACGCCTTTAGTAGCTTAAAATATTTATCATGACCCAGTTCTTCCGCAATAGTAGTGGACGATTTCATATCCAGGAACATGAAAATCCTGGTTTCTTCTTTTGGCTTATGATACTTTCCGAAGAGGAAATTAAAAAGAACTCCATCTCCAAGGTACTGACTTATTTCTGAAAAAAAGAGGGCAATAAATAAGGTTGCACCTATATAGAAAATTACGCTCCAAAATGCGAAATGCCCTATAAACCTACTTAAGTCGGACCACGCCCTGGACCAATCCCCATCACTGAAGTTCAATAAACTGTTGAACATACTTAAGAGCGCCAGAAAAACAATGATAAATAAAAGATAGAACAAGATCTTGAAGGCAATTTTTACCCATAGTGCCAGCCGCGTAAAACGTTTTCTTAGCCATAGTATCTCAATACATCCCTGCAATACGCCAACACATATACAGGATATGGTTGTAAATTTCAGATTCCCCCCAAAATTGTAATGATTACCTGTGGAAGGATAATGCTCAAGTGCCCCTAAAAGACCAAACTCGAGCAGCGAATATATCAAGGCAGACAAGAACCAGATAACAGGAAATGGGAGAATCTGTCTAATGTATCTCTTATATCTGGGATGTATCATCGTCCATAAATATAAGGTATTATGCTATCTAAAAAGCGCTTAAACAAATGCCAATACTGCATATGCAACTTTCCAATTAAGGTGATATATGATTTGAAGAAATGTTTCAAAATGAATATTATCAAGTGTTCAGAACAAATTAAATCGAGTTTACTAACTTAATTATAATGCTGCCGTAAAATTTATCATTTTTTTTATCATGCTGATTATCAGGTTTTTAATTAAATATATGCAAGTTAGCCTTTCAAAAATATGTTAAATAATCCATAAAATAGTACCTTTTTATACATAGTACTGTAACAAAATGATTCCCTGCTCGTCTATTAGTTGTAAGTCGGTTTAAAAACAACATAAAAAAATATAAAAATCATGAAAGCAACAAGCAACAGAACAGCAACAGAATCCAGAACAGGTCAGTACTTTTCCACATTCAGTGGAACCAAAAGAACACAATGGGCCCAGTACAGAAACTTTAACCGTTAGAAGGGGTTAGTATAGAAATAATACAATTTAGTCCTTAAAAATGACAATTGGGTCAGAACTATTTCCCCTTCCAAACAACTCGAAGCATATTTGTACCATAAATAATTAATAACAACAACTATAAAATAAAATATCATGAAAGCAACTAGCAACAGAACAGCAACAGAATCAAAAACAGGACAGTACTTTTCCACTTTTAGTGGAACTAAAAGAACCCTCTGGGCCCAGTACAGAAATTATAACCGCTAATCGCGGGTTTTACAATACAATCATTAAACGAACAGATCATGGAAACATTCATCAATCAATCGCCCGCAGAATCCAGAAGGTTTGCTTTCCTATCAAAACTTAAGGACAGTAAAAGGATTCATTGGGTAGCATCAATTCAATACCTTCAATAACATACTTTATTTTTGGATTAGTCAAAGGGATAGACCCTCATCAAAGTCTATCCCTTTTTTTTTGAATACCACTCTTACTTCCCCACTTCGAATTTATAGTTACTTTTAAGGTATATGGATATTCCCATACATATCGATTTTATAGCTATAGTGATACTGCTGGGAGTTTTTCTCGGAGTCTTTATCTCCTACTTTATCATCAAAAAATCGCTACGAAACAATTTGCCTAACCTTTTTATGGGGCTTTTTATTCTCGCCATATCGCTAACTATGTTTGAAGGGTGGTTGAATTACACCGGTTACATCTTCAAATTTTTGTGGTTGTCCAATTTTGCGGAGCCCTTGAATTTTCTAATGGCCGCACTTCTCTATTTATTTATCGATTCACAGCTGGAAGACAATGGAAAAAAACGATACTGGCTGCATTTTCTTCCTTTTATATTTTGGCTGGGCTACTGCATATTTTACTTCTTACAGCCAGATGCGGTTAAACACAACGACAGTCTACAGGTAATGGATCTGGATTATCCGCGTTTAGTCGAGAACCAGACCTTTTCAGATGACCCGCTGGGCATTCGTAACTATACAAACCTGCTGACGGGCATCTATTTTACAATCTACATTTTTCTTGGTTCTAAAAAACTGTTGCTAACGGCCAAGTCTTTGGGGGAATCCATTTTTAAGACAACCAACAAGACCCTTAAATCGATGCGAAATATTTCATTCCATATAATAATCGTGGTGGTCATTTTTATCCTAGTAAAGAATATTTTTCACGATGACGTGGGCGACCACTTCATTTATCTCTATTTGTCCTTTATGATTTTTATGACTGCGGTGCAGATCATGAACCAATCTACCTATTACGATGAAGTCTCCACTTTTTTGGAAGTTCCTACCTTAAAATATGAAAAGTCCTCGCTCGACGAGGCAGAAAAAAACAACATTCTCGATGGTATCGTTTCGCAAATGGAAAATGAAAAATATTTCATAAGCAGTACGGCTTCCTTATCAGGGTTGGCGAATACGATACATGAAACCCCGCACCATGTTTCCCAGGTCATTAATGAGAAAATAGGCCAATCTTTTTTCGAACTTTTAGCAACCTATAGGGTAAAGGAAGCCAAGGCCATCCTAAAAACGGATTTAGGCAAAAAACTGACCATTGAAGAAGTGGCTGAAAGAGTAGGTTATAACTCAAAATCGGCTTTTAATTCCGCATTCAAGAAAATTACCTCGGAAACTCCCTCTTCCTTTCGAGATTCTTAACTATCTGACAATCAGCATATATTTATGTGTCCCGATAAGGACGAACACCGTGCTTATAGGCGAATTCGTTAGAAGCGTGCTCCTCTGCATAACTTTGTTTCATAATCAAAAAACGAACAGTTATGGACGCTCAAGCAACATCCAAAAAAACAAGAAAATATTTCATTGACTGGTTGCGAATCGGACTAATAATAAGTGTCTTCTTCTTTCATGTAGGCATGATCTTTAGACCGGAACACTGGCACGTAAACAGTACGGAAACATTCGCATTTTTAGATCCGATTATGTGGTGGCTTCATATATGGAGAATGCCGTTGTTGTTTTTAGTTTCCGGGGTCGGTACTTTCTACGCCATCGGCCATAGAACCAGCTGGCAATATGTAAAGGAGCGCTTTAGAAGACTATATATACCTTTTACGTTCGGGTTCTTTACTTTGGTGCCCTTAATGGTTTATGTGGAGCGGATTGAAAACTATAGTTCTTTTCTAGATTTCATCCCGCATATGTTCGATGGCGGACCCTACCCTGATGGGAATATCTCATGGCACCACTTGTGGTTTATTCTTTATCTGTTCATCATCTCCTTATTGATTGCTCCGGTTTTAAATTATTCCAAGAGTGGTCATTACAATATGGTCCGCGGTAAATTAATAAACCTCGTTTCAAAAAAAATGGGACTGAACTGGATACTCTCCGTTATCATAATCTCGCAGCTCATCCTGAGACAATATTTTCCAAACAGTACACATGCGCTGTTTAATGACTGGGCCTATTTTACCTATTACCTACTATTCTTTCTAAGCGGATTCATGCTGTTCACCAGTGATAAAATAATTAATACACTTGCTAAGGACCGAAGGTTATACTTATTTCAAACCCTGCTTTTTACCGTACTGCTCTTTGCCTTACCATCTATTTTGGGTGCATCTTCAATAGTTCATGATTATGTACGTGGTATAACTGAAATGGTAATTTCTCTATCCTGCGGATTAACGGCTATAGGCTATTTCAAGCGATATTTTAATAAGGATCACCAACTTAGAAAAGTACTTAATGAGGCTATTTATCCTTTCTACCTACTCCATCAGCCTGCATTGATTTTCGTGGGTTATGTGGTATTGCAATGGGATATATCATACGGAATGCAAGCCATTTCGATAACAGTACTATCTCTACTATTCATTATTCCAAGCTTTTTCATCATCAAGAAAGTCAACTTTTTAAGAATAGTTTTTGGTATGAAATCGAAACCTAAAACGAAAGTCCTCAAAGCGATTCAAGCAAATAAATCGGTCGTATTTGATAAATAGCTTTTAAATAGAAACAGATACTAAAGACAATAATTTTAAGTCAGGGTTGTATCTGCCTGTAAACTCACACCATATATTATTTCAATAATTAACATACAACTAATTGAAATTCAATGTTTAAAATGCAACGCCTTGAGGTTCGTATCCCTTGCTTGCAAGCCAGGTCTTCGCTTTTTCGAATACCTCCAATCTTTGTCTAACATTTAAAAATAATTAATCAGTTAAAAACAATTAAAATGAAAACAATCAAAAGTAAAATGAACACATTACTATTAGGGATGGTATCTCTATTTTTAATTACATCATGTACTAATGATGACGACACCCCAATACCAACAGTATCAAACATGGTCGATGTTGGTAGTTACAAATTGTATACAGAAAGTTTAGGAGAAGGAAACCATACCCTGGTTTTTGAATCTGGTCTTGGGGATAATTACGAAGCTTGGTACAAGCTTTTAGGTCTTTCCGAGACCAATCAGGTAATCGCTTACAATAGAGCAGGATATGCGCCTTCTGAGGTTGCTGATAATGAAAGAAGTATTGTTCAACTAGCAGAAGATCTTCATCAGGTTATCTTAAGTAAATCGGAAAACAATCAGGTAATTCTAGTTGGCCACTCTTTAGGAGGAGCAGTTATTAGATACTATGCCGTACAACATCCAGAAATGGTAGAAGCCCTATTATTTGTTGATCCGAGTCATGAAGATTTTGAGGTTATGACACAGGAACAGGAAGATGACATGGTTCAGTTTTTTAAGGGAGAGGGGCTTTTGCAAATAGCAAGTGAAGCTGCACAAATGATCGAAAATTTCGAAACACTTGACGCATTAGCTACTTTACCAGATGTACCTACAATAGTACTTACAAGTATAAAAGACCGTGAAGGAGAAAATGAGCAACGTTGGATAAATGCACATGCGTCTCTTGGCAATAGTTTAACTGACTTTACCCATATCACTACGGAGAATAGTGGGCATTATATTCAAGTTGATGAGCCGCAACTAGTAGCAGATGCTGTAAATTCTCTATTAGACTAAGAACTTAAATACAAAATTGTAAATCAATTCAAAAAACTAAAGCAAGTAAGATGAAAAATTTTATCCGTAGTACAATTATAGCAACAATTCTATTTACAGCTCTTAGCTGTTCAAAGGAAGATCTTCCTGATGCAGCAGAAAGTAGCTATTTGAATTATGAAACAAAAACAGCATTAGAACTTCCGTTTGATGATGAATGGTGGGTTTTTTGGGGCGGACGAAGTGTTGGTGAAAATTATCATGCAGCATATGAAAACCAAAGATTTGCATTGGATATAGTACAACGGGTTAATGGAAAAACACATTCGGGAAACGGCTCTCAAAATGAAGACTATTATTGTTTTGGAAGGCGTTTGAACGCTCCTGGAGGAGGAAAAGTTGTAAGTATTGTGAATAATTTAGAGGACAATATTCCTGGTCAGTTTAACCGGGACTTCCCAGCTGGAAACCATATTGTTATTGACCATGAAAATGGCGAATTCTCTATCTTAGCACATTTTAAAAAAGGGTCAATAATCGTATCTGTTGGAGAGGTAGTTGTAAAAGGTCAGGAACTGGGAAAAGCAGGTAATAGTGGAAATTCAAGCGAGCCACATTTGCACTATCACATGCAAACAACTGCTGATCAATTTGAAGGGGAAGGTTTACCAGCTCAATTTTTAAATTATTATGCCGACGGGGTTTTTGTTGAAAAAGGAGAACCTGTAAGAAGTCAAAGTATTAAAAACTAAATTTTAGTGTAGATGAAGATCATAGTAAAAGAATTAATAGCGGATTTAATTAAAAAAACTAACATTAATATCAAGAAAGCGGAATCACTCAAAAAACTAAGTGAGAAAAAATTAAATCATAAAGAGGGCAGTGATGAATGGAGTATTCTTGAATGTATTGAACATTTGAATATCTATGGAGATTTTTATAATCCTGAAATCAAAAAATGCATTAATAAAAACAATACAAAATCGGACAAAATATTCAGGACCGGGGTAATCGGAAACTATTTTGTTAACCTAATAAAACCTAAAGAGAAACTGAATAAAATGAAAACCCTGAAGGAAAACAATCCACTAGGCAGTCATTTGGATAAAAATATTCTTGACAGGTTTATAAACCAACAAAAAGAATATCTTGAATTAATCGAAAAATCAAAACATCTAAGTCTTACTAAAACGAAAACAGCAATTAGTATATCAAAACTAATAAAACTGAGACTGGGCGATACTTTTAGGTTTATCACTGCTCATAACGAAAGACATTTACTACAAGCAGAAAATATATTAAAAAAAGCCAGCAGCCAATAATGTATAAAAAGCCCGGGGAATTTGTGCTAATTCTAAAATTCTGTGGATATAAACAGATTCCGCTAAACACACAACCTTAAACATTTGTGCAATCCACCTCCTAAAGTTCCTTGTATTAGAGGTTTGCACAATAAAAAACTATTACAAAATGTGGGAAATAAATACAATTTGGTTTGAAATTTCTATTGTTAGTGGAACAATAGCTTTGGGGCATATTTTTCTAGGCCACTTTGAAGAGCGGACACCTAGATTAAGGAAATTCATTAAATATGGATTGACTTTGATACTTGTAATTTGTTTATCACTTTTCTTTGGACAAAAAATTGCTTTAATTGTATATGCTCTGCTCTACTTACCTGTGCTTTGGGTACATCTTATTGACTTACCAAAAAAAGGGATTAATGGGTGGACTGGAAAACCTAAATCTAAATATTATGAATTAAGAAAATGGGATAAAGATATCTTCAAAGATGATTAATTAATACACCTAAGCTGTATATAGTAAATAGGGAGTTCTGGGGTTTACAAAATTCAGTGTTATTTACAAACACCGCCAAACAGTTTTGCTCTTTATATATATAAAAACAAAATGCATCGCTTTGGCCCAATACAAACTTGAAAATTTATCTCTTCTACTACCAACTTGCCGTATGCTAAACATTAGCACTACGAAGCTAAATAAGCTGTCAAAAAAGTAAAATTAATATGAAATTCGAACAATAGTTAAAATGCTCATCTTCAAAATATTCAATTTTTAAGAGTAGAATTGGTTATGACATAGAAATCAGCTAAGAAAGTTATGGTGGCTACCGGCACTTTTGTAAATTCATAACCGCTCCCTGCTAAATTGATAATATAAATCGAATCGCAATAAAAACTGGAGAATAATGAAACTATTCAGAAAAATAAGACAGACGCTCATCAAAGAAGGAAACTTAAAAAGATACTTGCTCTATGCCATTGGAGAAATATTATTGGTCATGATTGGTATTAGCCTGGCTTTTCAGGTTAGTAATTGGGGTGATAATCAAATTAAAAAAACTGCAGAAATTAAATACTATGAGAATATCAGAGATCAGATAGCGGGCGATAAAGAACTGATTATAACTCAAATAGAATACAATAAACGGCATATGGCTCAATTCGCATTTGCGAATGAAATCATTGAAACAAATGATAGAAGCAAGATGGATACCCTTGGCAAAATAATCCCCAATTTCACTAATTATTCAGCTTATGACAGGCAAAGCAACATATACGAAACCATGGTAAATAGTGGGGAAATAAAGCTTCTTCAGAGCGATAAAATCATAAACGGCACCCGGGAGTTGGAGCAAATATATTTTTATATAGATAGGATGGAAAATATTCACCATGATGCCGTCATGCGGTATGCGGCCCCTGCCATTACGAGCACTGTAAAGTGGTCAACACGTAAAATTCAGGTGCCGGACAAAGTGTACTCCTTCGAATTTCAAAACCTAATTCTTGTTCTAATTCAAATAATGGAGGAAAAAGATGACACCTATAATTGGGCGCTAAAAGAAATTGAAGAGCTAACGGAATTGATAGATGAAGAGCTGGAAGACAAATAAGCTCTTATTGGTTATTTCAACGAACGATTAAATATTCTAGAAATGAAAAAAAAGACGCTTCTTACGATGCTCCTTTTTACCTGCCTGCAAGGCATCGCGCAAGATATTAAAATCACCAACGCAGAACGGGAGGCGCATTTCTTCGAAGCAGGGCAATGGGCCAATTATGGCAATGACCCTGGAGGAATCAGCTACTCCCCTTTAGATCAGATAAATTCCAATAATATAAGTCAACTCAAGCCTGCATGGACCTATCAATCCGGCGAATTGACGACTTATGCGGGCACCGAACTCGCCTCTAAAGCGGCTTTTGAGGCAACACCAATAATGATCGACGGTGTACTTTATTTCAGTACCCCCACGAATAATATTATTGCCATCGACGCAGCTACGGGTAAGGAAATATGGACGTTCAGTGCTGAAGTGAACCTCCATGGAGATTATTCGGAGGTAACCTCTAGAGGCGTGTCAAAATGGATTGATTATGACTTGGAACCTGAAGCTTCGGGCTATATGCGCATTCTTGCCGGAACCATCGACGGAAGAATTATTGCCTTGGATTCAAAATCCGGCAAACCCATTTCCAATTTTGGCACAAACGGAATGATAGATTTGAAAGAAGGCGTGGGTAAGATTCAGGTCACTTCACCGCCTGCAGTAATCAATGATGTGATCATTATAGGTTCCACTATGGGGGATAATCAACGATTTGATTATCCAAAGGGGGTGGTTAGGGCATTCAACGCCAGATCCGGTGCTTTGGTTTGGTCCTGGGACCCCATTCCAAGAAAACCTTCTGATTCTGGTTATGACAGCTGGCAAGGATCTAAGGTGCGGCAAACCGGAGCCGCCAATGCCTGGGCGCCGCTATCTTCCGATCCTGCGCTGGATCTTGTATTTGTACCGACCTCTTGCCCAAGTCCCGATTATTATGGGGGCGAACGAAAGGGAGATAATCTATATGCCAATTCTTTAGTGGCTATAAAAGCCTCTACCGGGGAAGTAGTATGGCATTTTCAAACCGTGCATCACGACATCTGGGATTACGACCTCCCTGCACAACCATTACTTCTAAATTTAGAGAAGGATGGAAAAGAAATTGCTGCTGTTGTGGTGGTCACTAAAATGGGACATATATTCGCTTTTGACAGAACCAACGGGGAAGCCGTTTTCCCTATTGAAGAAAGGAGCGTTCCACAATCCGATATTCCGGGGGAGCAGACCTCCCCTACGCAACCCTTCCCCATGGTTCTTCCAAAGTTTGGATTGCAGGAACTAACCACAAACGAGGCCTGGGGGCCGACTCCAGAGTATGAACAGAAAGCTAAGGAGAAGATAAGTAAACTTATAAATCATGGTATTTTCACGCCTCCAAGTTTGCAGGGCACAATCGTAACTCCGAGCAACGTTGGTGGCATGAACTGGAGCGGGGCAAGTTTTGATCCGGAACGAAAACTGTTGGTCACTAACACCAATCGGTTGGCTGCAGTGATACGGCTGCATCCACGGAAGGACAGTAATCCAAAATCTATTAATGAAGAAAAGCCAAGGGCCGAAATAGGCAGACAGGAAGGCACACCCTATTTAATGTCACGGGATTATCTATTTACCACCGGGACCGATGGCTATATTATGCAGACACCTCCGCCTTGGGGAACCCTGGCAGCGGTAGATATGCAAAGTGGTAAATTAAAATGGGAAGTTCCACTGGGACTCATGATGGATCCGGAAAAATATCCCGGGGCAGAAAAATGGGGTTCAATAAACCTAGGAGGAGCCATAACTACGGCCGGGGGTCTGGTATTCATTGCAGCCTCAATGGATGGACAACTGCGCGCGTTTAACACCGAGACCGGAGACCTTCTATGGGCCCAACCCCTACCCGCCGGGGGTCAGGCCACACCTATGACCTATAAAGTAGATGGTAAACAGTATATTGTCATAGCCGCTGGGGGCCATGGAAAGCTGGGTACCCAATTGGGCGACTATATAGTTGCTTTTAGCCTCAACTAAATGAAAATATCGAGACACTTAAAGTTGAATATCCACAAAGTATTTGGCATCACTCTGGCCTTTGTTGCCATAAATTTATTCTTAACCTTTTTTAATTTTGCCTTGATCAATTCCCCTTATTCACTGGGTCCGTCTCCTTTATTTAATCCTAAAAGCTATTTGCTGTCGAACTTATTAGTCGGGATGATTGCTGGTCTGCTTGCAGGTGTCGTCCTTGTTGTAGTTAATAGTAAATTGTTTCGTAAGCGATCATTCAAGTTTGCCATGCTCACTACGCTCCTCGCTTATGTATTAATTTTTCTTTTTGTTACCATCCTGGCAACATTCGTAAACTTAGTAGGAGAACACACCCTGCAAGGAATAACGTTTGACTCCTTAAAAATTGCGCTGGGGTTCGTTTTCGATTGGACACTATTATCCCATTTTGTATTGTGGGGAGCTATCACCCTTTTTACACTTTTCCTATTACAAGTCAGCGATAAATTTGGCCCGGGTATATTTTTAAAATTCCTTTTAGGGAATTACCACCAACCTAAAAAAGAGGAACGCATATTTATGTTCCTGGACATGCGTTCTTCTACTTCGATCGCAGAGAAAATTGGCAATGAAAAATACTTTAATTTATTAAATGACCTCTTTTCTGATATTACCGAAACGATTCTAAATCATGAAGGTGAAATATATCAATATGTTGGAGATGAAATTGTAATCTCATGGTCAATTAAGAAGGGTATTCGAAATGCCAATTGTCTTCGGTGCTTTACTCAAATTCAGGGAAAACTCTCCAGGCTCACACCAAAATATGAAAAAGAATATAAGCTTATGCCTGTATTCAAGGCAGGTATTCATTCTGGAATGGTTATGGCCGGTGAAATTGGTGTCATAAAAAAAGATATCATATACTCCGGAGATGTGCTAAATACCGCTGCCCGCATTCAGGATCAATGTAATCGGTACAGTGTAGATATTTTGATCTCTAAGGAGACTTTTGATCTACTTTCTGATACTGACGAATATAAGCCAATCCCAATGGGGAGTATTGAACTCAGGGGGAAAGCAAGAAAAATTGATCTGAATACTGTGAGCATGATATGATGGCGTATTTCAGCAATATGAGGTAGGTAAAGCCTGGGAAAGGCGCTATTTGTGAGGTCACTTTGAACGTCATAGCCAGATGTTGCAGTAATCAGGACATCAACTAATATGAAAAAACAAAAAATGCAAGCAGCTAAAATAAGTTTTTAGACAGGCTTCGGCGCCTTCAATCGATTGTGGAATTTAATTTTAAAAAGTAAATAATGAAAAACATCTATTGCAGGCCGAAGTTAGATTAAGAAAAACCGGTAGCCAGGGTAGTATAAAAAAGAATAGCGCGTTTGAGATATTTTTAGTTGCAAAATACAAGAATGGCGAATGCCTGTAGATTCGCACCATTTTGTTTTTTTAGAAATAAATATTATAGATTTGATTTTTAGTAACTTACATACTTCTAGTACTCCATTTCCCGTGTTTTTTGGTCGTGCCTGTAAACCCGAACCTTTCCCCAATTATTTTAACGGAGTTTTGTTCAAGAATGAAAAACAATTGAAACTTTTATTCCATACTGACAGGATAGTACTATGATAGCAAATCGCATTTTACTCTTACTCATACTTTTATCATTACAGAGCCTGCGTCCGCAGGGTGCAAAAGAACATCTGTTGATTACAAACATTACCATTATTTCGCCAAATGACAAAAGTGTAGTAAGCACCCTGGGGAATGTGCTAATTGAGGACGACAAAATTACTTTCGCAGGGGCCAAAAAACCTGAACTTACAGGTGATTTTATAGAAATAGATGGAACCGGTAAATTCCTTATTCCCGGCCTCATTGATTCACACGTGCACCTTGCAAATACAGCTGGATTTAACGGAACGTTGAAAAAAAAACACCCCGAGTTGGTGGAACTTTATTACAAACAATTACCAAAAAGCTATTTGTATTTTGGCTTTACAACTTTAATAGATGTCAATAATTACTGGCCTGAACGTATCAACCAGATTTTGGAAGCTGAAATACGGCCGGACATCTTTACCTGTGGTGAACAGGCCGAAGTGCTCGATGGTTTTAATATGGAAATGGAAGAATATTCGCAACAACAGCGGTATCAATCTAACTTCTTAAACGACACCTATAATCACAATAACAAACTACCGGATTCCATTCCTGAAATTGAACACACACCACAACACCTTGTCAAAAGAATTCGCGAACAACAGGGAATTTGCGTCAAATTGGTCTATGAAGATGCCGCTTCCGGCCTGGCTGTAAGCTGGCAAAAACCAAGTATAGCTATTTTAAAAGACCTGATCACAGAAGCACAAAACTACAACATGCCGTTATTATTACATGCCCCTTCGCTAGAAGGGCATAAAATTGGCTTGCAATCCGGTGTCCAAATATATGCTCATGGTTTGTGGAACTGGAGTGACAACCCAAAACGGTTCAATAATCCTGATCTTGGTGATGAACATAAAAGGGTACTTCTGGAAATTGCCCAAAAACAAATTGCATATCAGCTTACCTTTAGAACGATAACAGGGGAAAACGATCTAATAACCTCCGATTTTTTAGAGGATAGAAACCTAACTCATGTTTTTCCAAAACCTATACTTGAACTACTCAAAACTGATGAAGGGCAATGGGGCAAAAACAAAATATTTAGCCGTGCAGCGTTCCTGGAAAAAACAAACCCTGAATTTTACAAAGCATTACGGGGCGATTTTACCGATGACGAGAAAATGTGGAAGCATGCATTTAAAGTCTACAAGCATCGCCTGAATACCGTTGCAGGCCAAATGGCAGAGAACCATGCAAATCTTATCCTTGGGTCAGATTCACCTGCAATGAACATGTATACCAACCCTCCTGGCTACAATGGTATTCTTGAAATGAAACACTGGGCTGAAGCAGGAATTTCGTTAGAGAAAATCTTTTGTGCTTCAACCTATAATAACGCCAGGGCTTTTAATCTTGGACATTTGTACGGAAGTATAACCAAAGACAAAATTGCCAATATTTTGATATTGAACTCGAATCCGCTAAAAACAATTAAAGCTTATAATGATATTGAAAAAGTGATTATTGGCGGGAAAATCATCAATAGAAATGAATTATCAGCCTTGTATAATTAAGATTATTCGAGGGCCATATGAAAATCAGCCAACCTAAAAAAGCTATAGAAAAAGTTATAAGGGAGAATGGAATATAATTAAAAAAGTAGTTACCAATGAGATTTAATCTAATACGTGGAGTTAAAAAAGTAAAATGGAGACACTTGATGTTTGAAATTTTACTAATTGTAGTTGCGATCAACGTTGGGTTATGGTTTAACAATCTAAATGACAAAGGAAAAGAAAGAAAATTGGAAGTGAAGATCCTTAGAGAATTCTTGGTCTCCTTAGAATCCGATAAGAACGACATTTTTTTAAACATAGAAACACATAAACTTGGTGTTGAATCGTGTAGCCGGTTGTTGGACACAGTACCATACAAGAATAGCGAAACTATGCTAAGGAACCTGGGGAATTCTAATAGTTGGACCTTCCTTCTAGCAGACCAATCTAGTTATGAATCCCTAAAATCCATTGGATTCCAACTTATCTCAAATGACGAAATACGCAGGGCGATTACAAAATTATATAACGTTGATTATGAAAACATCGCTGAAAGAGAAAACAATCATAAACGAATCTGTCTTAATTTTGATGAGAAGGCCAGAAATGTATTTCAAGAAATACAAGAAACGACCTCATTAAACGAGTCGATCCATCAACTATCAAAAAAGTCTTTTTACGATTTAAAATCATTAATACAATCACACATCATTATGAAAAAGCTCTACGAGGAAGAAATCATTCCTATTATAGATGACCTTATTCTTAAAATTGAAGCAGAGCTAAAAGTTTAGTTGTTTTATTAAAACATATTAACTTTTCAATTTAACCCTTATAAGGGAGAAGTATGAAACCGGAAAGCAAGTTAAAAATCCAGAATATCATCCTGATCAGTACGATTACCATGGTATTTGGTTTGCTTTATAATTTCTTTTTCTATCCGCATACCTTTGTTGAATTTCTCGAGGCTGGAAGCATTGGTATTATTATGGGAATCCTGATCGGAGTCCTCGAGGAGTTTGTTTTCAAAAAAGCATTCCATAGGATTTCTTCCTTATCGGTCACCTTGATTCGTGCGGTGGTGTATTCGCTATTGATCAGTCTGATTCTATGCCTGGTGTTATCTATTGAATTGGCTTTCCTGCAAAGCATCAGCTACATCGAGGCTGCTATCCAATATTTGAAAAGCGGATTGTTTCAAAGGGATTTCCTATTTAGCCTTGCATTTATAATAATAGTACTCTTTTTACTCCAAATTATCCTATTTATTGGAAAGGCCAACTTTTTCAGATTGTTTTTTGGCCGCTATCGACAACCCAGGGAGGTTGCCAGAATTTTTATGTTTTTAGATTTAAAAGGATCAACATCCATAGCGGAAAAGCTTTCAAACAAAAATTATAGTGCTTTTATCAGAGATTTCTTTTATGACATATCTGATGCCATTATACTATATAAAGGAGAAATCTACCAGTACGCAGGCGATGAAATTATTGTTACATGGCCTATTCGCAAAAAAAACACAAATTGTATGGACTGCTTTTTTAAAATGGAAGAAATTATCACCCAAAAAAAAGGCGTATACCAATCAAAATATGGCGTTGTACCCGAATTCAAGGCTGGAATACATGCGGGCCAGGTAATTGTAACAACTGTTGGCAAACAAAAAAAGGAAATTGTATACCATGGAGATGTATTGAATACTACCGCAAGAATTGAAGGAAAATGCAATGAATTAAATCAAAGATTGCTGGTTTCAGAAGATGTGTTGAAAATCATACAGCTGAAAAAAGGATTTAGCGTAAAAGAGAAAGGAAAGATTGGGCTTAAAGGGAAGTCCCAGAAATTATCCTTATATGGTATACAAGTAGCTAATTCTTTCTAATAGACAGAACAAGGGCTATTAACTAAACTTTGAACCCCCTCTTATCAATCAATACCTTATCTTTAGGTTCTCTGGATTAAAATCAACCAGCTGAATGTTTTTTTTACTTGGAATTTTTTTAGCAGTTTTTCTTACGCTGTTATTGTTAATTAAGAAACACAAATCAAGAGCGGACAAGGTATTGACTGCTTGGATCTTCTTCCTTTGTATTACTCAGTTGTTAAGATATTTAACCTGGAATAAATTTTTCTTTGAATATCCACATTGGCTGGGAGTTGAACTGTCCTTACCAATAATACATGCTGTATTGCTTTTTTTCTACGTTAGGGAAATTACTGGGAGTCCTCTTAAAAACGGATGGGAAGTACTAGCACATTTTTTGACTACGATATTACTATTTATTTTAGTAATCCCATTTTACAAACTAACCGGTGCGGAAAAGATTCACACCTATCAAAATCACGGTTCAGAATTTGAATGGTTTAAAACCATTAATCTTCCACTGTTAGTAATATCCGGATTAGTTTATTCCGTTTGGTCATTGATAATTATAAAAAAGCATCAAAAAAGAATACAAGATGACTTTTCAAATACGGATAAAAAAGAACTACAATGGCTTAAATATCTGGTCGTTGCAAATGCCACATTATATGTGATGTCAATTTTTTATGATAACTACATCATTTTTGCCGGAATTGTCGTCCTGGTTTTATTTATTGGTTTTTTCGGAATAAACCAACTGGACATCTTTCATACCACTCTGGTCACAGAACCGCAAAGATCCGGCACAAAAAGTATCAAAAAGGGATCTAAAAAGAAGGCTGAAAAACAAAAGGAGGATTCAAAGAGATATGCCAAATCGGGCCTTAACGAGGAAATGGCTGCGGATATCTATGGTAAGCTGAATGCCCTTATGAGTAACAATGCTATTTTTAAAAATGACCAACTCACCCTTACAGAGTTGGCAGGACTACTGAATGTACATCCCAATCATCTTTCACAGGTAATCAATGAATTGGAGGGCAAGAATTTTTACAACTATATCAATTCAATTCGGATAAAAGAGTTCATAAAATTGGCCCTGCTTCCTGAAAACAAAAAGTATACGATGATTTCATTGGCCTACGACGTGGGATTTAGTAGCAAATCTACTTTTAATAAACATTTCAAAGCTAATACTGGAAAGACCCCTACAGAATTTTTTAATGCATGATTTTCAACAATTTATGTGGCTATTCAATTTGATTATAAACTTTAAACAACAGTAGACACTTCAATGTTCTTTTTACTTGGAATTTTCATATCGATTTTTCTTTTACTCCTTCTTTTAATCAAGAAGAATAAATCGAATGCCGATAAGGTTTTGGCATTTTGGCTCTTTTTCATTTCCATTAACCAACTACTGATTTATTTTCAAGAAAATGGCGATATGTACCAGTACCCGCATTGGCTGGGTGTTGAATTTTGTATGCCGGTTATCAATGGTATTTTGTTGTATTTCTATGTTTTGGAGATTACGGGAAATAGGCTCAAAAATAATTGGGTCGTAGGTCTACATTTCTTACCTGCAATTTCTCTTATTGTTCTTGCAATTCCCTTTTATAGTTTGACAGGGGCAGAAAAAATATTTGTATTTGAAAATGAAGCGGCTGGGTTTGAATGGTACGTGCTGTATGCAAATACATTGATTCCTTTATCAGGTTTAATTTATGCTATATGGTCGCTTATTTTGATAAAAAAACATCGTATAAAAATTCAGGATAGCTTTTCGAATACGGATAAAAAAGAACTTCTTTGGCTCAGGTATCTTTCTATAGGCTTCGTTGTAATTTGGGTTTTAACCGTATTCTTTGATAACATAATTATTTTTTCCGCAGTAGTTGTTCTAGTGTTGTTCATTGGCTTTTTTGGAATCAATCAATTGAATATTTTTTATACGGAAGCAAAAAATACAACATCCGATACTAAAAACGATTCCGAGATTCAGAAGGAAAACAGAGGCAAATCCAAACGACCGAATCAAATTGTAAAAAGATATGCTAAATCGGGTCTGAACCAGGAAATGGCTTCTGAAATCTATGCTATGCTCAAGGACTTTATGGGAGATGATGCTATTTTCAAGAAGGAGCATCTTACACTGACAGAATTAGCTAGTCTGTTAGATGTTCATCCCAATCATCTCTCACAGGTGATAAATGAGCAGGAAGGCAAGAATTTTTACAACTATATCAATTCAATTCGAATCAAAGAGTTTATTCGCTTGGCATCTCTTCCTGAAAATAAAAAATACACCATGATTTCTTTAGCCTATGACTGCGGTTTTAGCACCAAATCCACTTTCAACAAACACTTCAAAGCCAATACAGGCAAAACACCCACCGAGTTTTTTAGTACAGCCGTTGTTTAAGCAAAGTATTTACAATTTGCGTGTAAACTCATACCTTGTTTTTAGACTTTCAAATAGTATTTAATTGTCAATGTTTATAGGAGTTTATAAGGCTTTCCCTATAAGCGCGTACCTCTCCTTTTTTTAGCCTTGTAAACTTGACCCTTACCACGTTCAAAGCACCGCATCTTTGTTGAATAATTAAACGATACGAAATAGTTCATTCGTGAACAATAAAAAATTCAACATCATGACGGTAATAAAAAGTAAAATGCCAACAGAGTCAAAATTAAACCTATTCCTTACAGGTTTTAAATACAGTAAGAGAGTACAATGGTATAGATATAGAAATTATCATTAAGCCATTGCGCATTTAAAAAAGTACAAACATCAATTAAAAAAAATCAATCATGGAAAAACAATTTGGAAAAGTAAGAAACACAAAATCGGCCATAATCATGGTGCACAACAATTGTCAAACAAGTAAAAATAAAATGAACATTATGAAAACACTTTTTAAGAAATCACAAATCGCATTAGTAGTCGCAGCTATTTTACTGGCATGTACTGCCAATGCGCAGGTAGATGGCTGGAACCCAGAATTGGAAAACGAGTCCAGCTTAGCATTAAGCAGCATTCTCGAAAAAACACCTAAGCTAACATCTTTCAAAAATGAAGCATACGGTTATGCCGTATTCCCAAGAGTAACAAAAGCCGCCATAGGGGTTGGCGGAGCAGCTGGAAATGGTATTCTCTATAAAGGACACATCGCTGTGGGAAAAGCTCATCTTAAACAGGCGACCGTTGGTATTCAATTTGGAGGACAACAATATGTAGAGGTTATCTTCTTTGAAAATGAAGAAATTTTTGAAAAATTCACCAATGGAAAATTAAAGTTCGACGCCCAGGTATCTGCGGTAGCTTTAAAAGAGGGTGCAGCGGCCGATGCTGCCTATCAGGATGGTGTTGCCGTCTTCACTGCTACCAAAGGAGGTTTGATGTACGAAGCATCAATTGGCGGTCAGCACTTCAAATATAAAGAAAGAGCTGTAAAATAAATTATCAAAGCCTGTGCCTTCGGGTATAGGCTCTTTTAGTTCTTAAGAATCAGCATAAACCTCTTAAACAATGTTCTGATATACGTAATCGAGTTTTTGAAAAAGCACACAAATATTCATTTGACAAATATTAATCCGTACCCATGGAAAATAAAATATTCCTTAGCGCAACAGAAATCACTCGACAAATACGAGATAAAGAAATCTCCTGTGAAAATGTCGTCCGTCAATTTTTAGGTCATATCAAAAAGCATAATCACCTGATAAAGGCCATATCCGATTTAAGGAATGTAGACGACATTATTAATGAAGCCAAGCACAAAGACCGGCTTTTGGAAAATGGTAAAATTATTGGGCCACTACACGGGCTGCCAATGACCGTTAAGGATACGTTTAATGTTGTAGGTTTAATCTCTTCAAACGGCAATCCTAAACTAAAAGGAAATATCGCGAATAGTGACGCCGCGCTTGTGACACGGTTAAAAGATGCTGGTGCTATCATCATTGGTAAAACTAATTTGGCCTTATATACCCTGGATTGGCAATCCACAAATCCTTGGTTTGGTCAAACGAACAATCCATACGACATTAATTGTGTAGTAGGAGGAAGTTCAGGAGGTTCGGCAGCAGCTTTGGCGTCTGGTTTTACCTCTTTAGAGTTGGGAACAGATGCGGGGGGTTCCATTAGAGTACCAGCCCATTTTTGTGGTGTTTGTGGTATTCGAACCACAGAATCAGCTTTGACAAATAGAGGCAATGGGGTAACTCCAAATATACCAAGAATGGCGCGCTACTTAATAAGCAACGGCCCCATGGCTACAAACGTAGCCGATTTAATACTTGCTATGAAAGTGCTTTGGGCCGAGGAACAGCAACATTCCGAGAATCCACCGGTAAACTTAAAACAGTATCAGTACAATGGCGAAAACCTGAATATTGCTTATTCGTTGACCCTGGATGGCTTAAACCTAGAGAAGGATTACAAAGAAGTATACCAATCATTTTTAGAAAAAATTCACCAGTCAAATCATACACTGACCCAATCGAAACCCAGCTACAGTTCAAATACGCTCATCAACCTTTGGGGCAGAATTGCGGGTTTTGATTTTGGGGCGGCAATGAAAGGCATCCCCCTCAAAGGGCTAATTGCCTACTCCTTCATCATATCAAAATACAAAGATTCACAATGGGCTAAAGGAATGGCTCAGGGGGCCAGAAGTTCGCACCATCGCTATGCAGAGGCATTGCAACTAAAGGATGATATCTCTGACACCTTTAGCGGCTTTTTTAAGAAATATGATATTTGGCTTACCCCTGTATCCATAGCTCCGGCATTTAAACATCAAAAGCCGGGCGTTCCATTCGAAATCAATGGCTGGAAGGTGCCGTATACAAAAGCATTTGTTCCTTTCAATTTCCCATCTACCATTCCCGGTCACCCTATTGTGGTCATTCCCATAGGACTAACTAAGAAGGGTTTGCCGGTCGGCATACAGATTCACGGTCAAAAATGGCACGATTATAAACTACTACAGATAGCGCAGGAACTGGAAAAACTAACAAATGGATTTCAAATTCCAGATATGTTTAACCCTTAAAAACTTGATATAAGAAAAAATAAAACAAACAAAAATTATATCAGGTGTTCATCACACCTTACGAGTTTATTCATCAATCAAAATTTAAGAATCAAAAAACAAAAAATGAAATAATTAATACCATAAAGATGAAAAAAATAGCTTTACTTCTTGTATTGATCTCCTGTACGTCATTTGGTCAAAATAGTAACACTTCCATCAATAATACCACCTGGAAGATGTTTAAATATGATGCGGTAAGTATTTTCGGAGGCATGGGTTATGCATATAGCAGACCGCTGCATTGGAAAGGAGACCAATGGATGGCATTCAGCGGCGTCCTCGCGGGAACAGGGGCTTTATACCTATTCGATGAAGAATCTTCAACCTACTTTGTAAATCAGAAAAAACATATTCCAAAAGCTATCTTGGATTACGGTTTTGAAGTAGGAAGCCCTCAAAATAATTATTTGATTACAGGAGCGGTATACCTAACTGGGCTTTTTACCAAAAACGAAAAGTTGAGAAGAACTGGCGTGTTGCTCGTATCATCTGCTTCAGCCACTGGTCTTTTACAACAACTTACTAAATCGGCAGTCGGAAGGGCACGCCCTGTCAGCGAAAAATCAAAAGGAACCTTCAACCCTTTTAGTCGTGACAGGGAATTTCATTCATTCCCTTCGGGTCATACTATGTTAGCCTTTACCAATGCATATGCCATTGCAAAACAATTCAAGAATCCCTGGATAAAAGGAGGAATATATGTGGTGGGTCTTGTTCCGGGTGTTTCTAGGTTGTGGCAGGGTGAGCATTGGCTTACAGACGTTGCTTTAGGTGTTGCCATAAGCATATTTGCGGTTGAAGCAATTGACAAGTATCTTGACAGTAGGTATGACGAAAAGTACAATGCCGGGGTGAAAAAAGTAAGTTGGAATCTGAACTTTGCGCCAGGTCAAGTTGGGGTTGTAATGAACTTTTAGATACATATGACGTTTATATCAAAAAAACCTATAGCGCACTAAAATTTAGAGCATGATAATAGGACATAAAATTGCCAGCTTTTTTAATCCTACTGATGATAATTGGATGCGGCATGCAAATCCTTTGAGTGGCCGGTGTGGATATTCCGTACTACCAATTATTATATTCTAATTTTGGTCATGGTTATGGATTGTTTGGATGTTTTAAATCCGGTTTTTTCAACAAACCTAAGTCCATCAAAAATTGGGCATCCAAGGCTGTTTTAGCGAGCGTGTTTACCTTAAACAAGGCAAGATTGACATTCCTGGCACCCATAAAGTTCCATTGTTAAAAATACTATACATGGTCTCATCTATAGGCATAGGTCTGGCAATACGGGCAGTGAATTACTCTTCTGGTTTGGGGGCCGTATTTGCCATTGCCATCGTTTATTTAGGTAAAAGCAGGTATTTAGATGGTATGGCCGTGCTGTATGAAGATATGAAAAGTGCGTATTCTGAATATTTCAAATGGGAACATTAAACAACAATAGCAATTCAATTAATGCTTTCAATAAGTAAAGCAGAAAAATATATTGATATCAACCTGCTTCAACTTATACTGGTAGAAATTGTTCAAAATGAATAAATCATTTCGCTGATAAATGCAAAGGGATATGTAATTATCAAAGAATTTGGTCCTACACAAATAAATGCAATTAATCGTCTGCCCGGATGCCCAGTCTAAGTTATCGCCTTTAGCTATTTTCGTTTAAAAAATAATTACAACCCTTTTTGATCATTTTAAATACAAAGCTTACCTTACTGTTCCAATATAGAAATTTATAAATCCTGAGCCAGAATTCAGGTACACAGAATACGATCCGGAACAATCAAAGGATGTCATTTAGTTTTCTTAATCCGCTACAAAAAAACAACAGACTTACGGCCTGTTTAATTCTGGCACTCTTGTCGGTGAACTGTACTGAAACAAAATCCGGAAAAAAGAGTGCTCCTGGCAACAGCAGAATACTCGCCAGGGTTTCCGCATTACCCAAACAAATTAAATCTCCTCCGGACAATCCGTCTACCCCGGAGAAAATTAAACTGGGAAAATTACTTTTTTTCGATCCTGTCCTTTCCGGAAATAAAGATGTTGCATGTGCTACTTGTCACCATCCCAGCAATGGTTATGCAGAATTCCTCGACATTTCAATTGGGCCCAATGCACAAGGGTTTGGTAGTAAAAGGCGTTTTAATCAACCAAACGATATCCCATTTGTTAAACGCAATGCACAAACTGTAATCAATACGGCTTTTAACGGGATAGATGCCATCGGTAAATACGATCCTGTGAATGCCACCATGTTCTGGGATGATAGAGTAAAGAGCCTTGAAAAACAAGCCCTTGAACCAATTAAGACCTTTGAGGAAATGCGGGGACATGGCTTTACCGAGGAGGAAATATTGCCGCATATCATAAACAGAATAAAGGAAATTCCCGAATACAGGCAACTTTTCGATGCTGCCTTTGGACCAGTCAACACCATCACGGCTGAGAACCTTGCTAAGGCCATTGCGGCCTTTGAAAGAAGCATAGTCACCAATAACTCTAGATTTGATCGCTATATGCGGGGGGAAAACGATGCCATACTAATTTCTGAGAAAGAAGGATTGGAATTATTTAAAAAGGTAGGCTGTATTAATTGCCATAACGGTCCAATGTTTTCTGATTATAAATTGCACGTTATAGGTGTGCCCGAGAATAATAAGTTAGCTAAGGCGGATGCCGGTGTTCAGGATACATTTGCATTCAGGACGCCATCGCTTAGAAATCTGAGATTTACTGCCCCCTATATGCATAATGGCAGTCTGACAACATTACAAAGGGTACTCGAATTTTATGAAGATATCGCAAATAATAAAACGAGGAACCCCAATGTGCCGGCAGAACGTTTTGATCCCTTAATCAGAGAGTTGGAACTAAGTGTGAAAGAAATGTCCCTGATTATTTCCTTTTTAAATACCTTGAACGATGAAAGTTTCAGCAAAGACATTCCTGACAAAGTCCCAAGCGGACTTTCAGTAGGGGGTAACATCCAATTGTAAATATTTAATAAAGGGGTTTAATCTGCTCCAATCCCTGGCATAGGACTGTCGTCACATTCTAAATCCCCGACCACATATTGCATCCCATCCAATAAAAATTGAAGTAATTCGGGGCTTTCCAGACTCTGGGCATTATGAGAGGGCGAAGTATAAAATACCCTGCCTTTGCCATGTCTTTTGATCCAGGCAACATAATTTATTTTGTAGCTAACAGCTTCTCTGAGTCCTTCAATTTTATCTGTTTCTATATAAAGCAAAGGCCGGAAATTGTAATCAAAATAGGCATTTTTAAAAAAATATGGTTCGTCTGTATGCAATAAACCATTCCCCTTAAATGCCTTCACCATGGGATGTGATACATCTACTTCTTTGAGGTGCATTTGCTGTTGTTTTGGGTGGTAATCAAAACTGCCCCCGCTCATTTTACTAAATTCCATGGAATTGTTTTGCACCACAATTCCTCCATGTAACAATATTAATCCCCCTCCCTTTGAAACGTAATCGATTAAATTCTGCTCGTATTCCCTGGCTTTAATGGCTATTTGTGCCTCGTTCAAGGAGGTGTTTTCCTGTAAAAGATCAAAGAACAAATCCCGTTTCTCGGGCTTGGGATTTGAATTATTTAGAATTACAGCGTCGAACTTTTTAAGTTGTTTTTTTTCAAAATTCCCGATATCATATCCTATGTGTACTTCGAAAGCATTGGATTTTTTTGCCAGTATTTTTAACATAGCAATGTTATGCGGAATTGTCCAGTGGTAGAAGCCAGTGGCTTTTGAAAAAACCAGGATCTTCTTTTTAGTTGTTACGGCTGTTCTCGGAGCCGAGGGCGCGAGCTGCTCAATTTTATTTAACCATTCCGTACTAATATCAAAGGGCTCCAGTCCCTGACCGTAGCCATTTTGGGACAATATGCTAATTAGTAGTACTAAAACTGAGTTTCTTATGTTCATCGTTTTCATTAATTCTGCTTTTGAAATTGATGTCTAGAGTATCTAAAAAAAAGGATGGCTAAGATCCGTAACCCCATTCCGTTAACCATAGGACGATCAAAACTATCAAAATCTTTTTTAATACAGTTCAACATGAAACTTTCTTTGACCCATCTGTTAAGTTCGCCTAATATGCCGCTCTTAATTCTATTTTATTGGATTTTTTAGTTAATTTCCATGGCGAAAATATCCCTGAGTAAGATATTTTATAGCATTCGCTATTTTCATTATATATTTATACTGAACTGTTCTGGCTACTTGCAATTGAGAACTGGCCTTGCTCAGTGGAGAAATAAAAGCTGAATAAGTCGAAGACTATCGGCATACATTTGCCGATCGACCTGTAGTGACACCAATTAAAAATCAGATAAATCAATTCAGATGCAAAGAAGAAAATTTATAAACAAAACAACTTTAGGTACCGCTGCGATAGTTGGATTCCCCACAATTGTCCCTGCACATGTCCTGGGAAAGGATGCGCCGAGTAATAAAATTAATATAGGTCAGATAGGCTGCGGCAGGATTGCCAGAGGACATGATATGCCCGATACCATAAAATATGATGACACAAGGTTTGTCGCGGTTTGTGATGTTGACACTAACAGGGCTTTAAAGGCCAAAACCTGGATCGATAGTTATTATCAGGAAAAGACCGGCAAGGCCAAATATATGGACACAAAGTCATATGAGGATTACAGGGAATTGTTGCTCAACAAGGATATTGACGCCGTTGTGATAAGTACCCCTGATCACTGGCACGCACAGCCTGCCATGGAAGCTGCATTAGCCGGGAAAGACATTTACCTGCAAAAACCAACTTCTCTGACAATAAAAGAAGGACAACAGTTGCAGGAAATTGTACAAAGAAAGAATGTGATTTTGCAATTAGGAACCCAGCAAAGGGCCATGCCTCAATTCAGAGTAGCGGCCGAATTGGTCAGAAACGGCCGAATCGGAAAAGTGCACACTGTAAAAATAGGCCTCCCGGGAGATCCTGCCGGTCCTGTTGCTCCGGAAATGCCAATTCCTTCAAATCTGAATTTTGATATGTGGCTGGGATCTACCGCTAATGTTCCTTATACAGAAATAGGAGTACATCCTCAGAATGATTTAAGCAGACCTGGTTGGTTAAGGATAAGAAAATATGGAGCTGGGATGATTACCGGCTGGGGTCAGCACCACTATGATTCAGCTGCCTGGGGAATGGATACAGAGTTGACTGGTCCGGTGTCTGTTGAGGCATTGGCAGAATTTCCTAAATCCGGGTTATGGAACGTACATGGAGACTTCTTTGTAAAACACGAGTATCAGAATGGGATTACAGTGTACACCAGCGGGGGTTACACCAATGGAGTCCGGTACGAAGGCACTGAGGGTTGGATTTTTGTTTCTCGAGGTGATTATATGGCTTCAGCCAGCGATCCTGTAGATCAGGAAGAAAGCAGTAAGGCTTTAAATGCCTCTGATCCTAACATATTAACGTCCGTTATCGGGCCTGATGAAATACATCTCGAAAAAATTGACGATCAACACGGCAACTGGATCGAATGCATAAAATCACGTAAAGAACCGGTTTCCCCTATAGAAAAAGGGCATAAAGCATGTACTATTTGCCTTATAAGCGATATTGCCATGCAGTTTGATCGAAAATTACAATGGGATCCGGAAAATGAAGTATTTGTCAATGACGATGAAGCCAATGCACTATTATTGCGAGAACAAAGAAAACCATACGGCACAGATTACCTCAAAGTTTAAGGGCTATAGTTAATTTGAAATAATACTCTTTTTACATCATGACGGTTTAAGCTGAGTCAAAAAGACCGACTTCAACTTAAATTTCTTCCTTGACACACTTATGATTAAATTTGATGCCATATTTATGAAATATATAATTTTATTCTTTGCGATTGGAATATTGATCTGCTGTTCCGATAAAAAACAAGAGGAGAAATCAATGAATGAGGCAAACACCTCCGGGATTACACTTATGACTTTAGATCCGGGACATTTCCATGCAGCCCTGGTGCAAAAGACAATGTACGAAAAGGTAGATTCCACTATTTACTTGTATGCCCCGGAAGGTCCTGAAGCAGAGGATTTTTTAAGCAAAATTTCTTCATACAACTCCAGGTCGGATTCACCCACTAACTGGAAAGTAGAAAAGCGTATTGGTGCTGACTTTTTGAACAATATGATCAAAGAGCAACCGGGTAATGTGATGGTGGTAGCCGGTAAAAATTCTAAAAAAATTGATTATATCCTGGAAGCAGTTAAAGCCGGTATAAATGTATATGCAGACAAACCTCTGGTGATTAATAAGGAAGGATTTAAGAAGCTTCAGCAGGCTTTCAGCATTGCCAAAGAAAAAGACGTGATCCTCTATGATATTATGACAGAGCGATTTGAATCTACAACGGCTTTGCAAAAACTTTTGTCAACAATACCGGATGTTTTTGGCTCATTACAGGATGGAAACCCTTCACAGCCAGCTATCAGCAAAGAAAGTGTACATCATTTTTTTAAATATGTATCCGGACAGCCATTAGTAAGACCGGCCTGGTTTTTTGATGTAAATGAAGAAGGAGACGGCATTGTTGATGTTACCACCCATTTGGTCGATTTAGTACAATGGGAGGCATTTCCGGGACAGATAATTGATTCATCCGATATCGAGATGGTATCGGCAAAAAGGTGGCCTACTGTATTGACACTCCAGGAATTTCAAAAGGTAACCGGTTTAGAAACTTTTCCCGATTATCTTAAAAAAGATATTAAGGAAGAGAAATTGTATGTCTATTGCAATGGCGAAATGACCTATAGGATTAAAGGCAAATTGGCCAAAGTCTCTGTGATATGGAATTTTCAGGCCCCTGAGGGCACCGGTGATACCCACTATAGTATTATGAGGGGTAGCAAATGCAATTTAATCATTAAACAGGGGGCAGATGAAAATTATAAACCCACACTGTACGTAGAGACTAAGGATGCGGAAGGATTTGAGCTTAATTTAGAAAAAGCCATCAATGGTGCTGTTGCTGAAAAATTCCCCGCTACAAATTTTGAGAAGGTATCAGAAGGCCTATGGAAAATAAATATCCCCGATGAATTTAAAATTGGACATGAAGCACATTTTTCTCAGGTGACTGCGAATTACCTTAAATATCTTGAAGATGGGGAACTCCCAAACTGGGAAGTGCCCAATATGCTCACTAAATATTATACTACTACAGAAGCATATGAAATGGCTAAAGCAGAATAATTTATGACCAACGATGCATTTTCTATAGAAAATAAGACCTATGTGCTTTCAGGGGCTACAGGTGCTCTTGGAGCTTCCATATCAGAATATCTGGTAAGCAATGGAGCAAAAGTAATATTGCTTGGGAGATCTGCTGATAAGCTTGAAAAAAAAGTGGCCGAATTGGATAATATCCATGCAGGGAGCGCAACATTCTATGTTGCAGACCTGATGAATGAATCGGAACTAATACAAATAAGGGACCAGATTGAAAAAGAAGTTGGGCAATTAGACGGACTGGTAAATTTGGCAGGTGGGAATATCCCCGGAGCTACCCTTAAGGAAGATCAAACCATCTTTGATTTGAAGATTGAAGATACCAGAAAAGTGGTCGACTTAAATTTATACGGGACATTATTACCAACAATCATTTTCGCTGAATTAATGGCCAAACAAGGAAATGGTTCTATAATAAACATTTCTTCTATGGCCGCCAAAAGGGCAATTACAAGAGTATTAGGGTATTCTATTGCCAAAGCCGGGATTGATATTTTTACAAGATGGATGGCAAATGAACTAGCTTCAAAACACAATGAAAAGGTTAGGATCAATGCTATAGCGCCAGGTTTCTTCATCGGAAATCAAAACAGGGCATTATTGATGAACGAAGATCAGACCTATACCAACAGGGGTAAAAAGATCATAGCCAATACGCCTATGGCCAGATTTGGTGATGCTTCTGAACTCAACGGAATGGTGCATTATCTATTAAGTGATTCTTCCAGTTTTGTGACCGGGGGTATTTTTGATGTTGATGGAGGATTTAGTACATTTTCTGGAGTATAATTACTATGCATTATCTTAAAAAGACTTTCCGTTGGTTTGGCCCGGACTTTGGGGTAACACTGGACGACATTAAACAAATTGGCGTTGAAGGTATTGTAACTGCATGCCAGGATATACCGCTTGGGGAAGTCTGGCCAAACGAATCTATCGCATCTTTAAAAAATAGTATTGAAGCAAAAGGGTTGCAATGGTCTGTTGTAGAAAGTGTAAATATTCATACTTCAATAAAATATGGCCTGCCCGAACGCGATGACTACATAGAAAAATACAAACAAACGCTGCGAAATTTAGCCGAAAATGGCATTTATACTGTCTGCTATAATTTTATGCAGCTCATAGACTGGACGCGTACGGACCTGGATTACCAACTGCCTAATGGTGCCTCTGCCCTGAGATACGATCCTCTGGAAGCGGCCGCTTTTGATCTTTTTATATTAAAAAGAGAAGGAGCTGCTGAAAGCTATGACCAGCAAACTATAAAAAGTGCTAAAGGCCATTTTGAAGCTTTGAATGCGGCCGGGAAAACTGCCCTTGAGCATGCAATCCTGGCAGGTATGCCAGGAACAAAAAAATTGATCTCCCTCTCAGAATTCCGAAAGAATCACAGTACAGTATTAAATATCAGTAAAGGCCAACTTCAGCAAAACCTCGCTTATTTTCTTAAGGCAATTATCCCTGAAGCAGAAAAGTTAGCTATTAAAATGGCTATCCATCCGGATGATCCCCCATTTTCAGTTTTCGGAGTTCCTCGTATCGCATCGAATTATGAAGAGTTGAAGTTTATTCTGGATGCCTGTCCATCTCCCAATAACGGGCTCACTTTCTGTTCTGGTTCGCTAGGGGCCTCAGCCAGCAACGATTTAGTGAAAATAATCGATGATTTTGGGGACAAGATTCATTTTATTCACCTTAGAAACGTGGAATGGGAAGACGATGGAAGTTTTTATGAAGCGGCACATTTAGACGGTTCACTTCCGATGGAAGATATTTTAATGGCTATCATCAGAGAACAAAAAAGAAGATATTCAGCTGATAAAGGCGAAGTAGCAATCCCAATGCGGCCAGATCACGGGCATGTGCTGTTGGACGACAAAAAACGACAGACCGACTTTTATTCAGGATATTCACTTATAGGCAGGGCTATCGGACTTGCACAAATTTATGGCCTGGAAAGAGGTATACGCAAAGCTCAGTTAAATCTGACCAACACATAAATATTAAACAAAGAGAATATTAATCAACCTGTATAATGTCCAAATAACTTAATTATAATGCGCTTAACCCTTTTTCTTTTTATTAGCCTGCTGTTTTTTTCTTGCCGTCAAGAATATGAAGAACCTCATATTTCATTAGAAGGATATGAAGTAGTTGAAGGTTTCAACATTGAATTAATTGCCTCAGAACCATTATTAAAAGCCCCGGTCGCTCTCGATTTTGACAATCAAGGCCGGATTTGGGTTGTAGAAATGCCCGGGTTTATGCATAATATCGAAGGTAAAGGAGAGAACGAACCTAACGGCACAATCAAAATATTAGAAGACCTTGACGAGGATGGCAGAATTGATCATGCCCGCATTTTTTTGGACAGTCTAGTGCTACCCAGAGCATTGGCATTGGTATATGACGGATTGCTATATGCTGAACCCCCTAATCTCTGGTTTGTTGAAATAGAAGATGATAAACCCAAAAATCCTGTTCTTGTGGATTCGCTATATGCAGCAGAAGGAAATCCGGAGCACCAGCCCAATGGCCTCCACATGAATTTGGATAATTGGATATACAATGCAAAATCTAACTTCAGGTACCAGAGAAAAAAAGGGGTTTGGAAAAAGGAACCAACTACTTTCAGGGGACAATGGGGCATTAGCAGTGATAACTTTGGACGCTTATATTACAACGATAATTCCAGGCAATTGTTAGGAGACCATATACTACCAAACCAGTTGATAAAGAACAAATTTTTTCTTCCGAAAAAAGGGGTAAATCAACTGCTTACCAAAGATCAGAGCGTGTATCCTGTTCAGCCCGTTTTGGTTAACCGTGGATATGCTCCTGGCGTATTAAATGCAGATAGTCTTCTGGTCGATGTCACGGCAGCCTGTGGACCACTGGTGTACCGTGGAGGTAAATTTCCTGAAGATTACGACGAAAATGTTTTTGTCTGCGTTCCTGAAGCCAACTTAATCAAAAGGAATATATTATCGTTTGAAGGAAACAGAACTGTAGCCAGGCAGGCCTGGGAAGGGAAGGAGTTTTTGACATCCTTAGATAGCGGTTTTAGACCTGTGAGTCTTACAAACGGTCCTGATGGCAACCTGTATATTGTTGATATGCATATAGGGGTCATTCAACATCATGCCTATATGAGTCCTTATCTCAAAAAAATATCCAGGGAAAAGCAAATGGATACCATTGTTGACATGGGCCGAATATTCAAAGTGAGCCATGATACAAACGATTCCGAACCAATACAAAACCTGAACCTATTATCGCCAAATGAATTGCTGGAACTTCTGAAAAGCGATAATGGCTGGATCCGTGACAGGGCCCAGCAATTATTAATTCATAAGAATTTTCAAAATATTATTCCAGCTTTACGCCAAATGGCTAATAATAAAACAGCTCCCCTCACACAACTACATGCACTCTATACGCTTAAGGGAATGGACGCCCTCACATTTGAATTGTTAGAAAACTGCGCAAAGAGCAGCAATCCACAGGTCGCAATACATTCCCTGGTCCTCCTGGAGGATTTTGCCGTAGATGAGCATCTTAATAAATACAGTCTGCTTTTAGACAATTTATTGTCCAGGAATAATCCTCAAATAGATTATTATCTGGTCTTATCCTTAGGCAAATGGATGCAGCTTTCCAATGAAAAATTCCTTCCAAAATTAGAGCTAATTGCCATAAAGCACAAGGAAGATGTACTGCTGCAGGAGGCTATCCTAAGCGGCACATCTAAGACCATGGAGCAGGCACTTAGCTATTTAACAGATAATAAAAAGTTAGAGACAACTCCTTTAATTTCGATGTTGAAGGCGAGTTTAAGAAAAAAGGAAAATGCTGAACCTAATCCTATTTTTTCAGAACAGCCCCTGGCAGAAGACAATAGAACCAGAGGGGCTAAAATATTTCGTCAAATTTGTGCCGCCTGCCACGGCATAAACGGACTGGGTTCAGAAGGCCTTGCTCCTCCAATCGTGAATTCCGAATATTTGTCTGCCCCCTGGGACCGCTTAGGCCTGATCGTTTTGCACGGCCTTACCGGCCCTATCAGCATAGGGGACGAACCCTATGATCACAATTTATCCATGCCCGGGCTCATAGGCAATGAATCACTTACAGATGAAGATATTTCCGGAGTTTTAGTTTATGTTTCTAACGCATTTTCCGATAACCCACGTGAAACCAAGCCGGAAAAAGTAAACGAATTACGAAATATAAAATCTAATTCAGGAATGGAATTTACAGAACAGGAACTTCGTGCTTATAAAAAATAATTGCTGCCCTGAAAATAGCGCTATCATTTAACGGCCTTGCCTCTTATCTGAGGGATTATAGGAATAAATGGAGAATACTTATTATAGGATTCCAATTGCAGACTACTGAAGCCTGCATTTTGCAATAGTCTTCTGGTATCTCGGTTGGTATGGCATCCTTCAAAAAACCAATGCCATGGTTTATGAAGCACCTTCTGTATTAAAGTCAGAAACATGTTATCCTCGGCCTTTACATGTTCCAAAAACACAAAAACACCTGATGGTTTTAATATCCTTATTATCTGGTTGATGCAAAGCATTGGGTTTTCTACTGAGCAAAGCACCAAAGTACCCACCACAAATTCGCAGCATGCATCCGGCAAATCTATTGCTTCGCCAGAAATCGTTTTGATCTCGAGTTCAATCCCATATTTGGTGGCACTTTTTCTGAGATTGGCATGCATATATTTATTGGGCTCAATTGCAATTAATCTTGTTCCCTCGTCAAGGTATCGCATATTTGCCCCTGCGCCCGGACCTATCTCAACCACAGTTTTAGGGTGGCTTTCGAAAAGCTTTCTTTTCGATTGACCAAACAAATGATCCATATAGCCCGATAATTTTTTAAAGAGCCACGAGTTAACAGGACCCAGTATGTTATTATTTTGAAATTGATTATTCATATTTAGTTATAAATTAAGTTCCGTAATTCTGTACAATTACTAAATGCTATTGTACCCTCTTTTTTTCCTCTTCGGCACTTTTACTAATATATTTAGATCGTTTTTTAGTCGCACCAAAATTTCTTGTATATGTAAGACTGTAAATTTTTGATTCGATAAAATAAGTTTCCAGCGAATTGATAAAAGGTCGGGACCGGTCTGTACTTATGTTCCAGTTATCAGAAGCAAAAAGATTGCTCAGAGATAATTTAAGGTCCGCATTATTACCTATTTTTTGCTTTATTCCGAGATTTACGGCACCCTTTCTGCCAAATGTACTGACCCCGAAAAGTGTTGCAGACTCATAATATCCATTTATTTCAAGAGTGGTGGCTTCGGCCAGGTTAAATTGATGCGACATTGAAACCCTAAAGCTTAACTTATCTCTTTTAAGCATAGGTTCTCCCTGAATTTGATTTTCCAGGTATGTATATTGTAAGTTGAAATTGTTTTCATTTTGCCACCAGGAAAAAAGTCGAAGGGGAATGGCAGTATTAAGACTAATAATATTGCGCCTGTCCATATTCTCAGCCTTAAATACATATTGTTCACCGTTAGATGAGAGTCTTGGTTGAAATTCTACAATAGCATCTTTTTCTGTTAGATATTCCAGGTTTAAAAAGCTGCCAGACCATGCCCATTCAATTCCGAATTTGTTTACAAACGCCGGTTGTAAATTGACATTGCCAGAATACAGGGCATCCGGACCCAGGAAAAGAACATAAGGAGCCAATTGGTTGAATGTTGGTCTGTTGATTCGTTTGTTGTAATAGAGCTGAAACCTTTTTGTGTCACTCAGCTGATGAGTAAATATCAGATTAGGAAATAAGTTCCAATAATTCCTTTCAACCGCTTTGAGTCCCTCTTCAGTAACAAGAGTGTTATTTGTATGTTCGAAACGAAGTCCGGATGTAAATTTTGTTTTGTCATTTAATTTAAAATTGACAGAGGTATAGGCGGCCCAGATTTTTTCGTCCATGGCAGTGGAATTTGACAATTCTTCATCCCGAATGATATTTTCTCCTACTATTGAAGTAACATCTATATGATTTTGAAAATTGGAAGAGGTGCTTTTGATGCCTGTCTCGAGTGATAATTTCTCTGATAGTGCTCCGTTATAATCCAAATTAAATACATTGAAGGAAATTGGCGTTTCCTTTTCAATCGCTTTGTAGTTGAATTGTCCTGCCTCCTCGAATTGATAATTACTGGGATTATCATCCTTATAGTACAAATGGTCGTAATCCAAAGTTAATTTGTGCTCCCCGATAAGTTGCTCTAGATGAAAATTCCCTGCTATTTGGGTCCAGTGATTAATTTCGTTGGTCTCAATATCAAGAAATTCCATCTGGCCGTTGTTGCTATTTCTGACAACCTTATCTAAAGCTACCATATCCCATTTGCTGCTATACCCACTTAATGTGGCACCAATTCGGGTATTCTTATGCAATGCATAATCAGAACCAAACATATAATTGTGTGAAAGTATAATTGGTTTTCTAAAACTATTGGTTTTAACCATTTTTTGGCTCTGAGGGTTATCGAATTCACTTTCCAATCCCCATTCCTCAGGGGAGTCATTCCTGTTGAAAGCATAATTGCCAAACAAACCAATCTTACCATACTGAAGATGGAAATTAGAAGCAGCACCCAATTTTTCGCCCTGGCCATATCCGGTCAACAGGGTTAACGCCCCACCCTGAGTATTATTAGTTCGGGATTTGGTCATTATATTGATCAATCCACCAGAACCTGAGGCTTCATACCTTGAAGGAGGATTATTAAATATTTCCAGGTTTTTAATGTCGGAAGCAGGCATACTTTTTAGAAGGCTTATAAGCGCCGGGCCATCCATTCTGCTAAGTTTTCCATCAACCATAATAGCAACCTGACCTTTCCCGTTCAGCGAGAGGTTACCGTTTTGTTGATTAAAAGTTATTCCTGCGGTACTTCTTAAAAGTTCTAATACAGACCCTCCTGCCCCGGCTATTTGTTGTTCTACATTAATTAACAGACTATTTTCCTTTTTTCTGTAAAGTCGCTTTTTACCTACTAACTCCACATCATCTAGTACAATGGAACCGGGCTTCAATTTTAAGTTCCCTAAATCGGTATTCCCACTTTCCAAAATAAACTCCTGAGCGTAATCGGCATAACCCATAGCCTCAATTTTTAAAAGATAGGAACCCGTTTCCAGGTTAGGTACTTCAAATTTTCCATTTTCTGAGGTAATGGTCCCCTTTTGAAATTCGTCTTCCTGGAAGATCATTATATGTGCAAGCTCAACCTTATTGTTAAGGCTGTCCATAACCCGCCCTGCGATACTTCCCTGTGCAAAACCGAAATAAGAAAAGCAGCAAATGACTAGAGTAAATAATATTTTTTTCATGATTTTAAATTTGATAATACAGTAATAGTACATATTGCTCTTACCCATCAGCCCTTTGAAATCATCATACTTTACCCATCCATACGGCCCGGAAATCATTAGCCAAATTTTAGCTGTCAGGCATTTAAAATGATGAATAAATTGCGATTGAAGCCTACTAAACATTTACTTGATCGCGGGGTTTATCCGCGATTCCGGCAACTCCTGTTCTTCCCGCCTTATCACGTAGAAGCGATAGCAAAACAAGCTGACAAAGAGTTGATTTAAGTCGTAGAACTCAAGGTCTCCCGGAGGAATGGAGACGCTGTGATAATTTCATGTAGCTATTTTGAATGTGTTGCCCTAATTCGCCAAAAGGGTCAGTAGTGGTCAACATTTAAAACAGTTTTAAGCGTACTTCATGCTGATTTATTGATTGATGAATTTGATAATATTTGTTTCTGTAGATACTTTTTTTTCTTGTTTTTATTTTTGTCGCGGCCACTACCCCATCCGAACCAATTGACTATTAATTTCATTATTTATCTTTCTTTGTGGTAACGTCCTTAAACCTCAACATTTCCAATATTCTGTTGGAAGCGCCCAAATAGTAACCTGTTTCATGTTGATATGATTTAGGGTTTTTGAAAGTCCCGAACATCATATCAATAATTGGCAGATCTGTATAGTTGTATTTGTGAATTCCTTTTGCGTGGTGAATGGTATGGCTTTCAGGGCGTTGCACTATATAGCCTATCCATCTGGGGGTATTAATATTTGCATGCTGAAAAATACCTAAGAAGGTAAGAGACAATATAATTATCGTTATTGCTTGTGGGGCCAGCCCCATAATAAACGCAAAAGTAACCGAGCCCACTAATGATAGCCCTATCATATCGTTTACACTAAACATAAAAGCGCTGGGCACATCCAGGCGTTCAGCACTGTGATGCATTTGATGAGATACCCTGAACAGGAAATCCGATTTATGCATACTTATATGCCAGCCATACTGTACTAGCTCAAATAAGAATACACCAAGGATAACTTGTATTGGCATACTTAGAGAACTAAGATCCATTAATTGGTAAGAAGCAAAAAAATCGTCCCAAATAATAGGAATATAGGTGGTAAGCAGCATATAAGCCATAAAAAACAACAAGCCGCGAATTTTCCAGAACCTCACCCTGGGTAACTCGCGTGCCGGGAACAGAACTTCCCAGAGAAATAAACCGCCAAAAATGGCATAAACAATAAGTGAAATAGGATCCAATAGTACGTCTACTGGATTGGGTAATTTAGAAATGAACTCTTCCATGATAGATAATTTTAATTGATATTATTTTAATTAAACCGACTAGACGGTGCAAATATAAAATAATTTTTAACTATACCAACTAGTTTGTTTAAAATTTTTATCTTTGTCCTATGGCAAGAGATGGAAAACCCACAAGGGACAAAATTTTGAGAGAATCCAGAACGCTGGTATTCGAGAATGGCTTTTCAGGAACAAGCATAGATCAGATACTCGCAAGGACGGGCATTACCAAAGGAGCCTTTTTTTATCATTTTAAGACTAAAAATGCCCTGGCACAGGCCCTGATAGAGGAATTTGCGCAGGAAGATATCCACCATATGAATGAGACCTTAAAAGTCACAGAGCACTTAAAAGGCGACCCGTTAAACCGGCTTTTACAATTCATACAGGAGTTTATCGATATGATGTCCGATTTAAAAGAACCACCAGCCTGCCTTTATGCTTCGTATTCGTACGAACCTAAACAGTTTAGCGCGCACATTATGGGTATAATCTCTGACACAATATTGGTTTGGAGAACAACTATGCGTCAATTGATTGAAGAGGTTTTGGTAGATTATGACATGAAAGTCCAACTGGACATTCAGGCTTTGGCAGATCACACTGTGGTGATCTTCGAGGGAGCTTACGTGGTATCGAGAGCCTTAAATGGGGCAGATATCACAGCAAAACATCTTAAATTGCTGAAAAGTTATTTTGAATTACTATTTGTTTCAAAAAATAAATAAACGCTATATCACGCTATATTTTCAATGATTGGATTATGAAAAAACTGATCTCCGTTTTCTTATTCACCATCGCCATTGTTGGTTGTACACAAATTGATAAAGAAGCTAAGGCAAACAAAATATTAATTGAGGATTTAGAAAAGGCCATCACTCAAGATCTTTTAAATAAATGGTATCCTCTTGCAATCGACAATGAGCATGGGGGGTTTTACAGCGATATTACCAAAGAATTTAGCATTGGAGCCCGGCAGGATAAAATGATCGTTACCCAGGCGAGGCATATTTGGACCAATTCCAGGGCAGCAGAATTATATAGCGGCAATTCTAATTATATTAATCATGCCCTACATGGGTTTGAATTTCTCAGGGATCATATGTGGGACTCCATAAATGGAGGCTTTTTTAATTTAGTAAGCAGGGAAGGAAGTCCCATTGTGAATAAAGAGGAACCAAAAACTGCCTATGGCAATGCCTTTGCCATATATGGTTTGTCTGCCTATTATCATGCTTCAAAAAATCCGGATGCATTGGATTTGGCAAAAAAAGGATTTAACTGGTTAGAGGCCAATAGTCACGATAAATTAAATAAAGGGTATTTTCAATCCCTGGATTTAGACGGTAGTCCGGTACAGCGCCTTAAAGAATATCCCTCAAATTCTACGATAGGCTATAAAGATCAGAATAGTTCTATTCATTTATTGGAAGCATTTACAAGTTTGTATGAAGTTTGGCCAGATAAATTACTTGCCGAGCGCCTTGAGGAATTACTGATAATCATTCGCGATACCATTACCACCGATAAAGGATATATGAATTTATTTTTCACAAAAGACTGGAAGCCGGTTTCTTTTAAAGACAGCACAAAAAACATAATTAAGAGTCACTACTATCTGGATCATGTCTCCTTTGGTCACGATGTAGAAACTGCATTTTTACTATTAGAAGCATCACATGCCCTGGGAGGGCAGCACAACGCTATTACCCTAAAAAAAGGGAAAAAAATGGTAGATCACGCTCTCCAGACTGGTTGGGATAACGAATCAGGTGGATTTTATGATGGGGGGTACTATTTTAAAGGTGATGAACATCTAACCGTCGTCAATGATCATAAAAACTGGTGGACCCAGGCCGAGGGCCTTAACAGCTTACTGCTTTTTAGTCAGTATTTTCCGGATGACTCCGTAAAGTACAGAGATTATTTTGATACCCTATGGGAATATACAAATACCTATTTAATGGACATTGTACACGGCGGTTGGTACGAATGGGGTACAGATATGCGCCCGGAGGCCAAGGAAGGGTTAAAAGGTCATATCTGGAAGGCAACCTACCATAACTTCAGGTCTCTGGCCAATTGTAAATATCTTTTGGAGAAAGAACAAAATTAACCGCCGGCAGTTAAAGATTTTTCTATCACCTGAGCGGTAGTTTCGTAGCTTTTTCTCAAAAGCGTTTCAGCATCCATCGTGTCCCAATATCCTTTATTAAATAATTCTACGGACAAACCTCCACTGAAACCGGCTTCGTATAGCTTGGGTAGGATCTCGCCATACGGACAAACACCTTCTCCCGGCAGTACCCTGTCAGCATCTGTAAGCTTATCCCAGGAAGGACTTGCCGGATAATCATTCATATGAATTACCGGTAAGCGTTTTCCATTAAGGCAATCCAGGGTATCCCAATCATTACCCCCTCTGTGAATATGATAAAAGTCGAGCAGCATTGTAGCCTTTGGATGCCCTGTAGCTATAACTATCTGAGCACAATCAGCAATCTTGTTCAAAGCTCCCATCCCCCATAATTCAAGGATCGGAGTTACTCCTGTTTCATCGCCAAGTTCCAATATTGCTTTAAACCTCTCGGCATAATCATCGTATTTGGTCCTGTCCAGAGCTGTAATTCCCTGAACCGGGGCGGCTATATACTCACCTCCAAGACTAGCTGTAATCAGCATTTCTTCACGTAAGAGGTCCATGGCTTTTTTTCTCTCTTCGGCACTATCACTACACCATGCGGAGAAACCAATGATGTTTTCTAAAAGTAAATTATTTGTTTCCAGTTTCTCTTTCAGCTGTTCGCCACTCCCTCCCTGCTCCAGGAAGGTCCTGATATTCCTCATCCACAGTTCAACCCCATCGAAACCGGCATTTGCCACCATATCAATTTGCTTATCCACCGCTATATTATAATGCAGTAAAGTAGAAGTGTTTAAGCTCACCCGCATTGGAAGTTGCTTCTTTAGCGTTGCGGTATCTTTTAATAATTCCCGGGAACTGTGAGACTCAAACCCAAATCCGGCAAGCGCAGCCATTGATCCCTTTATGGTGTTTCCTATTGCTTTTCTGCGAGATATACTGTTTTCATTCATTTTCAAAAGACTTAAATTCCTTAATAATTTCGATGGCTGATGCCATAGAATCTTCGAAATTTAAGGCAATTTTTTGAAATTATAGCGATATACAGTAATACAATCGGATAGTATTCTAACAAAAAAGACTGAACTTTCGTCCAGCCTTCTTTTTCCATAGAATTTAAATAAACTTCTAAATATCTTGAACAGGCAGAATTTATAAATTACAATCTGCTATCTGTACAGTGTAAAATGACCAACATATTGTTGCTTCTCCCTGTCATTGGCGTTAACAACATACCAGTAATCGCCGGTAGGAACAGGCCTGCCATCATAATCACCATCCCAATTAGCCACCTGGTCTAGCCTGGCGACGACTCTTCCGTAACGATCATATATGATCACCTCTATATTAGGGAAGAAATCCCTGTTCCTTGGGAACCACACGTCGTTATTTCCATCTCCGTCAGGAGTAAAGAAATTGGGTATTTCGAGCATCCCTGTAAAGTCGAACGGAAAGACAATTACTGCAACACATCCATTTTGATCCACTACTCTGACTTCCACATTTGCATCGGCATTTGCCTGATATACACTTTCGCTTCCATAGGATTCCCCATTAAAGAAATATTCATATCCACCATAACCTCCGGTTGCGGTTGCAGTAATTTCATTAGGCCCGGTCTTGGTTGCCACAAGAGTCAAAGGATCATATGCATCTGTTGAGAAATCAACGAAGGTTGTACAACCGTTCGAATGATAAATGTACACAGTATGATCCCCGGCGGGTAGGTCTCCCCATACCCTATCGGTTGTTGCCAGTGCAGTAATGGCGTCCGTAGGATCAGCCGGATTCAATGCAAATAACAGATCGGGATATTGACTGCTGTCCTGCATTTCTACTGTTGCCGTACTATTCGGGAAGATACCATCGCAACCATAAACCACATTGGCTAAAGGTTGCAGGTCTACACCTATTCCAATTGGAACTATGACATTGGTCTCACAACCACTGGCATCCCTGACAAAGAACACATAAGTGTCTCCACCAATTAAATTATCCCAGAACATTGAAGGGTTTGGTGCAAAATCTATGTCGGCATTGGAGTTAACAGCAAACTCGTAGGGTGCTGTTCCGCCACTTACCTGTAAGGTCACTGTTCCATCTGCGTCACCCATACAGGTTTCAGGAGTTGCATCGGCAATTCCGGCCACCAGTTCCATGGGTTCGGTAATGGTTATTGTCTGGGTGATTGTACACCCAAGATCGTCCTGAATAATTACCTCATAGCTTCTGGGCACCAGGTCGGTAAATGTTTTCCTGTTAGGGAAAAGAGGATCATCAGCTTCAAAAAATTCACTTAATTGATCAGCTATTGAATAACGGATTACACCGGTACCACCGCTGGCTTCTATAATCAACTGTCCGTCTGTATCACCAAAACAACTAACGGGTACCGCCTCTATATAATCCAGTACAAGTGGTGGTGGGTCCGTAATTGTAATTGGGGGCGACAGCGCCGTACAACCACCGCTGGTTGCATATACCCAATAAGTCCCAGCAGGCAGATCCCGGAAGATACCAGAAGATTGTGCGCTTCTTTCCACATTGGGCCCGGAAGGGAATGGGGGTACATCTGAATTAAGTAGCGTGTAAACATAGTTTCCAATTCCTCCAAACGCCTCCGAACGAATAATTCCGGTTGCTTCGCCAGCACAATTTATAGTGGCATTGGTTAAATCTAAAGAAATGACCAATGGTGCTGCCGGATCAAGAGATATCTGATTCGATTTCTCGAACGGACATCCATTCGAATTCTGAACATCGTACTGGAATGGTCCCGGATCTATTGTAATATTTTCGCTTATCTGTACAGATGTCGCAGTAGGATCTAACGCATCCAAAGGAAGGAAAGGATCAAGGGTTCCGGATCTTCTGAAGAAATAACTCACTCCAACTTCCGGATTGGTTACCGTAAGTTCCATGATACCGATATCCCCGCATCCGGGAGGCTGTAACTCCACAAGTTCAGCAATTACCACCGGAGGATCAATTATGGTTATTGGCACGGTCACATAACTACAATCCCAGCCGTCATATACAGTAATAGTATAATCTCCGGCCGATAAATTACTAAAGGTAGTCGTGGTCTGTAATCCACTATTAGTGCCATCTGATAATCTGTTCAATTGAAAGAGGTAATTACCAGGTCCCTGACCTCCGCTAACGTTAAATGCTTCGATTGCACCATTATTGTCATTGTTACATTGCAATGGTGTCACAACCTGTATATCTGCATAAATAGGAGTTGGCAAGGCCAGATTGATTGTATTGGTAGCAATACAACCCTCCAGATCCCGGACATTTATAGTATAGATGCCATCAGAAAGTCCGGCAATATTGTCATTTGTACTAGGGAAATCCTGAATAATAGTTGTACCATCAGGTGCTATTACCTGGTATTCATAAGTTCCCCATCCCCCGTCACCGACTACAAATATTTCCCCTAAACCAGGTACTGCGCAGGTAACCTCAGCAGTTTGAGTAGGCGCTACCGTCAATGCCCTGTCTGGCTGCCTTACAGTAGCCACGTTACTTACAACGTCGCAGAAAGGTGTACTCAGTGCTTCTACATAAACCACTAAATTACCTGCAGGTAAGCCCGTTATTGTACCGGGATTTTGACCCGGAATTGTAGTGTCAAAACTACCGGTCACTCCGGTGGTTGTTTCTACTCCGGTATTGTCTCTTGAGAATACCTCATAATTATAAGTACCGGTATAGTTATTAATTTGAATACTCATCTCGCCATCAGATCCGTTATAACAAGTCACAGGCTCTGTTTCTGCTATTACTGCCTCGATAGTGTTGTAATCGGGAACAGTAACCACTTGTGTAAGATAGGTACAGCCGGCATTTCCAACATCGGTTACGGCAAAAATGTAATCCCCCGGAGTACTGATCAACCAGTTTACTCTATCTGTACCTCCAGAATTCTGAACAGGTTCCGATCCCAATGGCAAAATTTCCACATCATAGCTACCCGGGCCTTCATTGATAATTATATCTATAGATCCGGGATTAACGCTGGTTCCGTCGGCAGCACAGGTAATAGAATTAACATTAAACGAAAAAGTAAGATCAGTTGGTGCGTTAATATTGACCGTAGTCTGAATTTCACAACCGTTCTGATCTCTGGCTGTCATCAGTAAGGACTGATTTGTACCGTTATCCACTACCTCAAAAACATTGTTTGTACCATTCGAGAATGTGGTTGTACCATCAAACATAGTGTAAGTATACGGAGCTGTACCTGTATTAACTCCGGTACCATCCCCATTAGCGTCTGTATACACAGTAATGGTCGCAGTATTAAACCTGTTAGAATTAGGGTCACAGGTAAATTCTGTATTTATTGTCGCTATCTGTAGAGGAGTTGGTTCTATAATTACCACATCCGCAGAACGATCTGTACATCCCCGGTTAGAAGTTACTTCGGCCTGATAAGTGCCTGGTGGCAGGTTATCAAATATTGCCGTCGGTTGTGCTGCTCTGACCACAGTGGCGGTTCCTCCATCGTATAATGTAAAAGTAAAGGGAGTATCCGTATCAGAACCAGGCTGTAATTCTACTGAAATATAACCGTCATCGGCCCCGTTACAGGTAATATCCCCTTTTGGCGTGGCAGAAATAACCGGATTGTTCACCACAGTTACGTCTACGACCGCGGTATCTGAACAGAGTGGAATCGTATTGGAATCCAGATCGGTTACCAGTATGGTATAGGTTGCAGGAAATAAATTGATGAACACAGGGTCATTGATCTGTACCACGGTTGGGTTCACTCCGTCATCCAGTTCATACCTGAAGTTACCGCTACCCCCACTGGTATTGATTGTAATTACCCCATCACCTGCATTACAGGTAGGTTCTGTGGTAGCACTTGCCGAGATAGCAAAGAAATCAAATACCCTGGCCACCACCGAATTGGTACAACCATTACCATCTCTCACAACTATAGTATAGTCACCGGGATTGGGCACAGTAAAATTCGGACTCGTTTGGAATCCGCCTCCGATATCGTACTCGAAAGTAGTTTCCGGGGCCGGACCGGAGGTCAGGGGTGCTGTAACATTAATAGTATAATTTGCCACCGCAGTACATTGGTTTATTACATCCACTGTAGGTGTTGGAACGCCTGGAGCTTGTGTAACCGTAACTGTGGTAAAGCTGGTACATCCACTGCTATCCTCCACGTAAAAATCATAGTCGGCCGGATACGGACCCGCAATTTCATAAGTGGTCTGACTGTTAAAAACTACTGGTGCAGGATTTCCGGTTGGAACATAGGCGAAACCATATGCCGGTGTACCACCGTTACCCCTAACTGTAACCAGGGCGCCTACATTACAGGTGGCCGGTTCGTTATTATCTACCACAATGGCAGGAATATCTGTAACTATACTTACAAGGGCACTGCCATCACATTGGGTATCATCATCATTAACCAAAACCTGGTAATTACCCGGGGGCAAAGCTGTAAAGGAACCTGTAGTATAAGGTAAAGGTTCATTGACAAAGACATCCGGGCCGGCAACTATCAGTCCGGTATCTGTATCCTGTAGTTGTACTGTAAAATTAGCCGGGTTATTTAATAGACCATCAACTGTATACGAAATTACGCCGTTGCCACCAGGAGCACAGGAAGCCGTTGTCGCCGTGGCAGTTACATCCACAGGGCTGGGAGGCACTATAGGATCAATCTGTTCTATATAAATACAACCCAAGGCATCCTGAACCTGGATAAAATATGTTACTCCAAAGGTCACCTGCCCTGCAAAATCATGTATATCAAACCCGTTTACATTGGCCGGAACAAGCGGATTACCTACCAATCCAAACAGGTAGGGACCCGTACCTCCACTGGCCTGAAACCTGTATGTGATCCATGGATCTGTACAGTTGGCCGGGGGAACATCTAGCGGCGTAAGGGTGATCTGATTTTGTGAAATAGTTACTATTTCTCTTTCTTCACAGCCAGAGGCATCCTGTGTAACTACTGTGTAGGTTCCAGGTACCACATTCGGGAAATTGGCAGTTGTAGCCGGGGTAGGACCAACTACTCCTACCGTGGCACCAGTGATATCCTGTAAGGTATAGGTATAGTTTGGCGTACCATTGGCCACTGCTGTCACATCAATGGCGCCTTCAACTGCACCGGCGGTACAGATAGCATCAGTTACAACTATGGTTGCATCTATAGGCGCACTTGCATTAATGGTTGCCGAAAGTAATGGTGTTGTACAGCCTCTGCTGTCCCTGATCATAAAAGTGGAATAGGTACCTGCGGCAAATCCCGAATAGATATTCTGAGTGGTAAAAGTTGCCCCGCTATTATCACTGAATTCATACGGTGGCACGCCAAAATTGGTGTCGGGCACTAATTCTATTATCCCGTTGTCATCACCACATGTTGTGTCTGTTACTAATGTAGATCCTGCTATAATTTCTGGTGGGGCAATGGTCACCACATTGGTTTCTGTTAAACATCCCCTGCTATCGTAAACTTCAAATTGAAATGTGGTAGGTACTATAATAGAACCATCATTTGGAATAGTATATACAAAGGAGTTCCCTGTAATATTTGTTGTTGTGCTGGAGTATGCTCCACCATTAATACTTACTTCATAATAGTCATAATTACCTCCTGAAGGGTAGCCATTACTAATATTTACCTGGATCTGAGCATCTGGCCCACCGCAGTCCAATTCCTGAATGGTTGTAGCCACAGCCGTGATTTCCTGTGCGATGGTGGCGGTAACTGTATCTCTACAATCGTTTCCATCCACCACTTCTATAGTGTAAGTGCCCGGTGTAAGTCCGGCAAAAGTATTACTGGCGCCCAGCGGGCCTCCGTTGATCCTGAATTGATAAGAACCGTCTCCACCTGCAGCGTTCACGACAAGGGTGGCAGCATCCACATTGTCATAGCAAAAATCTGATGCCCCGTTATCTAAGGTCAGTGTTGGTGATGAAAGTGAAGTTAGCGTAAAACTATCGGTGATAGTACAGCCGTTGGCATCGGTTACACTAACCTGATACAAGCCATCCAGCGTTAAATTAGAAAAAGTATTTCCGTTCTTAGGTCCTCTGGTTGAAGCATCGGGCTGTGTAAGCGTATACCGGTTACCTCCCCAGCCTCCTACCGTATTTATCGTTACACTACCAACATTACCATTCTGGCAACTCATAGCGGTTACATTTAAGCTCCCAATGGCAAAAGCTACGGCTGGTTCCTGAATGGTTAAAGTAGCTGTATCCGTACAATTGGTATCTTCATCTGTAACAGAAATTGTATAATTACCAGCGATAAGTCCGGTTACATCAATTGTTCCGTTAGACTGGTTTGTGAAAAGCGGTCCGGCATCAATTTGATAACTAAAGGTTGTAGCAAATCCATCAACAAGGAACCTTCCTGAACCATCGCTATCCCCAACACAGGTGACCACATCAATGGGTAATGCCTGTACAGAAATTGAGCTAATATCTGTTATTGCAAAAGCCTCGTCATATGAACATCCTGCCACATCGGTTACCCTGAAAGTATATGTACCCAGGCCAAGTCCGGTAAAAACTGGATTATTTCCATTATTTATTGCACTACCAGCAGGAGCAATAATTTCGTAAGTGTAAGGTGCTGTTCCGTCTGTCACTGCCACAGTTACCGAAGCGGAACTGGTAAGACAATTAATACTGGAAATGGTAAAATCCATATCCGTAGGTTTGTCTAAGGCATTAAAGACTATAGGCGCCAGACTTTGTACACAACCATTGGCATCCCGGATCTGAGGTGTATAGGTACCAACACCTAAATTTGTGAATACTGTTGTGGGGCTAAAACCGGCACCAATACTGTAATCATAAGGGCCTATACCACCAGATACTCCAGATATGGTAATTTGACCGCCGTTTTCGTTTAAACAACTCGGTACGGAATCAGCCGTCGCCGTTCCCGTAATATTGGAAGGTGTCCCAACGATTTCCGGTGAAGATGGGGTGGTACAAATAAAACTTCCCTGCTGGTACCTTATCATCACATCGTAAGTCGCCGGTGCAAGGTTATTAAACACATTACTTCCCTGATAGCTCGCGCCGTTATTGTTACTGAATTCCAGATTATAACCAAATCCATTAATGACATTGACTATAATACTTCCGTCGTTGGCTCCGCCGCAATTAGCATCGTTGGTAGTTATGGTGAAGGTAGGTGGTGGTAAATCTTCCACATCCACACTTGCGGTTTTCTGGCAACCATTTGCATCTTCGACCAGTATATTGTATGTCCCTGCCGAGGAGACCGTAAAGACAGTAGTGCTTGCATAAGACGCACTCCAACTGCCACCACCGTTTAAGCTGTAGATATAAGGCGAAGTCCCGCCCGAGGTCGTTATAGTTACATCAACCGTGGCTGCACCACAGCCAAAACTATCGTTCGCTGTAGCTGAAACATCCAGCGGACTTATCCCGGCTCCAATGTCTATTGGGTCGCTGTTTATATCGAGGGTAACAAGTTCATTACATTTATTAGTCTCTACCCGCACACTGTATGTGCCGGGGCTGACATTTGCAAATGTATAGCTGCTGGCCGAATTTGGCCCGAAAGTATCAACTGTTACACCATTTTTAATCAGTCTGTAGGTATAAAATCCCGGAACACCAAATACGTCAACGTCAATACTGCCAAGTTCCCCGCTACAGAGGATATCATTTGCAGTAACATCTACGCTAATATCCAGGTCGGCCACGGTGACACTGTTAGACGGGAATAAACAGGCACTTCCAGAAACATTTTTAAGTCGTACCCAGACAACGTAGTTACCCGCAGCGGTAACATCAAAAAAAGGATCGTCCTGAAACGGACCGGTAGAGCTGTTTAAGCTATACTCGTACCCGGCCGGTACATTGGTAACCTCTACCCTGCCCGGGTTACCACAAACGATGTCTTCTTTTATCGATTGAGGATCGAGCGGGTTAACAGATGATTTAAAATAATAAAACTGCCCTCCGTTAACCTGCACCCTGAACTCTCCTGCAGAATCCAAATCATAGGTAGGTCCTGTTCCCACCTGGTCATAGCAGGTATTGTCTGTATTGGCACAGTCTTCTAAAACAGATAAAGCACATCTGTTGGGATCAAGTTTTTCCCAATTGTAGGTCGCGCCGCTTTGGCTGAGGCTTATGGTTCTTACGTCACTGGTACCGCAAAGAAAAAACTTTGCAAGCGTACTACCGTCATTGGGACATATCACTTCCTCATTCGCACCCTGAATGATCGTCATAAACATTGAAGCACTGACGGTGGTTGAAATCGCAGTATTTGAAGCGAATATATCCGGTATTATTTCGGATGATGAAATTTCAGATGATGAAATATTATCTGCGCTGTCCTCAACCGCGGTAGCAACTTCAAAAATAAGCTCGTAAACATTTGTTTTTGCAATCGCCGAAGTTCCTACAATTGATAGCGTTATCAATAGCACGGCATACAGGAGATGCCTTGGTTTTTTTGAGAGCATAGGTTAATTCGTGTTATGTAAGAATACACGTGATTTGGGATCAGTTTATTCTAGGGTGTAATTGTTTAAACTTATATTTTCTCGTTATCTTTAGGCATTTAAAGCCTACATTATTTATTATATATTTTAACGATGAATTATGAAAAATAGTATCCTTACCCTTTGTTTTTTCGTTGTAATGACCAATTTCTCCTGCGCTCAGATAGGCGATAATGAGGTAAATATTCCTGAAAAAAGCACTTTTACTGCTGAATTGATGGTCGAAGGACTGGAAATTCCCTGGGGAATGGCCTTTTTACCTGACGGGGGCCTTTTAATCACTGAAAAATCCGGGGAGGTGATCCTTTTTAAAGACGGTGAAAAAACGGCCATTGATAATGTCCCTGCTGTATATCTCCGTGGACAGGGAGGTTTATTAGATATTGAACTTCATCCTGATTATGCCGATAATGGATGGATCTATATTTCCTATTCCTCTGAAGCCGGTGATGATAAAGGGGGCAATACCGCAATAATGAGAGCTAAATTAACTGGCAACTCGTTAACTGATAGCGAATTACTGTACAAAGCTTCACCTAATACTACAAAAGGACAACATTTTGGTTCAAGGCTGGAATTTGATAATGACGGATACCTTTATTTCTCCATTGGGGACAGGGGTAACAGAGATGTGAATCCTCAGGACATTACGCAGGATGGCGGTAAAATTTACAGAATTATGGATGATGGTTCGGTCCCATCAGACAATCCGTTTGTAGGAGAAGAAGGTGCTAAATCTGCTGCCTTTACCTACGGCAACAGAAACCCTCAGGGAATGACTAAACATCCGGAAACCGGAGCTATCTGGATACATGAACACGGGCCAAAAGGAGGAGATGAAATCAATATTATACAAAAAGGCGCCAATTATGGCTGGCCGGTAATTACTTATGGCATCAATTACAGCGGTACACCAATTACCGATATTACAGAAAAAGAGGGTATGGAACAACCTCTGCATTACTGGCTCCCGTCCATTGGACCAAGCGGTATGACATTTGTCACTTCAGATAAATATCCTGATTGGAAAGGCAATCTGCTTGTGGGATCCCTTGCATTCCAGTATTTGGAAAGGCTAGAGCTCGATGGCAATAAAGTTACTTACAGAGAGAAATTAATGGAAGATATGGGCAGGGTGAGAAATATTATTCAGGGTCCTGATGGATTTATATACGTTGCTGTAGAGGCTAAAGGCATTTATAAACTGGTACCGAATGCCGACTAGGCTGTACTATAAAATCGTTTCTAAATCGTATGAAAACATTTGTTGTAGGTTATTTAGCTATAGTTAGCTGTATTTTTTATTTATTGAGCCAGGATAAGGAGTTAAAAGAAAGTATATCGAGAGGTAGTGAGATATATGCCGACTTTTGTGTCAGTTGCCATTTGGAAACCGGCGAAGGTGTTGAAGCTACTTTTCCGCCACTGGCAAAATCGGACTTTCTGATGAATAGCAGAAAGGCCAGTATCAAAGGTGTTAAATACGGACAAAGAGGACCAATCACGGTCAATGGGAAACCATATGACAATACAATGATGCCGCTGGGACTGGAAGATGAAGAGGTGGCAGATGTTATGAATTATATAATGAATTCATGGGGGAACAGCGGGGCTAAAATGGTAACTGTGGAAGAAGTAAAGAATATCCTAAAATAGCATGGCAATTGCCAAATCCTACTTCTTATGCGCCTCAATTGCTTTTTTTACAGATCCGTGTTCCTTTAAAGCGGCCTGGGCTTCTTCATAATTCATATTGAGTCCTTCCATTACATAACGGGTTCCGCGATCAACAAGCTTGTTATTACTTAATTGCATATTCACCATTTTGTTCCCTTTTACCCTTCCAATACGAATCATAAGTGCGGTTGATATCATATTCAACGCCAGCTTTTGCGACGTTCCGCTTTTCATCCTTGTACTACCTGTTACAAATTCGGGGCCTACGTTTATTTCTATGGGGATCTCTGCCAATTGAGCTAGTGGTGATCCGGGGTTGTTTGTTATCCCAGCCGTGAGAATTCCCTCTTTTCTGGCATCCTCAATGCCTCCTAAAACGTATGGTGTGGTCCCTGAAGCCGCTATACCAACAACAGTGTCATTAATATTGATATCAAAATTCAACAGATCCTTCCAGGCCTGTCTCCGGTCGTCCTCTGCGTGTTCTACAGATTTGCGTATAGCCCCGTCACCGCCTGCAATTATTCCAATTACCCGATCGTGAGGCAAACCGTAGGTGGGAGGTATTTCAGAAGCATCAAGTATTCCCAATCTGCCGCTTGTTCCTGCACCGATATAAAATAGCCTGCCCCCGCTGATAAATCTGGTTTCCAGGCCGTCAACTAATTGGGATATCTCTGGAATTACTTTTGCGACAGCTGTCGCAACTTTCTGATCCTCCTCATTCATTTTTTCCAGGATATTTTTTGAGCCTAGCTGCTCCAAATTATCATGGTTCGAAGGTGTTTCGGTAATTTTTATATAATCTGGCATATGAGTTGCTTAAAGAAGGCGAATGTCGTGATTTCTAAAGAGGTTGAGCAGGTTATTTGATGGATCCAATTCAGTGATCATCGTGTTTATGGCATTTATATCGCAGGTTTTATAGCGATGTTGCGAATTAAGTTTTTCTGAGATGCATAAAAGTACTGCTTTTTTAGACGCATTGATTACTGCTTTTTTAACCTGGACGATGTCCCAGTCAAACTCTGTTAGCCCATGCAGGGAATCAACATATCCAGTGCCTATAAATCCATAGTCGAATCGGATTCCGTCAAGGTGGTTGATTGTACTAGCTCCGGTGGCGATCTGGGCCTCCCTCGATATTCGACCCCCAATAAATATCACATCAACATTTGGTTTTGAAAGTAAAAGCATGGCTACAGGAAGGCTTAGGGTAAAACAGGTGAGCTGCAGCTTTTCAGGAATAAGACGGGCCAATTCCAAACATGTCGTGCCGCCATCTATAAAAAGTACACTTCCATCTTTTAAAAGGGCAATGGATTTTTCTGCAATAGCGATTTTTTCCTGCAATGCATAAGTATTATTGTTGGAAGCTGCCGGACTTGTAAAACCCAACGAAATTGCACCACCGTGAACCTTGCGCAATTTATTATCAACATCGAGCTCCTTGACATCCCTGCGAATGGTATCAATTGAGACATCAAGCTTATCGGCGATATCTGTCAATAACACCCGATTGTGTAATTCTACTTCATTTAATATGGTCTTTTGTCGCTCTTCTTTCAGCATTTGATCTATAATTTCCAACAAAGATAGAAAAATTCTTTATTATGCTGTTTTTTGATGTTTTTAATTTCTAATAATCAAATAAATGCACAATGTTGCAATATTTCTTGCAAAAAACAGCATTTATATCATTTTTTGACTATATTTGCGGCTAACAAAATCATGAATAATACATTTAAAAATGGCTGAATTAGCATCTAAACCAGATCTTGTAAGCTTTCCCATCGATGAGGAATCCTTAAAGTTTGAAAAAATTGACACTCATATTCACGAGAGTTCAGAACAGGCATCATTTTATGTTGCCAATGAGATCGCCGAACTTATAAGGCAGCGTCAAAAGCAGGGTAAAAGTGTCGTATTGGGGCTCGCAACAGGTTCTACTCCGACCAAAGTGTACGACTTTTTAGTGAAATTCCACAAGGAAGAGGGGTTGAGTTTTAAAAACGTAATCACCTTTAATCTGGATGAATACTTTCCGATGGAGCCAGATTCTATTCATAGCTATGTCTGTTTTATGAACGAACATTTATTTGATCATATAGACATAAAGAAAAGCAACATAAATATCCCGGATGGTACCCTGGACAAAGAAGATGTAAAAGAATTTTGTGAAGCTTTCGAACAGAAGATTCAGGGTGCAGGTGGTATTGATATCCAGGTACTCGGAATTGGGAGAACCGGGCATATAGGATTTAATGAACCCGGATCTTCTATAACCAGTAAAACAAGAATGGTAAGACTGGACAGGGTGACGAGATTGGATGCCGCAAGCGACTTTTTTGGCCTTGAAAACGTTCCGTCCAAAGCCCTCACCATGGGCGTTGGAACCATAATGGCGGCCAAGCGAATTGTTCTAATGGCCTGGGGAGAGGGCAAGGCTGGTATAATTAAACAGGCGGTTGAAGGTGAAATTAGGGAATCTGTCCCCGCTACATTTCTGCAACATCATGACAATTGCGACTTTATCATTGATGCAGCTGCTGCATCTGACCTTACAAGGATAAGTATCCCCTGGCTGGTTACCGATTGTAATTGGACAGATGCTCTTATTAAAAGGGCCACTATCTGGCTTTCCGAGAAATTGAATAAGGCAATTTTAAAGCTCACCAATGAGGATTACAATGAATATGGTATGGGAAGTCTTATAGCTGAGATTGGTTCTGCCGAACATATTAACCTAAAGGTTTTTAATCAACTGCAGCGGACAATAACAGGTTGGCCCGGAGGAAAACCAAATGCCGATGACAGCAGTCGACCAGAACGCAAAAGCCCCTACCCCAAAACTTCGATGATATTTAGCCCGCACCCGGATGATGATGTAATCTCTATGGGAGGTACTTTACTACGTCTTGTGGACCAGGGTCATGAGGTTCATGTGGCATATCAGACCTCAGGAAATATTGCTGTATTTGATGACGAGGTGATTAGATTCATGGATTTCGCCACAGATATCCAGGAGGAGGATATAGAGCTTCAGGAGCAATTCAGAAATGTACGTGAGTTCTTGAGCAATAAATTGCCCGGACAGGTTGACAGTCCGGAAATTCAAAAGTTTAAAGGATTAATCCGAAAAGGAGAAGCCCTCGCGGCCTGTCGCTATTGCGGAGTTGACGAAAAGAATGCCCATTTTCAGAATCTTCCTTTCTACGAAACCGGAACGGTAAAGAAAAAACCGCACTCCGCTGAAGATGTGCAAATAACATATGACCTTCTCAAAAAGGTAAAACCACATCAGATTTTTGCTGCAGGTGACCTATCGGATCCCCATGGCACGCACAGAGTGTGTTTGCAAATTATTTACGAGGCGATAGACAGGTTGGTTAAGGAGAAAGCAGACTGGATTAATGACTGTTATCTTTGGCTCTACAGGGGAGCATGGCAAGAATGGGACATCGCAGACATGGAGATGACCATCCCAATTGGTCCCAAGGATATGGAGCGAAAGAAAAATGCGATTTTTAAGCACCAGTCACAAAAAGATGCGGCTATGTTCCCCGGAAATGATTCGAGGGAGTTTTGGCAGCGTGCAGAACAAAGAAATACAGAGACCGCCATCAAGTACAATGCACTTGGGATGGCAGAATATGAAGCAATGGAGGGATTCGTCAGATACAAGTTTAACTAGAACATTTTAATTCATTAGGCAAAAGGTCTATTTTTGAAACAAATAGGCCTTTTCATTTTTAATGACGCAATGATCAAAAAAATTGCCTTCCTTTTAGCCCTTTTACTCAGTTCCTGTACTTTGTTTAAATCTAATATCCCTCAACCTAAAAGGGAATTCAGAGGCGTTTGGATTGCTACGGTGGTGAACATCGACTGGCCTAAAAACGGTGCTGATACCTGGGAAAAACAAAAAGCAGATTACCTCAAAATCCTCAACTTCTACCAAAATTTAAATTTAAATGCCGTTGTTGTCCAAATACGAACAGCTGGCGACGCATTTTATCCTTCAGAATTTGCACCATGGTCGAGATTTTTAACCGGAGTAGAAGGAAGTGCGCCAAATACAGAACAGGATCCGTTAAAATGGATGATAAGAGAAGCACACAGCCGAGGTTTTGAATTTCATGCCTGGCTTAACCCATATCGTGCCACATTTGACCTGAATACCGAAATTCTTGCAGAACAACATGATTATAACCAACATCCGGAATGGATTTTTAAATACGGGAAAAAATACTATTACAATCCGGGATTACCCGAAGTGCAACAACACCTGGTTGATATTATGGAGGAAGTGATTTCCAATTATGAAGTGGATGCCCTGCATTTCGATGATTATTTCTATCCCTATAAAATTCAGGATGAGATCTTAACAGACTCCATGGCTTATGCAACTTATGCCCGGCCGGGACAATCAGTAGCAGATTGGCGACGCAGTAATGTTGATTCTCTTATTAAAAAGGTACATCGGGTTATTCAACTGAAAAAACCATGGGTGCAATTTGGTATAAGTCCGTTTGGAGTCTGGAAAAATAAAAATACAGACCCAAGAGGATCAGACACCCGGGCAGGGCAAACCACATACGAAGATCTTTACGCTGACCCGTTGTTGTGGATGGAAGAAAATTGGATAGATTATTTAGTACCGCAGGTCTACTGGAGTATGGACCTGGAGGTAGCCTCTCACAAAAAAATAGTGGATTGGTGGGCAAATGATTCCATTAATACCAACCTGTATATTGGCAATGCCGCTTATAAGGTGAGAAATAATGCAGATGAGGCATGGAGTAACAAGAAAGAATTACCAAATCAATTATTGCTGGCAAGAAATAAAGAAAGAATAAAAGGAAATGTCTTTTTTAGTGCCAAATCTCTGCTCAATGACCATCAGGATGTAGTGAAGTATATAAAAAAGAAGTACTACAAACACCCGGCACTAACACCGTCAGTTAATTATACGTCAACAGAGGTTGCTAATTTTACCAGTATTACCGCTGTAAATAAGAGAAATAATTTCTATCGCTTCGATTTTAAAAGTACCGAAGTGCAACAGTTTGCCCTGGTGTATGCGGCAAAAAAACTGCAAATCTAAGTACCACTCATACCGATAAATTGCTTGACAAAATATATCTGGGCGGCCGCAATTCCTTTACACTGGGCAAGTGGTTGCTGAACAAAAAAAAACGGCTCGCTATTACATTTCTCAACCGCTACGGGAGAGAAACCGAACCTATTGTCTTAAATTTAAACGAAATCAACCAAAATGATACAAAAGAATAAATGGGCCTGGGCCTGGGTTCCCATCCTCTATTTTACCCAGGGTCTCCCCTACGTGATGGTAGTTACCGTATCTGTCATTATGTACAAAAAACTTGGTGTTAGCAATGCAGACATTGGATTATACACCAGTTGGTTATACCTGCCCTGGGTAATAAAGCCCTTATGGAGTCCGTTCGTGGACCTGAAGAGTACTAAAAGAAATTGGTTCCTTGGTTCGCAACTTATAATTTCTCTTGCCCTGCTGGGTGTTGGCCTAACACTTCCTACTAATATTTTCTTTGTGACCACCCTTGCCTGCTTCTGGATGGCGGCTTTTGCTTCGGCCACACACGATATTGCGGCTGACGGATATTATATGATCGGACTTACTGAAGAAAAACAATCGTTTTTCGTTGGCCTGAGAAGTACATTTTACAAACTGGCAACCGTCACTGGCCAGGGACTTTTGGTCATCCTCGCAGGATTTCTGGAGAACCATTACGGTGACAATACCAAGGCATGGTCATATACCATGATCTGCGCCGCATTTTTAATGGCACTATTGACAATTTCTAACTTAATTGCCAGTCCTAAATTTGAATCTTCTGAAGCGATTAAATTAGACAAACCCAAAAGCTTTTTAGAAGTCTTCACTTCTTTTTTCAAAAAACCGGGAATGGGAATAGCCCTAACCTTTATACTGTTTTTCCGCCTTGGAGAATCACAGTTGGTAAAAATGGCCTCCCCTTTTCTGTTGGACCCGACTTCGGTGGGCGGCCTGGGGTATACCACTTCCGAAGTGGGTACCATCTATGGAACAATTGGGGTCATTATGTTGACCGTAGGCGGAATATTGGGCGGGATCCTTATCTCTAAACACGGATTAAAAAAATGGATGCTCCCCATGCTATTGGCACTAAACGCCCCCAACGCCTTATACGCAATTTTAGCACTCACTAAGACCACAAACATCTTTGCAGTTACAACAACTGTGGTTATTGAGCAATTTGGGTATGGCTTTGGGATTGCAGGTTTTATGGTCTACCTCATCTATATAGCGGAGGGTAAGTCCAAAACTTCGCACTATGCACTGGCTACAGGTTTTATGGCGCTTGGGATGATGCTCCCTGGTCTTATTAGCGGATTTATGCAGGAATGGCTGGGTTATGGCGGTTTTTTTGTATGGGTGGTCATAGCAGCATTCCCGGCAATTCTTATGTTGAAATATGTTAAATACCCGGCTGACTTTGGCAAAGCAAAAGACAAAATTGAATAATATGTTCCCTTATCAAATAGCCAGCAGTACCCTAAGCACAAAAGAGAAGATAGGGCAGTTGTTTATGCCGGCTGCATTTATAAATGACAGTGAAGAGGACATACAAAATTTGGAAAAACTTATAAAAGAGCAGCAGGTTGGGTCCTTATGTTTTTTCCATAGCAGGGCAAGCGCGGCAACCAATTATGAGGGAAAGAAAAAGGTCATTTACAACGAGGAGAGTTTTACCAATTTAAAACTGCTTATTGACCGCTATCAAAAAGCAGCGAAATACCCCCTCCTTATTAGTATTGATGCGGAATGGGGACTGGCCATGCGGATAGAAAACACACCACAATATCCCTATGCACTATGCCTGGGAGCAATTCAGGGAAATTCAGAACTTATATGGCAAATGGGTAAGAATATCGGTAGTGACTGCAGATTTGCCGGAATACACTGGAATTTGGCCCCTGTGGCGGATATAAACAACAATCCTGATAACCCCGTTATAGGTTATCGCTCATTTGGTGAAAACAAGAATTTGGTAACGTCAAAGGCCGTTGCCTACATGAAAGGAATGCAAGCACAGGGCATACTTACAAGTGTCAAGCACTTTCCCGGTCATGGGGATACCGCAACAGATTCTCACTTGGATTTGCCGCTAATTGATAAGTCCAGGGAAGCACTTCAGCAAAATGAATTAGTTCCCTTTCAAAAGTTGATTGATGAGGGAGTTGATTCCGTAATGGCCGGACACTTATCAGTACCAGCTTTAGCAAAAGGCAAGAGGATATCATCTAGCATTTCAAAGGAAATGATCAAGGGCGTTTTACGAAATGAAATGGGCTTTAAAGGGGTTGTAATTTCCGATGCGCTTAACATGCACGCTGTTTCCAGGAATTATAGTCAAAAAGGCCACTTGGAATGGCTTGCATTTGATGCTGGCAATGATGTGCTGTGTTTTGCAGAAAATACGCCCCAGGGTATCCAAAACATTCTGGAAAAAAGTTCTGAAGCGCAAATTGAGACAAGTTTTAAAAGGGTTTGGCAATTAAAAGAAAAAGCAATATCCCATTCACAGATTCCAATTAAACAACTTCAAGATCCCACGACTCTTAACCGGAGTATTGGACTAAAAAGTTTAACCCTGCAAATAGGTACGGCCGCGGACATTCAAAATTTTAAAAGCAATGGCTATGTAGGTTTAGAAATTTCTGACAAAGTCAATAATACGTTCTTTAAAGAACTTCAGAACAAAGAAAACTTTAGGCTGTTTTCAACTGCTATAAATTCCCCGGACGAGATCAGTATCGCACTAAACAATTCTGAGAATATCCTGATAGGACTTTTCCCCCCCAAAGCAAAACCATTAAATAACTTTGAGATTCAGGAAAGTGAATTAAATTTGATGAATGCACTTATTGCTCAAAAAAATGTTATCCTTTACCTTTTTGGAAATCCCTATGCATTAAATCTATTAGCTATAGAAAATTTAAAAGCACTAATAATTGCATATCAGGATTTTGATGTTTTTCAGGATAATGCAGCAAATCATTTCCACGGCAAGTTTGCAGCCCCGGGGAAACTGCCAATAACACTTAACAAGGTCTTATCATGAAGAAATATAAGGTATTGGGATTAATGTCCGGGACTTCATTAGACGGCCTGGATCTCTGTTATTGTCATTTATGGAAGGATCCTGAAGGCTGGAATTACGAAATTTTGCTGACAAAAAGTGTTTCATACGGGAAAGAATTTAAAGCAAAACTTAAAGATGCTATTTATTTAAGCGCCGAAGAATTACTGATTTTCCACAATACTTATGGCCAATGGTTGGGTCAACAGTCCAAAACATTTATTGATGAAAATGATCTGGAGATAGACCTGATTGCCAGCCACGGTCATACTACACACCATCAGCCTCAAAACGGACTCACATTTCAAATAGGGTCTGGACAACATTTGGCAAATGCAAGTGGCCATCGTACTGTTTGTGATTTTAGAAGTAATGATGTTGCCCTTGGCGGAGAAGGAGCACCACTGGTACCAATTGGCGATAAATTGTTATTGGATCAATATGATTTCTGTCTCAATCTGGGGGGTATCAGTAATATTTCTTTTGATCATAATAAGAAAAGGGTCGCCTATGATGTTGGACTTGCAAATATGGTCTTAAATCATATTAGCAGTAAAATCGGGCTGGCATTTGATAAGGGAGGGCAACTGGCCGCCAGTGGTACTATTAATCCGGAAATGCTAAAGCAACTCAACGCACTGGATTATTACAAATTACCCTTCCCAAAATCTACGGGCTATGAGTGGTTCGTTGAAATGGTGGTGCCTATAGTCGACAATACGGCTGATAGTGTTGAGAATTTGCTACACACTGCTATTCACCATATATGCGAACAGTTGGCAGTCCAAATCAGTTCCCATAATTCTAAAAAAAACAGCAGTCTTTTAGTCACAGGTGGCGGTGCCTTAAATCATTTTATGATAAGCACACTTCAGGAAAAACTTGGGGTGGGTATCGAGGTCGTTATTCCACCAAAAATATTGATCGAATTTAAAGAAGCACTGGTCTTTGCATTAATGGCTGTTCTTAGAATAGAAAATACAGTAAATGTTTACAGTTCGGTAACAGGTGCTTCCGCAGATTCGTGCAGTGGGGTGGTTTATAATCCTGCGTAAACCCCGTACAACCACAGCTAAAAAGTTTCCTCGAATTCCGTACTTTTGGATCAAATTTAACTGGCATGCTCATTATCGGGATTGCGGGAGGTACAGGCTGTGGAAAAACCACGGTGGTAAATCAGATTATCAACGAATTACCTAAAGGAGAGGTAGGCATTATAACTCAGGATTCTTATTACAATGACCTATCCCATCTCTCGTATGCAGAACGGGTAAATATCAATTTTGATCATCCTCAGGCCATTGATTTTGAGCTATTAGGTGAACATCTCAAAGCATTAAGAGCTGGTGAACCCATTCAACAACCCGTGTATTCCTTTCCAGAACACAATAGAACCAGGGATACCATCCTGACACATCCCAGAAAGGTGATGATTGTAGAAGGTATTCTTATAATGACCAATCCAAAGATCAGGGAGATGTTCGACATAAAAATCTACGTGCATGCAGATTCGGACGAACGTCTAATTCGTCGATTAAAACGGGATATAAATGAACGGGGCCGGGATTTGCAAGAGGTACTAAACAGATATCAACACACATTAAAACCAATGCACGATCAGTTTATTGAACCGACGAAAGAATATGCAGATATTATCATTCCCAATAACAAGTACAATACAGTTGCGGTCGACATTGTGCGAACAATTATTAATGAAAAACTCGCTTAAATTTCATGGGCTGGAAGGAAATCAGAAATAAGAAATGGTTCGCCTGGGTTGGCAATATCTATGTGCTTGTCCTTACCGTATTCCTGGTATGGATGCTATTCTTTGACACCAACTCCCTGCTGATACATTGGGAGCTTCGTAAAGAAATTAAAAAGCTCGAAAAACAACAGGAATTTCTAAGGGAACAAATTGAGACAGACAGGGCAATAATTAATAAATTATCGGACCCTAAGGAACTCGAAAAGTTTGCAAGAGAACAATACTACCTCAAGAAAAAGAATGAAGAAATATATCTTATCGAATATGAGGACAGTCTGAAAAACATTAAAAATGATGAAGACTAAGTTGTTCGGAGAATTTAAGGCCGTTACCTCAAAAGGATGGAAACAGAAAATTCAATTTGATCTCAAAGGGGATGATTACAACGAGTCATTAATCTGGAATTCCCCAGAAGGAATACAGGTAAAACCTTTCTATCATCAGGAGGATATTAGCGGTAATCAACTCAAAGTAAATCTGCCTGAGAAATGGTTTGTCGGTCAGGTGATTTACGCAGCAAATGCCAGAGAAGCTAATCAGAAAGCTATCGACGCCATAGCAAGAGGCGCAGAAAGTATTTCCTTTAACATTCCATCGGACAAAATTAAAATTAAGAAACTTTTACAGGGCATCGATCTTAATCAAATTTCCTTACATTTTGATCTTCAATTCGTATCTGATTTTTATGTTGATGAGCTCATGAGATTGCCCGAAATATCCCCTCAAAAAACTTTTCTTAACATAGATATTATCGGTCATCTGGCCAGAAGTGGCAATTGGTATCACAGTATGAAGGAAGACTATGCTAAACTGACCTCCATACTTTCCGGGCATCCCGATCCTAATGGTATTGCGGTTGATATGTCGCTTTATCAAAATGCGGGTGCCAACATTGTGCAGCAGTTGGCCTATGGTATAGCACATGCCAACGAATACCTAAATCTAATTGACGGGAATGTAAAAATACCAGCCGCTAATTCCGCTTTTAACTTTAAAGTAGCCTTAGGGGGAAACTATTTTTTTGAAATCGCTAAATTAAGAGCATTGAGAATTTTATGGCAAAGTCTGACCAAAGAATACGAGCTTTCATCTGATTGTCATATCACCGCCATCCCAAGCCTTAGGAATAAAACCATCTACGATTATAATAGTAATATGATCCGCACTACCACGGAAAATATGGCCGGGATATTGGGTGGTGCCAATACTATTAATTGTCTTCCCTATGACTTTATTTACAACAAAGAAAATGAGTTTGGTGAACGTATTGCCCGGAATCAATTACTGATCCTGAAACACGAAAGCCATTTGGATAAGGTGACTAATGCCAGCGACGGTTCCTATTATATTGAAAAATTAACCGTGCAACTCGCGGAAAAAGCACTGGTTTTGTTCAAAAGTATAGAGGCGGGCGGTGGCTTTTTAAAGCAACTAAAAGAACACACTATTCAGAAAAAAATAAGCGAAACTGCTCTAAAAGAATTGGCACATTTTAATTCGGGGGAGGATATTTTGGTTGGCAGCAACGCCTATCAAAATAAAATGGATGTTATGAAAGAAAGTTTACAGCTGTACCCGTTTGTTAAAACCAAACCCAGAAAGACACTAATAGCACCCATTATTGAAAAGAGACTGGCAGAGGGACTGGAGCAAGACAGATTGAAAAATGAGTAGGAAGAACCTTAAAAATATGCGATTGACTGAGGGGCAAAATAATGATGCCCCTTCTGGCAATACCTCTTATGACACTGCAGAAGGTATACGCCTAAAGTCAGTATATTCAAATAAAATCAGGGAGCATATAGACCACGATAACTTAGCCGCAGGTATTCCCCCCTATCTCCGCGGACCGTATTCCACCATGTACGTAAGAAGACCCTGGACAATCAGACAATATGCAGGGTTTTCAACGGCCGAAGACAGCAATGCCTTTTACAGGCGTAATCTTGCTGCCGGACAAAAGGGCTTGTCTATAGCCTTTGACCTGCCCACTCATCGCGGTTATGACAGTGACCATGAACGGGTTGTAGGTGATGTTGGGAAAGCAGGAGTAGCAATAGACTCTGTTGAGGATATGAAGATTTTATTTGAGGGTATTCCCTTGGATAAAATGTCTGTTTCCATGACAATGAACGGTGCAGTGCTGCCAATTATGGCATTTTATATTGTTGCTGCAGAAGAGCAGGGCGTTAGTCCGGAACAGTTGATGGGTACCATTCAGAACGATATTCTAAAAGAATTCATGGTACGCAATACTTATATCTACCCTCCTACCCCTTCCATGATTTTGGTAGCTGATATTTTCAGGTATACAAGTAAAAAAATGCCCCAGTTCAACAGTATCAGTATCTCTGGCTATCATATGCACGAAGCTGGTGCGCCGGCCGATTTGGAATTGGCATATACACTGGCAGATGGATTGGAATATATTAAGACCGGCTTAAGTGCTGGTTTGGACATCGATGATTTTGCACCCCGACTTTCATTCTTTTGGGGAATTGGTATGAACCACTTTATGGAAATTGCCAAACTCAGGGCAGGCAGGATGCTATGGGCAAAATTGGTTCAGAAATTTGAACCAAAAAACCAAAAATCTCTAGCATTGCGTACTCATTGTCAAACCAGTGGTTGGAGCCTTACGGAACAGGATCCTTTTAACAATGTAGCCAGAACCACTATTGAAGCAGCTTCCGCGGTATTTGGCGGAACTCAGAGTTTACATACCAATGCGCTGGATGAGGCTATTGCATTACCTACAGATTTTTCAGCTAGGATCGCCAGAAACACGCAAATTTATTTACAGGAGGAAACAAAAATTACCAAGACCGTCGATCCCTGGGCAGGTAGTTATTACCTGGAATTTCTGACCCATGAACTGGCAGAAAAAGCATGGAAAATAATTGAGGAAATCGAAGCCCTGGGGGGAATGACAAAAGCCATAGAAGCCGGTATTCCGAAAATAAGGATAGAAGAAGCCGCCGCTAAAAAACAGGCCCGAATAGATAGTGAACAGGATATAATAGTGGGTGTTAACAAGTTTCAACTTGCAGAAGAAGATGATCTGAATATTCTCGAGGTAGACAACCAAAAAGTACGAAGGCAACAAGTAGATCGATTGTTGAAAGTTAAGAATTCCAGAAATTCATCTAAAGTAACAATTGCATTGGACCAACTTAGAAATGCTGCAGAAAAAAAATTGGACAATGCCCGGGTAAAAAGGGCAACAGACATTCCTGAAGATAGGGACAATTTACTAGCTTTGGCAGTACAAGCCGCCAGAGCAAGGGCAACTCTGGGAGAAATAAGCTCGGCTTTGGAAGTTGCATTTGGCAGACATAAGGCAGAAATAAAATCAATTAACGGCGTGTACTCGAAAGAAATTAAAAAAGATGAAAATTTTATCAAAGCTCGCAAACTTGCAGATGCATTTGCTGTACAGGACGGGCGACGACCAAGGATTTTAATCGCCAAAATGGGACAGGATGGTCATGACCGGGGTGCCAAAGTAGTGGCTACAGCTTATGCAGACCTGGGATTTGATGTAGACATTGGAGCGCTATTTCAGACGCCATCTGAGGTTGCAAAACAGGCCGTGGAAAACGACGTCCATATTCTTGGAGTTTCTTCGCTTGCTGCCGGTCATAAAACACTGATTCCTCAACTCATTGATGAACTAAAAAACCATGGTAGAGAAGATATCATGGTTATTGTCGGCGGAGTGGTTCCCAAACAGGATTACCCGTTCTTATTCCAAAGCGGCGTTGTTGCTGTATTTGGACCTGGAACTAAAATAAGTGATGCAGCTATTCAAATTCTTGAAATTCTTATTGATTGAAAGTCGGTTCCCCCCTTTTATCAGGGCTATGGTCCCACTTATCATCTGACTTTAACTTACTTTAACGCAACATCCCATAGTTATTCACTTTGTGTTAACAAAATACATTTTTTCGTAGGGTAAATAATTGTATTTTTAACCCCTAACTTACTATAGAATGGGCAAGATAATTGCTATTGCAAATCAGAAAGGTGGTGTAGGCAAGACAACCACTACAGTAAACCTGGCTGCCTCGCTGGGAGTGCTTGAAAAAAAAGTATTGCTGATAGACGCAGATCCTCAGGCCAATGCCACTTCAGGTCTTGGAATTGAAGTTGATGAAGTTGCCCTGGGCACTTACCAGCTTTTGGAACACACTGCCAATGTTGAAGAGACAATTATAAAGACCTCTTCGCCCAATGTAGATCTTATTCCTTCTCATATAGATCTTGTGGCTATAGAGATAGAATTGGTAGACAAGGACGAAAGGGAGTATATGTTAAAAAAGGCTATAGGACATCTCCGGGAATCCTATGACTATATCCTGATAGATTGTGCCCCTTCACTCGGACTACTGACTCTTAATGCGCTAACCGCTGCAGATTCTGTGATCATCCCAATTCAATGCGAATATTTTGCGCTGGAAGGCTTAGGGAAATTATTGAACACCATTAAAAGCATCCAGAGAATTCACAATCCCGATCTGGATATTGAAGGGATGTTACTTACGATGTACGATTCAAGACTGCGGCTTTCTAATCAGGTAGTGGAAGAAGTTAAAAAACATTTTTCGGATATGGTATTTGACACTATTATTCAAAGAAATGTACGCCTGGGGGAAGCTCCGAGTTATGGAGAAAGTATCATAAAATACGACGCCAGCAGCAAAGGGGCTACCAATTATTTGAACATGGCTAACGAACTGTTGAAAAAAAATAGGGAAAAAGTATAATGGCGAAAGCAACCAGGAAACAGGCATTGGGAAGAGGATTATCTGCGCTTTTAAAAGATCCGGAAAATGATATCAATTCGGTAACTGATAAAAACGCTGATAAGGTAGTTGGTAATATTGTGGAATTAGAAACAGATGCCATTGAAGTTAATCCCTTTCAGCCCAGATCAAATTTCAACGATGAAGCCTTACAGGAATTAGCGAGTTCTATAAAGGAATTAGGGGTAATTCAGCCCATCACCGTTCGCAAAATTCAGTTTAATAAATATCAGTTGGTATCGGGGGAACGTCGTTACAGAGCGTCTAAATTAATTGGTTTAAAAACCATCCCTTCTTATATTAGAATCGCGAACGACCAGGAATCTCTGGAAATGGCACTGGTAGAGAATATTCAGCGTCAGGACCTTGATCCGATAGAAATTGCCTTATCATATCAACGGCTAATCGACGAAATACAGCTTACACAGGAAAAACTAAGTGACAGGGTTGGTAAAAAAAGGTCTACTATAGCCAATTACTTACGGTTATTAAGGTTAGATCCGATAATACAGACTGGTATGCGCGATGGATTTATTTCCATGGGGCACGGGAGGGCACTGGTAAACATTGATAAAAAGGAAGATCAATTAGCCATTTATCAAAAAATTATCGGCAACGCTTTGTCCGTCAGAGATACAGAGAACGCTGTAAAATTATATCACCATCCAGGTAAATCCAAGCTTGTTCCGTCCAGGGGTACAGAGGTAATTCCGGATTATATCAGGAATGGCATGGAAGAGCTTAGCAGCTATTTATCTGCACCTACTACTATTTCCGCAGACAAAAATAGCAAAGGTAAAATCACTATCCCTTTCAAGTCTGAAGCCGAATTCCACCGATTGAAAAAATTGATCTCAGGTGAATAAGAATCAATTATTTTTATGTCTTTGTTTTCTGTTTACGGCCCTGCTTGCTGCTCAGGAAGAGAATAATAAAGAGCATGAAGTAGATTCGTTAAAGACAGATCTAAGAAAAAAAGGTGTTGTGGTAGACGCGACGGTGACAAAACACAAAATTAATCCGCTGGCACCAAGTAAAGCAGCCTTTTATTCGGCATTATTTCCCGGCCTTGGACAAATTTATAACAAACGCTACTGGAAAGTCCCTATAGTATACGCAGCCATAGGTACAGGCATATATGTCTATGTCTATAATGACGATCTTTACGACAGATTTCGAACAGCTTTTAAGCGTAGAAGAGCCGGATTTATAGATGATGAGTTTTATGACATCAACGGCTCTGGCATAGTGCCTGGAAACCCGGATCTATCGGATCAGGCACTGCAAGATGCACAGGAAAGGTACCAGCGAGACAGAGATCTTGCACTTTTGGTAACAATAGCCTTATACGCCCTCAATATCGTGGATGCCAACGTTGATGCACACTTAAAACAGTTTAATGTGGATGATGATCTTGCCTTTCATATTCAACCCTATCTGGAATATCATCCTATTTCTTCAAATCCGAATTATGGACTGGCGTTAACAATAAAGTTTTGAAATAACTAAGTAAATGAAAATAGCACTATTTGGTTACGGGAAAATGGGTAAAATGATTGAGCAGATTGCTGTGAAGCGAGGGCACATCATTTCGGCTAAGATAGATATAGATAGTAAGGTGACAGATTACACAGACTTCGATGTTGCCATAGATTTCAGCACTCCAGATTCGGCTTTTCAGAATATTAGTAGTTGTTTTGAAAATGGCATCCCGGTGATTGCGGGAACAACTGGCTGGTTAGAAAAATATGACGAAGCAGTCAAATTATGTGAAGAAAAAAATTCCGGCTTTATTTATGCATCAAATTTCAGCCTGGGTGTAAACATTTTTTTCGAATTAAATGAGCAGCTGGCAGCAATGATGAAAAATTTAGATCAGTACGCTGTTTCTATGGAAGAAATTCATCATACACAAAAATTAGATGCACCAAGTGGTACGGCTATCTCATTGGCAGAAGGTATTATTGACCATACCCGCTATAATAATTGGGTACTCGAAGAGCAAATACCTAACAAGATTCCTATCAGCGCTAAAAGGGAAGGTAATGTACCGGGAACCCATACCGTATCTTATAAGAGTAATGTAGACACAATCAGCATACAGCATAAAGCACATAACAGAGAAGGCTTTGCTTTAGGGGCTGTAATTGCTGCAGAATGGATATTAGGAAAAACCGGTGTTTTTAGCATGAAAGATGTGTTAAACCTGGGTTAATAAATGTAACAAAACACCTTTTAAGGCGTATTGTTATCATAAGAACCGATGTGATCCTTAAGATAAACCTTAAAGATCATTCTAAATACTACGACAGAAATGAATAGTACACAGTGGATCATTTTTATTTTAATTGTGCAGGCTATCCACTTTTTGGGTACCTGGAAGCTATATATAAAAGCCGGCAGAAAAGCCTGGGAAGCTGCCATACCCGTTTATAATGCCATTGTCTTAATGCAAATTATCAAAAGACCAAAGTGGTGGGTAATCTTACTGTTTATTCCAATTATTAATCTGCTGATGTTCCCTGTCATTTGGGTAGAGACCATTCGGAGTTTTGGCCGTAATAAGTTATTGGAAACCTGGCTGGTAATTCTTTCGCTTGGTTTTTATATCTATTATGTAAATTATGCTTTGGATGTCAGTTACGCAGAAGACCGAAGTCTGCATCCAAGAAGCGGCCTGGGCGAATGGGTAAGCTCTATAGTTTTTGCAGTAGTGGCGGCAACTCTTGTTCACACTTATTTTATTCAACCCTATGTAATCCCTACCGGTTCGCTAGAGAGAACACTGAGGGTGGGCGACTTACTTTTTGTCAGTAAATTTCATTACGGAGCACGTGTACCAATGACGACAATTGCTGCTCCGATGGTACATGATACACTGCCAATTCTCAGATCAAGATCGTACGTAGCTGATGTAAACCAGGATACTTATAAGACCTCAATATGGAATAAACTACAGCTTCCCTATATGAGAATTCCAGGCTTCCAGAAAGTAAAAAAGAACGACATTGTAGTTTTTAGTTGGCCGGCAGACACGGTGCATCAATTCTTTAAAAGCGAAAGGGGCATTAGAAAACCCATAGATAAGAAATCAAATTACGTTAAACGTTGTGTAGGGGTACCCGGAGATTCACTTGAAGTTCGGGATGGCTATGTCTTTATAAATGGAAAACAATTACGGTTATCGGACCGGGCGAAACCTCAGTATGAATACCGGGTATATGCACAAAAAGGAGTTTCTTCCAGACTGCTTCGCGAACTGGGGGTAGATGAATTTAACAGATACTACATAGCATCCAACATTAATCAGAGTCAGGCCAATGCCATTAGTAAATATGCCATAAATTATGACAGAACTCCACAGGGAGAGGTTGTAATATTTACAAAATCAGGGGGAATCCCAACAAATGTAATTCGCCAGGCCGGACTCTCATTGAGAGAGTTAACAGACCGGCAAAGGGTAGTAACACTAACTCAAGAAATGGCCGGCAAGTTAAAGAGCAATAATACCATTGATTCCCTGGTTAGAATCATTGCGCCAGCAGGGAAACCTGGTCCAAACATTTTCCCTCAAAACCCTGCATATCCCTGGAATAATGATAATTTTGGTCCCATTTATATTCCCGCAAAAGGAGACAGAGTAACACTTAACCCACAAACACTGTCACTTTACAAAAAAATTATCCGCGATTACGAAGGTAATACCGTGAGCGTTTCCGGAAATCAGGTGAACCTTAACGGAAAGGCAGTTGATTCTTATACCTTTAAACAGGACTATTATTGGATGATGGGAGACAACAGACACCATTCAGAAGACAGCAGGGCCTGGGGCTACGTGCCCGACAACCATATAGTTGGGAAACCTATTTTTATATGGTTGAGCTTTGATAATTTCAATGACGGCCTCAGCAGTTGGAGGCCCAGATGGGATAGGATATTTACCACTGTAGGCGGTGACGGGGAACCCAGATCGTATTTTAAACATTTTCTGATCCTGCTTGCCGTGTATTTTGTAGGGGACTATATATGGAAAAAGAGGAAGAAAAAAGCAAAAAGTTAAATTGAAATTTGTCAAAATATCTTATAATGACAAACAGAAATTACAGCAATTTATACCGATGTTTTACTTACTTATAAAATACCAGAATAGCTATTTAGACAACTAATCAAATTAAGACATCCACCTTGAAATTTCTCCTCCACCCTACTTATTTTCCTGGTATTGTACATTTCGCATTGCTGGCACAACATAAAATTTGCTGGGAAATCAAGGATAACTATCAAAAGCAGACTTATAGAAACCGTTGCTATATCTGTACGGATCAGGGTAAACATATGCTTTCTATTCCCATTAAGCATGTTGGAGGAGAACAGGGAAGACAGCTTTATAAAGATGTGTTGCTAGATAATTCATATCAATGGCAAAGACAGCATTGGAGAACATTACAAACCGCCTACAGAACGTCTCCGTATTTTGAGTATTACGAAGAAGACCTGCAACCACTTTTTGAAAATAAATTTGAACTTCTGATGAATTTCAATTTTGAAACAATTGAGGTATTATGCAAATGCCTGCAAATAGAAATGCCAGAAGAAAAAAGTATTTCTTACCAACCAATTCCACCAGATCACAACGATGCGAGATATCTTGTAAATGCTAAAAAAGAATTACCGGTATCACAAAAGCAGTATGTTCAGGTTTTTGGAGAACGACACGGTTTTATTTCGAACCTTAGTGTACTCGATTTACTTTTTAATGAGGGTACCTCCGCCCCTGCCTATCTTGAATCACTCGATTTAAATTTCACCAATGCTTAGATTTCTGCTGCATTATGGTATACATTTTTTGCTGCCCTTTGTAATTGCCTTTCTTTTTTTTAAAAAAAACAGGGTACATATCATCATGATTTTCCTTGGGGCCATTCTGATTGATGCAGATCACCTGTTGACCACACCTATTTTTGATAGTAACCGCTGTAGTATCAATTTTCATTTTTTACACTCGTATTGGGCAATTGCTTTTTATTTTGCTCTAACTATTTTTAAGCGCAGTAGAATTTATGGCCTGGCGCTTTTACTTCATATTTTAGCAGATTCAATCGACTGTTACATGATGTTTCAACCTAATTGAAGCCATTATAGGTAAATGATCAGAAAGTTTTAGATCGAAATTTTTATGGGTCATTACCTCAAAAGAGGGATCTACCAAAATAAAATCAATCCTTACCGGAAAATATTTGAAATTATGTGTTCTGCCATAGGCCGATCCTTCTTCCTGAAAAGTATCTGTTAAGTCCCCTTTAATAATTTTGTACACATTGGAGAACTGGGTATTATTGAGGTCCCCCATGACCAAATGCTTATGAGGGGTAGATTTTGAATGTATACTCAGCAGCTGCGCCTGCTGCCGCTGTTTTCTGAATGAAATTGCTATTCGCTCTATAAATTTTCCCGAATATTCATTTGAAAGTTCGGCTTTTTTCACATCTAACTTAAGCGACTCCAAATGCAAATTATAAATGCGCAGTGTATCTTGTTTATAATGAATATCTGCATAAATAGCATTGTTACCAGTTTTGGGAAAATCTAATGAGCCCTTATCCACAATAGGGTATTTAGAAAATATAGCTTGCACCACATGGTGCTCCTTTTCCGGGAAGATATAATTCATATAGCGGTAAGGGTATTGTGAAAATTCCTTATATCTGCTGCGCTGAAATTCCTGGAAACAAACTATATCAGGATTTTGCTCCGTTACAAAAGCTATTATATCATCAGCTATTTCGGGCTTATCAATCCAGTCGTACTTATTAAAGGCTCGGGTATTAAAACTCATTACACTCAGATCTTCTAAATCGATCGCATTTTGAGTAAAATCAAATTTAAAAAAGAATCCAAATACCATAAAAGCAATGAGAAGTGCAATAGCAGGAATCATTAGAACCAGCTTTTTGATAATGATCCAATACATTAGAAAAATCAAATTAACAATAACCAGTATAGGAACTCCTAAATTTAGAAGATGTAAAAATGGCAGACTGTCCAAAGGATAATAAAATAGCAAACACGATATCAAAAGTAAAAACACAGGCACGCAATTTACCCAAAACAATAATCTGTTAATACCGGATAGTCTGCCCACTTATTAATCTTCTTTACCTGCTTTAAATAGAAAATCTTTCTCGGTCTTGGATAAACTTTCGTAACCAGATTTGCTAATCTTATCCAGAATTGCATCTATTTTCCGCTGTCGGGCAGCTTTGTCATAATTTACCTTGGATTTTTCTGATGCCTTTTTCTTGCGATGAACAGTTTTTAACGGACTTCTTTTTTCTTTCTTTTTAAAAAGATCCCCTAAGGACCCCAGAAATCGACCAAACCCAGCACCAATATCCCTGCCGCGAAGTAATTGCCTGGCATAAACATAACCTAAAATGGCACCTCCCAAATGTGCAAGATGTCCTCCGCTATTTCCGCTCGGAATTTGAATGAGGTCAACTATTACGAAGAACGCACCTATATACCATAGTTTTAAATTGAAAAAGAATAACCGCACTTCCTGGTTTGGGATATAGGCACAAATAAATATGAGTACTGCGGTTACCCCTGCTGAAGCACCTATCAGAGCCGCTTTAAAACCTATAAACGCCGGAAAAATGTTGTAGCTGAGAAGAAATAACAATCCCCCCATTATGACCCCGAGGAAATACACATTAATAAATTTCCCAGGCCCGAAGAGATTGAGAAAAATACGGCCAGAAAAATACAACATTACCATATTCCAGAACAGGTGCCAAAGGTCCCCATGAAAAAATGAATAGGTTACCAATGACCAGGGCTGTGAGAGAAAGTCAAAAAAGTCCTTGGGAAGCTCAAACCATTGTACTAAACTGTTAGAACTAAGTTGAAACAGAAATGGGAGCAGCGCATTGATTATATAAACCAGTACATTAACGGCTATGAGCTTTTCAGCGATACCCAGTCTTGCAAATTGATATTTCAGATTCCCTGTACTCATATGGTCAATCCTCTACCTTTTTGATAATTGTTAATTGTTAATTCCACCTGTTTTTATTAAACTGGTTTTTCTTCCAGTACCACATCATGATAAACCCAAACAATGCGCCTCCGACATGTGCAAAATGGGCGATTCCGCCACCAAAAATAGAGTAGCCGGTGACCCCCGAAAACAAATCTAAAGCAATTAAAACAGGAATAAAATATTTAGCCTTGATCGGTACCGGCAAGAAGATAAGAAACAATTCACTATTCGGATAAGACATTCCAAATGCTACTAATATTCCATAGATGGCACCGGAAGCCCCTACAGCCGGAGTTTTTAATGTGGCATGTGCATTAAACAGGGCTTCAAAATTACCCAATAATATTTGTGGGTCTATACTTCTTGTGCTCAGCACTTTGCTAGCATTATTATAAAAAAGCTCACCAATCATCTGATTCCCAGACCGGCTATTGACATTCAGCATTTCATAATAAAGGTCTTTAGGTATGGCCTCGTTGAGCGCTTCGTAACCCTGTTGCACATAATAGTAATTTACTCCGGAATGGATAAGTGCGGCCCCAAGGCCGGCAGAGAAATAGAAGAAAAGAAATTTATTCTTTCCCCACATCCGCTCCAGAGGGGTGCCGAAAGCCCATAATGCATACATATTAAAAAGGATATGCATAAATCCCCCGTGCATAAACATATGCGATAGTATCTGCCAAATCTGAAAATTGTCATTCTCCGGGAACCACAATGCAAACCATTGTACCATTTGCTCACCATAGAGATTGCTCGCCACAAAAAATAGTATATTAATTATCAGCAGGTGCTTAATACCCTCAGTTAGTCTACCCATTTACATGAATTTTTTATCAATATCGTTTTCGGCGATTGTATTATATGTTGGTTTATTAAACGGACTTACCCCTGGCTCCTTACAACCAAAGAGATCGTTAAGGAGTGCGAGCTGCGAATTACTATCCAGTATATCCCCTGTTTTCACTGCCAGAGACTTGCACAAGGCTTTGGCAAGCACATCGGATTGGGAAAAACTGTCTTCCGGAACTTCTTGCTGGTAATCTGAAATCAACTGATCCAGAACACTGTTCACTTCATTTTCAGGTATCAAGACAGGTACAGCTGTAATTGACAATTGATCCTTTCCCGGGTTTTCAAATACAAACCCCAGACATCTCAGGTCTTCCAAAATCTCACTAAGAATGGTCATATCAGATTTTGAAAAAGAAAGTGAAAGTGGAAACAGTAACTGTTGGCTTATGGTCTCTTTAGCGGTAATTGTCCTCAGGAACTTTTCGTACAATACCCTTTGGTGCGCACGGCTCTGATGTATGACAAGAAGACCAGACTTAATGGTACTGATAATGTATTTACGCCTTAGCTGTAAAGTGGTTACTGCAGTTTCTTCGGCTTCCTTTAACCCCTCAAAGATAGAGCTGGTGATGGTTTCCGATTCAAAACTCGTACTACTGAAAGCTTCCTCACTCTTAGTGGCAGCACCCAATCCCTTATATAATTCTTCCCATCCTTTTACTGGTTTTTTCTGAAATCCCTGAGTTGCTAACTGAGCAGCAGTTGTTTTAAAAGGGTTAAAGCGAGCATCAACAGCTACTTTTGGAGCCGCTGCATTCAGATTCTTATACGCATATGGAGTTTCAAGGTTTTGATCCTTATCAAAATCAAGAACAGGCGCAATATTAAACTGTCCGAGGCTATGTTTAATGGTAGACCTAAGAATAGCATAAATGGTCTGTTCATCATCAAACTTAATCTCTGTCTTTGTAGGGTGAATATTGATGTCGATTGAAGAGGGGTCTACTTCCAGATACAAGAAATAGCCTGGATGAGTGTCTTGTTTTATAATACCTTCAAAAGCATTTACTACTGCGTGATAAAGATAAGGGCTCTTAATGAACCTGTTGTTTACAAAAAAGAATTGCTCGCCCCGGCTTTTCTTGGCAAATTCAGGTTTGCAAATAAACCCACTGACCTTAACAACCTGCGTTTCTTCGGACACGGGAACTAATTTTTCAATAGATCTGCTTCCAAAAATGTTTACAATTCGCTTTCTGTAAGTGGCTGAGGTTAAATTAAAAAGTTCACTCCCATTGTTATAAAAGTGGAAAGATACCTTTGGATGTGCAAGCGCAACTCTGTGAAATTCATCAGTGATATGACGCAGCTCTACCTGATTTGATTTGAGAAAATTTCTTCGGGCGGGAATATTGAAGAATAGATTTTTGACGGCGACGGAAGTACCTTTTGGCGTGGCAACTACATCCTGGGAAATAATTTTGCTGCCTTCAATTTTTATGGCCGTCCCTAACTCATCTGACGCCTGGCGACTTTGCATCTCTACATGGGCAATAGCCGCTATAGAAGCAAGTGCTTCCCCTCGAAATCCCTTTGTATTCAGCTGAAAAAGGTCCTGAGCGCTTTTTATTTTAGAAGTAGCATGGCGTTCAAAGGACAGTCTGGAGTCTGTAGCACTCATTCCTATTCCATCATCAACAACCTGGATAAGGGTTTTACCACTTTCTTTAATTATTAACTTAACCGAAGTAGCCCCTGCATCTATCGCATTCTCTAACAGTTCTTTTACTACAGAAGCTGGCCTTTGCACAACTTCTCCGGCAGCGATCTGATTAGCCACATGATCTGGCAAGAGTTGAATAATATCCGCCATCAGTTTTTATAGAATATTGATAGATCAAAATCGATTATGTAAAGGAAAATAAGTACAAGGACAGCAATTATTATCAACATTCTGATTTTTACATTGCGATCACTTTCACGTTTCATATCGGCCATGGCATTCCTGAACTTCCCTTTTATACCTCCGGGACTATTTAATGTAGTTCTGTATTTATCCAGTTTGTGCTCTATTTTATAGGGATTGCCCTCTCCTTTGTCATCGTAATAACGAGGAGAATAATTGTACTTTTTGTTCTTTCGCAGTCTTGTGAATTTTCCCATGATCCTAGTCTTTCAAAGTTACTTAAAATCAAAAAAAGTGCCGAAGTATCCGTGCCAAAAAATGTTAACATTTTTGAACAGAAATTTTCTGCCCAATATATATTACTATTCATCTACAAAATACAGTATAAAAAACGCTGTAAATTGGGGTAGAAAACAGTACTAAAAAAGAAAGAAAAGGATTTCTAACAATATGGTTGGTCAGACGTGTAATCGATAGGGTTAACAATTATTCACTAACTAGTACAACCTACGATTTACTGCTTATTGCTAATTGATCAGCAGCCGCATCATCTCGCAGCCTTTTATGATCATCCACTGGATAATCAAAAAAGATCTCGTGTTTACTGCTTACTGCTCACTGCCTACTGTTCAAAGGCTGGCCATCTTAATTGCGGCGATTGCAGCTTCACTACCTTTATTTCCGTGTTTGCCGCCACTACGAGCCCTGGCCTGGGCCAAATTATCGTCTGTTAGCACACAAAAAATTACAGGTATATCAAATTTGACATTCAGGTCTTTTATCCCCTGAGTGGCTGCACTGCAAACAAAATGAAAATGTTCAGTTTCTCCGCGGATAACACTGCCGATTGCGATAACAGCATCGGGTTTTTCGTCTTTCAACAGTTTCTTACACCCATAAACCAGTTCAAAACTACCGGGAACATTCCATCTTATAATATTACTTTCTGCAGTTCCACAATCGATTAAGGCAGCTTTTGCACCTTTAAAGAGCCCTTCGGTAATTTCAGGATTCCATTCAGAAACAACAATCCCAAACCGAAGGTCCTTCGCGTTTGGGATTGATGCCTTGTCATATTCTGACAAATTTTTATTTTCCGTAGCCATTATTAAGACCCGTTTTTAGCCATACCTATAAATGCATCTATTGATGTCGCTTCTTTTGAAGTAGAAAAATCGGACTTTACACGTTCAAAATATTGGAGTGCTTTTTCCTTCTGATTCAGTTCCAGAGAAGTAACTCCGGCTTTGTAAAGAAATCTGGGAGTAGTATAATTATTTTCATTGTGGGTAATCGCCTTCTCATAGTAGGAGAGGGCATCTTCGGCCTGCCCCAGTTGCATAAAAGCATCGCCAATTCCTCCCAATGCCAATGGACCTAACATCGCATCACTTGATGAAAAACTTTCTAAATACCGAATAGCATCATCGTATTGCTGCATGTGTAAATAGGACATACCTGCATAGTAATTTCCAAGATTGGCTGCCGGCGTTCCCTTGTATTCGTCAATAATATCAAGAAAACCGTATTTACCTTCTGCGCCATTTAATGCCAAATTGTACAAAGAGTCTTTTTCAGTTGTACTATTGAGCGCCTGATCGAAATACTGCTGCGGATAGAATAATTCGTTAGCTGCACTGGCCGACTTAGGTTTAAGAATAAATTGATTGTACGCCAGGTATCCAAGAACCGCAACGGCGATTACTCCAATGATGCCTAAAATATAATTTTGATTCCGGGCTACCCATTGTTCAGACCTGGAAGCACCTTCATCCAAAGTGCTAAAAACCTCTGCTGTTGTACTATTCTGCTCATTCTGCGCTCTTTCCTCAGCTTTGTTTTTAGGTTTGAAACCCCTCTTCTTATATGTTGCCATTATAATTTTTATTGGTGGCGCAAAAATAAAGTTTTTAAACAAAACCCAAGCTGTATTTATTCGTTATTTTTCGATAATTTGCACACCCCTTAGCCATCATAAAATTCACATTTCCATGTTTTTAAAGAATTTGTCCCTGATCAACTATAAGAATTTTGAGTCGAGCAATTTCGATTTCGACTCCAAAATTAATTGCTTTGTTGGGGATAATGGTGTGGGAAAGACCAACGCACTCGACGCTATTTACCATCTTGCTTTTGGGAAAAGTTACTTTAACCCCTTGTCTTCCCAAAATATCAAACACGGGGAAGATTTTTTTGTAATTGACGGACAATTCGAAAAAAAAAGTCGGACAGAGAAAATAGTATGCAGCCTTAAGCGCGGTATGAAAAAAACCATCAAGCGCAATGGCAAACTCTACGATAAACTTTCTGAACATATCGGGCTATTGCCCCTGGTGATCATCTCTCCTTCAGACAGAGACCTAATTATAGAGGGAAGTGATACGAGACGTAAATTTATGGACGGCGTAATCAGCCAGTCCAACCCAAAATACCTGCAATCCTTAATAAAGTATAATAAGATATTAGCACAAAGAAATTCTTTGCTCAAATACTTTGCGGCCAACCAGACTTATAATGAGGCCAACATATCCGTGTACAATGAACAATTGGTAAGCTTTGGGAAATATATTCACGAGAAACGCACAGAATTCATTGATTTGTTTATTCCCTTATTCAAAGAGCAATACATTAGTATCTCTGGCGGACAGGAAAAGGTAAATCTTGAATACCAAAGTCCGTTATTCAAAGGAGATTTCCTTAAACTTTTGACAAATTCCATTGATAGAGACAGGGCGCTGCAGTATACCAGTACCGGGATTCACAAAGACGACCTCATTTTTGAGATTGAGGGACATCCTATTAAAAAATTTGGAAGTCAGGGACAGCAAAAATCCTTTCTTATCGCCCTGAAATTTGCACAATTTTACCTAATTAAGGAACAGGCTAAAACGATGCCTATTTTGCTTTTGGACGATATCTTTGATAAACTCGATGAAAATAGGGTCTCCCATATTATCAAATTAGTGGATGATGAAAATTTTGGTCAGATCTTTATCAGTGATACTCATGGAGAACGTACGGAAAATGCAGTTAAGTCTATTCATCAATCTTATAAAATTTTCAAGCTGTAATACAATGAGGCCACTGCTTCTTTTAATACTATTTTTACTTACGGCCTGCGCTGATAAGATCACAAGTTCAGAGCTGCATCATTTGAATGGTTACTGGGAGATTGAGAAGGTAGTCTTCCCGGAAGGACAGACCAAGGAGTACAATTTAAATACTACTATTGATTTTATTACCCTGGAGCAAAATAAGGGCTACAGGAAAAAAGTGCAACCCAGATTAGATGGTACTTATATCACCTCAGATGATGCGGCAACTTTCAGACTTATCATTGATAATGGATCATATAAACTTCATTACAGTAACGACCTTAGCGATTGGGAAGAACAGATTCTCGAGATTTCCGCTGATAAATTAACAGTTGTAAGTGAGGAAAATATTCGGTATTATTATAAGAGACACCGACCCATAGCTGCAGAAAAATGATAAAACGCAACAAAAATAATTTATCTCTGGGCGAAGCGCTGAATGAATTTATTTCAGCAAACCGGCTGCAGGGTGGAATAGATAAGGTAAAAGTAAAAGAAGCCTGGATAAAATTGATGGGGAATGGAGTAAATAACTATACCACAGCCGTTGATCTCAAGAATGAAACTTTGTATGTTTCACTTTCCTCTTCTGTCTTGCGGGAGGAATTAAGTCACGGTCGTTCCAAGATAATTGCAATGCTTAATGAAGAACTGGGGAAAGAGTTGGTAAAACAACTTGTCCTAAGATAAAAGAGGTTAGCTCAATTATATTGAACCAACCTCTTTATAGTATTTTAACTTCTGATTAGTATATCTCCCTTCCCGCAAAATGAAATGCTCCTTCAATAGCAGCATTTTCATCACTATCCGAGCCATGTACGGCATTCTCACCAATATCCCTGGCAAATAATTTTCTAATGGTCCCTTCTGCCGCTTCAGCCGGATTGGTAGCCCCAATCAAGGCTCTGAAATCCTCAACTGCATTCTCCTTTTCTAAAATAGCTGACACTATAGGGCCCCTGGTCATAAAGTCTACCAATTCGCCATAAAATGGGCGCTCCTTGTGAATTGCGTAAAACTCCTGAGCATCCCGTCTGCTCATTTGGGTATATTTCATGGCTATGATTTTAAACCCGGCCGAAACAATTTTATCTAAAATAGCTCCGATATGGCCATTTTCCACGGCGTCGGGTTTAATCATTGTAAACGTTCTGTTAGTTGTCATTAGGTAAAAATTTTGGGCAAAAATACACTTTATTAAAGCAACCCACAACAATAAACCAATTTGTAGTGTGGACCTTTTATTTTGTAATTCCGGAAACAAGTTCTTATTTAAACTTGTCCGCCATACAAGCTAAAATGGTCACTTGTATTTTTGATGCAGGCCTCCTAAAACTTCTCCTTTATCTCCTATCATTTGAAACATAGCTTCCCCGGATTGAAGGTTTAAGGTCACCAATCCAAAACTCTCTCTGGCCACCACATCCCCTACCCTGTAAGGATTGTCCTCTCCCGAAAAATTGGAATAAGCATGTGTTAATCCACTGCTGGTAAAATCTATTAACGGGTAGCTGCAACCTTCCGGAGTTGTCCTTGAAAACTCCGATATATGCCGGTCTCCTGAGAGAATCATTACCCCTTTGGCCCCCGAACTACCTATTATTTTATTTAGTTTCTCTACTTCCCACGGGAAATTGGCCCAGGCTTCAAAGCCATGTCTATTGGAAAGGAATTGAATACTACTGACAATCAGGTTAAATTCGGCCCCAGAATTGTTGAGCTGCGCTGTCAGCCATGCCCATTGCGTTTCACCAAGAATGGTGCCTGCTTTGGAAGCATTCGGTCTGTATTTCTTCTCCGAAAGCGTATCTTTTGTAAGGGAAGTCCTGAAAAATCTCGTATCCAATACAATGACCCTGATACTATAATCACCCACTTTATAGTCGTGTGAAGCATAAACGCCCTCCCTGCTTCTTCTTGGGTGCTCTGAATCGACCTCAAGAAAATCTAAAAATACCTGTTGACTTTCATTTTTAACCGGGAAATCGCTACCTCCATCATTCAGGCCATAATCGTGGTCATCCCAGGTACCGATGACATTAGCCTTTTTTCTAAGTTTTCTATATCCTTTTACCTCTTTAAGCGCGTCGTATTTGGCCCGGATCTTTGAAATATCTTCTGTATCTGCATATACGATATCGCCCCCCCATATCCACACATCGGGCTTTTGTGCGGAAATGTCATCCCAAAGTAAATTGTCAATAGAAAGCTTATTGCAGGAACCAAAAGCGACTGTAAACTTAGTTTCCGAACCGCTTTGGGTGGTATTGTCCTTTGCACTTTTGCAGGAAGTAATCAACAGGAAAAATAATAAAAATAAAGCTGAATTGTTCATTGTCAAATGCTCGATTCTTATGTAAAAATAGCCTTTTGTGATTAAAGTCTATATTATATTATTGTATCTTTGCGCGCATGAATTCAGAGGATGTAAAGGCAGTTGAGCGACTTTTATCTGAAAGACAGAAAATTGTCATCGTGCCACACAAAAATCCGGACGGGGATGCCATTGGATCTACTCTTGGTCTCTGCCATTACCTTAACAATCTTGGGCACGATGCCGTCGTAATCAGCCCTAACGATTATCCCAGATTCCTGAAATGGATGCCTGGAAACGAGGCTGTTGTTAACTTTGAGAAAGACAATTCGCTGGCTGTAGACCTCATCGCCCAGGCGGCAATAATTTTTACATTAGATTTTAATCATCTGAGTCGAATAGGGCAAATGCAAGAGAGTCTGCAAGAGGCCGCGGCAGATTTCATAATGATAGACCATCATCAGTCGCCAGCAGATTACGCATCCATTACCTATTCGGATGTCAGTATGAGTTCTACCTGCGAGATGGTATATAACTTTATAGTGGCACTCGGCGGGGGTCAGGAGATTACAGTTGATATAGCAAATTGCCTCTATACCGGGATCATGACAGATACTGGTTCTTTCAAATTTTCATCAACCACTTCCAGAACGCATCAGGTTATTGCAGAACTCATTGATAAAGGTGTTGACAATGCGCTTGTACACCATCGGATATTTGATACCAATAGTGCTGACCGGGTAAGACTCTTAGGTTGTGCACTGGGGAATATGGTGCTTCTCAGCGAATATAACACGGCTTATATTACACTTAGTCAGGAAGAATTGGATGCCCATAATTATAAAAAAGGGGATACTGAAGGTTTTGTGAATTATGGTTTAACAGTGGAATGCATCAAATTCGCAGTCATTTTTATAGAAAACAAAGAAGAAGGTATAATTAAGATCTCTTTCCGGTCTTTTGGTGACTTCTCTGTAAACGCCTTTGCAAGAAGTCACTTTGATGGTGGAGGGCATATCAACGCTGCCGGAGGTAAGAGCGAAATCTCCATGGAGGAAACAACAGAAAGATTTAAAGATTTGCTCAAACAATACAAAGATCAGCTAACCACATGAAGAAAATTTGTCTCCTGTTATTTTGCCTGGGAATTCTGGCATGTCAGGGCCCTGAACCCAGACGGCCGGTTAAGGTTAAAACCGGCAGTTTTATGAAGGAATCTGCGGAACGCAGCAGGCAGTTACTTGCCCAGGAAGAACAGCTTATACAATCCATAATTTCCATTGATTCCTCAAACACTTATTTTAATTCTACATCAGGATCATGGTATTACTATAATGTTAAAGTTGAAGGCGTATCTCCTACCCCAAAACCGGATGATTTGGTTACCATGAACTATAATGTAATGAGTTTTAATGAAGACATAATATACAGTTCCGAAGAAATTGGAATAATAAAGTATAAAGTCGATAAACAGGAGTTATTTCCGGGATTGAGGAATGCAGTAAAACTTCTAAAAGAAGGAGAAACTGCTACCTTTCTTTTTCCTTCTTCCAGGGCGTATGGTTATCACGGCGACAATAAGAAAATAGGAACAAACGTTCCTGTTAAATCAACAATCTCAATATTAAAAATAGAACGAGTACAAGATAGCATTCAAAATTAAACAGATTAAAATGAAAAAAAGATATGTTGTATTGCTGGCGATTTTAGTCCTGGCGGTAAGTTGTAAATCGAGTAAATATACCGATCTGGGAGATGGGATCTTCGCTGATATACAAACTAATAAAGGCGATATACTGGTAAAGCTCGAACAGGATAAAACCCCGGTAACCGTAGCCAACTTTGTTTCGCTGGCCGAGGGGACCAATCCGTTTGTAAGTGAGAAATACAAGAAACGTAAATACTATGACGGAATCATATTTCACAGGGTAATGAAAGATTTTATGATTCAGGGGGGTGACCCGGATGGAGTAGGAACTGGAAACCCTGGCTATAAATTTAAGGACGAATTCCACGACTCATTAAGTCATACGAAAAAAGGGATTCTTTCAATGGCAAACAGCGGACCCAAAACCAATGGAAGTCAATTTTTTATTACACATAAGGCTACTCCCTGGCTCGATGGTATACACACGGTATTCGGGGAAGTCATTGTAGGAATAGAAGTGGTAGACTCTATTGCTAATGTTGCCACCTATAAAGAACCCAACAGAAAGGACAAGCCTGTTAGCGAGGTGAAGATGAACAAGGTAGAGATTATCCGCAATGGAAAAGAGGCCAGAAAGTTTGATGCGGTTCAGGTTCTGACCGACTATTTTGCTGAGGAAAAAGCAACGATAGCAGCTTTCGCTAAAATGAAATCCGATTTTGCGTCTGAAGTCACTGCCCAAAAAGAACAGGCAGCAACATTACCTTCAGGATTAAAAATACTCACTATCACCGAAGGGACCGGTGAAAAACCTGCACTTGGCCAAAAGGCACTGGTAAATTATGCCGGTTACCTGGCAGACGGAACACTCTTCGACAGTAACTATGAAGATGTCGCTATAAAATATAATATGTTCGATCTAAAGAGAAAACAAGGAGGTGGATATGATCCCGTTCCCATGGTATTCAGCACGGAAGCTCGACTTATTGCCGGATTTAAGGAAGGCTTGTTAAGCATGAAAGTTGGGGATAAGATCAGGGTATTTATTCCTCCCCATCTGGGTTACGGAGCCCAGGGTTATGGACCCATACCTGCAAATGCCGATCTCGTTTTTGATTTGGAAATAATGGGCATTGGTGAATAACGGACTGGCTGTATCATTCCACTGACTGTTCTAAAATAGGTTTATTTTATGCAACCCGGGTATATAAATGTAATGAGCCAGAATTAAGGGGTATTCTGTAATATCGCACATAAGAACTTCCAGAATTTAGCCACTGAGGATATGCTGACTCGCTCGTCTGGTGAATGTGCCCCTCTGATTGTTGGCCCAAAACTAATCATTTCTGTTTCCGGATAATTCTGCCCCAGAATTCCACATTCCAAACCGGCATGACAGGCCATAACATGGGGCTTTTCAGCGAATAAATTTTCATAATTAGACTGTACTATGCCGAGTATTTCCGAGCCTGGCTTAGGTTCCCAACCCGGGTAATCACCTGAAAATTTAACCTCAAAGCCTGCCAGTTCAAAGGCAGATCGAAGCGAATTTGCCAGATCTGTTTTGGCAGAGTTCACCGATGAGCGGGTTAAGCAGCCAATTTTAATTTCTCCGTTATGAACGGCTACCCTGGCAATATTGTTTGAGGTCTCAACCAGATCCGGAATAGCGGAACTCATTGCATAAACACCGTTATGTGCCGCATAAATACTCTGCAATATCCCCCCTATTACGCTTTTCTCAATTACAGATAAATGTGCAGCAGAAGTTTTGAGTTCAATATTTAAATCGGGCTCGGTAATGCCGAGTTCACTTTTTATGGTATTTGCCATCTCCAGGAAAGCCACCTGATATTTGTCGACCTCTGCATCTCTGATCAATATATTTGAAGTGCTTTCTCTTGGAATAGCATTTCGTAGGCCTCCGCCCTCAATTTCTGAAATTTCAGCACCGAAAGAGAAAACCGCCTGGTAAAGCAATCTGTTCATTATTTTGTTGGCATTCCCCAGGCCTTTATGAATATCCATTCCACTATGGCCGCCCTGCAGGCCGTTTACAACCAAATTAAACGAGGTATAACCCTGAGGGGAAGGCAGCGTTTTATAAACACCCATAGCAGTTACATCCAATCCTCCGGCACAGCCGATCGCTATTTCGTTATCCTCTTCCGTATCGAGGTTTAACAGATATTTACCTTCCAATAGTCCGCCCTGGAGACCCATGGCTCCGGTCATTCCGGTTTCCTCATCAATAGTAAAAAGAGCCTCTAAAGGTGGGTGAGAGATATCACTGCTCTCCAATAACGCCATTATGGTCGCCACCCCCAAACCATTATCCGCACCAAGGGTGGTGCCTCTTGCTTTTACCCAATCCCCATCAACATACATTTGTATACCCTCTGTTTCAAAATCAAATTGGGTATCTGCATTTTTCTGATGTACCATATCCAGATGAGATTGAAGAATTATGGTTTTTCGATTTGCCATATCCGGGGTTCCCGGTTTTTTGATTATCACGTTACCCACATCATCCTTAGATGTTTCCAAACCCAGTGATGTACCAAAATTGATCATAAATTGAATTACCTGCTCTTCTTTTTTCGAAGGTCTTGGTACAGCGTTCAGATCAGCGAATTTATTCCAAACTGCCCCGGGTGCTAATTGTCTTACTTCCTGATTCATATTTAAGATTATGTCCGCAAAAATACATTATGAAAAAGAACCCTGCGAATATTTGGCTAATTTTGATCCAATGGAAAATCGACTAAAAAATGGGATTGCCTTATCATTAATCCCTCAAATCATCCTGGTAAAATGGCTGGGGAGCTATCCCGAAATTATTGAAAAGTATTACAGTCAGGGGATATATCCACTGCTGTCCGGATTTTTCAGGACATTTTTTGGATGGGTTCCATTTTCTATAGGGGACATTATATATATCTGCCTTGGCCTTCTGGCCATCAAATATATTTGGACTAAAAGGAAATACATTGTCAATAAACCCCTGAATTTCTTTAGAAATGCCGTCGTTGTACTCGCTGTTGCCTATTTTACCTTTCATCTTTTATGGGGGTTTAACTATTACAGGCAGCCCATTTCCGAGGCGCTGTCACTAGCTGAAAACAAACAGCATACGGCTCTTGTTATGTTTACCGAAAAACTCATTGTTGCCACCAATACCCAACAATTGAAAATAAACAAAGACAGTACAAAAAGAGTTCAAATACCTTATTCCAAAAAAGAAATATTCAACAAAACCCTTCAGGGATATTCAGATTTAAAAAAAGAATATCCGGAATTAGACTATTTAAAACCAAGTCTCAAGACTTCATTGTTTAGTACCCTCTTAACGTATATGGGATATGGCGGCTACTTAAATCCCTTCACCAACGAGGCCCAGGTAAATGGTAAAATTCCCATAATCAGATTACCGGTGGTCGCCGGACATGAAATAGGGCATCAGCTGGGATATTCCGCTGAAAATGAAACCAATTTTATAGGTTATCTGGTTACTCTGAAAAACAGCGACCCATACTTTCAGTATGCAGCATTGTCCTACGGCCTAAGTTATTGTTTGAATGAGATAAAAAGGAAGGATGAGGCAAAGTTTAAAGTCCTTTATGCCAAAGTAAACAATGGAGTTAAGGACAACTACAAAGAAATTACGGCCTTCTGGGAGGCCTATAAAAATCCTATGGAGCCCGTTTTTAAATCGGTCTTCAGTACTTTTTTAAAAGCCAATAATCAGAAGAAAGGAATAGATAGCTACAATCTCGTTGTATCTCTTTTAGTGGCTTATCACCAGCAACACCCATTAGATGATTAACGCTGATAAACAACTTTTCCGTTAACGAAATCTTTACTTAGATCCAATTTGGAACTGTCTCTTCCCCAGCCATTAATAAAAGTTAAAAAATTGAATTGCGCTTTGTAATCTCCCGACTTCCATTATTTTTAGAACGACTAACCCGCTAATTCAAAAATTCATGAAATCAAGACTTCTGCTGTTCACCTTTTTATGGTGTGGTGCACTGACATTTGCACAAGACTATTTTCCGGAAAATGACGGTGTAAAAGCAAAAAACAATAATTACACCGCATTCACCAATGCCAGAATTTATACTTCTTCAGCACAAATTATAGATAATGGCACCTTGTTAATCCAAAACGGTAAGGTGGTTCAGGTTGGAACCACTGTCAATATTCCGGCCAACGCTGTCCGTATTAATTTGAGCGGAAAATTTGTTTACCCTTCATTTATCGATCTCTTTTCTGATTTTGGAGTAGAAAAACCAAAATGGACTCCGGGACAGGGAAGATCCACTCAGTTTAATACAAAAAGGCAGGGTTTCTATTGGAACGACCATATAATGCCCGAGAGTAATGCAATTTCAAAATTTAAATACGATGAAAAGAAGGCAAAAGAACTCAGGGAAGCTGGTTTTGGGGTAGTTAATTCACATATACAAGATGGTATAGCCAGAGGGACCGGGGTACTGATTGCATTAAATGCAGAAGGCAATGATGCAAATCGGGTGCTGGATGACCAGTCGGCACAATACTTCTCATTTGATAAAAGTGTAACCAACAGGCAATCTTATCCCACCTCTTTAATGGGGGCAATGGCTTTGCTACGACAGATGTACAATGATGCATCCTGGTATGCCAGGGGCAATATGGATACCAAAGACAGATCTCTCGAAGCCATTAATAAGAATTCTAAATTGATTCAAATATTCGCAGCCAAAGACAAAGGAAATGTACTTCGTGCCGACAAAATTGGCGATGCCTTCGGTATACAATATGCCATTCTTGCCGGAGGTGATGAATATGAAAGCATATCCGAAATTAAAAATACCAATGCCCCTCTGATTGTTCCCCTTAATTTTCCGGAAGCTTATGACGTTTCTAATCCTTACCAGGCAGAGTATGTTTCCCTCGAAGATATGCGGCATTGGAACCAGGCCCCGTCCAATCCGAAGGTACTTGCTGAGAACGGGATTACCATTTCTTTTACACTACACGATCTAAAATCACCTTCAAAATTTAAGGCCCAGCTAATGAAGGCCATTAAGCAGGGATTGTCTAAAGAAAAAGCACTGGAAGCCCTGACTACTGCCCCGGCTCAGATATTAGGAATGTCTAACAGTATTGGATCTCTCAAGGCTGGGAATTACGCAAATTTCCTTATTACCTCCGGAGATATCTTTGAAAATGGCACTACTCTTTATGAGAATTGGGTTCAGGGGAAGAAAAACATAATAAACGATAAAGACCAGAACGATATCAGAGGAGAATACGATCTGGCCGTTGGGGGTAACACCTATAAATTATCAATAGTAGGAGATGCCCATAAAGTAAGGGCAACTATTAAACAGGATACCCTTAAACTGAAATCTAAATTCTCTTTTAAAGACAATTGGTTAGAATTATCCTTCTCCTCAGATATGGGTCAAAATTTTTACAGAGCTACTGCCGTCGTTACCGGGGCATCAGATAATATTGTTGGCAAACTGGTTTTACCAGATGGCAGGATAGCTAATTTCACCGCAATTAAAACCGCAGAATTCTCTAAAAAAGAGGAGGAGAAAAAAGAAGCAAAAGGCCCGGAATTGGTAGCAGTAACTTATCCTAATGTGGGTTACGGTTATAATACAATTCCCGATCCGGAAAACCTGCTTTTTAAAAATGCCACTGTATGGACAAGCGAGGAAGCAGGGGTTCTGGAAAATACCGATGTGCTTGTAAAAGATGGTAAAATTTACAGAATAGGAAAAAATCTAAACGCGGGCAATGTTACTATCATTGATGCCACAGGAAAACACCTTACCGCCGGGATAATAGATGAACACAGCCATATTGCAGGATTATCTATAAACGAAGCCGGACACAACTCCTCTGCCGAAGTAAAAATGACCGATGTGGTAGATGCAGAGGATATAGACATTTACAGGAATTTGGGCGGTGGAGTAACTTCTATACAATTGCTCCACGGTTCTGCTAATCCCATTGGTGGGCGATCGGCTATTTTAAAATTAAAATGGGGCAATAGTGCGGATAAGATGATTTATAATAATATGCCCAAATACATAAAGTTTGCCCTCGGTGAAAATGTAAAACAAAGTAACTGGCAAAGTTTTGCAAGATTTCCACAGACCAGAATGGGCGTGGAACAAGTATTCATAAACTATTTTCAAAGAGCCAAAGAATACGACGCTAAAAAGAAAAGCGGCCAGGCCTATCGATTTGATGAAGAAATGGAAACCCTGGCCGAAATTCTAAATGGAGAGCGATTTATTAGCTGTCATTCTTATGTGCAAAGTGAAATTAATATGCTGATGAAAGTGGCAGACAAATTCAATTTTAAGGTGAACACATTCACACATATCCTTGAAGGATATAAAGTGGCAGACAAGATGGCCGAACATGGAGTTGGAGCTTCTACCTTCAGCGATTGGTGGGCATATAAGTTCGAAGTAAATGATGCTATTCCCTATAATGCTGCAATAATGCAAAGCCAGGGTGTTACCGTGGCCATTAACAGTGATGACGGTGAAATGTCCCGAAGGTTAAACCAGGAAGCGGCCAAAACCATTAAATATGGAGGAATGTCAGAATTGGAAGCCTGGAAAATGGTCACTATAAATCCGGCCAAATTACTTCATTTAGACCATAGGGTGGGCAGTATTAAAGAGGGCAAAGATGCGGACCTGGTATTATGGTCAGACCATCCGATGTCTGTATATGCCAAAGCTGAAAAAACCATCATAGAAGGAGCCACGTATTTTGATTTGGAAAAAGACAAACAACAAAGAGCGGCTATTAAAAAAGAAAGGAATCAACTCATTGGTATGATGATAAAAGAAAAAGAAGCGGGCAATCCCACTCAGAGCCCAAAACAGAACAAAAAACAACGATTTCAGTGCAACACCCTTTAAAAAATATCAAAATGAAGAAATTAAATATTCTTACTCTCATATTAGCGGTAGTATGCATTTTAAATGGGTTTGCACAACAAACACCCGCTCCCGCCCAGACAGAAGCAATCACAATAAGCGGGGCAACCGCTCATATTGGTGATGGCAGTGTTATAGAAAATTGTACCCTGGTTTTTGAAGCCGGTAAAATCACCGCCCTGGGTACTGATATTGCCCCAAAAGGCCGAACAATTGAGGCCGGCGGCAGACATATTTATCCGGGATTCATAGCTCCGGGTAAATCTCTTGGCCTTATAGAAGTGAATGCCGTAAGAGCCAGCAATGATCAGGACGAAATTGGTAGTTTAATTCCGCATGTACGGAGCTTAATTGCTTATAATGCAGAGTCGAAAGTAGTGGAAAGTATGCGCCCAAACGGAGTGTTACTGGGTCAGATAACACCTAAAGGTGGAAGGATTTCAGGAACTTCATCTATTGTACATTTCGATGCATGGAATTGGGAGGATGCTGCAGTCAAAGTAGACGATGGTATACATCTTCACTGGCCATCTTCCTTCAGATCTGGCAAATGGCGGCTTGGAGAGCCCCGGGGATATCTTCCCGATGAGGATTATCAGAAGCACCTTGCTGAAATTGAAAGCTTTATTATTAATTCTGCAGCCTACGGAAAAGCCGCTGCCATAGAGGTAAATCAGGCCTTTGCGGCAATGCAGGGTTTGTTTGACGGCTCGCAAAGATTATTTGTGTATGCCCATGGAGAGCGCGAAATAATAGATGCAGTAAATGCTGCAAAAAAGTCCGGGGTTAAAAATGTTGTATTGGTCGGGGGATATCATGCGCCAAGGGTCGCCGATTTCTTAAAGAAAAATGAGGTCCCGGTATTGGTGAAATTTACACATAGCCTGCCGTATTATGATGACGATGATTACGATTACAATTACAAACTGCCAAAACTATTGGTAGATGCCGGTCTGCTTGTTGGGATCCAAAATGCCAGTGCCTCTAATTTTCAGACCAGAAACCTGCCTTTTTACGCCGGGCAAGTAGTAGCCCAGGGTCTTGATAAAGAGATTGCACTGCAATTAATCTCGGGGAATACTGCGAAAATTTTAGGGATTGACGACCAATACGGCACCCTGGAGGTAGGCAAAAGTGCAACCTTGTTCGTTTCTGAAGGAGATGCTTTGGATATGCGTGGGAATATGCTAACACATGCTTTTATTGATGGTCGTGATATGTCATTAGAGACCCATCAAACTAAATTGTGGAAAAGGTATATGGGAAAGTTTGAGGACAAATAAAAATGCTATTGATATAAAAACCATTCTCAATCAATAAAAAAATGCCGGGAATAGTAACTTTCTGTGCCTGGTCTTTAGAAAATGCCTTATATAAACTTAAAAGAAGAAATTGCTGGCTGATTAACCGGTATATTGGATTTTGGTCCTTCCATAGTAAATAATAGCAATGCCTTTAGTTTACCTATTTTTGTGAGGATGGACGAAATTAAACAAATCAGCAGTTTACAAAATTCCTTAATCAAAAAACTGCTTTTGCTCAAAGAAAAAAAGAAGGGCAGAAATAAGTCGGGTTTATTTGTTTTGGAGGGTCTAAGAGAATTTCAGATGGCCATAAGGGGAAATTACCAAATCCAAACTATTTTTTTTAATACGAATATTTTTTCTCAGGAAAAACTATACGAACTGATAAATGGATTGCATACAAAACCCGAGTTAATTGAGGTGAGCAGGGACGTCTATCAGCGTATAGCCTATAGGGAAAAAACGGAGGGAATTTTAGCAATTGCCCAAACCAAAACACATTCCCTGGATCAATTGCACCTTAAGAGCGCCAATCCGCTGATACTGATTGCCGAAGCCCCGGAGAAACCAGGGAATATTGGCGCCTTATTAAGAACAGCTGATGCAGCAGGCCTTGATGCTGTGATCATTGCAAATCCCAGAGGTGATTTGTATAACCCCAATGTAATTCGCTCCAGTGTGGGCTGCGTTTTTACAGTACCGGTAGCCCTCGCTTCTAATACAGAAGTTATCAATTTTCTAAAAAAGAAGGGAATCAGGATTATAGCAGCAAGTCTGGAAGCAAGTATCCCATATACACAACAAGAATATACTACCCCAAGTGCTATAGTTGTAGGGACAGAATCTTCAGGATTAACAGCGGAATGGATAAAACATTCAGATGTCCGGGTCGTTATACCTATGGAAGGGGAAATAGATTCTATGAATGTTTCGGTTTCGGCGGCAATACTTATCTTTGAGGCCAAACGACAGAGAGCTGACCTAAGCTTGTAACAGCCCAACTAACTATATTTAACCTATGGATTACCCAATGTTATTTTATATCATCGTTGCCATCCTGATATTTCAGTTTATACTGGAAACAGTTTTGGATTATTTGAACGCTGGAAAATTTAAGGATCCTGTACCCTCTGAGTTGAACGATGTATTTGATTTGGAGGAGTACGACAAATCACAGGAATACAAAAAAACCAATTACAAATTTGGATTAACATCATCGGTCTTCTCACTTTGTCTTACCCTGGCTTTCCTTTTTTTCGGAGGATTTGAATGGGTGGATAACATTGCCAGAGGGATATCGGTAAATCCCATCGCAAATGCACTTATCTTCTTTGGTATTATTATGTTGGGCAGTGATCTTATAACAACTCCGTTTTCTTATTATCAGACCTTCGTAATTGAAGAAAAATTCGGTTTTAATAAATCTACCACCGCATTGTTTTTTATCGATAAAATAAAGGGTTGGTTAATGATGATTGTCCTCGGAGGCGGTGTTCTTGCGCTTATTATTTGGTTTTTTCAGTGGGCAGGAACAAACTTCTGGATATATGCCTGGGGAGTGATAGCGGTATTCACCATCTTCATGAACTTGTTTTACAGCAAACTCATCGTTCCTTTATTCAATAAACAAACTCCATTGGAAGAAGGTAGTCTTAAAAGTAAAATAGAAAGTTACGCCAGAAAGGTAGGTTTTGAATTAAAGCATGTTTTTGTCATAGATGGGTCCAAAAGATCTACCAAAGCCAATGCGTATTTTTCTGGTTTTGGGAAAGAAAAACGCGTAACCTTATACGATACCCTGCTCAATGATCTGGATGAGGATGAGATAGTTGCTGTTCTGGCCCATGAAGTGGGACATTACAAGCGGAATCATATTATTTTTAACCTCAGCGCCTCAATAATACTCACCGGATTGACGCTTTTTCTACTCTCATTATTTGTGAATAACCCTCAGGTTTCACTGGCAATCGGGGTTAGTCAGCCCAGTTTTCATGCAGCCCTTATCGGATTTGGAATTTTATACAGTCCCATATCAGAAATAACGAGTTTGATAATGAATTTTCTTTCCAGAAAATTTGAGTATCAGGCAGATGATTATGCAAAAAATACTTTTGCTGCCTTGCCTTTAGTCACTTCACTTAAAAAATTATCAAAGAACAATCTCAGTAACCTTACGCCGCATCCTGCCTATGTCTTTATGCATTATTCCCATCCGCCCTTAATTGACAGGATTCGCAATTTGCAAATTTAACCGGGTTGGTTTACAGGACTTACTTCTCACTTCTCTGGTTCAACAGTAAATGATTAACAGGCACTTACAACTTGCCGAACACTAATTACTGTTCACCGTTAACTCTCCTTCTAATATTGCTTACTATAAAAGATTGTGGTATTTTTAATCTATGATGACTGAGGCTGCCATAGAGAAAGAAAACAAGCTAATTGCTAAGGAATACAAGGAACTGCTTCGTATTAGCTATCAAACGCTTACCGCAGCAGATAAAAAGCTTATTCGTTCTGCATTTGACGTGGCCGTTGATGCCCATAAAAATCAACGCAGAAAAACGGGAGAAGCTTATATTTTCCATCCACTTGCAGTGGCCAAAATTGTTGCCTCAGAAATTGGTTTGGATGCTGTATCTATTGCCTCAGCCTTGCTTCATGACGTTGTGGAAGATACCGAGTATACTCTGGACGACCTGGAACGCATGTTTGGTGACACCGTAGCCCGCATTGTTGACGGGCTAACCAAAATTGCACATCTAAACAAAGACACCAACATCTCCCAACAAGCGGAGAATTTCAGAAAAATGTTACTTACTCTGAATGATGATGCAAGGGTAATTATTATCAAAATCGCAGACAGGTATCACAACATGTTGACTATGGATATTATGCCGGAGCACAAGCAGGTTCAGATTGCTTCGGAAACACTTTATATCTATGCCCCACTGGCCCATAGGATTGGCTTGTACAATATTAAAACCGAATTAGAAGATTTAAGTTTAAAATACACAGAACCGGAAGTCTACAACGACATTCAGGAAAAAATTGAGGCCACTAAAGAGGAACAACGGGCTTATATAGACGATTTTGCCAAGATCATTAAGGATTCCTTAGACAGGGAGGGACTTAATTATTATATAAAGGGGCGGATGAAGTCTATTTATTCTATCCGCAAAAAAATGCTGACTCAGAACGTATCCTTCGATGAGATTTATGACAAATTTGCCATCAGGATCATTTATCATTCTGAGCCAGAAACTGAAAAATTTATCGCCTGGAAAATTTATTCCATAGTCACAGACCACTTTACACCTAACCCCATCAGGCTCAGGGATTGGATTTCATCACCTAAATCTACCGGTTATGAAGCGCTTCATATAACAGTAATGGGCCCTGAAGGCAATTGGGTAGAAGTGCAGATCAGAAGTGAACGTATGCACGAAATCGCTGAAAAAGGCTATGCGGCTCACTTTAAATACAAGCATGGAGATCAGAAAGAGCAGGGAATAGAGACCTGGCTCAATCGATTACAGGAAGCACTTGAGACCAGTAATGGCAATGCTGTTGATTTTGTCGAGGAATTTAAATTAAATCTATACTCCAAGGAGATCTTCGTTTTTACGCCAAAAGGAGATTTAAAATCGCTCCCTAAAGGGGCTACCCCCTTAGATCTCGCTTTTCACATACATACAGAAATTGGTATGCATACAAGAGGTGCTAAAGTCAATGGTAAATTAGTACCGCTTAATACCGTACTGAACAGCGGGGATCAGGTAGAGATAATTACCTCGGAAAAAGCCAATCCAAATCAGAATTGGCTCGATTATGCCACTACGGCCAGGGCACGTTCCAAGATAAGGTCTTCCCTGAGAGAGGAAAAAAAACATATAGCTTTGGAAGGCAGGGAGATTCTCCGCCGGAAGTTAAAATCCCAAAAAGTTACGCTGGGCGAGGATGTAATCAACAAGATGGTCATCTATTTTAAGCTCAAGACCAGCCTGGATCTCTTTTACAGGGTTGGGAATGGTGCTATTGATAATCAAAAGATTAAAGATTTCGCATCTTCTTACAACAATGCTTTTATCAGCTTTTTCAAAAATAAGATCAGAAGAACGCCGGTTCCGGAAGAAATTGACAAAGAGGAGATTACTTCTAAATACGATATGCTCGTATTTGGAAAAGAAGAGGAAAAGTTGAGCTATACTCTTTCTAAATGTTGTCAGCCCATCCCGGGGGATGATGTTTTTGGTTTTATTAGTGTCAATGAGGGTATAAAAGTCCACAAAAAGAATTGTCCCAATGCCATCTCATTACAGTCAAATTATGCTTACAGAATTATCAGTGCAAAATGGATAGATTCTACCCAGGAAGAATTCACCTCTGATATTATGTTAACCGGAATAGACAATCTTGGGCTTATGAACGAGATTACCGCCATCATATCGGATAATATGCACGTTAATATGCGAAATCTCAATTTTAGCACAGATGGGGGAACGTTTAAAGGAAAGATAACTGTTGTGGTAAAAAATAAGGGGATCTTAAAAAAATTAATTCACAATTTGAAGCAAATAAACGGCATTGATAAAGTATCCAGAATTTAAATTTTAACTGTACATTTGCACATTGGAGCAGCCTCAGTCGCTATGGGAAACAAGGATCAGGAAATTGTAAAAACCGTATTTACGGCCTTCTTAGAGGATAACGGACATCGAAAAACGCCCGAGCGCTACGCCATACTTCAAGAAATTTATGAAAGTGATGAACATTTCGATATTGAATCGCTTTACATTAATATGAAAAACAAAAACTACCGGGTAAGCAGGGCGACACTTTATAATACCATTGAACTTTTATTGGAGTGCAAATTGGTTCGTAAGCATCAGTTTGGAAAGAACCAGGCGCAATATGAGAAGTCCTATTTTGATCGCCAACACGATCATGTAATTCTTACAGACACAGGTGAGGTCGTAGAATTTTGTGACCCGCGTATTCAGTCGATCAAAAAGACAATAGAAGAGGTTTTTGATATTAAAATAAGTAATCATTCGCTGTACTTCTATGGTACCAGGAATAAAAAAGAAGAAGCAAACAACTAACCAGATTTATACATGGCGGTAGATTTACTACTAGGATTACAATGGGGCGACGAGGGAAAAGGAAAAATCGTTGATGTACTTACCAAAAATTATGACATAATTGCCAGATTTCAGGGTGGCCCCAATGCAGGGCATACCTTGGAGTTTGACGGTATTAAACATGTCTTACACACCATTCCATCGGGAATTTTCCACAAGAATGCCCTGAATATAGTGGGTAATGGGGTAGTGATAGACCCTGTCATCTTCAGGAAAGAACTCGACAACTTAGAACAGTTTAAAATCGATATAAAATCCAAATTGTTTATTTCGAGGAAGGCACATTTAATATTACCCACCCACCGTCTTTTAGATGCCGCTTCGGAAGCCTCGAAGGGGAAGGCAAAAATAGGTTCCACCTTAAAGGGTATTGGCCCAACTTATATGGACAAAACCGGCAGAAACGGAATGCGGGTAGGAGACCTTGAACTCGATAACTGGGAACAGAAGTACCGGGCTTTGGCTGATAAGCACGAGGCCATGATTGCTTTTTACGATGTGGATATCCAGTACAATCTGAAAGAATTGGAAGCAGAATTTATGCAGGCAGTCAAAGAGTTAAAGAAATTGAGCTTTATCGACAGCGAAGAATTCCTGTTCCAGGCACAAAAAGATGGAAAAAAAATACTGGCAGAAGGCGCTCAGGGATCTCTGCTTGATGTGGATTTTGGCACCTATCCCTTTGTCACTTCTTCTAACACCACAGCAGCCGGTGCATGTACAGGTCTTGGTGTTGCTCCGAATCAGATTGGACGTGTCTTTGGAATTTTTAAGGCCTATGCAACCAGAGTTGGCAGTGGCCCCTTTCCGACCGAGCTTTTTGATAAAGATGGTGCAACCATGGGAAGAGTAGGTAATGAATTTGGGGCAACAACAGGAAGACCAAGAAGGTGTGGCTGGATAGACCTGGTAGCTCTTAAATATGCTATACAGATAAACGGGGTTACAGATTTGATGATGATGAAAGCTGATGTACTGAGTGGATTCAAAAAAATAAAGATGTGTACGGCTTATAAATATAAAGGAGACACCATCACCCACTTACCTTTTAATATTGAGGAGGAAAATGTAAGCCCGATATTTACAGAGATGAAGGGCTGGGCTAAAGACCTTACAAAAATGAGTACTGAAGAGGAGCTTCCGGAGCCACTGATGGCGTATATTAAATTCCTGGAGGCCGAACTGGAAGTCCCTATAAAAATTGTATCCGTTGGTCCGGACAGGACCCAAACCATTCACAGGAATTAAGTCGGGCACAGGCGTAATAAAACAGTGTTCTTAGCCAGACATAGCTTTGTAAATCCAAGTGAATTTTGAACATATGGATTAAACAAAGTATCATATGATCAATTAGGCACTAAAAATTCCATTTTGTGCAAAAATCCATATCTTTAAGCATATTGTAAGACCTATGCGCAGAAAGATATTCTGGTTGATCATCCTGGGCACTTTTATAAGTTCCTGTTCCCTGAACATGCCCGATGAGGTGGCAGCTGCTTATCAGGATCTTCCAGAACAGATCGATTTTAATTTTGATGTTAAACCTATTCTTTCGGATAGGTGCTATACCTGTCATGGCCCTGATGAGAATAGCAGGAAAGCCGGCCTCCGGTTAGACCTGGAAGAAATTGCTCTTAAAAAACTTGCCTCGGGTAACTTCGCCTTCAAACCCGGAAAGCCGTCCAATAGCGAAAGTGTAAGACGGATATTAAGTGAGGATCCGGAAATTCAAATGCCCCCTCCAGATGTACATCTTAGTTTAAATGCCAGAGAAAAAGCAACCATTATAAAATGGATTGAACAGGGCGCAGAATGGAAACAACATTGGGCCTTTGCCAAACCCGAGAAACCACAAATCCCCCTAATCGATGAAAGTAGCTGGCCAGCTCATAATCCTATCGATAATTTTGTACAACAGAAATTAAAACGGAAAGACCTTCAGCCATCAGCGTCTGCTTCCAAAGAAAGATTATTAAGAAGAGTAAGCATGGACCTCACCGGCTTACCCCCTACCATCGACGAAATTGATTCCTTCCTTCAAAATGAGAGCGCCGGTGCCTATGAACAAGTGGTAGACAGGCTGCTGTCTTCAGATGCCTATGCTGAAAGACTGGCATTAGACTGGATGGATATTTCGAGGTATGCAGATTCTCATGGATTGCATGCAGATGGCTGGCGGCTAATGTGGCCCTGGAGAGATTGGGTAATTAATGCCTTCAAAGACAATATGTCCTATGACCAATTTGTAAGCTGGCAGTTGGCCGGGGACTTAATTCCCAATGCCACACGTGAGCAGAAACTGGCAACAGCTTTTAACCGGAATCATCCTATGACTGCTGAGGGCGGGGCAATTGAAGAAGAATTCAGGCTAAATTACGTATGGGACAGAACAGAAACTGTAGGTACGGCTTTGTTAGGACTCACCATTAATTGCGCCCGTTGTCATGACCATAAATACGACCCTATCAGTCAGCAAGATTACTATCAACTCACTTCCTTTTTCAATAATGTAAAGGAACTGGGGATGACCGGGGATGATGGCAATTACGGACCTATGCTGGCCCTACCTGATGCGGCCACAGAAGATAAGCTCAAAGAACTGGCCGAGGAAATTAATGAAAAAGAAAAGCAGTTACAACTTACTAAGGAAGAACTGGCTGGACTCGAAAAATATATAGCAGATCTTCCCGGAGATTTTGAAAAAAATGGGCTGATTGGGCATTACCCTCTTGACAAATTGAAAAAACGGACAGGGGAACAAAAAGGCTATTACGTAGACGGGAATTCCAATGCCACCTCAAGGGAAGCTCCGCTAATCCAGGAAGGAGTAAAAGGAAAGTCGCTCAGGTTTACCGGAGAATACGACGAGCTTTCCCTGCAAAATATCCCCAATTTTGAATGGACAGACGCCTTTTCTGCAGGCCTTTGGATGAATACCACAAAAAGAGAAGCCGGACTCACCCAGACCCTTGTAGGAACTTCGGGCCAAAAAAATAATTTCTGGAGAGGATGGGATTTCTACCTGGACAGCCTCAATCATTTAAATGCGCGACTCATCCATTCACTGCCTCACAACTATATACATGTGCGTTCAAAGGATTCTATCAAAACTAATGAATGGAAGCATGTTGCATTCACCTATGACGGCGGTGGCAAAGCAAAAGGACTGAATTTATACATAGATGGCCTGGATGTGGACACTTCTATTCCATATGACCGATTGTATAAATCTATAAAAACGGTGCGCAGTGCTACCCACGAACTCTATAATGAAGCCGTTAAGGTGGCCAAGAGCTACAGGGCTTTTACAGGCGAGAATGGTATTTTTAAGGGCCGGTTGGATGATATTTATTTATATTCAAGGGCACTTTCAGCTCCTGAGATAAAGGCCCTGGCCGGAGTTGAAACTGATAAAACCAAAGCTGCCCCTCAGTATTGGGTGGCCAGGAATACAGAAGTGAAGAATGCCGAAAAAGAGTTATCGTCTTTAAGAGCTCAGTGGCTGGATCATATGCAACCGGTAATGGAAGTCATGGTGATGGAGGAAATGCCCCAAGCCAGAACTCCCTATCTGTACAACAGAGGTGACTATGAACAACCTATACGCCCGGTAGAAACGAATACCCCGGAAGCGCTCCCGGCCTTTCCGGAAGACTATCCTAAAAACCGTCTCGGACTGGCCAAATGGATCTTTTCCAAAGATAATCCACTTACCGCGAGAGTTACCGTAAACAGGTACTGGCAAATGCTCTTTGGTACTGGTCTGGTGAGTACGCCACAAGACTTTGGAGTGCAGGGCGCACTACCCACTCATCCGGAATTGTTAAACTGGCTGGCAATTTCTTTCCAGGAGAACAATTGGGATGTAAAAGCATTGCTGAAAACCATTGTAATGTCTCATACCTACAGGCAATCTTCCTATACATCCGAAAAATTACGCGAAAAAGACCCCATGAACAAACTTCTGGCCCGGGCTAATAGCTACCGTCTGCCGGCAGAAATGATCAGGGATAATGCATTGGCGGCCAGTGGCCTTCTGGTGCATCAGCTCGGCGGTGAAAGTGTTAAACCTTATCAACCCGGGAATTTATGGATAGAAAAAAACAGTTTTTCACACAAACTACTCAATTATAAAGAAACCAAAGGGGACAGTTTATACAGGAGAGGTTTGTATACCTTTATAAGAAGAACCGCCCCCCATCCTGCAATGACAGCTTTTGATGTACCCTCCAGGGAAGTATGTATTGTGAAGCGCGAAAATACAAATACCCCGTTGCAGGCACTTGTATTATTAAATGATATTCAGTTCGTGGAAGCATCAAAAATACTTGCGGAAAGGATGCAGAAAGAAGGTGGAGAAACCCTGGAAGAACAAATAGATTACGCCTTTAAGTTGGCGGTAAGCCGAAGCCCTAAAAAGGAAGAATCAGAGATATTAAGAGATCTTTATATGAGCCAGTCTCAACGCTTTAAGGCTAATCCAAAAGAAGCAAAGGCTCTTTTGGCGATTGGGGAGAAAGATGTGGATCAGAGCTTAAGTCATGATAAGACTGCGGCTCTTGCAATAGTTGCAAACACCATTTTGAACCATGACGAAACGTATATGAAAAGATAATAAATGAGTTGGCAGTATACAGCAAGCAGCAGGCAGAAAAATATCTGTAAACCTGCTTACTGTAAACTGCAAACTGCAAACTGCAAACTTATAAAGATGTGTACTCATAAACATAATACTAACTACAGCCGTCGCGACTTCCTGACTAAAACCAGTCTTGGAATGGGTGCCTTATCCATGGCCTCCATGCTAGACCCTATGGGCCTGTTTGCTAAAGACCTTACTGGCATAATTAACCCCAATGGCAATGGTGGTATTCTGGGAAAACCACATTTCCCGGCAAAAGTAAAACGAGTCATCTATTTGTTTCAGAGTGGCGCGCCCTCACAACTGGATCTTTTTGATTATAAACCACTGCTGCAAAAAATGAACGGGCAAGACCTGCCCGAAAGCGTGCAACAGGGACAACGCCTGACGGGAATGTCATCCGGACAGGCAACACTGCCCATAGCGGGAACCATCTTTGATTTTAAACAACATGGGGAAAGTGGAGCCTGGATGAGCGATCTTATGCCCCATACATCCAAAATTGTCGATGAGCTTTGTTTTATTAAATCGATGTATACCGAAGCAATCAACCATGACCCTGCCGTTACCTTCCTTCAAACCGGCTCACAATTACCTGGCAGACCATCTATTGGCTCCTGGGTAAGTTATGGCCTTGGGACCGACAATAAAAATTTACCAGAATTTGTAGTCCTGGTAACCAAAGACAAGTACGGCCAGCCACTGTATTCCAGGGCCTGGGGCAATGGCTTTTTGCCATCACAGCATCAGGGTGTGCAATTCAGAGCAGGGAAAGACCCGGTGTTGTATTTGACAAATCCCCCGGGAGTGGATGAAAAAAGCAGAAGGGAACAATTAGACCATCTCCAGAAATTAGAAAAAATAAACCATGATGATGTAGGCGATCCCGAAATCCTGGCGCGAATGGCCCAGTATGAAATGGCATTCAGGATGCAGACTTCTGTCCCGGAAATTATGGACACCTCGGACGAGCCCGATCATATCTACGATCTGTATGGAGAAGACAGCAGAAAACCGGGCACCTTTGCCGCCAATTGTATCCTGGCGCGAAGATTGGCCGAAAGGGATGTAAAATTCATTCAGCTATACCACCAGGGCTGGGACCAGCACGGCAACCTGCCAAGTGCTATAAAAGTACAATGCAAGGAAACAGACCAGGCCTCGGCCGCACTTATCACGGATCTGAAACAAAGGGGGATGCTAGAAGACACCCTGGTCATCTGGGGTGGCGAATTTGGTCGGACCAATTATTCTCAGGGCCAGCTCACAGCGACTAATTTCGGGAGGGACCACCACCCAAAATGTTTTACGCTGTTTATGGCCGGAGCCGGTATCAAAAAAGGTGTGACACTTGGCGCTACTGATGAATTTGGTTATAACGTTGTACAACGACCTGTACACGTACACGATTTCCAGGCCACCCTTATGCATTTGTTAGGGGTAGATCATGAACGTCTTACTTTTAAATTTCAGGGTAGACGTTATCGATTAACCGATGTACACGGCGAAGTGGTTAAGGAAATTCTTGCATAAATTTAAAAAATTACAACTATGGAAAATTTTGAAAATACAAGAAGAAATTTTATAAAAAAAACGGCGGCAGCGGCTGTAGCAGGCTCAATTCTACCGCAATTTAGTTTTGGTAACAGCAGCCATTCTCTTTCAGATATCCACGGTATTGTTGGTCATGGGGACTTTCGATATAGGGTAGACAGCCAATGGGGAGTACAAGATCCCAGCAGGGTTCCTGTCAATGACTGTCACGAAATGGTGCTCGACAGCAGCGGCCGGATATTTATGACCACCACTGGCGAATCTAACAACAATATTATTATCTATGACCGTTCAGGAAAAGTACTGGATTCCTGGGGAAAAGATTTTCCGGGAGCCCATGGTCTGACCATTTCAGGAGAAGGTAAAGAGCAATTTCTCTTTATCACCGATCCCAATACCCACAAAGTATTTAAGACTACTCTTGATGGTAGAATTTTAATGACTTTTGACCGTCCCAGGGAGGTTGCCGGATATACAACCGACGAACAATTTAAACCAACCGAAACGGCAATTGGACCTAATGGCGATATCTATATTGCAGATGGGTACGGAGAAAATTACATCATTCAATACACGGCCAAAGGCGAGTACATCAGGCATTTTGGCGGTAAAGGAGAAGGCCAGGGAGAATTCGATTGTTGTCATGGGATTACAGTAGATTACAGAGATTCGCAAAACCCGACCCTCTTAATAACTTCCAGGGCAGCCAATGAATTTAAGCGATTTACTTTTGAGGGAGAACACCTGGAAACCATATCGCTTCCCGGTTGTTCTATTTGCAGGCCGGTTATTCATGGCGATAATCTTTATTTTGCTGTTATTGTCACCAAGACCTGGGAAAGTTATGACGGAATGCTGGCTGTACTGAATAAACACAACAAGATAGTTTCCTTTCCGGGCGGGAGTGCTCCAAAATATTCAAATGGAAAATTAATAATGCCAAAATACAATGGCCATACTTTCCGTAACCCTCATGATGTCCTGGTAGATAACGACAGTAATTTATACATACCACAATGGGCATCAGGAAAAACCTATCCAATAAAACTAAACAGAATTTAATTGCTTAAACCTTAACCAATTCTTACTATGATTGCTTTAGATTTTGCTACTTTTTTAGGCAGGTTTCACCCGTTATTTGTTCACCTCCCGATCGGCTTTCTGCTCCTTGCCATCTTAATTGAATGGTATCAGGGTAAAAAAGAGAAGAACAAAAACAATTCGTTTATCAGCCATGCCTGGTTCCTGGGAGCCATCAGTGCCATTGTAGCTGCTGTCTGTGGATGGCTGTTAGCCTCGGGTGGCAACTATCCGGAATCCGATATTTTCTGGCACCGCTGGTTGGGGATAGTTCTGGCAATTGTGGCCACGGCAGGATGGTGGCTTAAACGAGATCCGAAGAAATTTTCCAAAATCACTAATAACAGCATCACAATTTTAGTAGTGGGACTTTTAATGATAGAGGGGCACCTTGGTGGCAACCTTACGCATGGAGCAGATTACCTGCTGGCCTATGCCCCGCAGCCAGTTCAAAAACTTTTTGGGCAGACTAATGATAAAACTGCTCTTCCACAACTAGAAAACAAGGATTCTGTCCTTGTTTATAACCAGATGATCTACCCTGTTCTGGAAGCAAAATGCATCAGCTGTCACAATGATAATGAACAACGTGGCGGACTCAATATGACCAGGAAAGACCTCTTTGCAGAAGGGGGAGAAAACGGGCCCGTTGTCGAAGCCGGGAATACCCCTGAAAGTGAACTATTCAGAAGAGTAACGCTCTCACAAAAAAACGAAAAATACATGCCCCCAAAAGGGGAACCGCTTACCTATGATGAGATCAAAGTATTGGAATGGTGGATAAATAACGGGGCAGATCTAGAAAAACCGCTGAATGAACATGAAATACCTGTGCCCATGCAGCCGGTGATCCTTCGATTATTTGGCCTGGATACCCAACCAAAACCATGGTATGAATCCGTGAATATACCCCCGGCAGACAGTCTGCAACTCAGCTCCCTGGAAGAAGCAGGTTTCTCTGTTAAAACACTCGGGCAGCTAAATCCGCTGTTAGATATAAAGTTCTCCGGCAGCGAATTAACCGAAACCCAGTTGCAACAGTTAGAGAAAGTAAAAGATCATATCACCTGGCTCTCACTGGCACAAACAAAATTCCAGGATGACTGGTTGGCAATTGTTGGGAAATTTCCCAATCTGACCAGACTTCAATTAGAAAAAACCAACATTTCGGATGCCGGCCTGGCACACCTTATCGGGCTGGAACATATAGAAGCACTGAACCTCTATGGCACAGACATTACAGATGCAGCGATTGATCATCTTAAAGCAATCCCCAACCTGAAAAGGGTATATCTTTGGGGCACAAAAGTATCGGCCCAGGCCGCCAACTCACTACAGGAAGCAAATCCGGAATTGGAAGTTATCGGAGGAATTAGCGCCCAGTAATATCTTAAAACACTCCCAAACAATGCCGGGCTGCTGCAAAAAGTCCTATTTTTGGATAAAATTTGAACGCTTGCAAAAGTTACTGCTATCCATCATATTAGTTTGCTTATCCACTATGGTAGTTGCTCAGACAGAGGTCGAAAAAAGGCAGATCAACATCGTCTACGGGGCTAACTTCACTAAGGATGAATCTAAATATCCCGGCGCATCAATTTTCAGTAAAGACAACAGGCAGGTGCAATTTGAACACCAGGGGGCAGATCTATGGTGCGATTTGGCCATTTTTTATCAGAAGGAAAACCGCTTAATTGCCCTGGGAAACATTCGCATGCAGCAAGGAGATTCTGTTAATATGACCAGCAAGCGGATAGATTATAACGGTAACACAAAACTGGCGAAAGCACGCGAAAATGTCGTCTTAAAAAATACAGATATGACCCTCAGGACAGATACGCTGTATTTTGACAGGGCCGTTCAGGAAGCCTATTACAATACTTCTGGCAGGGTTGTAGACTCGGCAAATACCCTAACCAGCGAAATTGGGAGGTATTTTATGGAGATCAAAAAGTATCAGTTTTTAGACAGTGTGTTTATCAGAAACCCGGATTATACCCTGGAATCTGAACGCCTGGATTATTATACCAATTCTAAAAATGCCTATATGTACGGGCCATCTACTATAACGGGTGAGACCTATAAAATTTATTGCGAAAGAGGTTTTTACGATACCAAGATTGAAAGTGGATACGGCATTAAAAATACCAAAATCAATTACAATAACAGGATCATAGAAGGAGACAGTGTATATTTTGACAAGGCCACACAATTTGCATCTGCCACCAACAATATCACAGTTACAGACACCATAAACAAAGGCATAATTGAAGCACATTACGCAGAGGTATTTAAGGCAAAAGACTCTGTTTTTGCCACTTATAGAGCAGTTTCCAAAAGCCTGGTAGAACAGGATACATTGTATATGCACGGGGATACCCTCATGATTACCGGGAAACCTGAAGCAAGAATTATACGGGCTTTCAGGAACTCAAAATTCTATAAAACAGATCTGAGCGGCAAATGTGATTCGCTTCATTTTGAGCAAAAGACGGGGATTACCCAACTCATTACAAACCCGGTAATGTGGAACGTAGAAAACCAGATGACCGGCGATAGCATTCATTTTAAGTTTGATCTGGAAACGGAAAAACTGGATTCCATGAAGGTGATAAATAACGCCTTCATCATCTCGCTTGACAGTATAAGTAAGACTGGCTACAACCAGGCCAAAGGGAAAGATATGTTCGGGAAATTCATTGAAAATGAATTAAAAATAGTGGACCTGGTCAAAAATACCGAGGTAATTTACTATATGTACAACGATGAAGAAGAACTGGTAGGAATCAACAAGACCATATGCAGCGCCATAAGGATGACAATGGCCAATAATGATATTGAGGAAATCATTTTTTTTACCAACCCGGACGGGGATATTTTCCCTGAAAAAGACTTGCCGCTCAATAGCAGACAACTCAAAGGATTTATCTGGAGGGGAGAAGAACGCATACTTACCAAAGACGATATTTTTGATGAAGACGACAACAACTATGTGTTGCCTGTAATTAAGGGAATTAACAATCCTATTGATACCGATGCAGAGGTAGAACAGCGCGGCCAGAATGAAGGAGATCCGGTAAATAAAATACCCCCTTCTAATAACAAGGCACCAAAACCGGAGGAAGCGCCTAAATCAAAGCCCGTTATTAATAAATAGGCCTGAACCATTCAAAGAAATTAAATATAGGCACAGCCAGCAATATCGTGAAAGAAGACTATTTAAGATATCAGGCACAAACTTCGCCCTACCCTATGGCGCTGCAGATTTCACATGCAAAGGGAAGTTATATTTACGACACAGATGGCAAGGCATATCTGGACTTTGTAGCCGGAGTTTCTGTATGTAGCCTTGGCCATTGCCATCCCAAAGTAGTTGAGGCCATAAAACATCAGACAACGCAATATATGCACGTCATGGTTTATGGAGAATTTATACAGCAACCTGCCTTAGCTTACTCCAGATTGCTTGCATCTTTACTCCCAGCCCCCCTAGAAACCACATACCTGGTGAATTCGGGAACGGAGGCCATGGAAGGAGCTTTAAAACTTGCGAGAAAAGCTACGAGCAGATCTCAGATAATCGCAGCTAGGAATGCATACCACGGTAATACAATGGGAAGCCTGAGTCTTATGGGATTCGAAGAGAGAAAAGCACCCTTCAGACCTTTGGTACCGGATGTGTCCTTTATAGCCTTCAACGATTCTGAAGATCTTGAAAAAATAACAGTCAAGACAGCAGCAGTGGTCCTGGAAACCATTCAGGGTGCGGCAGGCTTTATTCTCCCTCAGGATAATTACCTGTACAAAGTGCAGCAAAGATGCAGAGAAGTTGGTACCCTGCTTATAATAGATGAAATACAACCGGGCTTTGGCCGTACCGGGGCCTTGTTCGCCTTTGAACATTTTAATTGTATCCCCGATATTCTGGTGATGGGCAAAGGTATGGCATCCGGCCTGCCAGTAGGCGCTTTTACGGCTTCTAAAACCCTGATGGATCATTTAAAGGTAAAGCCTAAATTGGGCCATATTACTACTTTTGGTGCTAACCCGGTGATTGCTGCGGCCTGCCTGGCAACAATGAAGGAAATTACTTCGGGCCAGCTGATTGCTGACACTCTTAAGAAGGAAAAACAGTTCCGTAAGCGATTAAATCACCCGTTGATAAAAGAGATCAGGGGAAAGGGATTAATGCTGGCATTACTGGTGGAAACCGATGAACTTGCCAATTTTATTGTACGCTCTTGTGCCCAAAAAGGCCTGCTGCTTTTCTGGCTGCTTTTTGAACCCAGGGCAGTTCGCATATCTCCGCCATTGACTATATCCAATGAGGAAATCGATAAAGGGTGCGACCTTATTCTTCAAGTTTTAACTGAATTCGAGCAATAATTTGTTAACTATTTTGTTAATAATAAAGCCCAATTCACGAATTAAGCTTAGCACCAAAAGGCTATTTTTAATTCCATAGTTTAACCAAATACCTATGGCGTTAGAATCTAACGAAAGACCAAGCCAACCCATAGCCAAGTTCGAATCCATGCTCAAAACAGACGATGTCTACTTTTTTGATGCTGAGGACTTTGAAGATATCATTCACCATTATCTTAACAACGGAAAGATATCACTGGCCAAGAAAGCAATCAAAATTGGACTACAGCAACACCCTGATGCAACGGAGTTAAAACTGCTCCGGGTAGAGGTACTCGTCTTTGAAAACAACCTCGAAGTTGCTGAAAGCATACTGGACGCATTGCAATTGGTAGACGGGAATAATGAAGAGATCTATGTGCAGCGCGCCAATATCTATTCCAAAAAAGACAACCATGAAGCCGCAATAATTCTACTAAAAAGGGCGCTCGAACTCGTAGAAGGTAACCTGGATATTTATTCCCTCTTAGGGATGGAGTACCTTTTTATGGACGATTTTGAGATGGCGAAGGAGAATTTCATGAAATGTGTGGCCGTGGATCAGCAAGATTATTCTTCATTATATAATGTGGTCTATTGCTTTGAATTCCTGGAAGATTATGAAGGTGCTATACACTATTTAAACGAATACCTTGAACGCAATCCGTATTGCCAGGTAGCATGGCACCAGTTAGGAAAGCAATATTTTACAGAACAAATGTTCCCGGAGGCCTTGGCGGCCTTCGACTTTGCAATTATTTCTGACGATACATTTATGGGCGCCTATTTTGAAAAAGGAAAGGTGTTAGAGAAAATGGGAAAATACGAGGAGGCTATTGAGAATTATGAAACCACCGTCAAAATAGAGGACCCCACCTCCCACGCTTATCTCAGATTAGGGAAATGCTATGAAAAATTAAACAATGACGATCTGGCCAAGTACTATTACTACCAGACGGTTCATGAAGATCCATTATTGGATAAAGGATGGCTGGCCATTACAGATTTTTACAGCAGAAAGAAGAATTTTGAAAGAGCGCTGTATTATATCAATAAAGCCATCAATATAGATGGCGAAAATGCGCTTTATTGGAAGAAATGTGCAGGTATTCATGTTGCCCTGGAAAATTATGACGAGGCAGATTTCTCCTATAAACAAGCCGTGGAATTGGGGAATTATGAATTGGATACCTGGTTAAACTGGGCAGAAGTACTTATCCAAAATGAAGACCTGGCATCTGCCATAGAAATTCTGCTTCAGGGACAGGAATTTTACCCGGATGAGGCCCAGATAGATTATAAGATGACCGGCCTTTACTTATTGGCAAATGACCATGAGCACGCGGAAGCAAGATTAATTAAAGCGCTGAAGTGCAATATTAAAAAACTCTCCTTTTTTAAGACAGAATACCCCAAAGAATACAGTTCTGATTGGGCCCAAAACATTATCTCACATATTAAGAATTCAGCATAACTCCATTTCTTATAACTTCATCTGATTTCTGAAAAGGCTTAGGAATAAAAAAACTACTTTTGTCTTTTTATTTTTTATGGCAGACCGCAAACCAATACATTATGTATTAATCGCCCTCAAAGGTATGGCAATGGGTGCTGCGGACGTGGTTCCTGGTGTTTCCGGAGGAACAATAGCATTTATTTCCGGGATATACGAGGAGCTGATCACCGCTATCAACAACATTAATTTAGGCCTTATCAGTGTTTGGCGGAAAGAAGGTTTAAAGGCGGCCTGGCGAAGTCTCAACGGAAATTTTCTACTTGCGTTGTTTAGTGGAATAGCCATCAGTGTGGTCTCACTTGCAAAATTTATCAGCTGGCTGCTGGTAAACCAGGCGGTACTACTCTGGTCTTTTTTCTTCGGTTTGGTTGTTGCAAGTATCTATTTTGTGGGTAAAGCCATAGAAAAATGGAACTTGGCCACCATCCTGATGTTGTTAACGGGTACCGCTATAGCCTTCTATATCACCACGCTCCCCCCAATTGAAAATACAGCCAGCCTGCCATTTTTGTTTTTATCAGGAGCACTAGCAGTTTGTGCAATGATACTCCCGGGAATTTCCGGTGCCTTTATACTTGTGCTTTTAGGTTCATATAAAACCGCCCTGGATGCGGTTCATGAAAGAGATATTACTATGATCGCCACACTGGCATTTGGCGCTGTATTTGGTTTGCTGAGTTTTGCCCGACTCCTAAAATGGATGTTCAGTCATTATAAAAACATGACGCTGGCGCTGCTCACCGGATTTATACTGGGTTCTCTTAATAAAATTTGGCCCTGGAAAAATGTCCTGGAAACCAAAGTTTTTGGCGATAAAATAATTGCTGTGAAAGAAGAAAGCATCTCTCCTTTTTCATTTGAGGGCGATCCGCAATTTGTTTATGCATTACTGCTGGCATTACTGGGTTTTTCGCTTATTTTTATACTCGAAAAATTAGCCTCGAAAAAGTAGCCGTCTATAATGCATCAGCCCAGAACCTTAGTGGACAAAATATTTTTGGTAATAAAAGGGCTCTGCATGGGCGCTGCCAACAAGGTCCCAGGTGTCTCTGGCGGAATAGTGGCATTTGTTGTGGGCTTTTACGAAGAATTTATTTACTCTCTGAGGAAGATTAACCTCAAAGCTTTTAAATTACTGTTTAATGGCAGATTTAAGAGTTTTTACCAATATGTGAACGGTCAGTTTCTTTCGCTTTTGATCTTTGGAATGCTGGTGAGTTATTTTAGCGTTTCCAAGATTCTTGACTATTTTCTGGTTAAAAAAGAACTTTTTGTCTGGGCGGCATTTTTTGGAATGATCATAGGTTCTATATACTTTATCGCCAAAGATTTTAAACACTGGAACAAAAAGACTATCCCTGCGGGTATTTTAGGCCTTATAGTTGGTATATCGATCAGTTTTTTGAGTCCGGCCAGGGAAAACGACAACCTCCTTTTTATTTTTTTATGCGGTATCATTAGCGTGTCCGGGATGACACTGCCCGGACTGTCTGGCTCCTTTATACTTATTCTGCTCGGTAATTACGTTTTACTTTTGGTAGATTCTGTCAACGCCCTTTACGACACCTTTGCCGAAGTTTTTAGCGGCGATTTTAGTTTTATAGAAAACAGTAAACGTTTAAACACCCTTAAAATCCTTACCGTCTTTACAGCCGGCTCTGCTACGGGCCTGGTAACACTTTCGCATATACTGGGCTATGTACTCAAATATTTCAGGCATATCACTACCGCTGTGATTCTTGGATTTATTACCGGCTCTCTTGGGGTAGTCTGGCCCTGGAAAAAGACCATTTTTATGGAGAACGAACTTGGAGAAGTAATGCTCGACTCCAATGGTGACAGAATCATCAGGAACTACGAACGTTATTTCCCTGACCTCGGGCTTTCAGAAACATGGTGGGCAGTAGTATTTATCATTTTAGGAATTATTATCTTGCTGGGATTAGATTGGTATGGAAAAAGAAGAAAACAAATCGCATAATTACGGCCTGGTAGGCAAAAACATCTCATATTCCTTCTCCAGGGACTATTTTACCGAAAAGTTTAAAGCCATGGGGCTGACAAATTCTTCCTACCGCAATTACGACTTTCAGAATATTGAGGATTTTGAGATCATCGTGAAGGAAGAAGAACACCTTTCCGGGATCAATGTCACTATTCCCTATAAAGAAGCCGTTATCCCGTATCTGGCAGAATTAGACGCCGTAGCAGAAAAAATAGGAGCGGTAAACACCATAAAATATACAGAAAACGGACTCAAAGGGTTTAATACTGATGCCTATGGATTTAAAAACAGTCTGCAGCCATTATTAAAAAAACAGCACAAAAATGCGCTTATTCTTGGTACCGGAGGTGCCTCCAAAGCCATAGCCTATGTGCTGCAAGAGCTGGAAATACCCTTTAAATATGTGTCGAGGAACCCAACTGAAAACCAACTCAGTTATAACCAATTGGACGAAGATATAATGGCGTCCCATACCTTGATTATCAATTGTACTCCCCTGGGCACCTTTCCCGATGTAGAGCGGAAGCCGCCAATTCCCTACCGGCTTCTTGGGACAGACCATTTACTCTTTGACCTTACCTACAATCCCGAAAAATCTGCCTTTTTACAACAGGGTGAAAACAGGGGCGCAGCTATTACAAATGGTCATAAAATGCTTCAATTACAGGCAGAAAAAGCCTGGGAGATCTGGAATTCCTAAGTACTAGTTGTTAGTTAAAAAAGCAAAACAACCCGGAATAACCCAGGATAACTGCCTTACCATTGAACGAAGTTTCAACAACTTTACTTTGCCGTTACCCGGGTTGTTAGTATCTTACAGTAGATATTCCAATGAGGGAATGAAACGACAAACTAGCATAAGATGCTCGAAGAGAAAGATCATAAACTACAGAATAATGTAGGGGGGGAAGAACGTTTAGAAACTACTGAAACTATAACAGACTCAGAGAAAACCTCTGAACTACAACCTGAAACCCAGGAAGAAGTACTGCCCAAAACGACGGCAACTACTGAGGATGAGCCAGGCGAGCTCCCGGTGAAAGCATCCAAAGAACCACCGGCTAAAGCAACAAAAAAGGTCTCCAAAGATGCAACAGAAAAGCCGCCAGAAGAGGAAACTGTTGCAGAATCTAAAGAAGAACAACCAGAATCAAAAGAAGTAGTTGCAGCGACTAAGGAAGCAACTGCGGCCAAAGTTGCAGCACCCTCAAACACCAAGGAAAATAAAAAAGTTGAGGATGTCCCTTCTAAGGAGAGCACCTCAACTGTTGCTACCACAGATAAGAAAAAGGCAGTAGTTGAGGAGGATGAAGCTGTCATTGAAGAAATTGAAGAATCTAATGCCGAAGATGCTGAGGACGAGCACAACCACCGCCGCCATCATATCCCAATACTGGATTATCATTCGCTCTCCATGGAAAATCTGGTGGGCGAATTGCAGCGGCTGGTGCGAAACGAAAAAGTGCAGGCCATAAAAAAGCATGTAGATGGCATTAAATACGAATTTGACCATAAGTTTCAGGAATTCCTTGATCATAAAAAAGAAGAATTTATTAGCAAAGGCGGGAACGAAATAGATTTTCGCTACAATTCTGTTACCAAGCGGCAGTTTAATGAAGTCTATTCGGATTATCGCGAAAAGCGCAACCAGTATTATAAAAACCTGGAGCAGAACCTGAAGTCGAACCTGGCGAACCGGCAGGAGATTATTGAAGAACTCAAAGGGCTGGTTAATGTTGAAGAGGACATTAACACCACCTATAAAAATTTTAAGGACATTCAGCAAAGATGGCGTAATGCCGGTCCTATTCCCAGGAACAATTACAATGACGTTTGGCGAACTTACCACCACCATATAGAGATTTTCTATGATTTTCTTCACCTTAACAGAGAGCTGAGAGATCTGGATTTTAAGCATAACCTGGAAGAGAAACAAAAAATTGTGCTACGCGCAGAGGCCCTGGCACAGGAAGAAGATCTGGGCAAGGCCTTCAGGGAATTGCAGAGTCTTCACAAAATCTGGAAAGAAGACATTGGCCCGGTAGGTAAAGACCATAGGGAAGAAATCTGGGAGCGTTTTAGTGCAGCCACCAAGGCCATGCATGCCAGAAGGCAGGATTACTACAAGGACCTGGACAAGGTTTATGAAAAGAACCTTGAAAATAAGAACGAGATCATAAGTAAGATCACTGATATTGCCGGGCATGTAGCTAACAACCACAGGGCGTTACAGCAACAGATAAAAGAAATTGAAGCGCTGAGAGATAGCTTTTTTAAGGCGGGTAAGGTGCCTCAGAAGCACAATGAAGCCAGTTGGGCCAGCTTTAAGGAGGCGGTAAGAAGTTTTAACCGCAACAAAAATGCCTACTACAAAAACCTCAAAAAGGGGCAGCAGGAAAATCTGGACAAAAAACGGGAGCTGCTAAACCTTGCGGTATCACTTAAAGATTCTGAGGAATGGGATAGCGTTACCCCAAAAATGAAACAAATTCAGAGAGAATGGAAGCAGATAGGCCATGTACCCAGAAAATATTCGGATAAAATCTGGAACGAGTTTAAGACGGCCTGCAACCATTACTTTGACCGGATGCACGCCAATAAAAATAAGGCCCATAAGACCGAGTACGAAAATTTTGAAAAGAAAGCCGTCTGTATGGATAAGTTGCGGGCCTTTGAACTGAGCGGTGACAAGAAAAAAGACCTGGCCACTATTAAAGCCTTTATAGAAGAGTGGAAAACCTATGGCCATGTACCTTATAACAAAAAGAGCATAAATGTAAAGTTCAACAAGATCCTGGATGCGCTCTTCAGAAAACTGGGTGTAAGCCGGCAAGAATCTGAATTGCTGAAATACGGTAACAAAATACAGCAGCTGGCAAAATCTGATAATCAACGTGCATTTAGCGATGAACGTACCTTTATAAGGCGGAAGATAGATGAAAGTAAGAATGAAGTGCGCCAATTAGAAAATAACCTGCAGTTTTTCTCCAATGCCTCTGAGGACAATCCATTGGTAAAAAATGTAATAGATAATATCAACCGCCATAAAGAAGCCCTGGCCACCTGGAAGGCCAAGCTAAAAAAGCTGAACATTATGGAAAACACCCTTCAGCGCGAAGCCGAAGAGGAGGAAGCGGAAACGGCGGAAGATTCCACGGAAGAGGAATAGATTATTAAAGCCCCGGCCTCCCGACGCCTGATGTGGAGGTCATTTATTAGCCCTATTCATAAGCATTAAACAGTATGCTTATCCCGGCGTTTGTTCGGGATAAGAGGGTATTTGGTGTGGGTATAAGGAGTTAGCAGCAAGCTTTTAATAGACAAGAATTGGAAGAACAGAAAGAAATACAAAGTCAGTTTAGAAATCAGCAAGAGAAATACGTTTATTATATAATAGCCTTGTCAATTGCAGCTATAGGATTCTGTGTATACAAGACTTCAGGTCAGGAAATTAAAATGTCACAAATCCCACTTGGATTATCCGTAATATCTTGGGGCCTAAGTGTATTTTGCGGGCTTAGATTTTTAAAATATAGCATAAGTATATTATTTGCCAATAACACTTATTTTGAAATTATTAAAGGTAATTATCCAGAGATTGGAAAAAACCCAAGTCTTATTGACGCAGGTAAAAGTGGTGTTAAATCCGCGATAAATACGAATTCAATGCGGGCTACATGGTATTTTAAATGCCAAGAGTGGTTATTCTATTTAGCGATAATTTTATTTATTGTTTGGCATATTCTAGAAATGATTCTGAAATCATAGATAAAAATAGCCAGCTGCTAACATTACCTATACCCCATTAGTGCAAAAGTGCCAACCCAACAATTTTATTTACTTTTAATAAAAACCAAAAAGGTTTATAGCTATGTACAGGTGCTTTTGCTGCGAAGCTGGTGACAAATTAACAACGTAACCACCAGCCGGAATTCTCACTCAGACGCACTGCTCTTAAGATAGTGTAGTAAGTAGGAGTTCGCATCAAAACCACCAGGCACTAACGGGTGCATAGCCTAGACCGTTGTGCATCATTTAAAAAAGGAGAATATGAGATTTTGTGTAGATAAATATAAAAATATGAGGTTAACAATAGTCATTTCTATTATTCTGGTTTTATCAGTTAGTTCTTGTAGCATTAGATCAACAGATAAAAATAGGACTAAGCCCAACATAGTCATTATAAACATTGATGACATGGGTTGGAAAGATGTTGGTTTTATGGGAAGTGAATATTACGAAACGCCTAATATCGATGCGCTCTCTACCAAAGGTATGGTATTTACCAATGGTTATGCAGCATCAGCAAATTGCGCACCAAGTAGAGCCTGTTTAATGACAGGAATGTGGACTCCACGTCATGGGATTTATACGGTGAATTCTTCTGAAAGAGGACAAGCTAAAAACCGTAAATTAATTCCAACAAAAAACACAAACCTTTTAGCCCCAAAATTCACGGTAATTCCTGAAGTCTTAAAAAGTAATGGATATACTACCTGTCATGCAGGCAAGTGGCACTTGAGTCATAATCCACTTGAAGATGGTTTTGATGTAAATATAGGTGGTAGTCATGCAGGTCTTCCAAAAAGTTATTACCCACCTTATAAAAGCGTGAAGATTGCTAAAGGGAAAAGTGAATATTTAACTGATTTGGTGATGGAAAAGGCTATAGAATTTGTTGATACTATTGCTTCTCCATTCTTTTTATACTATTCGCCCTATGCAGTACATACACCTATAATGCCAGTAGATAGCTTGTTACCTAAATATAAGAATAAGGCACCTTGGAATGGTCAAAAAAACCAAAAGTATGCTACCATGATAGATAATCTAGATAGAAATATTGGGTTGCTTATCAAAACATTAAAAGACAAAAATCTTTTTGATAATACTTTGATTGTATTTACTTCAGATAACGGAGGTTTGTATGGAATAACCAAACAAAAACCTTTACGAGCAGGAAAGGGGAGCTATTACGAAGGCGGTATTCGAGAGCCCTTTTTCTTTGTTTATAATAACAAAATTAAACCGAATACAAAGAGCGATGTGCCAATAACCAATCTCGATATCTTTCCAACTATTTTGAATTATGCTGGTATTGAGAATACCCAACTGGAATTAGATGGAGATAATATCTCTTCGGTGCTAGAAGGAAAAACCGAAACACTAGAACGCCCATTATTTTGGCATTTCCCAATCTATTTGGAGGCTTATAATAGAAAAGACAACGAAAACAGAGACCCTTTATTTAGAACAAGGCCTGGTTCTGTGATACGCAAAGGCAATTGGAAAATGCATTACTATTTTGAAGATGATGCCATTGAATTATATAACTTATCTGGAGATATTGGAGAGCAAAACAATTTATCAGAAGCCAAGCCTGGAAAGGTAGAAGAACTTTTAAAGGATTTACAAAAATGGTGGAAAGATACTAATGCCCCAATACCTACAAAGCTGAATCCTAAATATGAAGATTGAAAAAAACGAATGCACAACAACGTGTAAAATTAATTGCTAGTTCAAGCTTACTTACGAAAATCCTCGCGGATTTTCTATTCGGTTTGTATTTGCTAAATTAGTTGCTTAAAACACGCAACTAATCTTACACAAACACGTTGTGCGTCAGCGTGACAAAAGGAAAGGAGTATAAAATTAAAAACATGAATACGAAGAATTTTATACTGTTTTGTTTTCTGGCTTTAACTACCATTAATTCATATGGACAAATAGAACAAGACAGTATAAAAACGGTACATGAAGTCGAATATCAGAACGGAAAAAAGGCTGAAATTCAACAGTTGGAAGTTCCTATTTATAAATTATTCCCAACTGAAAACACTTGGGCTTCACTTAAATTGGACACCCGAAATGGGAAAATATGGCAAATACATTACTCAATCTCGGAAGATGGCTACGAAGGCACACTGAGCATAAATTCATACTCACTTGTACTGCCTGAAGAAGAAATAAACGGCAGGTTTAACCTTTACCCTACGTCAAATATGTACAACTTTATACTACTTGACCAAGTAAACGGAAAAACATATAAAGTACAGTGGCATAACGACAATGATAAAAGATTTATAAGACGAATTTATTAATAAAGCCGAACGCACAACAATGGCTATAAGTAATTGCTTGTTCTCGCCTACTTTGGAAATTCCGCAGGAATTTCCAACTTGGTGTGCACTTGTAAAGTTGAGTGCTAACCCACGCAACTACTCATAGCCAAGACCGTTGGCTACAATTAGATAAATACAGTTAATTGCAAAAAAATAGATCATATATTAAGAGTGCTGATTTAGAATTGGAAATGAATAAAGTCAATAAGAATTTCCAATCAATTAGTAATAATCTGATAGCGATCGGAATGGATTATAAGTACTATATGGATTCTAATTTCGCGGATAATAAAATCTATGAGTTTAGGGACAATATACTTTATCGGCTGAGGGCAACCAGACTACATGTGAATATCGCTGTAAATATGCTAAAGTCTTTGGACAATGAACTATCAGATATATTCAAAAAAGAAAATGGTCAACTGCACATGAACAGGCATTTTGAAATAAGAAAATCTGATATATCAGCACTATTTGATAGTACAGTTTTTCACATAATTTCTGCCTTTGATTATCTAAGTAACTTAGTAGCTTTTCTAAGTCTTAAAAATCATAAAAAGCTAAAGTGGAACGAATTATCTCAATCGGTAAGGGATCCGAAAAATGAATTGTACAATTCTACTTTCAGTAAACTTATTGACCAACTTGATCGGACCTTTGTTGGGAGACTATATAAGCATAGGTCTGATTTAATCCATACTGGAAAAGAAGGTGAAAAAAACTCTCTTTCAATTGAATTAATGAAAGGGAGAGTGGAGACAAAAATCATAGCTTCTGATAGCTTCAACAAAAACTTTAGCGAGCTGAGAAAACTTAGTAAAGAAAATGATTTGTCAATATCATATATTCTGTTTTGGCTTTTGGACAAAACCACAGACTCAATAATTGACATTCAATTCGGATTGAAGGAATTTATGGAAAAAAATAAAAAAGTTGAAAAACCTATGATGTTTATGAAAGGCCCGAATAATGAAGTTTTACCTGTTTCAACAAATTATTGGAGTGGAAAAAAATAACTGTAGCCAACATGGGCTATAATTCAGTCTTCCTTTTTCGCAAAAATTAAAAATCCTACTTTTAATCGGCTTGATTTCTTAACTCGAAAATACTAACGTATTTTCCAGACCGAAATCATAGCCTTAACGTTGTGCATTTAATATCAAGTACATGAAAGTACTAACTTCAATTTTACTCTTATGGACTAGTGTTACTATGTTCTCCCAGTCGGATACTTTGGTTGGCGAGTATTTCCATACTGCCGGGGACAGGGAAGAACACTTAATTCAATATACATTGACATTAAATGAAAACGGAACATTTCTATTTCATTCGTATGTGAATCATAATAGAGGTATCTCATGGGAAGAAAATAAATACGGAAAAGGAAATTGGAGTTTGGATGGAAAAATTGTTTCCTTTTTTACTCACGAGCAAAATGATTTGGACGAAAAACATACACTGGATTTCAGTAATTCTAAAGCTCGATTTATTACGAAACCTTTACGTGACAAAACAGACCGAATAATCAAAACAAGACTTCAGTTTTTTGAATCTGAAATCTTTTGGATTGAAAGACTCAAAATTTTAAAAAATAAGAACGCATTACAGCAACGGTTATAATCCCACAGGAGGCCGAAAGGTTGAGCAAAACCCTGCTCTGCCAAGTTTGTAAGGATAACACCAATTCGAAAAAATGAAACGATTCACTAACTTAATAGCAAGGAACATAGCCGGCAAAAAAGTTTTAGGGCTTTTTATTCTGACCAACATCGTATATGCCTTTATGCTGATAGTTCCGATTCCTAAAACCATGGAATTCTCCGGCGGAATGAAATTGTTGGATATGATGCCCACCGGATATGATTTGAATTATGTAAGTGAATTATTCAGTTCGCTTGGAGAAAATGGCCGTGACTCTTATCTAAGCAACCAAATACCTGTGGATATGATTTATCCATTTCTATTCGGACTTTCTTACTGTTTGCTGCTGGCATATTTCCTTAATAAATTAAACAAACTCAATTCTCCTTATACCTATCTATGCCTGCTGCCAATAATTGCCGGAATAGCTGATTATCTGGAGAATTTCGGGATTATCGCACTATTGAAAAGTTATCCGGAATTATCAGAGCTTGTAGTAAAAACAACTAATTCTTTTACATTGGTAAAAAGTATTTCAACAAGTATTTTTTTTGTTGTACTTATTATCATTCTTATATCACTGGGGTATAAAACCTATATAGAAAATAAAACAAACGCTAATAATGCCTAAGATTGCTTTGCGAAGTTTTTCTATTCATTTCTTTGCTTGTATAGGGCGGTAAGGGTAAATGTACAGTGCACGTTTTACCTGAGGAACCAGCCTTAGCGTTAGCCTTTCTCTCATCATTTTATTCATGGCATCACTATTTCCTAATAAAGTATTCATGAATGCTTTGCATTTCTTTGCTAATCCAAAGAAACGAGCAGGAGCGCAAAGGGGAACGTACAGTGTACGTTTCACTTAAGGGGCCAGCCGCAGCATTGGCAGCCGCAGCATCTCGCCCATAATTTTAAAGGTACACCGTACCTTAAAAATCAATGTCGTCACTCAAAGCTTCTGAAACCTATTCTCTGAGAAGGGAGATCCCCTATTTGAAAATAATAATAAGGAAGAAACGAAGGTTTTCAGAAATAATGGTGAAGTTTATCAGCATATTTTAGGTTTTGTAGCAAACCAAGAAGAGCGTGCGAAGCTGCAAACTTCGCACAGCCAGTTATTGTTTGTTGCTTACTGATCTCTGTTTACCAAAGCCAACCGCATCATCTCGCAGCCTTTTATAATCATCCACAGGATAATCATAAAAGATCTCGTGTTTACTGTTTTAAGCGAAGGTTTTTCAGAAATAGTGGTGCCGCAAGCGGAAATGCGTTTCGCTTCAGTGAAAAAGAGCATGGAGCGATAGCGGCAGCCATGGTTTTATCGCCAGATAAAAATTTCCTATAAACCTTCTTGATTTTTTGATTCGTTTTGCATCAAGGCAAAATGAATGAAAGAAAAATATTTTTTAAATGAATGTTTTCCTTAAGATGCCAGCAGTAGCAAAGGCTTACTCTCTCTTCATTTCTTTGCTTGTCCAGGACCGAAAAGGGAACGTACAGTGTACGTTTACTTTGGCGGGCCAGCAGAAGCGCTGGCCTTATATCTCTTCATTTTATTCATGGCATCACTATTTCCTAATAAAGTATTCATGAATGCTTCGCATTTCTTTGCTTGTCCAAAGAAAACGAAGCAGGGCCGATAAGTAGAACATACAGTGTATGTTTTACTGGAGGAGCCAGCCGTAGCGGAGGCCAACCGCATCATCTCGCCCATAATTTTAAAGGTACACCGTACCTTAAAAATCAATGTCGTCACTCAAAGCTTCTGAAACCTATTCTTGGAGAAGGAAAACCCCAGGCTTAAAACTTGTAGCTAGTTTTTACCGAAGGTTTTTCAGAATTAGTGGTGCCACCAGCGGAATTACGGGTACTTCTGATTCTTCATTTATTCATGTAATCGTTATTTTCTAATAAGGTATTCATGAATGCTTCGCATTTCTTTGCTTACATTTACTACTAAACCAGCCGTTCCTCCTTCCACAGCATAGCTGTATGTGGACAACATGTACATCGCAAGGCGATATAGAATGGACCTCTAGTTAATTTTAAAAAAATCGTTGTGAAAATCTTTAGACGATTTAGGCTTTACTTTCTGGAAAATAAAAATCTACGGAAATACACATTCTACGCGGTGGGCGAAGTCCTGTTAATCGTTGTTGGGATTCTAATTGCTCTTCGCTTAAATAATTTAAATGAGGAAAGTATAAGCAGGCAAAAAGAAAAGCTCTATTTACAGGAATATTTAACGGACCTTAAGAGCTGTAATCAGGACCTGGATAGAACCATTAATAGAACTGAAGACCGCCATAAATATTCGGATTCGCTATTATATGCAATACTTAATTTCGATGCTGAGACAGATTTACAAGACATTAACAGACTATTAAATGGAACATATGGTTGGACAACCTTCATAACTGGTGATGGAACTGTAACTGAGATTTTAAATGGAGGTAATTTACCTTTAATAACCAATGCTGAAATCAGGTCCTCAATCGCCACTTGGTATTCCGATCTCAAACGTTTACAAATATGGGAAGTAGTCCTAAGGGAATTTGTTCAGGAATACTACTCAGTTCTTATTGATTACGTTGAACCCGTTAGTCAGCAATATGACCAATTGTCTATTACCACTGCTGCTGCCGAGCGTTTATTTAGTCAAAACAAGTTTAAAAACATTGTTAATAATCTAAAGTGGAGGAACAAACATCTAAATGAAATGTATCGGCAAAAGGACAAGGAGATAGATTCCCTTATTGCAATTATAAATTCAGAACTTAAACAATTTGATTAAAATATAAAGACAATAACGGCTCTTTTTCATTACGCCTGCTGCGTGAAGAAATTATCGCCATACCGATAATTAACATTTCCCTTGCTATGAAAAAATTGATTACTGCAACCCAAACCGGCCTATTTTTATTTTAGTAGTAAATCCAGGGAATTTTACATTGGGTGCAGGAAGCCGTCCATAGAGCATTTTGCATAGCAAAAGCGGCCTGGGCGGCGGGGAGTACAATTCCTGTAGATTTCAAGAAAAGAAAAATCAGCCTAGATTTTTTTGGTTCTTTTTTCACTGCGCCGTCGCGTAGCCGCTATGGCAGAGCACGGTCAATGGAAAAAAGAAGAAAAAGAATAAATCCTTTCAGCATTTTATTGGTAGAGCCTTTCCAATTTAAGATACTTCTATTCATTTTATTCATCTGATCTTTATTTTTTAATAAGGTATTCATGAATGCTTCGCATTTCTTTGCTTGTCTAAAGAAACGAGCAGGAGCGCAAAGGGGAACGTACAGTGTACGTTTCACTTAAGGGGCCAGCCGCAGCATTGGCAGCCGCAGCATCTCGCCCATAATTTTAAAGGTACACCGTACCTTAAAAATCAATGTCGTCACTCAAAGCTTCTGAAACCTATTCTTGGAGAAGGAAAACCCCAGGCTTAAAACTTGTAGCTAGTTTTTACCGAAGGTTTTTCAGAAATAGTGGTGCCGCAAGCGGAAATGCGTTTCGCTTCAGCGAAAAAGAGCATGGAGCGATAGCGGCAGCCATGGTTTTATCGCCAGATAAAAATTTCCTATAAACCTTCTTGATCTTTTGATTCGTTTTGCATCAAGGCAAAATGAATAAAGAAAAACTGTTAAAAAGGGCACCAAACTAAAGGTTTGGAGCCCTTTTTTTTCCCTATATTAGTTACCAATGTTAAAGCAATTAAACATACTTCTTCTGCTGTGTTTCCTGGGAGGCAACAGCTTGCCTCTCATCGCTCAGCAGTATGGCTACGTCCAATACAACTCTAGCTCAGGAGCCCCTTTTGACAAGGTATCCACGGTGCTACAGGATGAGGAAGGTTTTATTTGGATTGGCAGTCAAAATGGTTTGTACCGTTTTGATGGTATCCATTATGACAATTATAGCACCCAAACCAAAAGTCAGTTTATATATCAACTTCATCAACGTAAAGATCAGCTGCTGTTTGTAAATGATTTAGGGCTCTATCAAATAGACGATTTGCTCTCAAAGCCACAGGTAACTTCTTTGATAGAAGGAACCATCAATGAAACTGCCGGTCTTCCTTTTTATCCTAATGATTTAATACCGGGCGACGAACAGGAGGTTTGGCTGGCACAATCTAATCACAGCATTGGCCGCTTACAGCAAAACGATTTTAATACCTATCCGTTTTCCAAAACAACAAAATCGCAAAAGCTTGCAATCCACAAAGACGACAATAACAACCTCTGGGCCTTAAGCTCTTTAGACGGCTTATTCTATTTTGATAAAGACGCCAACACATTTCAAAAAAAGTTGACTATTCAAAATGGTAATGCGCTGCTGCTTCACAAAGATTACCTGCTCATAGGGTCTAATTTGCTTAATGTGTATCGTATTACTAATAATGAACCTCAGCTTATTAAGAACATTCCCCTGGACGATGACCAGATTACGGCCCTTTATGCAGATCAGAACGACCAATACATCATAGGGACCAGGAAAGGAAAGCTGTATATTCTGGATGATTTTAACGAAGCTCCCCGTAAGATCTATGGCGCCAATGAAGCCCACCGGGTAGAGGAGTTAGCCTTTGGGCCTATCAATGAAATCTATGCAACTAAAGATAGTAGCAGTAATTTAGAAAAGCTCTGGATTTGTACGGATACCGGGCTATGGATGTTACAACAACGTTTTTTTGGAACAGTTACCAACCTCCCCATGAATAACCCCATTGGCATTGCCAAAGGCAAGGAAGGCAAGGCTTGGGTACCCATCAATTATTTATTTGAGATCGCTGCGGATGAGGATGGTTACAATGCAGAGGCCATCTATGACAACCTGCAGACCAACGCTGTAGCTTACGACAAAGAGGGCTTTCTATGGGTGAGTACAACGACCCCAAAAGTTGCGCTGTTAAAATATGCCGAAGACAAGCTAATAAAACGATATGATGATTTCCATGACCGCGGAGAGGCCATATTTAAGCTTTATCCGGATAGCAAGGGAAATCTTTGGTTCTGTCAGGCACCTGTGAACAAACCCATTCTTGGTATTGCCAGGATCAGTGCAAATGGTGAAACTACCTTTTACGATGAGACCAAAGGATTCTCTAGTAGGGTGTTATCTATCAAAGAAAGTTCGCGGGGAGAAATATATGCGGCGGGTATTGGTGAAGAAAGTTATTTATATCGGTTAGATCCGAAAAAAGATATGTTCGTTAATCTTAGTCCTCAGCTTCCTTTTGAAGCCATGCTCAATTTTGAAGCACACGATTTAACCATTGATGATCGGGGTATAGTCTGGCTGGCTACGACAGATGGATTACTTAGATATGACGGTGAAAATATTACGCTGATCCAAAATGATATTCTGGGTCAGGAAGAGGTAAGAGGGGTTACCCATTATGCTAATGATAATATCTGGGTTTCGACTGCAACCAAAGGACTCGTTTTTCACCAGGATCATACTTCCACCCTCTTAGGGGAAACTGAAGGATTACCATCAGTTATAAGTGCTTATAGGTGCATAACAACAGATGATCAGGGCCGCCTTTGGGCGGGTACAGCTGAAGGACTGGTATATTCGCGCAGGTCTGCGGCCAACCTCCCCAATTCTAACACCCCCAGGATCAGAAGACTCACAATTGATCAAAAGGAACATAGCCCTGCTGTGGATCAGGTCCTGAAAGTTAGGCAAAATCAAGAGCTCAATTTGCAGTATACAAATTTGTCCTTTCCCGCCAAAAGTGTTCAATACGAATACAGACTGCTGCATAAAGCAGACAGACAGGTAATGTTAGAAGAACAGCTTTGGATACCTCAGCAAAATAAAAATACACTGACCTTAAACCAAATTGAGCAGGGTCATTATTTACTAGAAATAAGAGCTAAACAACCCGGTGGTTACCAATGGAGCAAACCTTCGGAACTTCATCTGAATATATTTATGCCCTGGTATCTGCAAGACTGGTTTATCTATAGTACCATTGGTCTGTTACTGCTGTTTGTTGCCTATTATTTCCGATTTTATGTGCAACGGCGTTTTAGCAGATTACAACAGGTTGTAAAGTACTCTAATGAAAAGTTAGCGAAAAAAGAAGCGCAGTTACATCAGAAGATTCAGGATTTTACAGAACAACAGACCGAATTGGACAATGCAAATTCGAATATTCAAACGCTTGAACTATTTATAAAGGAGATTCCAAAAAATGCCTCCTGGAACGATATCATCAACGCCATGGGCCAAGCGGTGAATATGGCTGCAGATATCAATGCTTTTGAAATTGCATTTAAGGAGAAAAACAAAATCATTCACCGGGGGTATTCTAATCAGGAAAAGGGCGGATTAACCTTTAGGAGCAAACCCTTCAGCGCCAAAAACAGCTTAACCTGCTGGGCGATGGTGAACAAAAAGGAAATTTTCATCAACAACTTCAAAAAGGAGCATACCTTGTATATTCAGGAAAAGGATGCCTATCTTTTTAATTCGTTGTTGTTTGTTCCATTTACATTAGAGAACGATCAGGAGGTGGTCTTATGTGCCTATAGTATAAAGAAAAATGATTTTGACCACAATGATTTAGTGATGTTCAGAATATTAGCGCAGTTTATCTCTTTTTCCATTCACGAAGAACTCACAAAAAAAATATGAAGAAGCACTGTTGGGGCATAGTAATTTTAGCAGTACTTGCGGGGAATAGCCTTCGGGCAGCAACACAACGCGATACGCTTATTGTGGGGGTATACGACAATCCTCCTTTCGTTATAAAAACGCAGGACAATGACTTTGAAGGCCTGAGTATTGAGTTATGGGAGAATATTGCCAGGGCCGCTAATTTACCTTTCAGATACGAGCTGAACTCAGATTTCATCGGTATTTTGAAGAAATTGGAATATGAGGAAATTGATCTTACCATTAATCCGATGGATGTGAACGATTCGCGGGTAAACAAATTTGACATGACACAACCCTATTTCATTTCGAGTATTGGTGTGGCCATCCCAGATTTAAATAGATCTACCCTGGCGATTTTTGTCAGCAATATTTTTTCCCTGGCATTTTTAAAAATTATACTGTTACTCGCTTTGGTCATTTTTGTTTTTGGATTTTTTCTGTGGCTCGTAGAACGAAGGCACAATAAATTTCAATTCAGACCCGGACTCCTGGGCCTTTTTGACGGCTTATGGTGGTCGGCAGTAACCATGACCACCGTGGGTTATGGAGATAAGTCACCAAAATCTAACCTCGGTAAAACCATTGCTGTTATCTGGATGTTTACTGCAGTTATCATTATTTCGAGTTTTACTGCGGGTATCGCCTCTACACTGACCATTTCAGGTTTACAAACCGATATTAAGAATGCCGAAGATATTAGACTGGCAGAAAGCATTTCTGTTGTAGGTGCAACTTTGGGAGAAACATATTTAAAGCAGGAAAACATAGATATTGGAAATACTTATGCCAATCCAATCCTTGCACTCAGGGCGCTGGCCAAAAAGAATAATGACGTTTTGCTCTACGATCGTACCATTTTGCAGTATTACATCAACAGGCTTTCTTTAGATGAAAAAGTAAAGCTGCTGCCCTTTACATTAAAAGAAAAATACCAGAGCTTTATGTTGCCAAAGCACCACCCTAATTATGACCAGATCAATGTTGGGTTGATGAAAGAGATCCAGAAAGATCAATGGGAAGAACTGCAGAGAAAATACGATGTTAAAGGCAAATAATATTCTGAAGGATCAAGGATAGATTTTTAACGAAGGTTTTACAGAAATTATGCTGCGGTCTCCCGGCATATTTTAGGATTTGTAGCAAATCATGAAGAGCTTGCGAAGTTGCAAACTTCGCATAGCCAGTTATTGTTTGTTGCTTACTGATCTCTGTTTACCAAAACCAGCCGCATCAACCCGCAGCCTTTTATAATCATCCACAGGATAATCAAAAAAGATCTCGTGTTTACTGTTTTAAGCGAAGGTTTTTCAGAAATAGTGGTATAGTCTATCGGCATATTTTAGATTTTGTAGCAAATCAAGAAAAGCCTGCTATTGCATTTGGAAACTGTCCAAAGAGCATTTTGTAAAACAAAAGCGGTCTGGACAGTGCGGCCGCAGGCTTTTTGTAGTATTTCAAAAAAATCGAAAATCAGCCTAGATTTTTTTGTTTCTTTTTTCATCAATGGAAAAAAGGAAAAGAATAAAAAAGCATTTTCTAAGACATCAGTTTGGTGAAAAATGCCCTGGCTTCTTCTGGTTCCTTAAAATGATGGTATACCATACATTCATTTTGCGGCCCTGGTTCGTTTTGGATCAAGCCAAAATGAACTAAAGAAAAACAATTTTTAAAAGAATGTTTTGCTTAGGAAGCCAACCGTATCTTCTCGCAGCCTTTTATGATCATCCACAGGATAATCAAAAAAGATCTCGTGTTTACAGTTTACTATTTTTCTTTAGCTTTATACTGCTTATAATATTAAATACTGCTAACTAAAAATATGATTCTATGATTTCTAAAAAGAAGAATGTCGCCCTATTCATACTATGTTTTTCGCTTTTATCAATGAACGCACAAGGCGAAATTAAACCAGTTGACGGCTTTAGCCCCCAGATTGGGATAATGGTAGACATGCTCCAAGAAATAAAAGATAGAATAGCGCAGAATGTCCGCGAACTGGATCAGCAACAAACAGATTACCTTTTTGACGAAGATGCTAACAGCATAGGAGCTATGATTATGCATCTGGCAGCCACAGAATCTTATTACCTGGTAGAAACATTAGGAGAACGGCAATGGACGGCCGAGGAAGAAGCGTTCTGGAAAGCGGCAGGAGGCCTGGGCCAGGCATCGCGCGATGTGTATAAGGGCAAGCCAATTGCCTACTATCTGGACCTTTGGGACCAAGTACGCGGCAAAACGCTAATTGCTCTAAAAACAAAAGATGATAGCTGGTTTGCAACAAATATAGATGAAGGAATCAACTACCATTGGATCTGGTTCCATGTTTTGGAACATCAGGCGGCACATATGGGGCAAATAGATCTGGTGAAGAAGAGACTACCGAAGTAATATCAATAATCAATTAGCAATTAACATTTATCAATTGCGGCTCCAAGAAGTTTATTCGAAGGCAACCATTTCTAAAATTAGAACGTCTTTATAAATGACGTTATAAAATTAGTTACTTCAAACAAAACCTATTTAAATGTTAGAAAATCCAAAAATAAATATCAAAATCAAACTTTCCGCCTTATGGACATCCTTAATGTTTCTGTATATATACGGCGATTATTTTGAACTATATGCTCCTCACAAGGTAGAGAAACTGGTTAGTGGTACAGATATATTAGATAATCCAACTAAATTATTTTTAGCATCAGTACTGTTGGCAATTCCGGCCTTAATGATTGCCTTAAACTTTTTATTGAAGCCAAAAGTTAGTAGGTGGCTCAATATCATTTTCGGAATCTTATTAACGATAGTGGTAATATTGGTAGGAAGTTCTTCGCTTTACACCTGGTATAGCTTTTATGTGTTCTACGCAATTTTGGAAGCCATCATTACTATATCAATTGTTTGGTATGCCTGGAAATGGCCAAAACAACATTCATAATAAATAAAGGTTCCTACTCTACGAAGTTTCTGCCGGGAGTCGAAGGTAGAGTTGGTAATTCGAAAGTAAAAAATGACAGCAAAATACTATAAGACTAAAGCTTCTGTTCAGGAGTACATTAAACTGGCTAAAGATGTAAACGGGGCAGATTTAATTGAACAACTTAAAACTTTTTTAGCTCCCAATGCAGACCTTCTCGAGATTGGCACAGGCCCGGGAACAGATTGGAATATCCTGCAGCGAAATTTTAAAGTTATTGGTTCTGATAATTCCCTGGAATTTCTAAAGCACCTCCACATAACTTATCCATCTGCCAGCTTTCTTGAGTTAGACGCCATCACTTTAGACACTGATAAAAAGTTTGATGGCCTCTACTCCAATAAGGTAATGCACCATTTAAAAGACCAGGAAATTATTAGATCAATTAAAAGGCAGCAGGAAGTATTAAAGGTTGATGGAATTATTTGTCATTCTTTTTGGAAGGGAGATGGTTCGGAGATTTTTAAAGGGCTTTTCGTTAATTACCATTCAGAGGCCTCCTTAAAGCTACTTTTTGAGCCCTCTTTTGAAATTTTATTGCTTGAAAGCTATAAGGAATTTGAAACCGGGGATTCTCTCTTGCTCATTGGAAAGAAAAAAGTGGACATCAAAAAAAAGGCTAAATAACATTAAAATGCCATTTAGCCCTTATTAATAGTATTAATCGCCTAATAAACTACCTGTTACGCTTACATTCCAGACTTAACGGGTTTGGTTGTTGTAGACATATCTCTTACACAGATATATTTTCCATCTCGTTTCTGGAAATAGGACATATAATTTCCATGCTCCGTTTCATTACCTTCCGCATCAAATTCTGTCCATGAACCAATTTCTACTGCGGTATCTCCTTCTGCAAACAGATCTACAACCTTGTAAACATTGTAACTCCCTGTGGTATCACTTGCAATATTACTGGCAATATTGTCTCTGATGGCTGCCCTGCCAGAAAGTGGTTCCTGGTTTCTGCTATAGCTTATAGCATCCTCACTGTAATAGGCAGCTACGGCATCTGCATCTTTCGCTTTTTCACCGGCTGCATAAGCATCTTCCATAGCCTGAATTTGGGCGGTAACAGCATCCATATCAATGGCCTCCTCTTTTACAGGTTCTGTACAGGCAGATAAGACTATTACCGTAAATACCAGTAAGCCAATTAATCTAATGTTTGATTTCATAATTATTTAGTGTTGGTTAAGCTATGAATATACAACTTAACCGTAGTACAATTACTAATAATGTCATTTACTTCATTATTTGATTTGACGCTATCTGAATTGCGCGTTATTATTTACTGTTTACTGTTCACTGTTTACTAAAGCCAGCCGTAGCGAAGGCCATCAGCATCAACTTTCGTCAGTTGTCGGACAGGCACCCAATATCGCTACACAACGGAAAAAGAATAAACCTGCAATTGCCCGATGGATCCCATCATCCGGAGATTAAATTGCAATTTATTTTTCCTGAGATTCGGTAAATTTTTATTTTTGATAAAACAACATAATAATACGCTATGAAAAATATATTTGACACAAAAGACACCATGGAAACAATAGGGCGGGTAAACCATCTAAGCACGGATTCCCAACCTATTTGGGGAAAGATGAATGTAGCCGAAATGCTGGCACATTGCAACGTAGCCTATGAAATGGTCTATACAGATAAACACCCTAAGCCAAAGGGTTTTAAGAAATTTATGATCAAGCTTTTTGCAAAGAAGCTGGTAGTAGGGCCACAGCCCTATAAAAGGAATATAAGGACTGCCCCTGAGTTTTTGATAACAGACGAGCGTGACTTTGAGACAGAAAAAAAGCGACTTATAGATTACCTTGAAAAAACTCAGCAATTGGGGGCTGCCCATTTTGATGGTAAGGACTCCCACGCTTTTGGTGCGTTATCGGAAAAAGAGTGGAATACTTTGTTCTACAAACATCTGGATCATCATTTAGGGCAGTTTGGCGTATAGAACCAAAAGTGATACTCGGCCTTAAGCCGTTATATGCATTCGACTTTGGGCTAGTCTTTCTGACCGTTTTTTGATCCCCAGGCACATTTTCCTGTCCATTGCAAAAACAATGGGTTCCAATAATAGGCCGAAAATAAAATTTGTTTTGGCAGAGGAACTATAAGACACCCTGTTTCTGGAGATAAACCTGGAAGTATTTACATCTAATTCTTCCACATACCATAGCCAGGTGAGGTGGAGGAAATTTGAAGCTGAAGAATGCTCAGGATCATAAGTTTTTTTTGTTTTAAAATCGTACCAGTTTTCTATAGCCATCCCCCTACCGTGTTCACAATAAACAATAGGATAGGCATCATTAGGACCAAAAGCAACCTTTTCGCCAACTTTGGGATTTTGAAATTGGCGTAAAACGTGGTCAGAATTATAGATATTTAAACCGCTGAGGTTTTCCAGGGCTTCATAGCTGTAGAAACCACCTTTTCCCTATCCAATCTGGGCTATCCAGGGCCAAACATTTTTAGCTGCGGCCTGTATGAGTATGCCATGTGTAAAGGCCGATTTGGGATTGGGAACTAAGTCGTCTGCAGGATAGATTTGTGCTACTTCCAGCTTACTCATCCCCCACCGACTTCTGATGCCCTTTAAGAAAAAGGTAAGGAAGCATAAAATGATAATCCCTACCCCTTCTATTCCCTCCAGAATTTGTATCAACGTAAACCGGGGTCTTGTAGTGGTCATGTCAGGATCGTTGCTAATTGTACAAAGGGTTTTTTCCACCTTTTTAATCTGGGGATAGTCGAAAAAGCCATAATTTCAGCTTCTTCAAGAGAGATACCCATTTTCCTGGCCATGGCAATGTTCTTTTTTATTTTCTCTTCCATACTGATGCCAGGATCTGTAAATGCGCCTCTTCTATAGCAATAATGACAGTATTCGGTATGTACACTCCCGTCCATACGTGAGCCAAAATGAGACAGTCTGTTGATGGGCATCCCGCAACTTTCACAAATATTCCTTTTAATAGTTTCCATTCTTATTTATCCCTTTTATTCTGAACACAAAAGTTAGGAATCGGCCTTGGTATAAAAAATGACAATAGTCAGTTTATCAGGGATATATGTGCATGACATATATCATTTGTGAAGCTTGTTGAATCCGCTAAATTTCAACATAGTATCTGACACTATGATTACTTTTTTTCGCAAAATAAGGCAGGGCCTGCTTAAGGATATGAAAATAGGAAAGTACATATTATATGCCATGGGCGAGATTTTACTCGTAGTGATTGGTATACTTATCGCTTTGCAAATCAACAACTGGAACAGTCGCCAAATAGAAAAAAAGGAAGAAAAGAAATCCTATATGAACATACGGCAACAGGTTGTGGATGATAAAAAAGAACTGCTCCAGGTTAAAGCCTTCAATACTTATTTTACTACTGCTTATGAAAGAGCCAGTCAAATAATATCGAAAAAGGAGCATACCAAAACAGACTCCCTTGCACTAATAACCATGGGACTTTCCCAATACTCAGATTTTCATCGTGCTGCTAATATATACGAGTCTCTTGTAAACAGTGGGGAACTCGGGCTACTTAAAAATAGCAGGATCACCAGTGCCCTTCAAAAACTGGAAACCACTTATATCTTCGTCAATAAACTGGAAGATATGCACTGGGGGCTAATTATCAATGAATTGTCTGCTGAGTTAAAAGGAGTGATCAACTACAGCAGCTTTGAGTTGGTAAAGCCAGAGAAACTCTACAGCGTTGAGTTACAAAACATATATTTTGAAATTATAAACCTTTGTAAGGGAAAGGATATAGTTTATCAACAGGCTATTTCGGAAATTGATAGCATCATTGGGTTGATAAACCAGGAAGTCGCCATCCCGGATGCCAATTAACATTCGTCAGTAACAGCATGAAAGCAATCATCTATAATAAGTATGGCCCACCCGAAGTATTAAAGTTACAACACATCCCAACACCCATTCCCGGGGATAAGGATGTACTTATAAGGAATCTTGCCACCACAGTTACAGCCCGGGATTGGAGGTTCAGGAAGGCCTGGCCATTTCTTGCCCGCTTTTATACCGGACTTTTAAAACCCTCTATCCCCGTCCTGGGGTCTGACTTCGCGGGCGAAATTGTCGCCATTGGCAGGGAAGTTAGTTCTTTTAAACGTGGGGATCTTGTTTTTGGTTCTACTGACCATAGTTTAGGGGCCTATGCTCAGTTTGTTTGTATGCCCCAAACGGGATTGATCGTAAAAAAGCCTGATCAGATTAGTATAAAAGAAGCAGCCGCTGTTTTTTTTGGCGGACATTCAGCCTTGCATTTTCTAAGGCAGGGAGGAATAAAAAAAGGGCATAAAGTTTTAATCTATGGCGCCTCTGGCTGTGTTGGTAGTTTCGCTGTTCAGCTGTCAAAATACTTCGGTGCAAAGGTTACCGGAGTTTGTAGCGGTAAAAACCTGACCCTTATTAAATCGCTGGGAGCAGACAGGGTTCTGGATTATACCAGAGAAGATTTTTCTATAAAGGGTGAAATTTATGATATCATTTTTGATACTGTCGGAAAGAGCCCGTACAGGGACTGTATGAAGACTTTGAAAAATGATGGCGTATTTTTAAGTACTGTACTAATGACCCCAAAAGCCATGTTAAACGCTATGTGGACAAGGTTAACCACCAAAAAGAAGGTTATAGGGGGATCGGCAGAAGAACGAATAGAAGACCTGGAATTTCTAAGTGGGTTATTGCAAACAGGAGATATCAAACCTGTTATTGACAGGGAATTTCCACTAGAGCAAATTATTGAGGCTCACCGCTACGTGGAAAAAGGCCATAAAACCGGTAATGTTGTGATTACTATATCGCATAAAGCCTAAGATCTGCAAATCTGGACGGTAAGCCTAGGGCGAATACTTAGCTCATGGCATGTTTACCTCCTTTTATTCCTTCTGTTTCCCCGATATTTATTTTTTGGTTTGTGTTTTCTAAAATGACCCTTTTGGCCGGGCTGCTTTGGCTGTTGCGATTCTGGCCCCGGTTCAAAGCCCGGCACTATTTCCCTGGGTACTTTTTCACCTAATAATTTTTCAATATCTCTTATATAATCGCTCTCCTCCGCACTGACAAGCGAAAGTGCCTCACCACTAGCCCCTGCCCTTCCGGTTCTGCCAATTCTGTGCACATAATCTTCAGGAACATTTGGCAGTTCAAAATTAATAACATGAGGCAGCAAAGGAATATCCAGGCCACGGGCTGCTATATCTGTCGCTACAAGCACGCGGACGTCTCCCTTCTTAAAGCCTCCAAGCGCCTTAGTTCTGGCCCCCTGGCTCTTATTTCCGTGTATTGCTGCGGCCGAAATGGCCTTTTTATTGAGTTTCTCGGCCAATCGGTTGGCGCCGTGTTTTGTTCTTGTGAAGATTAGCACCTGTTTCCAATTTCCTTCGGCAATCAGTTTGACCAATAATTCTGTTTTTCTGGATTTGTCTATCAGGTATACTTTCTGGTTCACCTTTTCAGCCGTGCTGTTTTCAGGTGTGGCTTCCACCATTACGGGATAGCGTAAAAAAGCATTGGCCAACTTTTTTATTTCCTTTGAAAAAGTGGCTGAAAATAATAAATTTTGTCTCCTGGCCGGCATCAGGTTCAGGATCTTTTTAATGTCTCTGGCAAACCCCATGTCTAACATACGATCTGCCTCATCGAGCACCAGGATCTCAATATTTGCGAGTGAAAAAACCCTCTGATTATGAAGATCCAATAATCGGCCGGGAGTGGCCACAAGAACATCAACTCCATTTCTTAAAGTTGATATCTGTGGTTTGGCATTTACCCCACCGAAAACAACAGCAGCCCTGAGGTCTAAAAACTCCCCATATTCTTTGACATTGGCGAATACCTGAGCTGCCAATTCTCTTGTTGGAGTTAAGATCAGGGCCCTGACAGGGCGTTTCCTCAGGCGCTGACCTTTATTCAGAATCTGAAGCATTGGCAAGGTAAACCCGGCAGTTTTACCAGTGCCGGTTTGGGCTGCTCCCAATACATCTTTTCTTTCTAATATTATTGGTATTGCCTTTTCCTGAATCGGTGAAGGCTCCGTATATCCTTTTTTATCTACGGCTCTTAATAAGGCTTCGGATAGGCCCAGTGACTTAAAGGTCATATAAACTGTTTAGTCGATGACAATTTATATAAAGTGCCATTCATTAGCGAAGCGGCAAAGGTACATTGAATTTTATCTACAACTGTAAGAAGTTGAGATGTATCTAAGTATTTCCTTTATGTTATTTGTCGAGGCAATTTAATAGGTTGTTAAATAGCCGCCCAAAATTATTTTGCGACATTTACAGATCTGGTCTCACGGATAACGGTAACCTTAACCTGCCCGGGGTAGGTCATGTCTGTCTGGATCTTTTGGGAGATCTCAAAAGACAATTGCGCCGCTTTATCGTCACTCACCTTTTCACTTTCAACAATTACCCGAAGTTCCCTTCCTGCCTGGATGGCATAGGCTTTCTGTACTCCACCAAATCCGAAAGCAATTTCTTCCAGGTCCTTGAGGCGTTGGATATAAGAATCCAGCACCTGTCTCCTGGCTCCGGGCCGTGCACCACTGATAGCATCGCAGACCTGAACAACAGGGGCAATAAGGGTTTTCATTTCTATTTCATCATGGTGGGCTCCTATTGCGTTACACACATCGGGTTTCTCCCCGTGTTTCTCTGCCCATTGCATACCAAGGATGGCATGTGGGGTTTCTACTTCCGCTTCGGTGTTGGGTACTTTCCCAATGTCGTGCAGCAATCCGGCGCGTTTAGCCAGCTTAGTGTTCAATCCCAGTTCTGCTGCCATTACACCACAAAGTTTAGCAACCTCCCTGGAGTGCTGTAAGAGGTTTTGCCCGTAGGAAGAACGGTATTTCATTCGGCCAACCGCCTTAATAAGTTCCGGGTGCAAACCGTGTATTCCCAGGTCTATTACGGTGCGTTTACCCACTTCTACGATCTCCTGTTCTATTTGTTTTTCTGTCTTCTTAACTATCTCTTCTATACGAGCCGGATGTATTCTACCGTCTGTAACCAGCTTGTGCAGTGATAACCTGGCAACTTCTCTCCTGACAGAGTCAAAACAAGACAGGATGATAGCCTCCGGGGTATCATCCACAATGATTTCTACTCCGGTAGCCGATTCCAGGGCGCGGATATTTCTGCCTTCCCGGCCTATGATCCGGCCTTTTACATCGTCAGATTCCAGGTTAAAGACAGAAACACAATTCTCTACGGCTTCTTCGGTACCTATTCTCTGAATGGTATTGATGACAATTTTTCTAGCCTCCTGCTGTGCGGTCAGTTTGGCTTCTTCGAGCGTGGTTTGCATATAAGCCATGGCATCTGTTTTTGCCGTTTCTTTAAGGGATTCTAACAACTGACTTTTAGCCTCATCTGCCGATAGCCCGGAAATTACTTCGAGTTGCTGTACCTGGCTTTTATGTAATTTTTCGAGTTCGGACTGTTTCTTCTCGTAGAATTCGCGCCGGTGTTCCACCTCTTTTAATTTAACATCGAGCTGATTGTTCAGGTTTTTGTTTTTAGCCAGTTCCCCGCTGATCTGGGATTCTTTATCGCGGGTGCGCTTTTCCGCTTCAGATATTCTTTTATCCTTATTGATAATCACCTTTTCGTGCTCCGCCTTTAACTCCAGGAATTTCTCCTTGGCCTGAAAGATCTTGTCTTTCTTTATATTTTCGCCTTCGTTTTTAGCATTTTTTACAATGGACGAGGCTTCTTTTTTAGCATTCCCAATGGTTCTCGAAGCTTTGCCCTTCTCTAACATTTTCGCGACAATAAATCCAATTACTATCCCGACAAGAGCTCCTATTATGATTGTTGTAATGTCCATTGTCTAAAATTATTCGATTTTTCCCCTTCAATATGAACAGGGAAATACTTGGTATTGCATTTAATTCGGACTCCTCAATTAGGATCAGTGATTTTCTAATCTAAATTTACTGCATAAAAAAACCCACATTGATGGAAGTTCTGTACAAACTCCATTAAACAGGTTTAGGGCTAACAGATTGCTCAAGGATCCTTTACAAGAAGGCTTGCTTTTACAACCTAAACTCACCCTTTTCAAACAAATTAGTGTTGAGTTCGTCAAAAATTAAATACCAATGTGGGCAGTAACTTTATATTATTTCAAATGAACTTATTTTATACTTAGCTTAGAATTTACAAGAAGATCCAAAGCTTTTAATCGCTCTGTAACCTCCTTGGTATTCTCAACGCTGTCTATACCCTTTTGCTCTATTTTAGAGGCAAATTGCAGGGCACACATGGCCAAAACGTCCTGTTTATCCCTGACAGCATAATTCTGCTCAAACTTTTTGGCAAGTTGTTCTATATTTTTAGCAGCTTTGCGCAATCCTTCTTCCTGACTTGGATCAATCGTTAAAGGATATACACGGTCTGCAATAGAAAGCTTTATTTTTAGCTTTTCTGCCATATTTCTGGTCAACACTATTCAGCTAATTGTGCTATACAATAGTCCAATTCCCTTACAAGTGTATTTATTTTGAGCTTCGCTTCTGTTTTATTCGTATCACTGCCCAGCATTGAATTTGCAAGCTTCAGGGATTTATATCTTTCTTCCCATTCCAAAACTGAGTTTTGGGTGATTTCGTGGTCCTTTTTTAAACCTACCAATTCCTCTTCCAGCTTTTTATTAGTCTGATTGAGCAACGCTAACTTGTGCAACAACTTACTAATTTTATTCTCAAGAGAATCAACGATTTCAACCAATTCGCTCATGTGCAAATATCAATGCGATTATAACAAAGTTAACACACATCTTACGACTTCGCAATACTTTTAGCAATTATTCTTCAAGTATTACTTTAATCCCTTTGAAACCGTTGAGGTTTAGGGCCTGGCAAGCTTTTTGTAGCGTATAAGGTATGTTATATGCACGTATTTCTATGAATATTCGAAATATCCGGGGTTTTGATTTTCAATGGTAATGACTAATTTCGCGCTAACTTATCTACTATGAGAATAGCATTTTTTGGTTTTCTTTTGCTACTGTCCTTCTCCCTTTCCGGGCAGGATAAATATCCCCGGGATGCCTTCAGATCGCCATTGGACATACCTCTTATTTTGGCAGGGACATTTGGTGAATTGAGATCTAATCATTTTCATTCAGGGATCGATATAAAAACCCAACAACGGCAAGGTCTTCCTGTATATTCTATCGGTGATGGGGTGGTGACCAGAATAAAGGTGGCGCTATGGGGATATGGGAAAGTGCTCTATATTGCGCACCCCAACGGTTATACTTCAGTATACGCACATCTTCAAAAATTTTCACCTGAAATAGAGTCCTATATAAAAAAAGTGCAGTATCAAAAGAGGTCTTATGAAGTGGAGGTTTTCCCGGAATATGGCGAGGTGAGAGTGGAAAAAGGCAAAATTATTGCCTACTCCGGAAATACTGGTGGTTCTTCAGGACCACATCTTCATTTTGAAATCAGGAGCAGTATTTCTGAGAAACCAACAAATCCCTTGTTATATGGGCTCCAGGTCAGGGATGCCACCAATCCCGTACTGTCTCAGCTTTTTGCCTATCCCCTGTCCGAGAAGGCGCAGGTGAATCAAAGTGAAGAGAAAGTGAAAATTAATTATAAAAAACAACAGGACGGCTCATTTCTGGCAGATAAAGTATACGCAGCCGGGACCATAGGTTTTGGAATAGTTACTTATGACCGTCAGGACCTGGCTGCGAACAAGAATGGCGTATTTGCCATTCAGCAATTGGTTAATGGCAGGGTTTACTCTGAACTGGATTTTGAGAGTTTCTCCTTTTCTGAAACAAGGTATATTAATACGCTGATAGATTATGATCATTTAGGCAAATACAGATCCCGAATTATAAAATGCTTCAGGGTTCCGGGGAATTCACTTAGTATCTACGATGAGCTCCATAATAATGGAAAAATCGTAGTGAAGGAAGGACTCTCTTATATGGTTGAAATCCTGATTACTGATCTTGAAGGGAATCTAACAAAATTAACAATTCCGGTCGAAGGAAGGCACGGGCTTGTTCTGGAAGAGAAGAATACTACCATTACTGATGAGTTTGTATTGGCTAAAAAACCAAATAATTATGACCTTGGGGCGGCAACGGTTTATTTCCCTCCCAATACCTTCTATAACGATTTTTATATCGACCTTAAAAAAGGAAAAGACACAGTTACCATTCACAACAACCAGGTTGCAGCGCATAGGAATTTTACCATCACTTTTGACGTCTCGGAATATTCAGAGAAAGAAAGAAAACAACTTTTTATTGCCAGGCTCGATAAAAAATTGAAACCGTCACATGCCTCAACCTATAAAAGAGGAAATACCTTTACCACAAGAACCCGTAATCTGGGGACCTATACGCTTGTCCGGGATACCATAGCTCCAATTGTTAGGGCCAAAAACTTTAAAGAAAAACAGTGGCTTAACAATTATCGCTACCTGGGTATTTATATCGCAGACGACCTCAGCGGGATTAATTCCTATTCGGCCACCCTTAACGGTGAATGGATTTTAATGGAATACGAGCCAAAAAGGAAGACACTGACCTATAATTTTGATGATATTATCCTGGATAAGACCCAATGTGAGCTCAAAGTAGTGGTTAAAGATAATGTGGGCAATGCCACTACCTATATCAGAAATTTTTACAGAAAATAGCTTTAATTGACCGATTTATAAAGGTTTCAAGGCTCCGGCGGACCGTCCGGAAGTATTTTTTATCAATAAAACTTACTTCAATTCAGTAACATAAATGGTTTAGCAACGTTAGAAATGTATTGAAATGCGCAACAATTAGTGTCGCATTAGCAATGGAATTCATGAAATTTTCCAAATTACTTCTTCCGGTATTACTACTGTTCTCCTTTTTAACAATTAGGGCACAGACTGCTACCATTACCGGAGTAGTGCTCGATGAGGAAAACAAACCACTGGATAATGTTAATATCTCATCACGCGCAAACGGAACCTTTACTGACATTAATGGATTCTATATTCTGAAAGTAATATCCGATATCGAAAATACTATCACTTTCTCACATCTGGGACATAAAAATATCGTTTTACAAAAACTAATACTTACGACCAACGAGACCTACGAATTTAATCCTGTAATGAAAATTGAAATACAACAGGTAGACGGAGTGGTGGTAACCCCTTCTGGCGAAAAAAGTGTAAATGGCATAACCTCAATATCTCCCGAAATCGTGCGCAAGATACCTGGAGCTAATGCCGGAGTGGAAAATGTCTTAAAACTCCTGCCCGGGGTATCGTCAAATAACGAATTGAGCACCCAATATGCAGTAAGAGGTGGCAATTACGATGAAAACCTTGTATACATCAACGACATAGAGGTATACCGGCCTTTTCTGATAAGATCGGGACAACAGGAAGGCCTTAGTTTTGTCAACAGTAATATGGTACAACGGCTGGCCTTTTCACCTGGGGGATTTCAGGCGCGGTACGGCGATAAACTCTCATCAGTACTAGATATCACTTATAAGAACCCCGTAGATTTTGGCTTGCAAATCGATGCCAGTCTTTTAGGAGTAAGTGGTACGGTAGAGACGCTGTCTAAAAATAAAAACTTCAGTGGTTTAATGGGGGTTCGTTACAGAGACAACAGTCTTTTTGTAAATAGTCAGCAAACCAAAACCAACTTCAATCCGGCTTTTGCAGATGTACAGAGCTATTTCACCTATAGATTCAGCAGGAAGTTCCATCTTAACTTTCTGGGTAACCTAAGCCTTAACAATTACCGAAACGAGCCTTTGACACGGCAAACAAATTTTGGGACAATTAGTGATCCGCTGGCGCTTCTTGTGTTTTATGAAGGGCAGGAAAAAAACAGGTATGCTACCAGTCTGGGTGCCCTGAAGGCCGACTATTATTTAAACGACAATACCTCCCTGAAATTCATTTCTTCCATTTATCACACCACCGAAGAAGAGTATTCAGATGTTATTGCCGCTTATGCATTGGGCGCTGTTGATACCGACCTGGGAAGTGCAAATTTGGGCGAGGCTATAGGAACCAGAGGAATTGGTTCTCAGTTCAACAGGGCCAGGAACGATCTGGATGCCCTGATCTTGAATATCGAGCATAAAGGAAAGTACAAACGCAATAAACAATCATTGGAATGGGGTGTAAAATACACCCATGAAGACATCAGGGATCAGATACGCGAGGCAGAATTCATAGATTCTGTAGGGTTTTTAATTCGCCCTCCTCTTGAGGAGTTTACAAATAATCAACCTCTCGACCCATTTAACGCACCTATTGTTCCTTTCGAGGGCGTGAGTGCGCGGAATTTTGTAAACACCAATCGTTTTTCCGGATATGCCCAATTCAGTAATCAAATTAAATGGAAAAAACATGACGTATATTACAATCTTGGAGTGAGGGCCCAGCGATGGAAAGTAAAGGCTGAAGGATTTCCCAAAAGCTCGCAAACCATTTTTAGTCCCAGAGGGCAATTTGCAATAAAACCGGATTGGAAAAAAGACATGTTGTTCAGAATAGCTGCCGGCAGTTATCAGCAACCGCCTTTTTACAGAGAATTACGAGATAATAACGGGGATATTCAAACAGGGGTAAAAGCGCAAAAATCTATACATTTTGTTCTCGGAAACGAGTACAGCTTAACGCTTTGGAACCGGCCTTTTACCTTTGTCAGTGAGGCCTATTATAAAAAGTTGAACAATGTAAACACTTACACCCTGGAGGACGTCAGAATTCGCTATTCTGCCGACAACAATGCCGAAGCATATGCCTATGGTCTTGACCTGCGAATGAATGGGGCTTTTGTTCCGGGAACTACTTCATGGGTTAGTCTGGGCTATCTTAAAACAGAAGAGAACATTGGAGAAAGGGGAAATATTTCCCGACCGACAGACCAGCGTTTAAAAGTAGGTATTCTGTTTCAGGATTACATACCCACCATCCCTAATCTGCGCATGTATCTTAACCTTGTTTACAACACCGGCGTTCCCGGTGGGTCGCCAAATTATGCGGATCCTTATATATTTCAGAATAGATTAAGAGATTATAGGCGTGCAGACTTAGGAATTTCTTATATTTTTGTAGACACAAATAAAAAATATCCTAAAAACCATTGGTTGTACCAATTTGAAGAGTTAAACGTTGGTTTCGAAATTTTTAATTTGTTCAATAATCAAAATTCTATTACGAATACCTGGGTACGCGACGTAGAAAGCAAGCAACAGTTTGCTGTTCCCAACTTCATGACCACCCGTGTATTGAACCTAATACTGAGAATGCGATTTTAATTGAGGCACCATGAGAACGCTTACCTTCTTTGCTTTACTATTTGTATGTACAATTTGTCATACCCAGAAGAACGTGTATGAAAGCAACAAATTTGATGAACTGAGTGCCAATCATAAAACTTTGGCCATTATCCCCTTTTTTACCCATCTGGACCTCGATGAAGAATTTGATGGTAAAGATTTAGATGACCTTGAGGAAAAAGAAGGACATGCAGTACAGGATGCGCTGGAAACTTTTTTTGGTCGCGGAAAGAAAAGGAAGAAGTTCTCAGTAGAATTTCAGAATGTCAAAAATACCAATGCCATACTTTCTCAGAACAATATTACATACGACAATATTGACACCTACACCATAAAACAACTGAGCAAGATCCTTAGGGTGGATGGAATAATAAGTGGGAATCTGGACCTCAACATTTTATTGTCCAAGGGTATACCGGCAGAGTTCAGTTTTATAGATTATATACTGGGTGATGCAAATTACGGGCGAATTGGTATCAAGATTAGCGACGGCGGAAGTGGCAAATTACTCTGGAAATACGAAAAAAAGATCAATAAAAAGTCTGGAAAAAATACGGATGATCTCATTGATAAGATGATGAAAAACGTGACCAGAAGATTTCCCTATGACAAAGAGCGGCAGCGCAATAATAGAAAAGCTAGGTAACAGCAAATTCTTTCAACACCCCTATCACATAATCCAGCTCTTTTTTGGTATTATACCTGGAAAAAGAAAAACGCACAGAAGGTTTATCCAACTCCTCTTCACTGAGTAAAGCTGAAAGCACATGAGATCCCATATTACTACCAGACTGGCAGGCACTGCCTTTAGAACAAGCCACCCCCTTGAGATCTAAATGAAATTGAAGCATCAAGGCCTTGTCCTTGCTAAACGGCAACCTGACATTTACGAGTGTATAGGTGCTTTTTTCCAAATCTCCGGAATATCCATTGAATTTTACCTCAGGTATTGCCGTACTTAGCTCCTTGATAAAGTACTCTTTGAGTCCCCTAATATAGGTAGTCTCTTCTTCCAAATTATCGTAGGCAGCTATAAAAGCAGTTTCCAGGCCAATAATATTATGGAAAGGTTCTGTCCCTGCTCGGAATCCTCGTTCCTGGGAACCGCCGAAGATTAAAGGTTTGAGTCCGGCATTCTTTCTGATAAATGCAAATCCGATACCCTTTGGCCCATGGAATTTATGGGCAGCTGCGGTCATAAAATCGATCGGTGTTTCCTGAACATCCCATGTATAATGCCCAATGGATTGGACCGTATCTGAGTGAATAAAAGCCCCTTTTTCCTTACATAACCTACAAATGGCACCAATATCTATTTTATTGCCAATCTCATTATTTACATGCATGAGGCTAACAAGTTTATTGCTTTCGTCTTTATCCAGCAATTTTTCTAAATGCACCATATCCGGATTCCCAAACTCATCAAGGTCTACAAAGAGCAGGTTGATTCCAAACTCCTTTACCAACTCCTCGGAGGTATGCAAAACGGCATGATGTTCTGTTTTTGAAGTAATAATTGTTTTTACACCCAGATCCCGTACAGCGCATCTAAGGATCATGTTGTCAGCCTCTGTCCCTCCGGATGTAAAAATTATTTCAGACGGATGGGCGTTCAGATACTTTGCCACTGTTTTTCTGGCTTGTTCGACCCCCGTTTTCGCAGTTCTGCCAAATGCATGGGTAGAGGAAGGGTTGCCAAAACAATTGACTAAGGCATCTTGCATTTTTTCAATAACCTCCTCCCTTACCGGTGTTGTTGCGGCGTTGTCCAGGTATACTTTTTGCATCTAACTATATCGATTTAGTCATCGGTCAAAAATAATCGAAATAAAGTTAATTTCTTCCAAAATTGGAACAAAGCTCTAGGAAAATCGACTTAGAATGATTTAACTTTGGAACATGAGAATACTGTTTGCCTTTGCTATACTTATGCTGATCATTTCCTGCAATGATGGCGATATCCAAATAGAAACCATAGATTTTGACAGTGCCAGCCTTGAGTTCTGCGACACAGAAACTACCACCGGCAGCACCGTCTTTTTTAAGCTAAATACCAGCGAGGCCCTGATTTTAGAGTTACAAAGCGGAGTGTTGAAGAACGAGGCATCTGAGGGTACAATTATCAGTACAGTTCCCGGCCAATCTAAAATTACCTACAGGACGTTTTCTGATAATATTGCAAAAAGCTATTTCTGTGATGAAATTCCACCCACTACGCCAAATGTGGTTGAAGAAATTTTGGCAGAAGGTGGGGAAGTTTTTATTACTACAACCCAGAATGCAACTGATACTACCCAGTACGATCACAACATTGAATTCAGTGGTATTTCCCTGGTCAGGTCTAATGGTGACAGAATTACCGACCTGACCATCAATAATTTTGGCTCTGTTAGCACTACGGAATAGTGCGTTAGGGGTTTAGGAAAATATAGATTTCGGTGGCCCCTAACCCGTATTTCTGATAATCCGCATCGTAGTATTTGATGTTTTCATACCGCCTGAATAAATATTTCAATTCCTCTTTTAGCACTCCTTCTCCTACTCCGTGGATAAAAACCACTTTCTGAATGCGTTTGCGGATTGCAAAATCGAGTTGTCTTTGAGCCGTTTCCAATTGAATATTCAACATTTCGTGATTCGTCATATTCCTGGACGAAGAAACCAGATGATGAATATGCAAATCGACCTCCATTTTGGGTGCGTTCCGTTCTTTTGGTTTTACACTAAGCGGTTTCTTTTTATACTGTTCCTTTTCTGTTTTTGCCCTGGCAGCTTCCGCATTGGAAACTTGTATATGGGGGAGATCCGATACACTTACCAACTCTGCCGGATGATATTGCAATTGAAATCCGTCTTCGGTAGCTATAGTTATGGTCTCTTCATCCACTTTTATAACGATTCCGCTTAGTGTATCATCTATGGTTTCCACTCTGTCCCCTTCATTAAAACCTGCCATTCCTAATTGTTAATTGTTAAGTGATTATTGCGTATTGCTAACTGATCAACAGCCGCATCAACCCGCAGCCTTTTATAATCATCCACAGGATAATCATAAAAGATCTCGTGTTTACTGTTTATTGACAAATGTTCACTCCTCACTATTCCACAACTGTGAGGTTTTATATATCCCCAGCATTAAGATAACGATACCAATACTGAGTGCATACTCTTTTCTTATCCAAAAATCCCCTACTCCCATTATGGTTGCTCCAAATACTATAAGCAGAAAATAAATACTGCGTTTTGTTTTCATTCCTCAAAAATAATAGTAATTTTCGGTTACAGAATCTACCTGATCCAAAATGCAATCAGCCGTATTATTTTTAGCAATTGAAGACTTTATGCTTCCCTGTATGAGTAAGCAGTTGTTAGGCATAGATTGCCCTGGTTGCGGTCTTCAAAGGGCAGTCGTTTTTCTATTTCAGGGCGAATTTCTGGCCGCATTTAAAATGTACCCCGCAATTTATAGTATTATTTTTCTTTTTGGCTTTTTGGCACTGGATTTCTTTGTCAAAATTAAGTACGCTAATAAGATCAGTATATTCTTAATGATCTCGTCGGTGGTGCTGATATTAACCAACTTTGTATTAAAATTTTTATAAATAAATAAACAACCATGGAACAACAAAAATTACCCAATGTAACTATAGCTATTGTACTCGCAATTCTTGGCTTTGTCTGTTGTTGTATTGGTGGTCTTCCGGCAATTATTCTTGGAGGGGTCGCCTTATACCTGGCAAAATCTGCTGAGAACAAATACAAGGAAAATCCTGAGGGCTATTCCAATTACAGCCAATTGAAAACTGCAAAAATTATTGCCATCGTAGTCCTTGTAATTGGCATCTTGTACCTTGCTTTATCCATTTATCAAATTCAACAAGCAGGCGGATGGGAAGCGCATATGGAAAGAACTCGTGAGATGATGGAACAATTTGGAATAGAAGAGTAAAAAACCACAATAATAAAATCAACCAAATGGAAAATGAAATTGTACCGGCCAAACCTAATAATTATTTGGTCCTCGCCATTATTTGCACAGTGTGTTGTTGTTTGCCTGCAGGTATTGTGAGTATTATATATGCCGCAAAAGTTAATGAAGCACATGGCAGGGGCGAATATGAGGTGGCACAAAGGGCATCAAATAATGCCAAAATCTGGTCATTTGTAGGTATTGGAATTGCCGCATTAGGCTATATTATTTATTTTGCCATTTTTGGCTTTGCGATGATTGGTGGATTATTGGAAAGTGGCAGTTCGTTTTAAAAAATCAGATCTGACGTACCTGGGTATAGGGGTCGTATTGCTTGCAATAGTACCCCTATATTTTCATTATGATCCAAATGTTCAGGGGACTTTCCCCAGTTGCCCTTTTTTACAACTTACAGGGTTGTATTGTACAGGATGTGGCAGCCAGAGAGCCCTTCATGCCCTGCTTCATCTTGACATTCTTGGTGTATTCCGGAATAATTTGCTTTTTTTACCCGCCCTGATAATTATGGGGTATCATATTATCACTAAAATATTAGGAAGACTTAGGGATAACAACTTCTACAGTTTTGTATCACATACAAAAACACCCAGGGTTGTTTTGATAGTAGTGGTATTGTTTACGGTATTGAGAAATATCGAAATTTACCCTTTTAATAAACTTGCTCCTTAATTAGCCACTTCGCTCATAAATTTGAGTCGGTATAGGCGCAATTCCTCATCCTCGTAATCCCCTTCAAATTCTTTTAAAGCAGATTCAATATCATCTGACTCAGCTTCCAGGAAATAATCATGAATTTCCTCCTGTTGATCCTCGTCCAACACCTCATCTATCCAATAGCCAATATTGAGCTTTGTACCACTGAAGACTATCTGCTCCATTTCCTTAACCAATTCCCCAATTTCGATGCCCTTGGCAGAAGCAATATCGTCTAAAGGTAGTTTCCTGTCTACATTTTGGATAATATAAAGCTTAAGCGCGGAGTTGGCACCGGTACTTTTTACCACCAGATCATCTGGTCTGGTAATATCATTTTCCTCTACATATGCCGCTATAAATTCAATAAAAGGTTTGCCGTATTTTTTGGCTTTGCCTTCCCCGACACCATGAATATTTACAAGCTCTTCTAAATTTATAGGGTATTTGAGCGCCATATCGTCCAGGGAGGGGTCCTGAAATACCACAAATGGAGGTACGTCCAGTTTTTGAGCCTCTTTTCTCCTCAGATCTTTAAGTTGCTTTAATAATCTTTCGTCTGCGACACCTCCGGCACTTTTAGCCGCAGTCACAATTGCGTCATCTGTGGCTGCATTGTAAATGTGATCTTTCGTCATCATAAAGGATTTCGGGGCCTTTAAAAATGCCCTGCCTGTATCAGTCAGATGCAATATTCCGTATTGTTCAATTTCTTTTTTTAATAATCCCGCTACCAATACCTGTCTTATGAGCGCCATCCAATACCTTTTATCCTGGTCTTTACCAATTCCAAAAAAGGGCTTCTCATTGGTCTTATGAGAGGAGATCAGTGCATTAACATTGCCGGTCAGCGCTTTTACAATTTCTTTGGCTTTAAACTTTTCATTAGTGCCTTCTACAACATTTATTAGTTGTACCACATTATCTTTGGCTTCCTCCTTTTCTTTAGGGTTCCTGACATTGTCATCCATATCGGCGCCTTCCCCATTCACATCATCAAAGGATTCCCCGAAATAATGAAGGATAAATTTCCTGCGGCTTATAGACGTTTCTGCATAGGCTACAATCTCCTGTAGCAGCGCATTCCCAATTTCCTGTTCTGCGACTGGCTTGCCAGACATAAATTTTTCCAGTTTCTCCACGTCCTTGTAGGAATAAAAGGCCAGGCAATGACCCTCGCCTCCATCGCGGCCAGCTCTGCCGGTTTCCTGGTAATAACTTTCTATACTTTTGGGGATATCATGATGAATGACATATCGTACGTCGGGTTTGTCGATACCCATTCCAAAGGCAATGGTGGCTACAACAACATCTACCTCTTCCATTAAAAACATATCCTGGTATTTTGATCTTGTTTTGCCATCAAAACCCGCATGATAAGGTACCGTACTAATACCATTTACCTGTAGTGCCTGTGCCAGCTCTTCTACCTTTTTTCTACTCAGACAATAAATAATCCCTGATTTGCCTGTATTCTTTTTTACAAACCGGATAATATCGGCTTCCACATTGGAGGTCTTAGGGCGAACCTCATAGTATAGGTTAGGCCTGTTAAAAGATGCTTTAAATACTTTTGCATCCGAAATGCCGAGATTCTTGATGATGTCTTCCTGTACTTTAGGTGTTGCAGTTGCTGTAAAGCCTGTAATTGGAATGTTGTCTCCTAATCTGCTAATTATGCTACGTAAATTCCTGTATTCTGGCCGGAAATCGTGACCCCACTCAGAAATACAATGTGCCTCATCAACCGCAACAAAGGACAAGGGAACGGTTTGAAGGAAATCTACATATTCTTCCTTTGTCAGGGATTCGGGAGCAACATAAAGCAATTTGGTGATCCCGTCCTGAATATCTTGTTTTACCTGCTTTACTTCTGTTTTGGTGAGTGAGGAATTCAATACATGAGCCACGCCGTGTTCTGAAGAAACACCTCTCAATGCATCAACCTGATTTTTCATCAGGGCAATCAGAGGAGAAACCACAATCGCAGTACCTTCTTTCATCAATGCGGGTAACTGGTAACAAAGAGATTTGCCACCCCCTGTAGGCATTATGACAAAGGTATTTTTCTGTTGAACTATGTTTTTTATGACGCTTTCCTGAAGGCCTTTGAATTTGGAAAAACCAAAGTACTTTTTCAGTGATGTGTGAAGATCGATATCATTCAAAACCATTCCTTGTTATTTATAATCAGCCCCGTGGTTTTCTAATTGCATCTTATTCATATAAGATATAAAAATTTAATCATTTGGTGGGTAGAGAAGACAATTAATTTTCTTTTACAGTAAGAAACCGCTATAAAATAAGTTTGTGTAATTTTGTTTTCTTAAATATAATACATTCTTTTAGAAAGTGCTGAGTTTTTGATGCAATTTCTGGTTAGAGAATCCTATAATTTCTGTTATAAATTGAGCGACAGCAAAGCTATATTAGCAATAGCAAAAAAGACCATTAAGACAGAGGGCGATGCCATTCACCATCTTAGCAGCCTTCTGGACAAACAGTTCGCCGAGGCTGTTGAATGTATATTCCAATCTACCGGAAGAGTTATCATTTCCGGAATTGGGAAAAGTGCTATTATTGCCTCTAAGATTGTCGCCACCCTTAATTCTACCGGAACACCTTCCATCTTTATGCATGCGGCTGACGCTATTCATGGTGACCTGGGTACCATTCAAAAAGATGATGTGGTCATCTGTATTTCTAAAAGCGGAAGCACCCCGGAGATTAAAATGTTGGTCCCTCTGATAAAAAAAGGTAAGAACAGCCTCATTGGCATTACAGGAAATCCCGATTCTTATCTGGGAGAACGGGCAGATTTTGTCCTGAACACCTATGTAGAAAAAGAAGCCTGTCCTAACAACCTTGCTCCTACAACCAGCACTACTGCCCAATTGGTTATTGGCGATGCTCTGGCTATCTGCCTTTTGGAATTACGGGGATTCAGCAGCAGAGACTTTGCCGAATATCATCCAGGGGGTGCATTGGGGAAAAGACTCTACCTCCGTGTTTCTGATATTGCCTCCAATAATTTGATACCCGAAGTAGACATTAATGCAGAAATCAAAAAAGTTATAGTAGAAATTTCTGAGAAAATGCTGGGTGTTACGGCTGTGATGAAAGACAAAAAAATAGTTGGTATAGTCACTGATGGGGACCTCAGACGTATGCTCAATAAATACGACAATATTAATGGGTTAAAGGCCAGGGATATCATGACCTCGGACCCAAAAACAATAGACGCCGATGTCCTGGCCATAAAAGCCCTGGAAGTAATGCAGAATAAGGGTATCTCGCAGTTACTCGCCGTTGATGACGGCAAATATATCGGGGTGGTACATCTGCATAACCTAATTAATGAGGGAATTCTATAATGGCAAAAGTGAAAAAAGATCCCAATGAAATGCACTTTCTGGATCATCTGGAAGTACTCAGGTGGCATTTAATCCGATCTACCCTGGCCGTCGTAATTGTAGGCTGTGTTGCATTTTTGATGAAATCCTTCATTTTTGATGTGGTTCTTTTAGGCCCCACACAAATGAGTTTTCCAACCTATCGCCTCTTTTGTGATATTGCTACATCAATTGGGATAGATTCAGCATTTTGTGCGGAAAAACTGCCATTTACTATTCAAAGCAGGTTAATGTCCGGACAGTTTTCAGCACATATCTGGACCTCAATTTGGGCAGGTTTCATTGTAGGGTTTCCCTATGTTTTATACGAATTGTGGAAATTCATTAGTCCGGGGCTTCATCAAAATGAAAGAAAACACTCCAGAGGCTTTATCCTGATTGCTTCACTTTTATTTTTTATGGGCGTATTGTTTGGGTACTATGTGGTTGCGCCTTTGTCTATCAACTTTTTGGGCACCTATCAGGTAAGTGCATCTGTGCTTAACGAATTTGATTTAGGCTCCTATATTTCCACTGTCAGGGCTTCGGTTATTGCCTGCGGAATTCTTTTTGAGTTACCTATACTCATCTACTTTTTAACCAAAGTTGGACTGGTTACCCCAGAAATCATGAAAAAATACAGAAAGATTGCGCTGGTAATCGTTCTGATCCTATCCGCAGTTATAACTCCTCCTGATGTTGCCAGTCAGATCATAGTGGCCGTCCCTGTATTGATTTTATATCAGGTAAGTATTTATATCTCCAAGATGGTGATAAAAAGGCAGGCTAAAAAAGAAAAGAAAGCAGCTAAAACAACTTAAGTATAATAAAGCGTTAATTGTTTTAATGCAAAAGAATTATATCCTTAGTTTTACTGCGATTATATGAAACTCAGAGCAGAAAATATCATGAAGGCCTATAGAGGCCGCCAGGTTGTAAAAGGTATCTCCCTTGAAGTAAACCAGGGCGAAATTGTTGGACTTTTAGGTCCTAATGGCGCCGGTAAAACCACCTCCTTTTACATGATTGTCGGACTCATTAAACCCAATGGAGGAAACATCTACCTTGATGACATGGAAATTACCAAATTTCCAATGTATAAAAGAGCTCAGCACGGCATAGGATATCTGGCACAGGAAGCTTCGGTTTTTAGAAAGCTCAGTGTCGAAAAGAATATTTTAAGTGTATTGCAGCTAACCTCTTTAAGTAAGAAAGAACAACTGACAAGAATGGAGTCTTTGATCGAAGAGTTCGGACTTGGTCATATCAGAAAGAACAGGGGTGATCTGCTGTCAGGAGGTGAAAGAAGGCGTACAGAAATTGCAAGGGCCCTGGCTACAGATCCAAAATTTATTTTACTCGATGAACCTTTTGCCGGGGTAGATCCGGTAGCAGTAGAAGATATTCAGCGCATTGTTGCCCAGCTAAAAGATAAAAATATCGGGATTCTGATCACAGATCATAATGTTCAGGAAACCCTGGCAATCACTGAACGTTCTTACCTGATGTTCGAAGGGGGCATCCTTAAATCCGGGGTTCCCGAAATATTGGCCGAAGATGAGATGGTACGAAAAGTATATCTTGGTCAGAATTTTGAATTGCGGAAGAAAAAACTCGATTTCTAATTTCTTTAATCAGCCTTTTTAACTACCCATTATTTATTGTGAAACTTAGATATCTTCATTGCGCTCTTTTGTGACTACCGAGCTGATTATATAAAACACGATGATGGCCGGAACTGCTAAAAATTTAAGGGTCATTAATAATACAAGGCTCACAATAATAAAGATGTAGCGCAGTGCATTATCTCTAAAACTCCAGTTCTTAAATTTAAGCGCAAATAATTCTATCTTCGAATTGAGCAGAAAACAACTCAGTATTGTCAGGCCAACAAGAAACCACGGATTCAGGATTAGAGTATTGAGAAAGTCGTTTTCATGATAAAGCAGAATTAATGGCATTGAAAGGATCAACAGGGCATTAGCCGGAGTAGGCAGACCGATAAAAGAAGTCGCCTGGTTTTCATCTGTATTGAACTTCGCCAATCTGTAGGCAGAAGCCATGGTGATCAAAAACCCAAAAAACGGAAGAAGTGTAACCTTAAAGCTGGTCCAGCTAATAATTTCATCTATTCCGGAAGTAAAACTTATGTTCCACCCTCCTGTCTGCGACATACTGAGTAATTGAAACATTACAATCCCGGGTACCAGGCCGCTGGTGATCATATCTGCCAGTGAATCTAACTGTACCCCTATCTCGCTTTGAACATTTAATGCCCGGGCGGCCAGACCATCTAAAAAATCAAAAAGAATTCCTATGAATACGAATAAGGCCGCCAGCTCCAAATGGTTGAGGACCGCAAAGACCGTTGCCACACTTCCGCTTAATACATTGAGCAATGTAATGGCGTTTGGGAGCTGTTGTTTCATTCGTGGTTATTTCAGTAAAAATAACATAATTTTTATTCTATTCCCCGAGGTCCGGTTTTTATTCAGATATTTGCCGGGAAAGGCAAATCAGTCTTATACCACTTGCTAAAATGCAACCAAAAAATAGTGTTTTATTATTTTTCCTTTGGATAACCATAGCCGGGTTTGGACAGCCAGAATCACTATCTCAAACAGCCCAAATTAGCGTTATAACATGTGGTCCGGGACAGGATTTGTATGCTTCATTTGGACATAGTGCTTTTAGAATTCAGGATGCATCACAAGGTATCGACTGGGTATACAATTATGGCACTTTTAATTTTAATGCTCCTAATTTTTATTACAACTTTGCCGTTGGAAGACCTTTATTTTCCCTTAGTGTATCAAAATTTTCTGATTTTCTTTATTCCTATCAATTGGAGAGCCGCTGGGTTAAAGAACAACTTTTAGAACTTGATGATCAACAAAAAAATGCCTTATTCATATTTTTAGAACACAATAAACGACCAAAAAACAGGGATTACAAATACGATTACCTGTACGACAATTGCTCCACAAAAATACCTGAGGTATTAAAAAAAGTTCTGGGTCAGCAATTGGTATTCCTGGATGCAGAGCAACTTACAGAGACCACCTTCAGGGAGTTGATCAGGGAAAATTTAAAATCAAATTCATGGTCGAGCTTTGGGATAGACCTGGCACTGGGAGCAGTGATCGACAGAAAAATAAAGCAGCAAGAACAAATGTTTATTCCCTTCGAAGTTCGCGAACAAATTACAAATGCTCAGCTGGCGAATAAACCGTTGCTGCAACGCGAAAGGACCATACTGGAAGCAACTACCAAAAGAGGTGGATTTTATTTTACCACCTCCCCCTTGTTCTGGTTTGTTCTTTTAATGGTTTTTACTGTAGCAATCAGCTATATTGATGTTACCAATGAAGTGCGAAGTAGATTACTCGACTTTTTTCTTTTCTTTATAACCGGACTTACCGGCATTCTAATTTTTTTCCTTTGGTTTTTTACAGATCATAGCGCAACTGCGGTTAATTTGAACATTTTATGGGCATTTCCTCTAAATCTGATTGGCTGTTTTTATGTGGTTAAAAATAGTAGAGAACTGCCGTTATGGTTCGATAAGTTTCTGCTGGGCCTAATGTCTTTACTGGCACTGGTATTACTCACCTGGATTTTTGGAATACAAAGCTTCTCGCCCATTATTACCGTTATACTGACCACTCTGGCTATTAGATACCTTTTCCTATACTACCACATCAGAAAATTTCAGCGCGCCACATTATGAATCTGCTAACTGTTGAGCATATTGCAAAGTCTTATGGAGAATTGGTGTTGTTTTCGGATATATCTTTTGGTATAAACAAAGATCAAAAAATAGCGCTTATAGCAAAAAATGGCAGTGGAAAGACTTCCATTTTAAACATTATATCCGGGAATGACCAACCGGATAATGGCCAGGTTAATTACAGAAAAGGGTTAAGAATCTCCTTGCTGGATCAGGAACCGGAACTCAACCCTAACCTCACCGTGGAAGAGAGTATTTTTAGTTCCGATAATGAGGTATTAAAGATTATTGCAACCTACGAAAATGCCTTGGATAATCCCGAGGAGGAAGAAGCCTACCAAAAGGCATTTGAAGCAATGGAGCGCTACGGGGCCTGGGATTTTGAAACCCAATACAAACAAATTCTCTTTAAACTCAAACTTGACGATCTGAAGGCCAGGGTAGCCACACTTTCCGGAGGACAGAAAAAAAGACTGGCACTGGCCAACGCACTAATAAACAGACCAGATCTGCTGATATTGGATGAACCCACAAACCACCTTGATCTGGAAATGATCGAATGGTTGGAAGCTTATTTTAAAAAGGAAAATCTCAGCCTTTTTATGGTAACTCATGACCGTTTCTTTTTGGAAAGGGTATGCAATGAAATTATTGAATTGGATGAGGGTCAACTCTATTCCTATAAGGGTAATTATTCCTATTATTTAGAAAAAAAAGAAGCTAGAATAGAACAGGAAGCCGTTGAGCAGCATAAATCCAAGATACTTTTTAAAAAAGAACTGGATTGGATGAGACGACAACCCAAAGCCAGGACGACCAAATCTAAATCCAGAATAGACGATTTCCATCAAATTAAAGAAAGGGCACATCAGCGAAGAATCAGCCATGAAATTCAGCTAGAACTGAATATGGAACGACTTGGCAGTAAGATTCTTGAACTGCACAAAATTGTTATGTCGTACCCGGATAAAACCATTTTGAATAAATTCGATTACAGTTTTATAAAGGGAGAGAGAGTTGGTATAATTGGTAAAAACGGTACCGGTAAAACCACCCTTTTAAATATTATAACCGGTGTTCAAAAGCCAGATGCTGGTAAAGTCGTCATAGGGGAAACCATTAAGTTTGGCTATTATAATCAAGCTGGTATAACTATCAATGAAGGGCAAAAAGTCATAGACGTAATCCGTGAATTCGGAGATTTTATTCCCCTAAAAAAAGGGCGGCAAATTTCCGCACAACAATTGTTAGAGCGATTTCTGTTCAACAGGAAAAAACAATACGATTTTGTTGAAAAATTAAGTGGAGGGGAGCGCAAACGTCTTTATTTATGCACCGTGCTCATTCAAAATCCTAATTTTCTTATCCTGGATGAGCCCACCAATGATCTGGACATTGTTACTCTGAATGTGCTTGAGAGTTTTCTGCTCGACTTCCCCGGATGCCTTATTGTAGTCTCTCACGACCGTTATTTTATGGATAAGATTGTGGACCACCTGTTTGTGTTTAAAGGAGATGGAGTTATTGAGGATTTTCCAGGCAACTATTCAGATTACAGGGTATATGAGGATAGCCTCGAAATAGAAAAAAGAGCCTTGAGGGATAAAGAGGAAAGAACAGACACAGATAAAGGTAAGTGGAGAGATGCCACAGCGACAAAAAAGCTGTCTTACGCTGAACAAAAAGAATACAATAGACTAGAAAAGGATATTCAAAAATTGGAAGTAAAAAAGAGAACTCTTGAAGATCGATTTTCGGATGGTGCCATCACGGGGGTTGAAATAGACGAGCTTTCTGTAACGCTGAGAGAACTGGGAGATGAAATTTCGAAAAAGACGGAAAGGTGGTTCGAATTATTTGCCATTCTGGAGGGAGAATAACAATTCTTAATAGATGCTATTTCGTTTTGTATCAAAACTGAGATTTTTATGGTACTCCACAAATCAACACGGGGTACACTCGCCCTTTGTATTTAAATACCTTACACAGTGTCTGCACAAAAATCCAGAAATTAAAGGAAAAAAGAGCAGCAGGGTGTTGTTAAAAAGTATCCCATATTTTAAAGTCAAAAGCATATATATAGATGCTATTCATCCGCTAAGGGCCTTAATAATGGAAAAACAACCGGATGTTCGCTTTAATAGTCCGCCTTATGACCTTGTTTTTATAGACATTGCTGAATGGTCTGTTTTACGGAAAGAGGACAAGGATTTAATGTACAATACTTCTATATTGATGTTTTATGGTATTACTACCAGGCAAGGGGCGAAGCTTTGGGAAGAGCTCGTTTTAATGCCGCAATTTAATGTCAGTATCGACATGTATTATTGCGGTGTGCTGTTTACCAGAAAGGAACAGGAGAAGGAACATTTTAAGGTTCGGATATAAAATCCTATTTTTAATATTATAACCTGATACCTATGGATTACACCATCTACTACATATTAGGTGGCCTGGCCATAATTTACATCCTTTTTTCCATGAAAAACCGGAGAACTGCAAAACGCAGAAAATCGAGGGGATTTATGGAAGGTTACGAACGCAAAGACAAGAAAGACGAGGATTTGTGAACATTTAGCTATGTTTATGCTTTAGAATTTCCCAGATCAATTATACGCTAAGCTACTTTTTCTATGAAGATATATACCAAAACAGGCGATTCCGGAAACACATCTCTTTTTGGGGGTAGCCGGGTACCAAAGCACCATATACGAATAGAAAGCTATGGTACCATAGATGAAGTAAATTCCTGGTTGGGGCTCATAAAGGATCAGGAGATACACTCAAATACTAAAGAAATCCTGGTGATAGTCCAGAAAAATCTGTTTACCATAGGTGCAATCCTGGCGACAGACCCAAAAAAAGCTGTTTTAAAAAGTGGTAAGGACCGACTCAATATTCCAAAAATCAACCAATCCGATATAGAACGATTAGAGACAGAAATAGATGCCATGAATGAAGACTTACCGCCAATGACCCATTTTGTGCTTCCCGGCGGCCACAGTACAGTGTCATACTGTCATATTGCCAGAACAGTCTGTCGCAGAGCAGAACGGATGATCTCCCTGCTTCATTACAATGAGCCGCTAGATCCTATAGTCTTATCTTATATCAATAGGCTTTCTGACTACTTGTTTGTACTGGCACGAAAATTGTCATATGAACTTAAGGCGGAGGAACAGAAGTGGATTCCCGAAAAAAAGGACTAATAAATCACTTAATTCTTCGTTATCAAATTATTAAATCCGTTTTTTTTGGAAAAAAAAGTGAAAAAAACATGATTTTTCTTGAAAATATGGGTTTAAAAATTATTTTTGCAAAAATTTAAAATTAAACTGTTACAATGTATTGGACATTAGAATTGGCATCTTATTTAAGTGATGCCCCCTGGCCAGCCACCAAAGACGAATTAATAGATTACGCCATCAGGACGGGTGCTCCATTAGAAGTTGTGGAAAATCTGCAATCTATGGAAGAAGAAGGAGGTGAAATCTATGAATCTATCGAGGAAATTTGGCCGGATTACCCAACTGAAGAAGATTACCTCTGGAATGAGGATGAATATTAATAATCATAACTTATTTATAAAAAAGTCTCTTTGGAGGCTTTTTTTTTTGAACTTATCTTTAATTTTTCTTTTACCTGGGGATGGTTCTCTGTAATTTTGGCAGCAAAGACAGGTATTTAGCCCAAAAATTCAGTCTGGAATACCTTTTGCTCTTAATCGGGCATTACAATTACTAGCATCACTAAAAATATATCAGGAAATTGCGCAGCTGAAGCTTTGACACTTTCCTGCATAACAAGATACATATTATGAGTTTATTGAATTCGGTCATAAAGGCATTTGTCGGCGACAAATCAAAAAAGGATGTAAAGGAACTTCAGCCTCTGGTAGACCAAATAAAATCCTTTGAAGCAGGTTTGGAAGGTTTGAGTCATGATGAACTAAGGCAAAAGACCATCGATTTTAAGGCGCAGATTACAGAAGACTGTGGAGATCTTAACAAACAGATTCAGGAATTACAGGAAGAAGTACTACAATCTAAGGACATAGATCAGAATGAGGAATTATATGCCAGAATAGACAAGCTTGAGGAAGAGGTTTATGAGATTACTGAAAATACCCTTAATGAAATGCTGCCTGAGGCTTTTGCCGTGGTAAAGGAAACTGCAAAGCGTTTTGTTAATAATGAAACTATAACTGTCAAAGCTTCCGAAAACGATCGGCAGCTTTCCGGTTCTAAAGAATATGTAAACCTTCAGGGAGAAAATGCCGTATGGCAAAATTCCTGGGATGCTGCCGGAAAAGCCATTACCTGGGACATGGTGCATTATGACGTACAGTTAATTGGTGGTATTGCGCTGCACCAGGGTAAAATTGCGGAGATGCAGACAGGGGAAGGTAAAACGCTGGTGGCTACCCTGCCAATGTATTTAAATGCCCTGGCTGGCAAAGGGGCACATTTGGTTACAGTAAATGATTACCTGGCCAAACGGGATAGTGCCTGGATGGCCCCAATCTTTGAGTTTCACGGGATGACGGTAGACTGTATAGACAAGCACCAACCCAATTCTGAAGGTAGAAGAGCGGCGTATAATGCAGATATAACCTATGGTACTAACAATGAATTTGGCTTTGATTACCTCAGGGACAATATGGCGCATACCCCGGGTGATCTAGTACAGCGACCACATCATTATGCGATAGTTGATGAAGTGGATTCTGTTTTAGTGGATGATGCCAGAACACCTTTAATAATTTCCGGCCCGGTTCCCGAAGGAGATCGGCACGAATTTAATGAGCTAAAACCAAAAGTTGGTGAGATTGTTCAGAAACAGCGACAATATCTTACAGGAGTGTTGGCTGAGGCCAAAAAGTTAATTTCGGAAGGAGATACCAAGGAAGGCGGATTTTTGTTGCTAAGGGTGCATCGCGGACTTCCAAAAAACAAAGCCCTTATCAAATTCCTAAGCGAAGAAGGTATTAAACAACTCTTGCAGAAGACAGAGAATTTCTACATGCAGGACAATAATAGAGAAATGCCTAAAGTGGATGCCGAGTTGTTGTTTGTTATCGACGAAAAGAACAACCAGATAGAACTTTCAGATAAAGGGATAGACTACCTTTCCGGTGACGGGGAGAAAGATTTTTTTGTGATGCCGGATATTGGCGGAGAAATTGCAAAAATTGAAGACCAAAACCTCGATATTGAAAAGGAAGCGGAACTTAAAGAAGAACTTTTTAAGGATTTTACTGTAAAAAGCGAACGGGTTCACACCATGAGCCAGTTGTTGAAGGCATATACACTTTTTGAAAAGGATGTGGAATACGTGGTCATGGAAAACAAGGTCATGATCGTTGATGAACAGACCGGTCGGATAATGGACGGGAGACGATATTCCGATGGTTTGCACCAGGCAATTGAAGCAAAGGAAAATGTGAAGATTGAGGCACTTACCCAGACCTTTGCGACGGTAACACTTCAAAACTATTTCAGAATGTATAAAAAACTTGCCGGAATGACAGGTACCGCAGTTACGGAAGCCGGTGAGTTCTGGGAAATATACAAGCTGGATGTCATGGAAATTCCGACAAACCGTCCAATCGCAAGAGATGACAGGAACGATTTGATTTACAAAACTAAAAGGGAAAAATACAATGCAATTATAGAAGAGGTAACTAAATTATCGGCCTCCGGAAGACCTATACTAATTGGTACCACTTCTGTGGAAATCTCGGAATTATTATCCCGGATGCTGACCATTAGAAAAGTACCTCACAACGTACTTAACGCCAAATTACATAAGAAAGAAGCAGATATTGTAGCGGAGGCAGGTAATGCCGGAGTGGTCACCATTGCTACGAATATGGCAGGCCGTGGTACAGATATAAAATTGTCTAATGAAGTAAAGGACGCAGGCGGACTGGCCATTGTAGGAACAGAACGTCATGATTCACGGAGGGTCGACAGGCAGTTAAGAGGAAGGTCGGGGCGACAGGGAGATCCCGGAAGCTCACAATTTTATGTTTCACTGGAAGATAATCTGATGCGATTGTTTGGTTCTGACAGAGTAGCCAAAATGATGGACAGGATGGGTCTGGAAGAAGGTGAAGTGATTCAGCACTCAATGATGACCAAATCTATTGAGCGGGCCCAGAAAAAAGTAGAAGAGAATAACTTTGGGATTAGAAAACGGCTGTTGGAATATGATGATGTAATGAATGCCCAAAGAGAGGTAGTTTATAAGAGGAGACGGCATGCATTACAGGGGGAGCGATTAAAAGTGGACATCGCTAATATGATATACGACACCTGTGAAGTACTGGCAGACACTAATAAGGCAGCGAACGATTACAAAAATTTTGAGTTTGAACTGATCAAATATTTCTCTACTACTTCTCCTGTTTCGGAAGAGGATTTTGGAAAATTAGGCTTTCAGGAAATTGCCAATATCATTTATAAAGAGGCGTACAGTCATTATCAGGATAAAATGGAACGCAGTGCAGCAACCGCCTTTCCGGTAATTAAAAAAGTGTACGAAGACAATGCCAACAAATTTGAGCGTATCGTAGTCCCTTTTACAGACGGGATAAAGTCTCTTAACGTTGTTACCAACCTGAAGGACGCTTATGACAGTGACGGAAAGCAATTGATCACGGATTTTGAAAAGAATATTACGCTTGCCATAATCGATGATGCCTGGAAGACACATCTTAGAAAAATGGACGAATTAAAACAATCTGTTCAATTGGCGGTTCACGAGCAAAAGGATCCTTTGCTTATTTATAAGTTTGAGGCATTTGAGCTTTTCAAAAGTATGATTGACAGGGTAAATAAAGATGTAGTTTCCTTCCTTTTCAAAGGGGAATTACCTTCTGCAAATACTAATGAAATTCAAGAGGCAAGGAATGTAAGAAGGCCAAAGGAAAAACTAAAAACATCTAAGGAAGAAATCCCCAATAGCGATGAACTTGCTGCACAGAACCGGGCTGCAGGTCAAACTCAGGGTGGCAGACCACAGGTAACCGAAACCATAGTTCGCGAAAAACCTAAAATTGGAAGAAATGACAGGGTCACCATAAAGAATGTAATGTCTGGTGAAAGTAAAACCCTTAAATACAAACAGGCAGAACCCCTGATAGTTAAGGGGGAGTGGGTGTTAATCGAAGATTAACATTTAAAAGATATTTTTATAAAGGCGATCTTTAAGATCGCCTTTTTTGTTACTCTTAAACTGTGATTAAATTAAAATTACTTTATTCAGCACGGGAATTCCACCGGCATTATGTCCAATCCTAAAAAATCAATATCTTTAAATGTCACCAACGGACTACATTAATGAAAAATTCCCGTCGAAAATTCCTTACCTCTATAAGCATGCTAGCCGCAGGTACAGCAATGCCAATATCGCAATTTGACTTTGGTACTGCTAAAAAATTAAAAATTGCCTTAGTGGGTACTGGAATACGCGGAACTACCTTCTGGGGAAAACGGCTCACTAATCAATATTCTGATATTTTGGAATTTGTTGGTTTATGCGATATAAATCCCGGTAGATTGGAATACAGTAAAAAATACATCGGAGTAAATTGTTCTACCTATTCCAATTTTGAAGAAATGATTAAAAGTGGTAATCCGGATTTAGTAATTGTGACCACAAAAGATTCCACACATCATGAATTTATTATAAAAGGAATGGAAATGGGCTGTGATGTTTTAACAGAAAAACCGCTAACCACAGATGAGATGAAATGTCAGGCCATTCTTGACACCGAGAGAAAGACTCAGAAGAATCTCATAGTAGGCTTCAACTACAGGTGGAGCCCATATGCAACCAAGGTAAAAGAATTGCTAATGAACAACACCATTGGTAAAATTACATCGGTAGATTTTCATTGGTATCTGAATACTTATCATGGGGCCAGCTATTTTAGGAGATGGCATGGAAAAATGGAAAGCGGTGGTTCGCTGTGGGTACATAAATCAACCCATCATTTTGACCTTCTCAATTGGTGGATCAACTCTGAACCCTCTGAGGTCTTTGCTTATGGCGATCTGGAATTCTATGGAAAAAACGGACCTTTCAGAGGTGCTAATTGCCGAAATTGTGAGCACCAGAGTAAGTGCGAATTTCATTGGGATATTACCAAAAATAAATTCCTTAAAGAACTCTATGCAGATAATGAGCAGCATGATGGTTATATCCGGGACAATTGCCTTTTTAGAAATGAGATTGACATTTATGATAAAATGTCTGCTCAGGTTAAATATCAAAATAATGTCCAGCTCAACTACTCATTAACTACCTACTCACCGCTTGAGGGTTGGCGGGCGTCATTTAATGGTACAAAAGGCAGAATTGAAGCCTGGTTAGATATTCCGTATTATGACAACGTTGGTATTGATCAGGCCGAAATGCATATGAGGGAAATGGATCAAACCAACAAAGAAGAACTGGCACACGAACCTTTGGTAATTCACAATCTTTGGGAAAAACACCAAATTGAGCACGTTGAGATGGACAAGAAAGGCCACGGTGGAGGTGATCAAAAACTTCAGGACAATCTATTCCGAAATGATGGTTCAATGGATGCCTACGACAGGGTAGCAGGATCACGGGATGGTGCAATGTCAATTTTAGTAGGTATTGCTGCCAGAAAGAGTATTCAGGAAGGCAGCCCGATTAAGATTGCGAGTCTAACAGATTTGATTCCTAAAACAAAAAGGGATTAAATCAATAACCCAGGGTATTACACAACAAGTACCAACTTATTAATTGGTTTTTTGTAGGTTTTTTCTTACCATTGTATGATATTTGATTTTTATAAAACGAATATCGTAAGTGTTTCTCATACTTTATTTCAATCCCCATCAATGCTACAGGGCGGTAAGCTCTGCATTGCAAACTAATCCGTTATGAAGAATTTGAAAATAAATGAAGATCGTATCCTGGACAAAACCCGATTATTTCTTAAGTTCAATTATTCCTCTGTTATTCTAAGTCTTTTCTTTGGTTTCGGATGCTTGTATTTCCTTGATATTACTGAGATTATCCCCTATGTATTCTTTGCTTATGCGCTGTTAAACCTCACCAATATGGCGTTGTACTATAAACATAAGCATCTTATAGCTGCAGCCCTTGCAACATCTGTATTATCGCTTATCTGCACACTTTTTATTACTTTGTTTTCCGGAGGAATTAGTAGCCCTTTTGTTTTTATATTGGCCATAATTGTTCTGGCAGGATATGTTTCTACCCGGATATTTGGCAAAATTTATCTCTATGCCGTCTTTATCGTAATAATTGCAATATACTTTTTGGATATTAAAGAGACTGGTTTAACCTACAATGTAATTCCAGAAAAGTCTGTGGCACTTTTTGCTTTATTTAGTTTACTTTTCTCTGTATATCTTCTTTCTGTTACATTTGGAAGAAACCTGTTAAAAGCACATCATAGATTATATAAATCTAAGGCAGAAATTGAGGAACGTATTCTGGAAAAAGAGACCTTATTGCGCGAAGTACATCACAGGGTTAAAAACAACTTGCAGACCGTTTCAAGCCTGCTGAATATGCAGGCCAATAACACTGAAAATAAGCAGTTTAAAGAGTTAATTAAGAGTAGTCAGAACATAGTAGTTTCAATGGCCATGATCCATGAAAAACTGTATACCAGAGATAATCTTTCAAAAATAGCGTATCAGTCCTATGTAAGGGATCTTGGAGATTACCTCATAAAATCTTATAAAGGAGCAAAAAGTAACATAACGCTTCATATAGATATGGTGGATATAAATCTTGAGATAGCGACAGCAATACCATTAGGACTACTGATCAACGAAGCCATTACCAACTCACTTAAACATGGAATAATTGATGATGCTGAGGGAAATATTGAAATTGTCATAAAAAAGAAAAATGGCCAAAACCATTATACCCTCTTCATTGGAGACGACGGGCTGGGGTTTTCTCAAAAAGTAGATTTAACAGACAAGGCATCTCTTGGCTTACGATTAATTAATAATCTGGCAAGCCAGCTTCAGGGATCCGTGGCAAGAGATTATTCTAAAAGAGGCACGCACTACATTATACAATTTGAGGACATCGGTAAGCTCTATAAAGATGTCGCCTGATTTTATTTCTTTACACCCTGTTATGGTTGTCTCTTCTTCATTTGCAAAGGCGGTTATCAGGGTTATGCAAGCCAAAGAATTTTCTTAACTTCAATGTGTTAAAAATAATATAAGCCCATTTTATTGAAATTTGGGAAAACCTATTTAGCTTTACATCATAGATTTATCCCATTTATCATGGATTAATTGCACCCTTTCTCAAAGATCTTAGACTTACGAATTTAAAATAGTGCATTATGCAAAATACAATTTCGGATCAGCACAGGCATAAAGACAAAATAAGATTAACCTTGAGAGTCAGTTATTTTGCATCTTTCTTTTGCCTTTTCCTGGGTCTAATCTGTATCTTTTATCTGGACATTAAGCAGCTGGTTCCTCACATATTTTTTGCCTTTGGAGGTATTAACCTTCTGAATAGCATCTTATTCAGGTTGCATAAGAACTTAACGATTACATATAATGTCATTTCTATACTTGGATTAGCTTCAGCTATTGCGATTACAATTTTTACAGGGGGTATTAACAGCCCGTTTATTTTTGTTCTGGCCATAGTCGTTTTTGCAGGTTATGCCACCACCCGCAGATATGGCAAAATATATTTATATATCAGTATTTTAATTGTGGTACTAATATACCTGCAGGGTATTACAACCTCCTCCATTACACAGAATGTTGTTCCTCCTCAGTCTCAGGATCTGTTTAGTTTTTTAAGTGTTATTTTTTCGGTATACCTCCTTGGAGGGGTATTGGGAAAGAACTTACTCAAAGCGCATCACGATCTTTATAAATCCAAATTGGTAGTGGAGCAGCAAATTGCTGAAAAAGAAACTTTGCTAAAAGAAGTGCACCACAGGGTAAAGAATAACCTGCAGACCGTCTCGAGCCTGTTGAGCCTGCAATCCAGAAGTATTGAAAATGAACAAATGAAAAATCTGATAAAAAGTAGTCAGAACAGGGTCATTTCAATGGCAATGGTTCACGAAATGCTTTATATGCGCGACGATCTTTCAAAAATTGAGTTTAAGTCCTATGTGCAGGAATTGAGTGAGTACTTAGTGCGCTCGGTTAAAGGGACCAACAATAATATTAAACTAGACCTCCACATCCCCGATATACAGCTGGGAATAGACACAGCAATTCCACTGGGACTTTTGATCAATGAAGCTATCACCAATGCCCTGAAATACGGTATCAAGGACGACGAAGAAGGCGAGATTCACATTGCTCTAAAAGAAGCTCAGGAGAAGGCCTTTGAACTTGAAATCGGAGATGATGGCGCCGGATTCCCGGATACGGTGAATTATAAAAACTCCAAATCTCTGGGATTAAAATTAATACATAACCTTGCTCGTCAACTTAAAGGGACAATAACAAAGGATAATTCTAAAAAGGGTACTAATTATGTTGTAAAATTCAGGGAAGTAAACCAGCAACAGTTTAATTCTGTTGCCTAATGACCGATCTTTATCGTGTAAGAATTACTCAGGCTTCATTTTACTACTTTTCTTCATTTTATAATTATATTTAATCTGACTAATTCCTAACAATGCAAAAAAAATTACTGCTCTTACTGTTACTATGCAGCTCAATTGGCAATTCCCAGGATTACTTTTTTAAAAAATTTCACCCCTTTAACCCTAATATTCCCTCTCCCCAGCAATTTTTAGGTTACGGCGTAGGAGAACATCATACAAGGCATGATCTTATCGTAGGTTATCTTGCAAAACTTGCAGAACTATCGGACCGGGCCCAAATTTATCACTACGGGCAAACTCATGAGGGAAGGAAGTTGGTAATGTTTATGATCACAAGTCCGGATAACAAGAACAATCTTGAAACCATTAAGCAGCAACATCTGGCGTTTGCCGACCCTCATCAGAATGTGACTAATTACGAAGACGTACCCATTTTCATAAATCTTGCATATAATGTGCATGGTAATGAACCCTCAAGTTCAGAAGCAGCCTTGCTGACTGCATATACTTTTGCTGCCTCCAACAGTACTGAGATCCTTAGGTATCTGAAAAATGCGGTAATATTTATAGATCCTACAATAAATCCGGACGGACGGGACCGGCATACACAATGGGCAAATACCTATCAGGGAAATCCTATGGTAGCAGATCCCCAGGATGCAGAACATAATGAGTACTGGCCGGGAGGTCGTACCAACCATTACTGGTTTGATCTGAACCGTGATTGGCTGTTGGCGATAAATCCTGAGAGCCAGGGTAAACTGGGTTGGTATCATGACTGGTACCCCAATGTAGTTACGGATTTTCATGAAATGGGGACCCAGAGTTCCTATTTTTTTGAACCCATGAAAGTTAACGGTTCCCTGGACCCAATAATGCCGAGGGAGAATTACGTGGATTTAAACAATATGTTTGGTGAGTACTTTGCCAAAGCGATGGACAGCTTGGGTTCATTATATTTTACCAAAGAAGTTTTTGATGGTACCTATCCCGGATATGGCTCTTCCTACCCGGATTTGCAGGGGGGGCTGGGATTATTGTTTGAACAGGCAAGCTCCCGCGGCCATAAACAAACTACCGCTTTCGGCGAGATTACTTTTCCTTTCACTATCAGAAACCAATACACGTCTGGTATTACCACGGTGAAGGCAGCAGTCGAAAACAAAGGCCATTTGCGGAAATATCAGCAAGAATTTTTTAAAAGTGCATTGAGTAAGGCTTCCAAAAGCAAGGTGAAGTCCTATCAATTTGGGGATCGCTACGACCAAAACAGGACCAAGGCTTTTATAGATAAACTGTTATTGCACAAGATTGAAGTTTATAAAGCAGGAGATCACACTTACACGGTGCCTACCAGCCAGGCACAGTACCGTATGGTTCAGACTATGTTCGAAACTTATACCAAATATCGTGACAGTGTTTATTATGATGCTTCGGCCTGGTCAGTAGCAAACTTTTACAATATGAAATACCGTCCGCTTAGTACGGTTGAGGCTGCTGAAAGGATTACTTCAACGGACCATCTGGTAAAGTTCACTCCAGTTCAAAAATCCAATTATGCCTATCTTATAGATTGGGATGATTACAATGCCCCTGCTGCACTGAATTTCCTGCAGGCAAAAGGTCTGGTGGTATCTTCGGCTTTTAAACCTTTTACGGCAAGCACCAATACAGGCAGGCTAAAAATGAACTATGGCACATTAATGATAGCCGTAAGTCTGCAAAAACAAGGTCCGGATGAAGTATTTTCTCTTGTACAGCAAGCACAGCAGAAATTTCAGTTACCAGTTTATTCGACAACCACAGGATACAATGCAGCAGGAATAGACCTGGGTAGCAGATTTATCAATCCCTTGAAAAAAACGAAAGCCTTGATGCTTATTGGCGATGGAATCAGATCTTATGAAGCGGGGGAGGTATGGCATTTGCTAGACACACGCGTACATATGCCCATAACCAAAATCCCAATGCGCAATTTCAATAGCGCTAATTTTGACAAGTACAATACGATGGTTATGGTTTCTGGTCAGTATTCTTTGACAGAAAAACAACAAGCCAAAATATCGGATTGGGTTAAAAAAGGAAATACTTTAATCACGATAGGTAGTGCCTCCAAATGGGCGATTGACAAAAAACTGGTTAAGGAGAAGCTTACCAAAAAGGAAAAAGACACCACTAAAGTTACGGATCACCAGCGGTATGCCGATGCCTCCGAAAACATTGGCAAAGAAAATGTTGGCGGCGTAATTCTAAAGGTCGATATTGATGTTACCCATCCACTGGCATTTGGTTACAGAGATACCAGTATCCCGGTTTATAAGAACAATACGGTCTGGATACAACCCACAACGAACGCCTACGCCACTGTAACCCGCTATGCCAAAGACCCATTGATAGATGGTTTTATTACTAAAAAGAATATGGACGAAAATCTAAAACCTTCTGCCTCACTTATTGTCAGTAAATTGGGAAGTGGAAGAGTTGTATTATTTGCTGACAATCCAAATTTCCGCGGCTCCTGGTACGGAACCAACAGGCTTTTTCTCAACGCCCTGTTTTTGGGAAATAAAATCCAGATTCCGGAATAAAAATTACTAATTAACAATGGATAATTCAACATATAGCACTCGGTTTATGAAAAAGCGTTTTATTCTATTATTCCTGGCCGTATTTATGCTTGGAAATATTTTTGCTCAAACCACCGGCGACGGGCCTTATTCTCAACTTATAATCAGGGGAGTCACACTTATCAATGGCAATGGAGCTCCTCCTCAGGGGCCCATAGATATTGTGGTTGAAAACAACATTATCGAAAAAATTCAGCTGGTTGGATATCCGGGAGTTAAAATTGACGAGGCTAAACGACCCGGGTTGAAAGCTGGTGGAAAAGAGTTGGATTGCAGTGGAATGTATCTCTTGCCCGGATTCGTTGATATGCATGGTCATATTGGTGGCGAAGCCCAGGGCGCTGAGCCCGAATATGTTTTTAAACTATGGATGGCGCATGGAATAACTACCGTACGCGAACCTAGTGGCAGAGGTTTGGATTTTACCCTCGATTTAAAAAGCAAAAGTGCTAAAAACGAAATCGTGGCACCTCGAATCTTAGCTTATACCGGTTTTGGACAGGGAAATGATGGTACAATTGAAACTCCCGAAATGGCAAGGACCTGGGTGCAGAATAATGCAAAAAAAGGGGCAGATGGGATAAAGTTTTTTGGTGCACCACCAGAAATTATGAGCGCTGCGCTCGATGAAAATAAGAAACTGGGCAAACGATCTGCCTGTCATCATGCACAACTGAATGTAGCTCGCTGGAATGTTTTACATTCGGCCAGAGCTGGTCTAACGTCAATGGAACATTGGTACGGTCTGCCAGAAGCCCTTTTTGAGGATAAAACGGTACAACACTATCCGCTAAATTATAATTATAACAATGAACAACACCGTTTTGAAGAAGCCGGGAAATTATGGAAACAGGCTGCAAAACCTTTTTCAGAGCACTGGAATGCAGTAATGAATGAACTCATTGCGCTCGATTTTACACTAGATCCGACTCTAAACATCTATGAGGCCAGCAGAGATCTACAAAGAGCAAGAAGGGCCGAATGGCATGAGGAATATACCCTGCCATCTCTCTGGGAATTTTACCAACCCAGCAAAATATCTCATGGCTCATATTGGCACTATTGGGGTACAGAACAGGAAGTAGCCTGGAAAGAAAACTACCAACTTTGGATGACATTTATAAATGAATACAAAAACCGGGGTGGCCGGGTTACTACAGGCTCAGATTCCGGTTTTATTTTTCAGTTGTATGGTTTTGCTTATATACGCGAATTGGAATTGCTTCGTGAAGCTGGATTCCATCCTCTGGAGATCATTCGCTCAGCCACACTAAATGGTGCAGAAGCCTTGGGTATGGATGATAAAATAGGAACGGTTACTGTCGGTAAATTGGCCGATTTTGTGATCGTGGCTGAAAACCCATTGGAAAATCTTAAGGTGCTATACGGGACCGGCGCAATTAAATTAACTGAAGACAACGAAGTTGTGCGCGTGGGTGGAATAAAGTACACTATCAAAGACGGTATTGTTTATGATGCTAAAGAAATGTTGAAGGACGTCAGGGAAATGGTCACAGCGGAAAAAAAACGATTGGATTATACTATTGTGCAACCCGGTATAAAACAATAAACAATTAGCAATTAGCAACAAACAATTGATTCGTCTTTCACTGTTTATTGTTTATTGTTAATTGAAAAAGCCTTCCCCACAAACAACTGAGCGAGGAAGGCCGGGTAAATAAAATTTACCGGGGTTGAGCTTATTGACGTTCCTGGGTTACGGGAACTTTGAGTGGGCGTAAAACACCCTTGGTTTTCGGAAATGTAAACAGATAGCTTAATACTACTATTGCCGAGATAATAAATGTAATTGTGATCATAGTCATTAGGTTTTGTGACAATACAAATGTACTGTCGTGTTCATTCGGGGCCAATTAGGCCAATTTGGGGTTATTTTTTTTTGTGCTGAAAGACAAAGCTTTCTTTACTCTTGAATTTTTGAACTTGTATAGGCGCGCAACAGTGTTTTCTTTTGCTGCCGTAATTTCGTTAGTAATGACAGGAGCATCAATGCTGCTATCCAAAACAATACCCATTTGAGAAACTTCCACTTTAACATCCGTAGCTGTATTATGTGCTAGAGCGGTGGCTCCGAAAAGTAGCACAAGGATTAAGGTTATTATAGCTTTCATTTTATTAGATTGGGTTACACTAAATTAACGCCGATAGTATATCCGTGGAGCCTCTAAATCGCTGAAAGACAGTATTTTTAGATTATTGAACAAAAGTTAGATGAAGTGTAAAAAAGCCTCGTTGAGTGGATTAAAGGCTTGCAACCGCTTACCGTAAAAAAGGGTTTTTTATCGGTTGTTTTGTCGCTTAATTTATAGATATGAAATAAAAAACGGCCTAAATTATGTTTAGACCGTTTACCCATGCTGCATTATCTTTATGTGACATAATTGATATTGTAGTTCTAATTTAAGAAGAACTGCTTATGTTCTTCAAGGAAACTAATGAAAGACCGGGGTTTATGACCTGTTATATTTTCTACTACCTCTGTTGTCTTGTTAAACCTGCCGTCTGCCACCTCACTACTAAACTCCTTGAGGTGTTTTGCAAGAAATGGATTGATAGTGGGATGCGCCTTTACTGAATCAATCCATTGGTCCACGGTTATAGGAACATAATCCACCTTTGCGGCCAACAGCCTGCTAATATCATCTGCAACCTCTTGCCCATTATAGGTCCTATCCCCACTTAGGTCATATTTCTGACCAATATGTCTTTGTAAATCCTTATCCAGTAGAATTTCTGCTACTACCTCCCCTACGTCTCCGGGATGTATAATAGTATAGCGAGCTTCTTTAACAGGATAGTAAAACTTTTGATGATCGGCCACTGTTGGGGCAGCAAAACCTAAATAATTCCAGGCAAACAGACCAGGTCTGATATGCACGGCTCCTACACCTGCCCAATCCAGAATGTTTTCAGTAACACTGTGATTTTGTGTGGCCGGACTCGGAGATTGATCATCAGCTCCCATTTGTGACATGGAAATGACCATTTCTACATTTGCTTCTTTGGCCGCCCTGGCAAAATAGGCGGCGGCTTTAGGTAAATGGTCCATAAAAGGGTAAAGGAAATAAGCTCTCTTAATCCCTTTCAGAGCTTTCCTTAAAGAATTGATGTTGAAAAAGTCGCCTTGAACCACTTCTACACCAAGGACTTTCAATTGTTCACTTCTGGCGTCGAGCGAGCGGACCATTGCCCTTACCTTTGCTCCTTTTTTTACCAGGTGCTTAATCGCATACTGGCTTGTTGTACCGGTTGCTCCGGTAATTAGAATTTCTGTTTGCATAATAATTGTTTAAAGTTAATACTTATGTTGTATATACAACATTAATTTTAAATTTTTTATCTCAATCTTTTTTCTAAGGTTGCTATAGGGTTCATGCCAGTGGAGCCAAGTTGTTCCATAAACTCGTCCATGACCTTTTCCCATTTGGGAACGAGTTTTTGAACAAGCGCCTTCCCGGCTTTGGTCAATTCAATTTGTGGCCTGTAGTCCGGGCTGCGGGTCACTAATTCTAATTTTTCCAATAATTTTATATTTCTACTTACCGTTGACCGTTCCAAAAATAATTCTTCCCCTATTCTACCCTGCTCTACCTTGCCGAGTTCGCTCATAGCAAAAAGTATGGTCATCTGATTCTCAGAGATATCAAAATCTACCAGGCAACTCCTTAAATGACTATCCGCTATTCTGGAGAGTCTTCGTAACCTGGAACCAATACAATGTTCTAATTGATATTTCATAAAACAAATATAGTATTTATATGTTGTATATACAACTTATTAATAAAGGTTTAACAGCGTTTAAACAAACGCTGTTTTACAAACGGCCCTTATAGCTCCAGAATCTGTCTGATCATCTGGTTGGTAAAACCCCACTCGTTATCATACCAGGTCATTACTTTGAGCAAATCCCCGTCAACTACTCTGGTCATACCCAAATCTACGGTAGAAGCATACGCACTCTTAACAATATCTGAAGACACAATTGGCTCAGTTGTCGTAGTTAAGATATCTGTATAACGAGATGATGCGGACTCTTCCACAAAAATTGCATTGATCTCCTCCACAGACACGGGTCTCTCTGTCACAAAAGTCATATCTGAGAGTGAGCCAACAGGAATAGGAACCCTAATAGCAACCCCATCAAATTTGCCAGCGTATTCTGGTAAAGCTTTGGTTGTGGCTACAGCAGCTCCGGTTGTCGTAGGAACAATATTCGTCGCACCCGCCCTTCCCATTCTAAAATTCTTTTGTGAAGGTCCGTCTACTATACTCTGCGAAGCCGTATAGGCATGTACTGTGGTTATGATGGCTTTTTTAATTCCAATTCTGCGGCCCAACACTTCCACAACCGGACTTATATTGTTCGTTGTACAACTAGCGCAGGAAAAGACGCTGGTATTTCCATCCTTCGTATTTACTCCGTGCACTACAGTAGGAGTGTCCGCACTTTTAGTAGGTGCCGAAATTATCACTGTAGTGGCCCCGGCTCTTATATGCTTTTCAGCATCTTCCCGAGCGGTAAAGAAACCTGTGCTTTCGATGACCACTTCAATTTCGTTTTTCTTCCAGGGAAGTACTTCAGGATTCCTTTCCGAGTAATATTTTATTTTTTTTCCGTTAATAATCAGATGATCCTGATCGTGGGAAACTTCCTTTTCGTATATGCCGTAAACCGAATCATATTTGATCAGGTAGGTAATGTTTTCTATGGAAACGATATCGTTTACGGCTACCAACTGTAATTCAGGGGTGTCTAAAATGACTTTGAGCGCCGCCCTTCCAATGCGGCCCATACCGTTTATTGCTATTTTCTTCATATCAAGTGTTTAGAATTTGCTATTATTTTTAATTGAATTATAGAATATTCTTCTTCTATCTTTAAGCAATTGAATTGTTTAAATAATGAGAAGAAATACTCCCTTTTACTTCATTTATGATAGCTTATGTTTGGCAATTAGTGCTTCCAATTCTACTATCCTTTTCTTTAGAGGATCCGTTACCGTTGCAATGGCCTCCTGAGTAAATCTCGGCTGTATATGCTGAGGACAATTTACGTCCCAGGCTGTTAACGTGAACACGACAGCCCGCTCTACCCTACCTCTGTAGTCAGGATCGGATAGGGACATCAGCAGCTCCTCGTCATTTTCAACCACTGCTGCCGTGCCCCATAATTTTATTCGGGTCCTGTTTGGATAATCCATCAGAAAGATGGTTGCTTTATTATTTTCACTCAGGTTGCCTATAGAAATATATTGGCGGTTGCCGCCAAAGTCGGCGAAGGCTAATCTATTATTGTCCAAAACCTTCAGGAATCCCTTAGGTCCTCCCCTGTGTTGAATATAAGGTTGGCCCTCCTTATTTGCCGTGCCCATATAAAAAGAATCCATGTTAGAGAGGAATTGCTGCAAGCCAGAATCAATCTGGGTTTGCCAACCACCCCTTTCTTCCATTCGCGCGTAGTTCTTACGAGATACTTGCCGTTGCTGAACTTTTTTTACAGCGGTGCTAAAAACCACATCACTTGGGTATTGAGATCGACTGCTTTCCATTTTTGATAATCATTTTATTTTATTTTCTATATGATGCGGAACGTACGCCCGGTATGGGGTAGTTGCTGATTAGCTTTGCCAGATAGAAGGGCAAAAATATCAGCCTGTGTCTAAAACTCATTTTATTTTTCATGATTAATTGTTTTGTCTATTTATTAATACCTCAGTTACAACATCGGGCACAGGAAGATTTGCATCCTCCCCTGCCTGATTATTGTTCTGCTATTTGAGTGCAAAATTATATTCGTACTGAATAAGGACGATCAAAGGAATGGCGTAGGCCAAATGCCTCAATAGGGTGATCATGGGTGTCATGGGCGAAGCGTCTATCCCGGCAATTCCTGCTCCCAGAAGAGGTAGCATAAAGAGCCATACAAGGGCAATTGTTTCGACTATTACAAAGAGTAAAGGTCTGAACCATTTTGGTCCCCACAGAGAAGGTGCTATCCCCGCAAAAAGAATGGCCAGTAATATACCATTACCATAATGACCGACAACCCCGTAAGGCAATCCAAGCCCTGTTTTGGCTCCCAGAACAGCAGGAATATCCCACCATGTTCCCGAAATAAGCAGGCCTGCGAGGTCAAATAAGACTGTCCCTATGACCCCTGCAATAATTGCGTTTTGCCAATTTATTGTTTTCATACTTCCTGTACTTATGCAAATCTAATTTGCGTTAAAACACTATGTCTTCTACTTCCCTTCCAGAAGTTGTGTCTGTTAGCCCTGCTATTTCCTGAGCTCACTTTGCTGTTTTCTGTTGTCTTATTTTTCATTTTCTACTTTGTTAAATGATTATATAATCGTTAATTGATCTTATTCTTCTTTAAAAATTTGAGGATATAATTCGCAATTTCATCACCCTTTTCCTCCAGAGCAAAATGCCCGGTATCTAAAAGATGGAATTCCAGGTTCGTCAGATCCTTCTTATACGGATAAGCGCCGTCAGCAGGAAAGATAAAATCGTTCTTTCCCCAAACTATCAAAGTCGGCGGCTGATACCTCCTAAAATATTCCTGCCATTCGGAATACAGGGGCACATTTGTTCTGTAGTCATAAAAGAGCGCCAATTGTATATCGTTATTCTCCTTGCGACTAAGGTGGCGGAGGTCAATATTCCAGTTATCCGGACTAATTTTGGTACTGTCCTGGGTACCATGAGTGTATTGCCATTTAAGACCGTCAGGGCTGTGAAAACCTTCAAGGGCCTTTCCATTTTCCAGTGTATAGTCTGTCCAGTATTTTTTGATCGGGATCCAAAAATCTTTTAACCCTTCTTCATAAGCGTTGCCGTTCTGAATGATTAGTGCATCAATGCTATTAGGATTCGCCGCAGCAATCCTAAAGCCTATAGGAGCCCCGTAATCCATAAGATATATACTGAATTTATCAACTTGCTTCACTCTTAAAAAACCCTCGACGATCTTTGCGAGCTTGTCAAAGCTGTATTCAAAATCCTTTATCGCCGGTTGATCACTTCTGCCATAGCCCGGGTAATCCGGTGCCAAAACATGATAACGAACAGACAAGTCTGTTATTAAATTTCGAAACATATGTGATGAAGTTGGGTAACCATGTAATAATAATATTGTTGGTTTGCTGACATCCCCTGCCTCCCGGTAAAAAATGTTGATTCCTTCTACCTCAACTGTTTTGAAAAGCGTTGGCTGGGGTTTTTCTATCCGTGCCTCAATATTTGCGTACGTATCGGCTTTTGCAAAGGAAAAATTTCCAAAAATTATGACTCCTCCTAAGAAGGTCATACTTAAAATTGATTTAATTATTAATGATTTCATGATCTTAATTGTTTTTAGGTTTTATTGTTTTAATTGTGACCCTATCCTCCGTCATCCGCTGACCGAGGAGGATTAGTTGGATACTACTCATTGTCTATCAAGTGCAACTCTTTGGCTCTGGGAAAATCTATCTCAAATCCCCCATTATGGTATATATTATTAGTGATTGTGGTCAACGCCACCACACCAAGTAGTTCTGCAAACGCGGCCTTGTTATAGCCTTCATCAAAGAATTTTTCCAGCAATTTGTCGGCAGGATGTCCATTAGTCTGTACCAACTCATTGGTGAGTGTTACCAAAGCATTCAGCTTGGTGTCTGCCAGGCTATTGGTTCTGATATCCAGAGTTTGTTCTTCGGTAAAACCATTCATTTTGCCCAGGGCGGTATGTGCTGCCAGGCAATAGTTACAGCTGTTGGCCTCTGATGTGGCCAGAGCAATTGCTTCGTGTTCTTTTCGGGAAAATTCCCCGCTTTTCAGAATCTCGGTAAAATTCAGAAACCCTGCTAAAAGTTTATCAGATACACCCATTGCGGCATAAAGATTAGGTACTGCACCAAGTTTACTCGCTATATTGGTAAAGATGGCTTGTGAATCTACATTTGCGTCTTCGAAGCTTAAAGGTTGTAATGTTTTCATTTTTCTATTTATTTATCTTGATAATTGTTAATTAATAATTCTTGTATTAAAAGTTTCGATCATTCGGTTTAATCGGGATATCATTGGCGCTCATGTCTCTAAACCGCATTAGCCCTTCTGTATCAAATTCCCAATGTTCGTTTCCGTGGGTTCTGTACCATTGTCCGGTTAATGCATGTTGCCACTCGTATTCAAAACGGACAGAAATCCGGTTATCGGTATAGGACCAAAGGTGTTTTCTTAGTTTATAGTGCTGTTCTTTCTGCCATTTATCCGATAGGAACTTCACTATAGCGGCTCTACCACTAAAGAATAGATCCCGGTTACGCCATTTGGAATTTATTGTGTAAGCCTTTGCTACTATAACAGGGTTTCTGCTGTTCCAGGCGTCTTCCGCAGCCTGCACTTTAGCAGCGGCAGTTTTGGCATTAAAGGGTGGTATTATTGAATTTTGACTCATCCTTATTGTGACTTGATTTTTTTTATACGAAAACAGACCAGTCTGTATGTTATGTCGAATAAATTTTCATTCCTTACTTTCTTCATTCTTTTCTATCCTAATAGTTTTTTGCAGGCATTTTTACCTCTGAGGATAGGCCAACTTTCCTTGTTAATTTGTGAGAGAATGATTGCGCCTTCCAAAAGTACATGGATCTCATCACCAAGTTGTAGTGCCTGTTTTTTAGGATATGCCATTAGCAGTTCCCCATGTATCCACTCGCGTACCAGGCTTTTATGCAAGACAACCTGATCCTTAATTTTGGAGTGATCCTCGGGTAGATCTGTTATGATATTCTGCCAACCACAACCTCGGTAATCCACTTCTTCCAGCCATTGCTTTAGAAAGTCAAAACAACCCAACATCCTGGTTTTAGGGTTTTTGTATTTGGCCACATGAGCCTGGAGCTTTCCCATCCATTTCCCGTGGCGCTGTTGTAAGTAGGCCACAGCAATATCTTCCTTTGACCTAAAATGTACATACATACTTGCCTTGGCTACGCTGGCCTCCTCTATGATCTGGTTGATTCCGGTTTGGTTGTAGCCATTATAGTAGAACAGCCTCGAAGCAGTTTCTATAATTCGCTCTTTTACTCCTGCCTTTTTCATGATACAAACATAATACATAAATTTATATAAACAGACAAGTCTGTTTGTTTTTAACATTATATTAATATATTCAGCTTTATTTACATCATGAGAAACCCGACACCCCACATCTCACAATTCATGCCGCTAATTGGTAATTGCTAACTGCTTACTGCTTACTTTTAACTCTTGCCAGCCGCATCAACCCGCAGCCTTTTTTTATCATCCACAGGATAATCAAAAAAGATCTCGTGTTCACTGCTTTTTGCTAATTGTTAAATGTTAATTATTTTGAATCCTGGGCCTGAAATTTAAACAACGGTCAATTGATATGTATATTCTGAAAAAGTCAATATTCTAATCCCTGGCCATGGCTATTATATCTGATTGAAATTTTTTGTCATTAGACAGGATGTCGAAAAAACCAACAAGAAACTTTTTGGCCGTAAAAAATTCTTTTTTACTCCTAAAAAGTGGGCGATATTGATCAATAGTCTCCAGTATTTCTTCTTTGTTTTGAAGAAATTGTTGACGTACCTGCTCAAAAATCTGCGGATCTCTTTTAAAACCTTTGTACATTCTCTCAGTAACATCACTAATGTTTAATTGAAGGTTTTGCACATTGGATACCAATGCATAGTCAGCATTCACCAGTCCGCTCATGTCAAAATCATAGGGAACCGGCATCATTTTTTTATCAATAAATAATAATTTCTGATTGTGTTGATATGTGGTTGAATAATCGGTATTTCCAATCATAAAATGAAAAACGTTATTGCGAACAGAGGTCGTGGGCTCCTGTGCCAAAGCCCGCATATGTCTTTTTAACACACGTCCGTCATGCCTGGCGGCAACATTTTTTATGTCCTCCACCAGTATCCCCAGTAACTTATGCATCCGGATTTTACTGCCTCTGATCTCAGAGAATTCTATATGGACCAATCTTGTCTTAAAATGATAGGGCGAAACAATTTCATACAACTTATACGCCATATATTCTTTGATTACTTTATCATTCATATCCTTGCAACTAAAACAAGGCAGTACAAGTTTTAATTTCTTATTGCCCTCGAACAAAGTTCCCTTAGCAATCGTCTTCTCTATCTTTATTTTCAAGGGAGGGAAATAGCAATTATCTCTCCTAAAATTGCCACGCGCTCTAATACTTACATCCATTGTTTTCCATATGCCATCTTGAGCACTATAAGCAAGTGAAGTTTTAATATAAGTGCTGTCGTTGGTGTGCAACCTGACATTTTTATTGGAATAGCTGAGCTTTAGCGACAAGGTTTCCTCATTTCCAAAAAGATCAGGCCCGACCGTCACAGCGTCCGATACCGCAAAGTCCTGGCCATAGCCAAAGTGCAATATCCCGATATATAGGAATATCAACAGGCGTAAGAAACCTCTTTTACTTTTAGGTGACCCGGAAATGATTTTCATTATATTATAATTTAAATTGTTGGTATTGTAAATATTATGCATGAGTTGTACCAAAATATACAATACTTTGATAATCAATTGTTTAAATCGTATATTTTAAGTATAATGAGTCACGTAATTTCGTCATTTACCGATATTTCGTAATAGAATTAATGACTTATCGTTAATTGTGTTCAAGGCAATAAAATTGATTTCGTTTACTCGGGCTTAAATGTTAAGGAATGATAAATCCGCGCTGTTAGCTCTCGAAATTTTAGTACATTGGAGATGGTTAATAACCTGATAGCTAAATTCATTTTTAATGGTATTAAAAAGATTGCTGATTCTGGCATTACTATGTGTTTATAACTTGCTAGACGCTCAAACTCCGGAACAATCTTATTTTGACTGGACATCTATGCCATTTACAAAGGAAGAATTGGCAAAAAGACGTTATGATTTAATAACTCGTTTAAATGAAGCCCGACTAAAAGGACTGGTTCTAATTCCTTCGCAAGACGGATTCTCCTCAAATGAAACTTTTCGGCAGCTGAACGATTTTTATTATTTCACAGGCCTTGAACTCCCCAATAGTTTATTGGTGATAGATACTGAATCCAATTGGTGGGCAATTTACGGGCCCGATAAAGATCTTCGGTTTGACCGGAGCTCCAGACCTAATGATTTTCCGGGAAGACCCTTAATCAGCGATCCTCGTATTGCCCTTGAATCTGGGCTCTCTCTGCGTTCACTTGAAGAATTCTCAGTGTTGATAGAACAAAGGGCAGCGAGAGGTGCAACTGTCCTGGTCAATGGCGGAGGCGATAAAGAGTTGGCATTGTCATACGATTATATCAGTACTCCCTCAGCTGAACAAATCTTACTTAGGGCATTACGGGCGAGACATCCAGGGTTAAATTATAAAAATAGTTATAGGGCGATTGCCAGGATACGGATGGTTAAATCGGCTACAGAGATAGCACTTATGCGCAAGAGTACGACAATTAATATTGAAGGAATTAAGATCGCTGCCCGGGCTATCAGAGCAGGAATTGATGAACGTTATCTGGAAGGAGTATTGGAGGGTAATTATAAGAAAAATGGTGCACAACGCCTTGCATTTGGATCTATTGTTAAATCGGGACCCAACTCCCTTTGGCCCTGGCGAATACTCGCAACACACTACAACAGGCGAAATAGAATCCTTGAAAACGGGGAACTCGTAATCTTAGATGTGGGATGCGAGTATAATAACTATGTCAGTGATGTTGGCAGAACCTTTCCCGTCTCCGGTAAATTCACCGATGAGCAAAGAGAAATATTGAATATGCAGGTAGAAATTTCCGATGCCATTGTAGCTAATATTAAACCAGGTATTACATTTTCTGATCTCAGGTCGCTAGCAGATGAAATTATTCCTGAGGAAGCAAAAAAATATATGCAGGCAAGTTTATTTTACGGACACCATTTGGGTCTTTCTGCAGCAGACCCTAATCTTCCGGAAGCCACGCTGGAGGCCGGTATGATATTCACAGTGGAGCCATGGTACTACAATCATGATGATCAGATAGCGGTTTTTACAGAAGACGTCATTTTGGTCACGGAAGGAGGTTGTGAAGTTTTAAGTAAAGAGCTGCCCAGAACACCCGAAGACCTGGAGAAATTAATGCACACAAGCAATAATTATTGATAAATACTATTTAATAAATAAATGTCATCTCACTTCTTTTCGTAAAACTTCTAAGGGGGGGCTTTTGAGTACACTTCTACTGTTAGAGATTCCAATTGCCAGAACCAATAGTGTTATTCCAGGAAGTAAGATCAGAAATGGAATCCACGAAGGGCTGAAAGTTGTCTCAAATACAAATACAGCTAACAAAAAACCGCTTATAAGTGACAGTAGTATTCCAAAAAGACTGCCGAGTAAGCCGAGATAAAAGTATTCCAAAGCTGTAATCTTTAGTATTTGGGTGTTTTTAGCCCCAATGGTACGCAGCAGTACACTTTCTTTAATACGCTGATATTTACTAGTACGAACGGCCCCAATAAGTACTATTATTCCGGTTAGAATACTAAAAAAGGCCATAAAGTTGATCACCCATGAGATCTTATCAAGAATCCCTTCAATTAATCCCAAAATTTGCCTTAAATCTATTATAGACACATTTGGAAATGCTTTTACCAGCTCTCTCTGTATATTTGCAGAGGCGGTTTCATCTTTTGTTTTAGTACTCAACACATGGAATTGAGGGGCAGTTTCCAAAACACCAATGGGGAATACCATAGAAAAATTGAGCTGCATTCGCCCCCAATCTACGTTCCGAATACTGCCAATAACGGTTTCCATAAGTACGCCCTGAACATTAAAAACCAGGGTGTCTCCTACAATCACTCCGGCATCATAGGCTACATTATCTGCAAGTGATATTGGTACTATTCCTTCTTCAGGCATTTCTGGGGTAAACTTTCCCGATGTCAAGGTTTCAGAAGCAATTAGTGAATCTCTATAAGTTACTCTGAACTCATGATTTAAAATCCATTGATTCATAGTGGAAGTAGTATCCTCCCTGATTTCATTCACCGGCCGGCCTTTTATACTATGAATTCGCATAGTTACAATAGGGATGTTATCAATAAGTGGTAATCCCTTTGGAGTAATAGCATTAATTACGGCTTCCCTTTGTCCGGTTTGTACATCGAGCAGCAGTAAGTTAGGACTCTGCACACTATTCTCCAATTTGGCTCTGGAAAGCAATATATCTTTCGTAAAATACAAAGTGCTGATCAAAAAAGCCCCAACGCCGATAGCCAGCATCAATGTCAGGGTCTGATTGTTAGGTCTGAAGAGATTTAAAAGGCTCTGGCGGGTTGTGAAGCCCCAACTATGAGGAAAATACTTCTTTATACCGAACATAAATAAAGCAGCGATTCCTGCAAGTATCCCAAAAGTGGTAAGAATCACTATTACAAACCATAATGCCATCTGCCATCGTCCAAGTAGCCATAAGGCAAATAGAAAAATAAAAAGGAGAATACTACCAAAGACCATCAATTTAGCTTTTCTCGATCTTTTTACCGGTTTTTCCCGAATGCGTAACACTTCTAACGGACTTACAAACCACGTATTCATTAATGGTAGTAGTGCAAACAATACAGACAAGAACAGCCCTAGCAATATTCCCATTATTACAGGTTTGGCACTTATAGTTATTTCCACATCAAAGGGCAAAAACTCCGCAAGTATAGCCGGAAAAAGAAGCTGAAGCAGTAAACCAGCTATTGTGCCAATTATTCCACCCAGAGCGCCCATCCCGGCAATCTGTATCAAATAAATTAAAAAACTTTGTTTACGGGACGCCCCGAGACATTTGAGAATTGCAACCGCACGTAATTTTTCCTTTATATAAATATGTACAGAACTGGCAATACCTACACATCCTAATAGCAAGGCGATAAAAGCCACAAGATTTAAAAACTTTCCTACATTGGTATACCTTCGACCAAGTCGCTGACTTGTAGAAGTGTGTGTATCAAGATCTGCTCCTTCTGCATCCAGAACAGGATCCAAACGCTCATCAAAAAGGTCCAGATCCAAATCCGGTGATGCCTTAAAATAATAATTGTATTCCTGTCTGCTACCTATCTGCAGCAATTCGGTGGCCTCAATTCGCTCATAAGGGATAATGATGGTTGGTGCTACTGAACTAGTCAGAGCAGTGCTGCCAGGGGCCGAGTTCAAATTTCCCACTATAGGAAAAGTAAGTTGCCCAATTTTAATACTATCCCCGACTTTTAAACCAAACTGAATCATAATTGTGGCATCTACCAGGGCCCCGGATATTTTCTGGTACTCGGAAGCGGCTGAAACAGGAGTAGTTTCCAATTCACCATAAATAGGAAAGCCACCTTCAATACCCCGAATCTGAGATAATTTTGTACCAGAATTACCCGGAAAACTAGCCATAGAAGCAAAGTTCACTTCCATACCCATTGGTCCCAGGGAGTCAATTATGGCCTGCACCTTTTCGTTGGGCAGATGATTACTATCTATAATATAATCCGCACCCATAAGGGCTTTGGACTGAAGTATGATATTGTTTTGCAGGTTATCACTAAAAGATTGTATGGAAACAAGCGCAGCGATTCCGAGGATTATGGAGGCCATAAACAACAACAATCTGCCGCTACTGGCTTTGCCATCTCGCCAGGCCATTTTTAAAAGCCATTTTATCCCTGCATTGGATTTTACTGGTAGATCGCTCATTGATCAATAGCACTTTTTTTCTCCATTATTTTACCCCCTTTTAGCCTAAGTATATTCTGTGTACGTTTTGCCAGCTCCAGATCGTGTGTAACGATTACTAGCGTTGTACCTGCTTCCTTGTTAAGTTCAAACAGAAGTTCAATTACCTTCTCCCCCGTTTCTTCATCAAGATTACCTGTTGGTTCATCCGCAAAAAGAATAGAAGGATTATTGATAAATGCCCTAGCCAAACCCACTCGTTGTTGTTCTCCACCGGATAGTTGGGAAGGATAATGGTGATATCGATCAGCTAAACCTACCTTCTCTAAAAGCGATAATGCAGCTTTTCGCGCATTTTTACCACCCTGTAATTCTAAGGGAACACTGACATTTTCAAGGGCTGTAAGGGTAGATAGCAATTGAAAATCCTGAAAAATAAAACCAACTTCCTTATTTCTCAATAGCGCACGTTCATCCTCGTTTAACTGTTCCAATTCCATACCACATAGGGTAACATTTCCAGAGTCTGACTTATCCAGACCCGCACAAAGTCCCAGAAGAGTAGTCTTGCCGCTGCCTGAAGGGCCAACAATGGAAAATGTATCTCCTTTATCAATACCAAAGGAAATATCTTCGAGTACAGTGATGGTTTTGGAGCCACTGCTATATGTTTTCTTTAGCTGATGAACGTTTAATATATTTGCCATAAGACTCTTTTGAAAGCTGTTTTCAGAAAGTCAGCAAAATAATGAAATGAAATTGATTTTTAGCCCCTCAACTATGCGCAACGTCTTAAAGTTTAGTTATTTTTTGATAATGTCCCTTCTGATCTCCTGCGGTGAAAACACTTCAAAAAAAGAAGAAAAACCCATAAAAGAAGTCGAAACCACTATTAGTGATGTGGTTCCTGAAGGCGAAACAAAGGTTATATTATTCTTTGGAGACAGTTTGACAGCTGGTTATGGTCTTGAGCCGGAAGAGGCCTTTCCTGCCCTTATTCAGGCTCAGATAGACTCACTGGAGTTAGATTATACAGTGGTTAATGCCGGATTAAGCGGGGAAACCACTTCAGGGGGCCGAAATCGCCTGAGTTGGGTATTAAATCAAAAAACGGATGTTTTTGTGTTAGAGTTAGGAGCTAATGACGGTTTAAGGGGAATTCCACTGGATGAAACCCGAAATAACCTCGAAACCATAGTGAACGCAGTTCGGGAACGTAATCCGGAAACTGAAATTATTATTGCCGGAATGCAAATTCCCCCAAATATGGGACAGAAGTACACCACTGAATTCAGAAGTATTTTTCCGGAACTCGCTATGAAACAGGAATTACATCTTATTCCATTTCTGTTGGAAGGGGTTGCCGGGAACCCGGATCTGAACCAGTCGGATGGTATTCATCCAACCATCGAAGGACACAAAATTGTAGCAGGAAATGTATGGGAAGTGCTGGAAGACGTAATCGACTAAGGTTTTCTTATAGTTAGCCGATAGTAGCATACGGTTTGATTAATATTTGATCGTCATTGCGAAAACCTTTACCTCTTTTGTTTCTTAAGCCAATTTAGCCTTGTTTCTTTTAGTTGTGAAAGAAAGCGCTTTCTTAACCCTAGAATTACTTCTCTTGTACAAACGGGCAACTTCAGTAGTAGTTTCTTTAACTTCCTCCTCAGTATCGATAACAATTCCCATTTCTATAGTAGTAACCCTAGTTTCAGTTTTACCATCCTGAGCTTGTGCTGCGAATCCGATAAGAAGAATAAAAATTAAAGTTACAATTGCTTTCATCACTTGTGCGTTTTATATATATATAAAACGCGATGACAGCTATCCTGACCGCTTCCAATTCGTCGAAAAACCCTTATTTTTCGGTATCTGACAACTTATCGGATAAAGTGCAAAAAATCCTCGGTGAGTGTAATCTACCCTAAAATCACTTGACCGATTCTTATGTGTAGTTTATCGATATACCTGCCCTATAATTTCAGTAGTAAATTAGGATCCGGACAATTCATTTTATAAAAATCGAGCTCCTGAGCATTACAAACACCAGGGAAGTCGCCCCAATAATTGCCAATACTGTCAATAATCTGAAAGTGCAGGTGTGGGGCGTAATTCACATTAATTTCGGTTTTTCCAAGATTTCCCAGTGCTTCTCCCTTTTGAAAGAGCTGCCCAGGACGTAATTCTCCTATAGAAGAAAGCGAAAGATGTCCGTAAAGTGTATAAAAACTCCGATGAGTAGTATTGTGTTCCAAAATAATAGTTGGACCGTAATCGCCTTTCTTGTTGTTATTTTTAAAGCTGTGTATTTTACCCGATAATACCGTCATAACCCTGGTTCCTGCTTTTGCCCAAAAGTCTATCCCCAGATGTATATTTCTGGGGTCTTCAATATTTTCTTGGAAGCTGCTATATGCTTTGTACAAATTGCGTTTTTCCAAATATCCGCCATAAGCAACGCTTGCAGATCTGTTTTGCAAAGTTCTATCGATATAATTTTGGCAATTGTCTGGTTGCGAGATATCTAGCTCCCTAATATTAATATTGGAAACAGAAAGGTCTATAGGGATATAATCAGCCAGAGGGATATTGTCGTCCAATATTCCGACAGCACTACTTCCCAGGTTAGAAATTACTTTTTCAAGATCGGTCATGACATAAAACTAGCGGATTCATTTGATAATTTTGTTAAAAAATATTTTTGTAGTTATCTCAGGGACACTCCTATTGGTATAATTTTGCATAATGAATAGGATGAAATAAGTAATGATCGTCTTATAAGTCAATAGCGCAAAATGCATTTTTTGACAGAAAGAAACTACATCATTTCATCGAATAAATAATAATATTGTTGGTTGGTGGAACCTATTTGGATAATTTCACCTTAAAAATTGAAGCTTTTTTCCCTTCAATACTTAAATTTTACACATTATGAAAAAGACTAATTTTTTTAAAATACCCCTTATGTTACTTATGGCGGTTTTAGTTTTCAGTTGTTCCAGTGATAATACAGAACCGGTTGGCGGGGATGGGACAGAGCAGCCAGAGCCGGAGCCAGAACCTGAACCAGAACCCGAACCCGAACCAGATCCGGTTCCTGAGTCTGAAGAACCCGTTGGGCCATCTATCCTAAAGATAAATAGCGGTGGAGGAGAACTTACCTTTGACAGCGATGTATTCATTGCAGATCAGTATTTTACCGGCGACGGAGAGTCGTTTGTGAATGATTTTGTTACAGAAATTGATGAAACAGACAGGGACGAATTATACTTTTCTGAAAGAATTTCTGTTGCCAATAAAGGATCCTTTGGCTATGCCATTCCGGTAACCAATGGTACCTATACGGTTAAGTTTTATTTTGCCGAAATATTCTGGGGTGCACCAAGTGAACAAAACGCACCTGGAGGAGATGGCAAGCGAATTTTTGATGTGGATGTTGAAAGTGAGAACCAAATAAATAATTTAGACCTTTTCAAAGAAGTTGGCGCTACCACCGCAACAGCGAGGATGTACGATATTGAAGTTACGGACGGGGAGCTTACGATTACCTTTGAAGCAAGTGAGGACAGGCCAAAATTATCGGCCCTGGAGATTTTTGGTGACGGAGAAATTGTAAACGACTAAATCTGTCTGATCAATATGATCGGTATTTAAACCCCATCTGTGAGTTATGCAGATGGGGTTTTTAAGTTAAAACTTGCAAATAAATTTACATCTGACAGCCTACTTTAAAAAAGAAGAATAGCTTTTTATTATATTTGACTAAGCTGCGAATCTTAAACCCCAAAGATCAAATGTACTGCCCATGAAAACCCCAATGCACCGTACATTATTTGTACCATTCTTAAGTATACTTGTAATTATTGGCTTGGCCCGATGCTCAGATGCTAACCTCGAACCTGTGGGGGGTATGCCTGTAGATGAGGAACCAATAATGGAAAACAACGAGGAAGATGATCCTGAAGAAGTCTCTGAAATCAGTGATAATCCAATTTTGCGATTAAATTGCGGGGGGGAAGAGATTGGCTATGGAGATATTGTTTTTACAGAGGATAATTTCTTTGGCGGAGATACAATGTGCGTTGAGAATACCGCTATCACAGATGTACAAGAGACAGAAATGGATGGTATTTATATTTTTCAAAGATCCTCCATAGACGATATAGGCAGCTTTGAATATAGCATTCCAATTACGAATGGAACTTATATATTAAAACTGCATTTCGCTGAAATTTTTTATGGTGCACCTGGTGGAGGTATGGGAGATGTAAATGCCAGGGTCTTTGACGTTGAAGTTGAAGGTACCGTTTTGCTCGAAGAATTTGATGTTTTTATGGAGGCAGGTGCTCTAACGGCGATTATTAAAGATTTTGAGGTTACCATTACAGATCAGGAATTAAATATAAGCACTTACGCCAGCGTAGACCGACCCGCACTTGCCGCAATTGAAGTACTCGGGGACGGTCAAATCTTAAATCCGGGAGGTTAGCGGCAACCTGCTTTTATTTCTGAAGCCGCAAAAGTAAGGTCTAAGAAGTATTTACAACTAAAATGGAAAAATTGCTTGATATGAAACTAACTTTAGTAGTTCTGTCGCTCTTTCTAACTGGTGCTTGCCAGCCTGGTCCTAAAAGCGACAAAGTTAATCCAACTGTGATTGCCGAAGTGGTAGAGCCTGCTAACCAGAATTTGCAGGATTTTGAAAGCGCTTATTTTGCGAGCGGCTGTTTCTGGTGTGTGGAAGCCATTTTTGAGAGTGTTAAGGGCGTAAAGGAGGTGATATCGGGGTATTCTGGAGGAACAGAAAAAAATCCGACCTACGAGCAGGTTGGCTATGGAAAAACAAGCCATGCAGAGGCGGTAGAAGTCTACTATGACCCAAAAGTGATTTCTTATTTTCAATTGGTACAGGTATTTTTTGGATCGCATGATCCTACAAGTTTAAATAGACAAGGGCCAGATAGGGGTACGCAATACAGGTCGATAGCATTTTACAAAAATGAGGAAGAAAAAAAGATCATTGAAAGCTACAAGTCAGCATTGGAAGAAAGTAACGTATATGGCAGACCCATTGTAACGGAGGTTGTTGCATTTACCGTTTTCTACGATGCAGAAGACTATCACCAGGATTATGAACGCAAAAATCCGAATAATTCCTATGTACGCAATGTATCCATCCCGAGATTGAACAGATTTAAAAATAACTTCCCGGAATTTTTGAAAGATGGTGCTCATTAACACTTAAAGCATCAACTAAATTAAATGCGACTTTTTTTAAGTCGCTTTTTTTATTTGTGGCTATTACCTTTTATCTTTAGAGAACAAACATATTTGAACTTCTTAGCAATGACAGCTACTTATGCCAATCTCAAGGGTAGAAAGACGATAGGCGAAATTTTAGCAATAATTAATAGGAGGTTACTAAGGATAAATTTATAATATTAAGCCGGGAAACGGCAGTTTTACTATTGAACATTACCCAAAATAACCAACTGTCTGATAATCTGCCACCTGGGTAATATAACACAGGATGCGGGAAAACACTGAAGGTTGACCCAAAATAGGGAGAGTTTTGAATTATGAAAAGATTATGGTCCGCTGGGTGGGAACCAAAATTATAAGTAATTTTAAAGTAGAAAGAAAGCATATTACTCATAAAAGCAGCTTTGGTCTTAGCAGCTAAGCGCTTTAATGATAGCAAAAAGAACAATACAAGTCTGTCTGCTAACATCAAACACAGGGCAAAGCCCACAAAATTTGACAGAACGGATTAAAACTATTGCACAAGGCAGTGGCTGTGCAATGTTATGAAGAATTAATTTTTTAAAATACATAGGAACCCCAAAACTATGAACTATGAAACGTGCAATAGCGGTATGCTTTGTTATGGCCTTATTTTCGTGCCATAAATCGATTAAAAAACAAGACCATCACATTATTGAGGTGCTCAAAACAGACCACCCTCCTACTCTTGACGGTAAAATCACCGAAAATTCCTGGAATATGGCCAGCTGGCATCCTCTGGATCAGAATTGGGTAGGGAGCGCCTTTACTTTTGAGGATTTTAACGGCCGCTACAAACTGTGCTGGGATGAAGACGCATTATATCTTCTGTTAGAAGTTACGGATGATATTCTTTACGACCGCCATAAAGATCCTTTTAAATTTTGGTGGGACGATGATTGTGTGGAAGTATTCCTGGATGAAGATAATTCTGGTGGCCTGCATCAGTACAGCCACAATGCTTTTGCCTATCATATTGCTCTGGACGGCAATGTAGTGGATCTTGCTCCTGACAGGAAGCCACGACTTTTTAATGAGCATGCAAGTTCGGCCAGGATAACCGAAGAAAACATGACAATTTGGGAAATTGCATTGAAATTATATCCTGATACCTATTTGGACAATGCAAGTAACGCCCCTGTTAAGCTGGGAGAAAACAAAAAAATTGGGTTTGCTTTGGCTTATTGTGACAATGATGGAAGTAAGGAAAGGGAAAACTTTATTGGCTCTGTGTTTGTTCCAGGGGAAGATAAAAATCAAGGCTGGATTAACGCCGATATTTTTGGGACATTGGTATTAAAGGAATAATTATTTATCCAGAACTACCTCACTGTAGACAGAATTAATAGTTATTGAACTTTCGGCATTTTTGTTCAAATGATAGCCGGTATGTATGGTATTATTGAGTGAATTGGTTTTATCCCATACCAGATAGGCCGGACTACTCAATTTAGATGAGGTACCATTCACATAGATCTTATACGCCGTTGGCGGTAATTCGCAAATCAATTCCCCATGTTGCACTGAAATATCCAAATCCTTGAAGTTTTTAGCCAATCCGTTAATGCGCAGAGCCCCCAGGTTATTTTTAATATTGGCACTATTAATCAAACGATCAATTGTAACATCCGAAGAATTGGCACTTAGTTGAAGGTACTTAACGTCTTTCAAGGCAATTTTATCAGAAAAGTTGGTGTTAAGACTGCCTTTTTCCCAGGTTTGAACACTTACCGGTGAATATGATGCCACTATGTTGGTCCTTTCTCCATCGATGGTGGTTGCCAGCAACCTTGCATAAGACAAGGTTGCTTTCATATTTACAGTATTTTCGGCCAGTTTAACTTCTCCGTGCCGCACATTCATTTTTAACCTGGCAGATTTGGGCATTTTTATCTTAATCGTCTTCTTCACCTTATACTTTTTATGCCCTCCCTGAGAATAGTTAAAGAAAAAATTGGAACTATTATGAAGACTGTCTTTATCAATAAAGAAAAAACGGGTAGAATCTATTGCCTTTCTTGCTAAAAGCATGGCTTTTTGCCTCTCTTTCATCGCCTTGGCATGCTCCTTTTGCACTTCTTTCATTGCTTTTTGCCTTTCCTTCAAATGTTCCTTCCGCTCTTCCAGATGCAACTGCCGCTCTTCTAATCTTTCTTTCTGCATTTCTTTTCTTTCTTCCTGCCGTTCTTTCCAGGCTTCGGTTCGTTCGGCCATGCGTTCTGCCCATTCAGCCATGCGCTCTTGATATTCCTCATCAAAATTTTCATCAAATTCTTTTTTCCATTCTTTCATATATTCCTCGCCTTCTTTTTGATATCTGCTGTAATCAAAATTATGCATAGAAAAAGCCGGCATAGGTGGCATTTCCATAATCTCAGGGAAATCTGGTAAATCTGGTATTTCAAGATCCAGGAACAATGATTCAAGTTCCGGAAATTCGGGAATATCTATAATAAAATCGTTCACTTCAATATCTCCAAAACTATTTCTGAAGGAAAATGAATTTTCTGCCTGGGTACTCACTTCAATGGTTTTGCTATTTCCCAGAATTTTAATCCCGCTATTTTTATAATAGGCTTCGGCTTCCTCTTTGGTAGCTCCTTCCAACTCTATAATTGCCTCTATGATCACCTCATTTTTATTCCAGGTTTCGAATTCGATATCTGTATGGCTGGTATTGATGTCGATCACGGCATCATCATCGACCTTAAAGGATTCATTATACGTTTTAGTCTCTTTCTGACCGTAGGCCGATAACGCCATAAGACAAAAAAGGATGCTACTTACTCTAAACACTATTCGCTGTAACTTGTTCATTTTCTGATGATTTTAATTCGTTTAATCTATTTTTCAATTTCTGCAACAACTGTAACCTCAACTGTAAATTTTTAATTAGTGCATTGATTGTCTGCTCGTTCGGGCCTATTTCGTTCAACTCCTTATTAAGTCTTTTATATTCTTCATTTAATTCTGCAAGACGCTCCATAAACTGGTCTACCAGGACTTTATTACTTTCAGAAATTTCCAATTGAGAAAGCTCTAAATTGATGTTAGCCACATAATAGTTTTCCACCTTCTTTAAATCCGGAGAAAGATCGCCGAACGATATACCCTCCTGTTGAGGTACACTATTATCCTTTTCAACAACTGTAGTTTTAATGTCTTCCTTACTGCCGAGCTGACGATAGGCAAAAAACCCAACACTAAGCAGAATTACGACTGAGGCGGCAACCTTTAAATAGGAATTGAGAAAATGACGTTTTTTAGGCAAAGAGTTGTCCAATAACTCTTCGAACCGTTTCTCATGGCCCTCTTTCAACAGGTATTGTTTTTCCTTTTCCTTTTTAAATAATTCTCTAAGATCCTGTCCCATAACTCTTGCTTTTCAATAATTCTTTCAACTGTGCTTTCCCTCTGAGCAATCTTGTCCTGCATGTAGTTTGCTGCAGATTTAATATCTCAGATATCTCACTGTGATCATATCCCTCAACCAAAAATAGCTGTACTACGAAGCGGTATTTTTCCGGTAATTGTTCCATTGCCATTTTCACTTCTTTAACAGAAATGCTTTCTGCTACTTCCCAATCGTCATCTTCAACGATATGCAGGGTGTTCTCATGAAGTTCCAGAAATTGCTCCTTTTTAGATTTTATATGATCTAAACTTTTATTGATGACTATTCTCTTTAACCAGGCACCAAATGTAACTTCACCTTTAAATTGCTCAATCTTCTGAAAGGCCTTGATAAATGATTCCTGAAGTACATCTTCCGCATCATCACCATTCTTCAGGAATCGCATGGCCACGCAAAACATACCCTCACAATATTGTTTATACAATTTCAATTGTGCTTTGCGATCATTCGCCTTGCAGCGTTCAATTAGATCAATCTGAAACATCTGGCCAGTTTCCAAGTTGGGTTGCTGTTGTTGTTATCTATAAAGACGATAGAAGAATTGCAGTGTTGCAAAAAAGTGAAATTTTAAGATAATATTAAATCCTTTCCCCTGAAACAAGTTACAATTAAAAATGATTGTATCTCTCTCACAGTCCTTGATTCCATTACAATAATCCAATAAATAGCAAAGCAAAATCAGAAGAGTGTAAACATTTAGTTGGTAACAGGTATTGATTAAAACATTGGTTTATTGATGAGCTTAACAAAGGGTACGACCCAGATTTGGTGTTGAGCTTCAAAAGTCCTGAATCCGGGAGAAACCTATAATAACACCGTCGTTTTTGAATTTGATTTAGTAATTTAGAGCAACCATAAAATAAATTGAAATGAAACGATGGAAATGGATTATAACAGTTGTTGCGGCTCTGTTACTTCTTATAGCTTTTGTAGGAATGCCATACGCAAGAGAACAAACTAAGAAACATAGCCCTCAGAAAACTTCGACCTATTCTCAGAATGGCATGGATCTTTCTGTTAATTATAGCAGTCCGTTTAAAAAGGACCGGGTAATTTTTGGGGAACTCGTGCCCTTTGATGTCGTATGGCGTACTGGTGCAAACGAACCGACTGTTTTTTCCACAGCCAGCGATATCACCATAATTGATAAACCACTTGCTGCCGGTACATATTCGCTTTGGACAAAACCTGGTAAAGCTTCCTGGACGGTAATGTTAAATAAGGAAGTTCCGGATTGGGGGGTAACAATTCTCAGTGGTGGAAAAGAAACAACCAGAGATCCTGCTGCAGATGTCCTTGAGGTAGAAGTACCGGTTACCAATATGTCTTCCCCGGCCGAGAGCTTCACAATTGATTTTGAAGAAACCGATGCGACTTATTTGACACTCTATTGGGACACCACAAAAATTATGGTCCCGATTAGCAAATAAATTTGAACAAAGCCAAAAATATAGACTCCGAGAGTGCTTCCAGGTTAAAATCCCACAGGAAGCATATTCCATCCGTATCTGCCTTGATTGACGGAGTTGTTGAAGGTGATAAAATGCTGCTGGCCAGAGCTCTAACTTTGATAGAGAGCAATAAATCTGAAGATCGTACAGGCGCTAAGCAAATAGTGGAACACTGTCTGGCTAAAAATACCAATAGTATCCGTGTTGGAATTACCGGTGTGCCCGGAGTTGGCAAAAGTACTTTTATTGAGGCCTTAGGAAGCGCCATTACAGCTACGGGTAAAAGAGTTGCTGTTCTGGCTGTAGATCCAAGCAGTAGCATTAGTAAGGGAAGTATTCTGGGAGATAAGACCAGAATGCAAAATTTGGCGCGAGATCAAAACGCATTTATCAGGCCTTCTCCGTCCGGTGACTCCTTAGGTGGAGTAGCACGGAAAACACGGGAAAGCATACTCCTCTGTGAAGCTGCCGGTTTTGATGTTATTTTAATTGAGACTGTAGGAGTTGGTCAGAGCGAAACTGTTGTGCATAGTATGGTTGATTTTTTTCTACTTCTGAAACTCGCCGGTGCAGGCGACGACTTACAGGGCATAAAAAGAGGAATCGTAGAAATGGCCGACGCGATAGTAATCAACAAGGCAGATGGAGATAACATAAAGCAGGCTGACTTAGCAAGAGTCGAATTTGAAAGGGCTCTTCATATGTATCCTCCAAAAAATAGCGGCTGGATCGCAAAGGCGCTAAGTTGCTCCGCCATCAAGAATGAAGGAATAATAGAAATATGGCAGATGATTACAGATTTTATTTCCCAAAGCAAAGCCAATGGACATCTTGAAAAAAACAGAATGGAACAGAATAAAAATTGGTTTCTTCAAACTGTGGATAATTTATTAAAAACTGAATTTTATCGAAGTCCAAAAACAAAAGCAAAACTCGAAAAACTACTGAATAAAGTGGAAAGTTCTAAAATCTCTCCTTTTATGGCAGCAGAAGAATTGTTCAGCGCAGCAAAGATCTAATATGATTACAACTGCCTAAGGAAGTAGACACTTTTAAATTGAAAACCCTAAATTTGTCGCAATAAAACCACTTGAATGACTCCTATTACAGATGCTCTTTTATCTATTGTAGTTCCGCTATATAATGAGGAAGAGAATGTATCTCTGCTTACACAAAAAATTCGTGATAGTTTATCGGGCTATAATTTTCAGATCATTTATGTGGATGATTTTTCTAAAGACGGTACCCGCAATAAAATTGATGCTCTTAATGATGAAAGCGTTCATCTTATTGCCCTCAAGAAAAATTATGGCCAGAGCTTGGCTTTGGCCGCAGGTATTGATTATGCAGAAGGAAAATATATAATTACCATGGATGGTGATCTGCAGAATGATCCGGCAGATATTCCTCAAATGCTCCAGAATGTAGTAAGTGGGGAATATGATGTGGTCACAGGAATACGTCAAAAACGCAAGGATTCCCTCATAAAGAAAATTCCGTCAAAAATTGCCAACTTCTTAGTTCGAAGGGTAACCAAGCTGGATATAAAAGATAATGGATGTGCTTTAAAGGTATTTAACAGGGATATTGCTAAAGACCTCAACCTCTACGGAGAAATGCATCGGTTTATCACTCTGCTGGCTCATTTGGAAGGGGCACAGATAAAACAGGTTCCCGTTAAACACCATGCACGGCATGCAGGAGTTTCAAAATACGGATTGGAGCGCGTTTTTAAGGTGGTGGCAGATATGATGTTACTTTTGTTTATCCGCAAATATTTTCAGCGGCCAATACATCTTTTTGGAATATTGGGTGTGCTGCTCATCATTCTTGGAATCCTAATTAATATCTATCTTTTTATTGTAAAAGTAGGGTTGGGAGAAGACATAGGAACCAGACCTTTATTGATGTTTGGTATGATGTTTATTTTGGCCGGAATTCAGCTTTTTACTATTGGAATTGTAATGGAACTTCTTATCAGGACCTATTACGAATCTCAGAAAAAAAGACCCTATCGCATAAAAAACATTTCCATAGGTGGTAAATCTGGGTAAAAAAGGAATAACCGTACTCAAAATTGCAATAAGTGCAGTTTTGATATACTTTATTTTTACGAAAATACAGCTACAGGATGTGCTCGAAATTCTCAAAAGTACAGATCCTCTTTACTTATTTCTGGCGCTGATTTGCTTTGCAATTTCCAAAATCATCGCAGCATTCCGACTAAACTTATATTTCCACCAACTAAAAGTTTTGCTAACCCATTTGAGTAATCTTAAGCTCTATTTACTTGGGATGTTTTATAACCTGTTTCTTCCGGGCGGTATAGGGGGAGATGCGTATAAGGGATACGTTATTAAACAAAATTTCGAACTTAAAACAAAAAGAATAGTTGCTGTTCTGGTTTTGGACCGGCTCAGCGGACTTTTACTTCTATTTATTTACAGTTGTATCTTATTGCTGTTTATGAATTTGGAGGTAATTGCATCTTACTCCTATTTAGTAGTTGTTTTGGCATCTATTATTTTCTTTGCCTTTCGAGTGCTCAACACAAAACTCTTTAATTATGTGTTGCCGGTATTCTGGCGTTCCATAGCGTATTCCGCTCTTGTTCAGGCCACACAATTGACTTGCTTGATTTTTATACTTAAATCTTTGCAAATAGACGTTTCTATGGTCTCTTATATGTTTATTTTCTTAATATCTTCTATAGTAGCTGTATTACCTTTAACTATAGGTGGAATAGGCAGCAGGGAGGTGGTATTTTTTTATGGTGCGCTCTGGTTAGGATTAGACCAGAATACCTCTGTAGGCATAAGCATGGTCTTCTTTCTGATTACTGCCTTCGTTTCTCTTTTTGGCCTAATATATCATTTTAAGAAGCCCGTGCTTGCTAAACTAAGCGATCAATAAATATGCACAAGATGCATTTTGTTGAGCACCTCTTTTCTCGAATTAGGATTTAAGAATTTGCCCTGTAACCTGCTAATTCGAAACTGCTTAACTGTATGTTGCCGATCCCAGTTAAAACCGGAGGATTTCAATTCCTGAAGATCATCGTCAGTTGCATAAATCCAGATATTTTCCTGTTTTTCCAATTCCTGTAACGAAGCAATTACAACTGGCTTACGATTATAAAAATCTAATGCCCAACTGTGCCAAGCATTTATTTTGTAAATATTATTCACAGGGATTTGCTCAGCTTCCACTATTTTGGACATTGCTGAGCCTCCCTGGTACTTTAAAAGTGAGGGATAAAAATGAGTATTAAGGACGGCATTCAGCAATACCGAACTAAGTACGGAGACGGTAACTAACCTCATAAGGTAATTTTCGCGTTTAAGACAATAATAAATAACCAAAACCGATAATAGGATCTTCCAGGTATAATTAATCAGATGCTCGCCTTTAAATACATAGAAGCATATCAACCCCGAGGCTATAAAGACAAGGCCAAGTATAAAATACTGTACCCCTAATAATATCTTTGCAGTTTTCAAATTGTTCAATTGATGCAAACGGTGCAAATAAGATGCTGTCAAAACAGCGAATAAAGGAATAACAATATTCAAATAATGAGGTAATTTAAATTGTGCAAAACTGATAATAAGGAATATCAGACCTATCCCGCCGAGCGTTAAAAAATCATTGTCGGAATCCAATCCGAATCGCCGTTTAAAAATAGATTTAACTCCGTTCCAATATCCTAAAATTGCTATTACCGTCCAGGGTAGAAAAACCCATAAAAATGTATGAAAAAAGAAAAAATAATCACTGCTGTTCTTCCCTATCCCCTCTCCGCTTAACCGTTCAAAACTCTGTTCCCAAAAAATAAAACGCAGGCCACTCCTGTTTCCCTTGCCCCGTATAACCAAATCCGGATGCAAATCAAATTGAAGGTAATATGCATAGAGCATCGGGCCTATGCTAATGGCAAAAACCAATAAACCCAGGAGTATTTTCCAGTTAAGTAATACCCGCCATTTACGGGTATAAGTCAGATGGCAAAGCAAGGGTAAGCAGATAACCAGGAGCGCAATCTGCCCCTTGGTAGAAAATGCTATTGCTGCACCGAAGGCGCCAATAAATAAATTTAGCAGAGATGTATTCTCAATATAGGAGGCCAACTGCCAGATAGCCAATATTGAAAACCCGGTAAGCACTGCATCGGTTCTGACATCTATTACAGACAATATTATAGTCTGAGCGGTCATAAAAATTAATGCCGAGAGCTTACCAACATCCCTATTATACAACAGTTTTCCGAGGCCAAAACAACTATAGGCCCCTAAAAATGTGGCCAGTATCCCGGGGATGCGATAGGCCCAATCATATAAACCGAATATTTTAAAAGAAACAGCAGCCAGCCAATAGTGCATATGTGGCTTGTCCAGATATACTTCCGGCCCCTTAAAAAGACTAAAAAAATCGTTCTCCTGTACCATTCGCATGGCCATTACAGCAAATTGTGCCGAATCATTTTCGAAAAGTGTAACAAACATACCTGCTAGATAAACAAGTGTGATGAGTAGCATTAAAAACCAATATCGGGTATTTGAAATCATACAGGATATTTGTTGATTGAAAATAAAAACAGCTTCGCGAAGATCCAACTGAATAATATGCCTATTACCGCACCCGTAAGTATATCGAGCGGAAAGTGTACCCCGACATAAATTCTGCTATATGCTACAAACGAGGCCCAAATCATTAAAAAGACAGCAAGAATTTTGTATTTAGAACCCAGCAAATAGGTAAAGAAAAAGGCCACTGCAAAAGAATTTACAGCATGGCCGGAAAAGTAGCCGTATTTTCCGCCACAATAGTCTTTAACTAATCTAAACAGTCCCTGCAAATCCGGGTCGTAGCAAGGTCGAAGACGTTGCACTCCAATTTTAAAAAAGTTTGATAGCTGGTCTGTACATATAATCAGAAGTGCAACGACCACAATCATAAGCACTATTTTTCTTTTCCCAAATCTCTTGTAAGCAAAAAAAAGTAAAACAGCATATAGAGGATACCAGCTTTTTTGGTTGGTAACAATCAACCAGAATTTGTCCCAACCTGCACTTCCAAGATTATTGAGAAACAGAAAGAGTTCCTTATCCAGATGTATTAAATCTTCAATCATTCTAATCTTCGTATCGCCCTACTTCCCTATCGTAGAAATCGTTTGCCTGTGCTATAAGTCGCTCTGCTTCCTCTGACAATTCTCTTTCATCTTCCTTAGTGAAATCTTCCAACCACTCCACCTCATCATTTTCTAAATTGATTATAAATCTCGGAAATTCCGTATGGATTATGAAGATTGAAGAAGGGTGATCTGTATTGTCTGCCAGCAAAAATTTTGGAAGGTCCATGTCTTACTTTAAATTAATTTAAGATTAATTTCTTGGTCAGATAGTTGAATCGAATATACAACATAATACCAGATGCAGTTAGTCCGGATAACAGTCCGATCCAGATACCAGTGCTTTTCAGATCTGTATAGAGCCCTAAATAAAAACTTATAGGAAAACCTATTAACCAATAGGCTACGAAAGTAATAAAGGTTGGAATCTTAACATCCTGCAATCCTCTGAGTGCGCCTAAAATTACCACTTGTAATCCATCAGATATTTGGAAAAAAGCCGCCACTAACAACAGTTCTGCCGCTATGCCAATTACCTCCAGGTTGTCTGCTTCATTTGCGATATCACCAACATCCAGGTACAAGGTTGGGAACCAATTCCTGCACACTAAAAATAAGATCGCAAACACAAACTCCAGCACTAAGGTAAGCATGAAGATAGATTGAGCAATTCTTCTTAATTCGGAAAAATCCTGCAACCCTTTTTGGTTGCCGACACGTATCATGGCTGCAACTCCCAGTCCCATACCAAACATAAATGTCATGCTGCTAAGATTCAGCGCAATTTGGTTAGCCGCCTGTGGATTTTTCCCCAAAACCCCGCTAAGCCAGATTGCGGCTGTAAAAATGGCTACTTCAAAAAACATTTGTAAGGCAGAAGGAAAACCAAGATCTATGATTTTACGCATCACCTTCTTCTCCATGTTCTTAAAATTGAACCCAGTCACAAATGATCTGAACTTCTCCTTGTTTCTCAGTAACCACCAAAGGAAAGCAAGCATAATAATCCTGGCCGCCAGCGTGCCAATTGCCGCTCCTATAATTCCCAATTTAGGCAAACCGAAGGCACCAAAAATTAGCAGGTAATTGAGTACAATGTTTACTACATTGGCCAGGATTGTAGCATACATTGGATATTTGGTTTGAGAAAGGCCTTCTGAAAATTGCTTGAAAGCCTGAAATATAATCAGGGGTACCAATGAAAATGCAACTATATCCAAATATGGTATCGCCAGCTTAACTACTTCTGGTGGCTGGTCCATAAGGTACATCAAAGGTTTAGCCAGTAGTATGAGTCCAAAAAGTGAAACCCCCAGGAAGGTACAGAGGACCAAACCATGCTTAAGTGCACTCTTGGCATTGGCACTATTGCCTGCTCCATCTGCCTCGGCAACCAAAGGTGTTATGGCGGTTGAGAATCCTATTCCAAGAGACATGGCAATAAAGACAAAACTATTGCCCAAAGAAACCGCAGCGAGCTCGGCCGTACCCAATTGCCCAACCATTATATTATCGGCAAACTGTACAAATGAGTGACCCAGCATTCCTGTAATTACCGGTACTGCCAGAGTTATATTATAGCGGAACTCCTTTGTGTATTTCTGGAACAAATTTGATTGATTTTCAAAGTGGCAAAGATAAGGTCTTCCGAATTGTGGTCTATGAATTATTAAATTTTATTACAGGACTTTCCTTTAGTACCCTTGAATACTGATTACTGCTTACTGCTAACTTTAGCCAGCCGCATCATCTCGCAGCCTTTTATGATCATCCACTGGATAATCACAAAAGATCTCGTGTTTACTGTTCACTGCTAACTGTTCACCGTTGCTTCGCTTCTTCCCAAAAAACGTCCATTTCCTGGAGCGTCATCTCTTTTAGATTCCTGCCTGTGGTTTTTGCTTTGGATTCGAGGTATTGAAAACGTTTAATGAACTTTTTATTTGTCCTTTCCAGAGCATTTTCAGGATTGATTTTCAGAAATCTTGCATAATTAACAATGGAAAAAAGGACATCGCCAAATTCGGCTTCAATTTTTTCGGCACTGCCAACATTTACCTCTGTCTGAAGTTCCTCTAACTCTTCCTTCACTTTTTCCCAGACCTGTTCTGGCCGTTCCCAATCAAAACCCACCCCCGCTACCTTGTCCTGTATTCTATTTGCCTTCACGAGGGATGGAAGACTGTTTGGCACGCCTTCAAGTACACTTTTTTTTCCTTCTTGCAGTTTTATACGCTCCCAATTTTGTTTTACATCCTCTTCGTTTTGCACCTCTATATCTCCATAAATATGAGGGTGCCTGTTGATTAATTTTTCGCTGATTTCATTGGCCACATCAGCAATATCAAAATCGCCTGTCTCCGATCCTATTTTGGCGTAAAAAATAATATGCAATAACAAATCGCCCAATTCTTTTTTTACTTCATCTAAGTTATTATCTAAAATAGCATCGCCGAGTTCATAAGTCTCCTCTATGGTGAGGTGTCTAAGACTTTGCATGGTCTGTTTTTTATCCCAGGGACATTGGGCCCTCAGTTCGTCCATTATAGTTAGTAAGCCGTCTAGCGCGACTAATTGTTCTTCCCTTGTATTCATAAAAAACTATTTTGTCAAAAGTACAAATCTACCTTAAGTGATACTGTGGTAAAATTTAGTAATTTTAGAAGATGTGCTGTTAACACCAGGAGATCAATACTACTATGAACATAAATACTAAATTTGGCAGGGGGCTGGCACTATTAACTTTATTAAGCTGCTGTTCTTTACAAGTGATTCAATCACAAGAAATTACGAGAGATATGGTTTCCAGTACATTGGAAAAAATTAATATAACTTCAATGGAAAGGAACGTCGTTTACAAAACAGATGAACATATAGAGGCTCCTAACTGGACCCCGGATGGGAAAACACTTATCTACAACAGCAACGGACTTCTATACAAAATTTCCGTTGAGGGGGGAGAGCCTAACCAGATCCCAACATCTTTTGCTAAAAGGATCAATAATGATCATGGGGTATCACCCGATGGCACCCAAATAGTTATAAGTGATCAGACAGAAAACGGGAAATCAATGATCTATTCATTGGCAATTGATGGTGGGGAACCCAGGAAAATTACCTCTCTTGGACCCTCTTATTGGCATGGCTGGTCACCAGATGGTAATACACTGGCCTATTGTGCCCAACGCAATGGAAATTATGATATCTATACCATTCCGTTTCAAGGGGGGGAAGAAACGAGATTGACCACGGCCGATGGTCTGGATGACGGACCTGACTACTCTCCGGATGGGAAGTTTATCTATTTCAATTCTGAAAGAACAGGAACCATGCAGATTTGGCGCATGAAAACTGACGGGAGCCAACAGGAACAGATCTCGTTTGATAAATACCACGACTGGTTTGCGCATCCCTCTCCCGATGGTAAATGGATTGTTTATGTTAGCTTCGGAACAGAAGTGCCGGCCAATAGCCACCCCGCGAATAAACAGGTAAAGCTCAGGATCATGAATCTTAAAACGAAAGAAGTCCGGCTAATGGTAAAATTATTTGGAGGTCAGGGCACTATAAATGTCCCTTCCTGGTCGCCAGATAGTAAACAAGTAGCATTTGTTAGTTATAATCTTAAAGAAAAATAAATGAAAACTAAAAAACTGTTGTTAATCTTAAACTGCGCGCTGTTCGCCGGTCTCACCTATTCACAAGATCTCTCATTAAAGGCAAATGCATTCCTTGGGTCTCTTTCTGATGAAGTGAAAGCTAAAACTATTTTTGCCTTAGATGCGGATGAAAGGTATAGTTTTAATTTTGTGCCACTTATCAGAAAGGGACCAACTTTTCACAATTTCAATGAAATTCAGAAGACAGCTGCCCTCGAATTATTAAAAGCTTCTCTCAGTGAAGATGGGTATAAAAAATCGCAGGAAATCATGTTTCTCGAAAAGATACTTTTTGAAATGGAAGAGGTAAAAAGTCGATATACCGATGGTTCTCTGAGACGGGACCCGCTGAATTATCATTTTAGCATTTTTGGCACCCCCTCCCCGGAAAATTTTTGGGGATGGCGATTTGAGGGACATCACCTTTCCTTAAACTTCACCTCTGCTGATGGAAAATTAATATCGGCTACCCCGAGTTTTATGGGTACCAATCCTGGCGAAGTCATACAGGGTGAACACAAAGGCAAAGAAGTACTTCGTCTAGAGACCCAATATGGACTTGAGCTTATTAATGCTCTTAGCGAAAAACAGCAGTCAAAGGCTATTTTTTCTGATACGGCACCCAAAGAGATCATAAGTGGTAATCAAAGAAAAGTACAGGATATAGCACAAAAAGGCATTGCATTTGCAGAACTTACCGATAAGCAAAAGAAGCTGTTTTCACAACTATTGGAAGTCTATATTGGCAAATACATATTTGAATTTTCAGAGAGCTTCAGAGCCAAAATAGTTGCTGCCGGTTATGACAAACTGCACTTTGCATGGGCCGGTGCTAAACAGAAAGGACTTGCACATTATTACAGGATTCATGGACCAATGTTGCTTATAGAATATGACAATATTCAGAATAATGCCAATCATGTACATACCGTAATACGAGATTTAGAAAACGATTTCGCGGAAGATCTTTTGGCTAAGCATTATACCCAAAAACACTAATTAGATACTATGATTTATAGAAAGTTTGGAAGGACAGGGTGGCAGCTGAGTGAAATTGGATATGGAATGTGGGGTATGGCCGGATGGAAAGAATCTGATGATCTTCAATCTTCCAGGTCCCTTGATCTTGCCGTTGAAAACGGGGTTACTTTTTTTGATACCGCCTGGGGGTATGGTGAAGGTCATAGTGAAAAACTACTGGGGCTGCTGGTAAAGAGACATCCTGGCACTAAATTATACACAGCAAGTAAAATCCCCCCAAAGAATTTTAAATGGCCTGCAAAACCGGAATACAGTTTAGATGATTCTTATCCCTATGAACATGTGATGGAGTATACAGACAAGACGCTAAAAAATCTTAACCTGGAGCAATTAGACCTTATGCAATTTCACACCTGGGACGATGGCTGGTGCCAAAAGGAAGAATGGCAACGGGCCGTTGAAGATCTTAAAGCATCGGGCAAAATAGCGGCAATGGGAATTAGTGTTAATCGATGGGAGCCCGAAAATGGCTTAGCAGCCCTTAAAACCGGACACTTTGATGCTGTTCAGGTAATTTATAACATTTTTGACCAGGCTCCGGAAGACAAACTCTTTCCTCTTTGCGATGAGTTGGATATTGCAGTAATAGCCCGGGTACCCTTCGATGAGGGCACATTAACCGGTAACCTAAACAAGGAAACCACATTCCCCCCGGGAGATTGGCGAGGCACCTATTTTGTGCCCGAAAACCTTATCCCAAGTGTAGAAAAAGCAGATCTGTTAAGGCCCCTTATCCCAGAAGGTATGACTATGGCTGAAATAGCATTGCGTTTTATCACCATGAACAAAACTGTTAGTACTATAATCCCCGGGATGAGGAAAGCCCGTAATGTGCTGGCTAACACCGCAACAAGCGATGGGGCCGGACTAGCCAAAGAATTATATAATAAATTAAAGCAACACCGCTGGGATCGGAAACCAACGGCATGGTCACAATAATTGTTTTGATATTCAATTTTAAACTATCTAATGAGAACACGAAGAGATTTTTTAATTCAATCCGGTGCTATTACTCTGAGCACCACCCTACTCCCTTCTTTTACCCTTCATTCTGCAAAACCTAAAGGTCTTGGGGTGCAGTTGTACACCTTTAGAAATGAAATGATGAAGGATGCTGTGGGTACCTTAAAACAAATAGCGTCAATAGGGATCACCAAAATTGAAACTGCCGGCAGTTCAAAAGGATACTACTATGGGCTACAACCCAAAGAAATGCAGGACATCTGTAATGATCTGGGAATGCAACTGGTAAGCGGACATATCCACCTGGATGATAATTGGAACAATACCTTAGAACAGGCAATTGCATCAGGGCAGGAGTACCTGATATGCTCCTCCATGCCTTCACGGGGGCAAACCGTGGATAATTATAAAACGGTAGCAGAAGCCTTCAACAAGGCCGGGGAAGACTGTAATAAGGCCGGAATAAATTTTGGGTATCACAATCATGAATACGAGTTTGAATCTGAAAATGGCCAGGTACTTTTTGATGTTTTAATGGATAATACATCAGCAGATCTGGTTCATATGGAACTGGACCTTGGCTGGGTTATAGTTGGCGGCAAAGATCCATTGGACTATTTTAGGAAATATCCTGGCAGATTTCCGCTTTGGCACCTAAAAGATATGGATATGCAAGAAAAGCAAAGTACAGAATTTGGTAAGGGTGGACTAGACATTTCTGCCATGATGGAAAATCAGAAAGCGTCGGGAGTCAAACATATTTTCATTGAACAGGAAGAGTACGCCAACGGACCTATGGAAAGCATGGAACACAATATGGAATTCATGAAAAAATTTCTATAAGCAACAAATGGCCGATACAAATGACCCATATGTATTATCTCCCCAAAAGATCAGAAATCCACCTGATCATTTTAGAGGCCGACTTAAATTTCTGGGGCCAAGTTTTATTCTCTCAGCTTCCATTGTAGGATCTGGGGAATTGATTGCCACCACCACCCTGGGTGCAAAAGCCGGTTTTATTACTTTTTGGGTAATTATTGTAAGCTGTATAGTAAAAGTAGCGGTGCAACTAGAATTTGGTAAACATACCATACTTACCGGGGAAACTGCAATGCAGGCATTTAATCAGTTGCCCGGGCCAAAATTTGGAAAGGCCAAATGGTCTGTGTGGATGGTATTACTGGTAATGATCATCAAATTGTTACAGGTAGGTGGAATTGTAGGCGGGGTGGCAATAATACTTAACATTCTAGCACCCGGAATAGGAATTCCTTTCTACGCATTTTTGATTGCAATCGTTGTGGCACTCATGGTTTTCAGGGGCTATTATCATTTTATAGAGAAATTTTCCCTGGGAATGATAGGCCTTTTTACATTATTTACCTTTGCATCACTTTATTTTTTGGCATATACCCCCTATCAAATCAGCTGGGATGATATATGGAGTGGTTTACAATTTAATCTTCCCAGGGAAGCACTGGCTGTCGCCTTTGGCGCCTTTGGGATTACAGGAGTAGGCGGCGATGAAATTATCCATTATAATTATTGGTGCCTGGAAAAGGGATATGCAGCCTATTCAGGTAAAAATGATGGTTCTCCTGCCTGGCATAACAGGGCGGCTGGTTGGATTAGGGTAATGAAGCTTGATGCTATAATTGCCATGCTGGTCTATACTACGGTTACGGCGGCCTTTTATCTTTTGGGTGCCGCAATATTACACGCTCAGGGAGATGTTCCGGAGGGCTACGCCATGGTGGAAACCCTATCTGCAATGTACACAGAATCGCTTGGCCCGCATGCCAAGACAGCATTCCTGATTGGTGCCTTCGTTACATTATTTTCAACTTTATTTGCAGCCCTTGCAGCATGGTCAAGACAAATTTCAGATATTTTCGGGCAGCTCGGATGGATAAATTTTGATAACTATACGATACGAAAAAAAACTATTGCCATCCTTGCATGGGTAATTCCATTGCTATGGGCTGCATTGTTCATTTATGTACAATTACCTGTGCTTATGGTGATAACCGGAGGTATAGTAGGGTCTTTCCTTTTGTTTCTGGTGGTTTATGCCGTTTTGCATTTTAGGTACAAAAGATTACAACCTCTTTTTAAACCCGGAATTCTTTATGATTTTGTCTTGTGGATTAGCATTCTAAGTATCATAGCAGTAGGTGCCCTGGGAATTATAAAGCTGTTTAGTTAAATATTTAAGATGAAATAAAAGATGAAAACAAAAACCTTCTTAACTCTATTTGGGGCTTTCATGATTATACTGGGATGTTCCAGGCCTCAGAATTTTGATATTCTTATAAAAAACGGAAACATCACAGATGGCTCCGGTAGTCCCTCTTATATTGGGTCAGTAGGTATCAATTCGGATACCATCGCCGCTATTGGTGCACTGCAGAACGCAACAGGGAAATTGGAAATAGAGGCAGGCGGACTTACAATAGCCCCCGGATTTATCAATATGCTGAGCTGGGCCAATGTCTCGCTTATAGAAGATGGAAGATCGCAGGGAGATATAAGACAGGGTGTAACCCTGGAAGTAATGGGAGAAGGCCATTCTATGGGTCCGTTGACCGAGGCAATGAAAAAAGATATGATGAGTGGACAGCAAAATATTAAATACGATATAAGCTGGTCTACGCTTGGGGAATACTTGCAATTTCTTGAAGGCAAGGGGGTCTCTACAAATATTGCTTCATTTGTGGGAAATGGAACCTTACGGGAATATGTGATGGGCTATGATACTCGTGAGCCTACTGAAGCGGAGTTAAACAAAATGAAGGCACTTACTCAGGAAGCCATGGAAGAAGGCGCAGTAGGATTATCCACCTCCCTGATCTATGTTCCCAGTGGCCACGCGCAAACCGATGAAATTATTGAACTTGCAAGAGTGGTTTCAAAGCATGGTGGCATGTATATCTCCCATATTAGAGATGAAGAAGATAAGCTATTGGAAGCAGTTCAGGAGTTGATTGAAATAGCGGAGGAGGCAGAGATTAGATCTGAAATTTATCATTTTAAGGCCTCAGGTACTGCCAATTGGCATTTGCTCGATGAGGCCATAAGTCTGGTCGAAAATGCCAGAGAATATGGCCTTGATATTACTACAGACATGTACATGTATAATGCAAGTTCTACAGGACTTAATATTCTGCTTCCGGAATGGGCAAAAGCAGGTGGGCATAGCAAGACCATAGGACTTATGGAACAGCCAGACAAACGGAAGCAAATGATAAAAGAGATGAAGTTTCATGTTCCACCAGAAAAAATTCTACTGGTAGGATTTAAGAACAAGAACATGAGGCAATACATAGGTAAAACAATGGCCGATGTTGCGAAAGAAAGAAATAAACAAGCAGATGAAACCGTAGTAGACCTCATTTACGAGGATAACAGCAGAATACAGGTAGTGTACTTCTCCATGTCTGAAGACAACGTAAAAAAGAAACTGGCGCTGCCCTATATGGCGATTTGTTCCGATGCCGGATCCTATACTAATGAAGGTGTTTTTTTAGAACAAAGTACGCATCCGAGAGCTTATGGTTCTTTTGCAAGATTGCTGGGCCATTTTGTTAGAGAGGAAAAAGTAATTTCTCTGGAAGAAGCCGTTTATAAGTTAACTACTCTGCCAGCAACGAACCTAAAATTAAATAAACGAGGATCATTACAACCAGGTTATTTTGCAGATGTGGTCCTCTTTGATGCCGATAAGATTATTGACAATGCCACCTTTGATAAGCCGCATCAGTACGCAACCGGCATGCAACATGTTTTTGTTAACGGAACTCTGGTTTTAAAAGACGGTGAACATACCGGAGCTTTCCCTGGCAGGTTTGTTAAAGGCCCCGGCTACACGGGCAAATAGGGAATTGTATGTTTATAGCCTCAATAATGCTACGCACAAAAATGATTTAAGTAATATCAAATAATAAAGTCGAATTTAATCTATGAAAGCTAAAAAGATATTTAAATATGCAATTATTATTGCGATGGTACCGCTCACACTCTCTTGTCAGGATAAAGAAAAAAGTCTGATAGCTGAAGGTGCAGAACTTAACCTCCTTGCCGCGGATTATGAGTTTACCGAAGGACCGGCAGTTGATAGCCAGGGTAATGTATTCTTCACAGACCAACCAAATAACCGCATACATAAATGGTCTGCCGATAACGGAAAAATAAGTACTTATATGGAACCCTCCGGGAGGTCTAACGGATTGTTTTTTGACCACGATGGAAATTTGCTGGCAGCGGCGGATGAAAAATTTGAACTGTGGCGGATCGATCCCGAGAAGAACGTAACTGTTCTTCTTGATGAATTTGAAGGTAAAAAATTCAACGGTCCTAATGATCTTTGGGTTGCTCCGGACGGCGGAATATACTTCACGGATCCCTATTATCAGAGACCGTATTGGGAACGCAAAGAAAAGGATATGGAAAGTCAACAGGTATATTACATCAGTCCGGACATGGGGGAAGTAAGAGTGGCGGCCAAAGACTTCGTGCAACCTAACGGGATTATTGGTTCAGCAGATGGAAAAATACTCTATATCGCGGATATCGGGGATAAGAAAACCTATGTGTTTACCATCAACGAGGACCATAGCCTAAGCGATAGAAAGTTGTTGTGTGAACTTGGTTCGGACGGGATGACCTTAGACGATCAGGGCAATATATATCTAACGGGTGATGGTGTCACGGTATTTAACAGTAGCGGGGATAAGATCTTAAATATCCCGGTCCCGCAGAAATGGACGGCGAACGTGACTTTTGGCGGAAAGGATCAAAGTGTATTATTCATTACCGCTATGAATTCGGTATATACGCTGCAAATGAACGTGAAAGGAGTACGTTAGTTGCAATATTTATTGTCTTTAAAAATCAGATTAACTAACTTTAATTGGTTAAAATCAACTAATTATGCCCGCTTATTCCCTAAATATCAACAGAAAAACACAGCAGGTAGATGTACCTGAAGGTACTGCACTGCTTTGGGTAATCCGCGAATACCTGGGGTTGATGGGAACTAAATATGGATGCGGAATAGCACAATGCGGGTCCTGCACTATTCACATAAATGGTGAACCCAAGAGGTCTTGCATCCTGCCTGTGGAAAATTTTACAAAGGGCCAGAATATTGTCACTATAGAAGGATTATCAGATGATGGCAGCCATCCTGTTCAGAAAGCATGGATTGCGGCTCAGGCTCCACAATGTGGATACTGTCAATCCGGACAAATCATGCAGGCAGCAGCGCTGCTTGAAAAAAATCCGTCGCCAAGCCTGGAGGAAATAAAATCTGAGATGAACGGGATTTTATGTCGGTGTGGAACCTATCTGCGGGTGGTTAAGGCCATACAACTGGCTGCTGAAGCCAAACTAAAAGCTTCGTAATACAGCGGATTTGAATTTCGCTTGACAATTAACATTAATCGAAACAAAAGGTATCAAAAAACCGCTTATGTCTCAAGTAACACCATCGTTAAACAGAAGGCAATTCCTGAAATCTTCCGGTGGGGTAGCCTTATTCATAGGTGTCTCAGGTATTTTACCTCAACTGATCTCTTGTCGCAATACGAAAGAGCTTGAATCGCAGCTTAAAAAACACCAGCTCACAGCATGGGTGCAACTCCTGGAGAATGGCAAGATTATAATATACAACCCTGCAGCCGAAATGGGTCAGGGATCAATGACGACATTACCGCTGATTTTTGCAGAGGAAATGGATGCCGACTGGTCTAAGGTCAGTGTCGAATTCTCCCCTCAGGAGACGGAGATTTATGGTGCCCCTGGCTGGTCTCCGGGTAGTAAGCTAATGTTCACCGTTGGCAGTAGAACAACCAATAGCTATTACCATCTAATGCGAAAAGCAGGTGCAGAGGCCCGCTTTGTATTAATGCACAGTGCCGCAAAACATTGGGAGGTCAGCATATCGGAATTAAGTACTTCGGACAGTTACGTTCTTCACGAAAAATCAAATAAAAAATTAAGTTACGGGGAACTGATTCCATTTCTCGAAATGCCGGAAAAATTACCGAAAATTAGCGCATTACAACTAAAAGAACCTAAGGACTTTAAGTTGATTGGCAAAGAAGTTCCCAGAACTGAGATTCCTTCTAAGGTGAATGGCAGTGCACAATTTGCTATCGACATTCAACTACCGGACATGGTTTACGGGGTGATCGAAAGAGGAAATTTACACGGTTCCGAACCCACACTCACCAATGAAAAAGAAATACTCGGACTGGAGGGTATTCTTAAAATAATTCCTTTTGACTATGCCATTGGGGTTATAGCCACTACTTTGGACAAGGCATTGATGGCCAAAAAATTACTGAAAATTGATTGGAGCAAGTCCATAGCCAGTGGTTTCAATTCGGATGAGATTTATCCTGAATATGAGAAAATAGCGACGAAGAACACTACTGGTAAGGTTGTCCTGGAGAAGGGCAATATTAAAAGTGCGATGCGTTCCTCTGCCAGGGTATATAGAGCCGATTTTAAGAATGATTACGTGTACCATGCCCAAATGGAACCCTTGAATGCGGTAATCCAGGTTGCGGCCAATCTTAAAAGTGCCGAAGTATGGGTGGGTAGTCAACAGGGATCTGACACCAAATTGGGCGTTCCCGGGATCCTGGGAATTCCTCATGAAAATGTCAAAGTTCATTTACAATATTTGGGTGGAGGTTTTGGACGAAGAAGTATGAACGACTTTGTTGAAGAATGTGCTTACCTGGCAAAGGAAATGGCACCGCTCCCGGTAAAATTAATATGGACAAGGGAAGATGATGTTACTTATGGCGCCTTTAGGCCAATGTCTCTTCAAAGACTTACTGCGAGCACTGATGCCAGCGGAACCATTACAGGGTTATCGCATTGTGTTGTAGGGGATGGCGGACACCTGGTGGCAAGCGGAATAAACAATGATTATTATGAAATCCCAAATCAATTTGCTGAGTGGCGAGAAACCACTCATGGCATTCGTTTAAAACACTGGCGTGCTGTAGGTCATGGACCTAACAAATTTGCCATCGAATCAATGTTAGACGAAATTGCGCTGGATCAAAAAACAGACCCTGTCGCACTTCGTAAAAAATTGATGATTAAGTCCCCTAAGGCATTGGCTACTCTTGAAAAAGCTGCAAAGATGGCTAGCTGGCACCATCCCATCACCGAAGGTCGGGCAAAAGGTGTGGCATTTGTAGAACACGGATCACTGGGTACAGGGATTTGTGAGATTTCGGTTAATCGCGATTCCGGTAAGATTAAGGTCCACAGATTCTGGGTTGCTATTGATGCGGGAGTTATTGTACAACCACACAATGTTAAGGCGCAAATGGAAGGCGGTATCATTATGGGGATTAGTAGTGTGCTTCAGGAACGGATCTCCATTGTGGATGGAAAAGTTCAACAATCTAATTTTAATAATTACCATCTACTGAGGATGCAAGACATGCCAGATAGCATTGAAACGGAACTTATGAAATCTGCTGACGCACCGGAGGGTGTTGGAGAAACAGCTACCCCTATGGTTGCCGGAGCTATTGCAAACGCCTTCCTGGCACTCACAGGTAAAAGACTCAGGCACCTTCCTTTTACACCAGAACGGGTTTTAAAGGTCCTGAATAGTTAATCTTCCTGAAGTAATAACAATTGGACATTCCTGAACTTTACTATTCCCGTTTCCGCGGCCTGTAAGGCAATATAACCTTGAATGAGGTCCTGATTGTTAATATCTACCGTAAGTTCGTTATTTACCCATGTTTGAATTCGACTACCCTCACATCTTATTTTATAGGTATTCCATTTGTCCAATGTTTCAACATGTGCTTTTGGAACTGCCCTGGTAACGATAGATCCGGTTCTCGACTTCTGATCGGGATGTAAATCCCAAATATTCATTTCATAGCAGTCAATATTTGAGAGTTCTTTTTGATTGCAGCGAACAAATATTCCCGAATTAACAGTACTGTCAGGATTAAATTCAAGTGTTAATTCGAAATCGCTGTAGCTTTCCTGGGTCATTACAAAACCGGGGCCTCCCGAGGCAGTACCTACCAGTACCTCATCATAAAAACTCCACTGAGCATCACCACCGTCAAACCAATCATTCTTATTCATCTCAAACAGCAGCTTCTTTCCGGAATTATTTTGTCCGCAAGAATAATTTAGTGTGACTATTATCAGAATGGTAATCAATGAGAGGTATCGCATGTCTGGTTATTTAACATATTGAAGATAAGAAAAATGGATATGCTATTTCTCGGAATATTGAATTATCTTAGGGCATCATCTAATCCTTTTGCCATGCTGCGAAATTTGTTTTACCTAATACTCGTTATTTGTTTTTGTGTTCAATGCAAATCGGATAAAAAATCGACCCCGGAAACCGGTCAGGATAATACGATAGCATCGGCAGAATTCTCTTTTAAATCTGACCCACAGGAAATTCCCGAACAGGAAGTGATAACCTTGGAAATTGGAGCATCGGCGCCCGATTTTAAGCTACCAGGGGTGGATGGAGCTTATCATAGCCTTTCTGATTATGATGCTGCTGAGGTATTGATTATTCTCTTTACATGTAACCATTGCCCTACTGCCCAGGCTTATGAGGAACGAATTAAAAATATTGCGGCCGACTATACCGGCAAAAATGTTCAAATTGTGGCGATCTCGCCTAACAGCCCGCTTGGTTTGCTTTACGAGGAACTAGGTTATTCCGATTTGGGAGACACCTATGAGGATATGTTGATTAGGGCAAAAGAACAAAATTTTAATTTTCCTTATCTCTATGATGGTGATACGCAGAAAGTAACTCTTGCCTATGGCCCTGTTGCCACGCCTCATGCTTTTGTATTTGATAAGGAACGAAAATTACAATATGTAGGACGTATAGACGGATCGGAAAAACCCGGGACGGCAAATGGAGAAGACCTTCGTAATGCAATTGATCAGATACTGGCCGGAAGCGCTATAGATGAACCTGTAACCAAAACATTTGGCTGTTCTACCAAATGGGGATGGAAAACCAAGATGCGTGCCAGGGTGGATAAGGAATGGGCAGAAAAGGAAGTACAGCTTACAGAAATAGACACGGAAGGGATTAAAGAGTTGCTTAAAAACAATTCAGAAAACTTAAGGCTGCTTAATATCTGGGCAACATGGTGTGGTCCCTGCAGAATAGAGTATCCCGATTTTATTGTGGTACAGCGTATGTTTGTAAGTAGGAATTTTGAATTTGTATCGCTATCGGCCGATAATCTTAACAAAAAAGAGGATGCCCTGAAATTCCTTCAGAAATCTCAATCTGCAGTTACAAATTATATTGCAACTACCGAAGATAAATATGAACTAATAGAAGCCGTTGATCCGGAATGGAATGGTGCCCTGCCTTATACCGTCTTAATAGAACCAGGAGGAAAGGTGGTCTGGAGGCATCAGGGCGAAGCAGATTTTCAGGAATTAAAACGAACAATAGTGGATCATGAAATGATTGGAAGAGTCTACTAAATCTTTTTATAAAGTACATCCTACAAATTAATCCCCGATTGAAACAACTAAAATAGCCCGGGCCCGAACTGTATTAGAACGCCGTTATTAGCCCTTTATGTTGAACTAAGCAGGGCTTGCTACAAACAATAAAATATGTGTTACGATATAAAAGCCAGCCTGGAAGCCCAATTGAAAAGAGCAAGACGGGAAGGTGATCTGAATGCAATTCAGGAAATAGAAAAAAAACTGGTTCCGTTAACCGATTTACCTTTATTTCATGCGTCAGGATTCAGTCATCCAAAATTATTGATTTATACGGATGCTTCCCCTGATATTCCGGTCGTTGCAAATTGGGGCCTGGTCCCCCATTGGGTGAAAGATACTGTACAGCTTAAAAAATATTGGAACAATACGCTCAACGCAAGAGGTGAGACTATCTTCGAAAAACCATCCTTCCGTCAATCGGCGAAGAGCAATCGATGTCTGATTTATATCGATGGCTTTTACGAACATCACCATCACAATGGAAAAACATTTCCTTATTACATCTATCAAAAAAACAGCGCACCTTTAATCCTTGCCGGACTTTGGAGCGAATGGGCAGATAGAGCAACAGGAGAGTTATGGACTACTTTTTCTATAGTGACCACGGCAGGCAATCCATTAATGGCCAGAATTCATAATAATCCAAAACTAAAAGGGCCAAGAATGCCGTTAATTTTACCAGAGGCCTTAGCAGATAAATGGCTCATAAATATTACAGAAGAATTAGATATTAAAGCCATTCAGGAACTGATAATTTCCTATCCGGAAGAAGAACTGGCAGCCCATACGGTACACCGGCTCAGGGGCAAAGAATATATTGGTAATGTAGAGCACATCAGTGAAAAGGTATACTATCCGGATTTGGCGGTATAGCGAATTAGGTCAAAAAAGGATCAGCTTGCAAAAAAGTGAATTTATAAACAGGCTATTTCACCAAATCGAACATTCTTGAGTATTTAATAATAAAGCTGTTATTTAAAGGGTCACCATCCCTAAGATTGTGATTGTAGACGATAAAGAGACCGGTATTGGCCCTTTGTAGCCAGCCAAAACGCAGATTCACAGCCCAAAGCTTGTCTACCGTATTGTTTTGTATCAGTCCCTGCAGATACATTTGAGGAGTAAATGAATATGATATCTGGCTGCCAAAGATATTGGCGGTAAAATCACCTCCTGGCAGATCAAATTTGTTGTATTGATACGTAAAAGCAGCGTTGAACTTATCTCCGGACCTAAGTCTGAGGGTACCAGTATTCAAATACCGTTTTCCACCAAATGAACCCCCGGCCACAGAACGAATGTTAATTGAAATTGGGTTACTCTGATTTGTAAAAAAGATCAACTGTCCTTCGCTATGGCCATAGGTACCTGGCTGTACCATTACCCCATCAGATATTTCAAAGGCCTGCAGAACACCTTCGGTGGTAACATTCATTCCGGTATGTATTTCGAGGCCACTTTTAAATTCCCAGTGGTTATCAATATGTAGAAAACTGGTTTCCAAAAAACCGTCAAAATTCCAGAAACTCCTGTAAGTCACATGCGGTCTGAGTTCCAATATTTTCGAATTTTCATTTTTAGGTCTGTAATGATAAAGTACAAGAACTTCAGGTTTCCGGAAGGCTGATCTGAACAGGAAGCCAACCTCGGGATTAAAACCCTGACCTACTTCGGTATAAGATGCGGTCATCTCCCAATTATCCCAAACGTAATTAGTTTGAAATTTGAAAGCATGAACATTAATAGTGTCATTAGGGTCACTAGTGCGCGCATAAAATCCGGACATTCTAGCTTTTCTTCCCAAGCCCAATTTCCCGTCAATAGCATAAGTTCTGTTAAAATCATTATCGCTTTCCAAACCGGTCCTGTTTACAAAAACTGCCCCAAGGGCCGTACGCCCTTTAAATTCATGATTTACTCTGGCTACTGTAAAATTATTCTTTTCTACACCGGCTTCCTGCACATCATCTGTAAACATACTTAAGAGGCCAACATTGGTCCTATTGAGTTTTCCGGAAAGCCTGGCCCCACCAATAATGGGCACCACATTCCCGGAATCCCCTATCCCAATTCTCCTGCTAAAAAATAGATCTACTTCCCCCGGACTGCCTACAGAAAAAAGTCCGGCATTCTCCAAAAAGAAGGGTCTCTTCTCCGGAAAAAAGAGGTTAAAACGGTCCAGGTTTACCTGCTGATCATCAACTTCTACCTGAGCAAAATCAGTATTATAAGTGAGATCAAGTGTTAGGCTTGGAGTTATACTATACTTAATATCACCGCCAACTTCCGGTGTGAATTCGGTGGTTGGATCGGCCGTGGTATGATCCCGCTCCAATTTGCCTAGAACATAGGGGATAATCTTAAGATTACCGGGGTTTCTTAGTTCCAGTCCGGTAAGAGTGCCGGCAAGAGAGAGTCTGTTTAAATTAAACCCTATTGGCATAGCAGCCCAGTATACAATTTCGTTACTCTTTCTGATATTTCTTCGAAAATTGATACCCCAGTCTTTTCCTGCCTGATATCTGATTGTTCTTATTGGGATGGCAAATTCTGCACTCCAGCCAAAATCCGATACCTGAGTTTTGACTTCCCAACTGGCATCCCAGTTTAGGTTAAATCCTCCAATAGTACCTCCCTGCTGTCTGTTAACATTGCGATTACCCTGTCCTTCATTATCTACCTGTGCATCGTATTCCACGCCAAGAGAATTGGTGCCAAAAATAAACCCATTCTGTCCGTCTTTATAAGTGTCCAGAATAAAAATAAAGGCATCTGTATTGTCCAAATTGGCATCTCTGCGCGCATCTGAAACAACCAGGTTCTCGGGTTGAGAATCATAGCAAACTACAGAGAGATAGAAAGTATCAGCCGTATAGGCAATACGAATATCTGTTTTTTCAGTTGCTGCCAAACCGTAATTGGGTTGGGTCTGGATCAAATCTCCAAAGGGCATTATCGCCTGCCAGGTGGCATCATTGATAACCTCCCCGTCAATTAAAGGCCCTGTGGAAATTGCGACAGCCCGTGAAGTAGGTCTTGTATTAGTAGTGGTCGTATTATCCTGAGCGGTAAGCCCGGCAATAATCAAAAAACTAAAAAAAAACAGTAAACGAAATTTCTTGATAAACATGTGATTGTGTTGGCAAATGGATTGATTAAATGTACCAATTTCTACCATTTATAGAGCTATAGCCCATAAAGTTTATAGGTGGCTTTAGGAATGCAATTGCAAAATCTTTAAATTACCTCCTTCTAAATTTCGCAGATGTTGAATGAGACCATTTTTGGATTGACCACAGTATTTTATGTTGAGGGCAATTTATGGTCAAATGCTAAACAACTGCGAACAAAAACTGATGAAGATATCATCCGGGAATATTAATATTTAAATCTACTAACACCCAAAATTTAAGAAAATAATCAAAAGGTCATCGAAAATGAAAAAAATCAAAACAACCGCGCTTCTTAGTCTCGTCCTATTCTTATTATTGACTCCACTCTATTCACAAATGCCTAATACTGCTGAGCTGTCCGATGCGGGCATATCAGCAGACCGCATGGAGCGTTATGTAAATTTCCTTAAGTCAGAAATAAGTGATGGTCGCATCCCGGGAGCAGTTTCCCTGGTAGTTAGAAAGGGCAAAATAGTGCATAAAGGTAGCTATGGCTTCAATAGTCTAAAAGACAAAACCCCAATGGGGCAGAATAACATTTTCCACATAATGTCTATGACAAAACCTATTGTTTCCGTTGCATTTATGATGCTTTATGAAGAAGGTTATTTTTTTCTGACAGATCCGGTATCCAAATATCTGCCTCAATTTAAGGATCTTAAAGTAGCCCAGGACCTAAATGAAGGAAAAGATGGAGCAACAGTAGCTGCAAACAAAGAAATCACCATTCATCATTTACTGACGCACACCGCAGGTTTTTCACATGGCCTTGGAGGCACCAAACTCGATAATGAAACTGCTCAGGCCTTGTATTACGAGCCTCAGGAAAATATCGAAAGTCGGGTAAATACTCTTGTAAGTTTACCTCTTATTGGACAACCCGGGGAGCAATGGTATTACAGTGCATCACCTGATGTGTTATCACTGCTTATTGAGTATTTTTCTGGCATGAGCACTGCAGCATTTTTACAAGAACGAATTTTTGATCCCCTTGGCATGGAAGATACGGGATACAATATTGCAAAATCCAATCAGGAAAGATGGGTTCCTGTGCACAATGTAAATGAAGCAGGCACTTTGGTAAATTCCGAGCAGCAACTTCCCTTGGAAGGAAATACGGTTTTCGGGGGAACTCACGGACTTTTTTCCACGGCATCTGACTATATGAAATTCGCTCAGATGTTGCTTAATAAAGGTAGGGCAAACGGACAACAATTACTAAGTAGCAAGACCGTGGATCTTATGACACAGAATCATGTCGGCACATTGTTTCAGGCACCAGGACAAGGCTTTGGGCTTGGGTTTGGAGTAACCACTGATCTTGCTGAAAGCAAGTCTACCGGCTCTGTTGGACAGTACTATTGGAGTGGAGCTTATTGCACTTACTTTTTTATTGACCCGGAAGAAGAGCTGATCGCCATTCTTATGAGTCAACTTCAACCATACAGCAATTTCTATGGCAATATTATGCGGCAGTATATCTATCAAACCATTACCGACTAGGCTTAAAAACATACCACAATGGCCTGGATTCAAACAATCTCCTATAATCAAGCAGATAACAAATTAAAAGAAATTTATGATCGTGTTAAAGGGTCCGATAATATTATTGATAATGTTTTGAGCATACATAGTTTAAGGCCTCATACACTAACAGGACATATGACTCTTTATAAAAGTGTTTTACATAATTGTAACAATACTTTGCCCAAGTGGTATCTGGAAGCGATCGGAATTTACGTGAGTACGCTGAACAACTGTGAATATTGTGTTCTACACCATAAAGAAGGCCTTCGAAGACTATTAAAGGACAATGAGAAATATCGCTCGATTATCAACGCCATCAAAAATGACTTGCTGTCTTCTTTTTTAGAAAATGGTTTTTTAAGCGGAATGAACTACGCTAAAAATCTCACCCTGGCGGCTGATTCAATATCGGAACACGATATACTGGAGCTAAAAAATGCAGGTTTATCTGATGGCCAAATATTAGAGATCAACCAGGTTAGCAGTTATTTTAATTATGTAAACAGGACCGTACTTGGTTTGGGTGTTTCGGCAAAAGGTGATATTTTAGGTCTTTCACCGAATGACAGCAAAGATCCGGGAAATTGGAATCATAATTAATTTAGAATTGAATAAAATGAAATCATTACTTACCACATTATTATTGCTGGGACTTTCACTCCAGGGATATTCCCAGGAAATTGTCAAACTCCCATATGAAGAAGCCGAGAATACAACCTGGGTAGGTGAGGAAAAAGAGTATTTCTCACAGATTTGGCAAAATCAGGTGGTAACCAATGTATCGGTACCGACAATACAAGTTTTTAAACCTGCCGAGGGAAAATCAAATGGCACCTCTGTAATTGTAGCACCCGGAGGGGGGCTTTTTGCTCTTAGTATTAAGAGTGAAGGAACAGATGTTGCCGAATGGCTCAATGCGCAAGGGATAACGGCTTTTGTGCTAAAATACAGATTGGTCCCCACTGCGAAAGACGGCGTAAAGGAAGTTACGGACTTAGGAGCTCATAATCCACAGGAGATTGAAATGAAAGTAGCCCCTGTTTTACCTTTATCGATAGAAGACGGACTGGCTGCTATCGAATATGTACGTGGCAATGCTCAGGATCTGGGTGTTATGCCAGACAGGATTGGTTTTATGGGTTTCTCCGCAGGGGGTGCGGTTACGATGGGAGTCACTTTTAATTACTCTAAAGTGAACAGACCAGATTTCATAGTTCCGGTTTATCCATGGATGAATGTAGTTGGTCCTTACAGGGTACCGGAAGATGCACCACCGATGCTGGCCATCTGTGCTTCTGACGATCCATTTGACCTAGCTCCGCAAAGTATTACGCTGTATTCAAATTGGATAAGATCTGAAAAGTCGGCCGGATTGCATATGTATTCCAAAGGCGGTCATGGTTTTGGGATGAAAAAACAAGGCCTGCCTTCGGACCATTGGATTTCCAGATTTCAAGATTGGGCGTTGGCAGAAGGTCTTATTATCCCTCTTGGGGGTTTATAAATATGGCGGGAGTTATTTTTGGGTATTTCTACATCCTTAGTCCAATTTAACAATCAAAATGTTTAAGTGCTGAAAATAATTTGATCCATTCGGTCAATCAATGTATCTTCGGGCTTAAATTTTTTAGGTTGAAACGGTTATTGATACTTTTCCTATTCATTGCTTTCACCGCTGAAGCGCAGGATCCACTCAGATTTAAGGACGAAGTGGCCGAGATCCAAAATAAATACGATACCATTTGGGACAGTTCGCTAGAAACTACTGTTTTTACGGGGAGTTCCAGCGTTCGAATCTGGAACGACCTGCAGGAGGTTTTTCCGGACCACCAAATAGTAAATTCGGGCTTTGGAGGATCACAGGCTTCAGACCTGCTCACTTATATAGAGGAGTTAGTACTGCAGTTTAATCCAAAAAAGGTGTTTATTTATGAAGGAGATAATGATATTTCCTTTAAAAAAAGGCCAGGCAAAATACTTCTTGATATTAAACATATCATCGAGAAAATTAAAGCAGAACATAGCCAAACTAAAATAGTACTTATAGGAGTTAAACCCAGCCTGGCGCGATGGAATCTTAAGCGAAAATACGTAAAGTTAAATCGAAAATTTGAAAAGCTGGCCAGGCACGACCTCTCTTTGGAATATGCAAATGTATGGGATATTATGCTCGACGGTAAAACGGTTCGTGAAGATATATTTATTGCGGACGGCCTCCATATGAACGCCAAGGGATACGACTTGTGGTATACCGTTCTAAAAGACTTCATGAATTAAAACCCATAATTTTAAATCCCAACAATGAAAAAAGATTTTATAAAAGACAAACGATGGGTATGGATGGTACTTTTTGCCGTGTTTTTTACGATAAGTTCGTGCACCGGTGAAAAGAAGCGGGTAATAAATTTTCCGGCAACCGATCTCTCATCAGAAAATATGATCCCAAAACCGCTTAAGATTATCCCCACGAATACTGCTTTTGGTTTGGATCAATATACCGCTATTTACAGTTCGCAAACCGAGTCTGGCTTTAACGCCGTAGCTGAATTTCTATCTGAAAAAATAAAAGGGAAAACCGGTCTTAATTTGGCGGTAAACGAAAGTGATGCCGGCACAGTGGACAGGGTTATTTATATAAATAAAACTGACAGTACAGAACTGGATGGTGCTGAAGCGTATCAGCTTTATATAACCAACGACTCTGTAATCCTCAACGCCAGTACTGCTGAGGGCGCCTTTAGGGGTATTCAGACTTTAAGGCAGATTATCCCGGAAGTAAGCAATGATACCCTGTCAGAACATCCTATTTGGCCCATTCCATCAGGTAAGATTACAGATAATCCCAATTTTGAATACAGGGGTTCAATGTTGGATGTAGCTCGTCATTTCTTTAGCGTGGCCGATGTTAAAAAATATATCGACTTATTGGCCTATTACAAAATCAATGTCTTGCATCTTCATCTTTCGGACGATCAGGGGTGGCGAATAGAAATAAAGTCATGGCCCAGACTGACAGAAATTGGAGGCAGCACCGAAGTAGGTGGTGAGGCAGGTGGATTTTTCACACAGGAAGATTACAAAGAAATAGTGGCTTATGCAGCAATGCACTATATGACCATAGTTCCTGAGATAGATATGCCCGGGCATACTAATGCCGCTTCTGTTTCATATCCTATACTGAATGGCAATGGAAAAACTCCAAAACTGTATGAAGGTACTCATGTTGGTTTCAGCACATTCGATACGCGAAAGGACACGGTCTATGCATTTATTGATGACGTAGTGAGGGAAATCTCCGAAATAACTCCCGGCCCTTATTTTCATATTGGTGGTGATGAGAGTCATGTTACCAGGAAAAACGATTATATCTATTTTGTAGAAAGAGTAGAAAAGATTGTTCAAAAATACAGCAAGCGCATGATTGGTTGGGATGAAGTTGCCCAGGGTAACCTGCACGCTTCCTCAGTAGCTCATTTCTGGAATAGTGAAGAAAATGCTAACAGTGCAATAAGCAAGGGAATGCACCTTATCCTATCTCCGGCCAAGAAGACTTATCTGGATATGCAGTACGATACGCTTTCCAAATTCGGTCTGCACTGGGCCGCATATATTCCTGTTGACACCGCTTATATATGGACGCCGGAAAATTACGCCAAAGGCATTCCAAAGGATCGCATTTTAGGTGTTGAAGCTCCTCTTTGGTCAGAAACTATTAGTAATATGGACGAATTAGAATACCTGGCCTTTCCCCGTATAATAGGATATTCCGAGCTTAGCTGGAGTACAGAGGAGAATCGAAACTGGGATAATTTTAAAGTACGACTCGCCAATCAGGCGCCATTTATGGACAGAATGGATGTAAAATATTATCCTTCCCACCGAATAGATTGGAAGGAAAGTAAATATACCTATAAGGAAATTCCAAAAGATTAATATCTGGCCAATTACGAACCCCGGTTAGTATCTACCCGGTTAAATCTACAGCAGATATACCAGCAGACAGATAATTGTTTATTGTTAATTGATCAGCAGCCGCATCTTCTCGCAGCCTTTTTTAATCATCCACTGGATAATCAAAAAAGATCTCGTGTTTACTGCTAACTGCTAACTGTTCACTGCTAACTGCTAACTGCTTACTGTTTTACCCCTGGTACTCCTTCTGGCTTTTCAGTTTGCCAATGAAAAGGGGCTGCCTTCTGCTCTCTCGGCCATACCTCATCTAAGGAATCTGCCTTGTACACCCGGCCATTCTTTATGACATGAGTCAGGGTATTTGTGTTTCTGAGGTTATCGAGAGGATTTTTATCAAGGACTACAATATCTGCAAGTTTACCTGCCTCTAATGTCCCCAAATCACCTTCAAGTCCTAAAGCTGTGGCGCCATAAATGGTGGCGACCTTAAGCGCATCGTGGTTTTTCATATCGGCACTTGCTACAGACCAAAGCTCCCAATGGTACCCCAGGCCTTGTAACTGGCCATGACTACCTACCCCTGCAAGGCCATTGGCATCTACCAATGCTTTCATGAACTCCGCATGCTTTTTGAATATATGTTCTTCCTCCATAAACCATCCCGGTCTTCTGCGCGACTTCTGTGCGAGTTCCTCATAGGGGGTAAAATATTGAATCTTTTGATCGCCCCAAACGTCTTCTGTGGAATAGTAAAAATTTTCGGCCCAGGGTCCGCCGTAGGCCACCAATAATGTTGGCGTAACGGCCATTTTGGAATCTGCGATCGACTTCACCACATCCTTATAGATCGGATATATTGGTAAAGAATGTTCGTGACCGGGGTAACCGTCGAGCAATTGTGTCATATTTAATTTAAAATCGAGACCGCCTTCCGTGGTCGGCATTAATTTTAATTCTTTCGCCGCCATTATTACCCATTGTCTCTGCTGTCGGTTCCCGACCAAATACATTTTAATGCTTTTGGTGTTGTAATATTCACTGTATTGCTTCAATACTTCTTTTGCATGGTCCAGGCTTTCTATCTTATATCGCCAAAACCCAACTCCAGGACCTGTACTATACACCCTGGGTCCATGCAGCATGCCGGCCTGTACCATATCTGAGTATGTAAGCACATCGGTCGATCCTGTTTGGGGGTCCCTAGTCGTAGTAACACCGTATGCGAGATTGGCAGAATACATCCAGACCTGGCTCTTATGGATTCCCCAGTTGGGCCACATATGTGCATGGGTATCTATAAACCCGGGGGTCAGCGTCTTCCCGGACATATCCAGCGTAGTGGTCCCTTCCGGAACGGACAAGCTACCGCCAGGACCAACTGCTTTAATCCTGTTGTTCTCAATAAGGATATCTCCGTTATCTATAACCTCATCCCCTTTCATACTAATAATACGGCCACCTTTTAACAATAAAGTTCCCGTAGGAATATCTCTTTTATAGGCCACTTTTATTTTAAATTCTTCCGCCTCGAATTTAGGCTCCTTTTTGTCCTCCTCTTCTTTCTCTTTGGTTTTGGTGCTATCCGATTTTGCCTCAGTTTTCTTAAGTTCTTTTTCTTTCTCCTTAGCATCGGCCAGGCTATCTTTGAATTTCTTGCCGGCTTCCAGATCGTAACGGAAATGGCTTGCGCCCAATGACCAATGCACATTCTTGCTGTCAGAAGACCAGGCAGGAAACTCACCTCCCATTACGGTAAGTTTCATTGCCGGAAATGCTGCATTTTCGGGCTTTGCAACGGAGACCGTTGGTGTCTTCCCATATCTTGGAATTACCACGGCATACATGTCGTTATTGATTTCTGCCAGTGCAGTTTTACCATCCGGTGAGATTCGGATTTCTGAAGGTCGGGACGATTTGTCTGTAGGTTCTCTTCCGTTATCAGCAGCTGGTAAATAGGTATTTTTAGCAGTATCAAAATGATCCTCCCCAAAGATATCCTGAGAACCATAGGTCTCTATTCCTTTTAATAGTAAGTGCTCTTTTTCATCTGTTCCGTCCCAGCGTATAGACACCAGCCCTTTTTGGGCGTTACTGAGATATATCCTGTCATCAATATTGGTAAAATGAGGAAATTGTCTGCCTTTGCTCTTGTCAATATAATTAATGTTACCCCCATCCGTAGCTATCCAAACCAGGTCTTCCTGCCCTCTTCTGGCCCTGGGCCCTATAGCATTATCATACACCTGAGCAGCGCCCCTGAGGAAAGCAATCCTGTTGCTTTTATACGACCATTCCGGATTTGAATATATTCCTGCTTCCCTGGTTAATTGAACTGCTCTGGGACGGCCTTGGGTGTTTATTTTGTACAAATGGCCTCCCCCATTCTGCCAGCTGGTAAATACAAGGAAGTTACCATCCGGAGACCATGCAGGCTGGGCTTCGGTAAATTCGTTATTAGTAAGTCGCCTGGGAGTACCATTGGCTAAATCCATAATATATAGCCGGTTTAAGGCTGTAAACGCCAGTTGTGAACCATCAGGTGAAGGTCTTGCATCTCTGAGCTGAGTAACAAATGCCTCCTCCGTATCCTCTATTGGATATTCAAATTTAAGTCTGGGTCCTAATTCGAGTTTTACATCAACATTAAATGGAATTTCACTGGCAGAATTATTCGCCAGAGATATGCTATAAATTTTACCACCATAGGAAGCGATTAGATTTTTATTATCGGGCGTAAAAGACATAGCCGGTAAAACCCCAAGCGGAGCAATAGATTCCTGTTCATCGCGCTGTACAGGGTAAGCCAGCCACTTTTCTTTTCCGGTTTTCAGGTTGCGAAGTACCAGGCCGGTTTCTTCTTCAAAACGGGTGCCGTAAACCATCCATTGTCCGTCCGAAGACAAAGTTGGTGTAAAAGCAGAGCCGTATCGCGAAGTGATAATGGCCATATCACCATCTTCCATGTCATAAGTCCCGATTTGGTATTGGGGTAACTGTGCATTATAGTTCCAGGCATTATTTCTTCTCGAGAAATACAATAGTTTGCCATCTGCCCCAAATGCCGGGTCAATGGCTTTTATATTTTTCGGTTCTGCAAAAAGTTGACTTCCGGAACCACCATCCTTGTGATAAAGATGCATTTTAATGTTTCGCATGCCTTTACAACCTACCAGATACTCCCCATCGGTGGTCCATTCAGCAGAAAAAAAGTTGTGTTTTTTTTCTTTCGTAATTTGTTTGTCCTCTTTGGTAGCCAAATCCATCGTCCAGATGTTGTCTGATCCGCTTTTATCTGAAATAAATCCAATCGACTTACCATCCGGACTGTATCTAGGGTGCACGTCATAAGCCAATCCGCTTGTAATTTGAGTTGCCTCACCTCCGCTTATCGGAATAGTATAAATATCTCCCATCAAATCAAAAACAATCTGCTGACCATCCGGACTTACATCCAATGATATCCATGTTCCCTTGTCTGTAGAGAAAGATATTGTTCGTTCAGGTTCCAAAGGAAGTTCCTTGGTCGCTTTTTTGGTACTATCGATTTCCTTGGTGGTTTCCTGCCCGTGAATAAAAGAGAGACATAGAAAGCTAAATGCAAAAATGATGATTTGGTAAGAACTATTCATCGGTTATTTAGTTTAAAATTAAAGTCGCTAAATATAACCAATATATTGTGAAGCAATTGAAAAAAAAATCCGCCATTCAGGAAAATGCCGGACACTATAACACCCTGTAATAATTAAAGTAACCTACTCTTCTTCATCAGAGTTTTCAGTATTCGTATTATCCTCTGAAAAGTTGGTAAAACCGTGGTCATTTAGCAAATTGTACCATTGAATGACCTTCTTAATATCGCTGGGATATACTCGATCCTCGTCATAATTTGGAAGGATTTCAAAGAAATATTCCTCAAGTTTTAGTTTATCCTCCTTGTGCCCAACTGTGGTTTTACCACCATTCTCTTTTGCCTTAATTTTTTGAAAGACCTCTCTCAATGGCAGCTCTTCATCAAGGGTGTAGATTGCAATTTCGGAAAGCACACTTACGTTACTGGCCATCCCCACAGAAACCCTCCTTTTATCCGTAAGTGATTCTGCTATAAAACCTGTTCTGGTTTGTGTCAATAATTTAAAAAGTCCTGGCTTCCCGCCAATCGACAATATTTTATCTAAACCCATGTTTTGTTGTAAAATTTTCCGGCAAATATTGCACTTTTATCCTAAATTTCAAGCTTAAATATAAAATATACGTTTAGAAAAATAAACAGTTTCTGATATATACTTTAAATAGTAACGACAACTTAATTCGATCTCGAATTTCTAAATATCCAGAATAAATTGTGCGCTACCTTACTTTTTTCAAAGCAGGAAACCGCATTCTATAATCAACATTGATCTTGCCTTTAGTAATATTTGAAAGCTTTCCTTTTAACAATCGTTTCTTTAAGGAAGAAAGTTTATCTGTAAACAATATCCCTTCTAAATGATCATACTCGTGCTGAATTACCCTGGCGAGTAAACCGTCATAGTGTTCTGTGTGCGATTTAAAATTTTCATCGAAGTAGGTAATAGTAATGGTGTCCTTTCTACTGACGTCTTCACGTATGTCAGGGATACTTAAACAGCCCTCGTTAAACATCCAATTTTTGCCACTTTCATCCTCCATTTTGGCATTGATAAATACTTTTTTAAATCCATCCAATTCTTTTTGCTCTTCCGGGGAAAGCTCATCATCATCTGCGAAAGGGGTAGCGTCAATAACAAATAAGCGTATTGGTAAACCAACCTGCGGTGCTGCCAATCCTACTCCACTGGCCTTATACATGGTTTCAAACATATTAGCAATTAGCTCTTTCAGCTTTGGATAATCTTTCGGGATAATCGCTGCAGTTTTCCTCAGAACAGGATCTCCATATGCCACTATTGATAAAATCATTTCAGTTACTTCTGTTTAAATAGGATTGTAGTATAAGGGTAGCGCTTATTTCATCTATCAAGGCCTTATTTCTCCGCTGCTTTTTCGATAGGCCGCCTGCCACCATACTTTGTACTGCTATTTTGGAGGTAAAGCGTTCGTCTTCACGTTCCATGGAAATATCAGGAAAAGAGGCTTTAAGTTTTCTTAAAAAATTTGCAATCAGTTTTTCTGATTCAGAGGGTGTATTGTTCATTTGTCTGGGTGCTCCAACGACCCATTTTTCCACCTTCTCTTCCCGAACATATTGCTGCAAAAAAGAAATCAATTCGGTCGTAGCAACGGTTGTTAAACCAGATGCGATTAATTGCATTTCGTCAGTAACGGCTATGCCCGTACGCACTTTTCCATAATCTATGGCCACTATCCTACCCAAATTATTTTTTTGCAAAAATAGCCCATATTTTGTTATAGCTCTAAAAAATAAAGGCTTTATTACATGTTAGGGTGTATCTTTGCGAAAATTAAAATTCGCAGATGAAAGAAATACGTGAAATTGTAGAAAGTGCTTGGGAAAATAGAGCAATGCTGAGTGACGAAAACACTCAAAAGGCCATCAGGAGCGTCATTGATCTTATAGACCAGGGCAACCTAAGATGTGCCGAACCGGGATCTGATGGATGGCAGATCAACGAATGGGTAAAAAAGGCAGTTGTCCTCTACTTTCCAATTCAGAAAATGGAAACCATGGAAGTTGGCATTTTCGAATATCACGATAAAATCCCTTTGAAAAGAGGCTATGCTGAAAAAGGAATCAGGGTGGTACCTCATGCGGTTGCACGCCATGGGGCATATATTTCTCCAGGAACAATTTTAATGCCCAGTTATGTGAATATTGGCGCATATGTTGATGAAGGTACGATGGTAGATACCTGGGCTACGGTTGGTAGTTGTGCCCAAATAGGTAAGAATGTGCATCTTAGTGGAGGGGTTGGTATCGGCGGAGTATTAGAACCTTTGCAGGCTGCACCTGTAATTATAGAGGACAATGCTTTTGTCGGGAGCCGCTGTATAGTTGTAGAGGGCGTCCGAGTGGAAAAGGAGGCTGTTTTGGGTGCAAATGTAGTGCTTACCGCATCAACCAAAATTATAGATGTAACAGGAGAAGAAGCGGTAGAATACAAGGGATGGGTACCGTCAAGATCGGTTGTCATACCAGGAAGTTATACCAAACAGTTCCCGGCAGGTGATTATCAAGTGCCTTGTGCCCTTATTATCGGTACAAGGAAGGAAAGTACCAATAAGAAAACCTCATTAAATGATGCGCTGCGCGAGTACAATGTAGCAGTTTAATTTTGTAGGAATTTACCTAAGGATATACTTTTTTATGTTTTTTTTAGTTATAATTTTGACAAAGTAAGCTTTAAGTACCTACTTATAATCATAGTATGAGCTATCAGAGAAAGAAAATATCAGCATTAATTATTACCTATAATGAGATAGGTTATATAGAACAATGTATCAATTCGGTGTCTTTTGCGGATGAGATTGTTGTCGTTGATTCGTATAGTACCGACGGTACTTATGAATACCTGGCTAATCATCCCAAAATTAAAGTAATTCAACATCCTTTTTCAAACTTTACGGCGCAAAAGGCCTTTACACTTAAACAGGCCACTAACGATTGGGTTTTGTTCTTAGATGCAGATGAAGTTGTTTCTGATCAGCTGCGTGAGGAAATTGTTCAAACAGTTAACAATAATGAAGAATTTGCTGCATTCTGGTTCTATAGAAACTTTATGTTTCAAAATACACCATTGAGATTTAGTGGCTGGCAGACCGATAAGAACTATAGGTTATTCAGAAAAAGCAAAGCTAAGTTTTCGGATAAGAAAATTGTACATGAAACGCTTGACGTAAATGGAAAATCAGGAATTTTATCTGAAAAATTAACGCATTTCTGCTACAAAAGCTATGAGGATTACAAGAATAAAATGATCAAATATGGCAGATTAAAAGCCAAGGAATCATTTTATAGGGAAAAGAGGTTCAATTATTTCTCCTTTATTTTTAAGCCTGTTTGGAAATTTTTTAATCACTACGTACTTCGTTTGGGTTTTCTTGATGGCAAAAACGGAATGATAATCTGTTATTTGAATGCGCTTGGCGATTTAGAGCGCTACAGAGAACTAAAAAAATTAGAAAAGAAAAACGAATTAGCCTATTATTTGGTTATGCCGTGATATGTCCAGACACTCTTGTTCTGCCTGACTTCCCTTCTAATAACCTGATTTTTAGCGATAGCCTCCGGTGTTCTGTAGCCACGTTCATGATCTAAATGAATACAGACTGCACTATATCTCAGTTGCTTTGATTTTACTCCAAAATTAAAAAGTCGTTCGCCGAATTCGCGGTCCTCACCACCGTACTGCATTCGCTCATCAAAACCGTTCACATTGAGAATATCCTTTTTCCATCCTGAAGAATTGTGACCATTCCAACTGGCATTTGTCGGTGTAAACGTATTGAATAAGGTAGACATAAACCCCCGGGCAGTGAGCTTATTATTTTTAAAGGTTTTAGGAATCCCCATTTCTTTCAACCATTGGATATTAAAGCAATTTTGTTTCTTAATATCCTCCCTGGTAATAGCCATGGAAATATTCATGGGTAACATATAATAACCTCCTGAAATAAAATATCCGGGTTCCTTGTTGATATAGTGAACCTGAACAAAATCTTCACGGGGAATACAATCGCCATCGGTCATAATAATGTAGTCGTTCTTACACGATTTAATAGCCTTGTTCAGGATTCTACACTTCTGAAATCCGTCATCTGCCTGCCATACATGATTTATTTGATAAGCAACCTTAGTTTGCATCTCCTTTAATAAATCCGAAGTTTCCGAACCCGAACCATCATCGGCAACAATCAATTCAAAGTCCTTGTATGTCTGACAATTAAATCCCCAAAGCACCTTCTCTAACCATTCCGGTTTTTTGTATGTACTAACTATAACACTAACCGTGCTCATTCTAAATCTTTTAATTTTAGTACTTTTACAAATGTAGTTTTTTGAATTTCATCTCCAATAAAATTCTTATAAATTAGATGAATAGCGGTGTTTTGAAAGCTTTAGTAAGGCGCTTTAAATGCCCCCCTGGCGATCAATTTAATAGAAATACACAAGCAAATGAAGCGCACCTACGTCGGGTCTACAATCTACCATATTTACCTCGTAATTCTTCACATTATCAGAGATTCCGGATATAATATTAATGCCCCTGGAGAAAATTTGCTTCTGCTTGTAGAAAGCACCCCTTTTATAGAAAAACTATCGCCAAATCTTAAACAGCGTTTTTTTCGTGATGTTCACATTATTTCGGAAAGGAAAGAGCATGTAGAGGAACTGGGTAAGTTTAATTATACATTCAGACGAAGAAAAAAGTTGCCTCCTTACCTCGAAACAAAACATCCGGTCCTAAAAAATGAGAAGAAGTTCATTGCAGATTCAGCCCTTTATTTATGCGATACAGATTCGTCAAAAAGTTATTTCCTTTATGAGTTTGCAGATAAAAAAATACAAATGATAGAGGATGGGGCAAGGACATATATTCAAAGACATAGTGGTTTTGAACAATTTTTAAAAACTTATATCACCAAGACTCCTGTGGGAGGGGGTTTTGACAAGGAGGTTGAAACGATTTACGCCCAGTTTCCGAATAGGTTACCGCAACCGCTGCGAAAAAAGGCAAAAGAACTCAATATTAAGAAAGAAGTAGCACGCCTTGATGCGGACGTAAAAATGGAAATTTTCGGAATCTTTTTATCACATGGGGAATTTGAAATCCCCAGGAGTAATAATGCACTTATCCTTACCCAACCAATATCTGAGGATAAGGTAATCAAAGACGAAAATGAAAAGATTAAAATTTATGCCGATGTTATCTCCAAAATTCCCAGTAAGTACAATATAATCTTAAAAACCCATCCACGAGAAAAAACTAACTATAAAGCTCATTTTGAGAACATTACGATTTTACCAGCACTTTTTCCCATCGAAATCTTAGGACTAAAAGAGGGTTTTTACTTTGAACAGGGGTACACATTATTTTCAACAGCACTTTCCAATTTAGAAATTGTTAATGAGCGATTTTTTCTGGGTAAGGATTATTTGGATAAATTTACCGTTCAGGCCACAAAGGATCTAATAGAAAATATGGTGATCAACTCAGAGGTTTAAATCAAGAATTACTCAATATGGCAGAAAAGAAAAAAATTGGTTTCATTCCCCTAAGAAAAAACTCCAAGGGAATTCCCAATAAGAATAAAAAGAAGTTACTGGGTCGCCCGTTGTTTACATGGGTGCTTAATGAGGCCATCTTCTCTGATCTTGATCAGGTATATATTTTTACAGATGATGAAGATATTATTGCCTATACAGAACTGCATTTCAAATGGTCTCCGAAAGTAATATGCCTTCAGCGTTCGCCTGAAAATGCTTCTGATTCGGCCTCAACAGAAGCTGCCATGCTCGAATTTTGTGATAAGGTCAAGGCGGATTTTGAGGTTATTTGTTTGCTACAAGCCACATCTCCACTCACCAGGCGGCAGGATATTAATAATGCCCTTAACACCTTGATTAACAAAGATTTTGACGCCGTACTCAGCCTGGTAAATACCCATCGATTTATTTGGTCTAAAGAGGGTGAAAGCTTAAATTATGATTTCAAAAACAGACCAAGAAGGCAGGATTTCGAAGGGTTGTTAATAGAAAATGGCGCGGTCTATTGTACGAGCAGGGAAAGCTTGCTACAATCTAAAAACAGACTGAGTGGTAAAATTGGAACAATTGAAATGCCGGAAGAATCATTGGTCGAAATCGATTCTGAAACAGATTGGTTATTAGTTGAACAATTATTGATCTCCAGATTTAAAAGCAGCAAGGGTGCCCAACGCATCAATCTGTTAGTATTAGATGTTGACGGCGTTTTTACTGATGGGAAAGTCATATTTGACGATAAGGGTGAATTTTCCAAAGCCTTTGATATGCGCGATGGAATGGGTTTAGAAATACTCAGGAAACAGGGAGTGCAAGTCATGGTTATGACATCGGAAAATTCTCAGGTAGTTGCCCGCAGGATGAAAAAACTTAAGATTGAGGATACCTTCCTGGGCATTAAGGACAAATATTCTTTCCTGGAAAACCTGTTGGCAGATCGCGGAATTTCATCGGATGAGATTGCCTATATAGGTGACGATATCAATGATCTCAGTAATATGCTAAGGGCAGGATGGTCTCTTTGTCCGGCAAACGCCACCAAAACAATTAAGTTCCATGCAGATATTACACTTGCTAACAATTCTGCAAATGGGGCCATACGCGAAGCCTCAGAATTCATCATAAATTATAACCTAAGGTTTAATGAGCTATAAAGAACCATATATCATCGCTGAAATCGGATGTAACCATAAGGGCGATATTCAGATTGCCAAAGAATTGATAAGCATGGCCAAAATATTTGGGAATGCCAACGCCGTAAAATTCCAAAAGAGAAATAACAGAGACCTGTTAACTCCGCAGCAATACGACGCCCCACACCCAAATCCGGCAAATTCCTATGGAAAAACCTATGGAGCCCATCGGGAATATTTGGAATTCAATGTTGAACAACACGGCGAATTAAAGAATTATTGCGAAGAAATAGGTATCACTTATTCCACTTCTGTTTGGGAAACGACCTCTGCCAGGGAAATTGCCAGCCTTAATCCCGATTTTATCAAGATCCCGTCTGCCTGTAATAATAACTATGATATGCTGGGTTGGTTGTGTGATAACTACCAGGGCGAGATCCATATTTCCACAGGAATGACCACCAAGGATGAAATTGAAGATATCGTTTCATTTTTTAGTAAAAAAAACAGGGCCCAGGATTTGGTTGTATACAACTGCACTTCGGGATATCCAGTACCCTTTGAGGATATTTGCCTGCTAGATATTCTTAAGTTGAGAGAGAAATATGAGGATAAAGTAAAGAGTATTGGCTTTTCTGGGCATCACCTGGGCATAGCGATCGATGTTGCGGCCTATACACTCGGGGCTCATGTGGTAGAAAGACATTTTACCCTGGACCGCACCTGGAAAGGTACAGACCATGCTGCCTCCCTGGAACCAATCGGACTTCGTAAACTTTGTCGTGACCTTAGAGCAACCCATAAAGCACTTACTTATAAATCTAAGGACATCCTGGATATTGAAAGTGTTCAGCGCGAAAAACTGAAATACCAAAAATAAATGAGCACTGAGATCGGTGCAGAAATCAGCAACTGTATTGACGTCCTCAAAAAAGGGGGACTAATTCTATATCCCACAGATACTGTTTGGGGGATAGGTTGCGATGCAACTAATAAAGCTGCAGTCAATAAAGTCTATTCATTAAAAAACCGTTCCTCTGCCAAAGCCCTGATATGCCTGGTGGCAGACGACAATATGTTGGAACAATATGTTGATCAGGTGCCGGATCTGGCCTACGATATAATGGATCTTTCTGTTAAACCTACAACGATAATTTATGATGCTCCAAAAGGGATATCTTTAAATCTTATTGCAGATGATAACTCGCTTGCAATACGGGTAGCCTCGGATAAATTTTGCAAATACCTGATTAAAGCATTTAAAAAGCCATTAGTATCCACTTCTGCCAATATTGCCGGCCAGCCCACTCCACGCTCATTTACAGAAATAGCGGACGATATTTTAAAAGGAGTTGACTATGTAGTAAATTTGGATCGGGATAAAGAAAAGAACGCCTCATCTACTATTATCAAACTTAGCAATGATGGTGTCGTAAAAGTTATCCGCAAATAAATCTGAAATTCGCTTTACGCACTGATTAGAATTAAATGCAGGCGTACCATCATGACAGCTCAAAAGCACATAGCAGCCTTGTCCAATCCCGTCTTCAAGATTATTGCAGCTTCCGCAGCAGATTTATCTATTGATTGTTATGTAATTGGAGGCTATGTCCGTGACTATCTATTAAAACGAGGTTCCGCCAAGGATATCGATATTGTCGCAATTGGCAGTGGAATTGAACTGGCAAAAAAAGTGGCATCAAAATTACCTGCCAGACCCGAGGTTGCCGTATTTAAAAATTTTGGCACCGCCATGATAAAACTGGAGGGGCTTGAAATTGAATTTGTGGGAGCCCGAAAAGAAAGCTATCACCGGGACAGCAGAAAACCTGTGGTAGAAAATGGCAGCCTGCAGGAAGATCAGAACCGTCGCGATTTTACTATTAATGCGCTGGCCATATCTCTCAACAGCAGAGATTACGGCAGCCTGATTGATCCTTTTGCTGGACTTAAAGATCTGGAAGATCAGTTGATAAAAACACCTATGGCACCCGGAATTACATATTCGGATGATCCGCTGAGAATGCTGCGTGCCATTCGATTTGCCACCCAGCTGGATTTCACCATTAATCTGCAATCGCTCAGGGCCATTACTGATTATAAAGAGCGCATTAAGATCATTTCCAAAGAACGAATAGTTGATGAATTGCACAAGATAATGGCCGCTAAACAACCCTCCAAAGGATTTACGCTGCTTCACAAAACGGAATTACTGGAATATATTCTACCAGAACTTGTTGCGCTTCAGGGAATTGAAGAGGTTGAAGGGCAGAAGCACAAAGACAATTTTTGGCACACATTAGAAGTTGTGGATAATATTTCCCGGACCACTGATAATCTCTGGTTACGATGGGCCGCCCTTTTACATGATATTGGCAAAGCCCCAACAAAACGATTTGATAAAAAAATTGGATGGACCTTCCATGCCCATGAATTTGTTGGCTCCAAAATGGTTTACAAATTATTTAAGAGATTAAAAATGCCTTTAAACGACAAAATGAAATTTGTTCAAAAAATGGTATTGATGAGTTCCAGACCCATTGTTCTTGCTGAAGAATACGCCACAGATTCGGCAGTTCGCCGACTGGTTTTTGACGCAGGGGATCACGTTGATGATCTTATGACCCTTTGTGAAGCCGACATCACAACTAAAAACCCCAGGAAACAAAGAAAGTACAAGAATAACTTTAAGTTGGTTAGAGAGAAAATAATTGAAGTGGAAGAAAGAGATCATGTGCGTAATTTCCAACCACCAATCTCGGGAGAAGAAATCATGGCAACTTTTAATTTAAAACCCTCAAAACAAATAGGCATAATAAAGGAAGCTATAAAAGAAGCAATATTGGAAGGAGAAATTCCCAATGAATACCAGGCTGCAAAAAAGTATATGCTCAAAAAGGCAAAAGAGTCGGGCTTACTACCAAAATAAACTATTTAATTACTTATTAAGCATCCTAAGATTTGTAATTTTGCATCACCAATTCGCAATTAATGAGGAAAAAATACCTGAAAATTGCAAAACTATCACTTGCACTTGTTTACCTGGTCATCATTGCCGGGGCCGTTGTTAGAATGACCGGCAGTGGAATGGGATGTCCGGATTGGCCCAAGTGTTTTGGCTACTACATACCCCCTACTCAGGAAGCGCAACTGATTTGGAGTGCACATGTAAACTACAGCCAGGGGCAGCTAATCATAATTAACGAATCGCTTCAGGTTGCTAAGGAAGATTTTACCGCCGGAAGTACTTATGACAGTGAAAATTGGTCCCCCTATACCAAACACAATTATGCAGTTTTCAATGCGGCACATACCTGGACCGAATTTATAAATCGTCTTTTTGGGGCAGTGGCCGGACTAGCTACACTACTTATGGCAATTGTTTCTCTGACCTATTGGAAGGATAACAAAAAAATAACTTTACTCTCCTGGGCCGTAGTAGTTGCGATGGGCTTCCAGGCCTGGCTCGGAGCTACCGTCGTTTATTCCGTTCTTGAACCTGTCAAAATTACTATTCACATGGTAATGGCCCTTGTGATTGTAGCCATGATATTGTACCTGATACATGCAACCAAATCAAAAATAAATAAACCGAAATACGACAAAAAGACTTCTCAATTAATCTTCCTGGTTATAGTAATTAGTCTGTTGCAGATAATTCTGGGTACACAGGTGAGACAGTTTATTGATGGCCAGATAGACCTTGTGGGCGAACAAGCCAAACAACTGTGGTTAGAGTTACCCAATATACAGTTCTATATCCACCGCTCATTTTCAATTTTTGTGGTGTTCATCAATTTATATCTTGCCTATAGAATCTATAAATTAAATCTCGGGTTTTCCAAAATTAACTGGGTGCTGCTGCTTTTACTCTTTGAAGTAATAACAGGTATGGCAATGAATTATCTCGACTTCCCATTTGGTTCACAACCCCTGCATCTTGTAATTGCTGCATTGCTTTTCGGCGTCCAATTCTATTTGGTATTGGAAGCATTAAAAGCTAAAAAAAGCCATAAAACTTTGTAACTTTGCCGTCACCTGAAAATTGAATAAGATGGTCTACAAAATCAGGATAATCCTGGATACAGAAGAAGATATCTTTAGGGATATTGAAATTGAAGGTAAAAGTACCCTGGAAGATTTTCACAATGTCTTAACTCAGTCATTTGGGTTTCTGGGCAATGAGATGGCGTCTTTCTATACCTGTGATGAGCGATGGACCCAGGACGAAGAAATTGCACTTTTTGATATGAGCGAGAGTGGTTCTGACGTCCGTTTAATGCATGAAACTGTCGTTGAGGACATACTTACAACGCAAACACCCAAACTAATTTATGTCTATGATTTCTTAAGTATGTGGACCTTTTTTGTGGAACTGGCCGATATTGTTGATAAGGAAGATGGCAGGGCCTATCCCAATGTTTTATTCAGTTTTGGAGAATTACCCGAAACGCCTCCTGAACGCAAGTTTGAATCGGACCCGACAGTCGATTTTGATGATACTCTGGAAAACTATGACGATCTGGATTTTGATGAAAACTGGAACTAATTTTCCCTCACAACACAAAACGTATTCGCAAAAATAAATTTCTAATTTTTCATTTTCAAATTTTAAATTTTAAATAAAATATGATTAACCTCTACCCTACCCAAATCGAAAGTGTTTCCCTGCATCGTATAGGCAATAAAAATAAAGGCGAACAAATATTTCTGTCAAAAGCTCCTTATGCATTGGATGACGAAACAACAGGCCTGCTGAAAGAGTATTTTTTTAAACCATTCAGGGAAAAGGAAGAGAATTACTATAAGTTCATCAATGAGGTAGATGTAGAATTTAACGAAGTCTTTAAAACGGCTGCAGAAATCTTTGACAACCCCTCCGAATGTCATTCGAATTCCAAAAAGCTGGCAAGGTATCTTTATGAACAATCCACTCATCCCCACATTAAAAGTGGAGAAGTATTTGTAGCGTATTTGACAGACGTAGTTTTAGACAATGTTAAAACCGATGCTGTAGGAATTCTTAAAAGTGAATTAAAACACGATTTCCTCCAATTTACTGAAGAAACGGATAATTTAAATATACAGATTCAGCAGGGAGTGAATATCAACAAGCTCGATAAGGGCTGCCTTATTTTTAATACAAACAAGGAAGAGGGTTATAAAGTGCTTTCAGTAGATAATAACAGGTATGATGCAAAATACTGGCTGGAGCAATTCCTGGATGTGGCTCCTTTGGCAGACGAAAATTTCTATACCAAGAATTACCTGAAGTTTTGCCAGAACTTTGCCAAAGATGTTGTTTTACCGGCCGAAGATAAACAGCAGGAAGTATTGTTCATGAACAGGGCAGTGAATCATTTCGCCAAAAATGATGCTTTCGAGGAATCTAACTTTCTGAATGAAGTGATGGAAAACCCCGAGCTTATACCAGAATTTAAACACTATAAAGTAGAAAAAGGCCCCAAATATAGCATAGAGGACGTTTCAAATTTTGACATTGCCAACAAGGCTGTCTCCGATACCAGAAAAAAAATAAAGAATGTCATTCAGCTCGATACCAATATTCAGATCAAGCTCGATTTCATAAATCCTGAATCGGCCGAAAAGTTCGTAGAAAAAGGTTGGGATGAAGAACGACAAATGTATTATTATCTGGTCTACTTTAACAAAGAACTGAAAACAGTAAACAGTAAGCAGTAAACACGAGATCTTTTATGATTATCCTGCGAATGATTATAAAAGGCTGCGAGATGATGCGGTTGGCTTTGGTAAACAGTAATCAGTAAGCAATAAATACGAGATCTTTTTTGATTATCCTGTGGATGATCATAAGAGGCCGCGCCTGTCCGACTACTGGCGGAAGATGATGGGGTTGGCTTAAGTAAAATGTACTTTTGCAAATTGTTTAAGGAATATCGATCTTTTTTTCTATGATCTGTTTCATACTCACATCCTGATAATTTCGCTTTACAAAGTCGAGCGCAAGATCCAAAATCTGCCCCATAGTCTTACATTTCTTAAAATTGGCGTCCAGGGTAAGTTCATAAATCTGGCCCGCCAATAAAGCTATATTATTCGCTATTGATATCTCATCAGATTTACAGATATTCACCAACCTGTTAATTCGGTTCCCGGAACTAATTATCCGTTTGGCAACTATAGAACGTTCTTCAATTTTATACTGGTCTACCGAGTTATGTTGTAGTTTGGCCCGAACCAATTCGACCATGATGTAATTCTCTTTAAAAAATTGTGGCCGATAAACTTTAAGCTTCCCTTCAAAACATTGCTGGTCAAAATCTATTGCCCGAATGCGATATACCACATGATCAAAATCGTGTACAGGCACAATTACATAATTATAGGAGCGCATATCACCCAGTAGCCGTATCATACAGCGCTCATTAAATTTCACAAACTCCTTGGCCAGTTGAGATTTCTCTGACTCCGTGCAGTTAGGTAACATGTCCTTAATAAAAACATCGCCCGGTATACCCGCAATATGTTCTTCTATTAGTGTATCTCTGTATACCAAAAAGTTGAGGTTGTAAGGAGATAACATATGCTCGAGTTCCAGTCCGTATATTCGTGATGCATCTGTTTTTTTTACGTAGAAATACGTGAAATTATCATTTAGAATATTCCTTACTTTAATTCTGAAGGGTTTAGAATTTCCAAAAGTGCAATAATCTACTGCGTCTATATTTAAGTATTGAAAAATCCGGTCGCTGCCATCGGAATGCAATATGGAATACACCTGCTTTAAACTCAGGTCTATCTCCTTTCGTTCCGAATCAGAATAATACACCCGTACCCACAGGGTATCCTCACCCTCCGCATCGTAAACCACAACGGAACCGGCGAACCGCAGTAAGTCGTCATAAAAAATAGGGATCTCTATTTTTCGATTATATTCGTCCAGATACGCATCCAGTTTAACATTGACCGGATATGCTGGTTTTTTCTTGGACATAAGACGTTCATCGGACATAGGATATTCTTATTTTAGTGCATCTTGTAACAAAATAACGCTTTTGTCGTCAAGTTAATATAAACAACACAAAAACCACCGCCATATTGGAAACGATTCTAACCGTTAACAACCTGACAAAAAGATTTGGGTACCTCACCGCAGTCAAAGACCTTTCTTTTTCTATTGAAAAAGGGAATGTTTATGGTATTCTTGGCCCAAATGGAAGTGGAAAATCTACCACCTTGGGTATTGTTCTGAATGTGGTGAATGCCACTACAGGAGGATTTTCCTGGTTTGATGGAAAAACTACCACCCATGATGCTTTAAAAAAAGTGGGCGCAATAATCGAGAGACCTAATTTCTACCCTTATATGTCGGCCCTTCAAAATCTGAAACTGGTATCAAAAATAAAAGAGGTCGGTGAAGATAAGATAGAGGAAAAGCTAAATCTGGTAGGCTTGCTGGATCGTAAAGACAGTAAATTCCGGACGTATTCCCTGGGGATGAAACAAAGGCTGGCAATTGCTTCGGCCTTGCTGAATGACCCGGAAATACTGATTCTGGATGAACCCACCAACGGATTAGATCCCCAGGGGATACATCAAATTCGTGAGATCATCAAAAAAATTGCCTCCAGGGGTACAACAATTCTGCTTGCATCACATTTGCTTGATGAGGTAGAAAAGGTATGCAGCCATGTTGTTATCCTAAGAAAAGGTGAGAAATTGTATTCGGGTCGGGTAGACGGGATGTTAGCCAGTCATGGCTTCTTTGAACTCAGGACCGACGCGAGTGATAAGCTCATAAAATTTCTGGAGCAAAATGATAGTTTTGGAAGCGTAAAACAAGAGAATGGCCTTATTACAGCTTTTCTGGAGCATGAAATGAATGCTACGGAATTAAATAAACAACTCTTTAAATCAGGTATTGTACTTTCTCATCTCGTTAAGCGTAAAGAAAGTCTTGAGGAACAATTCCTGACGCTGACAAAGAACCCAACAACAGCTGCTGCGGTCAGCGAAAATTAGCCAAAACCAATCACAAATGAAGCGACTTCTTGAAATAGAATTTATTAAACTATGGAACAACCGGGCCAGCAGGATCCTTATTATTTCCTATTTCGTACTCCTTACCTCGATTGCCCTTGTTGCGGCGGTTAAATTTGATATTGGTCCGATCAAATTTCATTTGGCTGAACAGGGAATTTTTAATTTTCCTTATATCTGGCATTTTAACACTTATGTTACAGCAATTTTTAAACTTTTCCTGGCGATAGTTATAGTCTCCATGATGGCTAATGAGTACAGCAACAAAACAATAAAACAAAACCTGATAGACGGTCTTTCCAAAAAGGAATTTATTCTTTCGAAATTCCTTACTGTTATTTCATTTGCATTAATATCTACGGTATTTGTATTTGTGGTATCAATGATCCTTGGGTTGATATATTCCGATTTTAATGAGCTGTCTATAATTTTTTCAGATATGGAGTACCTGCTCGCCTTTTTTCTGAAATTGGTAGGGTTTTTCTCTTTTTGTCTTTTTCTTGGAGTTTTTGTAAAACGTTCGGCATTTGCGCTGGGCTTTCTAATCCTATGGGCAATTGTGGAACAATTGCTATTTGGCCTTTTAGGTTGGCAATTTGTTAGTTGGGATACTGCCCGATTTATAAAAGGGGCGTTTCCTTTAGAAGCAATGGCCCGACTATTAGAAGAACCATTTAGTCGGCTTAATGCGGTTAAATCAGTTGCAAATCAAATAGGTGAAGACTTCTCTTTCGATTATACTGTACACTGGTATGAAATTCTTATAGTACTGCTATGGACCGCCATTTTTATATATATGTCATATGCCCTGTTAAAAAAGCGAGATCTTTAAAAAAGCATAGATGTGCCTTTTGAAAATGGCACTATTTTAAATCCGGTCAATTCTCCTTCACAATCCGTTATTTGACGTTCATCTTAATTTTAACAAATTCGAAATTTATTCAATAAACAAAGGCGCTTCAGCTACTTCCTTTGTTGCTTTGCAACCCCATTTTTGTCTATTTATCGGAGGCTTTATGCATAAAGCAAGATTTGTAGTATATTGTGATGTTTGAAGGAACACTATGAAAAAGATTGCCTCAGCTTTGTTCTTTGGTATCCTTTGTCCTGTCTTAGTTTTTGGTCAGGGGGAAACATCCAATTGGTATTTTGGGAATGGTGCCGGTGTCCATTTCAATAATGATGGTACCGTTGTCCCTCTAAAAAAAGGAAAACTAAGTACATTTGAGGGCTGTGCCACAATTTCTGACACTTTTGGAAGCTTACTTTTTTATACCGACGGACTCACTGTATACAACAGCAATCATGAGGTCATGGAGAATGGCGAAGGTCTGTATGGTGACCCTTCAAGTACTCAATCAGCCTTAATCGTTCCGAAACCGGAAGACCCTTTAATCTTCTACATATTTACTGTTGATACCAAGACATTTGAAAATGACCCGGATTATGGCCTTAATTATTCCATAGTAGACCTCACATTTAATAAAGGTCTGGGGGCAATTACAGAGAAGAACGTAAACCTATTAACAGACTGCTCTGAAAAAATTACGGCGGTTGTCAAGGAGTGTTTTGATCAGTCCATTTGGGTTATCACCCTGGCTTCGGCCAATGGTAATCAAGGAATCTTGACTACGTACCACGCCTTTGAAGTTAATCCGTCAGGAGTGGTACCCAATAGTGTTAAAACCACTATACCCGACCTGAGGATAGCAGATCCCAGAGGTTATCTGAAACTTTCTTCTGATGGTAAAAAACTGGTAAGTGCTAACGTGTCAGATGGATTATTCATTTATGATTTTGATGACACCAACGGGCGCGTATCGAATCAACAACAGATTGTTATAGCCGACACCAATTCTAAACCTTATGGTGTAGAATTCTCTCCAAATAGCAGATATTTATATGTACACAGTTCAAATAATTTGCTGGGATTAGGCGGGCATACTTCATCCTTACTCCAATATGATTTAATGGCAGATGATATAGATGCATCAATGGTTGTACTAGACAGCAGACCTATATTCCGGGGTGCGTTACAACAGGCTGCAAATGGGAAAATATACAGAACCATTGCCAAAAATTATAACGAGGGAACCTCATATTTAGGCGTAATAAACAACCCTAATGAAGCCGGGGATTCAGCAGACTATGTTCACAATGCAGTATTTTTAGAGGGAAAATATGCGACACAGGGACTTCCTCCTTTTATTCAATCGTTTTTTGGAAAAACAGCATTGGCCAAGGATGAAAATGGTACGGATATAAGTACACTGACTTTGTGTATGGGCGATCCGTTTACCCTGGAAGTAGAAGACTATCCGGATGCTATTTACAGTTGGGAAAAAGATGGCACTCCCCTGAGTGTCCCCGGGAATAACATTTACGATATCCCCATTTCTGCCGTAGAGGATTCTGGCCGGTATAGGCTTGAGATAACTTTTCAGGATCCCGCAAAATGTCCAATTATTGGGGAGTCACAAATCAGGGTATTACCCTTACCTGACGCGGTGGTAAATCTGGTTCAGTGCGATATTGATGCCACGGATACCACTGACGGAATTACACGGATTAATCTGGAGCATCTAAATGAGGACCCCGATGTTCAGTTTACTTTCTATAACTCTGTCGCAGACAGGAATATTGATCAGCCAATTATGGCCGCAGATGAATATCAGAATACACAGCCCTTTAATCAAACACTTTACTACAAAGCAGTAAATAGTTTAGGATGTACTAATCTCGGGGAAATACAATTGGAAATTAGTCCGGTTACAATAAATCCGAGTCCGTTTGGCCCGTTGTATGCCTGCGATGAGTTTCCTGAAGATGCCCTGCTTCAAAGTACATTTAATCTGGATGATATCACAGCATCCTATGGGGATATGGATGTGGAGTTTTATGCGACACTAACAGAAATGTCATTGGAACAGAATCGGTTAACAGGATCCATAAACTCGGGTTCCACAATATTGTACGCCAGAATTGTGAGTAACAATCAGTGTCTGGGTGTGGATGAAATTAGTTTAAATGTGAATCCCACACCACATGCAGAAATGCAGCAGTCTTATTTACTCTGTACTGATAGTCCCGGGCTCAATATTGAAGGTCCTGCCGGGTTTGATGCTTATCGTTGGATAAAGATGGATGAAACAGGCGAAAATCAAATTTCTACTGGTCAGCGTACTGTGATTTCAGCTTTGGGAAGCTATAAACTGGAGACCAGTTATAACTACTATCTGGACGATAAGAAGTTCTCCTGTGATAATAGCGTTACGTTTAGCGTGTTCCCTTCCAATATGGCGGTCTTTCAGGAGATCCAGATCAAAGATTTTTCAAGTCGAAATACGGTGCAGGTAGTCGTAAGCGGAGATGGTTCCTATGCTTATTCCCTGGATGGCATCAATTATCAACAAAACAATTTATTTGATAATGTAGCACCGGGTTTGTGGACAATTTACGTCAAAGACGTTAACGGATGTGGCATAAGCGCGAAGGAAATTGCGGTCATGGGTTATCCTAAGTTCTTTACCCCCAATGGTGATGGTATTAATGATTTTTGGCAATTAACCGGAGTTGAGAATTTATTGGAAACTGATGCCTTTATTTCTATTTATGACAGGTACGGCACCTTTGTTACTCAAATAAATCCTAAGGATCAGGGTTGGAACGGCGATGCAAACGCTCAAATGTTACCGGCTTCTGATTATTGGTTCAGGATAAATCTTATAGATGGTCGGGAATTTAAGGGGCATTTCGCGCTTAAAAGGTAAGCGGTTTTATTTTAATTCAGGATTAGGAAAATTTTGGTTTAATGTTAAAGAAGTTGCTTTTTCTTATTTGCATTCTCCATGCTGCTCTGTCTGCCGGGCAGGACTGCCCTGTACTTACAAGCCCCATAAATGGTGCTGTAGACGTTGCTGTTGATGCAGCTCTATCCTGGACAGAGGCCGATCCAAGTGTCCCCGGATATATCATTTCTATAGGGACAACCGCGGGAGGTACAGATATAATAAATCAACTTTCACTGGGAAGGGCCAACACCTATACACCTCCATTGGGACTTCCGGATGATACTGAAATATTCGTAACAATAACACTTTTCTTTTTTAATCAACCCAATATAGTTTGCTCCAGTGAATCATTCCGAACAATTGAGATAACCACAGCACCCTCCTGTTCATTTCTGGGAAACCCCGTTGACGGGGCAATAAATGTTAATACTGCAACTAATATTACATGGAACTATGCATCTACAGCTACTGGCTATCGTTTATCTATAGGAACAACCCCGGGTGGCGTAGACATACTCAACGACCAGGATCTCGGGAATACCCTATTTTTTATACCCCCAACAGAGTTTCCACCGAGTACTCAAATATATACACGGGTAATCCCATATAATGAAAATGGCAACGCTATAGGTTGTGTCGAGGAGAGTTTTATGACTGGGGTAATAGCCGCCCTTCCGGGTTGTGCTACTATGATTTCTCCTGCCGATGGGGAAGTCAATGTATCTGTTACTCCATTTCTAGAATGGACCCCGGTTCCAGGTGCCACTGGTTATAAAGTTACCATAGGCACTACTCCTTTTACATCTGAGATTCTTGATAACAGTATTTTCCCTTCAAATTCTACATTTGTAATTGACTTTGAACCGAACAGAACATTTTTTATCACCATTGTTCCCTTTAATGATGCCGGTGATGCAATTGGGTGCGTACAGGAATCATTTACTACTTTACTCGGTTGCGGCCCATATGTTGATGCCGTTACAGGTGACATAATTATATTAAATCCGGCTATAGATTTTCCAGATACTGTTTCCTTCTGTCAAAATGCCAGTCCTTTTAATGCCACCGCTACAGATACTGCCGATGGATTTCGATGGTATAAAATAGACCAGTTTGGCAATGAAACATTAATTTCTGATATAGCAGAGGTAACCCTTTCTGAAACCGGGGAATACAGATATGAGGCATATAATACAGTTTCCCAGACCGGAGGAACCATTGAATGCCCTACTTCCAAAATTTTTGAGGTAGTTTCCTCAGAAGTTGCCAATATAACGGACATCGATATCACCGAAGGAGCTTTGGGACTCAGGGTAGAAGTTATAGCGAGTGGAATTGGGGATTATGAGTATGCGCTGGACAATCAGGGCGGTCCATACCAGGACAGCAGGGTTTTTTCAAATATCTCCCCGGGTTCTCATACGGTTTATGTTAGGGACAAAAATGGTTGCGGAGTTGTGGAGCAACAAATAGATCAGGATATAACAGTGGAAGGTTTTCCAAAGTTTTTTACTCCCAACGGGGACGGAATCAATGATTTCTGGCAGTTTATCCCGCCTCCCTTGGCCGGAGCTAACAGCTTAAGTGTTATCCTAATTTTTGATAGACTTGGAAGGCTTATAACACAAATTGATCCTATCTCCCTGGGATGGGATGGTAATTTTAACGGAAAACCCCTGCCTTCGTCAGATTATTGGTTTATGGCCAGGGATAATTCAAACAAGGAAATTCAAGGACATTTTGCCCTTAAAAGATAAAGGGGAGGGTCCTCAGATATTAGAACAGCTATAGTTAATGATAAAGAGAGTACTTTATTTAGCGCTTGTTTTAATGCCTTTTTGGGCAAATGCTCAGGAATGTCCTAAACTTTCATATCCTGCAAATGGATCTGTTGGTATCCCTGTGGACGCCACAATAACCTGGCCAGCAGTTGATGGTATTGTTGGATATCTGATTTCCCTGGGTACAACACCTGGTGGAGGTGATATCCTGTCCAGGCGTTCTGCGGGGCAAACTAATTCCTTTACACCAGAACTTGGTTTACCGGAAAATACCCTGATATACGTAACTATTGAACTTTTTATAGCAGATCAGCCGCTTAAAATATGTACAGTAGAATCCTTTACTACTGTAGATGTTACCACCCCTCCCTTATGTACCAACTTAAACATGCCGCTTAATGGAGCGTCAGGGGTGCTGGTAACATCAGATTTTAGCTGGAATTATGCCCCAAAGGCAACTGGTTACAGGATAACTGTAGGCAGTTCTCCGGGTGGCTCGGATATTATTAACGATTTGGACGTAGGAAATACTCTTAGTCATAATCCTTCAGAGAATCTACCCCAGGACATCGCGATATATGTAATGATAATACCTTATAATGAAAATGGGCAACCAATATCATGTACCGAAGAAAGCTTTAACACCGGAGCTGCAGTCTTTAATTGCGGACCATTCATAGATCCCGTAAGCGGACAATCTATTAATCTGAGACCTGTTGTTGATTTTCCAAACGTTGTTGGGCTATGCCAGAATAATATACCGGCGACAATTGTCAGCAAAGATGTTGCCCATGGCTTTCGTTGGTTTAGTATCAATGAAGATGGGTCTGAAACCCTATTATCTACAGACAGCACTGTAGACATATCCTTCCTCGGGATCTATAGATACGAGGCCTATAATATTATAGAAGAACTCGGTAACAGTATAGAGTGCACCACGGTCGTTGATTTTTCTGTTGTTTTTTCTGATGTCCCTGTTATAAGAGAAATAAATGTCACAAGAAATACAACAGGGCTGCAGGTAGAAGTATTGGCAGAGGGCATCGGAGATTATGAATTTTCTCTGGATGATGTGGATGGCCCTTATCAGAACAGTAATGTATTTAGTGATGTCTCTTCTGGTGCTCATGATGTCTATGTCAGAGATAAAAATGGCTGCGGAACAACAAGAGGGTTGGTAGAAGCCGAATTAAGCCAGAGCGATTTTCCAAAGTTTTTTACACCTAACGGGGATGGAATCAATGATTTTTGGCATATACGACCATCAAAGGAAGGTAGGGTAAAAGAATTGGAATACTTACAGGTATTTGACAGGTATGGGATGTTGTTGACACAGGTTACTCGTTCATCAAGGGGTTGGGATGGAAGTTTTAACGGAAGACCACTACCTTCCTCTGTCTACTGGTTCAAAGCAGCAGACAATTATAATAATATAGTTCGAGGATATTTTTTGTTGAAAAGATAGTCCCCGTCAGATCGTAAGTTATTAAAATGAACAAGCCACAAGGTGCGCCCAATGTTGAGACTTATTTTCATATTGCTCTTTTTTACAGCAGGACTTTTGGTCAGTGGACAGGAATGTCCGGACATCAGTTTTCCTCTGGATGGTGCAATGGACATCCCCATCGACGCAACTATAACCTGGCCTGCGGTAGCCGGTATAAATGGCTATGTAATCTCACTGGGGACCACTGTTGGGGGAACCGAAATTCTGAATAGTCATCCAACCGGACAAAACAACTTCTATTCCGCACCGCTTGGATTCCCTGATGATACACAAATATTTGTAAGCCTTAATTTAATTCCTTTTGACGGGCCGCCAATTGTATGTACCGGTATTGTCTTCAGAACAGTGGACGTTACCACAGCCCCTTCCTGTTCAATTTTAATAGGTCCGGATAATAATGCTTCGAATGTCACTATAGTAACAGATATAAGCTGGTCTTATGCCACATCGGCCACAGGATATATCATCTCTATAGGCACTTCCCCGGGTGGTACGGAAATTCTGAATAATCTCGATCTGGGTAATGTATTGCTATATGAACCCGTTGCAGACCTGCCTCAGTTTGCTCAAATCTACGTTCGGGTTATCCCCTATAATGAGAATGGCTTAAGTGTTGGATGTACGGAAGAAAGTTTTTTCACAGGCCCGGCCATGGACTATTGTGAACCTTTCCTGGACGAAGTAACCGGTGAATTAATTTCACTAAGGCCCGAAATTGATTTTCCGGATGTTGTAGGGATTTGCAGTGACGAACTACCATTTATCATCACCAGCACCGATGCTGCTGAAGGATTCAGATGGTATAAAACTAATTCGGGAAGTCCTGAAACCCTGCTGTCAGAACAAATTGAGCTTCCTTTGAATGAACCAGGGAGGTACCGTTACGAAATATATAACTCTATTGTCATTGAAGGTATTAGGATAGAATGTGCCAATTCTAAATTGTTCGACGTAGTGGTCTCGGAAGTAGCAACAATAAATACAATTGATATCGTTGAAATGCCCGGAGGAAATAAAATCACAGTTAACGCGAGCGGAATGGGAGATTATGAATATGCTCTGGATAAGGCCGAGGGCCCATATCAGGACAGTCCTGTTTTTGAAGGGGTATCGAAGGCGCTTCATACGGCATATGTACGAGACAAGAATGGCTGTGGGATTGCCCAACGGACTGTTGACAGAGATTTGACCTCAGATGATTTTCCAAATTTTTTTACACCCAATGGCGATGGTATAAATGATTTTTGGCAATTTGTTCCCCCTAAAGAAAATTTTCAGATACGTCTGGCAGCTATATATATTTTTGATCGATATGGCAGCCTTCTTGCCCAGTTTAAACCCGATGGTCCAGGTTGGGATGGCATGTTTCAGGGTACGGCTTTGCCCTCTTCAGATTATTGGTTCAAGGCCTTTGTAACCAATGGTGCTGAAATTCGTGGCCATTTTGCATTAAAGCGTTAATGCAAAATAATACAGCTATTCCTTTGCCTGAAACCATCCGCCTTTTGTATTTTTAAAGGATGAAATTTAAAGTTGTTTCAGAGTTTAAACCTACTGGCGATCAGCCCCAGGCAATACAGCAATTAACAGAAGGCATACATACAGATGAAAGGTATCAGACACTTTTAGGCGTAACTGGTTCCGGTAAAACTTTTACCGTGGCCAATGTTATAGAAGAAGTTCAACGACCCACGCTGGTTTTGGCACATAATAAAACGCTTGCAGCGCAGCTCTATTCAGAATTCAAACAATTCTTTCCGGAGAACGCAGTAGAGTACTTTGTATCTTACTATGACTACTACCAGCCCGAGGCATATATTCCAACCAGCGGACTTTATATTGAAAAAGACCTATCCATAAATGAGGATATTGAGAAATTGCGCCTCAGCGCCACTTCATCATTGTTATCTGGCCGAAGAGATGTTCTGGTTGTAGCATCTGTCTCCTGTCTTTATGGGATTGGGAATCCTGTGGAATTTCAGAAGAATGTAATTTCTATCCACAAAGACCAGGTAATATCGAGAACAAAATTTTTACATCAACTTGTGCAAAGCCTTTATTCAAGGACTTCGGCAGATTTTAAAAATGGAAATTTCAGGGTAAAAGGAGATGTTGTGGATGTTTTCCCCAGCTATGCGGACCACGCCTTCAGGATTCATTTTTTCGGTGATGAAATTGAAGAAATTGAGGCATTTGATCCCTTTAAAAACAAATTGCTTGAAGTCTATGAAAATCTTAATATTTACCCGGCTAATATGTTCGTGACTTCTCCGGACATTCTGCAAAATGCTATTCACCTTATTCAGGATGACCTCATTAAACAGCTGAGCTATTTTAAGGAGATAGGGAAGCCATTAGAAGCAAAACGGCTTGAGGAACGTACGAATTTTGATCTCGAAATGATTCGTGAACTAGGTTATTGTTCCGGGATCGAGAATTACTCCAGATATCTGGATGGAAGGGAGCCCGGTACCAGACCTTTTTGCCTGTTAGACTATTTTTCCAACGATTTTTTAATGGTTGTTGATGAAAGCCACGTAACCATCCCTCAGGTTCATGCAATGTATGGAGGAGATCGTTCCAGAAAAGAGAATCTGGTTGATTACGGATTTCGATTACCGGCCGCAATGGATAACAGGCCTTTAAAGTTTGAGGAATTTGAAGCATTGCAGAATCAGGTCATTTATGTAAGTGCAACTCCGGCAGATTACGAATTACAAAACAGCCAGGGAGTTTATGTGGAACAAGTGATAAGACCAACTGGGTTGTTAGACCCGATTATTGAGGTGAGGCCAAGTCAGAATCAAATCGATGACCTGGTAGAAGAAATTCAACTAAGGGTAGAAAAGGACGAGCGAACCCTGGTAACCACTCTTACAAAAAGGATGGCAGAGGAACTGGCCAAATATCTGGCCAGAATCAATATAAGGTGCCGGTATATTCATAGTGATGTGGATACACTGGAACGCGTGGAGATTATGCAGGACTTAAGGAAAGGAATCTTTGATGTGCTAATTGGCGTTAATCTGTTAAGGGAAGGTTTAGATTTACCTGAGGTATCCCTGGTGGCAATTTTGGATGCAGACAAAGAAGGATTTTTGCGTAGTAACCGTTCCCTGACCCAAACTGTCGGCAGGGCTGCGAGGCACCTCAACGGTAAAGCCCTTATGTATGCAGACAAGATTACCGTTAGTATGCAAAAAACAATTGACGAAACAAACTACCGCCGCGAAAAACAGATGAATTACAATCTGGAAAACAACATAACACCCAAAGCATTAAATAAGAGTTTAGACAATGCCCTTGCTAAAAATTCAGTCTCCACATTTCATTTTGAGAAAGAAGAAATCAGAGCTGCCGAACCAGATATTAATTACCTGACTAAAGCACAAAAAGAGCAATTAATAAGGAACAAAAGAAAAGCTATGGAAAAGGCTGCTAAGGAGCTCGACTTTATGCAGGCCGCCAAGCTGCGAGATGAGATTAAAACACTACAAAAACAGGAATAATTCGCCTTGTAATTCCAATTTCATACTAAAAACTGAATATGTAAATTATCATTTTAAATAACTTATATTAAAAATCTGACTTTAAATAATATACAGTATTTTTTTAGACTCCTCTAAAACGCTTAAAACGATTATTTTTACATGAATTACTCATGATATCCCCTATTTAATATCAATTTACAATCCTATTAAAATTACGGATATTTTCGCTGGAATATAGCCTGGCGATCAGCTAAAAATTTCCTCTGCAAAGAGCAAATATATAGCCAATTCAACTGCTGGATTAATACGGTAATTTTCAGAAATATTTATCAGGATTCTTTAAAAAATCAACCTTTAAGAAACTGACCATTGAAGGGCCTCCCCCATGGATAAACTCCAAAAATATAATTGCCAGTAGCGCTTAATAACAGCAAATAATTCAGCTGTACAGATAGGGTTGATTGCAGCTTTAAAAAAAGAGCGCCTCAATCCCAAAGATCGAAGCGCTCTTCAACTAACCAACTAAACAAACCAACCATTGTGCAAATTCACAAGGAATTTACACAAGATTATTATTCACTATTTCCCTATAGTAATCATTCTCTTAGGCTTGGGAAGTGCCTCTTCTTTTTTAGGCAGAGTAAACTTCAGAATACCATTAACATAGGAAGCCTCTATCTTATCCTCATTGATGGTTTCCGGAAGCGTAAAGGACCTTTTAAACGCAGTAAAGGAGAATTCTTTACGCGTATAATTTTCTTCTGAAATACTACCTTCAGTATTCACCTCTGCAGAAATTGTCATAATGTTGCTATCTACCTCAACATTAAAATCATCTTTTTTCATTCCGGGAACCGCAAGTTCCAATTCATAATCCTTTTCGTTCTCCCTGATGTTGACCGCAGGAAAATTAGTTCTGTAATTCTCCATACCTCCAAACCAATCGGGTTTGAATATTTCATTCATCAATGAGGGAAAAACCAAATTGTTTCTTTTTACTATACTCATATCTATTCTTTTTAAAACGGGTCCTTAGACCAGTATATTAACAGTTATTTTTTCGTTCGATTAGTATAAGTCAAATGATGTACCAAGACTGTTTTACTGTCTTTTTGTCGCTATTCTATTGTATTGTAGCGCCATAATGGCATGCTCGACTTAATATCCGAGCGATCGAAAGAAGCTGAATTCAAAAAAATATGTTTGCTGTTAAAGATGGCAAATAGTACTGGCAAGGCCCGTCGCTAATTGTAATGTGCCTTAAAGATATTGATAAGCACATCCGGAGGAACAATTTTATTGGGATATTGATGCATTACGGACAAAACCTGCTCAATCGCCGATGGAGGCAATCCCATTCCCAGACCTACATTATGTAGTTTCCCTATTTCCAGTTGGTGTTGTTCCTGGTCCACATTCATCAGCAGCACCAGCCTGTGAAATTGCAGAATTCTTTCTGCCTGGGTTTTCGGCATTATCTTCTTTACTTTGGTTTCGAGCAAGGTATCGAAGGTTTTTTTGTCTACCCCCAGGTGTCCGGCCACTCCCAACAAGAAGTCGTACTCCGCATCTTTTATATCATGATCAGTTCTGGCGAAGGCGATCATTTCGGCTAAAATACTTAACTTTTCCTCGTAGGAATTCATATTTATCGGGCATTGGCTGGTAAGCGATTATACCCTATTATAACTGTAAAAACCGAGGTTTCGTATAATATTATAGCAAAACGAACATTCTTTCAGCCTCCTGACATATTTGTAATATCTTGCACAAAAGATCAATATGACCAATAATGATATCTTAAAGAAATTAAGGGTTGCCCTTAAACTGAGAGACGACGAGATTGTGGAGATCCTGAAATTGGTAGATTTCCGCATTTCTAAAAGTGAGATTGGGGCATTTTGCAGAAATGAGAACCATCCTAAATACAGATCTTGTGGAGATCAGGTTTTGAGAAACTTCCTCAACGGCCTTGTAATACATCTGAGAGGCACAAAAGAAAACCCTAAAAACCCCGGAGATGTTTTAACCAAGACTACGTCTGGCAGACCAAAGCAGGTTTCAAATTCAAAAAACAAGCCTAAATTTATTTTAGGGAACGTAAAATATAAAAACAAAAAAAAATCCTGACAACGTTTCCGTGTCAGGATTTTGATTGTGTAACACTCGTTTTCTACTCTGTAATTCTTACAGGTACAGTATAAGTTTTACCTTCTCTATACTCCTGTAATTGTACTTTTTGGTAGTTCAATCTGTTCTTTACAAATTTTTCCAAAATTCTACTGTCTGTCTCAACTGATAGCACTACAATTTCCTGATCCCGATTTAAAGTAAACTTCACTTTTGCCGTTAAATCATTGTAATCAACGATAAAAGAATTGTCGTCCAATAAATCCCCAATTTGGGCGGACAAGTTTTTGTTCGGATTTTTAGGTTTATCTGCACTGGCAAATAGAGTTCCAACTGAAAGTAACATTACTGCGAATAATAAACTGAATTTTCTCATGATTGTTTGTTTAATGATTGAATGATTAATTGATGAATATGTATAAAAGACGAACTAAATTTATTAATGTTACATTGATATTCAATTTTAACATAACTTTAATCAAACCCTCCTTTCTTTAATGGTGATAAATTAATTTTCTGTATTTCATTATACATATTCATCAATAGCGTTAATTTCAATTTTTAATAATTAAAAAATGCAAATAGCATTTAACGCCAATTGTCATTTCAGGAAGTTACAAGAACGGGGAGAATATATTTTTTCCCTTCTTTCCAATTACTTACATCTACTTTTTTGTAGTTGAGTTTCATTTTAATAAAATGCTCCATTTGTTCCGTATCTGCTTCAACAGCTAATACGACAATTTCCCTATCCTTATTCAAGGTGAATAAAATTTTTCCCTTTAGATCCTGCTCCCCTACTTTAATAGCGTCGTGACCAATTAGATCTTTAATTTGATAGGATAAACTTTTTGCAGGTTTTGGTTTTACTGTTTCCCCTGCCTGAAGATTGCTTAACGACAATAATAACACTGCCGCCATAATGTAACTGAGTTTTTTCATGATGATGATTTTAAATGTTAATTAATTGATGAATTATACCAAAAGACGCTCATTTTTTGAGAATGTTACGTCATTTATGTCGTTTAACTAATTATTAACTAAGAAGCGTGTTAATGTTATAATAATTTATCAGAATTTTGTTAAAACTTGAGTACACCAAGCGTATTTCACTTCTTAAAATCGCTCCAAAAAAAAACAGCGTCATATAGACGCTGTTCTGTAATTATGAAAAAATGTTTTCCTAGGCAAGTACTTCTTTAACCTTGTCTGCGGCCTCCTGAAATTGGACGGCGGAATGCACGGCAAGTCCGGAATTGTCAATGATCTCCTTGGCTAACTCGGCATTTGTTCCCTGCAGCCTGACAATGATAGGTACCTTTATTGCATCTCCCATATTTTTGTAAGCATCTACCACGCCCTGGGCAACCCTGTCGCATCGAACTATGCCTCCAAAAATATTAATCAATATTGCTTTGACTGCAGAATCTTTAAGTATAATCCTGAAGGCTTCTTCAACCCTCTTGGCATCGGCCGTACCGCCAACATCCAAAAAGTTTGCTGGTTCGCCACCTGCCATCTTTATTAAGTCCATCGTAGCCATAGCCAATCCTGCACCATTAACCATACAACCCACATTACCATCAAGATCCACATAATTTAGCCCCACTGCTCTGGCCTCAACTTCGATAGGGTTTTCCTCTCTCAGGTCTCGCATTTCAGCATATTGCTTTCTTCTGTAGAGTGCGTTATCGTCTATAGAAACTTTGGCGTCTACTGCCATTATTTTATCATCGGATGTCTTTAGCACCGGATTGATTTCAAAAAGGCTGGCATCACTTTCTACATAAGCCTTATAAAGAGAGCTTACAAACCTTGTCATTTCTTTGAATGCTGTCCCGGAAAGTCCAAGATTGAAGGCCACTTTCCTGGCCTGAAATGGTAAAAGCCCCGTAGCCGGGTCTATTTCTTCAGTAAAAATCAACTGAGGTGTCTCTTCAGCAACCTTCTCAATATCCATACCTCCTTCGGTGGAGTACATGATCATATTTCTCCCGGCTGCCCTGTTGAGCAATACCGACATATAAAATTCATTGGTTTCGCTATCTCCGGGATAGTAAACATCTTCCGCGATCAAAACCTGATGCACTTTTTTTCCCTGGGCGGATGTTTGGGGAGTAATCAAATTCATCCCAATAATATCACCCGCAATCTCCTCAACTTCTTTAAGGTTTTTTGCCAGTTTAACACCTCCACCTTTTCCCCGGCCACCTGCATGAACCTGGGCCTTAATAACATGCCACCCGGTTCCGGTCTCCCTTGTGAGTTGTTTAGCTGCCTCGACGGCTTCCTTTGCATTATGCGCAACCATACCTCTTTGCACACGTACACCAAAACTTGCTAAAATTTCCTTTCCCTGATACTCGTGAAGATTCATATATTCGTTCTTAGGTTTGATTGCAAAAATAGGAAACGTCAGGCATTTTCACTAATGATTTAAAACAGCTCATCCCAAAATATTGAAGGGACTTCAACTTTGGCTTAAATAAAACCAAATTTTCACAATGGCAATTCCTTTTGTGCTATTTCTCGCTGAGGAAATTAAACTTTAAAGTCTTTAAAATCAAGAGGGTCAAAATTTCTGAAATGGCCATTCATATCTATTATTTCCTTGGTTCTGTTTACCTCTTTAAGGACCTGGATAGTACCTATCAAATGAGATTTTATATACCCCAGCCGCTCACTTTCTTTCGGTAATTGTAAGAGTTCATATTCCTGTTCAAAAGACAGACCCATTTTATGCGCCAGCACATAGCTGTTAAAAAGGTCAACCGGCATGGCTGTAAAGGGAACATCCATTAAAGTATAAAGCTCTTCTATCTTGGCCAGGACCTGGAGCTTCACTTCCTTTTCACCGTCATTCACATTGTCCAGAAACTGAACTACTCCCCCGGCATAGCTCTTTCCATCCAATTCATTATCAAAAGTGAGTACCTTAAACACCTGCCGTGCAACGCAAACGACATCCATAGCTCCACTCTCATAGGTTGTTACCACTTCCATTAACTGTACCTCCGTTCCATAGGCGATACTATCATGGATATATACCGGAATGCCAAAGGTTACCGCCTCGGACCGACAATCATTAATTAACTCCTTGTAACGATCTTCAAAAATATGCAACGGAACCTTCTCCCCCGGGAAAAAAACAGACTGCAAGGGAAACATTGGTAATTTCATCAAGTAATTTTTCTTAAAAATACAAAGCACAACAGACTGCCGCAAACCTTAAATCAATTTAGATTGTTTTATATATAACAAAATGTTGTATTTTTTAACTTTTGATGAATTTTTTTTGTGCAACACAGTTTGGTAGCCTAGATTTGTAGTAAATCAGAAGTAAATGAAATCCTCAGATTTATTAAATATTGCCAAAAAATTTGGTGATCCTGTATACGTATATGACTCCGAAAAGATCATATCCCAGTTTAATCGCCTGACAACTGCCTTTGGCAGTGTCAGGAAATTAAAATTGAACTATGCCGCTAAGGCACTATCCAATCTGACTATTCTACGATTATTGAATAGTTTGGGAAGTGGGCTGGATACCGTGTCTATTCAGGAAGTTCAGCTTGGGCTTCTGGCAGGTTTTAAACCGGAAGACATCATCTTTACACCTAACGGGGTTTCATTGGAAGAGATAGAAGATGCGGCCGCATTGGGCGTGCGCATTAATATAGACAACCTTTCTATCCTGGAACAATTTGGAAGCAAACATCCGGACATTCCGGTATGCATCCGCATAAATCCACATGTGATGGCCGGCGGAAATTCTAATATTTCTGTTGGGCATATAGATTCCAAGTTTGGCATAAGCATACATCAGATCCCGCATTTATTACGGATAGTAAAGCTCACTAAAATGCATATAAATGGGATACACATGCATACCGGTAGTGATATCCTGGATATAGATGTGTTCCTTTACGCTTCTGAAATATTGTTTGAAACGGCCAAAAACTTTAAGGAGTTGGATTTTATCGATTTTGGTAGTGGTTTTAAAGTTCCTTATAAGGAAGGAGATATTCAAACCAACATTGAAGAATTAGGTCAGAAACTCAGCGGACGCTTCAACGCCTTTTGTAAAGAATACGGCAGGGAGCTTACTCTGGCCTTTGAACCGGGAAAATTCCTTGTAAGCGAAGCCGGCTATTTTCTGGCAAAAGTAAATGTGGTAAAGCAGACCACTTCAACAGTTTTCGCCAGTGTTGACTCTGGCTTTAATCATTTGATCAGACCCATGTTGTATGGCGCATCTCACCAAATTATTAACATTACAAATCCAAAAGGAAGGGAGCGCTATTATTCCGTTGTGGGGTATATCTGTGAAACGGATACTTTTGGCAATAACAGAAGGATAAATGAAATAAGCGAAGGGGATATCCTTTGTTTTAAGAATGCCGGGGCTTATTGCTTTACAATGGCCAGTAATTACAATTCGAGATTTAGGCCAGCTGAGGTACTTTGGCATAATAACAAGGCCATTTTGATTCGTGAACGCGAAACTTTTGATGATCTTATTAAGAATCAGGTCGATGTCAAAGATCTTTTTGAACAAAAGAGCAAGAAATTGCTTGTAAAATAAACGATAGAAAACTCCTTTAATTAAGTAAAATAAGGCAAAAGGGATATAACGCCCCTTTTTCTTCCTTATGTTTACAGTTTGTAGTAATTGCCTTTTTTCCGGAGATGTCCTTATGATCAAAATATTCTATCCGATTTTTCGTTAGTTTTGGTACAGTAATTGGACTAATGCCTCAAAAAGATACAATGAAAACTTTTACCCCAACACTTTCAAAATTTGTGTTTCTGTTGATTATAGGGCTTATCACCATCACGGCAAATGCCCAGGAAGTCACCTGGCTCAGTTGGGATGAAGCCGCTACTTTAGCAAAAAGCGATAAAAATCCAAAGAAGATATTTGTTGATGTTTATACGGATTGGTGCGGTTGGTGCAAGAAAATGGATAAAGATACTTTCCAAAATGCAAGCGTAGCCAAATATATGTCTGACAATTTCTATATGGTAAAAATGGATGGTGAAGGTAAAGATCCTATAGAATATAAAGGAAAGACCTATAAATATGTTCCTGCTGGCAAAAGAGGGTATCATGAATTAGCGGCCGCCTTGTTGCAAGGAAGACTCAGCTATCCCACTGTAGTCTTTTTGGATGAAAAACTCAATATGCTATCTCCTGTTCCGGGCTACCAAAAGCCTAAACCATTTCTTAACATCGCAAAATATTTTGGTGATGACATATATAAGGACAAAGACTGGAAAACCTATAGTGGACAGGTTAAATAACTGAAAATAGCATTTGATCGCAATTGATTTGCTATTGTGCTATCTGAATGGTTTTACCAGTTTTCGCGCTAATACCGGCAGCCTCAAGAATTTCTATTACAATCATATTATTTTCAAGAGTATAGGGATCATAATCTTCTAACAACAATTCCCCTTTAATTACCTGGGCGAACAAGGCGAAGGGATCATCATAAGGGGCATTACGCTCCTGGAGCTTTAATACATCTTCCTTATAACCGTCATATCCCTCAGAAATACGAATTCTCAACTGGTTGCGATTGTCGGCAAAGATAGCACCGCTCTCACCGTACACTTCCATATCCTTCCTGCCTATTGGCCAATTCCATGAAGCCTGAATAGTTGCATTAGCGTTATCATATTTCAATATGATGGTCGCGTCGTCATCGACATTTGGATTGTTTTCGGGTTGTAGTTGCTGGGTCACTGCTGTGACAGAAAACGGTCGTTCACCATCTAATAGCCAGGTGATCAAATTAGCACCATAACAACCAAAATCTGTCAGGGCTCCTCCCCCATTTAGTTTGGGGTCTGTTAGCCATTCCAGGAATTCCTCACTTACCCCAATCTTTACCGGCCCTTTATGGCCGTCTCTTACAACCAGCTTGCGCAAATCTCCTACTTTGCCTTCTCGCAGTAAATCTCTCGCAACTTTATTGGTCGGGTACCAGCTGGTCTCATAATTTGTAAGTAGTTGAATTTGGTGCTTTTTAGCCAAAACCTCCATTTTTTTGGCATGTTCCAGACTAACGGCCAAAGGTTTCTCTACCATAACATGTATCCCCAAGGGAGCGCATTTTTCAACCACCTCTAAATGATCATAAATAGACCCGAAGGCCGCCACAGCTTCAGGTTTAACAGCTGCCAGCATCTCCTCAAGGGAATTGTATACCAGATCCATGGAAAAACCGTGTTGTTGAGAATACCGTTTGGCCAACTCATGATTTGGTTCTGCTATACCGACCATTTTCACGTCTGACACTGAATCCCTGCCCAGGATCCAGTTTACATGGCCATGGGTTAAGCCAACAACCCCAAGTCTTATCGGTTCTTCCTGAGACTGTAGAAATCCTGTAATCAGGACAACCAACACAAATGCTTTTATCGATTTTAACATACTTATTTTGGTTCCAGAGACATTACGTAATCATAACTTTCATTGAGGTATTTCGCAAGTGTATCCAAATCTATCAACATTTCGTCCGGGATGAGCACATAACCGCGCATTGTGGCACCGTATGACTTGTACAAAGTAGTGTTAAAGGCCTTTAGGTAGTTTTCCTGAACTTTTTTTGAAAAACGAATTCCCAGTTCTCCATTTTTATTTAATAAAGAAAACATATAACCATTGGCAGAAGTATAGGGCATGGTTTTGCCTTTCCTCTCAAATCTGGGGCATTTTGTTACCAGGGCATCATAAATTTCCAGATTTTTCTCCCACATATGTAATGTTTTAGCCTCTAGTTCTTTTGCTTGGATAAATCTCCGTTGAGAGATTATATAATTGCGTTCCAAAATAACGATTGCACTATAGAGACGAAGATATAAATATAAAAAAATTGCACTATTTCATACTTTATAAAGAATAGGATTAAAGGCTTTGGAGGCCACCACAACCTTATCACCTACTTTTAAATCCTTTATTTCCGGTTCCTGAACTATAACTTTAACCAGGTCGGATTGTATGAGTACAGTAACAATGTAAACCACCTCTTCCTGCACAATTTTTATCACCTCCCCCGTGAATTTAAATTTCCCGCTTATCCTTCTGTTCATAAATACCTCTTCCGGATGCCCCGTTTGGACAATTTTACCTTTTTCCAGAATTATCAGTTTTGAGGAGAGTTTTATGATTTCCCCGATATCGTGACTAATCAGTATAGTGGTAAGGTTATATTCGCGATGTACACTCAATATATAATCCTGCAGCTTTATCCTAATTTTGTTATCCAAGGCTGCCAGCGGCTCATCGAGAAGGAGAATTTCCGGTTGCTGTACCAATGCTCTCGCCAATGCCACCCTTTGTTGCTGCCCGCCGGAAAGGCTTTCCGGTTTTCTGTTTTGCAGTGCCCCCAATTCGATGATTTCTATCAGTTCGTTTATGTTTTTGCCCGATGCTCCTTTTTGCAAGGCGAACTCAAGGTTTTGACGAACAGTCATGTTCGGGAACAGGGCGTAATCCTGAAATACATAGCCTATTTTTCTCTTTTGCGGGCTCAGGTTTATTTTGCTTTCAGCATCGAACCAGCTTGTTTCATTAACGACAATTTTTCCACTATCGGGCTGCATAAGCCCTGATAACATTCTTAATGTAGAAGTTTTACCTGCTCCCGAATCGCCGTAAAGGGTGATCAACTGGCCTTTTTCAATAGTAGTATTTATCCTGAGGTTCATTTTGCCCTCCGCAGCCTGCAACTCCTTCTCAAAATCCAATCCGATCATTTCCAAAATCTTTTGATATAATTCCCATTTATCAAATACACCCCAAGAAGTATGCAAAAGGTAATGCTGAACAACACAAGAGAGTAAAAATTTGCCGCCCCATAATTCAACGCTTCCACCTGGTCATATATAGCAATAGAAGCTACCCTGGTCTCCCCGGGGATATTACCTCCTATCATAAGCACTACTCCAAACTCTCCAATTGTGTGTGCAAAAGAAAGGACAATCCCTGTGAGCAGGGAGCTCTTGACATTTGGGAGTTGCACTTTAAACAAAGTACTCAGTCTGGATTTACCTAGCACAAATGCGGCTTCAGTTATGGATGTTGGCAATCCCGACAAACCGGATTGGATCGGATGCACCATAAAGGGCAGGCTGTAAATAACGGATGCAATTACCAGGCCGGGAAACGAAAATAACAGTTTTATCCCTAGCCATTCATTAAGCCAGGCACCAAAGGCATTCCCCGGGCTAAATGCTACCAGAAAATAAAATCCCAATACTGTCGGGGGAAGTACTAGTGGCATACTTACAAGGGTCTCTATCACAGGTTTAACCCGGGATTTGGAATTACTCAACCAAAACGCAAGTGGTATTGCGATCAGCAGTAAGATCAACGTGGTAACTACCGCCAATTTAAAAGTTAATATTAATGGAGACCAGTCTAACATTCCGAAAGCATAATTTCGTTTAATTTAATCAGGGCCAATACTTTATCACCTTCCTTTAACTGCATTTCTCTAAATGCCTCCGTACTTATAATTGATACTATTCTTCCGGCACCGGACTTCAGATCAAGTTTGGTTAGTAAAACTCCGTTCTCTACATGGCTCACAGTTGCCGGGATCCGATTTTGTATACTGACATGGTGGTTTTCCAGGGAAGCAATAATTACCTCAGTTTCTTTAAAGAGCAGGTTTATTTGCGTTCCTTTCCTCAAATAGGGTACGGTTTCCGGTGTGTCTATTACAATACTTTTTAGAATTAATTCTGCGCCAACATCAATCGCAACCAATGACATACTTCCATTAACTGTAATTTCGTCTATATGCCCTTTTAAACTATTCATCTACCAAATATCCAAAGTTTTTCAATAGTATTTTTGCTTCCTTCGAAAATAAATACTCATAGAATTCTCTTATTTCAGAAATGTTGGCCTGATCCCTGTTAATAATCACAGCCCCCTGTTGAATAGGGGTGTAGGATGTATTGTCCAAAAGTGTCCAACTCCCTTTTTCCTTCAATTCCGGAGATAAAACCACCGCCATTGCTGTAAAACCCAGTTCTACCGATTTGGAAGAAATGAACTGATTGGTTTGTGAGACGCTTTCCCCGTAAACCAATTTATGGGCCAGACTATCAGTAAGGCCATAATGACTTAATACTTCCATTGCGGCCTTTCCGTATGGTGCGGTCAGGGGATTTGCCAGGGCAATATGATCGATTGATTGACCTTTTAAAAGGTCGATCGAAGGATGTATCCCTTCCTTCATTGTCCAAAGAACTAATTGCCCATACCCGTAACTTGCCGGCAGGTCCACTGCCAAACCCGCATTATAAATTTCCAAAGGGTATTTCATATCTGCCGATACTAAAATATCATAGGGTGCACCCTCGGTGATCTGTGCTGTAAGTTTGCCCGAAGAACCAATGATCAGATGGCATCGAATTCCGGTATGATCTTCAAATTCCCGTACTAGTGCCCCCATAACATATTGCATATTAGCGGCCGCAGCAATGGTCACTATTTTACTTTTCTTTTTTTCTGAGCAGGAGTTAAATGCGAGAAGGACAGTGATCGTTATTAAAAGTAGTGTTCGTTTTTGACCCCTCATTTTATACCGATTTGAAGCTGGCAGAAACTCAAAATTAATTTAATTCCCGAATACTGATATTTTTGAAAGATACCCTTCCCGGATGATCCTGAAAACAAATATGGCCTTTTGAGAATTTTCCAAAGCCGGTCCATCTGGCATCCCCGAGATATTCTGATTCCTCTGAATCTGATCTGCTGAACTTGCTTTCTTTTACCATAGCTTCCCATTCAGGACCCTGCAGCGGAAAGGAATTAATTAATTTGTCGTTAAGAACTACTTCTCCGGTATTACTGGCAAAATCAATCTTAATATGATACGTATTCCACTGGTTGGCAGGATTCACAACAATTGCATCTGAAGGGGCAGATAAATCGTAAAGGGCACCGACAAAGTGCTTGCGCGCTTCCAAATCTTCCAAAGCATTTTCGATTTCCATTTCGCCACCCAGTGCAGAAGCCGGATCATCATAAATTGCAGCATCCAAAATTTGAACTTCCTGTCCGGTCTGATAGGGATATTTGTACTTCTTGTCTTCCTGTACCCCCCACATAAAACCACTATTACCTCCAGGGGAAATTTTCCAATCGAACTTAATTTCAAAGCTTTCATAAATTGCATCAGATAATAAGCTTGCATCTCCTTCGCCCGATTCCATATCTGAAACGCCGTTAAAGATGAGCACGCCATCTTCCACGATCCATCCCTTTTTTTTACCATCATCCTGAAATATATGCCATCCATCGAGGGAGTCATTAACAAGCAGGGGTTTCCATTCGCTACTTTTTTCAACACAATTGGTAAACGTCAGGACAAGGAGAAATAGTAAGAGCGTATTTTTCATATTGGTATTTTTTATATTATCGGAACACTTTCCCGTGGAAATAGCTAAGTTTCCCGGTACTGATTAAAGGTAAGGCATACAATGAGTATTTCAAAGATTGGCTAAGTATTGATGTTCGCAATTCTTTTTTTTACTTCAAGATAAATCCATAACCCAATAGCAATTCTGACCAATGGTTGTAAATAGGGGTAAATCCATTGGTAAATCCAATTTACCCAACTGCTAAAAAAGTCCATATTAAGGTAATAGCTGCTAAAGGAGGTGAGGCTTAAGACCCCAATAAACAACAAAGCTCCTCCTATCCACCTAGGCATTCCCTGTTCCTTTAAAAATGCCCATCCGTAAAAAAGAGAACCCATTCCAAAGCCGTAAATGACAAGGAAATATTTACTGTCCGAAATCCCATTTGCTGCCTTAATTAGGGTTTCGAACATATTCTTAGATGCTGTTGTATCAGCTCCAATAAAACCGGGACGCCAGATTTGATTCAGCGTATCTATTAATAGTGCCTGTTGTGACATTTCGGAAAATGCCCAAATGAAAAGAAAAAAAGTGCCGAGGATAATTTGTAATGGATATTTTTTAAAGAAGATAAAGGCGATCCCAAGGCTTGCAATTATATTAAGCTGAGGGTGGATAAATAATATCCATAGTTTGGTAAGGTATAAGCTGTTGTTAAATAACTGTGTTTGAGATTCAAAATCATCGGCAGCCGGGTTGGGGAGAAATATTAATAAAACTGTGGTTAATGCCCCAAGAATAGAACAAATTGCGGCTACTTTTAGAAAGGCTATTTGATTGTCAGTTGTCATTGATCGGACTTATTTTAAACTAATTCTAAAATACCGTTTTAAAATTTAGCCGCAGTTACTTCGGGAATAACCACCAATACATCAAAACCTTTTATTACTCTTAGTAAATTACTATTCTCTATTTTAAGCCTATTTTTTTCAACTGCCTTGCGGAGCGGTATCATATTAAACATGTGCCACTCACTGCCTTGGGTGATTTTAAAGAAGGGCTTCAGGTAACTTAAATAAAACGCATTTTCTGTATCTACAGGATTAGGAGGGAAAGTCTTAAACGGAGAACCGAGCATACCACTTTCTCCTATTATCATAATATGGAACGATTGCTCGTAATTGCTTTCAGTAATGTTAGCTACAACATTACCAATATCAAATACTGTCAGGAAACTTTCACCCCTGGCCATATGATTAGCTCCGTATTTAAATAGGTTCTTCGCCTGGTTCCACTTGGGATAGTCTTTCATAAGCTGATGCAAAATCAATTGCACCCTTTTCCTGTGATTTTGTTCCTTATAAATTACTACAGATCTCTGCATATCAGCGATGATCAAATCTTCAGTTTCACTTAAATCCAGTAACTGAAGGTCTTGCAGATGTTTGCTGAATTCCGCCGTCATAAAATACATCGGGTTGGCGGGGTTTTCATAGAACTTTTCCAAATGTAATCTGGACTGTTCTATAATAACAGTGTATATATCTTTTGCTTTTTGGTTTTCAGTTCTTCTAACAATATCCTGAAATATCAATCGGTCAGCGTACATCACTACCTGATCTGAGCCCAGAATACGAGCTCCGCTTTTCTGAATAGCTTCTAAAAGTTCATATTCCGGGCGTAGTGCATAGAATGAAAACAACTCGCTGTATTGTTTATTAAACTTTATCCGATCATCATTCGAAAATTCCTTAAAGCTGTCTTCAATAATTTTGGTGCTGTATGGATCCATTTCAATATAGAAATTATCAAATTCAACATCCTGAGAAATGGATTTGATAAATGCCGGGATTTCATTTGAAAAATGGTCCTCCCCCACAAGTACATTTTTACTCCTGTCTATTTTATCCATTATATAGTCCCATCCTTCTCCTTTGAATTCATTGTTTTGGTAGTTGAAGAGCTTCAAATTATCTGCTGCAAGACGCTGTAGTAAACTATCTTGTGAATAGGAAGTGGAGCCATATAAGAAGGAAAAAAGGATAATTGCGGGTAGTACTAATAGATTTTGTTTCATAAAAGCTTCTTTTAACCAGATGCAATGGATTACTATGAGGTACAGTGTTTTGATTTTTATTTTACCCGTGCTATCCTGAGGGCGATATAGGGTTGGTCTGGCATTTGAATGTATGCCGTACCACTGTACTTCTCCGAAGATGAATTAATCTCCATATTCCAGGTGTCTATAAATTCCAATTTATAGGCGATATCCTCATTCAGGTTTACTTCTATCAACTGAGCTTTAGCTTCGGTATACGCCAAATAGTATTCACCCTTTTCAGCAAGCATGTAAATATTGTTATATTGATTTGCTGCTTCGCCATTAATTACAATTGAAGGCGCCATTTCATGAATAGGAGCTGTCTCCATAATATCTTTAAAAAAAGCAATTCTTTCTGCGCTGTCCCCCATTAGTTTACCGCCTTTGGCCCACCATCTCACCTCCGTTAGGTCATCGGCCGTATTCTGAAATGTTTCCCCATGGGTAGGGTAACCTCCACTCAGGCCTGCCTTCCAGAAATAACTGGTCATTTCCTGTCCGGTCATATTACCCCAACTACTGGCCACATCACCCTCATATCGCATCTCGTCAAAAAGCAGGGGTTTTTTATATCGGTTTCGCCATTTAATGGCATTGTAAAATTGGGCAGTCTGAGCGCTGACATGGGTGATCCAGGGCCGGGTATGGTCATAAAAATGATCTTCAGTATCGTACCAGTTATGTATTCCTCTCAACCGCTGGTGCGGGTCTTCCTGCTGCAACAAAGTACCTATGGCCTCCCAGTCTATGGCATCTTTTATTTCCGGAACATCCCATTCATTTGCTAATGACCACCAGACATTGCTATATGCAGAAAGCCGTGCAATCATATAGCGGACATATTTTAGATTCATCTCATTTCCCATTTCGGAATAGCCCCAGGAGTCATATGGATGAAATAAAATCACATCGGCCTGTATCCGCAGCTGCATTAATTGTTCTACCCGCTTATCAAAATTTTGAAAGAACTCATAATTTGGACGGGAAAAATCATTTTTATCTTCCTCCCGAAGGAACGGATGCAACCAGGGTTCTGTTTCGTTACCATAGCTATAGGATTTTGGGAATATGCACATCCTTATTTTGTTAAAGGGGGCTTCGGCCAGTGTTTTTAGCGTTGCCTCCTGCACTTCCTGTTTTACACTGGTCCACTGATACGCAGTAGTTCCTGTCGCATAAAAGGGCGTCCCATCGGCATGCTGAAGATAAAAAGTATTGACAATCTTTAATGGACCGTGATTAGTTGAAGTGGCTGGCACGCATAGCAATTGCCCTTTTTTATTGGTCAGGTCAATCGAGTTACTGTTAGTTTCATAAGTCCATTTCCCAAGATCGGGCGGGGAAAATCTGATGCGGTAATTGCCATTTCCATCATAAAAGCCGGCAACGGTTATACTTTTTTCCCCGCTCTTAAAGACAGCACTTAATTCAACATCTGTAAACGGATTGCCAGAAGAAGGACCTTCTAATAGCAGCTCATAGATTTTCCATTGTTCCACAGCTAATAAATCTTGTTGACGACTGCAGGCCAAAACCGCCAACAGTAATATTAAGAAATACTTCTTCATTATTTGACAGCAATCACGGCACTCGAGGGCCCTGTTAAAGGAAGTTTAGAAGTGTGTTTGAAACCGGCTTTCTTTGCCCATACATCAAAATCCGCGGCCGAGAAATCATAACCATCGGAGGTTTCTATCAGCATATTCAGAGACATCATCAGACCAAAGGCATTTTCCCGTCTGTCATCATCAATTATATTCTCTACAACCACCAGGCTTCCACCATCATTCAGTGCATCATAGGACTTTTGAATTAGCACCATTTTTTCCTCTTCTGACCAATCGTGTAAAATATTGCACATACTAATGATATCTGCCTTTGGCACCGGATCATTAAAGAAATCACCAGATTGGATGGCGACTCTTTCGCTTAAACCCATTCTGTCTATATTTTCCTGTGCAACAGGTCCAACGGCAGGTAAGTCATAAGAGATACAACTCATATGATCATTGTTCATGGCAACCTGAGCAGCGAGGTAGCCACCCGCTCCACCAAGATCACATAAGGTCTTATAATCGGAAAAATCAAATATCTTGGAAAAAGCAATAAAGTTCCCCATTTGGATTCCGGCCATGGCGTTTACAAATTCTCTGAGTTTGGTTTCGTCAGCATATATGGCATCAAATAATGAAGCTCCCCCTCCTTTAGATTCGTTTTGTGGAAGCCCGGTTTTTAAGCCTTCCTCCAGATTGTCCCAAAAGCCATATAGACGGCTATCGGACATCTCTAAAATTCCTCCTAAATAGCTGAGCTTGTTCTTGTCCAGAAAAAAATCGCTGTCGGCGCTATTGCTGTAAAGTGCCGTCTCCCTGATCCCTGTTCTGTTTAAAAAACCGAGAGCAACAAGGGTATCCAGAAAATCATAAAGGCTCCTGTTATGGAGGCCCAATGCACCTTGTATATTTTCTCCGGACACTGCCCCTTTTGACAAATGGGTAAATAACCCCAATTTTACGGCAGTTAATAAGGTTTTTGAAGCCCAAAAGCCCATCCCAATTTGCATGATTTTTGACGGATTTACCTGTGTTTTTTCCATTTGTGTGTTCGTTTTTTAGTTTTGGTTATTGTTATTTATCTGAAGGCATACCTATGGTTTCCTTTGAGATTTAAAATAGTAGCTCCCCCATAAAGGAGAACGGAAATTGTCTGGGAAGTGTTAATGGATCCGGACGCCTAATCCAATTAGGGTTCCCCCAGGTCTGGGCGGGGGGATACGGCCAGTTACTAATTTTAATAAAGATAAAACTTTTGAGAATATGATTAACAATGTCGGGGCCATAAATCACAGGATCATAAAGTCATATGCAAATATGTACACGGAGGATGATTAGACCCGCTATTTTTTTCCTGTCCGAAGTAAATTCATTTGGGCACTCCGCAAGAAAATTACAGGATATGGTAAAAGATAAAATAGGTCATTGCAAAGTTAAATCCGGCATGACAGATTATTGCGCCGTAAACCGACGCGGACGTTTTCCTGCAATAAAAAAAGAGCCGGCTGCACAAAAACATCAGTGTCAACCATACTATGGCAGGGATAAACAAAAACTTCCAGCTGCCACTGATATAGACGATCCCAAAATGCGCCAGGTGAACAGAAGCGAAGGCCAGGCTGTCTATAATGGAGGCTTTGTTATTTCCAAATTTTTGAACAAAACTCTGATGCACCAGTCCCCTGTATAGCAGTTCTTCTCCAATAGGGCTAAAAGTCATTCCAATTAATGCGAACAATGCAAAATATAAATGCCGGTTATCGCCTTTAAGCTCTGCAACAGGGATACTGCTATAGGACTTGGAAATATAAACAAACCAATTTTCAATGGTTTCATGATACAGAAATTTAGCCAGGAAAAATAACAAGACACAGGCCAATATTCCCAAAAAGAAGGAGCTTACCAAACTTTGAAGGTTTTTTGCAGCTCGTATTCCCATAAGTTTTCTTCCCTCTCTCTTTAAAAGTAAAAAAGGGGTAAGCCACATAATCACAAAAATGAGGGAAGTAAAATTGTAGTTCGAACTGCGGTTCGCTTCTAAAACAAAAATAAATCTGGGTATTCCAAAAAGCAGTATCAAAAACAATCCAAATTGCCAATTGAATTTTAAACTTTTAAATCGGAAGAGTTGCTTCATAGTGATGGCCGAAGGTCTTTGGTTGCTATAATTGAGATTATCTAATTATTTCTTTTTTTATTTCATACCACAACTCAACCATCCCGTCTTTATAGGCCTTTACGTCTTTAAGGTGCAATTGCCGTTCCTGTCCGATGTGATCAAAAAACAAAGTTCCGCCGCCCAGAACAACCGGCATGATTGATATTACTATGTCGTCGGCCAGTTTTAAACGAATGAATTCTTTGGTAAGCATGGCTCCTCCAACCATCCATATATTACGATAATTTGGTTTTAGCCGGTTATTGACAAGATCGTTCAGCCCTCCTGAGTAGAACTCAACATTGTCCCTGTTATTTTGAAGTGTTCTCTTGGTCAATACAAAGGTAGGCACCTTGCCGTATGGCCAACCAAGATGCAGTGCTTGCTCATAGGTTCGTGAGCCCAGTACATAGCAATCTACAGACTCCAGAAAATCCGCTATATCCTTTTTAGTAAGGGTTATACCTTGCTCGTAATGGTCTGTGGATTGCATCCAGGAAGTACTATTGTCTTTTTTGGCTATATATCCGTCAAGACTTGCTACCATATGTATAGTGACTTTAGAAGTAATTGTAGTCATTTTTCGAGTATAAGCCTATCCGTTCATAAATAATGCATTTTAAGGCATTCTATTTCTGCTAAACAGTTATTTTGTTTTTTAGGAGGTGTTTAATAATTGCGGCCTCCACATCTTTATAATTGGATTGAATTAACCAATGCCCGCCATCCAGACCCAGGAAGGTGTATTCTCCTTTTATATATCTTTCATTACTTTTTGCTGCAAAAGCACCAATAGCCATGTCTTTTCTACCCCAGATAAACAAAGTAGGAGTTGTAATATCTCCGATACGTTCATTATTACCTCTTCCTATATTGGCTCTATAATAATTTAAGGCAGCTGTTAAGGATTTCTTCCTTCGAAAAACTGATAGATAATTTTCTACTTCTTCCGGACTGCTATGCTTCCATAACCTTCTGAACCTTTCAAAATTGTTCTTCCTTATAGCAATCTCCGGTAGCATAGGAATTAAAAACCGGCTGATATAGCGACTCTTTTTTCTCTGCTCCTTATCAACTTTTAAAGCCTTTCCGAAGGCCCTGTTATGTGGCACTGAAATGCCGGTCCAACTAATTACACTGCCGGGATTGTTATAAACCAAATTCCAGCCAATTGCGGCGCCCCAATCATGGCCTATCAGGTGAAATTTATCTTTATCCACCAATTTGACCAACTTCAGAATATCTTCCCGCAACTTTTTTACGGTGTAATTTTTTACGCCCTTCGGACATGCATCTTTGCTGTATCCTCTCATATCCGGAGCTATACAATAGAAACCCAGGGAGGAAATTTTATCCATAATCTGCCTCCACATAAATGAGGTTTCCGGAAATCCGTGCAGAAATACTGCTAATTCGTTTTGTTCATTGCCCGCAACCCTGCAGTCAAATACTAAATCGCCAATTTTAAGTTTTCTTAATTCGATCATCTTGTGAATTTTACCTCAGGATTTAAAATCCAGCAATATTTTTCGGGCAATTATCAATTTAATAAGACCTTGATATCTTTGATTACCTCCTGAATATCTGCATTGTTGGTGCCATCATAAATTCCTCTGATTTGTTTTTTCTTGTCTACCAGAATAAAGTTAGGCGTATGTATGAAATCCTGCAAACCACCATCTCCCTGTTCCACAACAGCAAAGTAGCTTTTTCGTGCTAATTCATAAATGTGCTTTTTATCTCCGGTAGTAACATTCCATTTTGCGTCTATCACCCCTTTATCATCTGCATATTTTCGTAAAACCGGGATGCTATCTATTTCTGGAGTAACTGACAATGACAAAAACATAATTTCGGGACTATTTTTAAACTCGGACTGCAATTTTACCATATTATCTGTCATAACCGGACAAATACTGGGGCACCGTGTAAAAAAGAAATCGACCACATATACTTTGTTTTCATAGTCTTTTTGGGTAATTATTCTACCATTTTGGTTTATTAATTCAAAATCTGATACGGTATGATTTTTACTTGTATTCCGAAGGCTTTTGTCTACCAATTCCGGATTAAAGTCGGTAGGGTTGTAGATAGGTAACGGCTTTTCTTGTCGCTGGTTACAGGCCGTTATTGCCAAACAAGCAATAAAAGGTAGAAAAAAGTAGTATGCCCTTCTGCTCATTAATATATACAGTTAACTGGCTTTTAACGCAACATACTCCCGGGCCAGTTTAAGTTCGGGTCTGTCGCTGTTCGAATTTTCCGTTAATTTTAGCAGTTGTTTAAAATACAAAACAGCTTTTTCTTCATCGCCGGATAATTTGGCTGCAATTGCTGCTCCATACAGGCCATTGAACCTATTGGGACGAACTTCAAGATTTATTTCATAAGCCGCTAATGCTTCTTTGGGTTGCTCTAATTCTAATAACAAATCACCCAAAAGTTCATCTGCCGGTAATACCTCCCCAGGTGTAACGGCATGTTTAGAAGTCAGGTTTTCCAAAAGAGCTGCTTTTTTCATAAGTGTAATCGCCTCTTCCGTGTTACCCTTAGCAAATTCAATCCACGCTTTTGCTGAATGAACCTGTACATTTACTTGTTTAGATTTGTATTCTTCACCGTCATTTAACAGCAGCTGATGTAGCGATTCCAATTTTTCCAATTCATTTTGTGCTGCATTAATTTTACCCAAATGAGAAAGCCCCAATGACCTGCCAAAATGTAAGATGGCCGATTCCCAATGCAAAGTCTCCCAGGTAAAATCTATTGATGGCAATTGAAGATTCGCAGCATTTTCCCATTGTTTATTTTCTAACACCATTCTTACCGGGATAGCAGCTAATGCGTAGGTAGCCGCAAAATCCTGTTCAGGAAAAACAGTTGTAATAGCCTGAGTTTCCAGTAAATGTTGCTTCGCCATTTGATTATTTCCACTTTGTAGATAAGCGTATACCAAATAATCAATAGCATGAATTTCCTGAGACCAGGTGGCATCCGGTTGAACATTGTCTCCATAACACTTGGCCGAGGTTGCGGAATTAATATTGGTATTTATCGACTCATCCCATAAGCCTAAGCGTGTAAAAATATGAGAGGGCATATGTTGTGCATGTGCAGAAGCCGGGGCTATTTCTGCGTATCTTCTTGCGGTGGTTAATCCTTTAGCGGCGAGTTCCGGATAGTCATAATTATGGATGATATAATGTGCTATACCCGGATGATTAGGGTTTTCTGCAAATAAATCCTCCAGAATTTTCCCTGATTTAATCTGACGTGCATAGCTTTTATCGCCGGGGTCAGCAGCGGCTCGTATGGCTAAGGCGTAGAACACCGCTGCTTCGGTATCTCCCTGGTGCTTTTTATACAGGGCCTCCATTTTCTTTTCATACATTATTTTTCTTGCCGCCCTGTCAACGTTTCGCCAATCTGTGTAAAAAACACTAATCGCATCTAAGTAGTCTTTTTCTAAATCTGATTTCGGTAACTTTTGGGTTATTTCTAATAATTTCTCACCTTTTTCTAAATAACCAAGGTCTGACTGCATCCAAAGTGAATGAAATATACTCATTGAAACACCCCAGTAGGCCATAGCACAATCCGGATCCATGTCTATTACCTTCACAAATGCTTTTTCGGCCTCAGCGTATTCAAAAGAATGCAACAGGGATAGTGCCAGGTCAAAAGTTTCTCTTGTTTCATAACTGCAGGAAAGTGAAAAATCCACTTCACCAAAACTTTCAGTGCTACATAACAATAGCTCTCCTCTCTTTAAGTCTAAAGAAACCAGGGCAGGATTAGGTTTTACTTTGTTTTTACAGGAGGAAATTGAAGAACAAAGGATAATGCATAGAACGAACAGGGATATTTTAAAATATTTCATTCCTAAAAGGTACTAATTTAATCTCATGATCATTAAACTATTAAGGACCCCAAGATTGTTTAGGAAGGAATTTGGTCTGGCTCGCCGTTTATGGGGGAAGTTATTAGTCACAAGAAAGTAAACGGATCGGTAGCTGAGAAGTGTTTATCAATTTTTATCTCAGTTTTTTATTCTGCAGTTGTAGGGTCGATAATGGTTGACACCCTGCTTACCAAATTCGCCGGAAAACCACCCTGACGGGCATGTTCTCTTACCATTTCTTCATTTGGTGCACTATAAACACAATACACCTTGTCTGTAGTTACGTAGCTGTGAATCCATCGAATTTGGGTGCCCATATTGCTCAAAACTCCACAGGAGGTTTGAGATATTTCTTTTAATTGTTCTGACGACAATTTTCCGGCTCCCGGAATTTCCCTTTCAATTACAAACTTTGGCATGGTGATAATATTAATTACCTACTCGTATGGTTTTTCGGATACACCCCGTTATTATTATGGTTTCTGGTCTCCACTTTTTAGTCTTTTAAATTTAAGATATTAATCAATACAATCCACGAATTACCTGTTAAGGTTAATATCTAAATAACAGGGTATTAAACTGTTAACCACCTCATTTTTATTCTAATTTGAAAAAACTACAATGTATTAGCACACTATTGTAATGGCCATTAATATATCAAAATTGATTTTTATAGATCTCCAGGATAATTTCGGTGGCATTCCTGGCAGACTCTCCTGTTATTAAAGCGTTTTTATCTTTCTCAATAGCCTCTATAAAGTCTTTTATAATCAGCTCGTGATTTGTAGAATCTTCCACAGAAGCAGTAGCTGCACCAGTATGCATATTTTTATTCGCCTGTTGCAAAGAGGGGTTTTCCAGTCCTTCAATATCCCATTGAGTAATTACATCATTCTCCAGTATCAGAAAACCTTTGTCAGAATATATCTCCATTTTTGCCGGGAAGCCTGGTTTTGTGGCAGTTGAGGCGGTAATTGTGCCTATCATTCCCGAATCATGAATACAAATGGCTGCTCCGTGGTCTTCAACTTCTATGTCATGCACAAAGGTCGCCAGTTTACTCACCAGCTTGTTTGGCTTGCCAAAATACCAATAATACAAATCTATATAATGGGAGGCCTGTTGCATAAAAGGCCCGCCCCCATCAATTTTATACGTACCTCTGTATGGGGCAGAATTGTAGTAACCATCATCCCGGTAATTTTTTACCGCCAGGTCAACAGAAAATATTTTCCCGAGTTTATTCTCATCAATCAATTGCTTTACTATTGGATTATCAGAGCTAAACCTTCTCTGATAAGCAACTCCCAGCTTTACCTTGTTTTCCTTACAGGAAGTAATCATCTGATCAATTGAATCCAGCGAAATATCAATTGGCTTTTCACAAAGCACATGCTTGCCTAAAGAAGCCGCTTCTATTGCACTAACATGATGATGCCCGTTTGGGGTACATACAATTACCGCATCAAATTCCACATCAATATCAGCCAGCGATTTAAAAGAGGGCAGATGACTGAATTTTGCGGTTTTGGTCATTTTATTGGACACTATTCCAATGAGCTCCGCATTCTCTATATTCCCGATTGCGCTTTGATAGGTGCCGGCTATATTACCGCTTCCGATAATTATGAATTTTATTTTCTTATTCATCATTGTAACTTATTTCTAGTTTATGCCAAGATATTCCATAATAGCCTGATCTCCCTGCAATGCATTTTTTGGCCTGGGATTTTCACTGTTGAACACTTTGAGTTCCTCCGGATTAAGTATGCTGACAAAGTCTTCGTTATAACCATTGTAATAGGGCACATTAAAACGCAGCTTAAGGTGGTGTTGAAAGAAATTATAAGCGGCTGTCCGCTTGGAATAGCCATAATCATGTCGTTCCATCGGCAAATGGACATTTTCTACTTTATGTTCTGCGTTGTATAAAGCGTATACATCCCGGATATACGGATATTCGATTCTCGGGGTATTCCTTGTCCAGTCTCCCCCATCGGAAATTAACAATAAGGGTCTTGGTGCCGCAAGTGCGGCTATTTCCACATTATTGCTCTGATGATCAGTACTTTTGTGAACAGGCATACCACTTTCGCAGACACAGCCACCAAAAAAGTGTGCAGAAACCTGTACGGCAGGTACGGCTACTTTGATACGGTCATCAATAGCAGTGAGCATAAATGTCTGGGTTCCGCCTCCGGAACCACCGGTCATACCTATTCTGTCGGGATCAACATCGGGCCTGGATAGCAGGTAGTCGAGTATCCTTTTACTATTATACGTCTGCAACAAAAGGGCGATGGGCATCTTGTGGTTAACTTGTTCGCTCTCTGCATAACCAATCATATCATAGGCAAAGACAATTGCGCCCATCCTGGCCAGTACGGCGCCTCTATATTGTATATAATCCGTAAATCGTTTGTCTTCCATATGTCCGTGTGGGCTCAGGATGGCCGCATACTTTTGTTGTTCAAAAGTTGGTCTGTACAGATTCCCTGTAATATAGAATCCGGGAAAACTTTCGATGGCTATATTTTCCACGATGTATCCGTCCATTTCACGGGTACTGTGGATAATAGCATTAAAATTTCCTGAAATTTCAGGCATTTTATCCAGCTGCATACCCTTGATGATGCCTCCTCTGATCCTATTTGCCCGTTGTTCCCAGGAAGGCAGGTCGTCCCAATCGGACGCAAATTCTTGCATTTTCAGGTTTGCTTCATCCTCTGTCCAGTGATGGCCTGTACACAGCATCGACTCCTGGGCAGAAAAGGTGCTGCTAATAAGCATCGTTATTATGACGCAAAGTGTTGCTTTCATATGTTTTTTACATTTGTATTATACTGATATGTTAATTAGAAATGGGCTGCAGGTATAACCCGTACTTTCTCTATTATTTTTTTAATACAGCTTAACCAACTTTTGTATTGAATATTTCTTTATTCACCACATTTCCATCAACATCATAATGAATAAATTCGATAACGGCTTCATCCATTTGCCGGTACACATTTACGGCTAAAAAACCTCCTTTTACCCGTAAAAATTTATGTTCAGGTCTTATGTCGGTCTCCTCCCATCCCTGGGCATGAAAATCGCTTACGGGTCCCTGACTGAACTCCCATAAACCAGTATCGGGATCAACGGAAACATACTGCCAATGCCTGTCTCCATTAATAACAAATACATTATGTTTTGCGAGATATGAACGCAACCAACTTCCTTCGGTCTGGAATGATGCATTTGAATGGTTATCAAACTTACCCCTGGATCTATCGGGCCCGACAATCGGAGTAGCTGAAACAAGAATCTTAAAAGATGCGTCTGAAGCTTCGATCGTTTCTTTGAACCAACTTATTTGAGTGTCTCCCCAAATGGTTTTTTCTTTTCCGTCAATCGCTTTGTTGTCACTCCTGAATTCTCTGCCTTCAACCACCCAAATTTGTAAATCTTTACCCCATCTAAAGCTTCTGTATGGGCTATCTATAATAGGCACCTGTTCCTGCCATATAGATAAACCGTCCTCATAAGTCAGATCGCCTAAAGGTGCAGAATTGGGACCGGCATCATCCCTTAATAGATCATGGTCATCTTTTTGTAAATATACCGGTGTTTTCATATAAAAATCCAACAAAGCCGGCCAGGAATTCATAGCATGCCATTTGTGTCTGGCAAGTTCAATATTACTAACCATAGGACCTGGTTTATCATAATAAACATAGTCTCCTGTCTGACAGTGAAATAATGGTTTTAGCTTTAGCATACTGTCGTAAATTTTAAACCCGCGCTGGCTGTCGTCAAATGACCAGTAATATTGACAAGTTGATGAAGTGAACAAGACGGGGGTGATTTCATTGTCAGAAGGAGCAGTTGTAAATGTTCCTTTCATCTCTGTGACAGGATCTGATGGACCTTTTCTGCCCTGAAAAATAATGGAGTAAGATGTATTCGAATTTAAGCCTTCAAACTTTCTTTTAATTGTAAAATCCTTATACGTAGAAACATATTTCCAATCCGTGCTAATCAAAGTATCCTCTGAAATCAAGTCAATTTTAACCTGACCGGGAGCACCTGGAACTGCTCCTTCCATTTTATGGATCGGCATATTATTATCAAAATCTATAGGGTGTCTGAATACGGTCGCTTTTCTTTTATGGGAAACAGCTACAGGCTTAGATGTTTTGCATAACCTGGTCAAAATAATAGCCGAGGAATCTGTTATATCACCAATTTTAAACCCCGTAGTAAAATATACCTTATCCTGGGCATTGAGGTAAAAATTTGTTTGAAAAACCAAAAATACCGTTATTAAAAATCTCATGTATTACTAATTTTTTGGCAGCAACTACTTTGCCTAAAAGAAATAGCGGATATAACTTTTTTTTTGAATTATCGCAGTCGATAATTTTATGTGCTACTTTTATTTTATACTACCCTCCGCTATTTGAAAATTCAAAATTTTGCACCATAAATTTAATATGAATTAATTCCATTCCCTGCGTTTTTCCCAAATTTTATCGGCTGCCCTTAAGGCCAGGGCCATAATGGTTGAGGTAGGGTTTACACCTGCACCCGTAGTAAATGAACTGCCATCTACTACAAACAGATTATCGATACCATGCACCTGGTTGTTTGCGTTAACCACAGAGTTGCTATCATTTGTTCCCATTCTCGCTGTTCCCATTAAATGGGCCAGATTAGTTGGGGGAGGAACGATTATTTTTTTAGCTCCGGCAGCCTCCAATGCTTCTGTTGACTTCGCGACGGCATGTGCAAGAATTTTTTTAGAATTTTCTGAAAGGGAGTAAGTCACTTTTGCAGCGGCAATATCATTGGAATCCACCTTATTTTTGTCTAGTGTTACTGTATTGGTTGCTTCAGGAAGATCATCTGTAACAACTGTTAATCCGGCCTGATGTGGAAAAATTTTAGCGAATTCTTCATGATGATTTTTTCCCCAGGGAATGCCCTGGGATTGAAATAATGGACCAAATGTACGCTCCCCAATTAACATATAGCCCCTTTTGAATCCCCGCTTATCATCAGATTCATAAAACTGTTGGCAAAACAAAGGGCTGCCCATTGGTCCAATATGGCTATCCATTACTTCATCAAAAACACCATTGATAAAATGCGTGGGATGTACCATAAAATATTTGCCCACTAATCCATTCGAATTGCCTAATCCGTCCGGAAATAATTTTGATTTAGAGTTGAGCAGCAATCTTGGCGTACCAACACCGTTACAGCACACCACTACAGTTTTGGCGGTGATCTCATGTGTGTTATTCTCCTTGTCAAAATAAATGGCCCCTTTGGCCTTACCAAATTTATCGACGGTAATTTCCTTAACGCGTGACCAGGGTCTGACTTCAGCACCGTTAGTTATTGCCAATGGCCAATATGTTCTGTCGGTAGATACTTTTGCTCCCATTGGGCAACCAAACATACACTTTCCATGCAGCATACATTGCGCCCTATCTTTAAACGGTTGTGAATTAATAGCCTGATCTGACACCCACCAGTGCCAATTGAGTTTATCGAATCCTTTTGCCAGGGTTTTGCCCATTACACCTATTGGTAAAGCAGGCATTTGCCTTGGTGATCGCGGGGGGTTGGCAGGATCTCCTGCTAAACCAGATACCCCTATCATGCTGTCATTAAGCTCATAATAGGGTTCGAGATCCCAATAATCAATTGGCCAGTCATCTGCTACCCCATCAAGTGTTTTTACCTTGAAATCTGATGGATGAAAACGTGGAAATATACCCTGCCAATGTATTGTTGATCCTCCTACGGCATTAAACATCATAATGAATGGGGGATCCGCTCCGGCAGTTATAACCGGGTAATCTTCAGGGCGATTTCTAAGATTTGGACTTAAATTAAAATCACCTTCCCGTGTAAGATGCGTTTCATAATTAGCTCTCATAGAAGGAAATGTGGTCGGATCTATCCAACCGCCCTGTTCAAGGCAAATAACTTTTACCCCTTTTTCGGATAAACGCCATGTCAGGGCTGCACCGGCAGCTCCTGCACCAATCACCAATACATCTATATCTTCATTTGTCACAGTATCAAATTTTAGTGTACATAGATGGTAATTTCTTTACCTTATTGAGTAAGTTTTCATCAAATGGCTCCATTTTTGGGCCGGCTGTTCCCGTTGGATGCGGTTCATATCCTATTGAACTATAAATGGCCTCATTGGTATAATAACTTTCATAGGTAAAGTCTTTTAAAACTTTAAACAACTCAGTTTCTGACGCTTCAAAATCTATCAAGAGATTTACACGCTCTGCTCTCTTTAATTCTGAAAAACCCACTTTTGAATACGCCAAACTTTTCGTGGCTATTTTTTCCGCTAAATTTTGAAATAAAGGAAGTAATTCCGGTAGTTCTTCCACTATCTTTAATATATAGGTTACGCCGCCAATGGCCGAGGCAGAAGGCATTTTTTTATTTGCCGGAATAATTTCATCCATGGTAGATTTTAATATTTGCTGTTCATCGCTGTCCAATAAACCGCCGCCTTCAGATTTTTTGGTTTTGGCACAAGCCAAGGGAATTGTAATAGCTCCTGATGCCATAAGTAGTTGCGCGGAAATTACGGCTTTACTGAATTTTCTTCGGGACCATTTATTATTATTCATATGTATTCTTTAACAAAGGAATACCTTTAATTTGGTACTGGGTACGGACAGCCTATTTATTGGGGGGAATCGAAACCCGGGTGACAGGAAAAATTAATTTAAAAATCGGGTCGTAATAAAAGTAATGATTTTGAATTTAGGAATTCTGGTAAATAAAACTACTCCTATTGTGCTGTAATACTATTCTATTCGATTGCAAAGTTAATTCTGATGGTACTTTCCAATTTGATTTTTTCAAATTCAATATCGATGGGATTATATTGGTCGGCTTCCTTTGCTTCTGCCAATCCTCTAATATTTATTCCTGCGGCTCTGCCCTGAAACATGCCTGAAATATTAGAATTCATATCAGATATAAAAATGGCTTTCCCCAATTGCTGGTTTAAAGGTAAAAGTATTGCTTCAGCTTGATTTTTAGCTTTAACTACCGCCTTTTGTCTTAACACCAATTTTAGTTCTTCAATTTTTGAATATGCTGTTTTCTCTATATGAACATTTGAAATTTCAATTTGTTCAAGACCAACAATAACCCTGCCGGCCGTTTTAGCGTCGTAAACGACCAAAGCATATGCTTTATTCTTTAGAACGTCTGTCCCTCTTAGAAAATAGTTTTTGAAATTACTTGATACATCGGTTAACGCCAGTTGTTTTTTTGTGTCTATTCCCAATGCAATCAGCTTGGTATTCATTCTGTTTTCAAGTTCCTCCACAGAAGTTCTTCCTTTTGTGTCTTTTTCGGTTATCAATATTGATAAATAAATTTTGTCCGGCACCACCAGAGTATCCACAGTTGCTGTGGTTTCCAAATAGGGTTTATCAATAAAATTTTTAGATTGGGCATAAGTTTGAAAAGCCAGCAGGTTAAATAAGAAAATAAGGCCTATTTTTTGCATATGTGTTTTTTTAGTGTGTTTATAATTCAATTTCTTTCGCCTAAGATATGATTCATCAAAGTTCCTTAAAAGTCGGAATGAGTGAATCGCCCTTTTCGCTTAGTAAGCCGATTGTTTTACCCTAATTTTTTGATGTTGTTCTATTTGTTGTCTAAAATCTGATGCGCTGCCACCAGTCGCTGTTGAACTTCCTGATACGATAAATCATGAAGGGCAATATTTTTATCCAGTGCTATTGATGCCATCGCTCCGCTGCTTTGACCCAATATCATAAAAACGGGTTCCATGCGTATAGAGCCAAAGGCAATATGGGAGCTTGATACAGCTAGAGGGACTAACAGGTTATTGCATTCTTCTTTTTTAGGGAGCACAGATCCCATAGCAATTTGATAGGGTTCCTTGGGGTGCACGCCAATATCACCTTCGTTTTGAACGAAACCGTCTGGCGTGATGTATCTCTGCGTATTATGGGAATCCATGGTGTAAGAACCCATACCAATTGAAGTGGTTACTTCTTTAAGGCCAAGCACCTCATTTTCTGTCATAACAAACTTCCCTATCATTCGCCTTGCCTCTCGCACATAAATTTGATGTGGCCAGTGGCCATTATCTACAAATTCGTCTTTGGCATAGCCCCATTTGCTCATTTCTTCCCTTATTTTTGAAGGAATTCGTATATCATTGGCCAGAAAGTAAAGAAGGCCTTTTTGATAGGCTTCATGTTCACTTATGATTTTTGCCCTTTCCTCATATGAAGCTTCCGGATATTCGTAATTCATCCCTATATAATCAAAGCTGAAAGGTCCGTGATTATTTACGTCGGTTTTGTAGTTGGGGATGGGGTCAAACTTGTGAAAGGTCTGGTCCCAGCCTTCGTTAAATATTCTGATCAACAATTCATATTTGGTCGAATCATATTCAACAGGTCTTTCAAAAGGCACCCGATTCGCCTCATGTTTTGTGAGGCACATTCTAAAACAATAGGCCTGCAACCGATGATCAGCTTCCCCTTTAATTCCAGGATCCTCTGTAGATATATAAGGTAAAACACCACTTAATGAATCCCCTACAATTATATAGGGGCTAATTTTCATCTCTCCAAAATGATGACCGTGATGCAAGGTGCCTGTTTGAACCCCATTCCATTCTTCGTTGTACTGACTTATGGCTTCCCTTCCTACATGATAACTTACGCCGGCAGCAGCCATGAGGTCTCCTTCATAAGTGGCATCTATAAAGATCCTGGCTTTAAAGCTGGTGCCATTCAACATTTTAATTGATTGGATAGTGCCGTCTTTTACAGTTACCCCATTGTCACGATCCAACCAATGGTCGCGATAAACTTCAATTTTATTTTCCCTGATAAAATCCTCGAAGATCGCTTCTGCAACATGCGGTTCAAAAATCCACATAGACTTGGTACCTCCGTCAAGGGCGGGAGTATTTTGCCCCCTGTTGCCATATTCGGATTTGGGTTGCCAATTCCAGGCTTCTTCGGTATCATAATAAGTATACAGCCTTTGGTAAAATTCCTTGGAAATTCCGCCGATAATATTCTTGTTACCAGTATCGGTAAAACCCAGGCCGCCAGAACTCATGCCTCCTAAATGCTTCTCCGGACAAACGATAATTACTTGTTTGTCTGCTCTAACCAGCTCAACAGCCGCCGAAATTGCAGCCGCCGTACCCCCATAAATAACTACCTCAGCATTAACTTCTTTATGATTGCTTTTTGTACTGCAACCTATTAAACAAGCCAGAAGCAGTAGCGTAATACCTCCTTTTATATTTTTTAATTTCATGAGTATGTCTTTTGTTTATTTATGCCGTGATATGGCATAGTGTTTATTGGGGTTTTCCGCTAAATTGTTACATCCAAATCAAAAATACTTTTTTATCCCATTCTGAATAAGAAATTTATTGATTGCTTTTTCTCACTTCTTCACTGTTTTTATAATACCTGCCATAAAGGTCCAATTATTATATGAGTTGTTCATTTATTGCTTTGCAGTCTCTCAAAATTGCACTACCTTGAGGTTGATTCCCTTCCCTTTTACTCGTTTTTATACACTCAGGATTATTGATAAAAAATTCTGTGATAAGTTAAAGCGCTTTTTCAAATTTAAATTAACCTTTTAATATTAAAATCAAATGAGCAATGTAGATGTGATTAAGAATGCCTATGAAGCATTCGCAAAGGGTGACGTGCCTGCCGTACTGGGTGCCATGGACCCTGAAATTAAGTGGCACGAGGCCGAAGGAAATCCATATATGCCAAGCGGAGAAGCATTTGTTGGCCCGGACGCAGTACTAAATCAACTTTTTGGGCGACTAGCCGTGGAGTGGGACGACTTTGGAGTGCATCCGAATTTGTTTTACGATGCCGGAGATACAGTAGTTGTTGAAGGCCGGTATTCCGGAACTTTTAAGGCAACCGGGAAGCAACAAGATACTCAGGTCTGCCATATCTGGCACTTCAAAAACAGCAAGGTTACCAAGTTTCAGCAATATGTAAATACCGCAGCACTGCAAGAAGTAATGGGAGTACTTGCCAGCGGCTAACTACAGCCCGTCATTAGAATATCTGTAGCAACTGCAGCAATGCGAAAATAATTGAGCCTCTAAAGTAATTTGGGGGCTTAATTGGTTTGTCTGGAAAGCAAAGCTATTTAAAGATCAGCTCAGAACAAGGATGCCAGTTTTAGACTTTATAAATGTTGAGGCGGTTTAAATAATGCTGGTGGACTGACCCGAATATAAGCTTAAATATTCCAAATAATAACTTCTTCATTTTCCGAATTGTACAGTATTAAGTTGGGCCTGGGAGCTTCGCCGTCAAAAACCATTCTCGATGAGAATAACAGTTTTTCTTTACCAAAGAAAGCTACCCAATGAGGTACGAGGGGCTTTTGCATTTGTACGATAGTTTTTTGAATTCCGTTGCCATTAAAGAGTTCAAAGGACCGCTTTCCCCAGTACGCCAATAATAATTCTCCATCTTTAAAGTCGGCATCAAAAATTTGATTTCTATTTAGCGGGGCATTATCAATTTGTTCCTCTACAAGATTTGGCCACATCTGAATTATATTCCCTTTTAAGTCGGTGAGCCAGCACGAACTGTCGCCCAGAAGCAGTATTTGGTGCTTGTTTATAGCCCGTATTCTTTTGATTGGGGAATTAAACTCAATATATTTCTTAGGCTGCTGCCCTTTTTTCAGGGTATAGATATCCGGATATCTTCCAAAAATTATTTCCTGGTCAGAGTTCATAAAAAATCCTCCATCTCCAATTCTCCACGGGTCTTCCTGCCAACCCCAAATCTCTATAGGAGTTTCTCCTATTTGGGTTTTAAGAATTCTGATTTCAAAAATATCTGACTGCTGCAGATATCTTTGTTCCAGTATGTAAATTTGATTTGCATCAGCATAAAAAAAGTAGTCGCTTGCCTGAAACTCTGACCTTATAAGTATTTCTGGCTGAGTCCCCGGACTCCAAAGCATCACACAAGCATGATGGGCCGTATCCTCAATTGGGCTGATATAAGACCAAAGAACGTATTTGCCAACGGTTATCATATTTCCTCCCGGATGCCCATAAACCTTAATAGATGTAGCAATCAGAACGCCAATAACCAATGATGTGCATCGGTATTTTCTCAGCATTCGACCAAAGAAATTAAACATACAAATTGTTTTAGAACTTCTTACCACCCCTTTCTCCTGAAGACAGGTTAGCAAGCAATAGGATTATTATTACAGATACTACTTTTTCAATATAAATTATCTAAAAGTTCTCCCCTATTTTCCGGGAATTCCAAATTTTCCTGAGGCTGTATCTACTACCAAAACCCAATCATGTCCTTTCCCCGAAGTTGGTGCCTTGATTTGGAGCGCTGTAGATTTTGTAATGCTGCCTCCCGTAAAACTATTGCCTGTTCTGGTATCGTACCACCAGATTACCAAATCATTCTCTGATAAGGCAGACAAATTAAGATTTACATCGCCCCCTTTTGGAAAGTAAATCATTGCATAACTTCCGTCAGAACTTCTTGTAGCCGTCTTGTAATGGGTATTTTCTTCCTGGGGGCCATTGATGATCGACTGATCAGGAATTCTATTTAGAAAGGGTCTGGAAAGCATTAGCTGCTTCAGGTGTTTCACCTGATTGGCCATGGGCAAGTCCAGGGCAACAGGCCATGGTCTTAAGGGCTGATTAATGGGTTCTTTGTCTTCCTTGTACATTTGCCACACATCATGACAGCCATAGGTTTGTCCAAAGGCTCCTGCAAAAACATTCCAGTACATTATCCTTCTGATATCTTCCGGAACACTGTGCCCCAGCTCTTTGGCGTTGAAGCAATTGGGATGGTCCTCGTAAAGTGGTTCCGCGTCCAATACGGGTTTTATGGGTGTGAGATTATAATCGTGCTCAATATGATTATAAGTACCCTGATTGGCGCAGTGACCGGTTTGATGCATGTTAAAGTCGAGCCACTCCTGCTTGTGAAACCAGGTAGAAGAGCCCCCCTTCTCTTTTGGTTGCGGATGAAAACTCATTAGGGTATTGTCGTACCCGCCGGCAGCAGCTGCAATACCCTCAGCCATTTGGTTCCATAGTTCAACATCCTCCGAATTTTCGCGTGGATTGCGGTCCCCGCCTATGATCCAGATAATATTGTCATAATCTTTATAACGGTTGCCAAGCCATTCCCCGAAGATTCTTGCATTTTCAGGATTGAACACCTCTGGCCCAACGCCCCAGCCTTTTTTATCTACCTTATCTCCCCAGGTGGGTAGCAGGGCAATATATAAACCGAGTTCATCCGCTTTTTTGATTATATAATCCACATGTTCAAAGTAGGCAACATTCGGTTGGCCCGGATCATTGTTGAACAGTGGGGTAAAACCATAAGGGTTTGGCGTGTTCAGGCCATCTATTTCGGCAAGAGCAACCGCCTGTATAACATTAAATCCCTGGCTGGCCCTTTTTTCCAAATACATGTCTGCCTCTTCTCTGTCACATCTGTGAAACAGTTGCCATGCGGTGTCAGCGAGCCAAAAGAATGGAGCGCCCTCTTCGGTGATCAGATAACGATCATTTGAACTTACTTTTAAACGTTGTGTATGGCCATTTGCAATTGTAATTAACAGGGCGAGTAATAACAAGATTCGTAGTTTCATAGATGTATTTTTTGATCAATCAATTTAATTCACTTGTTAGCCACTATTACAACTTAATATTTGAGCTTTTCGAAGAGCCACTTTTCTTTCATTTCTCTTTGTTCCGGGAAGGTCCAATGCTGTGTTTGCTGAAAAACATGGAGCTCCTTTTCGGCCTCAATTACATTATAGGCCGCGAACATGGAGGCTGGCGGACATACATTGTCGTTATATCCCCAGCTATACCAGCCTGTTGCCTTCACGAAGCGGGCAAAGTTCACCACATCAAAGTATTTTGAGGTCTCAATTTTTTCGGGTTTATTAGTGTAGTCATCCGTAAATATTTGTGGCCAGCCACCTGCACGTTCATGCAGAAAACCTGTGAGATCCGAGAGGGCAGGATAAAATGCAGCCAAATAGCTGATCCTATCATCCAGGCCTGCTGTCACAATTGATAATGCACCACCCTGGCTACCTCCCGTAACTGCAATATGCTCCCCGTCAAAACTGTCCAGACCAGCGATAAAATCCACAGCCCTGACACAACCAAGATATACCCGTCTGTAATAGGCATTATCTTTGTCGTCCAGATTGTTGGTAAAATATTGATTTAGTGCTCCCTGCCTTAAATCATTATAAACTCCCTGATCAAGGTTAACCGGTATTCCATGAATACCTATGGTAAAAGATATAAATCCGGCTTCGGCCTCTGCAACTTCCCCATAATATGGCCGGATACCTGCTCCGGGAACATGTAATATCGCGGCGTATTTTCCCTCCTTTTTTGGCCGGCATAAAATACCGTAAATTTTTCCCTGCACATTGTTTATTTGCACGTGGAAAACGTCAACTTTGTCAGTACACCTTTCGGGCATTAAGGTAAGAATTGGATTTACCGGTATTGCTGCAAGTTCCTCTTTTCCCTTTTCCCAAAACGCTTCAAAATCTGAGGGCAAGGAGGTGGTAGGTTCAATTTTATCCGGAGAATAACCCACCGTTGCGTAAGATGAATACGCTTTACCATCCACTTCTACGGTTGCTGTACATCGAAGGAAGCCAGGGGTATTAAACCTTTTGGCCCTTATATTTACCGATCCTTTTTTTAGCACCAAAGTCCCTTCATCCCATATTTTAATTGAACGGTAACCCGGGTCTGGTTGTATTGTGTATTTGATTTCAACACCTTCTAAGTTTACATTGTTTCTTAATGCCGTAATAGCAAATTCTGCCTGATCACCAGCCTCATACGTCCAATCTTCCTGATTGGGGGTTACAATAACCGAAACAAGTTCTTCACGGGGTTGAGCACTCAGGAAGTTAAAAAATAGGATTGCTGATACTATCGAAATATAATTTTTGTATTTCATATGCTTATTGGTTTTGGTCCTTACTTTGTTTTAGTGACTTGCGTAAAACTGTGTTCGGCTTCCCTTCACACAAAATTTGAGCAAAGTTGGATAAGGTTATTTTGATTTTAAATTTAAGTAATATAATTCGGTTAGTTCAAAAGTTCCTATGAATCTCAGCAGTAGTTATCAAACGGAACCATTGAACTTTTGGAAAAAATTCTGATTGACATAAAGGTAGAAACGCTACTGGTTACCAGGTAGTAGATGCGCCGGTTTCAGGGTCAGAACCATAATGTAAGTTCATCCGAATCTCGTGACGATCACGGCTTCTCAACACAAGTCTACCTACTCCCTAAGCTACACAAAATGTTTTTTTGCATTCTCACCACGCTTAACTTGTGCAAGAACTTATGAAGGGCAATAATTATAGTAATAAAAATACCTGTCGCCAGCATCCGGAAGTAAATTGTTTGATGTGTATATTTTTACTAATAACCAATTTTCTGAAAAATGTGAAGTACTATTCTCTCTCTTATATTCTTAAAATATTGGAACTAAAATCCCACCACCGATGACTAAATTATTTACCCCTGCATTAGCTTCGGACATACCTGCATTACTTATATGTCGTAATCCTGATCTTATATCTAAATACATGTTTTCGTCCAATTTAATATTTAAACCAATAGAAAAATTGCTTGAAATAATAAATCTGTTTGATTGTCTTATAGGTGTCCCGGAAACGTAATGAGGTCCGGATGAAATAAAGGTGTAAAGATTTAGCATGTTTTTGAACAAATTTTTTCGCAGCAATATCCCTGCATTCATTCCAAATTCATAACCACCAGACTCAATTGGGATATCACTTATGTATCTGAATTTAGAAACATTGTATTGAGGTTGCACAAGAAAATCTACACCCAAAGCAGGTTTACGCGATAACGCATATAGGTACTGCAGCTGAAATAGGTTAACATGATAGTAATATTTAACATTAAACAGATTCTGGCTGCCATAACTATAGGTGAAACCAATCTTGTGCTTTGAAGTACTAAATAAATCAGCTTCCTGGGCAAAAAGGGAATTCGAAGTATAAAAAAGAATTATCCCAATAACAACCAGAACCAATGTACGATTTCGCATTGAATTGTCATTTTAATTACGGCATGTAATTCGGGGAAATTCTCGTTCTTGCGAACGACAAATGTATTGGGGGAAAGCATATTTTAGGTTAATATGCTGGCTTTGTATATTTCTAAATATAACAAAAAAAATTCTAACAAGTTGAAAAACAATGTATTATGTCAATTTCGTCGAATATTTGCTTAAGTTCATCTGAAGTAAACACCGGATTTTCAAATATCCTATTCCAGTTTCATAATTACGGAGGAAGTCAGGTAGGGGTTCTTAAAATCTACAATATCCCCTGCTCCTTTTTCGGGAATGGGAAACAATCTCGCGGACAATGCTTTATTGAAATATTTTATTGACAGGGAAGCAACATCACGATACGTGCTCTCAACAGCTTTTTTTGAAACATCCCCAGAAACCGGAATAACATCCAAACCTGTTCCAGAAACGGTAGAAAACAACAACAATTCCGCAACGGTATACCTTTCTTCTATCGCTCTTTCTGCCAGGACCTTATCTTCTATTACGGGAAGCATAAGTCCCGAATAGCCACAAGATTTTACGTCTAAATTCTTAATTACATTGGTAATTAAAGCGCATGCACTTAAAGTGGAGGCACTACCAAATGGCTTTTGGGTTAATGTTTCAATGGCCTGTCCGATACTTGCGTCGAGTCCAGGTGCGGGAGAAGTGTCAATACCGTCATAAACCCAGTCGGAAGATTCCAGAGATTGTCCTAACTTTTCAATTGGTTTGAATTGCTTGTCCAGCTCACTTTTTAAATTGTATGCTGCATTCTGCCAGTCCGATTGTTTAAATACGCTCGTAATAAGATTAGGGTATTCAAGGCCGAGCGCAAAACTATTAGGCCCTTTATGGAATGCAGCCGGGAAAAAAGGAATACCGTCAGGACAGTTTGCGGAAGCTGTAAATCTAAAATTTGCCTCCCCTCCTGCACTGTTTTTTGAAAGTGCCAGACAAACTTCAGCAGCCGTTTTTATAGATTTGTAATGAACTCCTTTAGCTGCTGAAGAAATAGGAATACTAAAACTAATATTAGCAGTTGCTTTTATTAATTCGACCGTCCAATCGTCCAGGTTCTCATCATATTGATTACCTGCTATTAGTTCGCCTACAGCTAAACTAATATTATTTAAAACCAGAATTTCATCGATCTTTTTTAGTTTTTGAATGGTTTGTGTTGTAGGCTCACCGCTAATAAGTTCGTGCAAATTCTGGGTTGAGATGCGTAATGTCTGTACCTCGTAACCCCTATCGGTAAAAACCTTCTTAGCTTTTTCTAAAAAAGTAATGGTTTTATTGATTGTGGTAGTATCATCAAGATTTTCCAGTGTCATTCCTGCTGTTATCGTCCGGATTCTAAAATCGAAATTCTGATTTGGTTTTTCGGCACTGACAAACAAAAGAATAATAATTGAGAGAAAGAGCAGATTGGTTATTTTCATGATTGATATACATTGTGATGTTGGGTGTAATTATGTTTTGTTCACCCCAAAAATTTGATCAAACCAAAGATTATCCCTGCCAATACTAAAGCTCCTATTATCAAAAACACATAGGCACCTTTGGTTATATCCGCAATGGTTTTTTTTACCTCAGCCCGATCATTTACATTCGGAAATGCTGAATTTGGTATGGCTTCATCAAGAAATTTGCATAAGGGCTCCCATCCCTGATCAACTTTGAAAATCAAGAGTCTTTCAGGGGGTACTGCAGCTTTTATTTCTTCAATATGCTCATGGTATCGCGCTATTGCAGCGGCTTTATCATTCATCGTGTTTTTGTGAGATCTTTGCCAAATTAGTTTTGAACTCATATTGCCCATTTTTTTACCAAATGGGGTAAATAATTTAAGTACTTTAAACTGCCACAGGGTTTCTGTGAAATAGATAGTATTTATGGTGCTTTCATACCAGGCTTCCGGCCCACGGGGATGTAGGGTGAGTAGTACTTTCGCATCCGGATATGCTTCCAACAATTCTCGCCACACACAGCATCCCGGATTATCCACCGTTGCCGTATAATTCTCAAACACCTCATCCCAGTTGTGCTGCTGACCAGCCGGAGCATTAGCTACACGATTCCAAAAATCCAAATGTGTTTTATTTTCTTTATTTAAAATAACTTCAGCCATGTGATAACAGGGATATCCCAATTCTTTTAAAGCGGTATATGTTGACATTGTTCCTGTTCGTCCAAATCCGGCTCCAATTATTTTTAAATCCATAAACTATTTTTATATGCGTTTCATCCCCGTGTTGTTTAACGTACACCAGTTTGCACGTAAACCACAGTGATATAATAAATTATCAGTTTCCAAGGAAGTGATTAATCGAGTTGAAATTCTGGTAAAAATAATTAGTCATTTGTTAGCAGCCGGATACATTTCACTGTCCGGGTCCTTTTATAAAATCATCAATTAATTGATTGACGAATTCTGGTTCTTCAACAGTAGACATATGGCCTGCATTTGGAATTACTTTTAATTCTGATTGTTTAATATGCCTATGCAAAATTTCGGCTTTCTTATAATCTGTCAGTACATCATTTTCTCCAACCATAATTATTGCAGGTTGCTGTACAGATTTGAGAGTATGTGTAATACTTTTTCGAAAAACAACCGCTTTTATCACCCTCAAAATCCCGGCCTGATCATTGGCGAGATAGTAATTTTTCCATGTTTCCTGCAATTGTAATCTATTTTTGTCCTTTAAGAATTTTGGGCCAAAGAACATTGACATCACTTTATTGGCAAGGATGCCAATCCCAAAATATTTTGCAATCCATATCAACATTCTATTTCGCAACATATCATCCTGAGGTTCGGACGAAGTATCAATAAGTATTAAAGATTTAATTATCCGGGGATATTTAACTGCGAGTCTAAGTGCCACCATTCCTCCCATGGAAAAACCAACAAAATGACAGGGTCCGCATTTTAAAGCGTTAATTAATTTTAAGGTATCATCAGTAAGGGAATCCAGGCCGTATCCTTCAGTCGTTACCTCACTTTTTCCCTGCCCCCGAAAATCAAATCGAATACATTTATAACCAGATTTTAGGAAATTCACCTGATCGTCAAACATCCTTAAATTAAATAACATACTGTGCCCAAAAACAATTGGGACGTCTCCTGTCCCGTCTTCTTCATAGTATATATTGGCCTTATTTATTTTGATATATGGCATCAACCTATTTTAACTATAAACCAGCTTTTATTAGTTCAATATTTTACTTTTAAATCCTATTTATTTGCTTTCCGCACAAATCATGAAACATCCATATTGTATCAGGTTTTTTCAATTTCAACATTGGTTTATTGTTCCATGGTTATTTCTAGCTATTAAGGTAATCAAAATAAGATTTATAAAACGTATTTAATACTGTCTGCTAGAAAGTGGGTAATTATATAAAAGTTTTAAGTAACAAAATCCGATATGAAACGTCTCATTTATAATGAGTTTTTATATTTTACGAATAAGTGATGGTATAGAAACTATCCGGATATTATGAAAAATAAAGCACTACTGTTTTCTTTGTTCCTTTTATTGATTCTGATAGGCTGCTCCGGGAGTATTGACTATTCTCCTGAGCATATTTCACAGACATCGGGGCGCTATTTATATAATCCGGATGATATTATTGAAGTTTACTATGAAAAGAATACGCTGTATTTAAAGTGGAGAGGAGCAGATAAAATTAAACCTTTGGCTTTGGATAATAACACCTTTTTTGTTGAACAACTTTACAAAAAACTGCAATTTGTGCAGCACCCTGATACTAAAAAAAGGTATTTGTCCGAATTATCAAAAGAAAGCGAAAATGAAATTACCTACGATTATTTAAAAGTTGCTGATACTTTTAATACCCCCAGTATGTATTTAAAAAATAAGGAATACAGTAACGCGCTTAGTGGGTATTTAAAGATTCAAAAACAAGACTCGGGCAGTATTCTAATAAATGAAAGAGATTTTAATTCGCTCGGATATAAATTTTTGCGAGACACGGCGTACACAGACGCCATTGAGGTATTTAAAATTAATGTTGGTCTATACCCTGAAAGTGATAATGTCTATGATAGTCTGGCGGATGCGTATGCACGGCAGGGCGATAGTTTACAGGCCTATAACAACTACAAAAAGGCATTAGAGCTCGATAATGGTAACAGAAGAGCAAAACGCTTTGTAGATGCCTATGAGAAATGATTTTAGGCAACTGAGAGTGTTCTCCTTTTTAGTTTTAACTAAAATTCCTCAATTTTATTAGTCCTTATCAAAAACATCTTTCGGAATATGCATGGTAACCAACATATTGGGGACATCTACCACTTCTGCAATTTTTAGGTCTCCTATTAGTGAACAAAGCATATAAGCTTCTTCCCAGGACATATGGTATGTTTCCGAAATATGCTCCACCATGTATCTGGTTGCTTTTTTTGCGGCTTCATCGATAGTAGTTGCGAACCCCGTGGTTGCATAATACTCTTCGGTTTCATATTGAGGCTCCATAATAGATTTTTGCTTTATTACGGTTAAACGAAAACGCACCCGCATATCACATTCTACCGCTGTACCTACTACTTCTCCCAGACCCTGAACCGCATGGGTGTCCCCAATTGAAAATAAGGCTCCTTTAACAAAAATGGGAAAGTAAACGGTGACACCTTTAACCAAATGAGGATCGTCCATATTACCGCCATTGGCACGAGGTGGAATAGTAGATAGCATTTCGGAAGTATCGGGTGCCACACCCATTACTCCGGCAAATGGTTGTAAAGGGACACTGACCTGATCCGAAAAGTGCACCATGTTATTTTTCTTATCCAGTTTATAGGTTTTAAATAATTCTGATTTATGCTCCCCAGCCAGAAAACCAAATCCCGGATCCATAGAGGTCCACCCCCAATCACCGGGCTCCAGGTCGAGTAGTTCCACAGCCAAAACATCGCCTACTTCTGCCTCTTCGACATAAATTGGTCCGGTTAAGGTATGTACCTTGTCCATATCCACATTCCTGAAATCCTCCATTGTTGAGTTGATGTTCAGTTGACCCCCTGTGGCTTCCCGGGTGAATGCTTCAATGATACTGCCATCGGTAACGGTAATAACCGGCGGTATTTCGCTGCTAAATTTATTATGGGTTTTTTCGCTTGTGGTAATTGTGAAGTCGGGTTCAGGAATATCTCCTGCTGAGACCATTGCTGAATCTTCAATTTGTAACTGTTGTTCTTTACTCATTTCTTTGCAACTGCAAATAAGGATGAGTACTGTGATGGATAAAAATAGTGTGTTATATTTCATTTTCTATTGGTTTTCAAAGTATGCATCTCTGTAACTGTCATCATCCCTGCCTGCTCCGTGAATCACTATCAAATTTTTTGAATCAGCCTTATAATTTTCGAGCCAGTGGTAAAATACTTTTATTGTTCATTAAATTAATTGTGATTTAAAAGTAGTAATGGAACATTTTATTGACTTCTGTAAATGAACATATTGGACAAATCATTGAACTTTTTAGCAAAGCAGACCCTGTTAACCTCCTTTTACTTTGCAATCAATAATCTAAAATAACAAATACAATGAAAAAAGTTCTAATAGTTTTAACCGTCATGTATTCATTTATTAGCGTACAAGCGCAACAAAATGAACAAAAAATTATCATCGATGTTACGAGTACTGATAATAAAGTCTACCAATCTGTCTTACTAACATTGAATATTATGACCAAAAGTCACCCGCAAACCAAATTTGAAGTAGTTGCATATGGTGAAGCGGTGCCTATGTTTGTAAAAGACAAAACGGTAATTGCGAAAGATATCGCAATGCTTAAAGATAATAAGAATGTGAAGTTTATTGCGTGCGAAGTGAGCATGTCACTATTTAATATCAAAAAAGAAGAATTGTTAGAGGGCATAGCTACCGTTGAAAATGCAGTAGCCGACATTGTATATAAGCAGAGTTTAGGTTGGGGATATATTAAATCTGGAAATTAAGGTATTGGTTGCTAATAGAGACATAAAGTTAATATGCTATACTTTGTGTCTCTAAGCTGTTTATTAATTATTATTAACTTAGTTTCTATCACGCTAACAATTTTTTCAATAATGCATAATTTGTTCGAAGATATAAGAGATAGTTTAGTATTCAATAAATTTCGAATAGACGATTTGATATGTGTTGAATACAGTTGTCCTGTAGAAGAGGAACAAGTTGGCATCTATACTCAGTCAGATTACCTGATTCATGTCCTTAGTGGTAAAAAATCCTGGAAAACCATTGAAGGTGAATGGACCGTTTCTGCCGGGGAGACATTATATGTTAAAAAAGGTGCTGCCATAGTGACTCAGGATTTTGATGAAGACTTTTGTATGCTTGGCTTTTTTTTACCAGATGACATCATAAGAGAATCACTAAATGAGAGTATAAAATCATTGACAGTTGCCCGACAAATAGATGTGCATCCCTTTACAGCTACTAAATTATTATCTAAAGACTACCTGGAGAGTTTTTTTTATTCTATGTTTCCTTATTTCAATGAGCGGAAAAATCCCCCGGAGACAATTCTGAAACTTAAATTAAAGGAGCTGCTCATAAATCTGTTATATCATTCGGACAATGACTTATTATCATCCTACTTAAAATCGGTGACATTAAATTCTGAACCTTCGCTGACCCACATTATGGAAACTAACTTTTCATTTAATTTGAAATTAGAAGAATTTGCAAAAATGAGTCACAGAAGTCTGTCTAAGTTCAAAAGAGATTTTTTTAATCATTATAATACCACTCCTGGTAAATGGCTGTTGAGTAAAAGACTTGCTTATGCCGCCAATTTAATTTTGCAAAACACTTCAAATATTACCCAAATTGGTTTCGAATCTGGTTTTGAGGACGTTTCACATTTCAGCCGTAAATTCAAGGAAAAATTTGGTGTCAGCCCCAGTGCCTATTCAAATAAATCTTAAAGGATTAAATATCTTTTAACCTGAACTTCTCACACAAAACTTTGAACTTTTGAGCAATGTACCGCGTTTTAGAATGATGTTACTTTGACCTATCAAATTATAAAATTATTATCATGGAAGTAATAGAAAAAAAAGGAACAGATTGGATCAAGTTGATTCATGAAATTGGGAAGAACTTCGAAAGACGTGCAATTAAACATGACCTCGAAGGAACATTTGTACATGAGAATTATGCACAATTAAAATCAAGTAAATTCTTTTCGGCAGCAATTCCTAAAGAATTAGGTGGAGGTGGTTTATCTCACAAGGAAATGTGCGAAATAATTAGAATTACAGCGCATTATTGCAGCTCTACGGCACTGAGCTTTTCGATGCATCAGCATCTTGTTGCAGCAGGCGTATGGAAATATAAAAACCAGGGGACTGGTGCAGATATGTTGCAAAATGTTGCCATGCACGAATTGGTACTAATAAGTACAGGGGCACGTGACTGGCTTGGTTCTAATGGGGAATTGAAAAAGGTAAACGGGGGGTATTTGTTTTCTGGAACAAAGCATTTTGCAAGTCAGGCCGCCGGAGGAGATATTGCCGTGACAAGTGGAACCTTCCTGAATACAAATCAAGAATGGGATGTGCTTCATTTTGGGGTGCCTATGACAACAGATGGTGTACGTATTTTGGATAACTGGGACGTTATGGGAATGCGTGGAACGGGATCTCAATCTATAGTCTTCGACAATGTTTTTGTACCGGAATCTGCAATTACTTTGGCCAGACCTAAAAGTGAATTTCACCCGGTATGGAATGTAGTATTAGTCGTTGCTATGCCCTTAATTATGGCTTCGTATGTTGGGATTGCAGAAAAAGCGATGGCAATAGCAATTAAAAAAGGTAAGAAGTATCATAGAAATCAGCAACATATGACCACGCTGATTGGTCGACTCAATAATACGCTTCTAAGTGCTCAGACAGAATGGAATGCTATGTGCACATTGACAAATGAATTTGATTTTGAACCGGATGAAGCAATTACCGTAAAGGTTTTAAGCCACAAAACTAACGTTGGAGAATTTACTAAGAAAACTGTGGATTATGCCATGGAAGCCATAGGGGGGCAAAGTTTTTACAGAGCCAATATTCTTGAAATGCTATTTAGAGATGTACAGGCTTCGCCATTTCATCCATTACCTAAATGGGAACAATATGCGTTTACCGGAGAGCGCATTCTTCAAAACAGCTAGCTATTGCCAACATTGATTTAATAAAAGTACAGGAAGAGTAAAGAGTAGCATTTAGTGCTTGCCTTATTCATTACCAAATAATACAAAAATTATGAATTTAACATGCAAATATATAGACGAATTAATTGAAATCCGTAAGGATGCGAGACAAAAGAAAGATTGGGCCTTATCAGATAAGATACGATCCTATTTGGATAATAAACATGTTTTTGTTTTCGATACTGAAGAAGGCCAGATAGTATATCATGAGAAAAAAGAGACCAGAAATAGTTTGATTAACAGGTTAAAAAATGAATTGAGAGCAGAGAAACTATTTAATGCCTGGTTATTTTCCATGAATGCTTAATTCAATAATTATAACAGGCTCGACAATTTAAAATCATAAAATGCTAAATCAAGAGATTCCTTATTCCAAAGAAGAATCAAAAGCATATATTCTATATTACTGTGTTCAAATAGCTTTGACATTATCTAAAGAGGAATTAGATCATATAAAGTCAAAAACCAATTTAAAGCATATTGCAAAAGCCCGTAAAGAAATTTGTGGAAGCAATGATTATCAAATTATTCAAAAAATACAGCAATTAGTACGCAAATATTGGAGAAAAGAAGAGGAAAGAAATCAGTTATTCCAGGATATAAGAACCTTGTTGATAACGGATGGAAGGTGCAATCAAATGGTAAGAAATCTATTCAGGGGCCTGTATCAATTATTTACTTCTGACAAATATTAAATTACTTGCTTTTATGAGTAAACCCTTCAGCATATAGATAATGTTAATTCTTCTTTGCGGTTGAATATCGTGAAGTCCGTATCCGACCCGGCAGCAATTTGTTCAGAAATTTGCCCATTACAACTTCTTTTTCAGTGTATTATGCAATGTAGAAATCATGACCAAAAGTAATGATTGGTTAATATCATTCGTTGAGTTCATTTTTAATTTGTGAAATTACTCTTTGGACCTCTTTAATATTATCGTATAGTAAAACAGAAATTATATTTCTTTGTACCATGACCGATTTAATCATTGGCAAATACATTGGGTCTTTAATTAACTCGCCATAATTAATTGGATATAGAGGAACGTTAAATGGGTCATCAGGACTAAATTCATCAACCTCATAGCTAAAAAGCCTGTCAATATGAGTTTGTCTGTCGGGTTGAAAAGTTTCGAAATATTCCATTTCTTCCAACAGAGCCTTATGGGTTAACTCAAAGAGTTCAACAATAGTTTTTCGAACTGTATCTGAGCTAATTATGTTGTAACCGACATTCTTCAAACTTTCATAACCTGCGTATGATAATGAAAGATTGGTACCGGGTTTTCTAGCGTCCTGAAAATGTAAGTCCATACTATCAGAGTAAGCGATACCTTGCTCCAGAACATGGATGACAATATCGCTAGATTTGTTCCAGTTAGCTCTGTTTAAAGAATCAGAAATCATTCTACTGTAATTATGCTCTAAGGAAGTTAGCAGTTCTGATAAAACCTTTCTCTCCAGTTTTCTTTCCTTTTTAAATTCATTCCAATTGTTGATTTGAAGTGCAATCAAGATCCCTACAACAACAAGTACTATCTCGCCAAGTGCATACAAGAGATATTTATTGAATTTGTTCTCTGCAAACATTTTTTTACGGATAAGCCTAAAGAATTTTATCATTATTACTTTGATTGGTTCCTTTAAAGATAGCCCAATAAATTAACTGGTTAATCTGAATAATGCGGGTCTAAACCGCGGGATATAAGCAAAAATAAGGCGCCGGATGTAATTGCTATTATCTAATCTATGCAGCAGTAAATACTTATTCCTTAATGAATTCTGCCTCCCAAGGCCCAATCCCCGTGAGTTGAATTATCGTAGATGAGTCGGCCCAAACCGTGTGGATTGCACCCCGGGCATTTACATAGTAATCACCTGGTCCAAACTCCTTCGCCTGTTCGCGCGTACTGTCTTTCCCAAATGCGACATAGGCCTTTCCCTTCAGAATGGTAGCACGTTCATCCTTTGGGTGAGTGTGAGGTGGCATAACAAAATCTCCATTAATCCTGAAACGCACAGTAAACAGATCGGGATTTTTGGGACTCCCCTCTAAAACAGCAATCTCACAACCCGCGGGTAAATTTGGCGGGCAGGGTTTCCATTGTAGGTCCCCGACACGAACAACATGCTGCACCGTCCCTTCCGGGAATTTCATTTCTCCAATGGGGGCCGGTGATTCCACACATCCTTCAAGGATTAGTATCATAAAAATAATAGAGAGGAATAGTTGAGTCTTCATTGTAAGTAAGTTTGATTTATTGATGCTTTAGTTTTTATCATTATGATGATTTTCTTTGCTCTTATTTTATATCCCATTTCCAATATTCAAAGATTCTGAATATTTTCCCATTTTTAACCTAAAAAATGTCATTGATTAAGTCGGCCCTATTCTATTTTTCCATCGTGAAATCCGGCTCTTTTCCAATTTCCGCTTTCATTGACCCAAACATTGGTAATTCTATATGCATTGTTCAGGATTTCTCCCTTTTCCTTATTTGAAACAACAATTTTTCCTGTTACAATGGCCACATTGTTATAAAATTCAATTTCCACATCATCCATTTTATATTCGATTACTTCAAGGTTGCCCGATTTAATCTCGTTCTCTCTTTTGCTCAAATAATTGAGCCAGTCTCTTTTTCCAATAGTTTTTGAGTTGCCATTTGTATGTAGATAATTTTCAGTTATCATGGACTCCAGTGCCACAAGGTTTCCGGCCCGAAACGCTTCATTAAAGCTATCAACTGTCTGTAACAACTCTTCTTTGGCAATACCCAGATCTTTGTTATTTGTCTTATTGTATGCGCATTGAGATAAACTGAAACCAATAATGACTGTCAACAGAATTTTAAAAAATCTCATATATATTAATTGAGTTTTTAATATTTAGGTTTATTCCAAAACTTCGTACTATGGGGTGTTATGCAGCTTGGCCTTGTTACGGCCACTCCGCTTATGAAAATCCTAAATCAAACTTTAGATTGCCACTATTATGTGGGGTCTTGCCTGCTTATTGCATTACTTCGCTAATCTGCACCACCGGTTCAATATTGGTATAGTTGGGGACGTCACTGACAATTTTTTCAGCGTTTGGCCCAAAGGAATTTTGATAGGCCGATAGTTGGTCAAAATACAAATATCCAACAGCCAAATATGGAATTGGCTCATCGGGTGTCCTGCCGGCTAATCCTTTATCAATTTCCAGCAGTTTTAATGAATCGCCCAACAGGCTGGCAACCATTGGCATGTGTTTGTTGGAATAGTAGTGCATGTCAAATGTTTTCCCTTCCGCGTTTGGATATAGTATCGTCACCTTGACCATACCTTTTTTAGTTTTGAAAGTATCTGTTGCCGCAGGCTGTTGACAGCTGATAAGGAGCGCCGCGGCTCCAAGGATTAGGATGATAATTTTGATTTTCATTTTGTTATGATTTAATGATTTGCTTAAAAGTTAGTGTTTTTACCTGGTGTTGACCCTAAATTCGTTGACTGTGTAGGACATATTTTGAAACGTCACAGTTTATGAAATTAACTTCGCGCCTCTTTAACACCATAATTTTGCCATTTACTACTTGTCGCCAAATGTGCTGTAATTTTTACTAACCATAGTTTAATTATTCTTCTTCATTCTTTGAAGCCGGCTTATCTGCAGCCATTTTGTGATCTTCTTTTACAACTTTCTTTTTTGATTTGTATCTATTATACAATACGATAAAGATAATAAGCAATGTAACCAATACCACACTGGTTAAGATTGCTGAGAATTCGCTGCTAATGTCCATCTTTCATTTTAATTTGATTTTAATAGTATTGTGTTTAAATGGCAAGTAGGTCTGTTACGAAAGGGTTGGCGAGATGACGCTGCTATTCAAATTGTTAGGACAGGCATCTAGCTCTTATTACATTTCTAAGCTGTTTGTGGCCGGCATTTTTCCGCGAACTTCATTTAATTTCATTGTCATAGAAATTGCTTTGTTTTCTACCCATTCATCGTATTCTTCTATTGCTTTTAATCGTAAATCGTTGTTTAAATATCCTTCTTCAACCATCTGAACAGAAGCAGCAACTTTAGACCAGATACCAACCTTTGAGTTAAAATCGGTTCTGTCTTTCTCATAATGTTCATCTGAATTTATTTTTTCGATTGCAGCCAGGCCAATTTCCTCTAATAAACCCGGTAAATCATCGGCAATTCCATTATTCATCCCGGCATCCTTTCGCCATTTTAAAAATATTTTGTAAAACTCTTTCATGCTTTGCGGTGGTTCAGGATTCCATTCTAATTTATTATGATTGTAATCCAGAATCGAAATTCTGCCATTTGGATGTAATAAAGACTTCATTTTTAACAAGGCGTCTTTCGGGTTATTCAACCATTGAAGCATTCTTGCGGATACTATCAAATCATATTTTTGATGAGGCTCAAAGTCAAATAAATCGCAGTGTATCAGTTCTAAATTCTCAATGTATTTATAAGTTGCTTTTCCACTTTCTATAAATTTTTGAGTGTTATCTATGCCGGTAACTTTTCCCGAATTACCAACAATTTTTGCAATATCCTTAGAAATCGCTCCGGTTCCACATCCAACATCCAAAACAGAGATTCCATGCTTTAAAATTGGTTCTAGTGTTCTATAATCAACTTTTAAACTTCTGTTATCAAAAATTTTAGTGGCTGTTTGCCCGTCCCTTTCTATATGTTTATTTGCCTTCATTTACGAAATATTTTTTAACTAACCGCTAAAGATTTGATTACGCGGACTACGACCCATTTGAGCGTATTCTTGTGTAATTACAATGATATCTTAATCATACACCAATACCACTGGTCTTACCATCATTCCATCACCATTTTCAATATTTAGCGGAGGGCCAACAAAATACATATTCTGTTTTCCTATGAGTTTTTTAACATTAAAAAGCTGTTCATAAATTGGTATGCGACGAGATAAAAACGAATAGTGAATAGGAGCTATTCTTTCTAAAGCCGACTCCGAATTCACTGGTGAAGTATCGTCATCACTTTCTACATTAAAGGCATCGGTCCCAAAAGCCCGGACTGGAAGTTTCGCCAAATATTCTGCTGCTTCCTGGGTCAGAGCAATCCTCTTAGGGAGCGCATCTGAATCTGGTAATTTATAAGCCGTGTAAATTAAAACTATGTCGCCCCGGGCAATTTTATGTTGCTTAATTTCTTCGACTGTAATGCTACGGCCAAAAGGGAAATTGCTTGCATCAATTACTTTCAGGGGCCCTACAAATGCTTGCAGTGGATAATCATCGATCCCTTTACCAATATTAATATGAATTGGTGCATCTACATGCGGGCCACCGTGATTGAACAATGTATAGTAAGCGTTTGAACCCGAGACTATTCCATCCGGAAAGTCATATTTCCATTGTACTACATTAAAAGAGTTGTTATCCTCAAATCCATAGCGCTTCATAAATGCTTCTCCCCATACTTTATCCGGAAGGTCTTCGGTTACAAGCGCTCCCAGATCTATGATCTCTTTGGGCATTGCTAATTCTTGATTGGTGTTTTTTCTGCTACATCCAATCATCCAGATAAAAAGTAATGCGTATAAAATGTACTTCATCAGATTACGTTTTAAATAGAAACAAGGCTCGTCGCTATTATTTGTCCTTATAAGGCAAATTACGAATTTCAAATTATAGCCTCATATTGGAATCTGATCCGCATGTATCCTGATTCCATAACATTTTATCCCTTCAAACGTTAATAATTGAGAAACCCTGGCAAAAGGTTTTGGCTAAAAAATATGTTTTATGCAATTACGAGTGGTGTTCTTTCTGCTATTATTTATGGTTTCGGGTATTCGGAGCCAGGAAGTCACACTACTTGGGCCTCAGCTAGATTATTCCTTTATGGACAAAACATATCGTCCTGCTGTAGGATTAAATTTGGAAGGCATGATAGGACGGCGTTTTAGTCTTAACTATGCTGTCTTATACGGTCCGATAAGCAGTGATCGGTATTACTTTTATACAGGAGGTGGCCAGGCCCTGGGGGTCTATTTGATAAGCGAAGCTGTTGATAAGCGCAGCGGACTTTCGCTCGCAATTCCTTTGAGTATATTGAGCTTTGTTTTGCCAGAGAGCCTGGCCTACCGGGTACCACTTTCTAATAAATCTCAAATAGGAATATTTTTGGCCCCCTTCGGATATGAAATCATAGAAAATAAAACAACTGATGAAAAGGACGAAAGAACCAGTTACGAGATGGGATTAAGGTACTACCTGAGCGCCAACAATTGGATGTACATCATTCCCCGCGTTGGAATGAAGGGATATTATGGACAACGCTTATTAGGTGCGTCTTTTGGGGTATCGGTCATGTTTAAGGTAGGGGAAAAATAAAATGTAAAAAGTTGAATAATAAGGCCAACGGATTGTAATATAATAGTAGCCGACTTTATACGTATTCCAGTGTGGTTACAATAATTCGAAAAAGCTGCAGGCCCCGAATTCAAACGATTCCGGCCTATTATTTTTATACATTGTTAGCAGCGCAGTTTGCTGCTTATTCTTGTATGATTGCATTGTATTGCTCAATAAACATTCTAAATTCTTTTACGCGATCGGTATTAATAAGGTCAACACCATTATCACGCAAAAACTTCCAAACATTCATATTGTCAGGGGATGCCCAAAGCCGTAACTTCTTATTCTGGGCATGTGTTTTTTGGATTAATGCCAATAACTTTTTCTTTTCATGCTCATCAATTTCCCCATATCCATTCCAGGATAAAAAATTGTTGTAGTTATCGCTGATCACAGGCATAATTGATTTCGGTATATCTTTATTAAGGTCATCTGGCCTGCCATCGAGTCGGGCTAGTTTTGGATCATCATTTAAAACTTCATTAATAGGTCTGTTCCCCGAAATAAATATTTTTACCGCCGCTTTTTCTTCTATTTTATCATGTACTACAGAAAGGATTGACAGGTAATTTGACAAAACAGCCTTTAATTTTTTATAGCTTGGTGTTGCCGAAGATTTGAAATCTATCATTAAATAAAAAGAACCGGCATAGTTCGGATACACAAGCCCGTTGTTTTTTAGAATATGCTTTTTTAAAGGATCGAGATAAAGTTTTTCTAAAGTCAATGCAGTATCAAGCTCTTTTGGTAAATCATGAGAAACATATAATTCATCATCAACTAAGTGCACATCTGCTTCTACTGAAATAAATCCATTTTTAAGAGCATCTTCCAGAGGGTTTTCGTGTTCATAGTCGTTATGAGAATGTCCCTGAATCACCTCTAATTCCTGACCGTAGCTTGTAAAAACAAATAACAAAATGAAGTAAAAGTAGTTCATGGTGTATTTATATTTCAAAATTAGATCATTGCCGCCAAAACTTGGGTTATGATTTGGCACAGTAGTGATAAATTCCAAGGGCAATGTTGAAATAAGACCAATTTTCTGAACAACTTTTATTCGGTTCAAATTTCCTGTCCAAACATAATTCTATGACCATCTATTGTCCGAATTGCAAATTCGCGTTGCCCCCAAGACTTGTCAGTTATTTCGCTTAACATTTCTACCTCCTTAGATAGGTATTCAGTATGTAAATAATCGATATTCTGAACGTCTATATAAGCAAAATACGAATGATTATTGGTCTCAAAAGCCGATATGTCCTCTTTACACTCACCTAACATCACCATAAATTTACCTCTCTTCATAAATTGCCAGCCTTCTCCGGACCACCAGGTGATAAAACCTAATTGAGTTTCATAATACTTGGCAGACCTGTCCAAATCTTTAACGGCTAAGACATATCTGGCACCTATTATTTCGGATTCTTTCTTCATCTTCAAGTTGGGCAGAAGGGTTTTATTTAAGGCTTCGTTGAGTGTAAATTCATCCGGATGTACCGAATTAGAAACAAGATAGTAAAAGCACAAAGAATTTCCGACAGGAAATTTTAAACAACGAGATGTATACGATGTTGTACTTAGGCTATTTTATACATTGATTGTCTTTAGTGCAATTTAACGCTTCTCGCTATATACTTTGACCAAAAGTCAATAAATTATTATCCGGATCAAGCACAGAAAATTCTTTCTGTCCCCAGGCTTTAGTTTCTAATGGCCCGTTGGGATGAATCCTTGTTTTATTATCGAGTAGGGACTGGTAAAAATTCTCAATATTGTCTGTTCTAATATAAACCTGTCCATAATTTTCTTTAGGGTCAAGTGCTTTAAATTCGAAGAAATGAATTTGTATTTGATCTTTTTCGAGCATTAAATAACCCTCATATTCAGCACTCCCAAATACTTTAAAACCTAAGTTGTTCAGGTAATATTCCCTCGTAACATCTTTGTCGCGCATCGGTAATTTCGGATTTATATCTGTTAGCATAATTACGTTATCATCTTAGTTAAAAAAAAAATTGTATTCCAACTATTAATTTGGAATGCGATTAAGATCCCGATTACTAGGAGGATTATTTCTCCGATCGCATAAAGCAAGTATTTAGAAAATCTGTTATCGGCCATGAGGTTCTGTCGAATACGGCGGAAGAAGTTAATCATAGCTATTAGTTTTTCCATTCCCGGGAGTGGAAGAATTGGATTACCGTGTAAAGTAATTTATTAATTCTTTCTTTTATCTACTTCAATTTTTATAAACGCAGGCAAATAACTGGGAGTACATCCTCTGGCTACAATTTCATCTTTATAAAGCCCTGTTTTCTCACCAATCTCAATACATTGGTTTCTAAATGTTTCATCATAGACGCCAATCCATGCTGCAGTAAAATTCATCGCCCATTGAACTTCGGCTGCTTCATTTATAATATTAGCTTCAATAAAGGATAGCAGTTCAGCAGTATTGTCGGGTGGAGTCTGACCAGTCCATCTCAATCTTGCCTGATAATACCAAAAAATTCGCCTTTGAAGTACAGATTTGCTACTTTTCCATGATTGGATCAATGCTATTGTCTTTTTATCCTTTGTTAGTTGATTCGCCATTAACCAATCCGCTAACTGAAGTTTTTCGTCCAAAGGGTGTGCTTGCATATCAATATCGAGTTGATTAATCTGCTCCTGAGTCAGCAACTTCTTGTCCATGATGAGGATTGCCAGTTGCCTTGGAAAAAACGCTTTGGTAGACCAAAGTTCCATTGCGAGTTCATGGTCCTTTTTGATCTCCTTGGCTATTTTTCGTAAATCTCCCAGTTTGGTGGATTCCCCTTTGATTTGAGAATAGATATTTTCAGCTGTTGAACTAAAGTTCATATTATCATCTAAAGTATTGGTTGGCCGTAACTCTAACAAGGTACTGAATTATTGACCAGAGTCTCCCGAGTTGACAAATTATGCTTTAGGAGCCCCTCTTGGATAGCTATGCTGAACCTGTCCCCTCCTGATTAAACATCCCCTTTGTTGGTAGCACTTGTTTCCTCATTATTTATAGGTAACTTGTTACTAAACTATTTTTATTATGAAAGGGATAATCAAAATAATCTTGATAATAATTTCATTAAGCATTGGTTTAAGTTGTAATAATCCAAAACAGGGAGACCAGATGTCAATAATCAATTTTGAAAATGATCTAAAAATTTTGAACGATCAATTGGATGAGATTGAAGAACTGTGTTTAGATTTGAATGTTGAAAGTTATATGTCTTATTTTCATAATGATGCCCTTATTTTCCCCCCAGGTCAATCTAGCATACAAGGAAAAGATAGCATTGCGAAATTTTATAGCGTCTTTGAAGAATCATTTGTTCCCTCTTTTAAAAATGTTTATTCGGAACGCTCATTCGAGATTGAGGATTCTGTTGCTGTCAGGAGATATAACGGATTTGCCGAGATCCTTTTTAAGGACTCTCAAGACACCCTAATTTCAAATAACAAATATGTAGACGTGCTGAAAAAACAGTCTGATGGTTCCTGGCAGATAATTTGGCATATCTGGAATGAAAATGGGCCCGTTGACTAAGCCATTGATGCTAACGGCAGAGTGTGTGTTGTGCCTGTCAAAGTAGGCATGACCATCTTAGTTGTTGTTATCTACCGCCTTTCTATACCCTTATCAGTATACCAGTAAACCCTACTTACCGTCACATCCGGGCTTAGCATCAATATCTGATTCTAGGCGAATATTACTTAATCCAATATCTACACCTTCGTTAGCTGTAATCATTAATGCAGAGCTGACTTTGGTCATGTCAACACCAAGATTAGCAAAGCAACTCAGGCTTATTCGATATTCCTGCCAGTCAGTTGGTGATATGTTAATGTCTAAAGTTTGCTCGCATAAGGAGTCCTGACCACACATACCGATCTGAACGACTGCGTCTTTGGCATTAAATGATTTTGCCGAAAAAGTAAGCTCCATTGCTCCATTCGCCTGGCGCGACATATCATCCGGTGAGGCCGCACTAACCCGCATTTGGTCATGGTCTGGTCTGGTCCATTTTATTCTCAAAGCATCTTCTTGTGCTTCGTGATCCGTTTTGCTAATAATAAGCCCTCCGACAGATGTTGGAAAGCTAGCGATTTGTTTGATCAAATCGCCAGAGCTCAACCACAGACCCCAGGGTGCAACAGGAGCACCTTTACTGAAAAAGGCACCAGTAGATGCCACACCAGCATTTTCCAAGCCTGAGTTTTCTGAAAGCTGACCGACTGCTATAGCATCATTATAAGAAAGTCCATAGCCTAACTTAAACAATGGTTCAGCATCTTTAGTCACTACGACAATAGCGGGCCAGGAGAATGACAGGCGACCTGTAAAATCAAAAGATGGATCGCTTTGAAATAACATATCTGAAATACCTCCTCCTTCGCTACCGGGTAACCATGCAGCGATGAAGGCGTCCGACACGTTTATTTCGGGGTTGCTCCATAGTGGACGGCCCGAAAGAAAAACGGACACAACAGGAATGCCTTTGCTTTGAAATTCTGCTAATTTATTTACGTCAAAACCGTTTGGGACAAAGTCGAGATTTTCAAGGTCGCCCTGGAACTCCGCGTAAGGGTCCTCTCCATAGATGGCGATGACTACATCGGCAGCTTCGTTTGAGTCAGCGTTAGCTGAATAAATTACTTTACCACCAGCTTTATTAACTGCTACTCTTATACCATCCAGTATAGACTCACTGTTCGGGAATTCATCGTTGGTATGACCAGTACCTTGCCATGACCGTGTCCAACCTCCGCATGCTTTGGAGATGCTTTCTGCTCCATCGCCAACTACCATAATGGTTTTAGTGGCGTCTATTGGTAAAATACCATCGTTGTTTTTAAGCAAAACCATCGATTCACGAACAGCTTGCCTTGCGATGGCTCTGTTTTCCGGAAGCCCCAGAAGGTCCTCATCTCCTGCATTTTTACGTGTACTCGGTGCACCTTTGGTAAATATACCCGAGGCTATTTTGACCCGAAGGATACGACGTACCGCATCATCCAGGCGGGTCATCGGAATAGTTCCGCTTTTTACTTGTTTCAATGTGCTTTCATACAAGCCTTTCCAGCTGTCAGGGGCCATATACATATCGAGACCTGCATTCAGCGACTGTGCACAATCGGTATTCGTACATCCGGGAACCTGACCATGACCGTTCCAGTCACCTACCACAAAGCCGTTGAAACCGAGTTGCCCCTTCAGGACATCTGTCAACAACTCTTTGTCACCATGGAGTTTTCTTCCCTGCCAGCTAGAAAAAGAAGCCATAACAGTTTGTACACCTGCGGGTATTGCACTGTAGTAACCTGCCGCGTGCACCTTACGTAGTTCCGCTTCACTAATAAGGGCGTCGCCCTGATCCGCACCTTTCTCTGTAGCACCATCAGCGAGAAAGTGTTTAGCACTGGATATGACTCGACCCTCTCCCATGAAATCCTCTTCACCGAAACGCCCTTGCAGCCCATAGACAATACGATCGCCGTAAGACCTAACAATCTCAGGATCTTCAGAAAATCCTTCATAACTTCTACCCCAACGTATGTCTTGTGGTACCGCTAATGTTGGAGCAAAGGTCCAGTCGTGACCAGATACTGTAAGTTCATGAGCAGTCACCGAAGCAATTTGCTCAATTAAGTCTGGATTATTCATCGCACCAAGTCCAATGTTATGCGGAAAGATAATAGCTCCGGTAAGGTTAGCATGGCCATGTACAGCATCTATTCCCCATATACAAGGTATAGCCACCTCAACACCTTCCTCATCAATCGAGGCATTGTAATATTTGTCGGCCATTTCCAACCAGGTTTTGGTATCCGCATAGGGTAATGGCCCAGGTGCAGAATTCCCGCCACTGAGCACGGAGCCTAAGCGATATTGCTTAACTTCCTCTGGCGTGACAGAACCATTATCTGCCTGTATAACCTGACCCACTTTTTGTTCCAGTGTCAGTTTTGGCAATAGGTCATCTATCTGTACTTCTATAGCCGGGTTTAATGGTAACGCTTTGATACCGGGCCAATCTTCAGGATTTACCAGATTCGCTGTTTTTTCTAAATTTTTATTATTCTTTTTTTGAGCACAACCCAATACCAGAACAGTTAAAATAAATAATAGAGAGACTGGTAAGATCAAAGACTTGACAGAGCGCATATTGAAATTGATTTTAGTTGTGATTTACATTAAATAAGACTCCTTTCGGATCATAAACTGTTGTGTAAGTTACATTATTTCTTAATGTATTTACGGATGTCTGTTACAGTTGTTTTTTGATATTATCCGTTTAGTTCATTAAAATTATCAAATCTAATTTTCTGGTTCTTTTAAGCTAGGTCATAAGGGTTCCGGCGAGGGAAAACCCAAATCCCAACCCTAGCTGCCTCCAGAGGCGGGTAGGTTATAACCATTTTTGTGGCTTGTATCTTAAATGACTTATAAATTGATCTTTTAATAAGTCAGTTTAATTTTTTGAATTTCGCCAGTCGATATGTCCAATGTATATAGTCCCATTGATATTTGATTATGCCATTCGAATATTATTTTATTTCCTGAAGGGTGCCATTTGGCATGAAGCTCCTGCCCCTCTAAATCTGTAAGTTGCTCAAGGCCTGTTCCATCCGGGTTCATAACATACAGGTTATAATCCCCTGAATCACTTATTTGCGGGTCATCTTTATTAGTATGAAATACTATTTTAGTTTCATCCGGAGAATACTCCGGAAACCAATTAATGGCCTTCACAGTAGTCAGCTGTCGAATATTTGAGCCGTCCCGATTCATGATAAAAATATCATAATAGTTCTCATGATTGAAGTCAGATGTGAAAATAATTTCATTTTGGGTTGTCATTCGGGGATACCAATTCTGACCATCAGGATTATGAAGTTGCTCTATGTTTGATCCGTCATGATCCATAATGAACATTTGTACTTTACCGTCTTTAGGAATGGAATTGAAAATAATCTTGTGTCCATCAGGCGACCAATGTGGTTCTACATTGTAACCACTCAAATTTGTGAGTTGGGTAAGGTTTTCTCCGTTAGCATCCGTTACAAAAATTTGAGCACCATTATCGATATCAGCATGAAAAGTTAATTTTTTGCCGTTGGGTGACCAGACAGGTCCTTTTTTTATTCGAGCCTTGGTAAAATTGGTAAGCTGTTTCACGTTTTCCCCATTTATGTCTGATGAATAGATCTCCCAAACATCTTTAGATGCATCTTTTGCATAAATAAAGGCTATTTTATTTCCGTCCGGAGAAATGTCAGGTCTTCCGATATGACCTGTAAGTTCTGTTCTATCAGCTTGACAGTACGTTAGTAGAACTATCACAGAAATATTAAATAAATTTTTTATAAGCATTCCCTTTGAACTTTGTAATAATTAATTAATGGTAAAACTAAAAGCCGTGCCGAGTTCTGAATTTAATCTAATTGCAGAAAATTTGAAACATTTCTTTTAGCCTGTGATCCAGGCACTCTGTTATTTATCTATTCAATATTTATTGGCCTCCAGACCCCGCCGTATATTTCGTCTTCTGTTCCAAAGGTATGAGAAGTGTCTATGCCTTTACATGGGCCTGATAACGCTTCTATTTTAAATCCGCTGACTTCTTTACTGATGTCTATAGTCTTATATACAGTAAACGGTTTTTCTTTGTTCATTGGATTGGTTTGGCCCAACTTATATATAACCGAATAAAAAGGTCCGGTTTCTCCCTGGTCTTCTGAGGCAGCAGCCCAAAGGCCTCCATCATCATCCATATGAAAATCTGTTATGTCTCTTTTAGTTTGATTGTTTTTCCAATCACCCGGAACATTGACATGGGTTCCTTTGAGTCCGACATCACTGATAATAAAAGTATGTTCAATAATATTTAGAATACCCCACCTGACAATACCATTGGGATTGACTCGTGATCCTCCCCGTTCTCCCAATAGTACTACTCTGCTGGTTTCATCATATGGTAAGCAAATCATTGCTTCATATTGGTCGCCGGTAGTATCCAGGTCATTGCGATGTAAGAAGGGCAACCTGACACTACCTAAAACAGAAGCCGTGTGGTTCTTAATGTCTACCTTAACATGAAATATCCGTCCCAATTTGCCTTGCCAGTTTCCAGCTTCAGCTACTAAAAATTCATCCGTTTTGCCCGGCACAGCGCATATACTTTCCAGATCGTTGGGAACTCCTTCTAAATCCCAGGAAGCTATCTCAATTGGTGAAACAGTTAATGATTCATCAGAAACTTTTATTAATCCCATTCTAATTCCTTGCTTATGAGCTTTTAGGTCGTATACCACCAAATAGGATTGGTCACCTATTTGTTCCATTCCGCTTGAACCACCTTCTGATTTAAAATTTTGTATTAATTCACCAGTCTTGTTTGAAGACATCTGTGTTACAGCTCTGTTTGTACTGCAAGACGCAATTGAGAATATCAATCCTAGAAGCACCAAAAAGTTTGTTAGTTCAATTTTCCAAATCATTGTTTTCAATTTTTACTGTTAGTGCTCAAATATTATTGCTGAACCTGGCTGTTTCCAGGCAGATTTTGGCCATTGCCGTGGCACTCTTAGTTTACCGAAATTACAATCTTTCCATTGTGCAGCCCATCCCCAAATCGCTGAATTGCCCAGGGTAATTTATCAAAGGAATATGGACCATCTATCACACAATTTATCTTTTTGTCTTCGTAAAGCTGATTAATATACTGCAGGTCCTTATTTGCTTTTAACATCACCATTTGCACGCGTTTCTTACTAAATAACTTTAGAATTGGACCTACATAGAGCATTTGTAGAAGTTTACCAGACCTGCCACCTATTGAAACGTATTTTCCTTCAGGCGCAAGAACCTTTAAAAATTTCCAGAGCGATCGATTGGTCTTGCAATCCAGGATTAGATCATATTGCTGATTACTCCTGGTAAAATCTTCCTTTTTATAGTCAATTACTTTGTCGAACCCCTGAGCACTCATTAATTTTAGTTTATCACCCGTGTCGACCCCTGTAACATCTGCATTGTAAAGTTTTGCAATTTGAACTCCAAATGAACCTACACCGCCACCACCGCCATTAATCAGGATTTTCTGGCGATCTTTAAGCTGTCCCACATCCTGCAGACCTTGTAAGGCCAGCATTGCTGCATGCGGAATACTGGTTGCTTCTTCAAAACTCATGTTATCTGGCTTTAGCGTAAGTGCTTTTTCATCGATACAAAGAAACTCAGCAAAGCTGCCCATTCCAAATTCAGAGATGTCACCATAAACGGCATCGCCGATTTTAAACTTAGTAGCATTAATTCCTACCCGCTCCACAATTCCTGCTACCTCCATTCCTGGTATCATTAATTTTTTCTTGGGACTAAATATTCCGAACAACAGACGATACGCAAATGGCTTTCCGGTAGTAATGCACCAATCGTAATCATTAATCGCAGTTGCACAAACTTTAACCCGAACCTCGGTATTTTTTGGTTCAGGTTGTGCGGTTTCTATAAGCTTAAGAACTTTGTGAGGCTCACCATATTTTTTAATATTATATGCTTTCATATTTACTAATATGTCATTCCGGTTTGGCTGTGATTTGGTGCGATTTGGGATTGCTTTTAAAATTGGATATTCAATTAAGATCCTTTCCAGATTTAAATAAATAAAGACCAATCACTGACGTCCAGGTAAAAATAGTAAATAGGAGAAGTCGTTGCCACAAACCCGTAAAACTTCTTGTTTCAAAAGTGCCAATCATTTTAAACATGAAAATACCAGCCAGAACCGCTGATATTATCGAATACCACATAAATTTTCGAAAAGTGATTTGTTTCCTAAACGAAATTCCTAAGAGTAGTATTCCAAGGATGGCTGAAGGAAATGTAATTGCAGAAACTCTCCCATGGATAATACCCTCTGTGGTTATACTATCGAAACAACCCACATCGCATGAATATATTCCGGCGGTTAACATGCCAAGACCAAATACCATTATAAGAAGAGAGCCAATTATTGAGAGGAATGACTTTGATAAACGCATTTGCATGAACAATGAAAATCCGAATAGGGCCATTAATACACCGGCAGGAATAAAAGCTGCAAAGTTCATTAGGTGTTCGTTTGGAGTTTCACTTGCCCCCAGCGCACTCATAAATTCATGCAGGTGATTATAGTCTGGTCTTAGTGCAGCACTGATTATTGTTACCGATGCGAATAGTACAGGGCCAACTATTCCTCCCAATGCTAAAACACTCAATTTTTTTGTTCTCATGGGCTGTTTTCCCCTAAGATAACCATTTCTATTTTTCCTGTATTTCCAATAAATTGTTCATACTGTATAGCTATATCACTTAATAATACATTCCACACCTTTATTGCGCAACAGTTTAATACTCAGTATATTTGAGCTGTACTGCCGTTGACGGCGGATAAATGTTAAGCGTCCGATATGGATTTCGACTTCCTCCCGGAATATCTCTCTGAGTTAACCAACTATGAACTCATAGAGTCCTATTACCTTGTAAGGAATGCGCTTGTCAGCGATGTTACGATATTTATGACGATTCTTTTTGCCTATGTAACTGTTGCATATTTTGTGAGTGCGAAGCTGACCAGGTTCCAGGCCATAACAATCTCTTCTCTTTACAGTATTTTTGCCTTGTATATGGCTACTTCTGCTTTCAATTCTTCACTTATGGGATCTATTATTGGTTTTGCTATTAGCGGTGTAAAGAGCTCCTGGGATTCCATTGTTATATTCGCGATATTAATCATAGCCTGGGTTTTCAGTATTGTTTTATTCATACAAGCACGCAGGATTGGAAAGGTCTGACCCGCAGTTGAGTCGATTCAATAAGTTGTTCGGATGTGGCACCTTGTCATCAATGTAAAAGTATCAATATGTATGATAAAACATAGCATAGTAAGGTTATCAATATCCCAATAAATGGAATTTTAAACCAATACTTTTTTGCCAGCCAAACATAAAATCCAATAGTTAAGATATTAAAGATTAAGAAAAAGTGGTCAGATTCAAATAGGGTGAAATACTCCCAGGCCCAATAAAAGTTAATGATTCCTATAAAGATGGCTCCACTACTATGACTGGCATTAAATCCTGTCCACGCTCTCCACATAGTGGTTTCTTTTGTAAGGACGGGGTATGAGGCTTTCATTTCAGAGATTAGATTTTCGTTTTTAGAAGAAAATTTATTTGAAAAAAAAGTATAAAACAAATGGATGCTTCCCAATATGATCATTATCAGTGAACCTAACTCCCAAAGGTATATTGCAACCATAATTTTTTATTACTTGAATTCCCTAATAAAGCACAACTGTCTGGCTTTGATTTGGCACTAAAAAGGCAAATACGAGACCCAAACCTGCCTGCACTCCATAGGCGGTTAAACCGGCAATAAGGTTATATCTATTAGCTACAGGTTTCTTCTTTATATATTTCTGGTAAAATATCTCCCAAATTATTATACTCTTGTGAACAATGATAAACATATGTTTGCCTAAATTTTTTGGCAGTAATTTCCTTTTCACAAACGATTTGTTCAAAATAGCATTTATCATTCTTTGACCAAAGTTGTCCATTCTTTCAACTTTATTTGCCATCCAAAATCTACTTCTCATTTCTACTCCTTTTTCTGCTTTTATAACAGCATGGCATATCCTGGTGTGCCAAACTTTCTTTGTTAAGTCTCCAACCTTTGCACAAATGATAGTTCCTTCATTATTTTTTTTCAATTTGTCTTTGTTAAATCCAAATTCTTCCGGACGCATAAATTTAATTACAATTTTGGCTTTTCCCGTTCCAATATCTTCTGTGACAATATGTTTACTTAAATGGAGCCGTTCTCTGTATGTTTTTGATTCGTCATTGTAGAAATTTCCGAAATCCCAAGAAATTTCATAATGCATTTCAGGATACCATATTCTATATCTTAAAGATTCTTTTGCTTGCCACCAAAACCACCAATCTATCATTTCTACAGTTGCATTTGGCATTTTTGTTAGAACGGCAACATACGCACTTCTATCGTCAAAATGATAAAACCCATTTTCGGCACTTAAATACCCGTCTTCTAATATTTTATTTTTGTCCTCTATTTTCAACACTTCATTAAGAGGAATATTTTCTCCTTTTTCATAAAGTTCTAAGTTGATTTTTGGAATTTGAGAGTTCTTCTATTAAGGTATTTCTCATAGTTTTTCATTATTCCTACTTGTAACTAACGGTTCGGTTATTATTTAGTTGCGGATTTTGATCTGCGAAATGTTCCGCTTTACGAAAGGTAGTTAAAATGTAAGAAAATGAATTCGGTTAACCATCAGAGTATTTAATTAAACACCTAGCTGCACGTTGTAATCTCTATGCCACTTATGTTAATATAAATAGCATCAGTTATTTAGGTACCTTTAAACGTATTTCATTTACTTTGAAAATGGAAAGTCTTTTGAATAATCTATAAGTTTAAAAGGATGAAAAAAAACGAATTACTAAAATGGACTTTATCTAATGCTTTTGGTCTGGGAATCGCTTTTGTGGTTTCTCTTCAAACGTTAATGATTTTAGAATATGGTCCTGATACAGACAGGTACTGGAAGTTTGGCCAACCTCTTGATTACGCCTCTCTATCAACGTATTTATATTATCTTATCAGCTTCATCGTTGGAGGTGCTGTTTTTGGTTGGGCTCAATCATTAGTTTTAAAAACAAAAAATATCAAACCCCTATCGTGGATTCTTGCCACGGTTATCGGGTTTACATTAATTATATTAATAGATTGGCCATTGATATATACCGAGAACTTAGGCATTATTCCAGGTCCTGTGGAACCACTTATTTTTACTGTTGGCGGATGCGCATTTGCGGGAATGATTCAAATATTACTTCTCAAACGACTTAATATCAATAACAAAAAATGGTTTTTAATGTGGATTATTGGACTTATTGTGGGTGTTTTGGTATCCGCACTTTTCTTTATGTTTTTTGCTGATATGATTGGTCTTAACTGGCCATTAGAAGTATTCTTTAGTGGGTTTATTATTGCTGGAGTAGCGTCTTTGATAAGTGGTAAGACATTGTTTTCCGTTCTCTCAAAACCTTAAAAATTCAACATTTCTTATTTTGAGTTATTGCGTGCAACGTTTAGTGCAGTTATTTTTTAATTTCACTTGAATGTTTGCTTACACATAACGGTTAGTATAAAAAGCGTTTTAATGCTTTTTACGCATTGTTGCTGCCAGTTATTTTACCAGAATTATTCATTGAATATGTACTTTAAGCCTTCAGCAAAAGAGATTTGATAAGTATGTTCGTAATCATTTTCTGCATATTCATTAAGTGTCATTTGTAATCTTGGGTCATTGAGTTCAGTAATCAGATCATAGATTCTAGTACATTTATCCCGAGTATTGGTTGCTGAAAAAGAAAAATGAAGTTTCTTTTCTGTCTTTGATCTGGGGATATCTTCTACTTCAAGCAATTTTATCAATGCCGTTTTATAACCGCCTCCCGGGTCAGTAGCGATGAAATTATCAAAAGTTGCGTCTTCACCCATTTCCAGAAGAAGAGACATGAGAACTATGCCTGATTCACTGCCTCTACCTATAAAAGTCCTGGAAGAGTTTTCAGTATAATTGCCATCAACATATTCTGCCATATTCTTAAATATTCCGTAATGTTTTGCATAGGCATCAGGTTTTGCATCAATATCAGGAATGCTATCTAAAGAGATAACCAAAGCATCAAGATCGTTTATTTGATGAATTCCTTCTATTACTTTTTCGAATTCATCAGTAGCAATATTTAGCGTTGTTCTGCAAAATCTATTAGAAAGATTGCTGGTGCATTTTTATTTGCCATATATGAAGCCGGTAAGTATATCTTTCCTGTTTATTCTTTTCCATTTGATAAAAATGTAAATGTTTCAATTTCTGCTAAAGGTGCCGAATCATTTTGATTATCCTTGCCTTTAGTTCTATTTGGGCATGTGAATAAAACAAAACTTAGAGAGAATAGGATAACCCCAATTGTTAATTGTGTTTTCATAATTTCAATATTAGTTTCTTAAATACACCTTATTATATGGAGGCTTCTATTTTTCATTGCTCCATGGATTGTACGAACCAAAATACCAGATATATCCTTCCGGATCCTTACAACCGTATCCACGTCCGCCATATGCTTCATCCTTAATAGCTAATACTATTTCTGCTTCGGCTACAATCGCTCTTCGATAATGTTCATCGATTTCTTCAACAACAATATATGGGGTTTGTGTATTAAATCCATTAAGATCTTCAGGTGTCCTTAAAAATTTACCATAATCATTATCATTTTCGGACCCTAACATAATCATAGCATTACCAAAACTCAACTGGGCATGGACAATGGTTCCATTTTCTCCTGGTACCACTAAATGCTTTTCAAATCCAAAAGCTTTACATAACCATTCAATTGCTTTTAAGGCATCTTTGTATCGCATTGTTGGAATTATAACAGATCCGTTTTGTTCCATTTTATTTCAATTTTGTTGTTGTTTTTAGCTTACCAAAAAGGTCTCGACTATGACGCTGTGGCCAGTGCCAGACTTTTTTAGTTGATTTGAAAATACGAAAAAATGACCAGGCGGATAGCCATGATTATACACCTTGCCAGGCACTGGCTAATAGATGTTATTATAGTCCTTCTCCAAAATCATAATAGGTTACATCGAATCCTTCGAGCGCATTTTTAAGATTATTAGAAGGGCTTCCGTAAATTTCCAGTGAAATATTTGATAATGCTACCAACTCTCCTAATAGATCGCCTACGTTAGCCATATGATCTAGAACCGCTCCTGAATCTATGTAACGTTCTTTAACTATGCATTCAGATTTAGCTTCATTATAAAACCAATCATACTGCGTTGTTCCTTTATCTTTTTGCTTAACTCTTTCAATACAATTGTGACCTATATTTTTGAACTCATCTATTTTACCAGGTTTAATTTTTAATCGTGCATTTACTTGAATATCATTCATATTGTTAAAATTATAAGTAGTTAATTTACTAGTAGTAAATGGAGTTGTCCTAAAGTGCTTCAGCTTGTGCCTAACGGTCCAGGCTATGAGCCGGCATGGCTGAGAAATTCCAAACCAGCCTACTGGTTTATGGCCTCTGGAGGGCAGGCAGGTTCCAAATTACAAATTCCAAATTCCAATTCCTATCTAGGAGATCATTCCTATTGGAATTTAGTGCTTGGTGCCTGGGATTTATGAGGTGTAAGCCGAAGTGATGGATTATAGGCTTTGTTGTCATTCGTAGCGACCTACAAGAGTAATCTCCCTTGATTACGCATCGATTGCGTTCCACCGCAAAATTTTTACTTCCCTAAATGTCGTCTGAGTAAAGTCCAATTGCATAAACTTATCAGAAGGTTTAGCTGTCTAATAGTTGAGTTAGCGTGAAGTCTTTGTTTAAATACAAGGTTTTAAATAAGTAGCTAATGTATTTGGTGAGCTATTTTCGCCAAAATCAGGATGGCTTAATTTATGATATCCCTCTATAAGTATCTAAATTAATTCTCGCTTAAATTGCCTTTAGTATTTATATTTTGAAGAGGTGTATTCATCCAATAATCGTTAAAATTATCAGGTTTTATTATGGGTTGGTCTTTGAAAATAGGCTTTCTCTTTTCCATAAACAAACTATCCTCTGAACTTTTTACATTCGGTTTTACTTCCTGCACAAAAAATTCCCGAAATTGATTGTAATCTCTAGAAGTCCATTCGTTAATCAAATTGCCGTCTACATCATGTATATTGTTAACTTTAGAGCTAAAAAATAACGAGTCAAGACGTCCTGTACGGGCAGCCACAGATATTGACCTAAACATTTCTTCGGACTTGTTAGGGTACATCCTGGGATACATTAATACAGTTTTTCTGGTTTTGTCATTAGGATCAAGAACAATTTCTTTAAAAGCTATTTTTTTGTCCTTGTATTTCAGGGTATAGTTGTCCTCGTTCAACGCATCTTTTATGTCGGGCGGTCGATTAAAAGACATCACAAAACGTCGCACATCGGTTTCTATAGATGTAGAGTCCAGTATAAACTTAGGGGGGTCCCAGATTTGAAATGTGTTATGAAAAGAAATATAATTGAGGTACATCCTGTCATTTTCTGGGCGATATTCCGTGATAATCTCAAAAATCAGTTGGTTTTTTGTTCCATGTTTGTTGACATTATCATCTGGCAATTTTTTTCTGCGGTCATATAAAGTATACTCCATCTTATAGATGGCGAAATTTCTTTTTGAAATGTACATTGTACCATACGCACTGAAGTCTGAAAGTAGTTTCGCGAACTTAATAGTATAAATAGGTTCGTCATCCAGATAAGTATCGGACTCTTTTTTGAACTTGTGTTCAGAAAGTAGGTCTGTTTTAAGGCAATGTACAAAAGAGTAAGAATCGATTTTATAATTACGCAAAGCATCATGAACCCTTAAAATGGTAAATTCATTACCGCCATAGGAGGCTAAAAAAGCCTTATCGACAACCTTGCGACCTTCTTTGAATTGATAGTCGTACGACCGCAATGCCAGAGTATCCCGTTTAAAATCAGTATTCTCCAGATAGTCAAAAATCTTAACTTTGGTCGTAATGGAATCCATGGCATCAAAACCTTCATCAAACACTTCAAATATAGCCTCGTTGAGGTTTACATATTGCAAAGAGTCCAATTGGTAATCACGATAATACCCTATGGTGGAAAAAGGTTTAACCGGATAATTTTCAGGTATAGCCCTTATGGCCTTGCGTACTATTTGTCTTGCGGTAAGTTTCTTTTTCTTTTCGGCGGTTACCACGGCTTCCTCCAGTGCTAAGGTCACAGGTTGAAGTTTCACATCGTTCAACTCGTCGACCGAAAAATTTTGAATCAAAATCTCTTTTGTCTGATATCCCATGGAAGATATCTCGATGATATCACCGTACTCTTTGTACCTTAAAGGAATTTTGAAACTTCCATCCGTATTTGAAATAATACCTAAAGCTCGATCTTTTATTCGAATACTGGCAAAGGCTATAGGTTCTTGTGTTTTGGCATCTGTTAGCTTTCCAATGATATACTCAGGCTGTTGAGATAAAAGGGAATTTGATACCAGAAGTAGTAAAAGAAAAAACAAATTAGTTGGCAGTCTTTTTCGCATAAGTCGAAAACTTTTAGTTCTAATATACTATTTCTGTCAAAATTAATCCCGAAGCGTCGGTTCCAAAAAGTGTTCGATATCATAAAATATGTAAACCATGGGATTTAAAATTTTATTTCACTTCTAGTAAAGTCCATTTGAGCAAACCAGCCCATAAATCCTTTAGCAACATTTGTAATGGCCAATGTGCCTTTAGTTGGTTTACCATCGTTGACTGTTAATTCACCATCTGTGAAGAATACAATCAGCTCTGGCTAAAGTTACCTGACCTTCTGTTACTAGAATATCGTAGTCATTCGGTATTTTATAGTATGGACTACGCTCTCGGTTTTTTACACTTTCAAAGAAATCATCAATGGTTATTTCAGAATTAGACCAAGCCCCATCTTTTAAACTGCTAATTCCTAACATTGATTTGTCAGACATCATAGCATCTATTTCGGCAATATTGTAGTTTCCGGCATGGAATAACAATTCGCTGATAGTTGCTTTTATTTTTTCTTCATCTGGACTGAGTTCTGCCTCCTTTGTTGCCTTAGCGACATTTTTAGATAATTCAGAATTTTCATTTTCTTGTTTACAGCTTAAAACAAATATTCCAATTATGATAATTGATACTATTTTATATCTCAACTTTCTATTCATAAACAGGTTTCTTTATTTGCTGCCAACGATCTGTATATGATGGGTATCCCTTAGGGTATGCACTATACACCTTGTTAGCGCCAGTTTTTATTTCTTTTCTTCTCGCAAAATTTTCTCCATTTTACGCCCTTTTGCCAATTCATCAATCAACTTCTCCAAACGTCTACATTGTTTATACACTTCATATTCATCTTCTATTTCTTCAATTCGATAACCACAAACAACTCCTTTAATCATGTGTGCATTGGAATGGATTTTTGCTTTTTCAAAAAACATTCTAAACGTTACTTTCTCTGCAATAAGTGTTTGTAATTTATCCTCATCAAAACCAGTAAACCACTCTATTACCTGATGGAACTCTTCTTTTGTTCTGCCATGCTTTTCCAACCTATTCCAGTAAAGGGGGTAAATGGATGCAAAGATCATATTAGCAACTTTTTCATTTTTTTCAGCTGTGACTTTCATTTTTTGCGATTTTAAATTGGAGCTATCGAGTTTGGCTATTATCTGTTGCGGAAAAGTCCTGCGGACGTTTTCTGCCGTAGCCCGAATCTATTTATAAAGCTACGGATTTCCATTTAGGAAATCCAACGCAATGAATTAAAGCCATTGTTGTGTGCAGGTTATTTTATTATAAATTTCAAATTCAGGATTTTCATAACAAAGCTGATCAAAGGAGTTCCCCATAAAAATTCAAATTTCACAAATTCCAAGAAACCGTCAAAGCTGATGGTAGCAAGCAGGAGCAAATCACTATAGATGATCTTCATGTTTAGTTTGCACATCTATCGCATAATGGTAAATGGATAGTTTATTCCACTCCTAGAAAGGATATGCCCGATGGCATATATATAAAATATGTAGTCTTCAACATAATTCTGATCTAAATATCTGATATATAAGGAGTGAATTAATCACTATATTTAATAGCAACTAAATCCAGGCAAAATGACAGACCGTAGAAAATTCCTCCAAAATGCCTCCAGTTTAGGTATGGCAGCCGTACTTGGAGGGTGTACCTCTCCCGCACCTAAAGTTGAAAAACAAGGCAATACAAAAAGAAACCCAATTGGAGTTTCGACCTATTCGTTTTGGCAGTTTAACGGTCCCAAGGAAGATGTACCGATCGAAATATGCATTGATAAGGCAGCAGCTATGGGTTTTGATGGTATCGAACTACTGTTGGTACAGATGAATTCTGAAGAGAATAGCTATTTACAAAACCTCAAGAAGCGTGCCTTCCACGCCGGATTAGACCTAATGGGTTTCAGCACACATCAGGGCTATGTTTATCCAGAAAAAGAAAAACGTGACGAGAACATTGCTAAGACGATCGGGCAGATAGAACTGGCGTACGCGTTGGGCATACCAACAATGCGATTGAATACCGGGCGCTGGGGAACCTCAAAGAGCTTCGACGATCTCATGGCCAATAAGGGTATTGAACCCACATTGGAGGGCTATACAGATGAGGATGGCTTCAAATGGGTGATTGATTCTATTGCAGCATGCATTCCAACTGCAGAAAAGTGTGGCGTGGTCCTGGGCTTGGAAAACCACTGGGGACTTGGTCGTACTGCTGAAGGCGTAAAGAGAATTGTGGACGCCATCGACAGTCCATGGCTGCAAATGACTTTGGATACGGGCAACTTTTTAGAAAATCGTGAGGAACAGCTGAAGCTTATGGCTCCTCAAACTTTCCTTGTTCAGGCCAAAACCTATTATGGCGGTGGTAAATGGTATACACTAGACATAGATTATCCTGCCATTGGTCAAATGATGCGAAATGTGGGATACAAAGGATGGATATCGCTTGAGTTTGAAGGCGTTGAATCACCTGATACAGCCGTGCCCAAGAGTCTGGAAGTATTGAGAGATGCTTTCTATTATGAAATTTAGTTAGAATTAAGTGCCTTTATGGTTCTTTCTTAGCGCTTCCAGGACAGCTCGAATTTTCTGCCGGCCGCCATCTGGTATAAGACGATAATAAAATAATAATTCCAGGACATTTGTCTTTTCTTTTACTTGCACACAAGGTGTTTGGCTATGAGCCGGCAAGACCGGGAAATTCCAAATTCCAAATCCTATCTGGGAGATCATTCCTATTGGAATTTGGTGCTTGGTGCTTGGGTTTTATGAGGTGTAAGCCGAAGTGATGAATTATTGGCTTTGTTAGGTGTAGTTTTTATAATCCGTTTATACTTTTCCAGGCACTCATTGTTGTTGGATGATTATTGTCTTTAGGATAGTTCCGATTTACAAACACAAGTTGTTTTGGAGTCAATAAAACAAACATTCCATCATTTCCACAACTTATTGGATAAAATTGTTCATTTGAATTCTGCCTTCTTAATTCGGCATTCAACATTTCGATGAAGTTTACATATGCTATACCCCAATCAAGATTGGTAAATTGTCCATCAAATGCCACATATTCGATTCCATTGAATTCGATGGTATGTTTCCAGTAATTCTTGTCCTGCTCACTTTTTTCGTTTGCGAATTTTAATTCAAGTCCAAGTTTTTCGAAAGTCGGTTTGACTTGAGTTAGGTATTCTGTTAGTCCGCCAATCTCAAACAGTTCTTCGCAATCCACCCAATAATAGCGATTATCCATAAAATTCAGAGATTCTTCTCGAGTTGGTCCTTGAAAGAATTTTAAGTCAGTATATGAATTTTCAAAATCGTCCTTTACAGCATACAATTCGGACTGTTCAGTAAGATTGAAATAGTCTAATTTTTCTAATTCAGCCACAATTTCTTTTCCGCTTAACTTTTTCTGTATTTCTTTCTTTGGATTCTCATTCCTAATTTTTGAACTCGCGTTATCCTTTTTGGAATTACATCCAAAAAAGGTGAGCATAAATATGATTGGTAAAATATGTTTCATTTATTTTCTCAAATTGCACACAACGGTTTTGTATACATTGAACTACACAGTTCTTTGTTTTCATTATTTGTTTCAATTCCGCATTCAATTCAATCCTGTCCCATGATGGACTCATCGTTTTGTTTGGCGGTGGCAGCATAAAGCGACACATACTCCAAGTGACGTCCATGGGCTCGAGGGGGAATACCGAAAACAACACCTGCAACTGAAAAACTAGAGCTGGCCTATCCGCCAGTCTTCATCTCGACGCGAACCACCTTCATAGCGATCGAGTCTGTAACTATGACGCTGACTGGCGTGTCACTGCCTTCTCGCCATTGGGCTGGCTGAAATGGATCGAAGTCCTCTCTCTTGGTTGTTTTGAAGACCTTGCCTTCGAGATTTCGTGACTCTCGTGTCGCCGGCTGGATCGTTATAAATACACCAGGCATGGGATGCGAATGGAACTCCGTCGTCTCGCCTGGAGGGATAATGACCTCCAGTACACGGACATTCTCGTTTTCGAAGAGCAGTCGATGATGGTTGCCTGCGACCTCCAATGCGTCATAATTCTGTTTTTCTTCGCTACAAGCAGATATTGTTATTATTAGCGTCACTACAAGGACTATCAATTTCATAAAACCCCATAGCGCTCCGGTTTTTTCACTTATTAAGGAGGCGAGTTCAATTTTTGAACATATTAGTTTCATATTTTATGTTGTTTTTAATAATTGTACATAACGACCTTGATAAAATGCGTTTCAATGCATTTTATCTTTTGTTGTAGGCAGCATTTTTATTCGTTTTTGTTTAGAAATTCTCTAATTACTTCCACATAGTGCTCCGGATCTTCATTTACAGTCAAGTGGGCAATTCCTTCAAATATTACGATTTCAGCCCCATCCACTTGTTTTGCATAACTAGCAGTACTTTCTGGAGTCACAAGGTCGAAACGACCACAGGTGAAAAGTGTTGGTATTTCGATTTCTTTTAATATATATTCCCTATCAAAATCCTTTAAGTTGCCTGGACAATAGAATTCATAGTCGCCCCACATAGTTTTAAAAACCGCACTGGTTGGATAATTGAGCGTTTTCTGCACTTCTTCAGGTAAAGGGAACGTTCTGCACCAATGTAGTTTGGCAAATTCGAAATAGGCGCCTTGATAGGCTGGTGAATAGATTGTCCCCCTCTTCTCATGCAGTAATAATGTGTCTCTAATGGAGGGTGGCAGTTCCAATTTCAGTTGATTGACTGATTCAAGATGCTTTTTGGAGTTAAAAATAGGGCCTGCAAATATTATGCTTTTTATCCCTTTAGGTTTTGAAGCAAGGTACTCCGCTGCGAGCATTGTTCCCCATGAATGACCAAACAAATGAATACTATCCAAGTTCAATTCATGCCTAATGGTGGATAGTTCATTGGCAAATCGACCTATCTCCCATAATGTTGTATCTGCAGGAAGCTCTGATCTGCCACCTCCTAATTGGTCGTAAAATATTACCGGCCTGTCTATTGTCAGTGCTTGTAATGGACTTAAATAGTCGCTGGCAGATCCCGGACCACCATGAAGTAATAGTATGGGGGTATTTTTCTTTTCAGAACCAAATATTTTGTACCAGACTTTTCCACCTTCAACATCTATAAACCCCTCCGTGGGTATTGCCTTTTTACAGCTTGCCAGAACAATGAATGAAAAGAGATAGCAAAGGATAGTGTGCGTCTTCATTTTAAGTTTTTCTAATATTGCCTACAAGGGTCTGGGCTATGAGCCGGCAAGGCCGGGAAATTCCAAATTACAAATTCCAGATTCCAATTCCTATCAAGGTGATCATTCCTATTGGAATTTGATGCTTGGTGCTTGGTGCTTTGGATTTATGAGGTGTAAGCCGAAGTGATGAATTATAGCCGTTCTAAGTTTGTCTTCTATTGATTTATATTAGTTAAAACAAAAGAGCAGAGTAAGGTTACTATAGCCGTAGGAACTACCGATTCCGTCAACAATGAAAATCCCTGCTCTTTTACCAATTCAATACGATCAGTTCATTAGGTCTTAGAACCTGTTTTAGGATGCTGTATGTCGTTGCTTTCGTTATTTTACTTACTTAAAACTATTGAGCGTCTTCTAAGGATTCGCTTTTCGTTTTGCATCTATAGGATATTGTCTCTTGAATTCAAGAATTTACTCTAACGTCCTAGTTTTCTACCTGCTTATTTAGTTCTTTATTTACAAATTCAAGACCTCTTTTTATTGTGTTCTCTAAATGTGGGAATCTAAACTTAAAATAGTTTGAATTGTCTTGAGCAATTTTAATTCTATCAATAAGTTCTGGTTGCTTTAAGAACTCAACAGTATTAATTGGTCTACTCACAAGTTTATAACTACTATCTGGCATTTGTAATTGAACTCGTTTCCATAATGCATTATGGAGTTGTAACTTATAATCCTTATTTCTGTTATCATTATTTGAACTTTCATACATTGCTTTTATAAATGGAAAATCGCTCTCATAAATCAGGATTAATTCTCTTCTAAGTGAATCGTTAGAAATTCTATCTAATCCAACAGATTTTAATCCTTCATAGGGACCATTATTATAATTATACCAAAGTCCTGGCTATGATTTCGTTGCGGAAAACGTCCGCAGAACTTTTCAGCTGTAGCCCGAAGTTAATAGATAAGCGGTGATTTCCTGCAAGGAAATCGGTCGTAATGGATTATAGGTTTTGTTAGCAGAAGTTATTCTTTTATTCGATTGTATTTTTTTAGGATTTCTATGAGTCTTTCTTCTGGACATTCGTACATCATGTTTCCATTTGCTCCTTTCATTGTTTCCGCTGCAATCAAAGCATTGATAATCGCTTCTTCTGTGGCATACACAGTAGCCCTGAATATTGGATCCAGTTTCCATTTTGGAATTGTTTTCCAATTCATTTCCGTTTTATTCTCATTATAAGTAGGGGAGTTGGTTGAGAATGCAAGGAAGATATCACCCGATCCATTTCCGCTTGCGCTACCTGTTCTCGCCATGCCCAAAGAAATCATCTTTGCAATTTGCTTCAAATAGTTAGGTATTAAAGGTGCATCAGTGGCAACAACTACAATCAATGAACCATCTGACCTTGGATCTTTGAATATGGGCTGAAGATCTTGGATCTCTTTGCCAACAGGTACACCTGCAACAAGAAGTTCATCGCGATCACCGAAATTCGTCTGTGCCAGTACTCCCACCGAATAAGAGATTGAATCTATTGTGATTACCCTTGAAGAGGTGCCTGTTCCCCCTTTAAAGCCATAAAGCCACATACCTGTCCCTCCACCGACATTTCCTTCTTCGATGACACCACTTTTGGCACTATCTAATGCTTCAAAAACATGTTCTTTTTTGACATGAAAACCGTAAATGTCATTAAACCCTCCATCCCAAGTTTCTCCAACAACAGGTAGTCCGAAAGTGAAATCCTCCATTATTTTATCTGAGAATTTATTGTATTGCCATTCTCCAATGGCGTCATGTACTATTCCTACACTGTTTGTATTTGTGATTCCTATTGCAGATCCTGGGAGTTTTCCGTAGTCATTTATATGGTGGGAACCGGTTAATTCACCGTCTCCGTTTAGAGAAAATATCCCGGCGGGAACTCGTCCATTTCTCTTCCCCAAAGGAAGGATTACAGTAACACCAGTTCTAATTGGACCTTTTCCTACTTCTAATTGTCCTTCACCTTCTATCAATGTTTTATATCCTACTTCCACCCCGGGTACGTCCGTGATATTATTATATACTCCCGGAGTCCCTTCAAAAGGGATTCCTAAGTCCCTGGCTCTTTTTGCAGGTTGATCTTGTGCAGGTAAGACATAACAAACGAAAAACGAAAATAAGACTACGATTGTCTTCATTGTGTGTTTATTTCTGCTAACGGTTAGGCTATGATTTCGGTCTGGAATTTACGGAGGTAAATTCAGGCTAAGAAATCAAGTCGATTAAAGGTAGGAAATTCCCGGGTTTCTAAATGGAAGACTGAAGTATAGCTGTTGTTGTGATGCGTTTTTTTCAATTGATTTTTTTTTAAATGGAATCCGACTAATAACTTTTAAATCATGCCCTGCATCATTTTTTCGACCCCGTTAACATTATACAATTCTTCCAGCATGGGAGTGTAAACTGCGATAAAATCATCGTTTTTTGCAAGATTACCAAAGAGTCTTTCTTGCTTAATAAAGGCTAAGGGGTTGTTTTTAGTTTCTGACGCCACTTGGTGTAATTCGCTGTGCAAGGCATCGATAATTTCAATTGGATGCCCATGTCTATCTATTCCTTTATCACTATAATAACACCAGGCAGCAATGATCAAAGTTGCAAATTTGATACTGCCACCAGTCGCTAAATTATCATGTATGGTAGCAATTAAAAATTTGGGCAATTTGGCGGAGCTTTCCGAACAAATACGGCTGACGCTGTCTTTGATATTTGGGTTGGCAAAACGTTCTAAAAGGCTGTCTTTATAGTCCTCCAAATTAATACCTTTGACCTCTCCTAGAATAGGTGTCGCTTCTTTATCTAGAAAGGCACGTAAATAAGTGACGAAGGTTTCGTCTTCCATGCAAGCATTGATAGTGGGGTGTCCATGAATGGCTCCCAAAAGACCCAAGACCGAATGACCTGCATTCAGTAAGCGGAGTTTCATTTTCTCATAGGGCCCCACATCGGGTACGAATTGTACGCCCACTTTTTCGAACTCAGGTCTTCCATTTGAAAAATTATCTTCAATGACCCATTGAATAAATGGTTCACAGGTAACGGGCCAGGCATCAAGTAAACCATAGGTTTGTGCTAGGGTTTCGATATCTGCATTGGTAGTCACAGGCGTGATACGGTCTACCATGCTATTGGGGAAGCAGACTTCTTGGGCTATCCATTCCGCCAACCCCACATCTTGCGCTTCGGCAAAGGCTAGGAGCATCTTTCGCGCCATATCGCCATTATGCTCAATATTATCACAAGACAGAATGGTAAAGGCTGGTAACCCATTATCACGACGTCTTTTTAGGGCTGCTGTTAAAAAACCATATACGGTTATCGGGGCATTGGGGTGTCGTAACTCATGTTGTATATCAAGATTGTCAAAATTGAAATCTCCCGTAGTGGGATTAAAATTATAACCACCTTCAGTAATGGTTAAGGACACAATTCTAGTATCGGCGTCTGCCATGCGAGCGATTACCTGTTCTGGGTTAGGAATACCCATTTCAAAATTTACAATTGACCCCATGACTTCGGGTTTGATTTTTCCGTTTGGGTGTTTTATGAGCAGGGTGTAAAGGTTGTCTTGCTTTTTGAAAATGTCATGTAATTTTTGGTCGCCTTTACGAATACCGATGCCACAGATCCCCCACTCTGAGGCTTCCTCTAGTTGTCGCAGTTGGTGCAAATAATACGCTTGATGCGCCCGGTGAAATCCACCGACTCCGATATGGACGATTCCCATGATATCCGAAGATCGCGTATAAGTCGGCACGGGAATACGGCTTCCTATTTGTTCTAAATGTTGTTGCTGGAGTGGTGTCGGATTTTCCATTAGTTTGTCGCTATATTTGATTTCCCGCGTTTTAGCGCCCAATAGGCGAGCACAAAATAAATGATGGTACAGATGAAGGCGCAGGTATAAAAGAGTTCCCTATTTTCGACATAGGCCGTTTCCGAAGCACTACCGAACATCACATTGCAAGCCAACACCAAGGTGGCAACCAAGGCCGAAATGGCTATGAATTTTAATCCTTTAGAGAATAAAGAAACATCCTTTGAAACAACAGCCTCATTCTTTGCTTGCACCTCTTGAAAACGTTCAATCGTTTCCTTCCGAACTTCTTCTTCCTTAACTTCCGCAGGATAGGTCTCCTTCGCCCCATACTGTGACGCTAGCATCGTATACACCAAGATGGTAAAAAACCAGGTTGGGATAAACAGATAATAAAAGGAAATAACATCCAACGCATTCAAGCCAAAACCGAAGACCAAGCCTAACCCCCAAGCCGCTACGGCAGGCAGACTAAAGGTCAGTTTTCGATAGGAAGACCAGTAGCGTGTATAGCCGATTCTAGGAAAAATTTGATGTTCTGTAAAGACAATCGCCCCCACCGGAACTACTAGCAACCCTGCATACGTCAATAGTGGCAGAATTTGTGAAAATACAAAGGGGAAACAGCCGATAACCACGGTGACCAAACCGACGATAATCGTCGTTTTCTTTCGAGAATGGTTGAAAAAAATGGCTTGCGCTGCCAAACCCGCTCGATACAGATTGGTAATCGCGGTCGTCCAACCGGCAACAATAACAATTACAAAACCTGACCAACCTAAGGCGTAATAGGCTACATCACCTGGATCCAATTCTACGATAGATTTTCCTAAAATAACGGCCGCACCTGCACCCATGATTCCGGCAGCTATCCATGCCACATAGTGACCGAACATCATACCCGTACTGGTAGCATAGCCATAGCTTTTCTTTTTTGCAAATCGCAAGAGGGCCATATCAATTAATCCGAAATGGGTAATGGTATTGGCAGCCCAACCGAAGCCAATAACTTCGACTAATCCGATGCCCGGAGCACCATCGCTGTTCATGCCTGTCCAGATACTCTGGTCGCCGAGGGCCATAAAATCGGCCCATCCGGCTGGTAAAGTTTTGTCTAATACATCTAAGGATAAGGCAGGGAGGAGCACCATGGCGCCACTAGTAAACATCACAAAGAGCCAAGGCGCACAGATGCCTGAAAATTCAGAAACCGCATTAAAACCATAGAGTGCGATTGAAACCACAAAGATGCCCACAGCCAAAACAATCAAAATAAACCAAGCGTTGGTAGGGTACCAATTGAGTTGCGCAGGAATATCAAAGGCAAAACGCACCGCAGTAGACGATACCGTAATCATCGCCGCTGAAATCACCGAAAAGATGATGACATTGGCCCAATTGTACAGCTTGGTCATCGAATCACCTGCAATCTTATTCAGATAGGTATAGAGGCTCAAGCGGGTATCGACGGCAATAGGCGAGGTGATGAACCTCCAGCTCAGTACGGCCAAGATATTACCAATCAATAGACCTAGTATGATATCCATGGTTTTGGCGCCTAGCGCCACGAAGGTCGCCCCAATGACAAACTCCGTTGCCGCTACATGCTCAGCAGCATATAGTCCTGCAAAATGGGTCCAATCATGTAATTTATGTTTGGCAACTGGTAATTGTTCTTCGTCTAGGTTTTCAAATTGTTTAAAATCTTCTGTTGTGTTCATATTTTAGGCTGGTTGCAAATTTTACTCTTGTTAAATTCTGTAATATAGTTTTTTTAATGGGTTTGATCAAAATGCACCACAACGGTATTGTATATGATCTGTGGCTACTTAGAGCGGCTGAATCGGAGTGAACACCTAGCCTTCGGCTATGGTGAAAGCAGAGCTTGTCTCTGTGTGCGTTTCAGCGTGTGTCGGAGCCGCTACTACGGATTTTTCCGAGTGACTAAGTTAGTTTTTTTGTGGGAATTTAAATTCAACTAACCATCAAGCCATGAAATATACGTTGTTGTAGCCAGTTACTTTACATGCCTTTTCCAATGACAGCATGACAGAAATCTATCCACCATTGCCATTTACCTATTATTCCAATAGCTAACGTGTAAAATGATACACCTATTAAAGTGAATAGGTAGGAATTATAGACCTTTTGTTCCTTTTTATAATCCAGATAAATCAAATAAAGTAGAGGAATAAGAGTGGTTACAAACCAACATAAATGTACAACTTGAAGATAAGTTAATGGCGGATTACCCTCATACGCACCTAACAATGGAAAATAAACTAGTCTTGCCGTTGCGGGTAATAATATCCAAAATACCGTAGAAATCAACCATCTAGCATGCACATTGGTTTTTCTAGAATTCAATACACCTAAGATTACACATATACTGAATCCCATAAGAGCACAAATATCCGCAAAGGAAAATCCGTATTTAAGAACATTAGGAAGAAATTCATTTACCACTTGATGAGGCAGGACTTGAAATGCCGAAAAAACTACTGCTCCTGCCAAAAAAACTCCTATAATTCCTAATTTTCTATGGTATTTCGCAGGTTTATTATGTATCAACCAAGGTTGTAAAATCACCAAAACGTACCAAGCCGTGGCTGAAAGCCCATGCATATGCTGACGCCAAGGAGCTTCAGTGAACTTACTCCAATAAGAAAGATAAAACCCTGCGATTGTTAAAACAAAAGGAATTAATAACCATATATGCGCCTTTGGGAACAGTTTAGTTTTGTTATTATTTTCCATATTTTCAGGATTTAATTGGCTACAACGGTTCGGCTATGAACAGTACGGGGCACGCCGTCTGCGTTAGCAGCGGGCGAGTTGAAGCGTTGGCATTGCTTTCCGCCACGCACATAGCGAAATCTTTTTGTTTTAATTTATTTTTTTGTCCAAAGCAAAATCCCAAAGATTTTGCGACTTTATAAATATACATAGACCTTGGCGTAAAGCCTGAAGTCCGTATTAATTATAGCCATTGTTGTAAACAGTTATTTTTCAAATAGTTTCACTAATTCAGAACGACTGACTTTTTTTAAGTCCAATTCAATAGGTTGTTTCTCTTCAATTGGTAATTTCTCTGCAAAAAGTTGTTCATCTTTAGTGCCCACTGCAACAATAGAGGTATTTGGAACTATTGGAATTGTCTTTAAAGATATATGGGACTTGTCGTTGGGTACAAAACTTGTAAAAGAGTTATAATCATCATAAACAAAGTATATTATAATGCCATCTACCTCTTGTGGATTGATAATTTCAAAATCCATTTTAGTCGGATTTTCCACATACCGATCTATGTTTAACCAACCTAAGTTGTTTAGGGAAATGGAATGACCAACTGTTTCTTTAATTTTATCGTATGCTCCGTAACTTGCTTCATATATACTATCTTGTTTACGCCAGAGTTCTTGATAATAGGGCAAAGAGTCCATAGTGACTTCACGTGGCATATCTATACCATATTCTTGGTTGTAATACAAAACAGTGAAGAAACTCTCTGTTCTAGACCATGAGATTTGTCCAATAGAATCAATTTTACCATTAAATACTTTGTCTTGTCCAGAAAACTCAAAGGGGAATCTTATGCTGATATTAGTACTATCCTTTAGTTTAAGTTCTTCTCCGTTTTTTGTAAAATTCAAATAAATAACCCCTGAACTTTCAAGTAATTCATTGTCCTGGGTAATTGTCCGAATATTGTTTTTAATCAAATCCGAAATGTTATAAAACTCTTTCAGTTCTAAGGATATTTTATCCGTTGAATCAACATCAAAGGATTCTCGCAAGAAATAAATTATTGTTCCTTTTTCACCTTCAATTTCTTTTAGCGAAATCGTATCAAGGTCGAAGAACTGACTTTCTTCTTTTACGCTAGTTTGAAATGGGTCAAATTTTTTATTACGAGTGTCCTTTTCTTCTACACAACCCATTAGAAAAACTAGTCCGAGTATTAGAATTCCTATTTTTTTCATAATTGTTTACAACGGTTTCGTATATCAAACGTAGCGTATGAAATAACACTAAATTTTCGGATTAACACAGAGCCGAATTTTTATATTTTGTTTTTTCTTTTCTATTCTAAAAGCCAAATTTAAAAATTTGGCGGTCTTTGTAAATAAGCACGAAAATTTGAGCTAAACACTTACTAGCTATGTTTTATACACGTTGTTGTAGGTCGTTAATTTTTTACCTTTTCCCACACTAATTTATGCCTACTTACTCCAATTAAATCAGTACTTAAAATCAGGTTATCATCTCTGAATTCATAATATCTGATTTGATTTTGACCAACCCAATTAGGAAACGAACTTATTTTAATTTGATGAACGACTTTATTTGAATTAATACTTACTTCATAATTTCCACTATAAGCAATAAATCCATTATAAGCATCAAACACCTCATCTGGTTGTGCTTGAAGCGGATCTTCAGATAGGAATTGAGATCTATTATTCTTCATTACCTGAACTGCCATATTGCCAAATTTGTCATAAGTTATTAGCCCTTTTGCATCCTCACCATATGGAAATACAATCTCGCCACTGGTTAATTCAGC